>OGCO01000001.1_pt1 | contig 467820 bp, 403 predicted proteins | sample 1570171 | NCBI WGS metagenome assembly OGCO01 (sample SAMEA4370583, study PRJEB24528) | human gut metagenome
CGGAGGTCGTTGGTTCAAATCCAGCCCCCGCGACCAAGCATTTTCGCAGGCCAGAAGCCTAAAAGCTTCTGGCCTGCTTTTTTGTTTCCGAAATGCATGAGCAGAATTTGAGCAGATTATCCTGCTAGGTGCTGCGAATAAATGCAACAGAATTATGGCAAAGGGCCCAACTTTTGATGTATGTTAACGGTTCAAACAGGCCGTTCGCTCACAACTGAGACTAGATATGCCCAAAAAACCAGCTGAACGTGAAATACTAGTTTGATCATGAATAAATGGAAGGTAGGAGTTCTCTAATGAAAATCTGCGAATCGAAAGCTATTGCTTGCGCTCTGTCGCTCGCGATGGCAATGTCGATGACGCTTCCCATTGGTGCCTTCGCTGCTGTTGATGATTCCGATCAGATGCAGCACGAGCAAAAAGCCGTTGACATCGACAACGGCGGCGACGTCGGCGTCGGCGTCGCCGAAGACGCAGACAAGGACGCCAGTCAAGATATCGACTCTGGTTTCGCTGTCAATGCTAACGAAGGGGGGCAGCCGGAGGGTCCTTCCGAGGAGGGCAGCGAGCCTAGCGAGCAGCAGCTTGGAGAGAATCTCGGTGGCGAAGAATCCGGCGAGGGCAAAGCAGATAGCATCTATAAGGTGTCCACAAGCGAGGAGCTTGTGTCTGCTCAGGAGGCTATTGCCGCTGCTGAGGGTACGGAAGCCACTATTGTCCTGAAGGCTGACGTAACCGTGTCGGGGGGGGGTCCTCTCTAAGCAGCTTTGGCGTTAACGGAAAGCGCATCACAATCAAGAGCGACGAGGACAAGCTTCATAAGCTGTCCTTCGATGGCCGTGCCGTCTTGAATGGCGATTGCACGTTTGACGACGTTGATGTCCGAGGCTCCTGGATGTACTGCAACGGCCACGACACTGAGTTCACAGAAAACGGCCAGATTCATCTAGGCTATACACTTTATGGCGGCGGATACATGACCACGGTCAGCAGCACTCACGTGGTAATTGCCGCATCCGGCTACATCAATCCAAGCAGTAGCAGCGGCCTGCACGATGTGATTGGCGGCTCCTACAAGGGCTCCGTCGAGGGCGACACATACCTCGAGATCACTGGTGACATAAAGATGCAGGGCGGCAACCACATCAACCCTGGATGCATGAAGGGCGACGGCAGCAGCGGCGACGGATCGGGCGTTCCTAATGTTTACGTTGGCGGCAACGCCACGCTTGTCTACGACAACAAGAACGCAGATACCTATCCCGCTATCGAAGGCACTTACGGCTGCGAGATGAGGAGCAACGTCACGCTCGATGTCCGCGCTGGTGGGGTATCGGGTATCGTCGGTGCCGAAGAACCGTTAGAGGATTCAATCATCCGTGGCGACCTGCACATCATCGCAGGCTCGCAGGCTTACGAGAACACGGACCGCATCCTGCGCCTTGGCGGGAACTGGCCCATTGTCGGTGCGGGCAACAGCTTCGCAACCATGCCCGGTGTCTCAGGTAACTACGTCATCGGCGGCAATATCGCCATCGATTCTTACGAGAACGTTTGGGGCTGGGATAAGGGAACCACCCCCGACTCATATGACCTCCCCGAGATTTACGGCGCGATTCGAGGCACGGTCGGCGGTAGCATCGCCATCAACGCCCATGGCTCTCATGTACAAAACATCTTTGGCGCGAGCGATTCTAATGTGAGCGGCGCAGTCACCGTCACCGCAACTGACGTCGAGCTCAGGAACAGCGAATACGGGACCGACTATGACGAGGGTTACGTTTTCGGCTTGTGGGAAAAAGGCACCCCCGCAACCGCAAACGGCCCTGTAACCATCAACATCAACGGCGGCGACGTTGGCCTCGTTATGGCAACGGACCAGACCACGGTTCCTGCAGGCTCCTCCATCAATGTAACGGGAAAACCCAATATCCGCACAGGCATACGCGGAACGCAGGCAAGCAGCTATTCCACGGCATTCCCCGTGGCCAACATCTCTGCATGCGAGGCGACAATCCCCTTTATCAAGATGATGTCGCAGGTCAACGTTGCCGGCGATTCCAAGGTTATCGCGCATATTATGAGCAGCGATGCAGGCTTGAACATTGAAGAGAACAGCGTTCTCACCACCGACGAAGGTCAGGTCTGGATTTGGGGCGATGCGGTCGTCGATGGCACGTGGGAGCAGCAGTATCGTCAGGTTGCGAACTACAACGATATCTTCGTTTCCGGCAAGACGACGGTCGGCCCCAAGGGCCGTCTGATTAACCAGGGGCTGAGCAATCTGAAGGGCAATGTATCGAACGATGGCATGATGGCCCTGATGGGTCCGGCTCTGCTGCAAGGTGACTACGTTTCCGGCAACGCCGAGCTCCGACTCCCAGCTGTTGCTGATAACTACGATGGCACAGACGATGGCGGCCTTATCCCCGTTACCATCAAGGGCATTTCCAGCGGAACCACTATCGTCAACACCGTCAATCCAAGCAACTGGGAAGAGCTCCAGTGCCCCAAGCTCGGCGACAACTACATCTTGTCCAAAAAATTCGATGCAGCCGAAACCGCCTCTGAGGCCGCCGAGGGTCCTGATCAAGGGGTATTCGTCCTTGGCAACTCGGATGCCAGGTCGAAAGGTTGGTACCTCAAGCGTCTGAAGGATGCAGCTGGCGATACTGGGAAGTTCATGTGGCAGGTCGCTAAGGGTACGCCCCCGGCTCCTGAGCCGCCAGTCACACCTGAGCCACCGGCAACAGATGAGTCCAAGCCCAACACTCCGGGCCCCGACGACTCCGACCCTGACGATGCAAAGCCCGACGCGCCTGATGACGAGAAGCCGGCGAAGCTGTCGAGGGGCGAAAACGAGTCAACCGCGACAGTCACCAGCTCCGATACTCCGCAAACAGGCGACGCAACCAACATCCTCCCATGGTCGGCAGCCGTACTGATCAGCGCTCTTGTTGGTACAGTTTTGCTGATTATCGGCAGGAAGAAGAACTGCAGCGAGTAGGGTTAGGAAATTCATAAGGCAGCAGTCTGGGCGGTGTCGTTCTTGCGCGACACCGCCCTTCCTTATCAGCGGTGGTGTGTGCGTCCATCCTCGCAAGGTGGCAGCAAGGCGATAACAAGCTGCTGGGCGCAGAGTGCAAGCCCTCTGCCCAGCGCGTACCAACCCATCTGCGTTACCATGGCAACCCGCCAACTGGCCTTTCGCCTGGAAGGCCAGTCAGTAACGGGGCGGGTGGTCGTTTGCCCCTGAAGAGAACGCCTGTGAAAGCAGCGTAAGTCGGCCCTTTTAAAAGGGCCGACTCTGCGTTATCGGTTTGTGTCCTGGTCTTTCTTCCTTTTCATGGCCTCGCAGAAAGCCCCATGGCTTTTATCGGCGCGCGCCCAAGAGACCTTGTGCAGCTCGTCGAGCGTCCCCTCCGCCTCGATAAGGTCGGCCTCGATCGCAAAGAGCGCGTCTTTGATGATGCTCCAGGAGGTTGCCTCGTCGCTGCCTGAATCGATCATGCCCCGGCACAGCTCGGCTAAGCCGTCCGCCTTCTTCCACGACATGGAGACGGCGTCCTCTACGGACACCAACATCGTGTGCTCAATCATTATTTGCCTCCTAAGCGATTGCGTTGATGCTTAGGACGTGCGCACATCCACCTCGATTATGCCTGCTATACCTTTCGTCATATCGGTGCCTGCCCATTTCGTGCCGAAGTAGGGCACCAGAGGCGAGGGAAGCGACAGCTCATGCCGTCTGCGGCATCAAAACGCACATTGGGCAACCTCCTCAGCCCGCTTCCTGAAGCCAACCTCAGACCCTCGAAGCATCGTCTGCAGGCCGCGCGTACGCAAGGGCCGCGAAAATTTTTAGGGAATAACCGGGCAAGCCCCGCCGATTCCCTAAAACTCAGGCCCTCCGGGTTTCGCTTCGACCCCTTGCATACCCGCAGCCTGCAGACGATGCCCGGGCCACGAGGTCGGCCACAGGGGCTGACCAGAACAGGAGGTCATCATGAACGCATTCGAAACCAAGGTGGCAAACGCAGCCAGGCTCTTCCTCGACCGCAAGGGCTACAGCGTCATCGACATCGCGTGGGCGGACCCCGGCGGCGCCGGCGGCTTCGACATCGTAGCGGAGGACGAGGGTGCGATCGTCTTCATCGACGTGCTCGCCGAGGAGGGCGCGGAAAGCTTCCCGCAGGAAGCCATCGACCGCGCGCAGCACGAGGTCCTGGCCGCACATTGGCTGGCGACCGCAGACGACGAGCTGATCGACAAACCGGTCCGCTTCGACACCATCGCCTTCCTGGTGGTGGGCGAGAGCAGGGCGCTGCTGAGGCACCACATCAACGCGCTTTCGGAGGCGTAAGACCTCCTTGCCTTCGAGGCGAGAGGCTCGGGTTCCGGTCCGGGCCTCTTCCTGCGCCGCATGACGCCCATGACGGCAATGACGCTCATGACGGTACCTGGTTTCTCGCCGTCATGCCGTCATGGGCTTTATCGGGCACAGGCCCGATGCGCCTGTGCCAGGCGCGGTATCTGCCTTGCGGCAGATCGCTTTGCGGCTACGAACCGTCCCACTCAGAGCGGAACGGCCGCTTCGCCGCAAAGCCCGCGCGGCTTAGGGCCGCGCTCTCGCTCCACGCTTCGTTCGATGAGCCCACTGGGCTCATCACTGCGCGCTGCGCCCACGCCGGCGCCCACGGGCGAAACGTGCCACTGGCGCCTTTCGCCGGCTGGCCGCCTCTCGCAGCGGGTCGGCGCGGCTTCGTTCGACGGCTTCCATAGGTCGCCGTCACCCGCCGCGTCTCAACCGCTGCTCACGAACCACGGCGGCCCGCTCAACGAATCGAGTCGCGGCCCTCCGTGGTTGCAAGATGTACGAATGTACTCACAAACGCGCCTTCGGCACGTTCGCTGCGCCATTCGATCTTGCCCTGCGGGGCCTACGTCGCGGACTGCTGCGCCGCATCCGCGACGTAGGTTCCGCTGCGCTGCGCTTGCGGTCGAGGCCGCAAGCAAAAGGCGGCAACCGGGACCCTGCACCCGGTTGCCGCCTTTTGGAAAACCGCCTTCAGCGGCTTTCCATGCCCTCGTCCATCGACTGTGTCATGGTCTTCGCGCCCTCGATGCCGAGGCCCTTCGCGATCCCCTCGGCGCTGAAGCCGCGCCCGAGCTTGTAATCGCGGACCTTGAGCCCGCTGCTGCGGCGCTCGAACTCTAGGTTCTTGCCGCTGGGGCTCATGGTCATGGAGACGCCCTTGCGGTCCAGGGAGGCGGCAAGCGCGCGCATCTTGTTGCCTACTCCGCCGCCCCCGACCTCCTTGACGGAGGCCTTGATTGCCTCGCGCAGGTACTGCTTGTCGCTGCGCACGCCACGTGCCGCCATGGCCCTCTCCTGTCGAGTCGGCTGGCGGGCGTGCACGCGGCTGTTGCGCTGGCCCTCCACCATCTGGCGCAGGCCATGCTTAGCGTCCATGTCTCGCACCGCGTTCGCGCGGGCGACCTTGGCGCTGTCGCCGCGCCCCTCGGCGAGCCGCCTTCCCGTCTTGAGATTCGTGCGGTTGATCCCGATGTGCACGGCGTAGCGCGAGGTGCCGTCTGCTTTGCAGCGCTCCTCGTGAAGCACCCAGACGGCCTCATGGCTGGGATAGCGGGTGCTCACGTAATCCTGCGCATACTTCATGGCGAACTCCGGCGTCACCTTGCCGCCGTTCATTGAGCACTCGTCCGGGTTGAAGGCCAGAACCTGGTGGTACATCACCGTGTTCTTGGAGCCTGCACGGCTAGGCTTGTCGTGGCCGTAGGCCTCCCGGGTCTTTGCCATCTCGGCTTCCCAGTTGCCCTCATCCACGAGGTGCTGCGAGTCGCGGGCGAGGGCTCGCTCGTCGTTGAGGTATCGCCCCAGGTTGCCCGCATGCGCGGTGCTTGTGACTGCGACTTGCTTGATGGCTGTCATGGATCAGTCCCAGGCCGACCACTCCTCGTCGGCGGCCTGCTCCTGGGCGGTCGTGGCCGACTTGCAGGCCTCGAAATCTGGGACCCACGTGTCAACGGGCTCTGCGCTCGAGGCCGTTGCCTCCATCTCCTGGCGGAAGCGGCGGCGCTTCTCATCGTTTTCGTCCTCGGTGCCAAGGCCGAAGAACGCGCCTGCGGGGGTGTTCGAGGCGTACGTGACGGGCATCTTGAACACGCCTTCGCGCCCTGGCTTGGCGTTCTCGCCGCCCTTGATGACAATGAGGCCGTCGCGCACAGGCACGCGGTTCTGCCACTCCCAGGTGTGGATCAGGTTATCGGCGCGCTCGGTGTAGTTCTCGCTGCTGCCGTCCATGGCTCCGATGCCGTGGCCTTGCTTTGAGGTGCCTGTACTCTGGGTGCGCACGGTGCGCTTCCCGGCAAGGCGGGTGAAGTAGTCGAAGTCATCGGGGTTGGCGAGGCTCAAGGCAACCTTGCCGCCCATGGATCCGAGGATCTTGTCGCGCCCCGCGTTCTGGTCCCCGGGCTTGTTGTACTTGTGCCATTGCTTGAGGTCCTGGGTGAAGGCGTACATATGGAGTTTGTACGAGCGCCCGAGTGTGACGATCTCCGGCAGGGCGGCGACCATGGGCAGGTTGCCCCACTCGTCGCCGACGATTGCCGTCTCGTGGGGCAAGCGGCCGCCGTTCTTGGCCGCTTGCTGCTGGGCTACGCGCCACCACTGGTTCAGGAACACGGTCATGACGACCTGGTACGGGTCGCCCTCTTCGAGCAAGTGCATGTAAACCACCGTCTTCTCCTGGATCATGGAGCGGATGGGGTGGTCGCTGTAGGCGGTCATGCTGCGGATGCCCTCGTCGTTGAAGATGGAAAGTGCTTCTTTGAGTGTAGAGAGCACGTTCTTGCCGGCCGTCGTGACGCCGCCGTCCGAGAGGAAGTCTGCGGCGGGGGCGTAAGCCGGATGGGCGGGGCCGACCTCGTCGCTGCGGATGTAGTCCTTGAGGGGTGCGGAGGGGTCCTTGCCCTCGCCTGTTGTTCCGAGGTTTACCAGGCGGCAGACGGTTGCCATGTTCTTCTGGCTTTTGGGGATATCCGCCAAAGCGACGATGAGGAGGCATGCGGTAAGCGCCGAGCGGGCGGCTTTGGGGAAGTACGTGTTCGCCTCGCCGCCGAGCGGGATGAGATCCGCCGCCGTTTGGCGCGCGGTGCGCTGGGCAAGGTCGATCTGGCCGTCGTCGGCGAACTCGACGATGAGGTCAAGCGGGTTGAAATGGCTTGCCGCAGGGTAGCCCTTCAGGTCGAAGATGATCCGATGGTACCCGAGCCTGCGGGCGGTGTCGCCAGTGAGCTCAAGCAGCTCGTCTTTGCCGGTGACGACAAGGTTCCACGCTGCCGCCATGCACGAGTGTAAGGTTTCGAGGACCATCAGCTGCGATTTTCCGCTGCCTGTGCGACCGACAACCGCCCAATGCGGTACCGAGGAGTCGAACAGGTAGCCCTTTTTGCTCCCGGAGATGACCAAGCCCGCCTTTTCGGAAGCTCCCTTGCCGTCCCAGAAGTCGTTCTTCTGCCTAAGCTCGCGCGTGGAGCCGATGAGCCTGGAATCTCCCAGAACGCCGTTTCTCACCATGCGGTCCTTCTTGCCGTATTCGTTCCAGGCAACGTAAGCGCCGAGGATGGCGATTGCGACCGCGCACCACAGCGCCAAGAGGCAGAAGCCTTCCAGGGTACTAGCCGTGGTTGCCAGGTAGCCTTGCCAGCCGCCAGCACCGGTACCGCTGAAGAACGAGGTGATCGCCAAGTCGGCGTTGCCGCCGCCATGGAGGATGAGCTTCTCCAGAACAGGCACGAACAGGGGCGCCGTCGCCAGGCCCAGCACAACGCCCAGGGCGGCGATAACGCCGCCCCAGAAAACTTTTGCAGCGGTTTCCCTAGTCATCCCAAGCCACCTTCCTGTTCACAACGGCGACAGGGGAGGTGCCGACAGGAACCTCGTTGCCGGAAACGTCGCAGATGCACCAGGCATAACCCCATTCGACGCCCTCATCGAGCCTTTCAGACAGGGCCTTGCAAAGGCGTTTCGTCATGTCCATGTAATCGACCATGGCTGCGTTGAAGCGTGCGCGGAGCATGGGCGTATCATGGCGACCGAGCTTATAGAGGTCGTCAAAGTCGGTGAAGTAGCCGAAGGCGCAGCCAAGGCCCCCGCCGTCAATCGTTTCCTGCAGGCTGCAGGGATTCTCGGGGTCTTCGGCAGACAGGGGCCATGCAAAGTAGAGGCACTGCTTCTTGCCCTCGGCCTCGGGGTTGAGGAGCTCAACGGAAGAGGGGATGACGGTTCGCTTGCCGTGAGCCAGCGAAACCGTTTTAAGAGAGGTGCGGGAGTTACTCTTTTCGGAAATCATAGTAGATCCTTATCGTGGTTAGATGCTGTTACGTGCGTCGCGGATGAAAGCGGAAAGCTCATCTGATGCTCTGGCTATCGAACGAAACGCAATGAGCATTTCTGATTCAAGCTCGTTCGGCTTATGCCTTGCGTTGAGTTCTCGTGCAATCTGGTTGAGGTTCCCGCCCGCCTTGCGCAGGTTCCGATACAGCGCCTGCAGCCTTTCTGGATCGGTTCTGATGATTGGTCGGTCTGTGTCTTGCAACGCTGACCGGCGCATGTACTCGCTGATGGTGAGCCCCGCGCCGGAAGCACGCCGCACGATGTCGGCGTGCTCCTCGGCGGACAGGCGCACGTTCAGCCGCGAAAGCTTCTGTGCGTCCATGGCGGCTACTCCGTTTCAGCGGCAGGGAGGGCGATCTTCTCAAGCGTGACGAGGCGGGCGTTCTGCGTGCGGCGGAAGCGGTAGTGCAGGCCGTGCTTGGCCAGGAAGGAAGAGTGCTCGTTGAGGTACTTGGTTAGCACCTGGGGCTTCACGTCCTCGATGAGCGCCTCGTTGATGAGCTGGGTCGCAGTGCCTTCCCAGTTGCCCGCACGGCTGGCCATGAAGTCGACAACCATGAGCACGGAGGAGGGAATCTCACGCTCCTCGAGCTCCTCCTTGCTGGTCTGCTCGATCAGCGTCCAGCGGCAATCTAAGAACTGAACCTTGAACTCGGCCAGGTCGACGTCGCGCCCAGTGACGGAGAGCGTCGCAGAGTCGTCGAAGAAGTTCTCCTTGGCGAGAACAAGCGTGGTGTCTGCCGTTCCCATCAGGCCGTTTCCGCCCAAAACCATGTTGAACACGTTGGTTTCGTCGCGCATCTTGCGCGTGTGGTGGACCAGCATCACGCAGAGGTTGTGTTCGTCTGCGAAGGCTTTCAGGATACCGAGGTCGCCGTAATCGGCGGCGTATGCGTCGCTGCTGGAGCTGGTGGGGTTGCGTACCGTCTGCAGCGTGTCGATGATGACCAGGCGAAGCTCAGGGTGCAGCTTGAGTTGCTGTTCGAGCTGGGCGACTAGCCCGTCCTTGATCTTGTTCGCCATCACCGCGAAATGCAGACGGTTGCTGGCCTCGTCCGTAAGGTGGAAGAGGCGCTGTTGGATGCGAGGGAAGGTGTCTTCCAGGCAGAGGTAGAGTACCTCGCCCTTCTCGGTGGCATGGTCAAGGAAGGTCTTGCCCTCGCTCACGCACAGGGCGAGGAGCAGCGAGAACCAGCTCTTGCCGACCTTGGGAGAGCCCGCGAGCAGGGTAAGGCCCGTCGCGATAATGCCCTCCACCAACCAAGAGACCTGCGCAAGGGGCATCTCCAGCAGCTCCTGTGCGGAGATGGTCTCAATGGGCTTGATGTTGGACATTAGCGCACCGCCTTGCCCGGGCGGTAAGCATGCCAGCCGCGGAAGTCCTGGACTGCCACGCAGCCGCAGGCGGCGTAGAGCGCCTCAACCTGGTCAACGAGATCCATATAGGCCTCGGTAAGCTCGATGATGTCGGGCTGCGTGGCGAAGCCGTGCTCTTCCAGGCGGCGCTGGCGGCGCATCATGCCGTTGAAGTAATCTTGTGCGGACATTGGTCCTCCTCACTGTCATTTGCTGCAGCAAGGCGGTAAAATGTCTGCTGCAGCTGATTTGCTGTGATGGGTGCTGATTCTTGGTCGGAGAGGCACCCATTTTCTTTGCGGCTACACATACATAGCCTCCTTAACATCGTCTTTCGGTGGCTCAAGGTCGAGCTCGCGATAGAGCGTGCTTTGTGAGATCTTCCAGGTCGAGCCTATCTTGCGGAACGGAAGCTTGCCAGCCTTGGCCAGCTTCTGGCCCTTGCTGTACGACACCCCCATCACGCTGCATGCTTCGCGTAGTGTCATCAAACGGTCCATGTCAACCTCCTTTCTATGGACTGTCTGTAAGATATCATTATTAGCGATATTACACAACCAAAACAAAAAAATGATGTTGCCAGTTTGGTTTTGTGAGCACATAATAAGCAGAAGCAAGGCAAACTTTATAGTTGCAATTAGTGAAATAGGTAGTTATATATGCCGAGAAAAGTGTTCATAACTCAAAATGAGAAAACTAACTTTCATTCCTTTTTTGAGGTTGTGCCGAGCCATTTCGCCGAAGGGCGAGACGAGTTCCTAGACGTTGACGTTATGGACGCCTTTATCAAGAGCAGAACCCTGCAAGATATCGCTTCTATTCTCGAGGCTACAGGCCCCCTCATTGCTAAGAGCCTCTATAAAAAAGAGATGCGAACCATTACGATTGATGACGCTATTGAAATCGCTATGGCAAACGGCCGAGGAAGGGTCAGCGAGGGCTACACCAAAAACGATGAGGCCTTTTTACGCTTACAGTTGTTTCTGGATGGAAATACTGCCTTTTATCCTTCGCAGGCCTCTATAGCTCGAGCTGTACGAGACTTGGGTCTCCTGGAAAGCAATGCGGTCGAGGATTTAAAAGATTGGAAGATACGAGACCCTGGCTGTCACGTTGTGATTGAGCCTCTTAGTGACGTGATCGAATGCAGAAACCTCTGCTCTCTGTCCCTGCGCCTTATCGCGAACATCAACAACCTTGAGATATCTGATGAGGAAGTTCTTGTTAAAAGCGGCTTCAAGCTTTTGAACCGCAAGCGAAAATGGTGGATTAATAAAGAATACAAGGATTCATACTACGTCTTGCCCGTTACTCACAATGCCGGTTATGACATGACCTTGAACTTTAGCACTAAGTGGTGGGGCAATGTCTTTGCTTACATGCTTATCAATCCGTTGCATATGAGAATCGCTTCATGCGCGCCAAAGAAAAACGAAATTCAATACGGCTCGATATCGAACGCTGTCGGGCTATCAAGCCCGGACCTGACGGGCAAGCCAGAGCCAATCTTTAATTACGGTAAGAGCTACCTAGATGAGGAGACGCAGTATTTTTTGGGGCTTGAGACCGAAGAATCTCAGCGAGAAGAAGCGAAATGTTTCGTGTCTTCTCTTTCCGAAATGATGGCGAACCTTAAAACCGAAGATGGCTCTCCATTGGGATGGGAAGTGTCTTTAGACAACATCATGGATGATGACCCTATGCCTGTATTTCGCTTCCACACCTTGGCTGGCGCAATGTTTGCCTCTGTTTTGTTCAGGTACGGAACAACTGCGGTTGCATGTCGCAATTGCGGCAACGGGATGCTGATTAAGAGCAAGGGGAAGCGAAGAGAGTTTTGCTCGAACTCTTGCAGGACCCAGTATTATACGAAAGACGCTGAGGCCAATGGCTAGGGTCCCCCGAAACAAAGGCAGCTATGCCCCCCGAAAGGGCGGTACTTTCCAGGTGAAGTACCCCCTAGGCTGGTGCGAAGAAAAGAAGAAATACGATGAATACCATGAGGACGTCGCGTCCGAGGCAGAAGCTATTGCCTTAATCAAGCAGATTAACGACTTTGTGTATCACGGCGGGAGCGTCGCTGAGATTCCCAGTTGGCGACAAGACATCAAAGTAGAGGATGAATCCTCTTTGCTGACCGTTTCGGAGTTCGCGGAGGAGTTCAATTCGCTGCGGAAGAGGCAGAGCAAGTTCGAGGATCGCACTCTTCAATCCGACAAGGAATGCTTTGCTCGTATTGAGCCGTATATTGGCTCAATGAGAATAGCCAAAGTCACAACCCGAGATATCGACGAGGCGTTGGCCTCTCTGGCGAGTAGCGGCTCAGACAACCTTACAGGGCGGGTATATAGCGGTACGACGAGGCAGAAGACATATTCCTACTTGTCGATGCTGTTTTCCAAGGCCCTTGATTATGGGTACATTCAAGAAAACCCCATGCTCAAAGCAACGAAGCCCGAGCGTGATACGAAGGAGAAGCGGTCTCTCAGTGCCGAGGAAGCGCAGGCCCTGTTCGCCCAAATAGTATCTGAGCCGTTGTCTGCAAGGCCCGTGGGCTTGTTGATTTGCATGAGCTGCGGCCTGCGTGAGTCTGAGGTGCTTGCCTTGACTTGGCGGGATTATAAATCGGGTTTCATTTCGGTCAACAAGAGCCTGGTTCGGGAAAGGCAGGCCTACAAAGCCACGAAGAACGGCGAGGAACGCTCGGTGCCTTGTATTCCACCGCTAATCGCCGTGCTTGACGATTGGAAGCAGATCCAGGCCGAATGGTTTAAAGAACAAGGGCTTGAGTGGTCTGAAGGTGCTCCAATCGTCAATAGCTCGGTCGGCAATCACCTGCTACAACGCTCCTTCGCTAAGTGGTTCTCCAAAGAGCGTCTGCGCTATCCAATTCCGGATGACTTTACCATCCATGGGCTTAGGCACACCTTTGTGACGCTGGAGTCCCACGCAGGCGTTGACTCGCGAACTCTTCGCGAAATGAGCGGGCACAAGACCGAGCAAGCATTTGCAACCTACACCCACACGAACGAAGAGCAGATGCAAAAGGCAGCTTTTCAGTTGGGCGCAATACTATCGCCCGACGAAACCGCGGTTAAGTGCGCCAACTGCAAGCTGTGGACAGTAGCGCCAGGAGACGCCACGAAGGGCGCATGCTGGGCAAACCCTGGTGAAGGACTCGAAATTACATCGGCGGTTTCTAAGTGCGCGAAGTCAAAGTTTGCTATGCGGATGACCGGATGACGGTAGTGAGCCAGTGTTGCAGAGACCGTCATGGGCGTCATGGGCGTCATTTGCTAGATGAGAATAGGAGTTAAAATGCCAGATTTCGGATTATGTTATTTAATCGCGTTGCCAATCTCCCTGGTGTTTACCGGGTTTGTTTTCGATGCCTGCTGGCGGCGCAACAAGGCGAGGAACGTCGGAAAGACTCAAGTTGTTGCGAACAAATGGCAGCTCGTAACAGCCGTCGTAACCTGTGGCGCCGTTCTCTCAATCGGTGTTGCGTTCCTGATGGCTTTCGTCTGGAATAACATCATTTTGGCCAACCTGCTTCTGGGGTAGTAACCCATATCGCCTTCGAGCAGAATTTGAGCAGAATTACCATGATTGAGCAGAATTCGAGCAGATTTTTTTAAAGCTGACTGACAGAAGAAAACGCTAATGATCAGGCAAAAAGCTTGTTTGGTTATATTCTATAAGGGGTAGCTTCTCTCTCATAACCCGGAGGTCGTTGGTTCAAATCCAGCCCCCGCGACCAAGCATTTTCGCAGGCCAGAGGTTAATTCCTCTGGCCTGTTTTGTTTTTCTCGGACCTTGGGTGGTCCCAAGCTTCAATAAGTTCCAAACTCCCTCGCTGCCATTGCTAGAAGCGTGGCGACTGTTGCGTGTTTCGGAGATGCGCAGGACTTCTGAATCTGTGAAGGTCTCGCATTGCTCCGCCGTCTGTTCCGTATATTGAACAAAATTATGGCAAAACCGTTCAGTATATTGAACAAACGGTGTGCTTAGCTGCTCTACCCCAAAAGTTCTTTGCGGCATCCAGCAAGCCATTCTGCAAGTTCTGGGATTCCCTCCCCGGTGCGTGCGCACGTTTCGAATATCTCAAGGTGGGGGTTGAGCACGCGCGCTTGTTTGCGCAGCGCTGCCATATCGAAATCAGGGTTAAGCGGAAGATAGTCGGTTTTGGTCACGATGAGTGCATCCACTACCGCGAACATGGGCGGATACTTGTACACCTTGTCATACCCTTCGGGAACCGAAAGCAGCATGACGCGTTTGTGCGCACCGGTGTCGAACTCTGCCGGGCAAACCAGGTTGCCGATGTTCTCTAGAAATAGGTAGTCGAAATGCTGTCCGCCAAACGCCTGGAAAGCGCGTTCGACCATGCTCATCTCAACATGGCATATTCCCCGCGTTTCAAGTTGCACTGCTTGTATGCCCGCATCCTTGATCTTCCGCGAATCCACGAACGACTCCAGGTCTGCTTCGATGATGCCGATGCTCGCCGATTTCCGAAGCTCTTCAATGAGCGCCAATAGCAAGGTGGTTTTTCCTGCGCCGGGAGACGTCATAACATCTACGAAGAAGGTGCCCTGGTTTTCAAGCATCTTCCGAAAAGCGTTTGCGGCATTGGTGTTGTCGGCAAGGATGTCTTCCTTTATTTCTACGATGCGTGATTCTTCCATCGGTAACCCCTCTTCAATGGGAAGGCGGCTCCCCTAAAGCTGAGGGAGCCGCCAGGGCAAATGTTAATCAACCGTTTTGCCCATGATCTTGTTTGCGGCGTAAATACCGCTGATACATGCGGGCTCCAGGCCCAAGCCGTTCACGTCACCTGCCATGATGAGTCCTGGTGCCAGGTTTTGCGGCAAAGCCTCATGGGCGGCGGTGTACAGAGCATAGCTCCAGTACTTCTTTCCTATAACCGTCCACTCGTCGAAGTACTCGTCGAATTTGCGGGTTTCCTCGAAATCGACCTCGGTGAACACCTCGTAATCGCCGTCGAAGCGCTTGGCGATATAGATAATCGGAATGGTGTCATCGAACAGGTGAACAAGGTGCCCGCGGAACTTCCGCTTAACCTTTCCTCGCACCAGATAGCCCGTAAGCTCGGAAGCCTTGCGAATATCCAGTGCGGGAATTCCCTCGACAGACTCCAGGAGGCGCTGCGTGTCTACGGCGGGAGATGCCATAACCAGATTGCTCGCCGTAAAGCGTCCTGCGCCGCATTCGACAGCCCAGCCCTCGTCGCACTTTTCAACCTGTGTTATCTCGTCGATAAAAACCTCTCCCGAACCCTGTGCCAAGCGCTGCTTGGTCCCTTCGGAATCGAAATCGAAACGCTTCAGGTCGAAAAGCAGTCGCAGAGGAGGGATCTTCATGGTAAGAGGCTGCACGGTGTTCAGATAATCAAGGGCGGTAAGGTCCTTGATCTTCGTTCCCGTACACGCGTGAGCGAACATGCTGATCAGATCGTGGGCGATGGGACCAAAACCCATTCGCTCGATCATGTCCATTGCTGATTCTTGGTACAGCTGCTTGATCAGGGGGTCTTTCTCAAGGGCTGCCGTGACCTCCATCACCGTGCAGTTGTCCTTGAACTTGGTGTAGCGGGGGATGAATTCCTCGCGCATCCACTTCATGTACTTCAGAAGCGAAGGCGCGTCGGCAATTGTTGTCGGGGAAACCGGTTCGTACTGTTTCCCGTTGTCGTGATGGCAACAGCCGGCGCTCAAAGCGGGCAGGACATCAGGCCCTTCAATCAGCAGCTCTGAGCGGAGCATATATTTGTAAGTTCCGAAATAGAACACCGCGCCGTAGTTCATGTGGCGTTCTTCGTCGTTGCAGATTCGCCCGCCGATATTGGGGCTGATCAGCAGGTATTCGCGATCGTTTTTCTGGAGCTCCAAGCAGCAGTTCATGCCAGCTGCACCGGCTCCAACCACGATGGTTTCGTAATGCGTTTTCATGGCGCCTTCTTTCCCTTAGTCGAAGTAACGCTTGCGGAAATCTCTGCGACCCTCCGCCAAGCCGGTGATTGTTTCCATGCAGCAACGCCCCATGACAAGGGATGCGGTTCCCAGGATGAAAACAACGAAGTACTTGTGGATGGGAGTGCGCAGGAAAGGATCGAAATGGCAATCGCAACGATAGATGAAGCGCGATTGGGTTTCGTTGATCTGGTACACTTCCCAGTTCCACGTCCACGCAAAGCGGTGGAACCACAGGCGAAGCGCGCCTTCCTGATTTGGGCCGCGGTTTTTCCACGTTGGATCGGTAGCCGTATCGGAGTGGGCTGCCCAATAATAGAGGCCGTTTTCTCCGTTGGAACAATCGGTTACCCATTCGCCGATAGAAAGCGGTGCCTGGTGAAACCACTGAAACTCACCAACATGGAGGTTCTGCCACTGAGGGTATTTCTTCCAGTCGTAATGATTGCGGATGTCGAAGGTGAACAGGCGTTCCAAGCGCTCAAAGCTGTACCAACCACCCTTTGATTGGCCTGCCTGTTGCATGTAGGGCCATATCTCTTCGGGCAGAGCGTTGACTGTAATGCCTCCGTCGTAGCGAAGCGTCTTTTCTCCGTTATGGAAGTGGTCGTCACCCTTGAGATTGTAGGCACGCTCGGCATCGGTCATTTTTGTGCGCAAACCGTAGATCCACAACATCGAAAGCACAATGAAGCACGCGCCGCAGATGCACCAAAGAATATTCCATACCGTGACGCCAGGGCCGAACAGTTGGAGCAGGTAATCGGTTTTGTTGATCCCCAAAGCCAAGAGGGCGAATCGGGTGATCATGCTTGCGCCCCAGCCGATAAGGCCGTACCAAATTGCCTCGGCGCTGCATTCCATCATCTTTTTCTTGTGGCCGATAGCCCAATCGATTAAAACACCTATGATGCCCAGGAAGTACCCCAACAGCACAAAACCTACTTTGGTGGCTTTAGAGAAAACGATCCATGAAGCGAGGCTGTTTTTCGGGCATTGAAGGCAAAGTTCTATTTGCTGCTTTTGCCATGAGTGTCACGCTCCTTTCCTCTGCTTGCTATTTCTTGTGTTTAAGAAGCAGCCACGCCAATGCGCCTATGCCAATGGCGCCTGCCACGTATTTCTTGTTGTATTTGAAGAAGGCTTTCGCGCTTGTGCATCCAAGATTTCGCGCCGCCTCGTCGGCAAGTGCTACGGTTTTTTGGCCCGCTGCCTGCATAATTGCCATCGGATCCATTTTGGTATCCTTCCACTCGTAATCTGCCGGAGGGATCTCCATCGTGCATTTGTCCATGACCATGTCAATCCTTCCCTCTTCTAGGAAGTATTCATGGATGCTTTCACGTAGGGGCATGGTTTGTTGAAGGGTGATGGCATCGTTCGGGCAGACGCTCTTACAGTACCCGCAGCCGATGCAATGGTCTTGGTCGATTGTCACCTTGCCATCGGAGTTCACCGTGATGATTTCCTGTGGGCACTTTTTGGCGCAGTTGCCGCAACCCGTGCATTTCTCGTGGTCGATTACCGCCGTAAAGCCAGCGCCGCTGAATCGGTTCTTTATAGTGCGGTTCGCATTCTTGCAAACATCGAGCGCTACGCAGCAGCAAGGGCAGCAGAAGCAGATTTCCATGAACTCATCCATCTTCTGATTTTCGAAGCCCCAAACCATCTGCTCGAGTTCGACATACAACGCCTGCCCGATCAAACCGGCATCGCGGGCATCGTAGACATGTTGCTTAGCCTCTTCCTTCGTTACCGGCTTTGCCAGCCCGTTTTTCACCGCCGTTACTCCCGCCATGTTGAAGAACAGGCAGCCCAGCGTTTTTTCGTATTCGGAGCAGTCGTGGGCGGAACGGCAAATGCACCGGTTCATTTGAGCGATGTATTCAGCGCCATCGATGGCGTCCATGATCAGGTCTATGGGCAAAACCGCGGTTTTGCCTTCCTCGACCATGTCCACATTAAGGGGCAGCACAGTGCCGTGCGTGTACATTTTCTCATCGGGCGAGAACTGGGTAGCCCTTTTATAGAGCTCTGGAATGATACCCTCTTTTCCCGTAAGCTTTGCTCCTGATACGATCATCATGAACACCTTAAGGGTGCGGTCCCACGTTTTTGGCGTTGTGGCCAGCACCTTTGTCATAATGAAGTCTTTGATTCCCAGCCCGCGCGGGTGGTTTTCGTGCAGGGGCTTGTTTGGCAGCTCCCTGCGGTGCAGGCGGCCTTCGTCCAAGAAAAGCACTTCCCCCTGCGGGGTGATGTTGCCGCCGTCGCGCGGGTCGAGCGAGGCAATTACCTCATCAGGAACCCCGATGCTCTTCAGCTTCTCGTAATCGATACCTGGCTTTACCCGAACGGAAGCTGCTTGCGCTTCCGTAACGTTCTCTTGAGCTTGGTTGAGCATTTCTTCCCCTTTATGCATTTCCCGCTCCTTCCTTTCCCGAACGATTTATTTCCCCTTGTTCGTAATACGTGAAGTAGGCCTATCTGATTTCGATTTCCTTGATAAGGAGTTCTCCGCCGGTGACCATGTCGTAGTTTTCGCTTCCGCAATCGGGGCAGCACATATGCCTGTCGCTGCCCATGGCAAGTTGGAAGGTTGACCCGCAGTCGTTGCAATAAAACGCCATAGGTACCTTTTTGATCTTGATTTTTGCACCTTCGGCAAGGGTGCCTTTTGCGCAGCGGTCGAAATAGCGCTGCACCCATTCTTCTTCCAAGTTGCGCATTTCGCCTATAACCAGGCTCACCGAAAGGACCTGTTTGGCCTGCTGGGAGCACGCGTTGCGCAGCACAACATCAACGATGCTTCTGGTTACCCCAAGCTCGTGCATTTTGCCCACCTTCCCCTCAAGGCAGCAGAACGAAGCTCCTGATTTCCCCATTTGCCAGGACGTATCACGTGACGATGCAGCTTCGTACTCTGATAAGTAGTATTCTAATTGCAGTTTGAACGTGTTCATGAAGAACGAGACATTTTGCCGGGGATTGTATTAGTCGTATTAACCCAGCTGAGCGCACTTCGCAGAACGCCATTTCGGGAACAAAGGACGAGGTAACGATGATCCCTATTCGACAGCTGCCAAAATCGCCAACGCGAAAGTGCTTTGAAGAGGCGTTTCTTGAGCTCTATGCCCAAAAGCCGCTCGATCAAATCAGCGTTATGGCTCTTACGGAAAAGGCGGGCTATTCACGGGCGACGTTTTACCGCAGCTATTACAGTATCAGCAATGTTCTTGAGTCTGTCGAAGAAGAAAATACCTGCACTTCAACCTGCCAAGCTATTATTTCGTGCTTAGACGATATTACGCTTGAGCAGGCTACCGATGCGATGGCCGACTTTTATCAAAAACGCTTCAGGGAAGTTTCCATTTTGGCGAACGGGGAATATGGGTCTATTTACCTTGATAAGCAGCGTGAGCCGATGAAGCAGCTGTTCGCCGCATTGTTGGATAGGGGCTTTGAGCTTTCTTCTTTCCAGCTTGATGTTATTTCGGAGTACATCGCTTCGGCGAAAGTGGGCATGCTTCGGCTTTGGGTGAATGATCCAAGCAAGATTACCCTTAACCATTTGAACAAGATGACGGAAAACATCTTCGAATCGAGGCTTTGGACCTACCTTGCAAAGTGTCTTTCAGGCGATGGCGCCAAACAGGACAAGATCGTGCTTCCCGAGGAGTTTCCGGATTATCCCTGGATGATGAAGTAGTGGCATGCTGGCGGGGCGGCATCTAACTGCGCCTTTTTTGACTTCCAGCGTGGCAGTGCCGAATTCGCCACTACGAAGATGTTGAGTTGTGCGCAAGGACGTCTGTTGCGGGATCCAGCGCAGCCGTCGTTGTCGGCATGATAGGCACGAGGTCCAGTGTCATCGAAAAGGCGCGGTTTGCTCTGCTTTTGGTGCGGACACGCTGCGGCTACCGGCCTGCCGCTATCTGCAATCCTGAAGCTGCAAGGGAGAATGTCGTCACTCGACTAAATGGCTATTTAGCTTAGTTACGCTTTTTCTGGTTATTGCGGTTGGCAGTCGTTTTTTTTCTGGCCCAGATTCACACGGATTGCATCCGCACATACCTCAGTCAAGGGGTCGCCTATCGCCTTCTTGTAGTCAAATCCCAGAAGCTGCATAGCTTTTAGCGTATCGACAGACAGGAGGGATTTGAACCGCTCGAAGTTCGAGAAATCGCTATCGGGCGAGAAGGATTTCAGGATGTCTAGAGCATGCCCAACCGTGTTTTGCAGGTGCTCAATATCCTCGTCTGTTATCTCGTACCTGTTCAACTCTGATTCGTATGCCTGAGCAATAGCGATCGCTTGAGCGCGCTCAGCGACTAATTCATTTATTAGTTCTTCGTACGAGTTGCAAAGTTCCTCGTGGGTTTTCTTCTGCCTAATAGCCTGAAATCTATTGCTAACTTGAGTAGCCGTTCCTTTTGCGGCGAGGACGGCGAGTTGAGAACCCGCTGTCGCAATTGCCGTAATAACTGTATCTTCCATTTATGTCGCCTGCTCCTAGATGAACCATTCAGTAGGTTCTTGCCCAGCATAGAATTTATCTCCTGGGCAAGAAATTTCGTCATCAACTAGTTCTATAAACGTTTCATTGGCTGCGTCAAACAAAGCTTTCGGCCATTTGTCGCCACTTTTGTATTCGACTTTCCAAAGTGAGTAGTTGCCAACGCCGCAGCACACAGCTTCCCGTCCATGTTCTTCGATCCGTATATCGCACGGAGCTTCGATCTTGGCAACAGGACGGTTGTCTTTCTCTTCGCGTTTAGTAAATGATTCCATTCGAGAAAGCAGCTGATTGTAATCGACTAATTCGCTATAGACGCCAGCATTACAGTTCGACGAAATAATGTAGTCACAGTCTCTTGTTTTGAAAGTCACCCTACTAAGAGGGACGTCAGAGCTCATCGTTTCGCTAAGTGCTTTGAAAGTCCTCGACAACACGTACTTGAAAAGGTCGTACAGAAGACCCGGAACAATAACGCTAGATACAAGCACAACCAGGCTTTGACTTAAGCCAGCCCCTGCAGCAATCGACTGTTGCCCCCGCACCATTACCGCGAAGGGCTCAGTTTTAAGCTTTTGCCTTAACGCGGATTCTTGCTCCGTGCGAAATTCACTACCAGTAAGCTCGATAGAAACAAGATCAATAACTTGCGGAATATCGTTCACAGTCTCACTCCTAGATTGCCACACTTGAAACGTCTATCTCGCCCGACATAAGCTTAGGCAAAAGCGTGTCACGCAATTCGGCCAACCGTTTCGATTCCTTTTGATTTGCGACAATCAGCTCAACTGCCGGCTGCGCAACGGCGTTGAACTTTTCAAGTTCTGCATCGCTGGGAAGCACAAGACGAATTGCCTTCACGTGATCGCGTGGCAATTCCGTTTGGCCTGTGCTTCCGGTGTGAAGAGATTCAATATAACGCTCGTGTTCAAACGCCCAGAATCCCATGTAAAGAGCATGTCTCGGGTCGGCTGCGCGAACGATGGTGACGTGGGAGTCGACAACGAGCTTTGAAGGATCAAACCAAACCTGAGCGGTCCTTCCAAGAGAACCGACGCCCGTCGAGTTAACCAGCAAGTCGTACTTCTTAAGCCACTTCTCGGTAATCTTTCTCGGAGCATGCAGGCGGCCATTCTCGAGTAGGACTAGATTGTTTCGAATACAGGTTTGGCCAAGAATTAGCTCATCGGACGCGTCGTTGTACTTGGGCGTTATGCCCCGGCATACCATCTCGGATATCTCGCCAATGGTCGTCCAATGCCAGCCTTCTGACAAATCCGCTTCTTCATCTCGTTCGTATTCACGGTATAGCCGTTTTGCGCAAGACTTAAGATACTCTGCCAAATAGCCATTTAGTGTAACAGGCTGAAAGAACCTTTCAGCATCTCGTCAATCGAATTTGTCGCTCAATCTTGCTAATCGTTTTGGTGCTGGTGAGTGATCCATATGCGGTCTCGAGTGCGTTCTCGGCATCAAAGAGCTCTTTACGCTGCGATTTCTCGTTCACTTTCTCGACGGCTTCCTCAAGCGTCCAACCGAATTCCCTTGCATTTTTCTGCATATGGTCGAGCAGGATCTGGTATCGATACATTGAGAGTAACGATGCTTGGTAGGCATCGAGAAAATTTGAAATGGCTACCCCAGGTTCTCCCCTGAAAATAAAGCGAGCTTCGGTAGCAAGGGAATTCAAGTCATCGAGTTTAAGATGAAGTTTTAGCTGGTAGTCGGTTTCCGAAGCATGAGCTATACAGGGCGTAATCTCCTGCAAAAAAGTAGTGTTCGTCAGCCATGTATAGCGAAGGTCAATTGTCAGCTGTGGTCCCTCGTCTCGCTTCGATTCGCAAGCACTGTTACGGTAGAGACAAACGAGCTTTTCCGTAATGGTCCAAAGGTCAAGCCGTCGAGCGAAAAGACTCTGCCTGTTGCTTAAGCATGTCTGCCAACACGCTATTCCTAAGGCGATGATGGCAGCGATGGCGGATACCCATGCTGCAATAATTCCCGCATTAAAGTTCATGCGCACCTCGTTCCAACAATGTCGTCAATACATGCGATTCTAAGCTGTCCTTGGAATTAACTCTACGCCGACAGTGAGGAACATTATGGAAGCCGTTATCAACACCGTGCTCGCAGAGATGCAGGCCATCCTCGAACCGCACCAGCTCAAACGCCTTGCCGACACACTCAGGCAAACCCTCGGCCTCCGGCAACCCGAGTCGAGTCAGGACCTGCTCGCGCTCTTTCTCACCGCCAAAGGAGTCGAAGGTTGCTCCCCCAAAACTATCGAGTACTATGAGGCCACCTTGCGCCATATGGATAAGTCGCTCGCCAAACCCTACACTCAAATCGAGAGCGATGATCTGCGTCGCTATCTCAGTGACTACGAGACCGAACGTGGATCAAGCAAAGTCACCATCGACAACATCAGGCGCATTATGTCTAGCTTTTTCTCCTGGTTGGAGGATGAGGATTACATTGTTAAGAGCCCTGTGCGGCGGATACATCGCGTTAAGACGGCGCAGATTACCAAGGAGACATTGAGCGACGAAGAGTTGGAAACCTTGCGTGATGCTTGCGAAAGTAAACGCGACCTAGCGGTTGTGGACCTGCTCGCCTCTACAGGCATGCGTATAGGCGAACTGATACGGCTTAATGTCGCCGATGTAAACCTGCAGGAGCGTGAGTGTATCGTTACCGGCAAGGGAAATAAACAGCGGCCGGTTTACTTTGATGTGAGGGCGAAACTGCACCTGGCGGAATATCTGGAAACTCGTGCTGACAACAACTCCGCATTGTTCGTCTCGCTTGACTCCAAAGCAAGGCGAATTACTGTCGGAGGCATGGAACTGCGACTACGAAACCTCGGCAAGAAAGTTGGTGTTTCGCGTGTGCATCCGCATAAGTTCCGCCGTACGCTGGCGACTCATGCCATTGATAAGGGGATGCCGATCGAGCAAGTGCAAAAGCTGCTCGGCCATGCGAAAATAGACACCACCATGCACTACGCTATGGTGAACCAAAATAACGTGAAGGCTTCGCATAGGAAGTATTTGGAATGACCCTACTAGCTGAAGTTGCTGACATACAAACTGGACCATTCGGCAGTCAACTCCATAAAAAAGATTATGTTGCCAGCGGAAGGCCAATCGTTACTGTAGAGCACTTGGGCAAACGAGCTTTTACTAGACAAAATCTGCCGTTTGTCAGCGAGTTCGATGCGGAACGACTAAAAAAGTACCAAATGAAGCACGGAGATGTCATCTTTAGTCGTGTTGGGTCGGTCGACCGGTGCTCGTATGCCGAAAAACGAAATGAAGGATGGCTCTTCTCTGGTCGTTGTCTTCGTATTAGACCTAAAAAGTCAATCGATCCTGAGTTCCTGTATTACTACCTCTCTTCAAAAGCGATAAAAGGCTTCGTTAGGAACATCGCAGTTGGCGCTACGATGCCATCGATCAATACTACTTTGATGGGCGAAATACCCATTCCTGCTATTTCGCTCGATCGGCAACGAACTATTGCTTGCATTATGTCCTCGCTGGATATCAAGTTGCAGGCTAATGCTAAGCTAAATGGCTATTTAGCTGAGCTTGCTCAAACGATTTATAACGACTGGTTCCGTGATTTTGGCCACTGGGGCGGTCAAATGCCGAGTCACTGGGAAACCGGCGTTCTTGGCGACTATGTAACCGTAAAAAGAGGCGGATCACCAAGGCCAATCCAGGAATATCTTTCAGACGAAGGCTTACGATGGTTGAAGATTGCAGATGTCTCTGGCATCAGTGGACCATATATCCTAGAAATAAAGGAGCATATCAAGGAAGAGGGCTTGAGAAAGACTGTTCATTTGGAACCTGGTTCTCTGGTCCTGTCAAATAGCGCTACGCCAGGTATTCCAAAAATATTGAGCATCGACACGTGCATCCATGACGGTTGGCTCTACTTCCCTCAGTCTCAATTCACCAACGAGTGGCTTTACTGCTATTTCCTTAATGTTAGACAAGAGCTCGTACGAATGGCGAATGGTAGCGTTTTCCAAAATCTTAAAACGGATATTGTGAAGAACTTCGAGGTCATCAGGCCCGATGACGAAACATTGGCCTCTTTCCAAGAAATGGTTGCCCCTCTGTTTAACCTGATGGAGAGTTGCCAGAAAGAAAACAAACAGCTTGCGCACCTTAGAGACACGCTTTTGCCCAAGCTTATATCAGGTGAAATCGACGTCTCGAAGGTTGACCTTACGCAGCTAAATAGCCATTTAACTGAGCGTTGACTCGAGTTTTATCTGAGATGCAGTCGCATAACGCGACAATTGAGTTTTGCGCCGAACGCTCAGGTAGAGGAATTGGCATTTGCGCATAGGTTTTGGCGTTGATATTGCCTCTGGTGCTGCCAGTTTTGAAAGAAGCTACCCAATCCCAATATGCCCTCGATTGGGCATAATATTTAACGAAGCGAGGGTTGACCTTGCTGGCATCCAACGAAAACTTAACGAGAAAGCCGGCGAAAGCGAATTTGCCGTCACGTGGATCGTAAAAATAATTTCTGCCGGTGCTGTTGCCTGTTCTGGCGAATACGATATCGCCCTCACTGAGCATGTATTTGCAAGCGTTGGGATCATTCACTGACTTACGATCGAGCTTATTTAGGGCGCCATCATCATTGATGTCCGTGATACGAAGATACGCAGGTAATTCCGTATCAAAATCTACAGCTGGGGCGGCAATTCCGTACTTGCCGTTATCGAGGCTCAGCTCCCCAAGAGTTGCAACCCTACAGCCCATACCCAATCGCCTCCAGATTCTTCTTGATCTGCTCTTGCAGGCGGTTGGATTCCTCGAAGCATTTGGAGATCTCGCCGGTCAGGCGGGTCATTTTCTCTTCAAAAGGCTCATCGTCTTCCTCGACGTCGGCGATGCCTACGTAGCGGCCGGGAGTGATGATGTAATCCTGCTTTGCGATGTCTTCGATGCTCGCGGCGGCGCTGAAGCCCTTCTCTTCCTCCAGCTTACCCTCGCGGAATGCATCGAACGCACCGGCAACCTTGGCGATGTCTTCATCAGTGAACTCGCGCAGTTTGCGGCTTACCATGGTGCCCATATCCCGCGCGTCGATGAATAGCGTCTTGCCGGGTTGAGCCTTCTTTTTGGTGATGATCCACAGGCACACAGGGATCTGTGTGCTGTAGAACAGCTGACCCGGCATAGCCACGACACCTTCTACCAGGTCGGCCTCAATCAACTTGGCACGGATGGCGCCCTCGTTGTTCGTTTGGCTGGAAAGCGAGCCGTTGGCTAGCACCATGCCCATGCGGCCGCTGCGATTTAGATGATGCACCATGTGCTGTACCCAGGCAAAGTTGGCGTTGCCCTCGGGTGGCACGCCGTACTCCCAGCGCGGGTCATCCTTCAGCTTGTCGCCGCCCCAGTCTTTCATGTTGAAAGGCGGGTTTGCTAGGACGAAGTCGAACTTCTCGGTGCGATGCAAGTCGTTGAAGAACGTATCGGCGTTTTGCTTCCCTAGATTTGCGTCAATGCCGCGGATGGCAAGGTTCATGGTTGCCATTTTCCATGTGGTGGGGTTGCTCTCTTGGCCGTAAACGGACAGGTCGTCAATCTTGCCTTGATGGCGCTTTACGAACTCTGCTGACTGCACGAACATGCCGCCACTCCCGCAGCAGGGGTCGTACACGCGCCCGTGGTAAGGTTCGATGATTTCGACCAGCGTCTTTACGATGCAAGCTGGCGTATAGAATTCGCCGGCGTTTTTGCCTTCTGCCTCGGCAAACTTTGCCAGGCAGTACTCGTAGGTGCGGCCAAGGATGTCGCGTGTGTCGCCTTTCTCCGCCATTTGTACATTGGTGAACAAGTCTACAACTTCGCCAAGGCGGCGCTTATCCAGCTCTTGGCGCGCGAAGTTCTTGGGGAGGATGTTCTTCAGTTTGTCGTTTTCGGCTTCGATTTGGCGCATGGCTTCGTCGATGACCTTGCCGATCTCTGGCGTATGAGCTGCGGCGGCAACGGTGGCCCAGCGGGCGCTCTCCGGTACGAAGAAGATGTTCTCGGCTAAGTACTCGTCGCGGTCCTCTTCGAAGCCTTCGCCTTCCTCGACTAGCTCTTGGTGGCGCTGGTCGAACTTGTCGGAGATGTATTTCAGAAAGATGAGCCCCAGTACTACGTTCTTGTACTCGGATGCGTCTATGTTGCCGCGCAGTTTGTCTGCTGCGCTCCAGATCTGTTGCTCGAAGCCAATTTCGGCGGTGTTGTCGGCTTTCTTTTTAGCCACGATTCGCTCCTATTCGAACGTCTTGCCGTCGGCCCAGAGCTCGCATTGTCTCATGACCGTGTCCATTGCATCGTCCACGCCCTCGGGCGGGTATTTGTATTTGCGCAGAAGGCGCTTGATGGCGCGGCGCATGCCGGCGCGGGCACTCTCTTTTTTCTGCCAGTCGATGGTAGCGCTTTTCTGCAGTGTTTCGGTGAGTTCGCGTGTAATGGCCACCAACTGGTCGTTGTTATAGAAGTCGTGCACTGCCTGCGGCTTGGTTATGGCATCGTAGAAGGCCATTTCTTCATCGCTCAGGCCCAGCTTCTCGGCGTCGGTCCGGTCCTTCATCATTTCGTGGGCCATGTTCACTAGCTCTTCGATGACTTGAGCGTTGGTGAGCATGCCGTTCAGGTAACTGTTGAGTGTACCCTGCAGCATATCGGAGAACTTCTGGGCTTTTACCACGCTGGTTTTTTGGTAGGCGCGCACCCTCTCTTTGATGAGGCGCTTCAAGCTTTCGACGGCAACGTTCTTTTCCTTCATGTTGGCAACTTCAGTGAGGAACGCCTCATCGAATAGCGATATCTCGACGTCTTTGCCGTCGAACAGGTTGAGCACGCCGTCGGCATGGACCGTCTGCTTCATAATCTCGGTCACGCGCTTGTTGAACTCCGCGTAGGTCATGCCTTTGCCGCCGCCCGCTTTGCGGCCTGTGAGGCGCAGCACCTGCACGCGCAGCACGGAAAGATAGGCTGCCTCGTGCTGGTCTTCCTGCGAAACTAGGCTCTTACATAGGCTGAGTGCCTGGTTCATAAGTTGGCATTGCTTCAGGAACTCTTCACAGTCCTCGCGGCGCATGGGGTCGAGCAGCCAGTCGGTGCCCTCGGCGATGGCGGCGGCAAGCTGGGTTTTCTTGTCGGTGAAGATGAGCTTGCCGTAGTTGAAGCCGTACAGCAGGTCGCGGCACACGTCTAGCTTCTCCAGGAACTTGGGATATGCGGTGGCGGCAACGTCCATGTTGCCGTAGTTGCCCTGGTCGCGCTTGGTGTAGTCCTTCATTGCCTGCTTGAGCGCGCGGGCAATGCCGATGTAGTCCACCACCAGGCCGCCCTCTTTGCCCCGGCAGACGCGGTTCACACGAGCGATTGCTTGCATCAGGTTGTAGCCCTTCATGGGCTTGAACACATACATGGTGGCTAGGCTCGGCACATCGAAGCCAGTGAGCCACATGTCCACAACGATGGCGATCTTCAGTGGGTCGTCGTCGTTCTTGAAGCGCTGCTCCATGTCCTTCTTGTGCTTGGTGCCGCCACATACCTCGAACCATTCCTCTGGGTCCTGGTTGGACATGGTCATGACCACACCCACCTTTTCCTTCCAAGAAGGGCGAAGCTCCATGATGCGTCGGTAGATCTTCATGGCGATTGGGCGGCTATAGGCCACGATGAGGGCCTTGCCTGCCAGAACGTCAGCGCGGTTGTTCTCGTAGTGCTCCACGATGTCGCGGCACAGCGAGTCGATGGTCTCGGGCGTGTCGAAGATGGCGTTGAGGCCTCCCAAGTCGCGCTTCGATTTCTCGATGCTCGCTTCGTCTGCCTGGTCGGCGAATTCGCGGTAGGCGGCATCAATCTTGCTCAGCGCATCGCTATCTAGATGCAGCGCCACCACGCGGCTCTCGTAGTAGACGGGCTTGGTCGATTCGTCTTCAACCGACTGAGTCATGTCGTAGACGTCGATGTAATCGCCGAAGATTTCGCGGGTGTTGCGGTCTTCAAGGGCGATGGGCGTGCCTGTGAATCCGATGTAGGACGCGTTGGGCAGCGCTTTGCGTACTACGCGCGCCGCCCCAACGGACACCTTGCCGCTAGCGTCCATCTTTTCGGTGAGGCCGTACTGGCCGCGGTGCGCCTCGTCCACCATAACTACAACGTTGCTGCGACTGCACAGAGGTTCGTCGCCGTCGGTGAACTTCTGCATGGTGGTGAACACGATGCCGTTTGCCTCGCGTCCCTCCAACAGGCTTTTCAGGTCTTCGCGGCTTGTTGCCTGAACGGGGCTTTGTCGCAGAAACGCTGAACAACGCCCAAATTGGCCGAACAGCTGGTCGTCCAGATCGTTGCGGTCAGTGATGACCACGATAGTGGGGCTGTCCAGGTGGCGTTGCAACAAGTGCGCGAAGAACACCATAGAAAGCGACTTGCCAGAACCCTGCGTGTGCCAGAATACGCCGATCTTTCCGTCGCCTGCCACTGCTTCTTCGGCGCGTTCGATTGCCTTGCGCACGCCGAAGTACTGGTGGTAGGCAGCGAGGATCTTCACGATCTTGTCGTTGGTATCGTTGAAACAGATGAAGTTCTGAATGAGATCAAGCAAACGTGCTTTAGGCATCATACCGTCGAGCATGGTTTGCCAGGTGGCGGCCTTGGTTTCGGAGTAATCGCCGTCGGTAGATTTCCATGCAACGTATCGGTCTTCGTCGGCGGTGATGGTTCCCACGCGCGTTTCCGACATGTCGCTCATCACGCAGAAGGCGTTCGGTACGAACATGCTGGGGATGTGGTGCATGTAGTTGCGTAGCTGCAGGTAGGCGTCTGACGCATCGGTTTCCTCGCGTGAGGGTGACTTCAACTCGAACATAACGAGCGGCATGCCGTTCACGAACGCGATCACGTCGGGACGCTTCTCGGAGTATTCCACAAAGGTCCATTGGTTAACGACGTGGAAGTCGTTGTTTTCGGGGTCATTGAAGTCGAGCAGGCGCACAATGTCGTCGTGCTCTCGTTTGCCATCAAAGAAGTGAACCTCGACACCCGATTGCAGGTAATCGTTGAAGGTTTCGTTGCGCTGTTCGAGCGTACCGCCCTCGATGTTTTGGATCTTGAGGATTGCCTCGTCGATTGCTGCGGCGGGAAGCCCCCTGTTGATGCGCGCTAGTGAATCTTCGAGAATTCCAGGTAGGAACACATCACGGTATTCCTCGGAGGTGCGGGGGACGTCGGGGCCGTATAGATGCGTGTAGCCGAGTTCTTCGACCATGTGCTCGATGACGCACTGTTCGTAGAAGTCTTCGTTGAAGGCGCTCGATACGACTTCGTAGGAATAAGAGCTTGAGCCCATTGCCCTCAGCTGCCTTTCTTCGCGACGAGGTCGCATTGGAGCTTCGTCCGCTTGGAATACTTTGCATTCGCTATCTGGCATTATACCCTTGAGCTTTCATCCTCCATCACGACTGAGTTTGTTGATGATGCTGGTGATAGGGCGAGATTGGTTGAATGGCGCCGCCGTTAGGTATGGGGCACGCTTTTTGCCTACAATCCTGCTCTTAACGTTTTGCCTCAAATAGCGTCCTTGGCTCATTGCTCGATGCGCTGCGCTGCCCAGCCAGGGCTCATAAGCCAAGCGCCAACACTCCCAAAGTCGTTGACGAACGCGCAAGCCGGTCTTGTCGGAACCGTTCCCCTCCACGCATAGCGCACTGCCCGCAGAGGGCAAAAGCAAGCCGCCCTTGTCGCATGAGCGCTCACCGTCATTACGGGGTTCGTATATACGAACCACGCTTCTACCTGCGGTTTTAATCTCAATAGAAAAAGTTAGCCTTGTGTGAGAAACCGCCGCACGGTATTTTATTGGTATAGGAACCAATGTGTTCGCAACCCCTCTTCTTCTTGTAAAACAAGCCATGAATCCTTCCAGGGATACGTTGGCTTAAAGCCCCCAGCAGTTTGATCTAGCGAATTTGCCAAACGCAGACATTTATTCGCTTTTCAGAATACGGACCGTCGCGCAACCGATACCAGTTAAACCAATATCGGTTACGAAAGTGCAGGTCACCGTGTTGTGCAACGTATTACGGCGTTTTTGCCGTGAAGCTGGTTTTCCGATGGGGTCCAAAGTTGCTTGGGCTCATCTGAACATAAGCTAAGGGGGTTATTGAAATGAAAAAGTATCCATCTGAGGCATATTCCTCCAATTCACGTACACTCCGTCGTTATGTTGTTGTAGCCGGGCTTGTTCTTTCCGTCGGCCTTACCATTGCGCCAGGCGCGGTATCTACGGCATACGCCGACGAACTCGCATCCGGTTCGGGCGCTCCCGCTGTTATCGAAGCTGCTGTCCAGCCCGAGGAAGGCGCTTCTTCCAGCTCCGCTAACGCCGCGCCGCAGGCGGAAGGGAAGGCAGCTACCAGTTCTGCCGAAAGCGCTTCTAGCGTTGAGACCCAAAATCCGCCTGGACCTGCCCCGGCTAAATCGAGCGCCAGTGAAGCGAGCGCTCCTGGTGCTGGCGAATCTGGTTCCGTTCCTGCTGGTGAAGGCGCTGCTTCTGCCGCGGTTCCCGCAGCGGGCAGCGGCCCATCTGCAACCGCAGCTGCACTGGAAGGCGGCACTTCGTCTGACGCTGCAACCCCGGCATCGGGCAGCGCTCCCGATGCAGCCACTTCTGCCGCCGCGGCTTCTGGTGGCTTGACGCTTGCTGCCGCCCCTGCCGCTGAAGGCGCCGCCGCTCCCACCGCTGGCGTTGTGGCAAAGATCGGTGAGCAGTCCTACGCAACGCTCGATGAAGCCATTGCCGCTGCGAAGTCGGGCGACACCATCGTTCTCGTGGCGAATGCAACGTCTCAAGGCATCAGCATGAAGGGCGACCTTGTTATTAACGGCGCCGGCAACACCATCACCTTCGAAAAAGATGGCATCGCAATTTTCTGCCATGCCCTCACATTCAAGGACGCCATAGTTTCCATGATGGGTATTGGCTCAACGCCCTATGCCGAATGGAAGTGGATGGCTATCTGCGCAAGCAAGGACGGCTCGCTGACCTTGGACAATACGGCCATGGCCCTAGACGGAACGGGTACGGCTTCGGGCACTCATGCAATCTACTTCACCTCGAACAACAAGCTGAACGTTACCAACGGGTCTACCTTGGTTGTTTCCAACTACCCGCAGGATGCGCTGGAGTGGGACGGTGGCGACGGTGGCTACAACCTTAATGTGACCGGTGGTTCCAAGGTCGTACTCGACCATAATCGTTCCGGCATTGCAGGCACGTTCTTCGTTAAGGTTGACGCAAGCGAGCTGACTGTGATCAACAACAGGGGTAACGGCTCTAACGGCTCGCACTTCGATATTGCAAACGGTTCGGAAGTTTCTTTCAAGGACAACGGATCCCACGGTCTTTCTGCTGGCAAGCTGTTCGTTAAGGGCTCCATGGTTACCTGCACGGGCAACGGCTTGTATGGCATCACCGTGAGCAACTCCTTGAATGTCGACGGCGCTTCTACCCTGAAGGCCAACGGGAACAAGACTAAGGCAAGCGCTTCTTCTGGCGGCGGTTTGCGCATTACGAAGAACGCTAAGGAAAACTTCATCGCAAAGGGTGCCGTTGTTGAAATCAACAACAATGGTGGCAATGGCCTGGAAAACTACGCTGATTTGTTTATCGAAGATGGCGTTGACCTTTCCATCCTCCAGAACTACGAGAAGGGTAACGGCGGCGGAATATACAACGGCGCCACGGGTTCTCTCACGCTTCCTTCTGGGGCGAAGATCCACAACAATACTGCGGCAAAAGCTGGCGATGACATCTATAGTCTTGGCAAGATCGTCGTTCCCGCAACGGGCGAATGGATTCTGGACCAGAACCACGATGGCGTGGGTGATCATGTCATTACCGGCTGGTTCGAAGACGGTCTTGGTAGTGATAACCCTCAGCGTTGGCAGGCCCATGCTGAAGATGAAGATGCGAACTATATGATCGAAATCGAAGAGGGCAGCTTCGAGATCCCTCTCGCCCTTAAGGCAACTCATGGCATACAGGTTGATCCCGAAGAAGGCGACGTGCCTGTTGGCCCCGATGAGTCCGAAGACCCTGGAAAGGTAGAGGATCCTGGCAGCGTTAAAACCGTTAGTGCTGAAAAGGCCGAAGTGGTAGCGACCAGCAGTGCGAAGAGCGTTTCGCCGAAGACGGGCGATTCCACTGGATTCAGCCTTGCTGCTGCAGCGATGTCCGTGCTCGCTGCGATCAGCGCCGCGCTCGCTGCGCTTCGCAGACGCGAAGACTAGCTGCTTTTTCCCGAAGTAGCTGCTTAAATCCCCTCGGGCGGCCGTTTGGCTAGCCCGAATCAAGAAAGCCGCGTTTCGAGTTTTGCTCTGAGCGCGGCTTTTGTATTGCTGCGTTCCTCATGGGGTGCAAGTGCGGGAGGGGGGGTGAGCTTGGGCAGCAGATGTGCCGTCGTCCGATGGTGCAGTGTGTTGCAGGCGCGCAGGCAGCAAAAAGCCCTTCGCCGCGTGTTGCGACGAAGGGCTTTGCTTGAAATGGGAGGGGGTCGGCTCCGTAGGTGAGCTGAACCGCTAGTCTTGCGAAGGGCCGAACGAAAGGTCGTCGAGTTTTGCCGGTGCCTCTTCGTCGTAGCAGCGCACGTTGCCCGCTTCCACCAGAGCATCCACTTCGGCTTCGCTGTAGCCCAGGTCTTCCATAACCGCGCGCGTGTCGTAGCCGACGGGCTTCGCGCGGCTGATAACTGGGTCGCCCTGGCTCTTCATACGGATGGGAATCGTGGTAATGGAATGGTCGCCGATGCTGTCGTAGTGAATCGGGCGGAGCATATCGTTGACGTAAGCTTCTTCGTCTTCAAGAACATCATCCATGGTGTTGCATACTGCGTAGGGAACGTCGTTGGTGTCGAAAACTTCCTTCCAGTATGCCCAGTCGTGCTTGGCGAAGGCTTCGGCCATCATGTTTACCACGGTTGCGTTGTCGCCGTTGGCGTTGATAGTTGCGCAATTCGTGAAGCGCGGGTCGTCGGCGTATTCCTCCAGGCCAATCAGGCGTGCGACGAATGGATACCAGGAATCGTAGGTGCCGTAGCAGATAAGGAACCATACGCCATCGGCGGTCATGTACGAATTGTTGGTGGGGCAGGGCACGGCCTTGCGGCTCTTCGGGAAGGGCACGCCGAACGGGGCGGAAACAACAGGTACCTGCATGCCCCACAGCGCCATGTGGTGAAGGTTCACGGTAACGTGATCGCCCATGCCGGTGCGCTGAGCGCGCCAAACGGCGCTCATGATGCCCAAGCCAAGGGCGATGCAGGAATTGAAATCGCCGAATGCGGCGGGCATGTTGCCTGGCTGGAAGTGCTCGCCAGCCTGCGGGATGGACATAAGTAGGCCGCCACGGGCGGAATAGCAGGTGGCGTCAAAGCCCTTGGCGTCTTTCATTTCGCCGCGCTCTCCATAGCCGCGCATCTGGCCGTATACCAGACGCGGGTAACGGGCGTGCAATGTTTCGTAGTCGTAGCCCAAGCGCTTCAAGGAAGGATTGCGCAGGCTTGTAACAAACACATCGGCCTGCTCCAGCAGTTTTTCTACCAGTTCGCGTCCTCCATCAGACTTCATGTCGATGGAAAGGAATTTCTTGTTGGCGTTGCTCATATCGAACGCCGGGTTGTCGGGGCCCAGCTCCGGCATACCGAAGCCAACGCCGTCGCCGCGGTGCAGGTTGCCCTTGATGGTTTCGATCTTGTACACCGTGGCGCCCATTTCGCCGAGCGCACGAGTGCAAGCAGGCATCGCGACGTAATCTCCCAGCTCGACCACTACGAGCCCTTCAAGGCCCTTCGGCAGTTCCTCGGGCGACAGGCCCTGGAATTCTTCAGCGGGGGGGCATGACGATTCGGTGATCCAGACTCACGATAACCTCCTTGGTTAGATGAACATGTTCGTCACTCTACCTCCAGGGATGCCGTATTGCAATGAGCCGCCTTAGGGCATGCGTCACAACCGCTTTAGTGATGTGAGCAAGTGTGGACGCTGATCAGCATAAATGCAGGCCGCGCAAGGCTGACCTGCATTTATAGTTTCTCGAGCGCGATTGATTTTAATAAAGTGTTGGAGCAAGAAGCACTTTGCCAGTGCCGCGGTAGACGTTCACCAAACCTTCTCCGGAAGCGGCAGAGCCCACGAGCGATTTGCCTGAGCGCTCAACCGTGAAGTTGAGGGATCCGCTCCAAGCCAGCGCCATGTTACCGTCGATCTTGAGTTCGTCGTTGTCCAGGGTGACCTCGATCAACTCTTCTTCGGGGCAGGGGGATTCCAAGCACAGCGCGCCGTAGCCCTGGATGCCCAGGTTGAACAGGCCTTCGTTGCCAGCAACGGCGGAAGAAACGTTGCTGCGCATAACCGTTTTGTGTTGAAGGCTGGAATAGCACGCCAGGAACAGGCCGTCGTCGAGCACGATGGAATTGTCCCAATCGGCTACGTCGAGCGTGATGATGTAGCGGTAGGTGGGCTCGAGAACCAGAAGGCCCGTGCCCTGGTATTCGGGCTTGATTGCCGATTCGCTGGTAACCGCACCGCGCAGTGCCTTGCCAAACAGGTCGCCCACACCCTTAACGCCAGTGGTGCAGGTCACGTTGCCTACCATCCACTGCATGGCGCCGGCCTGAACGGTGACGGGTGCCTGGCTCAGATCGCAGATAACCTGGCGGCGACGCACGTTCATTTCGCTGGCGAAGTAAGCGTTCATGGCGGAAGCTTCGTTGACGGAAAGGTCGCGTTTCCATTCGATGGTTTTGAAGGCGCCGAACTCCTTGAGTACGGTTACGTCATCGTTGTCGGTGAAATTGGAAATCTTGAACATAACTCTCCTCCTGTTGACGTTGGTGTGGGTTAATCCTCTTGATTGCCAAATTTGCAGAAAAGCATAGCATGCGGTGGTTCTTGCGCGGGGTGGTACGTCAGGAGCCTGGGGTGGTCGGCGGGTCGCGGCGGCGGAGCTTGCAGGGCCGACCGCGCGCCCCGCGCGCCCCTAGGGCGTGTCGAACACCTGCGCTCCGGCAAAATCCTCGAATTTGGCGGCGTCCGCTTCCTTTTCGGCCATTAATTCCTCAAAGCCAGTCAGCGCTGCGAAGGGCATGAACTGGGTGGCTCGTTTGGGACTGTTGGCGGCGAAGTGGATGCCGTTTTCCTTAATTCGCATTGCAATGTCGCGCAATATGCAGCGGCGTCTTTCTGCCTCGTCGAAGGCAACGTCTTCCAGGAAATCGTCTTCGCTAAGCACGGTGGCCTCCTATTTGGTTGTTGCGCTCACGCATGGTTGCGCCCTGCTTCAAACTGGTTCCGCGCAACAATGCGTTCTTGCCAAAGCGGTCGCGCACGGCAATGGATGCTTTGGCCAGGTCGGCTTCTTTGCCATCGTCTTCCGAGCCGAAAAGACTGGGTTGGTCGTACTTGGTGGGTTGGAGGGCACCCAGTGCCACCGTTAGCCTGCGGATAGGTTCGCTATTCAGCGTGTGCTTGTCGAACAATTCCAGCGCAATCTTCACTATGCGATGCGACGAATCGGTTCGTTCGGAAAGCTTGGTTGAACCGCCGCTTCCCATGCCCCATCTGCCGCTTTCGGTAAGATGGGGCTGCGCGTAGCCAACGTGTACGGATATGTTCCCGCACGAAAGCCCCTTCGAGTACAAGTCCAAGCAGCTGGCGTCCGCCATTTCCCGCAGTACGGTGCGTGCTTCGCTGAAAGAATAGTCGCGCATCAGCACCTGCCCGTTCGATATCGAATGCGCTGCGGGGCGGTACTCTTTTATCTGCTTGATGGTGCAGGGCTCCTGTCCCCAGGCGTGGTCTAGCAGGTATTCGCCGTTTTTGCCGAATTCCTTCTTCAGCCATGCGGGGTTTGCCGCGCATACGCCCGCCATATCGCGGATGCCGTGTTTTGCCAGACGATGCGCGATGCCTGGGCCCACTTGCCAGATGTCGGTTATGGGCCGATGGAACCAGATTTCGCGTTTGTAGCTTTCTTCGTCCAGTATGCCTATGCCGTCGGCTGCCTTTTTTGCTTCGATGTCCAAAGCCACCTTCGCCAAAAACAGGTTGGGGCCGATGCCTGCTGTGGCGGTGATACCCGTTTCTTCAGTCACCTTGTTGCGCAGCATTTCGGCGAAGGCCTTTGCGCTCATGCGGTACAGCTTCAGGTAAGGAGTTGCATCGATGAAGCATTCGTCGATGCTGTACACGTGGATGTCCTCGGTGCTTACGTAACGCAGGTATAAGGCGTTTATCTGCGCCGATATCTCCATGTAGCGGGCCATGCGCGGCGTTGCCATGGTGTATTCGATCCCGTTGGGAATTTGGAAAATGCGGCAGCGGTTTTTTACGCCCAGCGCTTTCATGGCGGGGGTTATGGCAAGGCAGATGGTGCCGGACCCGCGGGTGGGGTCGGCAACCACGAGGTTTTCGGTGAAAGGGTCCAGGCCTCGATCGACGCATTCGACGCTTGCGTAGAAGCTCTTCAAGTCGATGCACACATAGCTCTTTGTGCGCTTGTTGGCAAGCATGGGCCATTCCTTCCATCACATCGAAAACAGAGTTTGTTCGCTGGCTTTTATACGAACACCTGTTCTAGTATACAGACATGGACTACAGGGCGAAAGATGGCGAAATGAGGCGCGTGCACCGCGAAACGGTGGACGTGTTAGCGCGGTTCGGGCGGGATGGCCGTCTTGAGCCTTGCGTTGTCGTGCTCAAAGATTGCCGTGCTTTCCGCATTGACGAGGTGCTGATGGCAAGCGGTTTCGGTCCGGTACGCCATGGCAAGCGCACGGCGCGCTTCGACATTCGCCTGGGTGGCAGGGAAACGCAGCTGTTCTTGGAGCATCAGCTGGAAAACCCCGTCACAGGAGCGGCGGATAAATATGTATGGTGGGTGCGCGCTTTCGATGGAATAAAGCGAAGCCCCGCCGAAGGCTGCTGCTGATTCGCGCGTGGGGCGGCGAGCGTTTGCGCCGCGGGCAGCCGCCGGGGTTGGCAGTGGTCAGCGACTCGCGCTGCGCCTTCGAGCGGCACCGCGCACTCGCTCGCCACTACAATGCTGAGCGCTGCCGCTGATGCGGGGCGCGGGATCGTTTACGGCGCGGTTGGCCTCCGAGTTGCGCTTTGGCGCTGCGGGGCTCGGGCGGCGCAGGATTTCACGTCCGCCTGACGCCTCAGTGTCGTGGGGCGGTGGGGTGTGGGAGCGTTTGCGGTGTGGCTGCCGCTGGCACCGCGAATGCTGTGGGTGGTGCGCTGCCATGCGGACGGCGGCGTGGTTGCGGGCGACTCGTGCTGTTCTGCGCTGGTCGGTGGCACAGGGGTTGCGGGCGCTAGGGTGGTTCGCCGACGCCGGATGGCAAGATTCGCGCGCCGTGCATGATTCGAGGGGTCCGTGCAGCGAAAAGGGTCCCTTCCTGGCAAGATCTTCGCGCGGTGTATCCTCCGACGGCGATTTGCGGGGCATTCCGGATACATGGCGCGCACATCCTGCCAAAGCCAGCTCGTTTTGGATGCATGGCGCGCGAATCTTGCCACGAAGCCCCTCTTTTCTCGTCCGAGGCCCCTTTTGGGATACATGAAGCGCAAAACTTGCCACGGATTGCCGCCCGGGAACGCATCAGGGCGCAATCTTGCCATCGCCAGGCGCCTGGGAACGCATTTCACGGGCATTTTGCCATCAGTGAGCGCCCGCAACGCCACAGCGCCATGTGCCTCAACGTCTTGCGTCGCAGCCCCATCGATGTTCGCGCCGAACGCCCCGCCCATGCCCTACGTGCCCGTCGCTCATGCCCCCGCGCCGCCCGCCACAGCGCCGCGATGCCATGCGCCGTACGTGGCGCTTTTGTCGCCGCTGAAAAAGTAAGTTGCGGGTTACGGGTGTCAATGAGGTGAAACGAACCACCTGTTTCGGTTTAAGTGCTATCGTTCCACTAACGTATTAGCCCGATCGGCGTGCCTGGATCGAATGGTCTGGATCGAAGGACCCGGAAACAAGGAGGAATCATATGCGCGTAGCAAAAGAGAAGCTCTTGCTAATTGCTGGATTCGTTTGGCTTGCTGCTGGGCTCAACATCGCCATCCTCGGCGTTTCCGCATTTACCGAAATGGGCGAGCACGCAATGTTGGCACTTGTGCCTGCTGCAATCGCTGCCTTCACGGTGTTCCATGCAGGAATGTTTTCCAAGCTGGTTGGTAAGCATGCCGGCCGTATTAAAGCTATGGAAGAAGATCGTGTGCCGTTCTGGAAGTTCTTCGATATTAAGGGCTACCTCATTATGACGTTCATGATGACCATGGGCATTGGGTTGCGTTCTTCGGGCATTGCCCCCATGTGGTTCATCGCATTCTTCTATGCTGGTCTTGGCATCGCGTTGGCTCTTTCTGGCTGCTGCTTCTTGGTTCGCTACTTCCACGACAGCGGCATCGCCTGCCCCTTGGTGCCCCATACGGCTAACAAGTAGCAAAATCCCAGCGTTAGCTTCGCCGCCCCAATCGGGCGCCTGCCTTAGCTGAATCCCAGCAAAATAGCTGCGCACCATGAGAGCCGTTCAAGGCGGTTGGGCGTCAAGCTTGGCGCGAATCATCCGAGTCATTCGGGCTCCAGGCTTGGTGAACCTTTCGGGGTCGTAAGGCGTCAGTCCGCGAATCATTCGAAGCGTTCGGGCTCCAAATCCGGCACAAACCGTTTAGCTCAGTCGGGCTTTAAGCTTGGTGTGAGTCCTTCAGCGCGATCAGACTTCAATCCTGATGCGAATCGTCTAAGGCTGTCAGGCGTCAGCCCAGCCGAATCATTTAAAGCGGCCAGGCCTCGAGTCTGGCCGCTTTAGTGTTGTTGGCCCCTTGCATGGCTCCCTTGCTTTGCTAATGTAGCCATAAAGCAAGAATGTACTAGAATAACCCCCATGGATAAAGACGAGCTGAAAGAGCGTATTCGCGTCCCACTTTTGGGCTTTTCGGCGGTGCTGATGAGCATCGTCGCTTTTTTGCTGCTCTTATATGGCATTACCGTTGTTGTCCGTTTCCTTTTTGCACTGGGGTCGCTTGGGTAGCCATGGCGTATTCCAGCAGGCAAAACAACGTTTTCAAGTGCGGAGGGCGGCGCTCTGCCTGCCTTGCCGTATGGCGCATTTTCGGCAAGGTGGGGCAGTAACATGTGGCTTCGCTTTACCCTGTTTGATGTGCGTGTCGTAGCGCACTACCTTGGTGTGCTGGTTTCTTTCTTCACCATTGCGCTGGCGGTGCCGTTGGTGGTTGCCATCGCAATGCAGGAATGGGAGCCGGCTTCGCGTTATCTGCTGGCGGTGGGCATTTCGCTTATCGTTGGGTCGGGGCTGCGTCTTTTGTGTGTACAGCCGGGCAAACTCACTCACCAGCAGGCGCTTGCGGTAACGGGGCTTTCGTGGATTGTTCTGGCGTTTGTTGCTTCGGTTCCCCTGGCGCTTTCGGGTCATTACGGTTCGTACCTCGACTCCCTTATGGAAGCGGTTTCCGGGCTTACTACCACGGGCGTTACGCTCGTTATCGACCTGGAGCACCTTTCTACCGCCGACAACATGTGGCGCTTCGTAATGCACCTTATCGGCGGCTTGGGCCTTATTGTTGTGGCTCTTTCACTGGGCCTTTTGGGCAAGGCAACTTCGGGCCTGTATTCTTCAGAAGGTCGAAGCGAGCACGTACTGCCTAACATCGTGAACACGGTTCGCCTTATCAGCCGCATTTCCCTTACCGCTATTGCAGTTGCTGCGGTTATCCTGTTTGTGATGTGCGTTCTTTCCGGCATGGAGCCGGTGCGTGCTTTCTTCCATTCCTTGTGGATATCAATTTCTGGCTTCATTACCGGTGGCTTTGCTCCTACCAGCCAGTCCGTCGGGTACTACCATTCGTTTGCGCTGGAAATCGTTTGTATGGTGCTTATGCTTTTGGGCGCCATTAACTTTTCGCTGTACGTGAAAACCCAGCGCGGCGAAACCGATTCCTTCTTCCGCGACTTGGAAATCCGCACGGGTGCCATCTGGCTTATTGTTGCCACCATCACGCTTATGGCCTCAACGTGCGCTTCGGGTGGCTTCTCTGATTTGATGGCGCTGCTGCGCCGCGGCGTGTTCATGGTTGTGGCCGCAGCCACTACTACGGGCTTCCAGAATGTTACGAACAATCAGCTCACCACGGTATTTTCTTCAGGCGCGTTCCTGATCATCGCCATGTGCATGGCAATCGGCGGTTCCAGCGGAAGCACCGCCGGTGGTATCAAGCTTTCGCGCATCGGCCTTATTGCCAAATCGATGGTTTCCACCATCAAGGAAACCCTTTCTCCTAGCACGGCGCGCGTTTCCGTTCGCTACTATCATCTGGGGCGCAAAGTGCTTACCACCGATGCAGCAAAGTCAGCTATGACCGTTTCTGCCCTGTTCGTGGTTACGTATCTTATTGGCTCGCTTGCGGGCATCGCGCACGGCTACGATGCCATTTCCTCCATCTTCGAATCGGTTGCCATGGCTTCCAACGGCGGCTTGAGCTCGGGTATTGTTTCTCGCGGCATGCCGCCAACCCTGGAAGCGGTGTACATCCTTGAAATGTGGGCAGGTCGTCTGGAATTCGTAACGCTTTTGGCCCTTGTCGTGAAAGTTGTCGTGTCCATCGCACCTCGCAGGAAGGTGGTGCGTTCGTGACGAAGCTGCTTTCAAAGCGAACCGTTGTTGCGGCATGGTGCTCATGTGTGTTGGCGGCCGTGCTGCTGTGCGCCGGTGTTGCCTGGGCCGATGAAGGGCAGGAATCATCTAAGCCCAACAATCATGTGTATGTGAACCAGCTTTCCGACAGCTCGTTTTTGTATCAAACAACCATTGCCGACTTGGCTCAGGCCGACTCGTACTATGAAGGCCAAACGGTATTTGTGCAGGGCGAAGTGGTGGGCGACCGCATCAACGATGAAATGCAACCCGACAATTGCTGGGTTACCCTGCAAGACGACGATCCCACAAACCCTAGCGTGGTTTCGGTGTTCATGACCATGGAGCAAGCGAAGAACATCGACACGTACGGCAGCTATGGCGTTACTGGCACCACGCTTCAGGTGCGTGGCACGTTCCACTTGGACTGTAGGGAACATCAGGGTATGTCCGACATTCACGTGGAAGAGGTTTCGGCGCTTGCCGCCGGCTCTGAAAACAAGCCCGGGATGGATCCGAAGCTTTTCGGTCTTGGCATCGTTTCGGTGCTGGCTGGCTTGGCGCTGTTGGCTCTGTACCAATCTAAACGAGAGGGGACGCTGTAATGGAAACTCCAGCCGTCGAAACCGGAGTGGTGGTGAAGCTCGATAGAGGCTTCCCCTTGGTTCGTTTGGGCGATGGCCGTGAGCTTCGTTGCGAGCATGCCACTTCCTTGGTGAAGGGCAGCGATCAGCGTGCGGTGGTGGGCGACGTAGTGCGCATTTCCCTTCCCGACGGGCATGACAAGGGCATCATCGAGGAGACGCTGCCCAGGCGCACGTCGTTTGTGCGCAAAGACCCTACCGAACGGGCCCTTCCGCAAACGTTGGCCGCCAACTTCGACCTGGTTATCATCGCCCAGCCCATTGAAGACATCAACACACGCCGCCTGGAGCGCGAGCTTGTCTTGGCCCACGAAACGGGAGCGGAAGTGCTGGTGGTGCTTACCAAGGCCGACCTGATGGCCTCGCCCGCTGAAGTGGAAGAAGTGCGCTCGCATATCGATGGGTTTGTGGGCAATGACGAATTGCTCGCCATTTCCGACCGCGATGAGGCGTCGGTGCAGCGCCTTGCCCAGATAATTGCCGAGGGCGACAAAACCGCAGTGCTTATCGGCAGGTCGGGTGTGGGCAAGTCGAGCCTGGTGAATATGCTCGTAGGCAGTGACATCCAGAAAACCACTGCTGTGCGCGGCGACGGCAAGGGCAGGCACACCACCGTTTCTCGCGAGATTATCTATCTGCCGACGGGTGGCCGCATTATCGACATGCCTGGCGTGCGCGGCTTGGGGCTTTGGGATGCCGACGAAGGCATTGGCGCTGCGTTTTCGGACATTGAAGAGATTGCCGCTTCATGCCGTTTTCGCGATTGCACCCACACCAACGAACCGGGATGCGCTGTCCGAGCTGCCGTTGAGTCGGGCGATTTAGCGGCAGAACGTCTAGAATCGTACGTACGCCTTCGCGAAGAAAGCGCTCAGGTGAAAACCCGCCGCGAAGAGGCGGAGCGCATTCGCAGCCGTCGAGGACATCCTCGCCGAAGGCGTTAAGAACCGTGAAACCAAGCGCTCTTTCCGATGCGCTACAATACTATGTGCAACATCCCATCATGGGATGTTGTTTTTCTAAGGGGCCTGCATAGGGCGGGCCGCAAAGAGGGGGACCCATGAATCCTGCAGTGATCATACCTACCTTCCACACCGCGCCCACAAAGCGCGGCGCTTCAAAGCCTTCCAACCTGTACGACCATCCTACGCCCCTGAACGAACAGGGCACGTTGGGCAGGTGCTTGAATTCGTTGCAGCAAGTGCGCGGTTTGGGCCAGGTAATTATTTTGGTTGCCGCCGAGGGTGGCGTGGAAGACGAAGCCGCCAAGAAGGTTCAAAACATTGCCAACCAGTTCCCCCAAATGCACACGTTGGTAATTGGGCGCGCTGAAGCTGAGATTGTTCAGCAGCGCTTGGATCAGCTGGGCTTCGGTGGTCAGCAAGAGGCTATTGGCCTTACGGGCTATTCCGCCATTCGCAACCTCGGTTTGGTTGTTGCCCAGGTGTTGGGATTCGATTCGGTGGTGTTCATCGACGACGATGAAACTATCGAAGACGAGGCATTTCTGGAAAAGGCCATGTACGGCCTGGGCAAGCTCACCAAGAAGGGCATTCCCATCCTTGCTAAATCGGGCTTCTACTTCAACGATGAGGGCACTTACTACTCGAAGAGCCAGAACCGTTGGTACAACCATTTTTGGCAGCAGGGTCGCGCGTTCAATAATTGGATCAGCAAGGCCATGTCCGGCCCGCGCCTTTCTCGCTCCAACCATGTATGCGGTGGCTGCTTGGCGCTGCATCGCGAAACGTATCGTCGTTTGAGCTTCGACCCGTGGATTCTTCGCGGCGAAGACTTGGACTATTTGCTCAACCTGCGTATGTACGGTTCCGACATCTGGTTCGACAATCAGTGGTCGCTGACGCACCGTCCTCCGCGCGACAGGCACGAAGGCCATCGCTTCTATCGCGACATTTTCCGCTGGGTGTACGAGTACTACAAAATTGAGTTCAGCCGCGCGCAGATCGACCTTCTGCAGATCAAGCCCTCTTCGCTTATGCCGTATCCTGGCCCGTTCCTGGAGCCGGGCATCACCAAGCGCATCAAGCGTACGGCGTTCCTGCGTTCGCTGGCTCGCCCCGACAAGAAGCGCTATCGCGAAGGCGCCAAGGCCGCTGCTGGCGAGGCAACTGAATATGCTCAGGAGCACTGCATGAAGTACTTCGAGTTCCAGTACACCTGGGGCGATATCATGGCGCGTATGGAAAGCGATGGCGGTTTGCGCCAAGCGCTGGTGCAGGCAGCCATTGCCCGCCAGTCGGGTGGGGAAGTGGTGGTTGAAGCCGCTGCTCCCGCGGGCGCATCGGCAGATGGCGTGGGCAACGCTTCCGACTTGCTGGAACCTGCTGTCGCCAACCTTGATCCAGGCATGACTGCCGAGATCAGGCTCAACATCAACGAAGAATAGGATTTGCGCACTTCATGGAAACCTTTGTAATTACCGCAGTAGTCGGCGTAGTTGTTGGCATTTTGTCGGGCTTGCTGGGTATCGGAGGAGGAACCTTGATGGTTCCCCTGTTCCGCTTGGGTTTCGGGCTTTCGGCTCTTGCCTCTACGGCAACTTCGCTGTTCACCATCATTCCCACCTCGCTGGTGGGTTTTATCACCCATATCAAGAACAAGACGTGCATTCCCCAGCTGGGCATTGTGTGCGGCTTGGCTGGCGCATGCACCAGCCCTTTGGGCGTGCACCTGGCAAATATGTCGCCGGCATGGATGGTTATGCTGGCAGCGGCAATTATCATTGGTTTTTCATCGTTCAAGATGTTCCGCAAGGCTGCGCGCATGCCAAAGAACCCTGCTTCGGGCAAGGCCATGGGCGTCGACGTGGAAAAGGCGGCCGTTAAGGCCGCGGTCATCGAAGAAGACTTGGGCGAAGAAGAGTTCAAGCTTACGTGCAAGAATCTGCCTGTTGCTATCGGCATTGGCCTAACCGCGGGCCTGGCCTCAGGTTACGTGGGTGTTGGCGGTGGCTTCCTGATGGTGCCCCTGTTCATCTCGGTGCTGGGCGTTATGATGCGCAAGGCATCGGGTACGTCTCTGGTTGCCATCATGATCTTGGCCATTCCCGGCGTTGTCTATCAGGGCATGCTGGGCAACATCGACTACCTTGCGGGTATAGCCATGGCGGCGGGCAGCATCCCCGGTGCGGTGATTGGCGCAAACCTCATCCGTCGTGTTCCCGAGCGACAGCTGCGCATTGCTTTTGGTGTATTTTTGCTTATCAGCGCAGTAGTGCTGCTGGGCAATGAGGTAGCTGCACTGTAATATGCTATGGTCACATTACCTGCGACGTGTATGACGCAGGTGGAAGTAGCTCCCGTTTTCCGGAGGATCGTTTATGGCCTACCCTCGCCACAACGTCACCATTGTTCTTGAAATTGCTTCGCTGTGCATGGCTCTTATCTGCGGCTGTGTTTTGGGCTGGGCCATGTTCGGCCCCGAAACCAACTATTTGGTGCTCACCATTTCGGGCGCTTTGTTTACGGCGTTCCTGCTCATTACCATTGCCTTGATCCTCGACCCCGACCGCATCCGCGCAAACCAGTCTATGTCGGTGCTGAACCTGGCAAGCGCAACGCTGGAAGCCATGCAGGAAGGCTTTACGTCGGAAGCTGCACAGAAGGTGTGTGAGATACTGCTCCCTTCCACTTCGGCATGTGCCGTTGCCATCACCGACCGCGAAGTGGTTTTGGGCTACGCTGGCGCTGGCAGGGAAGAGCTGGGTGAATTGGGCGGGCATATCCGCACGGCTGGCACGAAGCGCACTGTGCAGGATGGCAAAACCCGTGTGTTGCGCTCGCAGCTTGAAGTGGGCTTGCCTGTTCCCATGAGCGCCATTCAGGCCGCCATTATCGTTCCCTTGAAGATGGGGTCTTCCATTCAGGGTACGTTGAAGTTCTACTATCCCAAGCCTTCGCGCATTTCTGAAACGCAGATTTCCGTTGCTGAAGGTTTCGGTCAGTTGCTTTCTACGCAGATTGCCGCCTTGCAGCTCGAAGAGCAGAAGAAGCTTGCTACCAGCATGGAACTGAAGGCGCTGCAGAGCCAGATCAACCCGCATTTCCTGTTCAACATCATCAACACCATGGCATCGCTGGTACGCACCGATCCCAACAAGGCTCGCGTTATGCTGCGTGAGTTTGCGGTGTTCTATCGTCAGACGCTCGAAAACAGCTCGGATCTTATCTCCCTTTCGCGCGAGGTTGAGCAAACGGTGCGCTACCTTTCGCTTGAGCAGGCACGTTTCGGCGAAGATCGCCTGGCGGTGGAAGTTGATATCGGCGAAGAGGTGCGTGCTATGCAGGTACCCGCCTTCATGGTTCAGCCGCTGGTCGAAAATGCTGTAAAGCACGCCATGCCTGCGGAAGGCAAACTCACCATTTCCATTTCTGGCGCCCTCGATGGCGACGATGTGTACTTGCATGTAAACGATGACGGCATCGGTATGAAGGAAGATGCCTTGAAGAATATCATGGCGCCGAAATCTGAAACCGGCCTGGGCATTGCCGTAAAGAACATCAACGACCGACTGCGTGGCTACTACGGTGAGAAGGCTTATATGGATATCCAAAGTGAGCTGGGAAAGGGAACTTCTGTTACCCTGTTCCTTCCCGATTGCGCGAATCTGTAGAAGCGTTGCCTGACAAGAGCTTTGCAGATAGGTCGGCGCATATTCGGTAAGTGGTCTATAATAGGAATGATAAATTCACGAAACACGAGGAGGTTGCGTTGCTGAAGGCAATTATCGTTGATGACGAAGCGCCAGCGCGTTCCGAGTTGCGCTTCCTGCTAGGCGAACTCAACCAGACTGAAGTTGTTGCCGAGGCCGCAAGCGTCCGCGAGGCTATCGAAAAGCTCAAGGAATACCCTTGCGACGTTATGTTCTTGGATATCAACATGCCCGAGGCTACCGGTATTCAGCTCGCAGAGGCTCTGCAGCATTTGAAGTACCCGCCTGCCGTGGTATTCGTTACTGCTTATAGCGAATTTGCCCTGGATGCGTTCAAGGTCAATGCCATCGATTACCTGGTTAAGCCTGTTGAAACCGAGCGTCTTTCCCATGCTCTTGCCCGTGTGCGCGAACATGTGCTGCTTCATGCAAAGGCCCAGAAGGCTGAGCGCATTCCCGTTGAAAAGGGTGGCAAGAAGATCCTCATCAACATCGATGACATTCGCTATGTTATGGCGCGCGACGATTATGCGTACCTGCAAACTGGCGTTGACCGTTTCTTCTCTACCGTAAGCTTGGCTCAGCTGGAAAAAACGCTCGATGGTCACGGTTTCTTCCGCGTTCATCGCGGTTACCTGGTTAACCTTGCGCTGGTCAAGGAAGTTGAGCCCCAGTCGGGCGGCACCTTGCTTCTTACGCTCGACGGCGTAGACGAGAAGATTCCCGTTTCCCGTCGCCGCGTGTCTTCCCTTAAGAAGGCGCTTGGTCTGTAATCGCGCTTTTCGCTTGGCTGAAGGGTGCGTTGTCGCTCGGGGCGGCACCAATTACAGGCTATGACCCGTCGCAGTACGGCGGCGTGTGCGTCCCGCCGCATGCGACGTTGCGTGCTCCCCGTGGGCGGTACCATATGCTTCAACTGATTGGTTGGGTCGGCATCAAGCCGGCCCTTCTTTTGTTTTTTGTCGGCCTTCACTGATGTTCGCCGGTGCCTATCTTCTCGGCTTCGGCCGAGCGATTTCCCTGAAGGGTCCCCTTGCGGTTTGAAGGGGCCCTTTGCAGATTCGGATTTTTCGCGGGCGAAGGGGTGAGCTCCAATATAGTCCGTGCTCAGACGCGACATAGCCCAGGTTATTCGCTGGAAACCGCCCTACTGCCCGCATCGAAGCACCTTCATATTGATCAGCTGAACGCGGAGATGGGCGCCCTCCCCTCGTGGAAACGCCAGCGCCGTGGCTGGCATGGTCAGCTCCCATGTCGGGCGGCCCTCGACCTCGCGAAACGCCTTAACGGGCGCGGGCTTGACGGGCTGTTGTACGGGGCGGCCCTTCTCGCATTGAAACGCTCTTTCGGCGGCACGAAGTGCGTAATGCCCGCTTTGCTGTTTTACTCGTGGGTTTGTGAATGGTAATGTTCGGTCTTGCCCCTGAATGCAGATCATTTTTGAAAGAAGATAATTCATTATGTCCGATACCTTTATTTCCCTGAGGCCCAAGCGCGATGTGGCACTGTTTGACTTGGACGGCACGGTGCTCGACACCTATGCTCCCATTCTGGAAAGCATGCGCTACGCCACCAAGACGGTGTTTGGGGAAGCCCTGCCCGATAGCAAGCTTGTTTCCATGGTTGGGCAGCCTCTGGTAACTCAGATGCAAGCGTTTGCCGCCGAACGGGGTTGCGGCTCTGAGGTTGCCGACGAACTGACGCGCGTCTACCGCGAATACAATGAGCGCGACCTTGACGAAAAGTCCTTTCCGTTCCCGGGCATACCCGAGGCGATTGCCTCTTTGAAGAATGCGGGCTTCACGGTTGGCGTGGTTACGTCAAAGCGCGCAGTCTTGGCCACGAAGAGCCTGAAGGCTCATGGGTTGTTCGATGCGTTTGCCTGCGTGAATGGCGCTGAAGATAGCACTGCCCACAAGCCCGATCCCGATCCGCTGCTGACGGCGGCAAAGAAACTCGGGGTTTCGCCTGATAGATGCGTGTATGTGGGCGACAGCCCCTACGACTTGCAGGCTGCCCATGCCGCAAACATGCCATGTGTGGGCGTTACCTGGGGCAAGTTCTTCGGGCGTGACATCTTGCTCGAGCAGATGCCCAGCGTGCTTATCGCCAGCCCCGAAGAGCTGGTCGGTGCGGTTGAGTTTGCGGCAATCCATTAAAGGGCTGCATGCCGCGGTTGAATTCTCCGTATTCCATTAACGGGCTGGTCGGTGCGGTCGAATTTGCCGCAATCCATTAAAGTGAAAGCCGGGAGAGTTGTCTCTCCCGGCTTTTGTTGTATTGTGGCGCTAAGGCTGCATGCGGTGACGTCATTCGCTCGTGCCGACCTTGGACAACACGAGGCAAGTTAAGGCTGCGCGCAAGGGGGCGATGTGTGCGAGAGGCTTCCGTCTTTTTGTGCGGTGCCGGGGCAGAATAGAAGTTTGCGGCATCCGCATTCCCGCGCAGGCGGCGAATTGGACATCGGATCGCATGCGGGGGTTTGCCCCGAGCCGAAGTACGCCTTCGTGTCCCATGCCGCATCGGACGTCATGCAAAGCCTCGCCCATACCAGGGGCGTGTGCATAGAGCGCGTATTGAGCCGCACGCAAGGAGAGCTAACGGCATCTGCTCCCGGCGGATGATCGGGTGGCACTTTGACCATGTAGAAAGGGGATTGCTATGGCGTTTTGTACGGATACGGTTTGCGCGGGTGAAGGGGTGTTCGCTCTTGAAGCCGTGGTCACGGTAACCCCGCGCGGTATCGTGGTGTACGCTTGTACGCCTGCTTTCGCTCACGTGGGCGCTACGGCTCAGGCCATTCCGCGCTCAGAGCCAGGGCGCACGGCAACGGTTAGCTTGCTTGCCGTCCCCTGCCATAGGGATGAAATTCCCGCCCACGATATTGCCGCTGCTCTGGCAACGGAGTTCGCCATGCCCTGCTCCGCTAGCACGGGCTATCACGTGGAAAATGCTTCTCCTGCCGATTTGCAGAAGATGCTCGAAGTGAACCAGCAGCTCATCGAAGCGCTGAAGGAGCGCGTTGCGGCAATGATTGCCAGCTTGAGCGAATAGCTGCCGCCCACGCCGACGCATCGCGCCCACCGATGTGCGCTCGCCGGCACCGCCTGGGCCCGACCAGCGCCAACCGGGCCCCAGCCCACTGTCACCCGCTCCCAGGGCACCCGCCATGCCGCGCCGCCATCCCTGCTTCGCGCCGCTGCCCGCCCCACTAGGCCTACGATTCCGCGCGCTCCTCGGTCTCGGATTCGTCCCACCGCCCGAGCCCCGGCCCTGCGCTCACTGCGCCTCCATCGCCTACGCGCTGCTCCCGGCTGCCCGCGTCCCTCTATGTCGCCATCGAGCAGATCCAGAATCGTCGTCCAGGTCGTTGCCATCGGGAAGTCCCGCGCGCATCGCTCCCATCGCGCCCACCGCCCGCCGCCGCCCGCGTCCCCCTCTCGCGTTGCGGTGGCCCCGAGGTCCTGGCTGGCAAGAATCGCACCGTATGCATCCCTTTTCGCCGAATGCGCGAAAAAGGCCCCCTTCCTGGCAACTTCCGCCCGAAATGCATGCTTTTCGAGATCAAGATGGCAACATCTTCGCCCTATGCATCCATTTCCGGGCGCAATCGGACGATTCAGGATACATGGCGCGCGAATCTTGCCGCCAAGGGCCCTCTTTCGCGTCGGGGAACCCGAAATCACGCATGGCGCGAAGATGTTGCCAGCGCCGCGCGGCCTTTTCGCGGCAGCGGCCTGCGGTCCGGCCGAATGGGCTTTGCGCCATGCGGCAGCGGCATGCGACACGCGGCATGGCCGAACGGGCTTTGCGCCCTGCGGCGTGGGCCTGGCCTGCTTGCTGCATGCGCCCCTCCCTGTCATCTCTCTTGTGCCCGCCGCGGCCTGCGGCCCCGCCGCCCGCGTTCATCGCCGCCGTCTTGCACGCGTCGCGCTTCGCCGCCCGCATCGAGCCCACGCACGCCGCCATCCGCCACGCCGCCCATTGCGGTCGGGGTGAGCGCCGATCGGGCTCTTCCTGCCGCCCTCGTGCTGCCCACGCCGACGCATCGCGCCTACCGATGCGCGCTCGCCGGCACCGCCTGGGCCCCAACCCGCGCCAACCGAGCCCCGGCCCCGAGCCAACCGGACCTCGGCCCCGAGCCAACCGGACCTCGGCCCCGAGCCAACCGAGTCCCGCCCACCCGTGGAGCCGTCTGCTCCCACCCGCGCCCTGCCACCCGCCGCGCCTCACCCTGCCGCGCGGGTCCCGCTGCGGTTCCGGTAATTCCCGCGAAATGGTGCGGTGATACAATTGCCCATACAAGAAAACTCCGTTTTTAAGGACAAGCAATGAGCTCTATTTTTGGCGACAAGCCCGTAGTGGGAATCATCATGGGATCCGAGTCCGACATGCCTACGATGGAAGCGTGCATGAAACAGCTTGAGGAACTGGACGTTCCCTACGAGGTTAAGGTGGCAAGTGCCCACCGCAAGCCCGCAGAGGTGCACGAATGGGCATCTTCTGCAGTAGACCGCGGTATTCGCGTTATCATCGCTGCTGCTGGCAAGGCTGCTCACCTCGGCGGTGTTGTTGCCGCCTATACGCCGCTCCCTGTTATTGCCGTCCCCATGAAGACCAGCGATTTGGGCGGTTTGGACTCGCTGCTTTCCATGGTTCAGATGCCCAGCGGCGTACCTGTCGCAACGGTTGCCATCAATGGTGCAAAGAACGCTGGCATCCTGGCTGTTCAGATGCTCGGTACTGGCAACGATGAGGCACGTGCTAAGATCGAAAAGCTCAAAGCCGATATGGCTGAGGCGTAAAAGGATATAGCTTAATGGCAAAAGAATTCTTGACGGGTAACGAAGCATTCGCCCATGCCGCCCTCGAGACGGGCGTGCGCGTGTGCGCCGGATACCCAGGCACGCCTTCTTCCGAGGTCATCGAAACGGTGGCCAAAGAGCATGCCGCCGGTCGCGCCGAAGGCGTTCATGTTGAGTGGTCCACGAACGAAAAGGCGGCTTTGGAATTGTTGGCGGGTGCAGCCTATTCTGGCGCGCGCACGCTGTATACCTGCAAACAGGTGGGCTTGAACGTTGCCAGCGATGCCCTGATGTCGCTGAACTATGTGGGCGTGAAAGGCGGCACTGTTCTGTACGTGGCCGACGATCCGGGCCCCATTTCTTCCCAGACCGAGCAGGATACGCGTCGTTTTGCGGCCTTCGCCAAGGTGCCGGTGTTCGACCCGGCAACGCCCGAGCAGGGATGCCAGATGATGAGCGCCGCCTACGAGTTGTCTGAGAAATATCAGACTCCCGTGCTGATGCGCCCCACCACACGCGTATGCCATGCCTCCACCTACTTCGAGGTAGCCGAACATACCCAGGCGCGCACGCCCGAAGGCTTCAAGCGCGATTCACGTTGGGTTATTTTCCCGAAGCGTTCCTATGCTGCGCACAAGGAAATCAACGAGCGTCTGGTTTCCATCGCCAACGATTTCTCCGAGAGCGAATTCGACGCATTCAACCCCATGTTCGCCGAAGGCGAAGATGCTCGGTTCGGCATTGTTGCCGGCGGCATTTCGTATGCCTATACGCGTGAGGCATTGCGCTTGCTGGAAGAAGAGGTTCAGGCGGGCAAGCTCGTATGGGCGCAAGGCGCCCCTGCAGCGCCGGTTCTTCCGCCGCAGTGTGAAGGCGGTTACTGCACCATGGGTGGCCCCGTTTACGGCAAGACGGTGGAAGCTCTTCCTGCGTATCGCATTATGCAGGTGGGCACGCCGTATCCGTTCCCTCAGAAGCGCGCCGTGCGCTTTGCCGAGGGCTTAAGCGATGTGATCGTGTTCGAAGAGCTGGATCATGTTCTGGAAGACGAAATGCTGAAAACGGCAGGGTGCGCGCATGCCGGCTATCGCGTGCATGGCAAGCTGACAGGTGAAACCACCGACCGCGGTGAAAACACGGTAGACGCCATTGCTGCTCAGCTGCGTGCATTCTTCGGTGTGCAGCTGGCCGAGCCCCGCAAGGTGTTCGGCGCTGAAGCGGTCACCGCTACAAGTGCTGGCGAAGAAGCGGCTCAGATTCAGCCGCCCGCCCGCCCTCCGCTGCTATGCCCGGGCTGCCCACATCGTGGCGCATTCTACGCGGTGAAGTCCGCGTTGAAGAAGCCAAGCGACGGCATTTTCTGCGGCGATATCGGCTGCTATACGTTGGGTAATGCGAAGCCCTTGAACGCTGTCGACACTTGCTTGTGCATGGGTGCGGGCATTACGGTGGCACAGGGCTTTAGCGTGGTAGAGCCTGGTAAGAAGGCCCTTTCGTTCGTGGGCGATTCCACCTTTTTTGCCAGCGGCATGACGGGCATTGCCAATGCGGTGTACAACCAGCACGACATCACGGTATGTGTACTGGACAATGCCACCACGGCGATGACCGGATCTCAACCTCATCCGGGCACGGGCGTTACCTTGATGGGCCCCAAGTCCGAGCCTATTTCCATCGAAGCGGTGCTGCGCGCATTGGGCGTGAAGGTTATCACCCATGCCAATCCGCTGCGTTTGGATGAAGCACGCGAAGCGGCTCGTGAGGCAATCTACTACGATGGTCCTTCCGCCATCATCTTCGAATCGCCTTGCGTGAAGCTAATCAAGCCTGGTGCTCCTGTTCGCTACCGCGAAGAGGCGTGCACGGGCTGTGGCAAGTGCGTGCTGAAAATCGGATGCCCCGCGCTTTCTTGGGACGCCGAGAATCGTCGCCCTGTTGTTGACGCTTCGCTGTGCAACGGCTGTGGTTTATGCACGTACCTGTGCGAAGATGGCGCCCTAGAATGCGACGGGAACGAAGGGAGCGCGAAATGATCAACGTTTCTCTTGCCGGCATCGGCGGGCAGGGCAGCGTACTTGCTGCGAAGATCTTGGCCGAAGCCGCCCGTTCGAAGGGCTGGCAGGTGCGCACGGCTGAAACCACGGGCATGGCGCAGCGCGGTGGCGACGTTATGAGCCACGTGCGCATGGGCAACAACGGCGAAGAGGTGTTTTCTCCGTTGCCTGGTGATGCGTCCGACGATGTGATCATCGCACTTGAACCTGGCGAGGGCCTGCGTGCCCTTCATCTGCTGAAGCCTTCAGGCGTGATGGTGGTTGCTCGTTCGGGCGTTGCCCCTACGGTGGGCGATTTCAAATCGCCTTCGTACGACCCCGCCAAGATGATCGAGGCTTTGCAGGCATCGGGTGCTCATGTGGTTGTGGTAGACGATGTTGCCCTGTGTGATGCGTTGGGCTCCCGCAAGGCACTGAACATCATCATGTTGGCAAGTGCCCTTAAGGCGGTAAACGCACCCGAAAGCCAAAGCGCCCTTCGCGGCGTGCTGACGCTTGATGATATGCGCGCCGTTGTGCCCGCTTGCGTGAAGGAACGTTTCGTCGAGATGAACCTTCGAGCTGTCAGCTTGGTCGAGGGCGTGTAGGCAGGCTGGTGCTCGTGCTTTCGGTTTGGTTGGGCGCATAGCTTGATCCGGATTGGCTTTCGCGCCGACGGCGGTTGGGGCGTGGTTTTGATTGGTTTTCGCGTTGCGAGTCTGGCTGTGGGCGCGCAGGCCGATAGGGCCCGCACCATCAGCCCAGTTGGGGAACATGCGGTTCGATTGCTGCTTGTGTCGTTAGCTTGGCTGAAGGCACCTGGCTCGATGGACCGCACCGTCAGCCTGGGTTTGGGTGCGTAACTCGATTATTCCGATGCGTTTCGCTTTATCGTGCTAGAGTGTGACGCATCATCTGTAATTTGGTTAGAAGCCGCAAGGGGGTACCCCTTATTTGCGGTTTGTTTTCAGCGTAACAAGGCAACCTGCTACACAGAAAGGCAGATCCATGGAATTGACCGACGAGCAGTTCTCCCTCATCAAGGAGCAGTTCAAGACGCTGAAGGAGCGTTCGCCCTTCTATGCGAAGAAATTCGAGGGCATCGATCTTTCTGACGTTCAGACCCAGGAAGATTTTGAGAAGCTGCCTTTCTCCGAAAAGGCTGACTTGCGTGAGGCCTATCCGCTGGGTTTGGCCGCTGTGCCCGAGGAAAAGATCGTTCGCATCCATTCTTCTTCTGGCACCACGGGTATTCCGGTGGTGATTCCCTATACCCAGAAGGATGTTGACGACTGGGCCACGATGTTTTCGCGCTGCTACGAAACGGTGGGCATCACCAACAAAGACCGCATTCACATTACGCCAGGCTACGGTTTGTGGACGGCTGGCATCGGCTTCCAGCTTGGTGCCGAAAAGCTGGGCGCCATGGCGGTTCCGCTGGGTCCGGGCAACACCGAAAAGCAACTCACTATGATGGAAGACCTGCAGTCTACTGTTTTGTGCGCCACTTCCTCCTATGCTTTGCTCCTCGCCGAGGCAATTGCCGAACGCGGCATCCGCGACAAGCTTGCTCTGAGGAAGGGCGTTATAGGTTCCGAGCGTTGGAGCGAAAAGATGCGCCATCGTATTGAAACCGAGCTGGGCATCGAGATCTTCGACATCTACGGTCTTACCGAAATCTATGGACCGGGCATTGGCATTTCTTGCCACGAGCACGATGGCATGCATCTGTGGAGCGACTACGTATATGCCGAGGTCGTTAACCCGAAAACAGGCGAGCCCGTGCCCGATGGCGAGGTTGGCGAGCTGGTTCTTACCACCCTACGCAAGGAAGGCGCTCCTCTTATCCGCTACCGCACGCACGACCTTACCCGCATCATTCCGGGCGACTGCGCTTGCGGCATGAAACATCCCCGCATCGACACGCTGGTAGGCCGCACCGACGATATGTTCAAGGTCAAGGGCGTTAATATGTTCCCCGCTCAGGTGGAAGAGGTTATTGCCGCAACCTCGGGTACGTCTTCCGAGTACCAGGTGATGATCGAGCACATCATGGGCCGCGACGTGCTTACGGTGCTGTTCGAAACCTCGCTTGAAGGCGAAGCTTTGCAGCGTTGCGAAGAAGAGCTGGCGCTCATCTTCAAGGCAAAGATCGGCTGCACTCCCGATGCCAAGGGTGTGCCTATCGGCGAGCTTCCCCGCTCCGAGAAAAAGACCCAGCGCATCTTCGACAGTCGCTACTAGGTTTTACCAACGCCGCCCCTCACGGGCGGCGTTTTTTATGGCGCAGGCTGGGCGTGCTGCTGGGTGCCGAAAGATGCGTCACTTCGGATTGCGGGTTATGGGCAGAAGTGGCGTGCGGGCTGCGGTGGCATGCGCCTTGCGAAAAGCACCTTGCGAGCTGCGGTGGCCCGCATCCGGCACCGCCTTCATGGGTCGCAGCGGCCCGCATCCTGCAGGGCTGTTCGCAGGTTGTGCCGACCTGTATCTGACGGGACCGTTCGCGGGTCGCGGTTGGGTGCACCCGGCGGAGCCGTTCGTAGGTCGCAACGACCCGTATCCGACGGAGCCGTTTATGGGTTGCGTCTGCCCGCAACCCATAAAAGCCGTTCGCAGGTTACAGATTTCAAGAACGTGTTACGGCATGCTATGATGTTACGGTCCTAAAAGAAGTAACATCGACGCAGAAGGGGACGCGATGCAGGAAGCCGCGCTTGATCCCGATTACGAATCACTTTCCTGGTCTGATTCTGATGACTACGATCAGTACGTAAACGAAGAGCTGGCAGATTCCCGCTCGGCGAAGTGGGTCGCCCTGGTTTCTCGCTTGGCGGGGTGCTCCCTTGAAGGGAAAACCGTCCTCGATTTGGGCTGCGGCCCTGGGTTCTTTCCCTGCGCGCTTGGTGCAGAAGGCGCCAAGGTGTATGGCATCGATACCTCCGATAACATGCTGGCGTGCGCACGTGTGAACGCCGAAAAGCGTGACGTTAACGCTGTGATGCTCCATATGGACGCCGAAAGCTTGAGCTTCCCCGAGGCAACCTTCGACCTGGTTGTGACGCGCAACGTTACGTGGACGCTGCCGAACCCGGTTGCCGCCTATCGTGAATGCCTGAAGGTTCTGAAGCCTGGCGGAAAGCTGCTCGTATTCGATGCGAACTGGCACCACGAGTTCTATAGCGAAGCTGTTGCGCAGAAGGTGCGCGAAAATGAAGCGGCGTATTATCGGAAAACCGGCATCCACGCAGCCGTGTGCACCAACGACAAGCCTTACTACGACTCTCTTCCTCTTTCGTCGGTAGTGCGCCCCGCATGGGATGCCGATGCCCTGACGCAGGTGGGCTTTGACGGCATCACGGTAATTGAAGATGCTGGCAAGGAAGTGTACTTGGACTGGGAATATGAGCTTTACGGCGCTTCTCCTCTGTTTGCTGTGGCTGCGGAAAAACCCGTTGCTGCTGTAGAAGGAAACGAAGCCTTCAACGTGCTCAAAGCCACACGTGACTATTGGAATGAGCGCTCCAACACGTTTGGGCTCGATGGCTCCATCGATAAATGGGGCGACCTCATTCAGCAAAAACTCCTACAGCGTGGTATTACGTCGCCTTGGGTTCTTGATGCTGGCTGCGGCACGGGAGCCATGGCGCTTACTCTTGCATCGCGCGGGTATCGTGTGTGCGGTGTTGATTTTTCTCAGGGCATGCTGCTTCACGCCCGCATGAACGCAAAGCATCAGGGTCTGGAAATTCCTTTGGTATTGGGCTGCGTCGATCAGCTCCCGTTCGTTTCTGAAACCTTCGATGTGGTGGTAAGCCGCAACGTGCTTTCCAACTTGGCTGTTGCCAAGGAGGCCTTGGAAAGCTGGCGCGATGCGTTGTGCCCTGGTGGCTACCTGGTATATTTTGATTCCTCCTGGTGGCACTACCTCCACGAAGAATCGCTGGACGCTAAGCGTGCCCTTGCGTATGGTACGGGTTCTTCACCCATCTTCAACGTCCTTGAAGAACTCGCGAAAGACATGCCCATTGCTGCGGCGGACCGCCCTGCGTGGGACGTGATGGCCCTTCGCTCGCTTGGCTTCGAAGTTGAAGCAGTTGAAGATGTTTCTTCGCGTGTATGGACCGCCGAAGAACAGCAGCGCTATGAATTTGCTCCGCAGTTTATGGTGGTTGCGCGAAAGCCCGTTCGCTAGGCGCCCCATGAAAAAAATGATCGTACAGCGACTGCTGCATCTTGTGGTGGTGCTGTTTTTGGTGACGCTTGTCTCGTTTTTCCTGATGTACTTTTCTCCCGGCGATCCAGTTACGGCGCTTTTGTCGCGCGGCGGCACGGTGCCCGACCCTGATGTGGTTGCCCAGAAAAGGGCAGAGCTCGGCCTGGACAGGCCTGTGGCGGAACAGTACGTTGCGTGGTTGGCGGGGGTATTCCAGGGAAATTTGGGGATATCGATAAGCTCGGGGCGCCCTGTTGCGTCGGAGATTGCTGCGCGTATGCCGGCAACGCTGTTATTGGCAGTTGTTTCCCTTGTACTCACTCTTGCGGTGTCCATTCCCCTTGGTTGTTTGTGTGCCCTGAAGAAAAACCGCGCCACCGATTTGATCATTCGCTTCGCTTCCTTTGTGGGGGCTTCGGTTCCAGGCTTTTTGATGGCTCTGATCTTGATATTCGTGTTCTCCCTAACGCTTCACTGGTTGCCCAGCATCGGAAGTATGAAGGGCGTGGGCTGGGTTCTGCCTGTGTTGACGCTGGTTCTTTGTGAATCAGCGATGTACATCCGCCAGATCCGCACCATCGTGTTGCAAGAAATGGAACAGGATTACGTTGAGGCGGCGCGTTTGCGCGGCATTTCCGACGTTGCCATTCTGTCCCGCAGTGTGCTGAAGGCCACGGCGCCTACCATCTTGGTGCTGACGGGCATGACGTTTGCGCAGCTTTTAGGTGGCAGCGCCATTATCGAAAACGTATTTAGCTGGCCCGGCATCGGCTTCTATGCGGTGCAGGCAGTATTCGCGCGCGATTACCCGGTAGTTCAGGCGTATGTGCTTATCGTTGCGGTGCTCTTTGTGCTGGTCAACCTTTGCGTTGACTTGTTCCAGGCTCGTATTGACCCCCGTGCACGTTTGGCACTGGAGCAATCCTCCGCCCAAGACAGGCGGGGTGGTGCGCGTGTTTAGGGGCAAACGTCGAAGCGGCTGTTTGGCTGCGCGCCGTGCGCTCTATTGCGGCATTGTTGTGCTGCTTATCGTTGCGTTCTCGTTCGTTGCGCCTTTGTTGTGCCAACACGATGCCGAACTTGCCGACCTTGCATTATCGAACCGCGCACCCGACGGGGAATTTCTTATGGGCACCGATTCGCTGGGTCGTTGCATTTTGTGTCGTGTCCTAACGGGATTGCACATCACCGTGCTTGCCGCTTTGGCGGTTGTGGCTTTAAGCGTTGTTATCGGTTCGGTTCTGGGTGCGTTGTCGGGGTATATCGGCGGCGTGTTCGATTCCGTGGTAATGCGCATCACCGATGCCTTCATGGCGTTCCCGACCTTGGTTTTGGGCATTGCCATTGCCGGCCTTCTGGGCGGCGGTTTGCAGAATGCGGTTATCGCGCTGGTGGTTCCCGGCTGGACACGCTTTGCGCGCATTGCCCGTTCTTCCGTGCTGGCGTTGAAAGAGCGCCCCTTCATTCAGGCAGCAGTTATTGGCGGCCTGAGCAGAACGGCAATCGCCCTGAAGCATGTGCTGCCTAACATTCTTCCGCCCCTGATTGTTACGGCGTGTTTGGATATTGGTGGATCGATGCTCAGTTTGGCGGGACTTTCGTTTTTGGGCCTGGGCGCATCGCCTCCTTCGCCCGAGTTGGGCGCCATGATCAATCAGGCTGCATCGGGGTTCCAGACTGCACCTTGGGCGGTATTCGCACCGGGCTTTGCCATCTTCTTGGTGGTTGTGGTGTTCAACTATTTCGGCGATTCGGTAAACGAAGTGCTGGGAAATAAGAGCTCTCTGTTTGCGAGGGTAAAGAAATAAAACCATCGAAGAAAGGAAAGCGAGATGGCGAAAGCTAAGAAGAGGTGGGCAAAGCGCATTGCCGCTGTAGCCCTTGCCTGTGCTTTGGGCACGGGCGCCGTGAGCGCGCTTGTGGGGTGCTCGTCGGATTCCAAGAGCAATAGCGACGAGATGAGCGTTGCATGGACTTCCAACGCTGGAGAGTACAACCTTGACCCAACCAACAACTACATGGGCTGGCAGGGCTCCTATCTGGGCATTTACGAGCAGCTGTTTCGCATCGATGTAAACTTCGACCCTCAACCCATGTTGGCTGAGTCCGCCGAAATGGTGAACGACACCACGTGGAAAATCACGATTCGCGAAGGGGTAACGTTCCAGAACGGCAACGAACTCAATGCTCAAGCGGTAGCGGATTGCCTTAATCGCACCATCAGCATGAACGAGCGCGCCAAGAAATCGCTCGATATTGCCAGCATGCAGGCTGATGGCAACGTGCTTACTGTTACCACCAATTCCCTGAACACCGCCTTTAAGAACGAACTGTCCGAGCCCGTTGCCTCTATCATCGATGTGAACTCGGGCGCTGCTGAAGACGAGCCTGTGGGTACTGGCCCCTACAAGATCAATTCGGTTGCAGGCAACGGCGACGTTGAACTTTCTGCCTACGATTCCTACTGGCAGGGCGAGCCGAAAATCAAGACTGTGCATGCGAAGTACCTGACCGACGACCAGTCGAAGGTATCCGCGCTGCAGTCTGGCGAGGTTTGTGCGCTGATGAATGTTGCAGACGACCAGCTTGGAAACTTGAGCGATACGTCCAAGTACACTTTGCATCAGACCAATCAGGCTCGTGCCCATATGCTGTACTTCAACATGAAGAGTGAAGCTATGCAGGATGATGCGGTTCGCCAGGCTGTTGGCATGTGTGTCGATCGTGATTCGTATGTTCGCTCCATCTACAACAATTCCGCCGAGGCATCCCACGCTGCATTCCCTGATTCTTCTGGCTATGCCGATGGTGTGACCTGCGATAGCTTCGATGCTGAAAAGGCAAAGCAGATTCTGGCCGATGCCGGCTACGCCGACAACGATGGCGACGGTGTGCTGGAAAAGGATGGCAAGAAGCTTTCTCTGAAACTGGTTACCTACCAGGCAAACGCTGCATTGCCCATGGACTGCGAAGCGCTGGCATCGCAGCTTTCCCAGATCGGCATTGCTGCCGATATTGAGGTAGCCGAAAAGATCACCGTTCGTTTGGCCGACAGCGACTGGGACATTGGTACCATGGCTTACTCCACGCTTCCCACGGGCAATCCCTACACCTACCTGTCTGCGGTTATGGGCTCCGATGGCACCAGCAACTATGGTCATTACAGTAACGCCAAGGTTGACGAGCTTCTTGGCCAGCTGAAGAAGACCAGCGACGAGGCTGAGCAGAAGGAACTGGTGAAGCAGATCCAGCAGATCGCGCTCGATGACCATGCTTATGTCTACATGGTTCATACGCTGGTAAATGACGTTACGGCAGCCGACGTTGAGAACCTTGCTATGCAGGGTCAGTACGACTGGCTGAACTATCAGATGTCTTACAAGTAGGGTGTATGTCTGCAATTTTCGAAATAGAAAACTTGCGTGTTGCGTACAACGGTGACGTCGTGCTTCGCGGTGTCACCGTTTCCCTTGATCAGGGCTCTATTGTGGGCATTGTTGGCGAATCGGGCTGCGGCAAAACCACGCTGCTTCGTGCCGCGCTTGGAATGCTTGGGCAAGCGGGGCAGGTTTGCGGCGGCTCCATTCGCTTTGCTGGGAAAGACGTTTCTGGTATGTCTCAGACCGAGCATCTTTCCTTCGTCAGCACAGTGGCGTCGTTGGTGTCGCAAAACCCTCAGCGGGCTTTCAGCCCCGTTCGCACGTTGGGTTCTCAATTTGAGGAGACTGCCCTTTTGCGCGGCGAGCTTTCGAAGGGGGAGGCTCGCGTGCGTGCGGCGTCGCTTCTTGGAAGGTTGGGGCTTTCCGATCCTGAGCGGGTTTTGGACAGCTATGTTTTCGAGCTTTCCGGCGGTATGGCTCAGCGTGCTGCTATTGGCCTTGCTTTGATGAATTCCCCAAAGGTCGTTTTCGCCGATGAGCCTACCAGCGCTCTTGATGTGGCGGTTCAGGCGCAAGTGGTAGAGGAGCTCGTTTCGGCAAATCGCGAATTTGGGGTGTCTCTTTTAGTGGTTTCCCATAATATTGCCGTGCTAGCCCACATGGCCCAGTATCTGTATGTCATGAAAGACGGGGAGGTTGTGGAGCAGGGGCTTTCCGAACAGGTTGTTGCTCGCCCCCAGCATCCGTATACCCGTCAGCTTATCGCTTCTGTTCCCAAGCTAAGGGGTGCTCGATGAAGGCGCTGGAGGTTAATGGTGTATCCAAGCGTTTCCCTGGCATGGAAAAGCCGGCGCTGAACAGGGTGGGCTTCACCTTGGAGCAGGGTGAATGCTTGGGTATTGTTGGCGGCAGTGGCAGCGGCAAAAGCACGCTGGCCCGAGTTATCACGCTGCTTGAGCAGTCTGATGGTGGCTCGGTTTCCTTGTTTGGGAAAGAAATCCTCGGTTTGCCGCGCAGGCAACGTAAAGATGTGCATTCGAGCATTCAAATGGTGTTCCAGATGCCGTTGGAATCGTTCGATCCCAGTTATACGTTAGGCGCCAGCATCGCCGAGGTGGCGCGCAGCTTCGGGGCTACGCGTGCGGAAGCAAAAGAGCGGGCTCTTGAAAAGCTTCAGCTGGTTGGCTTAGACGAGAGCTTTTACCAGCGTTTTCCTTCTCAGGTAAGTGGAGGTCAGTGTCAGCGCGCGGCATTGGCAAGGGCGCTTACTGCCAACCCTTCGGTGCTGATATGCGATGAGATAACCAGTGCCCTTGATGTGTCTACCCAAGCACATATTGTTTCGCTCATCGAACGGTTGAAGGGCAAAGTATCCATCGTGTTTATTACTCACGACTTGGCTCTTGTGTCGGAATTGGCCGATAGGCTCCTGGTGCTCGATGAAGGGGAAGTTGTTGAATGCGGCGCAACCGAAAGCGTGGTTGCCAACCCCCAAAGTACCTGCGCGAAAAAGCTAATGAACTCTGTGCTTTCCCTTGGTGGTTTGGGCTGATAGTTTTGGGCTTGCGTGCTTTTGGTTCGGGAAGTTGAAACGGGCTGGGCGCTTTGATGTCTGGCGCTGAAGCAGCCTTGGCGTTTCGGGGCTGAGGCTCCGCAGCGTATTGTGGCCCTAGTGCTGAAATGACCCGGGCGCTTTGGGATTGGGGCTCTGGGCGGATTGGGCCCCACGAAACTGGGGCTCGCGGCGGACTGGGCCCCGCGAAGCCGAGGCTCACGGTTATTCAGGTGCTTTTCCCAGAGGGCATTCGTAGAAATGACAATGGCGGACGCGGAGGTGAAAGCCGTTGGCTTTATCAAGCGCACTTTGCCCAACGGGAGCCGCCAGGGCGGGATGGCAAGATTTGCACGACAGAAACCATCGAGCGCGATAAGATTCGTCCAGTGGAGCCATCATTCATGGCCGGATTCGCTCGGTGAAGCCATCGAGCGTGGCGGGGTTCGTCCAGCGGGATCCGTCGAGCGTGGCAAGATTCGCTCGTCATGCATGATTTGAGGGATTCGGACGGCAAAAGGGCGCCTTGATGGCAAGATACCCGCGAGATGTATTCCCGAACGGCGCTTTGCAGGGCATTTTGAATACATGGGGAGCATATCTTGCCAAAACCAGCTCATTTTGGATGCATGGCGGCGATATCTTGCCGTGAAAGGGCGTTTTTCCTGTCCGGGGCTCCTTCGGGAATGCATTAGGGCGATATTTTGCCAGGAATGCGGCCCTTCGTTTGGTCGGAGTGCGCTTCGAAGGTGTTTCATTCGAAGGGTGCGCCTTCGTCTGTCCGAAATGGGTCTCGAAAACGTTTCGTCCAAGAATGCGGCCCCTCGCCTGTTCGGGAATGCGCTTCGAAGATGCTTCGTCTAGGACCCGTCGGCTGTACGGGTGAACGAAAGATGATTATTGTCCTGCTGCTCTGCCCACGCCAGCTTGCCCCTTCGGTGCCGTGGGGCTCTGGGCAATGCTGTGCTGTGGGGTTTCGGGTGCCGGTGTCGCCGTTGATGCGAATGGCGGCGGAGCGGGCGGAGCATGAGCAGGTGCGGGCGCGGATGCCATTGCCGCCCCGGCACTGCAGGGTTTGGCGGGCGGCTCGGCCATTGCGTGCTGTATAGCGTTGACGTGCTGCTCGGTTATCGCGTGCTGCATGGCGTTGACGTGCTGCTCGGCCGCCACGTGAAGCAGGGCTTTGTCGAGCGCCGTCGCCCCGGCGCCTCGTCGTTGCGAGCGTTGACGGCAGCGATGCGTATCGCGCGGAAGCGGAACCGTTCACCGCAAAACGGAGCGGGACGGGATGATGGGTCTTCTCAATGCTCTTTATTGTGGTAAAGTGGCTTCCATGATTTTTTCAAAGGAACATATCGCACGCAGCAGCGCAACTGCGTTGGCGAAGGCCAATGCTGATATCGCTGTGGTTTTGGGCTCGTGTGCTGTTATGTCTCAGCATCTTGCTCAGAAGTGTATGTCTGCTTGCGCCGTCATGTCCGAGCATCTGGCTCAGGGCTGTTTCGGTTTGGCTGCTGTTGCTTCCCAGCATTGGGCCCAGCGCTCGCATTGCGTAGTTGAGTTTGCCTCCATAACGTATCGATATTGATAGCACACGGGTTTTTCCTGGGTGCTTTTTTTATACCCGAAAAGGTCGTGTGCGTTCTCGTTCTCCCTGGTCGGTCGGCTTGGTTTGGCGTTGAGACGCTGATAGTGGCGTTCTTTTCCCAGTCGATCGAGAGGAGTATCCGTCTTGCCTTCATGCGGGTTTCGATTGCTGGTTCCTGCAGCTTGTCGATCAGCCGGGAGGCGTGCCTGCATCGCTTTTTGTGTGGGTTTCGATCATAGGGCTTTGTAGTTTGCCGGTTCGATTTGCACCGATTTGTGCTCGCTGCTGCATCGGCTGACCAGCATGTTTTGTTGAAGATAAAGGAGTTCTTTCGTGGTTGCAAAGATATGCATCATTTTGATTTTCGTGGGTGTTGTAGTTGGTGTTGGCATTTACGCGCGCCAGCACACCAAGAACGTTGACGGCTTTGTTCTAGGTGGCCGTAACGTAGGCCCCTGGCTTTCGGCGTTCGCTTTTGGCACCAGCTACTTTTCGGCGGTAATCTTCGTTGGCTACGCAGGTCAGTTCGGCTGGAAATACGGCTTGGCGGCGTTTTGGATTGGCATCGGCAATGCCCTCCTTGGTTCGCTGCTGGCATGGTGGGTGCTTGGTCCTCGTACGCGTGAGATCACGCAGCGCCTGAAAGCCACCACCATGCCCGAGTTTTTCGGCAAGCGTTACCAGTCGAAGGGGTTGCGCATTGCTTCGGCGGCTGTCATCTTCGTGTTCCTGATTCCCTATACCGCCAGTGTCTATAACGGCCTTTCCCGTTTGTTCGGTATGGCGTTTGGCTTGCCTTACGAATGGTGTGTGGTAGGTATGGCGGTTGTTACCTGCGTTTATGTGGTACTTGGCGGTTATATGGCCACTGTTCTGAACGACTTCATCCAAGGTATTGTGATGCTGGTGGGCATCGTTGCGGTAATTGCGGTGGTGCTTGCGGGCCAAGGCGGTTTTTCCGAAGCTATCGTTTCTCTTTCGCAGATCCCTGCCGAGGGTACTGATATGCAGGGCGCATTTGTTTCGATGTTCGGTCCCGACCTGTTCAACCTTGTAGGCGTCATCGTCCTTACCTCGCTGGGTACCTGGGGTTTGCCTCAAATGGTTTCGAAGTTCTATGCCATCAAAACCGGTCCTGCTATCAAGCAGGGCGCCATCATCTCTACCGTATTCGCCTTTGTGGTTGCGGGTGGCAGCTACTTCCTGGGCGGATTCGGCCGTCTGTTCGGCAACCAGATCGCCTTCGCCCCCAGCGGCATCCCCATTTACGACTCCATCATTCCCACCATGCTTTCCGGGTTGCCCGATATCTTGCTCGGCATTGTGGTAGTGCTTGTTCTGTCGGCTTCCATGTCGACGCTTTCTTCGCTGGTGCTCACTTCTTCTTCCACACTGACCCTAGACCTTCTTAAAGGCAACGTCATCAAGAACATGCCCGAGAAGAGCCAGATTGCGTGGATGCGCGGCCTTATCGTGGTGTTCGTGGTTATCTCGGCGGCTATCGCGCTGGTGCAGTACACCTCCACCATCACGTTTATCGCTCAACTGATGAGTATCTCCTGGGGCGCGCTTGCTGGCGCGTTCCTTGGTCCGCTGATCTGGGGTTTGTACAGTTCGTGCATCTCGAAAGGCGCGGTATGGGCAAGCTTTTTCGTGGGTGTGGGCCTTACCGTGTCCAACATGTTCATTGGATTCATCGCCTCGCCCATTAACTGCGGTGCGTTGGCCATGATTCTTTCATTGGTGGTTGTCCCGCTGGTGAGCTTGGTCACGCCTTCGGTCCCGTTCCAGGTGAAGATGCCGACTGGCGAAGGCGCTATAGATCGCGAGATCGAGCGCGAGTTGCGCGAAGAGGCGGCGGCTGCCCGTTCGTAGCGTTTACGGTGCTTCGGGCCGCTCCGCCCATTCGTGGTGTTTGCGGTGTTCCAGGCTGATCCGTCCGCAGTGGCCAACTGTTGCAGGGCGGGCACTCGCAGGGCGGATGTCGCCCGCAGCTCCGGTTCGTTTGCGGCGTGAAGTCGCGACGCTTTAAGCAACGGGCCCCTCGGTGCATGCTATGTGGCCGGGCATGTCACGATTGCGCTAAAAGCTATGTTTTTGGCTGTGGCGGGTGAGCTCTGCCGCTATCCTGATGTTCAAGAGCGGACATGGGACGAAGATAGGCGCAGGTGCGCCAATTCGTCTCGACCGGCCAGGCAAGGAGTGCGCGCATGAAGCCGATGAGTATCAGGGATGTTGTGGGGCCCATTATGGTAGGGCCTTCCTCTTCGCACACGGCGGGTGCGCTGCGCATTGCCAGCATGGTGCGCAACCTGCTCGATGGTGAGCCGGTGGAAGTGACGTTTACCCTCTTTGGCTCGTTCGCCCATACCTATCACGGACACGGGACCGACCGCGCCCTGGTTGCGGGCATGCTGGGGCTGCATACCGACGATCTGCGCGTACGCAATTCCTTCGACCTGGCGAAGGAGCAAGGGCTGGAATTTTCGTTCGAGCCCGATACCGTTACCAAAACCGCGCATCCCAATACGGTTGAGGCCCGTGTGGTCGACTGCTACGGCAACGAAGTGGTGGCACGTGGCGTTTCCATTGGCGGTGGTGCGGCGGAGCTCACGCGCATCGATGGCATCGATGTGCATATCACGGGCGAATTCAACAGCATGATCGTTCGTCAGCAGGACCTGCCAGGAACGTTGGCTCATATAGCCAGCACCCTGGGCGATGCAGGCATCAATATTGGCACTTCGCAGCTCCACCGCACACGCCAGGGCGGGGAAGCGTTTACCGTTATGGACGTGGACGATCCTGTTCCCGAAGAAGTAATTGACCGCATTCTGGAGTTTCCCGCTATTCGCTCGGTCCGCTTTATTCCCGCCGATGGCCTGCATCGCAACCCTGGCGAAGTGTCATCCGATATCGACCCGGAACTTGCTTTGCGAGAATTTCAAAAGCTCGATTTTGCCACGGCAGCTCAGCTCCTTTCCTTCTGTGAGGAAAACGGCGTTTCCTTGAGTTATGCCGCCGAAGCGCGTGAACGTGCGCTGTTGGCGAGCCGAGGGGTGGCGGGGTCCGCTATTGTCTCGTACCTCCAGCGTGCGCTGGATGTGATGCGTGCTTCGGCGACGGCCCCTGTGGAGGCCCCACGCTCTTCCATGGGCGGGCTGATCGGCGGGGAGGCCGCCAAGCTCCGTGAATTGGAAGATTTAGGCGCAGGCGTAAACGGGCCGCTTCTTGCTTTGGCAACGCGCAATGCCATTGCCGTTTTGGAGACGAATGCCACTATGGGTGTTATTGTTGCAGCACCAACCGCTGGTTCGGCGGGCGTGATCCCCGCCGTGCTGCTTTCCCTGCAAGAGGTACATGGTTTCAGCGATGCGCAGCTGATGGATGCGCTGAAGAATGCGGCTGTTGTTGGCTCGATTATCGCCCGCAACGCTACGGTGGCAGGCGCCGAAGGGGGTTGCCAGGCCGAAATCGGGTCTGCGGCCGCAATGGCTGCCAGCGCTGCTGTTGAGCTTTTGGGCGGCACGCCGCGCATGTGCCTTACTGCCGCTGGCTATGCGCTGGCCAACATGCTTGGCTTGGTGTGCGACCCCATCGGCGGGCTGGTGGAAGCGCCCTGTCAGAAGCGCAACGCCAGCGCTGCGGTGAATGCACTTTCTGCGGCTCAGATGGCTCTTGCGGGTATCGAAGGCCTCATTCCGTTCGACGAAGTGGTAGACGCCATGCTGAAAGTGGGTCGAAGCCTTCCTTACGAGTTGCGTGAAACCGCATTAGGCGGAATGGCAGCCTGCCCCTCTTGTGCTAAATTCTGCCGTTAACGGTTCTTGAAATTGAGAGATTTACCGTTTACCGAGAGACTCAATCCGACCGCTTCCGCTAATCGACCGTTCGCACGTGACCCTCATTAGCATCGTTGTCATCAAACGAAGCGCAAGCGAAAGGGGTTCGAATGGGACTTCTCGATGGAAAAGTGGCTATCATCACTGGCGGCGGCAAGGGTATTGGCTTTGGTATTGCCAGCGCTTTTGCTGAAGAAGGCGCGAACCTGTGCATTACGGGCCGCAACGAGCAGCGCCTGATCGACGCCGAGGCAAAGCTCAAGGAGCAGTACAGTGTTGACGTTATGCACGTTGCCGCTGAAGGTTCCGACGAAGAAGCGGTAAAGAATGTTATCGCTCAAACCATCGCCCATTTCGGCAAGCTCGATACTGTGGTAAACAATGCTCAGGCATCTAAGTCGGGCGTTATGTTGGTCGACCATAGCAAGGAAGACTTCGACCTGGCAATCAATTCTGGCCTGTATGCTGCATTCTTCTACATGAAGCATGCTTTCCCTGAACTCAAGAAGACTAAGGGCTCCGTTGTTAACCTTTCCTCTGGTGCTGGCCTGTTCGGCAAGCCTGGCCAGTCCAGCTACGCTGCTGCGAAGGAAGGCATTCGCGGTATGACGCGCGTTGCGGCTACCGAATGGGGTCCCGACGGCGTACGCGCCAACGTTATTTGCCCGTTGGCTATGACCGAGCAGTTGGCGGCTTGGAAGGAAGAGTACCCCGACACCTTTGCTGCAACCATTAAGGGCATCCCGCTGGGCCGTTTCGGTGATCCTAAGACCGACATCGCCCCTGTTGCCGTGTTCCTGGCAAGTGACATGGCATCCTATGTTTCTGGCGAAACCATTACGATTCAGGGCGGATCTGGTTTGCGCCCGTAGTTATGCGGGGAAGGGCGCCGTTCTTCGGAGCGGCGCTTTTTTGTGCCCTGCTGACCCTGCGCGCCGGGTCGACTCGCGAATTCCGGCGTGCGACCCCGCTGCGGGATTGCCCCCTCCGCAAGCACCAGCGCGCGAACTCAGCTTGCGAGCTGTCCTTGTAAATCCCGGTGCGTGACCCTGTCTTGCGAACTACTCTGGCGAATTCCAGTGAGCGAACCCACCTTGCGATCCTGCCGCGGGTCTGTGGACACCGTTGCCTGCGATCCTGTTCCTGTGTCTGTCCCTCAAATCAGTCTCGCGCAAGCGCTCGATGTTCGCTTGGCCTGCAGGTTCGTTCCGCATCTTGCATCTATGTTGCGGCCGATTCGTGGAGGGGGGCGCAAGCCGGCCTGCGCGAAGGGTGCAAGCCGACTTGGGCGAAGAGTGTGAGCCAGCTTGTCATCTGCGCTCTCAGCGCGTATGCCTGCATTTAGCGCATCCCTCCATGTACGGGACAACGTGCCCCTTTCTCATGTGCACAGCACCGCCTGCACGAAGAGGTCGTCGGATTCATGCGGCACGAGAGCTATGGCAAGGTAATAGGCCCGCCCGCACGAAGATGCCGCTCTGTTGGCAAAATGCTCGCGAAATGCGTTCTCCAGCGTCCGGCGGTGGCAGGATTGCGCCCCGATGCGTTCTTGGCCTGACTGGCAGTGGCAATATACTCGTGCGGTGCGTTCCCGAGTGCCTTGCCGTGGCAAGATTTCACCACGGTGTGTTCCCGGGCACTTGCCGATGGAAAAATGCTCGCAAAATGCGTTCCCGGGCGGCAATCAGTGGCAAGTTTTTCACTCCATGCATCCCGAAAGCGGCTTCGGACGGGAAAATCGCCAGTTCGTGGCAGCATATCGCCGCCGTGTATCCAAAATGAGCTGGCTTTGGCAGGATGTGCGCGCTATGCATCCGAAAAGCCCCGCAAATCGCCTTTCGGGAACGCACCGCGCGAAGATCTTGCCAAGAAGGGGACCTTTTCGCTGCACAGGCCCCTCGAATCATGCACGGCGCGAAGATCTTGCCATCCTCTGAGCTTGACCTTTCGGCGACGAGACGCCTTCGCTGAAGGATGGGATGCTTCGTTTCTTCCGGTTCTGTGGTGCAGGTTCGGGCATCCCCGTCTAGCGGGGAAGTCGCCCGAGCCGTCCCCGCCCAGTGTAAGACTACCCAGCATCTGCCTTTCCTGACGGATGGCGCGCATTCGCCTTCCCGCTTCGGCGGCTTGAGGCAGGGCATAAGAAAAGGGGACCCGTGTGGGTCCCCTTTTAGCTGGTCGGCAGGTACGAACCGGCCAGCTCTAACGGTACGAGCCGATTAGCTCTAGCGGCACGGCCGACCTGCTAGTTGGCAATGAGCTGACTAGTTCTGGCCAGGCTCGACAACCAGCGTGTCTTCGTATGCTGCACCGTAGGTATCAAGCAGGGTCTTCTCATAGTCTGCGTGGAAGAAGTTTTCCGCGCCGAGGTTCTTCAGGTCCTCGTTGATCCAGTTCAGCAGGCTTTCGTTGCCCTTGGAAACAGCAGGAGCGATGGTGTCGGTGTCGCCCAGCTGCTCAATGCCGACAACGTATTCGGGGCCAGCCTGGTTGGCGAAGGCGATAACCTCGGTGTTGTCATTTGCCCAAACAGCATCGGGGTTGTTTTCGAATGCGGTCTTAGCTGCAGCGTAGGTGTCGTACTTCTCGAGCTTGAGGTCCTTGTTGTGCTCGGTGAGGTAGGTCTCGGCAGTGGTACCGGAGATTACGATTACCGTGCGGTCGCCAATCTGGTCGAGGTCGGTAACAACCTTGTCCTTGTGGGAAACAACGCCCAAAGCAACGTTCATGTAAGGATCGGCGAAGTCGACCGCCTCAGCGCGCTCGGGGGTGACGGTGAAGTTTGCCAGGATAACGTCAACCTTGCCAGTCTGCAGGTATTCAACGCGATTGGCTGCTTCGGTGGACACCAGCTCAACATCTACTCCAAGGTCCTGGCCAAGACGGTTTGCCAGCTCGATGTCGTAGCCCTGGTAGTTGCCGTTTTCGTCGACGTAGCCGAAGGGGCTCTTGTCACTGAATACGCCGATGGTGATCTTGCCGCTGTCCTTGATCTGGTCAAGAGTGCGGTAATTTGCGCTCGAGGAATTGCTGTTGCCGGAGCAGCCCGTGAGCAAGGCTCCCGCAAGAGCCAAGGCTGCAACAAGCACAGCAACAAGCTTCCAGGTGCGTTTCGTCTGGGTCATGTCTTTCTCCTTACTTCTGCCCTCTTTAGCGTGCGAGGGTTTCTTTGATTGATGGAAGTAAACCGCTTAAATCCTACAAAGTCAATAAGGATTGAGGGAATTAGTCATTTTGCTTTTGCGAATGGCTGGTTATTGCGGAGTTGGGGGCGTAGCTGCATCGTGGGCAATGCGTCGAAAGCGCGCCTCCGCTCCCGTTGCCCAGCCGCCACTGTTGGCGCCCACCGTTCTCAAAGTTGACGGCGACTTATCAGTGGCTGCAACGGGCATCCGTGCGCGGACCATGGAACAGCGCGAGGCGAACAACCGCCCGAATGCACATCATTGAAACAAACGAGGCCCGCTTGAGGTTGTAGCGATCCGTGCCTTTTTTTGGGGCGCGGGGCGGGTCTCCGTGTGCGCAGGCGCTGTCAGGCGGTTGCCTGTGACATCGGTGGAACGGGCTCTCTGCAGGCGCGGGCGTTGCGATTTGTTGAGAAGGTCGTATTGCGAAAACGAAAAGAGCCCCATTGTTGGGGCTCTGAGGGTGCGATGGGATTCGAAGCGGATTTCGTTTTGGTCATGCGATCGGTTTCACGCGACTGCATCGGGTCCTGGCAGTAGCGGGCTTTAGCCCGACTCTGCTTGAGTCTCTGGTTGTGACAGGCTTCACCCGGTCGCGTTGGGCTTCTAGCTACGCTGGGCTTCCAGCCCTTTGTGCCGAAGCGCTCGTTAGGCTTCGTGCTGACGGACGGCGTCGAACTCGAAAGTATGCAGGAACTTCTGTGCGCGTTCGGTTTTGGGGTGCTCGAAGAAGCGTTCGGGGATATCTTGTTCCACGATTTCGCCTCCATCGAAGAACAAAACACGGTCGGCAACGGCGCGTGCGAACTGCATTTCGTGGGTAACGATAAGCATCGTTTTGCCCTCCTGCGCCAAGCCCAAGATAACGTCCAGCACCTCGCGCACCATTTCGGGGTCGAGGGCGGCGGTAACTTCGTCAAGCAGCAGCACTTCGGGCTCCATTGCCAACGCGCGGGCAATGGCAACGCGCTGCTTCTGGCCGCCAGAAAGCTCGCGCGGATAGCTCTTTTCCTTGTCGGTAAGGCCAACGCGCTTCAGGAGAGCGCGAGCTGCCTCTTCGGCCTGCGCCTTGGGGATCTTCTTCACCTTGGTGGGCGCCAACGTGATGTTGTCGAGCACCGTCATATGGGGGAACAGATCGTAGCTCTGGAACACCATGCCAACTTTCTGGCGAAGCTCGGTGAGATCCTTTTCGGAGCTGGTTACCTCTTTGCCGTCAACTTCGATGGTGCCTCCCTGAATAGGCTCAAGGGCATTGATGCAGCGCAGGAAGGTTGACTTGCCGCACCCTGAGGGGCCGATAACAACAATTACCTCGCCGCGCTTAACGGAAAGGCTGATATCTTCCAGCACCACGTTATCGCCGTAGGCTTTCTTAAGATGCTCAATGGAGAGCAGGGCGGTATCGCTCATTGCTTAGTTCCATTTCTTCTCGAGGTGGTTTGCCAGCATACTGATGGGCCAGCAAATTACGAAGTACAGCAGCATAATAGTGCCGTAAATGCCGAATACGGCGTTGGGGGAGGTCATGCGGTTTGCCTCGATGATCTGTTGGCCAACCTTCATCATCTCGATAACGCCGATCATCAGCAGCAAGCTGGTGGTTTTGATCATGCGGGTAATGAGGTTGATGGAGGAAGGGATAAGGCGGCGGATGGCCTGCGGGATGATTACCTGACGGTAAATTTGTGCTTTATTCAGACCCAGCGCAGCGGCGCTTTCGTACTGCTGCTTTGGGATGCTGGTAAGGGCGCCGCGAACTAAGTCGCCCATTTCGCCGGTGCCCCAGAACACGAATACGATGATGGAGGAAAGCTCCGCCGAGATATTCAAGCCCATAACACGCGTGGCGCCGAAGAACACGATGTAGAGCAGCACCAGTTGCGGCATAATGCGCACGATTTCGAGGTACAAACGAGAAATAACCTTGGCAACAGGGTTTTTCCACGTCATGAAGATGCCGAACAGCATGCCTAGGATGATGCTGAGCACGACAGAGATTGCGCTGATCTGTACCGCAACCCAAAGACCCTGCAGAAGGCGGGTGGCGTTTGAGCCCATGAACAGAACATCAAGCCCCAAAGCTTCCATGGCGCAACCTCCTTTCAATGTACGTACCAGCAACGGAAACCGGCACCAGGATAATGAGGTAGAACGCTACGAGCATTACCAGGCATTCGGTGGTTTTGTAGTAAAGGCCCATCAGGTCTTTCGTGACGAACATGAGGTCCATCAGGCTGATTGCGGAAAACACGCTGGTTTCCTTTAACAGGAAGATAACGTTGGCGACAAACGATGGGAAGCTCAGCGAAACTGCCTGCGGAAGCACTACGTAACGCATGGACTGCAGTTTCGAAAGGCCCAGGCTGATAGCGCTCTCACGCTGGATGGGCTCCACGTTTTCCAGGCCAGCACGGAACGATTCGGCCATGTAGGCGCCGCCGTGCAATGCAAGGCCAACCATACCGCACACTTCTGGCGTGATGGAAAAGCCCATACGGGGCAGACCAAAATAGAAGAAGAACAGCTGAATAAGCAATGGCGTGTTGCGGAACAGCTCGATGTATACGCGACAAAGCTGGCGAAGCACCGGGATGCGGAAGTGTACGATCATGGCCACAATGAGGCCGATGATGACGGATCCGGCAATGCCGATCCATCCAATGCTCAGCGTCAGCCACGCCGCATCCTCGTACAGAGGAAGGTATTGCGCCATGGCGTCGAAGTTCAACGCGGGGTCCTTTCTACATTGCAATACCTATCAGTTTGATAGGATTAAGGGGGATTGTAGAACGATGGCAATGCAAGTCAAGCATTTTCAGGGGCAAGACGGCATGCCTTGGCAAAAAGCCAACACCTTTACATATTACTGGTTTAGGCGGCCATTGTGGCACTAAGCGTGCTCGAATCTCGTATTCGGTGAAGTGGTGGCGGTTTGCGCTTCGGTGGGTGCTAGACTTCGGAGGTGATTTTGAACTCATTGCCCGGAATGGAAAGGAATCAGATTTTGAGCGAGCCGGAAAAGCGGGAGGTTCCCTTTAAGGAAGTGGCGCGAAAATTCGTCAGCTACTACAAGCCATTCACGTTTTTGTTCGTTGCCGACTTGGTATGTGCAACGCTGCTCGCTGCTATCGACTTGGCATTCCCCCAGATCCTCAATTTCTTTGTGCGCGATTTCTTCGTTAATGCGCGCGACGCCATTATGGGCGTATTGCCGTGGGTGGCTGCTGGGCTGGTGGCGATGTATGTGGTGCGCAGCTTGTGCCAGTACTTCATTTCTTGCTGGGGCCACATTATGGGTGCACGCATGGAGGCACGGATGCGCATGGATTTGTTCCAGCAGTATCAGCGTTTGAGTTTTTCGTACTACGACCGCAACAACACCGGCGAAATGATGTCGAAGCTGGTTACCGATCTGTTCGATATTTCGGAGGTGGCCCACCACGGCCCCGAGAACCTCTTTATCGCAACTCTGAAAATCGTGGGTTCCTTCACGTTGCTGATGTTCATCAATGTTCCGCTTACGCTGGTGATGCTGGCGGTGACGGCTGTCATGGCAACGTATGCGTTTGTCCAGAACTACCGCAAGCGCATAATCTTCCGCCAGAATCGTGTGCGCATGGCGGGTTTGAACGCGCGTTTGCAGGATTCGCTGGGCGGCATTCGCGTGGTGAAGGGCTTTGGCAACGAGCGTATCGAGATCGACAAGTTCGGCCACGCCAATGAAGAATTCATCGAAACGAAGGAACTTTCGTACCGTTTCATGGGTCAATTCCAAATGGCATCGAGCTTCTTCACGGGCGCGTTGTATACGGCAACCATTGTGGGCGGCGGCCTGTTTGTTGCGCAGGGCATCCTCGATCCTGCCGATATGGTTATGTACGCGCTGTACATTGGCATCTTTATTGCTCCCGTGGAGCTGCTCATCAACTTCACCGAAACGTTCCAGAAAGGTTATGCGGGCTTTCGTCGTTTCGTGGAAACGCTTGCTGAACGTCCAGGGGTGGAAAACAAGCCCGATGCCATTGATCTTGGTGCCGTGGTTGACGAAGGAATTGCTCCGAGCATCAGCTATTCGGACGTTCGTTTCTCGTATGTTGACGGCAAGGAGGTGCTGCGTGGCTTGACCCTTGAGGTGCCCGCGGGATCTACCGTTGCGTTGGTCGGTCCTTCGGGCGGCGGAAAAACAACCACGTGCTCGTTGCTACCGCGCTTCTACGATGTGTTGTCTGGTTCCGTGAAAATCGACGGCATTGATGTGCGCGATGCCACGTTGGAGTCGCTTCGTGCGCAGGTGGGCATCGTGCAACAGGATGTGTATCTGTTCGAGGGTTCTATTCGCGAGAACATCTTGTATGGCGACCCGTCCGCTTCCCAGGAACGGGTTGAATGGGCTGCGCGTCAGGCGAACATTCACGAGTTTATTGCTGGCTTGGAAGATGGCTACGACACGTTTGTGGGCGAGCGCGGCACTCGCCTTTCGGGTGGGCAGAAGCAGCGCATCGCCATTGCGCGTGTGTTCCTGCGCGATCCCCATATCCTAGTGCTGGACGAAGCAACCAGCGCTCTGGACAACGAAAGCGAAGAGCGCGTTCAGGCATCGCTCGAGCGGCTGAGCGAAAACCGCACCACCTTGGTAATTGCGCATCGTCTTTCCACCATTCGCAACGCCGATTTCATCGCCGTGGTGGATGAGGGGCGTGTGGTCGAAGTGGGTACGCACGAAGAGCTGCGGGCTCAAGGCGGTATCTACGATCGCTATTACCGTATGCAATTCGCGGGAAAGCGCGAAGCTGAGTAGCTTTTCGCGGCATTTGTCGACGCTGCAGTGCCGTCTGGGTGTACCCTGTATTTGTTAGATAAGGCAAACTTTCAAGGGGAGACCACAGATGTTCAGAACCGTAGTCGATATCGATGGCATGATGTGCGGCATGTGCGAATCGCACGTCAATGATGCCGTGCGCAATAACTTCAAGGTTAAAAAGGTGTCCTCCTCGCATGGCAAGGGGCGCACCGTGATTGAATCGGAAGTTCCTCTTGACGAAGGTGATCTCCGTCGCGTGATCGGCGCAACTGGCTACGAGGTGCAGCAGGTGACCTCCGAAGAAGTTCAAAAGAAGGGCCTTTTCGGCGGATTGTTTGGGAAGTAGTTCGAGCAAGCATGGAGGGCCACTGTTGTTGCAGCGGTGGCCGCGTTTTGGTGGCGAAGCGGGCTAGCGAATGCGACAAGGTTCGCATAAGGCACTTGCTGCGCAAGCCCTCGGAATAACCCTAACGAACACGGTAGGGCTTGTTGCCCCAATAGAATTTCAGCAGGTGCTTCTTGGGCGCGCCAAGCGTTCCCACCAAATCGAGCGTAGCCACAGCGGCATCGTGCGCGGCGTTCGGGCGGCGCAGCGATTCTCCTCCGCTGAGCATGGTTTGAAGCTGGGCGGGGTTTTCGTGGATTTGCTGCAGGCGCTCAACCAGCTCTTCTGCGGTTTCGGCAGTAACGGCAGCGCCAGCTTTGGTGACCGTATAGGTGTTGGCGCGCTCCTGGCCGTACGACTTGCCCACCAAAACCAAGGGCAAGCGTGCGCACAGGCACTCGGTAGTGGCCAAGCCGCCTGATTTTGCCACGATCATGTCGCTCGCTTCCATCAGCTGCGGAATACGCTCGATGTAGTTGAAGACGGAAACATTTGCAATGTTTCGTTCTGCGAAAAACCCTTTCAGCCCATTGGCGTACTCTTCGTCGGCACCAGCCAGGAAAGCGAAGTGCATGTTGGGGAATTCGGAAAGAAGCGGCACGACTTTGTTCACGATTTCGCGGAATGGGATATAAGGCTGCGAATGACGAGCGCCTGCCATCACCATTACGATCATTTTGTCTTGCGGAAGGTCGAATTGCTTCAGTACTTCTGCCCGATCGATGGGGTCGGTAAATCCCTTTCGCACCGGAATGCCCGTGATCTTGATGTGGCTTTCGGGCACCTTGCGCGGCGTGAGTTCCTTCACCATGGTTTCGTCGGCGGCGCAGAACAGGTCGCAATCAAGGTGCGGCCACAGGCCTTCTGCGCCGTAGTCGGTTGGGATGCAGGTTACGGGGAAAGCTTGCCCGGTAACCATCTTTGCGGCAACCGATGCGTTGGCGGCAACAATGTGTGTTGCCAGGATGGCGATGGGCTTGCGCTTTCGAACGATTTTGGTGAATGGCGAGAACATGAATGGCGACCATGCCGAACCGCCACCCCACAACAGGCGTCCCGTAAAGGTGCGATGCCAGGTGATGTCGTAGAGCCAGTTAAAGGAAACGGTCACGTTGGCGGTTTTGTCGCCGTCAAATTTTATGTAGCCGTAATCAAGGATGTCCAACACGGCGATTTCGGTATTTTCCGGCAGGGCAGGATGCTTGCCGCAAAGATCTTCAAGAGCCTGAGCGGTTGCCTGTGCAGCGCTGCGATGACCTGAGCCAACAGAGGCGTACGTGATGATGACCAGGGGACGATCCAATGTTTCATCGCATGTGGTAGTGATCATCGCGCCTCCTTCCTGCTGCGATTTTGCGTTTTGAGGCAAACCCGAAAGGGGTATGCGCTCTTGTTCTGCTCGGCGCGAGACAGTATGCGCCAAATGTCGAGGTCCTGTTACGCTTAGTCTATCTAACCAGAAATAAGGCACAAACGGGAGCAGCGTTGTTACAAAAACCGCGGTAAGAGCGTAAGCGGGTGGCTAATCTGCGGGAGTGGGCATTTTGACTCTTGCGGAAAAGTTGATCGTTGAGTATACTTCTATGGCGCTTATTTTTAGCGTCGGGAGTGCCAACGTGGCTCAGTTGGTAGAGCAACGCATTCGTAATGCGTGGGTCGCCGGTTCGAGTCCGGCCGTTGGCTCCATCGAATTTGCAGGTCAGTCGCTTACGCGGCTGGCCTTTTTGCTTTTCCTGACCCGAATAGCCCTCCCGAAAAAGAGGGAATATGGGGCAGATACCATTTCTTCGGCTTCAAAATATAGGCAAAAAGTTGCAAAGCGCCGGGCTTTTTGCTCTGAGAAAACGGCACCTGTCCTGTATCCTCTCTTTCTTCGCGGCAGCGCTTTTGGAGGTTTACGTTTCTTGCTGTTCCTTTTGCTGGACTTTGATACTGTTGGAAAGAATCAAAATAGGCATGCTTGGTTTAGCATTATTTAAGGTGCGGCTGCGTTTGTGCGGCCGCTTGTGAAGAAGGACGGCTTTCGTGGCAGAGTGTTCAGCGCGCACAAAACTCGCAACGGTTGCATTGGTTATCGTGGGTTTTGCCTTGGGTTTTGCGGAGTTCATCGTTATCGGCATCACACCCGATATCGCCGAGGAATATGGTATATCCCTTGCTTCTGCTGGTAATCTGGTGGGCTTCTTTGCTATTTCATATGCGGTGTCGACGCCGATCATTGTGCTTTCTACCGGGCGTTTTCGCAGGTTTCCCCTGTTCGTGGCGTTCCTTGCGGTATTCAACGCAGGCAACCTTCTGGCCATCGTGGCTCCTACGTACGAAACGCTGCTGGTTGCCCGTGTGCTTACCGCAGTGGTTTCGGGCGTGCTGCTGTCTACGGTAATGACATTTATCAACGACATCATTCCTCGTGAAAAATCGGCTCGCATCATTTCATTCGTTTACGCGGGCTTTTCTGTTGCCAGCGTCTTGGGTGCGCCCATTGGCACGCTGCTTGCCGATGCATTCGGCATCAAGGCGGCGTTTATAGCGGTAGAAGTTGTAGCGCTCGTTGTTTCGGTGTTGCTGCTTGTCTCTGTGCCGCGCTCTGGCTCCACCGATGTTTCTTCTCGTGTGCGCGATCAGCTGGTAATCCTGAAGGATCGTCGCATCATCCTGGTGATTCTCATGAAGGCATTTGGCATGGCGGCAACGTATGTGTTTTACGTGTACGTAACGCCTATCTTGGAAGATGGCGTGGGTCTTTCGGTGTGGATGGTAAGTATCGTGCTGTTCTTCTACGGTGCCGCAACTATTGTTTCCAATCTGGGTAGCGGCTCCATCGCTCAGCATTACGGCTTGGCGAAAATGCCCATCATGTTCGGTTTGCAGGCCCTTGTGCTTCTGCTGCTTGGCCCCAGCCTTGCTTCGGGCAACACCGCGCTTGCCGTGATTAACGTGGTACTTACGGGCGTGTTCATCTATCACATGAATTCTCCGTTGCAAACGTTTCTGCTGCAAACCTCAGCTAAGGATTATCCGAAGGCGATTACCCTTGCGTCTGCCGTTATGCCCACTTCTTCCGACTTGGGCATCGCTACGGGATCATTCCTTGGCGGCGTGGTGGCTTCGGGCCCTGGTTTTGTGTGGGCGGGCCCGGTGGGCGCTCTGTTTGCGATTGTTGCTGCTGTCGCTGCCGTGCTGATCTTGCAACCGGAAAACCGCAAGCGTGAAACCGCACAGTAGAAAAGAGCCGCGAAAAGAGCGCTACCTTGTGTGCGGCAGCCGATTTAGGGAGTCGGCCGCGTGAAAAGACTAGTGAACCGTGAAGGGCTGCCCTGACGCTGTATTGAAACGCCCCTGTTTCTTCGAAGTGAGAAGCAGGGGCGTTCCCATTGGTTTCGATGCAGCCCTTTTGCGTTTTGCGAGTCGGTTCGGCGAACCTGCGGTTTACGAATTGCGCTTAGAAGACGTTGTTAGTACAGGAAGCCGAGCTTCTTCGCTTCGTAAGTAAGCTCGTCGCGGAAATCGGGATGGGCGATGCTGATAAGGCGCTGTGCGCGGGTGGGAATGTCGGCCCAGCGCAGATCGACTACGCCGTATTCGGTTGCAATGAAATGCACGTCGTTGCGAAGGCTGGTTATGGCGCTGCCTGGTGCCAAGGTGGGCACGATTTTCGAAACAGGACCGTTCTTGGTGTGCGCCACGCTCGTTACGGCAATAAAGCCACGACCTCCCTTTGAGTTTTTCACACCTCGTACGAAGTCGAACTGTCCGCCGCTTGCGGAGTACTGACGTGCGCCGATGCTTTCAGCGCACACTTGTCCGGTAAGGTCGATGCTTACGGCGGTGTTCACTGAAACCAGGTTGTCGTTCCTAGCGATGAAGGCGGGATTGCACACCGTTTCGTAGGATGTGTAGTACATGCTGGGGTTTTCATGGATGAAATCGTACAGGCGCTGTGTGCCAGTCGAATACCCTGCAACCGAAACGCCTGGCATGAAGTTCTTTCGCGAGTTGTCTATGACGCCTTTTTGCTGCAGTTCAACAAAAGCGTCCGAGAACATCTCGGTGAAGCAGCCCAGATGCTGCTTGCTTTCCAAACCTGCGGCGATAGCGTTGATGATGCCGCCGATGCCCAGCTGAATGGTGTCGCCATCGTTTACGCGATCAACGATGAACTCCGCAACCTTTGCTTCTTCGGGCGTCGGTGCGGGCACCTGCACGTCTTCGAGTTGCTCTTCTTGCAGCACGAAGGCGTCGATGGCGCTCACGTGGTAGTTGTGCGAATCGCCGAATACGCGGGGAAGGCGCGGGTTGATCTGCGCAATTATATGTTTTGCGCCACGCAATGCGCCCTGTTCGAACCCTAAGGGGCCAATATTGCAATTGCCTTGAGCGTCGGGCGGCGTCATTTGGACTACGGCGTAGTCGAGCCCAACTTCTTCCAGCATGCGATTGGTGTCCGAGAAATGAACGGGAATGTGCGCAACGCACTTTGACCCGTTGGCAAAGCCGGTGCGCTCGTTGGGCCCGGCGAAGTAGGTGTGGTAGCGGAACTGCTCGGGGGTTACCTCGAGTCCCGCGAAGGTGATGTCGCCGTTCATCCAGTTGCCGTATAGGTCGATGCCGGTTAACACTCCTTCTGCAACCCTGCTAATCAGCGCATTGATGATGGTGGTTGGTACGTGGAGGCCGCCCGTATAGATTTTCTGGTTGCCGGTTAGATGCTGCTCGAATACCTGGTTTACGGTTATTTTCTTACGCTCGTATTCATCCTGCCAGTCCATGGCCCCTCCTGGTAGTTCCTTTTTTGCTTGGGCGGAAAGGCCCAAGGCCCCTGAATATAAGAAAACGGCGGTCGCGCAATCCCCATTGCACGCCGCCGTTTAATTGTAGCGCTATTTGCCCTGTTACATTTCGTCTGGTGAGAGTGGGAAATCTACGCCCGTCCAGATCTCAAAGGCGCGGGCACCCTGGAAGAACAGCATTCCCTCGCCGTTGATGGTGGTGCAGCCTGCTTCTTTGCCCATTTTCAGTAATGCGGTTTCGGCAGGTTGGTAAATAGCGTCTTGGATTACCAGGCCCGGATGCAAGAACGATGCGTCGGCGATGGGGGATTGTCCTTCGAGCTTGCCCATGCCGATGGGGCTGGCGTTTGCCAGAAGATCGGCGTCGGCCAGCTGTGCGCGCAAGTCGTCCAGATCGTTTGCATCATGGCGGCTGATTTTGCAGCCAGTTTTCTCGGCAACGAGGGCAACTTCTTCAGCAACACGCTCCCATGATTTGCCTGTGCTGGGGCTGAATACCACGATTTCTCCTACGCCGTCGAGTGCTGCCTGTGCGGCAATGGGGGTTCCAGCGCCGCCCATGCCCATCAGGACCATTTTCTTTCCTTTGGCATCGACGCCGTGTTCTTCGAATGACTTCATGAAGCCGTAGCCATCGGTGCTGTATCCGGTGAGAACGCCGTCTTCGTTGACGATGGTGTTGACGGCGCCTACCATCTCGGCGATGGGATCAAGCTTGTCCAGGAACGGGATAACCGCAATCTTGTTCGGCATGGTAAGGTTGCAGCCGCGCATATTCAGAAGGCGTATTGCGTCGGTTGCCTGCTTCATGTCTTCGCCGGGAACGCGGAAGGCCATATAAGCGTAATTCAGTCCGGCGCGTTCGAATGCTCGGTTATGAAGGTGGGGCGATTTGCTGTGTGCGACGGGGTCGCCGAACAGGCAAATTAGACGCGTTGCGCCATTGATATCTTGCGTCATGGTGGCTTCTCTCTCCTCGAATGATGGGCGCCAGGGCGGCACTGCGGCGGTTTGCCGAAGGCGAGCCGATGGCTGGATTCGTATTCCTGCTAGAAAACGTATCAATCCTTGCTTGGATTCTATCATTGCGCTTCTATATTGATGCATTCAAGCTATTGCGGATAACTATAGTCCTGAGGGCTTGCTGGCAAACAGCCTGATTGCAGCATGGGATGCTGGCGTTGCTTTCGGTATTTTTTTTTCAGCACTGCAAAGGTGTGCTCTGCCTGACTTTTCCCAGAGCCTCAAAGAAGCGCGTTGCCTGGTGTCCCCTCGGAGCCGTATAGGCATGCGCTGCCTGGCGCTCTTCTGAAAGAAGATGAAATGCAGGCCGCACTACGCATAAGCAAATGCTCGATGCAGTGCGCTGTGGGCTATCGAATCCGTATCTGCTTTGAATATCAGAGCGTGCCTTTGCTGGAATAAAATGAAAAAGCAGGCCGCAGGGGCGTGTCTATTGCTTTTCGACTCCCGTTGTTTTAGAACTAATCACACAAAGATTTTTTGTTGCATAACAGAATCCGTTTGTTTCCAGTTTGTTATCGTTCGCCAAAGTACGCTTTTTGATGCGCAAGCGGGGTGTACTATCTAGTCTCGTAGTTGAAAGGAATATTCATGGAAGACCATAAGCTTTCCCTATACGATAACATCGCAAAGGTCAATGCCGTCGATCCGGAACTGTACGAGCGTTGCCCCGTAAAGCGTGGTTTGCGCAACAGCGATGGTTCTGCCGTAATCGCGGGCGTTACGAATATCTCTAACGTGCACGGTTACCTGATGAATGAGGGCGATAAGGTGCCCGACGAAGGCAAGCTCACCTTCCGTGGATACAGCATCTACGATCTTGTTGGCGGCGACGCCACCAAGCGCCGCGGCTTTGAGGAGATCGTGTATCTGCTGCTTATGGGGGAGCTTCCCACATCAAGCCAGCTCGATGTGCTCGTTGAGGCGCTTGATGCGCAGCGCAATCTGCCCGATGGCTTCACTGCTTCGAAGATTATGAGCACGCCTTCTCATAACATCATGAACCTTCTGCAGCGTTCGGTGCTCATGCTGTATGCTGACGATCCAAGGGCGGAAGAGCGCTCTTTCGAGCACGAGATCAGTACGGCAATCTCGCTCATCTCTCGATTACCGCGCATCATGGTGCTGGCTCACTATGCCAAGCGTGCCGCGTTCTACAACGAGTCGATGATCATGCATCGCTTCATTCCGGGGCAGTCCACTTCCGAAACCATCCTTTCCATGTTGCGTCCCAACCGGGAGTTCACTCCTGAAGAAGCACGCATGCTCGACATCATGATGTCTCTGCACGCTGAGCACGGTGGCGGTAATAACTCCACCTTCACTTGCCGTGTTCTTTCCTCTGCCGATACCGATCCGTATGCTGCTTACGCGGCCGCTATCGGTTCTTTGAAGGGCAGTAAGCACGGCGGTGCAAACCATAAGGTTTTGGCCATGCAGAAGGAAATTAAGGAAAACGTTAAGAATTGGGAAGATGAAGACGAAGTAGCTTCCTATATTGCCAAGATCGTGAACAAGCAGGCATACGACCATACTGGATTGATCTACGGTATGGGTCATGCGGTGTACACGCTTTCCGATCCGCGCGCAGTTATCTGCAAGAACTTTGCAACAAGGCTTGCCAAGGGTACTGAGTTTGAAGCGGAGCTGAATTTGCTTAAGCTCATCGAGCGTCTAAGCCCTGAAGTTATCCTGCAGGAAAAGGGCACCAAGAAGGATATGTGCGCAAACGTTGATATGTATTCTGGATTCGTGTACTCCATGATGGGCATTCCGCAGGATATGATCACTCCGCTGTTTGCCTGCTCTCGTATGGCAGGTTGGGCTGCCCACCGTTTCGAGGAACTGGTAAGCGGCAAGCGCATCATCCGCCCCGCATACAAGACGGGCGTGAAGGCTCGCGAATACAAGCCTATCGAAGAGCGCTAAGCGTTTCTTGTTGGTCGTATCTGCAGGCACAAACAAAAAGGCCCCCTCAGGGCCTTTTTGTTTGCTTGTTGCTATGTCTTGTTTGGGGTTCCCCGAAACAGCGAGGTGGTATGCCTGCATGTTTTGTTCGGGTTCAATGCCTAATGTCTCAGAGTGCGAATTCGCATATTTGGACCTTGTAATTGTCCGGGCAAAAGAAAGGGAGTCCCGAAGGACTCCCTTGTGGTGCGCTTTGGCGCAATACGCCTTGCTGCCCTTGGTGCGGGAGTGCAAAGCGCGCGGCTGCTTTTGGCGCCGTGGGTGCGATGCGCCGCCTATGTAACTTAGAGCCGAAGGTGCAAAGCGCTTGTCGCTCAGTTCCAAGATTGGAGATGCGATATGCCTATGCAGCTTCCTTGTTGCCGAACACGCGTGTTGCAATAACAACCACGAGGGCAACGGCGATACCGCCGATAAGCGAAGGCCAAGGCGAACCGGTGAAGCCGGCAACCAGATATCCAAACAGGCAGATGACGGCAACCAGAGAAGCGTAGGGCAGCTGGGTTGCCACGTGGCGCAGGTGGTTACATTCCGCACCAGCAGAAGAAAGGATGGTGGTGTCGGAAATGGGCGAGATGTGGTCGCCATATACTGCGCCGGCAAGCGTTGCGCCGATGGTGACCAGGAACAGCGGGTCGCTTTCGGGGAATACGCCCAAAACGATGGGCAGGATCAAGGCAGCGGTGCCCCAGGAAGTGCCCATGGCGAATCCGATGAAGCCGGAAACCACGAAGATAACGGCAGGCAGGAACGAAAGTTCAAAGCCCATGGTGGTAAGGAAGTTGGAAACGAATTCGCCCGTGCCCAGCATGTAGCGGCATGCGCCGCCCAGGCTCCATGCCAAAACAAGGATCATGATAGCGCCAACCATAGAGCGAACGCCTTCGGAAGCGCCTTCGGTAAAGCCAACCAGAGTGGTGAGCTTACGGGGCAGGAACATGCACGCGGCAACCACCAATGCCACGGCGGCACCGATGCACAATCCGCCGATGGGGTTTTCGCCAACAGCTGTTGCGAAATCTACGCCCTCAAAGAAGCCGCCAACATACAGCATGCCCGTGATGGAGAATACGATAAGCACCACGATAGGGATAACCAGGTCGAATACCTTGCCATTGGGGGAAACATCCAGGCCCTTGAACTGCTCGACCGCTTTCGTGGCGCCCTCCAGGTCGGACTGCTCGGTGATAACGGTTTCGACGGCTTCAGGATTGCTCGGAATGCCTGCCTTGGATACCGTTTCCAGAGCGGAGGCATGGGGAGGAATGTGGCTGTAGGTATGAGCGTCACAGTCGCGCTGGGCCTTGCCCATGCTGAAGAAGTCTTTGCCGAAACCGCACATAGCGAACACAAACACAATGGTGACCAGAGCATAGAAGTTGTACGGAATCGAGGCGACGAACGTGTTGAAGCCGTTTTCACCCATGTAGCCACCCATGGCAACCGCCCACGAGGAAACAGGGGCAATAATGCACACCGGAGCTGCGGTGGAGTCGATGATCCACGCCAGCTTTTCGTGGCTGATGCGGAACTTGTCGGTTACGGGGCGCATGACGGCACCAACAGTGAGGCAGTTGAAGTAGTCGTCAACGAATACCACGATGCCCAAAAGAGCCGTCATAACGGTTGCCATGCGTGCGCTCTTGATGTGCTTCGCGGCCCATTCAGCGTATGCGCGCGAACCGCCAGCAATGGCGATGATGACGACTAACGCGCCCAATAATGCCAAGAACAAGATAAGCGCCGCATTCGACGAGATTTGCTCCGCCATAACCTGGGGGATGAGCGTAAACGCAGTGATGAGCTGGTCGAAGCCGACACCTTCAAGGCAGAACTCGTAAATGATTAGGCCTGAGAACACGCCAACCAGCAGGGAGGAATACACCTCCTTGGTAATTAGGGCAAGGCCTAGCGCCAGAAGTGGCGGCAGGATAGACCAAGCACCGGTGGAAAGAAGCTCAAAGCCTTCCATGTACAGTCTCCTTACTGCAAATAGGGCGCAGGCGATGCTGCGCTGGGAAGGCGGCGGCTAGTGAAGCCGCGCATAATGCATTTCCAGCGCAGCCTTGCATGCGCTTTTTTAACTGTGCCGATTATAGGCTAGCTTCGTTGCCGCGGTGTTGCATTTATGAGCGGTGGAGGGCGTAACGGGTGGGCGGCGCGTTAAGACGGGCGGTTACAGGAAATACTTTCTTGCATTTGCTCCCATAACAATAAGATCAACGCCTCGAAGAAGAGCGAACAGCGCAATGAACAACGCGAGCATTTCGGGCATGGAGAAGAACATGAATCCGATAACGATAGAAATGACGCCCGAGAACAGCATCCAGCCCCAAAGGGGAAGGCCTGCGCGCTTGACCATGAAGGTTGTCACAACTTCATATATGCCGAAAACCAGAACGAACGCGCCGATAACCCAAGGCAGCACTGCCGCAAAAGCGAAGGGGTGAATCACGAACATGGCACCAATGAGCACGTCAAGGATGCCGTATGCCAAGATCCATCCCGAAAAGCCCAGAAGATCGCGGTCGCGAATGAACGTTGCGATATTGACTACGCCGGAAACCACAAAGGCGGCGCCAACGATAAAGGCGATAGATGTAAGAGTGAGACCTGGGAAAAATGCGCACACCAAGCCAAAGATGATAAACAATATGCCAGCAACAATAAGCTGCCAGTTCCGTTCGGTTTTCGTGTTCATGGTAACCCTTCCATGTTGGCGTTTTCTTCATTGTAGTGCGCTTTGCTGCAGGTGAGGGCGTATGTAAGGGAAATGAAACAACACGAGCGCGAGTGGGGTTTTGCCCCATCGCTGCTCTCGGCTGATGCCCCCAGCATTTATTTGCCATCAGCCCTGAGCCGCCCTGAAGCGAAGCTTTCCCCTAAGCGGTAACGAAAGGAAGGGGGATGTCGTGGTCTTCTACGGGGATGGGGGCAACCTCCTGTTCGGTAAAGGCGACGCCGACGACATGGCATGCATCAGTAAGCTGGCAAAGGTAGCGGTCGTAGTTGCCTGCCCCGTATCCTAGGCGGTTGCCGTGTGCGTCGAACCCCACAGCGGGAACCACAATGAAGGCGAACTCGTCGGCGGCAAGGTAGGGCATGGGGGTAAGTTCGGGGCTGTTGTGGTGATACTCCTTTAGCGGGTCATTCAGGAACGGCACGCCGTTGCTGCAGAATGCCTCGGCGCTAACCGAGCGCATTTCCATAGTTTGCTGAGTGACATGCTGGGCGTTGGGGCTCGACCCCGGTTTGCGCATCCCGCGCCCAGGAGCATCGGGAATGCCATGGGCATCGGGCATCATGCAGGGAAAGGCAACAGTGCAGCCTCGCAGGTAGGCATAGTCGATGAAGATGCCCAGGTCAACTTCCCATGGGAAAGCGGAGTATACGCCGACAACGGGTTTGCCCTGAGGCGTTTCGGCTATCAAGGCATCAAGGTGTTGGGCCAGCTTCGCGCAGATCTGCTTGCTCTTGCTCGCACGCGTTTCGGGCGCAAGAGCGGAGCGCGCTTTCTTTGCTTGGGCCCTTAGGCGGCTGCGGATTTCCTTGGGGGTTTCGTTGTTGGACGTGGGGGTATGTTTGCTATTGGTGCTCATACCGGGCATTGTACGCCTGGTGGGCGTGATTGGGGAAACGCGCTGGTGAGTGTACGCCTGGTGGGCGCAATAGGGAAACGTGTTGGCAAAAGCCGCAAAAGGAAAGGCGGCGGCCGAGGTGTTCCTTCGAATGAGGCTTGCGCTCGCTAGTGTTCAAGGGGCTCGGTGAGTACGGCGGAGCAGAGTCCAGCGCGCGATTGTGTGTCTGACTTGCGGTATATGGAGGTCAAGTGCTTCTGCAGCGCGCGAAGGGATATTCCCATGTCATCGGCGATGCACTGGAGCGTTTCCTCGCTTGAGCATACTGCGGAAAGAACGTCGCGTTCGCGTGGGGTAAGGCTGTATTGTTCCGAGAATTTTGCAAGGTGCTTTTCGGGAGTGCTTTTATCGGCGGGAGCTTTGGCTTCCGGTTCTTCTTGGGGCTTGGCGGTTTGCACTTGCGCGGCGGTGAGCTTCGCCAGCTTTACAGCTTCGATCTCGGCCTTATGCCGCGCGGTGCGACGCACGTTTTCGAGCGCGTGGGCAACAAGGAGGGTAACCATGGCTAGTGCAATGGTTATCGACGAGATAAGCATGATATCGCCCGACGAGATCAAGGCCATGGAAGGCACGGCTACAAGTGCAGCGCAGGCGTTGTTGGCGGCGCGTCCCATGCCCGCCCAAAGCGACGGGTTTGCACAGCGCATTGCAATGCGCAAAAACGACGAGGTGAAAAAGACCACGAAAAAGCCCGATGAAAGGTAAAAAATTACCAAACCCAGAAGAACTTCGGAGCCGGTTTGGATGGCAAGGGCGGAAACCAGGGAAAACATGGCTACACACAGTATGGTAACAGTGGAATAGCGATGCTTAGTGAGGTCGAAGATGAAGCCAGCTGCAATGCCGCTGACGGCAAGAAGCAGGCGAGGCCAGGTTGAAAGGTCGAACATGCCTTGCGCGTTTGCCAGGGTAACCACGTTGTCGAGCGTGCTGAAAACGCAGGCAATTAGGGATACGCAGGCGAGCAGTAGGATTGCTTCCTTGAGGGCATCGCGTTCGTTGGCGGTTCGCTGGTCTTTTTCGGGAAGTGCGCTTCTGACAGGGACTACGTGCAGCACGTTGCGGCGCGCTGCAAGAGCGAAGCCAAGCGCGATGATCGAAGCTCCGATAATCGCGGCTTCGATAACGCTGTTTGGCGCCAAAGAATGAAGCAGGAACTGAGCGAGCAATCCTGCGGCATACGAGGCGCCCACCAGACGGGAAAGGGAGTTGCTGGCATAGTGGGTTTGCGCAACGGAAAAGTAGGTGGCGTTTCCCAGCATGCCCAAAATCAAGAACAACAAGCATCCCAGCGACAGCAAGGCGTTGGCGTTTTGGGTTAGCTGAGTTGCGACAAGGAGCAAGGCGGAAACGGCTCCCAGCGCGCCGGCGAGAATGCTTCGATGCTTTGCGGCTGCCGTTCGATTCACCAATGAATAGCCCACAAGCCCTATGGCGCTTGTGGCAAGGATGGCTGCCTGTGCGCCGACAACCGAATCGGGGCCGGCGAGCTCGCCATAAGCGATGTCGAAGTGATATTCGCTGCCCAAAAACACGAAGACGAACAATGCCATAACGGCAAACGTGAAAAGATGTGCTTTGGGCTTTGGCTCCATGGTATTTTTCCGAGGGGGGGGCGTAAAGCGGGCTTTGACGCTTGGCCTCGATGCGCTCCTCTCTATGTTTTCCCTGCTAATTTATTATTGCGTAACAAGGGTGCCCTTATGGTTTGGTTTCTTCTTGCGGAAACAAAAACCACTCCTATGGGCAGTGCGCACAAGGAGTTTAATACGAAGAGCTGGCTTGGAGGGCGCTGACTACTAGCGGTGTCGGCTGAAGCGCCAGGGCGTGCCCCGGGCTCCTATCGCGTTTGCAGGGCTAGCTAGTGGTTGGTTTGACTGAGTGTTCAAGAGCGGTAATGGCGCCAGTTCGCAGCACGCTGCCCCCGTTACCGTCGTCGCGTGCTTCCTATGAGGCGCAACGTCAGCGCCGAATTAGCCGATTCCCAGTACCTGCATAACCAAGCAAATGGCAGAAAGAATGCCCACCACCACGATAGTGAAGCATAGGATTATGCGGGTGAATTTACCCACCGTGTATTTGCCCATAACGTGTTTGTCGGTGCAGATGATAGCCATGAACACCAGCAATACAGGCAAAATGACGCCGTTTACAAACTGTGCAGTGAGCATGATTCCCATCAAGTCGATGTTGGGAATAAGAATAACCACTGCAGAAACAACGATGACAAACGTGAAGATGCCCTTGAAGAGGGGCGCTTCTTTCCAGGTGAACGAAACGCCTGCTTCCCAGCCGAATGCTTCGCAGATAACGAAAGCGGTGGTAAGGGGCAGAACGCATGCGGCCAGCAAACTGGCGGCTACCAGGCCGATGGCGAACAGTGCTTTAGCGTATTGGCCCGCGAAAGGTTCGAGCGCAGCTGCAGCCGCTTCGGCGCTTTCTACTTCGATGCCCTGCGGGAACAGCACGGTGCCAGTGGTTACGATGATGAACCATGCCACGATACAGCCCACCACAGCACCAGTTACTGCATCGATGCGCTGATAGGGAAGGTCGCGTACGCGCACGCCCTTTTCGACCACGTTGCTCTGGGCGAAGAACATCATCCAAGGGGCGATAGTGGTGCCAACCATTGCGACGGTAAGCGAAAGGAAGCCCAAATCAGAACTCGCTGCTGGCACCAGGGTGTGCTGGAAGGTTTCGTTCCAGTCGGGTTGTGCTAAAAACGCCGCTACGATGTAGGTGGCGAATACGCATGAAAGCACCAGGAAGATGTTCTGCACGCGTTTGTAGCTGCCTCCCACGATAAGCCCCCAAACGGCTGCCGCGGCAACGGGGACTGATATCCATCGTGGCACTCCGAATATTTCCATACCGGAAGCTACGCCTGCGAATTCTGAAAAGGTGGTGGCAACGTTGCCGATAAGCAGTGCCAACATGGCAAGTGCCGTAAGGCGGATGCCGAAGCTTTCACGGATCAGCGCCGAAAAGCCCTTGCCGGTAACAACGCCCATGCGCGTTGCCGTGGTTTGCACCACGATGAGCAGAACGCACATAACAGGAATGATCCACAACGTCATGTAGCCGAATTTGGCGCCTACGGTGGAATAGGTTGAAATGCCGCCGGCGTCGTTGCCCGCCATAGCGGTTACGATGCCAGGGCCCATGGCGGCCAGCACCAGGAATGCCTTCGAGTGCTGCTTCTTGCCGTCGTTTTCGCCGCCCTGATCAGGAACTTGCGGGGAAGCCTTGGCTGCCAGGGCAGTGTCCTGCGCTGTGCTTTCCTTAAGTGTCATGTAAAAGCCTCGATCCTAGTTGTGTCCGAACATGCGGAGGACAAAGAAGGTATAGGGGATCATCAGTACGATGAACACGGCAAGTGTGATGGCGAACTGCCCCCAAGCCCAGCGCGTGCGGCCTTCCTCCACGTTGTCTTCGATGACTTCCATTGCGTCGTCAACGGTGACGATGCCCAGCATCTGTCCGTTCTCGTCGACGACAGGCATGGCCATCAGGTCGTACTTGGAGATATCGGCTGCAACCTCATCTTCGGGTTCTTCGGGCAGCGAAGTGATGAGCTCATCGAACATGATGTCGGAAAGCGGGGTGTTGTCTTTTGCGAGCACCAGGGTTCGGAGCGAAAGGACGCCTACGAGCTTGTCGTACTCATCGAGTACGTACACGTAGTTCACCGTGGGGTGGTCTTCGTCCAAGCCGCGAAGAACCTCGGTGGTTTCCTGCACGGTGTCGGAGGTGTGCATTGCCACGAACTGCGTGGTCATCAGGCCGCCAGCGGTGTCTTCCTTGTATCCCAGCAGCTTGCGAATTTCTGCGGCGTTGTCGACGCCCATCAGGCGAAGCAGTGTTTCGGCTTTCTCGTAGGGCAAGTCGCCCACGATGTCGGCAGCGTCGTCAGGGTCCATGTCGCGCAGCAGGCGGGATGCGCGCTTTTCGTCCAGGCCCTCGATGATGTCGGCCTGAAATTCGTCTTCCATTTCTGAAATGGCGTCGCCGGCCTGTGCGTCATCTAGGTGCTGGAACACATTGGCGCGCTGCTTCGGATCGAGCTGCTCCAGGATGTCTGCCACGTCGGCAGGGTGCAGCTCTTCCAAGCGCGTGTGGCTGACGGAGAGCTGAACCTTGGAAAGGTCGCGGTCGAGCAGTTCCATGTAGTTCCACGCGATGATGCGCTCGTCGATGCTCTTGCCGAACGCCTTGGCGATGCCGCAGGCGGCTTTTTCCACCCACGGAGCCAAGCCGCGCAGAACGCCGCGAACGCCCACTTCTGCACCAAGAAGGCGCAGCTGCGTTCCGGAAACGGAGAGCTTCAAGTCGTTTACGCGCACAACCTTCATGCCCTGCGTGTCTACGATTTGCCTATCGAGCAGGTCGCGCGCAAGGAGCACTTCGGCAGGCTGAAGGTAGCTGAAGCGGATGGCGGTGCGGTCGACTTTCAGGCGAATGCCCTCGTCTTCGTCGAAGCTGTCTACGTATTTACGCCAAGAGATCATGAAAGGCGTTTTGCCAGGTCCCAGGAATGCCAGGCTGGTGATGCGAGGGAACACTTCGCCGGTTTGGATGGCCAGGTCGGATATGGAACCGATTTTTTCACCATTTGCATCAACGACGGGTTCGCCGAGCATTTGAGATAGATAGAGCATGCAATTCTCCCTTGGGATTGCCGCCGCGTGTCAGGGTTGTTGTGCGGGCAGTTGATCTGCGCAGCGCACAGCAATACTGGCAGGCGCAATCCGTTCATGTCGCAGTCGTCCTTCGACCACTACATGACGGGTGTGAAATGCAGAGGTCGAAGGCTAATTACTGTGAGGTTTCGATTTTCGAACCTTCAAGTAATGTCCTTTCCTAAATGTGTAAATGGCAGCGCAAGGCAAGAGCGCCTTAAACGCAGCAAGCTTGATTTTACGCGAATGCGGTGCGCAGGGGGCGCGGTAGAGGTGAAAAGAAAGTAAAAAACGGGTTTTATCTGCAAAGGGCAGTTAACAATTACGCAGAACATGCTTTTGCGGGGATTTAGGGCTCCTGCTGCGCTGACGGTTTGTTCTGCGGGCCGTTAGGGCGTCGGTTCGTGCCAGCAGATTGCCTGCAGGGTGCTGGCGGATGACGCGCGGGGGTCGAAGGATGCTGTGCCGTGCGATGACGGATGGCTTGCAGGGGGTCGCCGGGCATCGCGCGGTGAACTGGCGGACAGATGGCTTGCAGAGAGCCGACGGATGCTGCGCAGGGGCCAGAGGATGGCGCGCAGCGAGATGGCGGATGGTTTGCGGCGAGATGGCGGATGCTGTGCAGGGGGCCGCCAGATGCTACGCAGAACGACGGCAGATGGCTTGCAGGGGGGTCGCCAGATGTTGTGCCGTGTGTTGCATGGTTTGTGGCGCGTCGGCGGGTGGCGCGCAGAGGGTCGAAGGATGGTGCGCCGGAAGCAATCGGATGGTGCGTGAAGGGCCGGCGAGTTGCCAACAGAAAGCGCTCGGGGGCTATATTTAGCCCGCTAGAGTTATAGCCCATTTCGGCAAAAGGCCTATTCATCAGGCAAAACGGGTTTGCTGTCCATAATTCCTTCATATCTAAAGAAAAGTGTTGACGAAGAAAGGGCAAACGAGGATACTAATTTTCGTTGCGAAACGCGCCGTTACCTCAGCTGGATAGAGGGACTGACTACGAATCAGTACGTCGGGGGTTCGAATCCCTCACGGCGCACCATCGAAACTGCAGGTCACCGAGGGTTTTCCTCGGTGGCTTTTTTGTTTTTACGGGCTCATTTTGTCCCGTGGGTGCTATTTGGGTGCTAAGCGCCGCCCATTGAACCCTTCGTTCTCTGAGCATTGCGGCCGCTTTAGGACTCTAACTGGCAAGAATCGCGTTGTATGCATTCTCTTTTTGCTGAATGCATACAGATAGCCGCCTTTCTGGCAGAACTCGTTCGAAATGTATGCATTTTGGCTTAGCGATGGCAAGATTCTCGCTCTATGTATGCATTTTCAGATGCAATTAGGGAATTCGGAATACACAGCGCAAGAATCTTGCCGGCAAAGGCTCTATTTCACGTCGGGAGCCTCGAAATCATGCATTCTGTACGATTCTTGCCATGGGGGATTAGTTCCTGAGGTCCGTGTACGGTATGCGCCGCCGAGATCTCCCTTGAGCGTCGGGCGGAACATGAGCACCAGGTGAGCATGCGCGTTGGGCGAAACGTGACCATCAGGCGAGCATGGGCGCCTGACAAAACAGGGATGTCGGATGGGTATGGGCGCCAGGTGGACATGGGCACCGGTCGAAACGGAGCAACGGTCGAAATGCGAATGCCAGGCAAGCATGGGCGCCGGGCGAAGTACGAGCATCATGTGGGCATGGTGTCAGTCGAAACGGGGCACCGGTCGAAATATGACCACCGGGCGAATATAGGTGCCGAGCGAAACATGGATGCCAGGTGGGTATGAGTGCCGGTCGAAACGGAGCGCCGGTTAAGCATGGGCGTCAGGTGGGCATGGACGCCAGGCAAACATGGGCGCCGGGTAGGCATGGGCGCCGGTCGAAACGCGAACATCGGTCGAAACGCTGGCTGGTATCGGCTCGTCTTTGGGCAAGCCTCCTTTCTGGACGGCTTGTTGAGCCCCATGGGTTCAGGCTGTTGGGGGGGTGCCCGAACCACATCTTTGGAATTGCTATCGTAAATTGGAAAGCGGACCGCCTCATCTCTTGTTGTTCAGGAGACAGAAGGCAGTTCGAAGGCTGACGTCGAGTGCGTCCGGCGTTCCTCTGGTCCCATTGCTTTTTTGCGGCAGCTTTCGCATCTATTTAAGGTTCGGTCGATAAGATATCCCCATGGTGCTTTTCATCGGACATTCAAGTGCAATCAGGTTGCTTCGCTCGCTCGAAGATTTCGAGGGCATTCGGTCTGCGCGGGCTATGCCGTCTCTCAAGGATGTTCCGACGTTGCCGAAATCGTTCAGGGAAAGTTCATCTTTAGCAACGCTCCCTCGTCCGCTGGAGGTCGTTGTCTTATCGGGAAAAACAAGAAGTCAATCCAAGCGGTTTCACAACAATATTTGGAAACTTCCCGATAGGACACCTTGCTTTCTCTCCTTTGAAAGCGGGGTATATTTAAGCAATCCTGAATTCTGTTTTGTGCAGCTTGCGCGGTCATGTAGCGTGATCGACCTAATCAAATTAGGATTTGAGCTATGCGGAACTTACCGAATAGACCCTGCAAGCCCCATTGGATTTCGGCCTGCTCAGCCCCTTTCGAGCACAGAGGCGATCAATCGCTTTATAGACAAAATGCATGGCAAAGTGCCTCGGAAAGCAAAAACAGCTATTCGTTATGTCTGCGACGGTTCGGCATCGCCGATGGAAACATGTTTGGCGCTATTGCTGGGCCTGCCCGCTCGCTATGGCGGTTACGGATTAGGCATGCCGGAGATGAATGCTAAGGTTCTGATCCCCGCAAGGCTAGGCAAGCGAACCACATATCGCAAATACCACTGCGATCTATATTGGTCCGAACAGAACGTTGCCATCGAATACAATAGCCGCGAATTCCATGTGAATGAACTTGCTGTGGAGCGGGATGCGTCACGCATCAACAATCTCAAGGCTGCGGGGATTGAAGCTCTTGTCGCTACTCGCGCGCATGTCGCCGACAACGTGAAGTTCGATGCCATTGCCCATTCTGCGGCAAGCCTCATGGGGAAGCGTATCAGGATCGCCTATGTCGACATCGATGAGCGTCGAATGAGCTTGCGCAAGCAGCTTTTCTCCAAGGATCCTTGGTGCTGAGCTGTCTTGCTAATTGTTTCATGCTGCGAGGATTGGCGCCCTTGCGGGAACCGCCTTGGTGACAGGTTGATTTGAGCGTTGTTTCGGACCGTCAAGAACAACGGTCTTGTGGGTGTCGCCTTGGTGTTGGGCGATTTGGCTGTTGTTCCAGGACCTTTCTTTGGGTTGTCGTTCTGCCTGCCTATTGATTCATTGTGTCTATCTTCGAGGTTGCTTAGGCTGCTGTGGCAAGATTCGCGCGCTATGTGTCCTCTTTTCGCCGATTGCACGAAAAAGGGGGTCTCCCTGGCAGCGTTTGCGCGAAATGCATGCTTTTCGCGCTGAAGCTGGCAGGATCTTCGTCCCATGTATCCGTTTCGGGGTGCAATCGGGCGATTTCGGATACATAGTGCGCGAATCTTGCCAGGGAGGTCCCGTTTTTGTGTCGAGGTCCCCGGAATCATACATGGGGCGAAGATCTTGCCAACGCTCGGCGTTGCGCGGGCCTCTCCGCTCCGGCGGGCAGAATAAGGGTCCGTGCTGTGTGAGAAGAGGGCATGCGCATGCGGCATGTCCATTCCCGGCATCAGCTTCCCTCGATACGAGAAGGCTGAAGAAGGCGGCAATCTTGCCGTTTATGGAAAACGGCCGATGCGATCGCGGGAAGTGTCTAGGCCGCTTACGGAAGAGCTTGCGCTGAAGAGCCCAGCCTTGTCGCTTCATTGGTGATGGAGCCAGAAATGCGCACGCCGCTTTCGTCTTCGATGGTCACATGGCCGTTAACGGCGCCATCCTTTACGGCAACAACAGTACCCTCAATCTGATTGCGAGCGGAAATGTTCGGGATCTTTTTTCGTTGCGAACATGACATTGGTGGCCTTGATTACCGCATAGCACTCTTTGCCTTCGGCAAGCTCCAGCTGCTTTACCGATTCCATGGTGATATCTGCTTTGATGGGGTTGTGGTGCCGCGGCAGATGGCCACAACGGCGTTGACGGTGCTTTCTTTGACCTCTTTGACGGTGCCGTCAATTTGGTTGCGAACGGAGACCTTCGTGATGTCCTCCTTTGTATTTGAGTGATTGAACTGGGAAAAAGCGGAGCAAGTATCTTTATTCTCAAGAGAAAAGGAAAACCTACTATTCCTAATGCTCCATAGTTGTGCCAATAAAAAATGGACGCCCTAGGGCGTCCATTTCGTGTGCTATGCAAAATGTGCGGCAATGCCGCGATGAAAAGCTACTCGATCTTGCCGTAGCGCTCTTCGGTGATTTGGTCGAGCGTCTTGCCCTGGGTCTTGGGGCACCAGATAACGCCCACAACCAGGGAAATAAGAAGAACGACGCACATAATGACAGCTGCAGGGAAGAAGCCGGCGGGGTTTGTGGAGATGTCGCCCATGATGGCGCCAACGCCCACAAGCGACCAAATACCCAAAGCGCCACGAACCAAGAAGAACATGATGCCCTGAGCGCCGCCGCGATACTGTGTGGGGAACAGCTCGGTACCCCACAGAGCGTAGAAGCACTGAGCGGAGAAACCGGCGGAAATGCCCCACAAGATTACGTATACCCAAAGAACCCAGCCCATGGATTCGGTGTCGCCGCTCTGGATAGCAAGGCCGAATACGGCAATAGCAACCCAAGACAGCAGCGCCAACAGCGCAGAGGCACCGAACAGCACGCGGTGGGAGACAATGTCGCCGAAGCGGCTGAAGATTGCCAGCGAGCAGACGGCAACCAGTACCCACTGAACTACGCCCAAGAGGCTCTGACCGGTTGCATCGATGTTGCCTGCGGCAGCGTAGAGGTACGGCATGAACTGACCGTTGGTGCCTGCAGCCAGGTTCCAGGTCAGGTACACGGCAACCAGGAAGATGATGGTCTTCACGTTCACGGGGTTCTTCAAAGCGGTTGCCATCATTTTGCCGAAAGACTGCTTTTCGGTGGCAGTAGCGTTCTTTTCGGCCCAGTCGGCGGATTCCTGCAGCTGACGCTGAAGGTTCCAGGCGATAAGGGCAACGATGAACAGAACCAGGAACAGCAGGCGGGTTGCCAGCATGCCGTCAAACGGGCCGTAGGTGCCTGCGGGGAGCAGGGTGGTGCCATCAGACTCGAAGCCAGGGATGATGAAGCTCATGACCAGCGAAAGGATGAAGATGATGGCGGGACCGCAGCTCCATGCAAACTGGCTAATGCCGATGTTGGAAGCGCGCTTCGTGGAGGTAGACGTTTCGGAGATATAGCTCCAGGAGGCGGGAACGCCCGCGCCTACGGAAAGGCCGGACAGCACAACGCCCACTACGACCATGGGAAGGTTCACGGCAACCATGGCGATGAATACGCCGGCAGCGTAAACCAGCAGATTGTACTTATAAATAGTGGTGCGGCCGAACTTGTCGGTCAGGAAGCCGCCGATCAGCGCGCCAATAGCTGCGCCGAAAGCGTTTGCGCCGATGGCGCCCAGGATTGCGGTCCAGGCGGAGCCGAAGTTGAATGCAGCTGCCCAAGCGGTAAGGGCAAGGCTGCTGGCTACGATGCAGCCAGAGTCAAGGAAGTTGGTCAGGGAAACCGCCATGGTTCCCTTGCGTTCTTGGGAAAGCGCCAATGCTTTACCTTTCTAGTCGAGGTGGAATGCGCAGGGCAGGTCTACGGAAACGGGCGAATTGTCTGCATTCGTTTCCATGACGCTTGCCATGAAATCCCACCATTTCTTGCAGATATCGGTCTTGGCAGACTCGGCATAGCGTTCAGGGTCGTCAAGCTCGATATATCCGAAGAGGATGTTGGTTTCCTCGTCGATGAAAATGGAGTAGTTGTGCCCACCGTATTCGTGGAGCATGTCGGCCATTTCGGGCCACAATTCGTTGTGGCGCTTCTCGTACTCCTCGGCAAAGCCCGGGTAGAGCTTCATCTTGAAGCCTGAGATGGTGCGCCCATCAGCAGTTTTACGGATAGTCATCGAAGTGCCGCCTTAGTCCAGGAACTCATCGTTGACGGTGAGGCCGAAATCGATGCCGATCTGGCGCAGGCCTTCGTCGGAAATAGTGTTCAGGAATTCGTCGGAGCCGCCATTCATCTGGCGAGCGCGACGATATACATCAGCAGCCTTTTCGATGGTGTGCATCAGGCCGAAGGTGGTGTCGAAATCGGGGCCGGAAACGAACAGGCCGTGCTGTGCCCAAACAGCTGCCTCGTACTTCTTCATGAGTTCGGAGGTTGCCTTTGCGATCTCAGCGCCACCGGGAACCATCCAAGGCACAACGCCAACGCCAGAGGGGAATACCACGATACATTCAGTCATGGCCTTCCACAGGGCGCGGGTGAAGTAGCGTGCGTCAAGCGGGCATACGAACGTCATAGCAATGACGTTGATGGGATGAGCATGGTAAATCACGCGGCATTCGTTGTTGGTGGCCTCCATGCGCACGGCATGGTTCATGAAATGCGTGGGGAATTCGGAAGTGGGCTTGCCACCGTCGGTCAGGCCCCATACGATGCGCCAGGAATCGCCGGCGTCATTGATTTCGACGATGCCGATGTTGTGGGAAGGGTCGCTCATGACGTTGCGCATATAGCGGCCAGAGCCGGTGGTAAGGAAGAACGCGCCGCGCAGGCTATCTGCCTGTACGCCCATGTTCACCCACTCGCCGGGGTTTGCGTTGAAGAAGGGGCGAGCCTGCTCTACCTCCTCTTCCTTCATGCGGTAGGTAAGGTTGCCGCCATTGCGCTCGTGCCAACCCTGCTTCCAACCGTCGTCGCACAGACGGCGGAAGCCGCGCACGAAGCCCAGCTGCTCGACGGCAACGCCAGAAACTGCGCCGCGAGCTGCGGAAACGCCGCTTTTAAGCGTGTCCATAGCACTGTCGATAATGTCCATCATTGTCCTTTCGTTCTGAAGTACCGAATGATCGGTTTCGGAAAAGCCGCTCGGGTAAGTGGCTTTTCCGAAACGCATTCGACTTGCGTTTACGGAGTTGAATCTCGGCATCGAATCCTTCCGGCGAGGGCCTTCCGATGCCCGGTGCGTTTCGGCAAGGGCTTCCACCTTGTCTTCTAGGCGCAGAAAGCGCCCCTCGAGAAGAGGGGCGCTGAATAATGCACAGGCTTACTGGCGCTTGGAGAGCACCTCGTCTTCGTAGGCCTTAACCTCGTCCCATAGCTGGTCTTCGGCAACTACGCCCTGACGTGCGCAGTACTCGTCCCAAACCGCGGTCCAAGGCATGGTCTTGAACTGCTCGGTAACGATCATCTTCTCGGAGAACTGGTAGGTATCCTGCAGCTCCTTCAGGCGATCCCAAGGCTGCAGCAGTTCGAACAGCAGGCACTTTTCCATGGCGCGCATGCCGGTAGCCCAAGCGCCGATGCGGTTGATGGAAGCATCGAAGAAGTCCATGCCGATAAGGACCTTGTCCATGCCCTCGGGGCAGCGAACAACCTCAGCAGCGATGTCCTTGATGGAATCCTCGAACAGAACAACGTGGTCGGAGTCCCAATGCATAGAGCGGGTAACGTGAAGCGGCACGTAGGGGAAGAACTGCAGCAGGCTGGGCAGCTTGTCGGAAATGCTTTCCATGGGGTTGAAGTGACCCGCATCGATAAGCACTACATGGTTGCCGCCTTTCTTGGCAGCGTAGGATACGTAGAACTCCTGGTTGCCGGTGGTGAAGCCTTCAACGCCGATGCCGAATACCTTCTGCTCAACCGCATCGATGACATGCGGGGTTTCGAAGGAATAGATTTCGTCGAGGGAATCCTTCAGGCGTGCACGCAGACCATAAGCGTCAGCGGCATAGTCCTTCAAGCCGTCAGGGATCCAGAAGTTGTTCAGGACCATATCGTCCATTTCCTCACCGATGCGCTCTGCGATCTGGCGGCAGGCGATGCAGTGGCGGATCCAGAAATCGCGCACTTCTTTTTCGGGGCTGGAAACGGTAAGGCCTTCCTTTACCAGCGGGTGGCTGAACAAGGTGGGGTTGAAGTCGATGCCGAAGCCGTTCTTCTTTGCCCAGGTTACCCAAGGCTCGAAGTGCTTGTACTCGAGCTTGTCGCGATCAACCCAGGGGTTTTCCTCGGTGAAGATGGCGTAGCTCGCGTGCAGGTTGATGCGCTTCTTGCCGGGGATCAGGCTTGCTGCCTTCTCGAAGTCGGCCATGAGCTGTTCGGGGGTGGCGGCGCGGCCAGGGTAGTTGCCCGTGGTCATGATGCCACCGGAAGCTGCGTTATCGTCGCCCTGATCGAAGCCGACAACATCGTCGCCCTGCCAGCAGTGCATGGAGATGGCCTTGTTTGCCAGGGTTTCGATCACTGCCTCGGTGTCGATACCCTGCTTGGCATACGCTTCGCGCGCCAATTCGTACATAGTGGTCATGAATGCTCCTTATCTGTACCTAAAAGGTTGGTTGCTGTTATTCGAATCGCTTCACGTCGAATGACGTTGCGATAGCGTCGCGGACGCTTTGGAGGTCGGGGAATGCGCCATCGGCGATCATCTGCACGGCAAGGTTGCCCAAGCTTGTTCCCTCAACTGGACCGGCGAACACGGGAATGCCGCATGCGCGGGTGGTGAGTTCGTTCAGATATGCATCTTGGCAACCGCCCCCAACGATGTTGATGGAAGTGTAGGTGCGTCCGGTAAGCGATGCCATTTCTGCAATGGATTCCGCATAGCAGGAGGAAAGGCTTACATATACGCAGCGCATAAGCTGACCGACGGTTTGGGGCACGTCCTGCCCGGTTTCAAAGCAGGCGCGGCGAATCTCGTCGATCATGGAATCAGGCGCCAGGAAGCGGTCGTCGTTCACGTTCACGTGGGCTTCGAAGCTGTCTGCCTCTTTTGCGTGGGCAATGAGGTCGGGGAAGCCCCACTCGATTGCCTCATGCGTGAAGGGGGGCAGCTCATCTTCACCGGCTTGTTGATGGGTGTCTTTTCCCTCTACGTAGGAAACGCCGTTCAGCTCGCGGCGAATAGACTGGATCATCCACAGGCCCATGATGTTCTTCAAGAAGCGGAAGCGCAGTTCAAAGCCGCCTTCGTTGGTGAAGTTCTGGAAACGGGAGGCATCTGAGGTGATGGGGCCTTCGTTTTCAACGCCCAGCAAGCTCCAGGTGCCCGAAGAAAGGAACACCGCATCGGCGTCGCGCGCGGGAACAGCCAGGTAAGCGCTGCCCGTGTCATGCGTGGCAGGCGCGATGATATGCGTGGGGTAGCCGATCTTCTCTTCGATTTCAGCGGTGACGGCACCCAAATCGGTGCCGGGCATAACCACATCGCAGAACATGCTGCGCGGAATGTCGAATGCCTCCAGGATGGTTTCATCCCACTGCTGGGTGCGTGCGTTCATCAGGCATGTGGTGGAAGCGTTGGTGTATTCGTTGGCCTTGGTGCCGGTTAGCAGGAAGGCCAGGTAGTCGGGGATCATCAAAAACGTTTCAGCGTTTTCAATCTGCTCGGGATGCTCACGCTGGAGCGCCAGCAGCTGATAGATGGTGTTGAACGGCTGGCGCTGAATACCCGTGCGGCGATACACCTCATCAGGCGAAACGATAGCATCTGCCACGGCGTACATGCCGCTGGTGCGCTCATCGCGGTAGGCTACCGCATCACCGAGCATGTTGTCTTCGGCATCGAGCAGCACGAAGTCGACCGCCCAGGTGTCGATTCCCACGGTTTTGGGCGTATAGCCTGCTTCTTTGCATTTTGTCAAGCCGGCAACGGTTTCGCGGAACAGCATATCCACGTCCCAGCAGTCGTGACCGCCGGAGCGTTTCTGGATGTTATCGAAGCGATGGATCTCGGTAAGCTCGATGGTTCCCCGCGGAGTAACCTCGCCGATTACCACGCGGCCGGAAGAGGCGCCGATATCGACGGCGGCATAGCAGTTGGTTTTGATTTCCATTAGTTATCCCCCTCTGCCTCAACGCCGATTTGCACGATCTGCATTACGTTGGTGGGGCGCGGCGAAGGCGCAGTTGGGTCGAAGCTTACGACGTCGCCCGTTTGGCCGATGCGGGGAGAAGTGGTGCGGTCTCCCAAAGTGAATACGCAGATATCGCCTTTGTTTACGAAGTTCTTTTTCACAACGACGCTGCGAGCTTGCTCAAGAACGTACGAGGCATCGCCAACGACTTTGCCCAAAAGCGGCGTAACGCCCCAGTTCAGCTGCAAGGAGCGCCGGTATTCTTCCGAAGTGGTTACCGCATAGATGGGCATCTTCGGACGGTAATTGGAAACGATGCGGGCCGTGCGACCGGTCATCGTAGGGGTAACGATGCAGCAAGCGCCCACGTTTTCTGCGGCGGTTACGGCAGCCAAGCCTACAACAGCGGAAATGCTCTTCTGCTCTGCGTTGCGGTTGGGGATGGAGCCTTCGTCGTAGATATGCGATTCGCTTGCCTCGGCAATGCGTGCCATGGTTTGTACTGCGGGAACTGGATACATACCGATGGCGGTTTCACCGGAAAGGGTAACGGCATCGGTTCCGTCGTAGATGGCGTTTGCCACGTCGGCAACCTCTGCGCGCGTTGGGCGGGGGTTGCGGATCATGGAATCGAGCATCTGCGTGGCGGTGATAACCGGACGGTAGGCGCGGTTGCAGGCTTTGATGATCTTCTTCTGCAAGTGCGGAACCTGGTTAGAGGGAACCTCTACGCCCAAGTCGCCGCGGGCAACCATCACGGCATCGGAGACTTCGATGATTTCTTCGATGTGATCTACTGCATGCGCGTTTTCGATTTTCGCTACGATTCGAATGCTTTCGCCGCCGTTTTCTGCGAGGAAAGCGCGAATGGTACGCACGTCTTCGCCACAGCTTACGAATGATGCTGCTACGAAATCGACGCCCTGCTGAATGCCGAACAGGAGGTCTTCCTTATCCTGTTTGGTCATAACGGGCAGCGGAACGTTGGTGCCAGGCAAGTTCAGCTGCTTGCATTCGCCGAGCATGCCGGAGTTCTGAACGGTACATTGGATATCGGACCCCAGGATGCGATCGACGGCGAGTTCGATTAGGCCGTCGTCGATAAGGATGATGGTGCCGGGTTCAACATACTTATAGAGCCCTTTGAACGTTTGATGCACGCGGCGGGAAGTGCCGGCGATGTCATCTTCGGTGAGGAAGAAGTTGTCGCCCGCGCGGAGCAGCACGGGCTCGTTGCCCTCAAGCTTTCCAGTGCGGATAGAGGGCCCTTTCGTATCGAGCATGAGGGCGCAGGGTGCGTCCAGTTCGCGACGGACCTTTTTCAGGCGGTCCATGCGCGCTTTATGCTCGGCGTGGGAGCCATGTGAGAAGTTGCAGCGGGCAACGTCCATGCCTGCTAGCACAAGATTTTTCAATGCTGACTCAGAGTCCACGGCGGGACCCAGGGTGCAGATGATCTTGGTTCGCTTCATCATAGGGATGATGCGCCTTTCGACCGTGCGGTAAACGCCCGTTCATGGGGTTAGTTCGACCGCTAAACGACAATACGTTCAGAATTGTAAACGAAAATTAAGAAGTATGCTTGTGTTCATCGTTTTTTCTAAAGCTGCATACATTGCAGCAGGTGTTGGCTGCGCTCGTCTGGGTGCCGATTGCGTCGGCTCGTGTTACGCGGAGTGTTACGCGCACTGTTTCGATGCTGCCGTAGGTGCCAGTCGTGGTAGTCTGATGAAGAGAATCGAAAGGCGGCCATTATGACCTGCAGCAACCCAAATGCCACCGAATCGGCAAACGTAACCGAGAAGTTGAAAGCCCACGCGCGGGAGCTCGAGCCTTACGTGATCGAGCGTCGGCGCTATTTCCATGCGTATCCCGAATTGAGCGCTCGCGAGGTCTCTACTTCGCGCACGATTGCCGAAGAGCTCGATAAACTTGGCGTCGAATACGTGCGAGCGGGGGGGACGGGGCTCATTGCCACCATCAAAGGTGCCGCGCCCGATGCGTATGACGAAGAGGGCAAGCCGCGCCGTCGCATTGCGCTTCGAACCGATATGGATGCGTTGCCTGTTTTGGAGCAGACGAAGCTCCCCTTCGCGTCGCGAAATGAAGGGGTTATGCATGCCTGTGGCCACGACTGTCACATGGCAATGATGCTCGGCGCTGTTCATCTGCTTTTGGGCATTCGCGACCAACTGCATGGCGAGGTGCGTGTCTTGTTCCAGCCGGCGGAAGAGATATCGGTCGGTTCGCGCAAGATGATTGCTGAAGGTGCGCTCGATGGGGTGGACACCATCTATGCTGCTCATATTTGGAGCGAAGTGGAAGCGGGTACCATTTCCGCTGAAGCGGGGCCGCGCATGGCGAATTGCGACTGGTTCCGCATTGATGTTGCGGGAGCTAGCGCGCATGGTGCCATGCCCCACAAGGGTGTCGATGCCATCGTTGTGGGCGCAGCGGTTATCGACGCGCTGCAGGTTATCGTTAGCCGCGACGTTTCCCCGTTCGATCCCGCGGTTATCACGATTGGCGAATTCCATGGCGGTGTTGCGCGAAACATCATGGCGGGCACAGCGTACCTGACGGGTACGGTTCGCTCATTCACGCCCGAAGTGCGCGATTACATTAAGGAGCGCATGGCGCACGTGGTTGAAGAAGTGGCGCTTTCGTATGGCGCAACCGCGAAGTTCGAGTGGACGTACGGCAATTCGTGCCTGGTGAACGACGAGGCTTGCGCCGCACGTGCGCAAAACGCCATTGCAAAGGTTCTTGGCGAAGAGGCGCTTTGCCATTATGAGGGTACGCTTTCGGGCGAAGACTTCACCGAGTACCTGGCAAAGGTTCCCGGCGTGCTCGTGTTTATTGGTGCCCGTAATCCGGAAGTGGGCGCAACGTATCCGCAGCACAGTTGTTTCTACAATGTCGACGAAAGCGTTCTGGTGGGTGGCTCGCTTGCTGCAGCGCAGTATGCCTTCGATTTTCTCTCTGAAGAATAGAGGGGCTGCAGTTTTCGCCCTTGCTGCCTTGCTCGCCTGTTTCACCGATTTGCGACGCCGCCCCCTTGCTCGGGGCGGCGTCGCTTTTTGTGCGATGGGGCACCTGGCCTGCCGTTTGGCCATTTTCCCGCTCGTATGGCACTACCGCCTCCCGTGCATGCCCGATACGATTTTTCCATCTGACGAACACATGAACGAGGGGAGCGGTCATGGATGCAAGGCACAACATGCACAGAACGGACAGCTGCGCCGAAGGCGGCTTCGCGAAGACGTCTGCGCGCTTCGGCGTGGTAACCGCGCAGGGCGGCTGGCGCAAGGTGACGTGGGGCGTCGTCGCCGGGGTGGCTGCCGTGGCCACCGCAGGGTCGTTGATGGCTCCGAGCGCCGCGATCGCCGCCGAATGGGTCGATGTAGGCGGCACCCAATACAACGCTGGCACCGCGGCGGGCGACGACGCCGGCACCTGGGCCTGGGACGGCGCCGACGACATGAAGCTCAACGGCTACAACGGCGGCGCGATCAAGGCCGAGGGCAAGCTCAACATTGCCTATGAGGGCAAGAACACCGTGAAAACCGAGCCTGATTACACCGGAGCCGCCATCAAGGCGCAGGACGGCACTAGCCAGAAAGCAGAGTTGAACATAACGAGCTCGAATAGCACGGATGAGCTCAATGTGACAGCCGAGGCCGATGCAATTAAATCCACAGGCGACCTCTCCATTTCCGGCCCAGGCACTGTGAACACCACAAGCACTGCTTCCGACGGAATTGAGGCAAAGGGCGATCTCTCTATCACGGGCTCGGGCACTGTGAATGCAACGGGCGGTACCGAAGGCATCCAATCCAAGGGCAAGACCGCTATCGATTCCTCTGGCACAGTGATCGCTAAAGGAGGCGAAGGTTACGGCATCGCCGCGGGCAGTGACCTGATCATCAAAGGCGGCGGCAAGGTCGAGGCAAGCTCTATCGAGGACAATGCGATTCAGGCCGATGGCAACATCGAGATTTCGGGCGGCAGTCGGGTCAAGGCAAGTTCCGAGGAAGATTATGCCGTCAAGGCCAATGGCGGTCTCACGGTCACGAACGCATTCCTTGATGCAACCGGTGTTGGTTACGGCGTCTATGCCTACAAGGGCATCACGCTCGATGGCGCGACCGTGACGGTCCGTGCAAGTGCAGGGAACGATGAAGCCAGCGCCCTCTTCACCGACGAGGACGACATCTTCATCAAGAACGGCTCGATCGTGGATGCGTTTGCAGAAGGCCAGTTCTCGACCGCAATCTCCACCAGAAACTACAACCCCAACGAGGCGGGTGGCCACATCTACATTAGTGACTCCGTTGTCAAGGCTATAGCTCGCTATGTCGAAATCGGCGGCGATGGTCCCGACCACTACAGCAACGACCAAAGCGGCGAGATCACCCCTGAGCACAAGGGCGTGAACATTGGCATCTTCGCGCGGACCAGTGAGGGCATCACGCCCGCGACTATCTCGATCGTCCGCAGCAAGGTCACGGCCGAGGGAGACACGGCGGCAATCTTTGCCCTTGCCATGAGCGCGGACGGCAAGGCGATTGGCACCATCGAAATCGAAGGCGCCACCATCCTGACGCCTGAAGGCGGCAAGGTCATTGACTATCGCAACAAAGAAGAGCTCGATGACGGCATCATGTACGAGGCAGGTCAAACCATCGGCACGGGCGACGCCACGATCGACTCCCCCTATGACGCCGTTGTCGCCAAGAGCACGGTCATTGCACCTTCCGAGGAGACCAAGCCCGAGGCCGACCCCGAGGAAGCCAAGCCCGTGGTGAAGCCAGCCAAGCAGCAAACGCTCGTGACAGGCGCCAAGACCGAGCCCGCGGAGGCGAAGAAGAGCCTTCCTGCGACGGGAGACGCATCGCAGGTAGGGTTTGCTGCCACAGCTTTTGCTGGCGTGGCTGCGGCATTTGCGAGCTTGGCTGCTCTGTTGACCGGGTTCATTGCTCGCCGCAAGCGAGAATAAGAGCTACGTTTTAAGCGAAGTGCGTATTTCGCTTGGATGATTTGTTCAATGTGGCTGGCGCCAGTGCGGTGCCAGCCACACTATTTCAGCATGAATTCTTTCAGCCCCGAGCGGCTGGTTATTCCCAGCTTCGCATACGTTGTTGAAAGCCTGTTTTTCACCGTACCGCGTGAAATCCCCATATGATCTGCGATCTCAGTGTTGGACCAACCGCGGCATGCCAGCATCGAAATGGCGAATTCCGTTGTGGTAAGACTGTCGGCAACGGTTTTGTGTGCTGCGGGGTTATGAACATGCCGCCATCCGCGGCTGAATCGGTAGGTGATTTCGATTACCCGTGCAAATTCGTGCGAGTAATCTTTTTTGAGGCACGCTTCAGGCAGACCCTGAAGAAGACCGTGGTGTTCCCCGATTGTTTCGATCAGGTCGTCTGCTTGGGCTATGCTCCAAGCTTCCATAAAGTGGCATTCTGCCTTTTCGGGTTGTCGTTTGCTCATCCAACCCATTGCCGCCACAAGATGAAGGAACATTTCAGAGATGGGGTAGCGCGCCTGCTTCATCCCCAGGGCGTTTTCTGCCATTCCTATGCAGCGGCCGTAATCGCCGGTGAGATATGCCTGGTGAGCCATGGCGTAGGTCGCGAATAGGCGGAGGCCTTCGGGCAGCAGGGCGGCAACTTTGTAAAAATCATCTGCTGTTACAGGTGGCTTCAGGTGCAGTAGGACGCTCGATGACGCCGTGAATAGTAAATAGGCGGCACGTTCTTGGTCGCCGTATTCATTGTTGAGGTGCTCTTCTGATGACGCCAGGTTAAGCAGGCAGGCGCGAGCGGCGTGGGCGTGGTCGAGCGATAGGTTTGCGAACCCGCAGATGAAGCATGATGAAATGCGCAAAGGCAAGATGCTTGAGGTGAGGAAAGGCTCTGCGAGACGACATGCTTCGTTGGCGTTGCCGCGAAAATAGGCGGCTTCTGCTAACGCGATGGTTCGGTAGTCGTTGTCGGGCATTGCCTCGATAACGTCATCGAGGTGTCCTGGCTCGAAAGATGAGCAGATGAGTGGCATGGGGGCATGCCATATGTTCGGCTGGGAGTTGGCCACGGTGCCTCCTCGAAATATGCGTATTGCCGGTTCAGCCGTTAGGGACAGAGTGGCAGGCTGAAGGCAGTCTAGCCGAAAGTCGGATAACCTCAAAGCGTGCACCCTCAAAAGGTAGATAAAGCCAAAAACGAACAAGTCGTATCGCATGTAGTGCCAAGAGAGAACAGGTCATGTGGCAAGTAACGCCGAAGGCGAACAAGCCAAAAGGTGAAGACCCTAAGCCCTAAAAGCAAAACCGTTTCGTTTCGATAATAGCGCGAATGAAAACGCAATAGATTGGATATTAGACCAATTGCCGGAGCGAACGCGTTTTGTGTCCAGACTGCATGCTCTGCCGCTTCTTCACTTCTCGAGCTTTTCTGCACCCGTGCCCCCATAGCGCTATGACGCTGCATGTTGTCACCCCCCCCTGCCGTATCTTAGCCACCTCCGCAGCGCCGCAATGGGCTTGCCCTATAGCTCCGAACCGGGCCGATTCCCACAATGGCATCGCCTCGAAGCTGTCCTTGAGGGTCCAGAAACAGAAAATTGTCCCGTGCTGCAACTTTTTTGCGATTAGGGATTGCTACGGATCCCTCCAACCGCAGACTGGATCGTAAAAGCGCAGGTGGTTTGCTGCAAAGTGGCTATTTTTCGCTTTGCAGAGGCGGAGGGGAGCCCCTAATCGCAAAAAAGTTGCAAAAACGCTCTGATTTTTGTTTTTGCGGTAGGTGGATCGTCGCAGCGGGGGCGGATCCCGCAAAAGACGGACCGTCGCAGCGGGGCGGATCCCGGAAAAGGAGGGTTGCCGCAGCGGGGCAGATCACACAAAGGGCTGGTTCAGCGCGAAGCGGTGTGTCCGTTCGCATCCATTTTGCTACGCGCTTTGCCTGCAACGATGATACAGTTTGTGTAACGGAATGCGCCCCTTTTTGGTTGGCTTCAGCGTTGTGGGGCTGATCGCATGTGGGGTTTTAGGTGCGCATGAGAGGGAGGCATCATGGCTCAGAAAGAGGTAATTAGGTGGGGCGTTATCGGTTGCGGTGACGTTGTGGAAACGAAAAATGGCCCTGGCCTATATTTGGCCGACGGATCGGAGCTAGTTGGTATCTGAAATCGGACGAAGCAGAAAGCGGTTGACTGGTGTGAGCGCCACGGTCATGGGCGAGCATTTGATTCGCTGAATGAGCTTCTGAACTGCCCAGATATCGACATTGTTTACGTTGCCACAACGCCAAACTGCCACAAAGAGTATGCTATTGCCGTTGCCGAGGCGGGCAAGGACTGCTATCTCGAAAAGCCTATTGCGCTTTCATGGGGCGAGGCGCAAGAGATAAAGGCCGCGTTCGAGAGGGCGGGGAAGCGTTGCTTTGTGGCTCATTATCGTCGCGGAATGCCACGTTACCGCGAGCTTAAGCAGGTGCTTGATGCGGGCAAGATCGGCACTGTTCGCGGCGTTCAGGTTATTCGCACTCAGCGCCAAACCGCCGAAGAGATGCTTCCCGAGGCGGAAAAGCCTTGGCGTGTTCGCCCTGAGGTTTCCGGGGGCAGCCATTTCTTCGAGGGCGATGCGCATATGCTCGACCTTATTGCGTTTCTTGCGGGAACCATCACTGATTTCAACCTGAAGGTAGACAACCGCACGGGGTTCTACCCAGGCGAAGACACGGTTGCCCTTTCGGGCGAGACCGAAAACCGCGTTATGGTTTCGGGGATTTGGTGCTATGCCACGTATAAGGCCATCGACCGATTCCTTATTTATGGAGACAAGGGAAGCGTCGAGTTTTCTTACTATGACAACGCTGCGCCGATCCGCATCGAGACGCTTGCCGATGGCGATGCAGTAGCGCACGAAGGTGTGATGGGCGGCGTTCGCAAGGAAGCGGAACTGGTGCAAGAAGAGCTGTGTCCGCCTATGGAGAGCTATCCGGGAAATGGTCAGATTCAGGACATCGTCGATGTTCTGCGCGGCGTGCCCGGTGCCGAATGCACGAGCACGCTCGATAACGCCATGAACACCCTCCGCATAACCTGGGCCGCTCATGAACTGCGCGCAAAACAACGAGGCGAAGCGCGTGAAACAGCGTAGCGAATAAAGATGCTGCTTGATTGCCTGCCGGAATCCTGATTGCATCTCTGCTCTTGGAACAATCAACAAGTAAAAAGAAAGGGGCTCGGCAACAGTGCCGAGCCCCCAGAGTAAGTTCCTGCTTGTAGCGTTTGCCTTAGTCCATCTTGCGGTTGATGCCGTAGCCGAACAGGGGCTTAGACTGAATTGCCAGGTAGATGCAGAATAACAGGCCAACGATAGCCGCTGCGAGCAGCAGGCCCATCATGGTGTACAGTGCGCCGGTTTCTCCCATGGCGGTAGTCATCGCGCCAACGATAAAGGGAAGGAAGGTTGCGCCAACACCCATGAAGGTCATGTACATTCCGGTGTTGCGACCCTTAGGGCCGGGGCAGTAGTTCTGGCGAACAACCAAGCCCGTCTGCAAAGCGCCGCCAGCAGCGAAGAAGCCGAGCAGCGCGATGGCAACGTATACGATGGCGACATTGGGAACAACCAATACCAAAGCCAGGGCCAGAGCGGAGAAAGCGAAGTCGATCAATAGAACCTTCAGTGGGTTCCAACGAAGCTTGCCCATTACTACTGCCCAGAAGAACACAGCGGTAATGGAACCCACGGTGTAAATGGAGGCAAGAGCGGCACCGCCCATTTCGTCGAGGCCAAGGTTGGCCATGCCGAATGCCTTGGTGTACTGCTGTGCACCGTACATGATAAACATGCAGATGAAGGCCATGACCAGGGTGAATACCTGAACCAGCACGCCTGGCTTCTTGAGCATGGCGTCTTTTGCCGCCTGAATTTCAGCCTGAGCTTCGTCTATGCCGTTGTTGCCATCGGTTTTGGTGGCACGTTCGTCATCGTAGCGGAATGGCGTGACGATGGTCATAATCAGGCATACAACGGAAAGCACGATAGGCAGATAGATGTTAACGTGCCAAATATGAGGTGCACTGAATGCTGCAACGAAGATGGGGTAGATAACGCCCATAACGGAAACGGCAGCCTTGATGCCGATAACGCCAGAGGCAGCGTATTTGGGCTCTGCTTCCTGTGCGGCGGGGTAGAGGGCTGCGTCCCAGAAGCCGGATGTTGCAACGCCAGACAAGAAGGCGGCGATGTAACAAGCGGTTGCGTCGGTTGCCAGCAGCATCATGGTGAAGCAGATGATGTAGGCAACAGCGCCTGCGACGGCGAACTTCTTACGTCCGACGCGGTCGGAGAGCTCGCCGCCAATCCATACGCTTAGCAGTTTGCCGAATCCCATGGCAGCAATTGCCATCGAAACCGCAGCGGAACCTGCGGTGGGGTCGGTGATACCCCATTGGGTGTAGAAGTTGACTTTGTTCTGGCTCAAGATCAGGGCCTGGATGCCGTAGGTGAAATAGCACATGTACACCGTTGCCAGCGCGAAGCCGTAGTGCTTTACCTTTTCTGCTGCTGCAGACAATTCGTTCTCCTTACATTCTTTGGACATGCTGCTCGTTTGAAACGAAGACGGTATCCCCTGCAAGGAGCCTCCCTCGGGCCCACTCATGACGCCTTGGATTCGTAGAGTTCTGTTGCGCGGGTGCGCAAACGTTTGTGTATGCTACTCCTCGGTAAAAAACCGAACATGTTCGATGCGAATGGGTAATATTCATTTTCGAATAGGAACCGATAGCCTTTAGCTATGATACGAGGAAGAGGCGAATGGTTTCTCGATCTATTGGGAATCTATTCGTCTATCCCATTCAATTTCTATGGATTCATTTCTTACGAATATAGATAGGTAACGGATGGCGATGCCGTGCAGATGCCCAGTGGTGCAGGTGGTATTCTTATGCTCATCGTATAAAACGCGCGCCTTTTAGGCTTGCCCTGCGTTAAAGCGAAGCATGTATTCGAAGCAGTGCGTGCTCGTGGCAAAGTGAGTAGAGATCGTTGAGCTTTGCCTTTGATGGCGGGGCTGTGATTTGCGCTTAGGGTGAAGCAACAAAGGGGAAATGGCGTGCGTGTAGAGAGAGGGCATTCGGCATGGCAATCATGCTGGATGAATTTGTACGGAGGGATGCTGGATGAGCTCCAAGAAAAAGAACCAGAAAACCAATCCCAATAAAAGAAAGAACGACGAAACGGTGATTATCTGCCCGTATTGCGGCGGCACCCATTTTGAGTACACGGCTGAAAAGCGCCGCGTTCCCAGCAAGTGGTACGTGCATGTAATCACGGCGATCGTTATTATCGGCATCGCATTTGTAATGCCATATTTCTCTATCGCGTTTGCCATCGCTTACGTCGTGCTGACATTCATGCCCCGTAAGGTTCTGGTGGGCACATGCAAAGATTGTGGTGAAGAAACGCTGTTCAATCGTCCGGAGGATGGCAGCATGAAGCCGAGCTTCGATCAGCCTCACCTGTAAAAGGCTCTGCGGTCTGAGCCCGGTCTTGTTAGCGGGGAGTCTTTTCGGACAGAATCAGCTTCATCTGTGGACGTTTCGGTCTGGTCCGGCATTGTCTTTTAAGGTTTCGACCCGATCGTCTCTATTTGCAAGGGCATTTTCGGTCCGAATCGGCCTCATCCATAAGATCGCTTTGTTTTGGATTGGCTGCATCCGCAAAAAGATGTTCGTGACTTGAGAGGCCTTCGTTTTCGAAGAGGACGATTCGGAAACGACCCAACATGGCAACAAGACCGTTGCACAACGGAAATACTTCGCAGTTACGATGAATGCGAAAACAAACGAGGGTGCCCCATTCTATTAGCGAATGGGGCACCCTCTGTAATTCATCGGAGGTGCGGTTATGGCTAAAAACGTGAAGAACACAAGCAAGGCACAGGCCGAAGGCCTGAAGTATGTTCCCATGCGTAAAGCCGCTCGGGCTATGACGTTTGTTGCGGGCGCTTTATCCTCAGGCATCGTAGTATTTTCCGTCGCTGAAGCGGCGTGGGCGTGGGCAGCGGTCTTTGCGGCGATGACAGCTGTGGCGTTCTATCTTGCGTACGCTATGACTATTGATCTACATGAAGCGCACTAAATTAGCAAGACACCGCGCTAGTTATTGGTGGGGTCAAATCCCCACATACGCACTTCGGTTTCAAGCGTAACGCCGAACTGGTCCGCTACTGCCGCTTGCACGTCGCGGATAACCTGCAGGACATCGGCTGCACTTGCGTTGCCGGTATTCACCACGAAACCAGCATGCTTGGTGGAAACCTGGGCATCCCCAACTGAATGGCCTTGCATGCCTGAATCCTGAATGAGCTTGCCTGCAAAATAGCCTTCTGGGCGCTTGAACGTGCTGCCTGCGCTTGCCATTTCGAGAGGCTGCTTGGAAGAGCGGCGTTGGGACAAGTCGTCCATCTTGGCGCGAATCTCATCCTTATCTCCTGCCGCAAGTTGAAGGGTTGCCCCCAGCACAACAAGCCCCTTATCGCTCATCATGCTGTGGCGATAACTCCAATCGGCTTCTTCTGCAGGGATTTCGCGAACCGTGCCGTCGGGGAAGAGGCAGGAAACGCTAACCGCAACGTCTTTGAACTCGCCATCGTAGGCGCCTGCGTTCATGATTGCCGCTCCACCAACAGAACCCGGGATTCCGCTGGCAAACTCGTAACCTGTAAGCCCCGCTTCGAGCGCCGCTTGCGCAACAGCTTCATTGGTTGCTCCAGCTTGAGCATGAACAACGGATCCGTCGATGGAAATGTGGGCCATGCGCTCGCCGATTTCGATAACCACACCAGGCAAGCCTGCATCGGAAACGAGCAAATCGCTTCCGCAGCCTACGATCCACCAGGGGGCATCTGCCTTTTCGGCGGCGCTGATTGCCGCGGTAATGTCTGCGGCATTGCTTGCTCGTACGAAGAACTGGGCGGGACCGCCGCAGCGGAACGTGGTGTGTTTGCTCATGGGCTCATTTTTTAGCAGGTCGTCGCTGGCAAAGATTTGAGCAAGAGCGGTATTGAGTTCTTCAATATTCATATATGCCTACTTATCGTGTTTGGTTCCAAGTGTTTTGTTGCGGCTGTGCAAATGTGCCTGCCTATTTGACTGATGGCTTGCGGTAACCGCAAGAGATAAATTGGTTTTTAATTTGCGTGGTGGTTTTAGCGCACCGCGTAAATCCGTTTAAGTGTAGCGTAATCGGGCGATGCGGTGAAAACGGCGAAAGTAAGTGCTGTGCTTGTGGGACGCCGTCAATCGACGAGGCGGGCGCAAGAGCTTTGCGTTGCCCTTATTGGGGCACGACGTTGACGCGGCATCATTCTGGATGCAAAACCCGTTTAATCTACGTCGGACGTGAAAACTGCGTGGTCGGCACTTAGCGCGATTTGTGTCGATATCGAAACTTCACAGAGCCTGCATTACGTAGAGTCTGGCGGATCCTGCATTGTTGGGAAGCCCAATGAAGCCCGCCCTGGGCAACGAGGCCGACGTTGCCTTTAATTGCCAATAAAACCTGTAGGGCGCTTTTCCCTGTCGGTTTTGCACTATTCACTCCACAAGAGTAAAGTGGCTTCCATATTCGCGGATGAAATGCGCCTGGGGGAGGCGCGTTAAAGGGGAAGTTCATGGAAAAATACCTATTCTGGGGCACGTTTTTCTTCGCCTACCTAATTAATGGTATTACCGGCTTCGCGGGCAATATCTTCGCAATGCCAGTGGGCATGGCCACCATTGGCCACGAAGAGTCCATCGTGGTGCTGAACTGTACCGGATTTCTTGCCAGCGTGCTTATCGCTTTCACAGGTATCAAACATGTGGTGTGGAAAGAACTGGCGAAGATGTGCGTGATCATGGCGATTTTCATGGCCATTGGCGCGTGGATCAACACCATTGCCCCGCTGAGTATCCTTTCTAAGGTATACGGCGTTGCGGTTTTGGTTATTGCTATCCGCGGTTTGTTCTTTAACAAGAACAATAAGCTTTTACCCGATTGGCTTCTGTACTGCATTCTTGCCATAGCTGGTCTTATTCAGGGCATGTTTGTTTCTGGTGGCTCTTTCCTGGCTATTTACGCTTTGCAGAAGATTCGGGATAAGGAAGCATTTCGGGCAACCACCACTATGACCTGGGTGTTCCTAAACGGCGCCTATGCCCTTTATGGCATTCAGGGCGGCTCCCTTGGTGGCGATGGCTTGCTAACGTTGGCAATGTGCATCCCCTTGCTTATTCTTTCCACCTGGCTGGGCGGTCTTATCCAGAAGCGTATCAGTCAAGAACAGTTCGTGAAGTTCACCTACGTCCTGCTTACCGTAATTGGCTGTGTGCTTTTAATTAAGTAAGTGTTCGGAATGCGCGCCGCATGGCGGTGTCGGGCTGGGGTCTGGAGCGCCTCAAGCCACCCATTCCGCTGTTCAAAAGGAGGCTACGGGCCTCCTTTTTCATGCGCTTTGCTTCAAGCATTGAATGAAGATGCTCTTTGAGCATCTAACAGGAATGGCGTTCAGAGTGGCGTTCGCGGCTCCAGACCCCAGCCCGACACCGCCATGCGGCGCGCATTCCGAACCTAACAAAAAGCAGCTGATTGTAGTGAGTTTTCCGGGCTTCGCGAATTGTTCTTGGCCGATGCGCTTTTGTCGTAATCCCTTGGGCGCAAGGAAAGAAAGAGCTCGCATCTGCGAGCTCTTGATTAGCGGTTTGCTTTTAGGCGTGCGAAAAGGCTGGTGCTGTTTTGGCGCACCCAGCTTATGAATTCGCTTTCCGTCATGGTGAGCGTGATGTTGCCCATACGCAAGGGCGCCAATACCAGGTACATCATCTTGGTGCGGGGTCGCGCCTTCTTCAACGCTTCGCGTGCGTGAGGAGTGGATATCATCTGCTTGATGGCGGCGCGCTTCTCTTCCTTCGAAAGCGTGCAGTTGCGGTTAGTTACGTTTTCGATGCAGCCAACTAGCCGTTCTGCGTAGCGACGGGCTAAGAACTCCTCGATTTCGGGAGAATCCAAGTTCCAATACGCGTATAGCTCGTTCATCCAGCGATGTTCTTCTTCACGTTTGTCGTACATGTCGGGACGGTACTTGGTGTTTTCGCTTTCGGCGCGAGCGCGCAGGAAGTGGTAGTAGTGACCGTCGATGCACCCCACGCGTTCAACCTCTCGCATGACATCGAGGTTGAACGGCAGGTCGTCCCAGAACGTGCCAGGGAATCGGATGCCCTTTTCCTTGATGTAGCTGCGACGATACAGCTTGTTCCACGGCGCATACAGAAGTTGGGCATCGAAAAGCTGGCAGGCATTTGCGCGGAATTCTTCTTGCGATTCGAAGATGCGATCGGGTGCATTGCGCAGCTCGCGATAGTACTTGCCTTCGTCGTCGTAGTACGTGTCGATGGTAAAACCGGTAATAAGAAGGTCGAGGTTGCGCTCGGAAGCAACGCGGTACATGTCCTTCAGCATGGTGCGATCGCACCAGTCGTCGCCGTCCATGAAGTACAGGTAATCGCCACGAGCGATTTCGATAGCGGCGTTGCGTGCAGCGGCGGCTCCCTGGTTTTCCTGATGGATTACACGGATGCGCACATCGTCATCGGCAAGTTTGTCGCACAGAGCGCCACTGCCATCGGTGCTTCCATCGTCTACCAGCAGAATCTCGTAGCTGGTGCATGTTTGATTCTGCAGCGAGCCAACGGCACGACGCAGCCAAGATTCTACGTTGTAGACAGGAATAATGACGCTTATCGCGGGACTGTGTGACACGAACACCTTCTCCTGAATCTACGGGTTTCAACTCGCTCATTCTACACAATGCAGTAGTGCTGCATGTGTTGCCTGACGGGGAGTACAAGGTACTTCCACGTTTCGGTGGCTGCTCTCCACAAAGGCTGCAAAAGTAAGCTGTTGGCAGAGGGGAACTGCAAGGCTCTTCGGCATGGGCGCGGGGTGGTCTGTGGACTTCTTCACGGTTGCGATTCCCGAAGCGGAGGGGCCGTGCTCGCGCAAGTTAGGGCCATGCGAAAAACCGATAAAATCCGGCGGTTGTTTTTCTGCGCCGACGTAGATGACGGCCCCCCCTCTTTGCGCTTGCGATGCCGTTAGTTAGCTGTAGTCGGGAGAAGCGTCTCTTCGGTATATAATCATCATTTGGCGTGAGCGCGTTCTGCCGCGCTATCCAATAAGCTCGAGAAAGAGGGGGGCGCATGGACTGGCTTGAATACGGCGTTCTCTTTGCCGTTGCCGCAGTGGTTACCATTGCTTTGACCCCTCTTGCCCGCAAGCTTGCTATCAAGCTTGATGCCATCGATTACCCCAGTGCTCGCCGTGTAAACATGCTTCCCATTCCGCGTATGGGCGGTGTGGCTATTTTCGGCGGCATTTTGGCGGCGCTTGCCGTTGCTGGTTTTGGTGTCTATGCCTTCGGGTGGGTTGACCCCTTCATCGACTACAACGGCATTGAGGTCAACTATTGGGGCGTTTTGCTGGGCACGGTTTTGATATTTCTCGTGGGCGCCGTTGACGATGTGGTTGATCTAAACCCCAAAGCAAAGATGCTGGGACAGATAGTTGCTGCTTGCGTGGTTGCCGGTTCTGGCCTGCTATTTTCCAGTATCCATAATCCTTTTGGTGAAGGGTATATTGAATTTGGTTGGGTTGCCTACCCTCTAACGGTGTTTTACCTGGTGGCTTTTGCCAACGTTATCAACTTGATTGACGGCCTCGATGGCTTGGCGGCAGGTATTACGGGTATTTCCGCGATAACCATCTTGCTGTTCGCGGTGCTTACCGGACGTTTCGATGCGGCGCTGTTCAGTGTCATTCTTGTTGGCGTGTGCGCAGGTTTCCTGAAGTCCAATTTCTTCCCCGCATCTATCTTTATGGGTGATTCAGGCGCACTGCTTCTGGGTTTTTCGTTGGGCGTCATTTCCCTGTTTGCTGTAGCGCGGTCGGCCTTGTTCGTTTCGCTGTTGGTGCCTATTCTGGCGGCGGGTGTTCCGATCCTCGATACGTTTTTCGCCATTGTGCGTCGAAAGCGCGAGCATCGTCCTATCGATGAAGCAGACAAGGGGCACATCCATCATCGCCTGATGCGTGCAGGATTCAGTCAACGCGCAACCGTGCTTATCATGTGGGCTTGGACGGCGCTCCTTGCTGCCTGTGGCGTAATCATTACCTGGGCCGACAATCTGGTGCGCATCCCCATTTTTCTTATTGCCTGCGCGGTTACGGCGTATGCCATCGTTAAGCTGCGTCTGTTGGGCGATGCTCTGAGCCATCATTTCAACCCTCGTCGCAAGCCCGAGCTCAGGGAGCCTCAAGAACCCAAACAGGACCGGTAAATCGGCTCTGGCGTGAATTGGGCCAATGGCGGCCTAGGAAAGTCCGATACGGCATCTGCGCTGTGAAATCGACCGACACATCTGCAAGAACAAATGGCGCAAACTTTGCCAGGGGCAGCCTAAGAAAGCAGCTTTGGCAGCTTTCGGGGGCTAATCCCTTGATGAAAACCTGGTCAATGACGCTTCGGCAAAGCAGCCTTGCAACCCTCGGGAAATCAACGCCCTGGCGTGAATCGAGCCGATGGGCCAAGAGAAGAACTGCCACCCCTCAAATGTGGGTGCCTATTCGATGCTTTTCAATGCTTCGATCATGTTGATCTTTGCCAGGGTGCGGTTGGAGAGCTGCGCCACGATGAAGGCGAACAGCAGTGTGAGGCCGCATGCGTAGGCGTAGCTGATTGGATCGATGGTCACTGCAAAGTAAATGGAAGGCATTTTCAGCACATAGGTGAGCATGTGGCTGAATGCGTATCCTGCGGGGATGCCTAAAACTACGCCGATAATGGTTAGCAGCACCGTTTCCTTATTCACATAGTGGTTAACTTCGCGTTTGCGGAAGCCCAGCACCTTGATGGTTGCCAATTCGCGCGTGCGTTCGGATATGTTGGTTGTGGAAAGCGTGAACAGCACCACGAATGCCAACGCCGCTGCCAAGAAGACGATAACGTACACAATGGTGTTGATCAGGTCGAACGACTTAGCGAATTCCTCGTTCATCTGCTGAGTACTGGAAACGGAAAGGAATTCGTTGCGTTCAGCCAAGCTGTCGGCGAATGCCTCTTTTTCGGTGTCGCTGCCTGAAAGTGCAAGGTAGAAGCCGTTGGGCTGAACCTCTTCATCGAACAGCTGTTCATAGGCACTTTGCGTAAGATAGGCGGCATTGCCCAAGTAGTTGTCTGCTATGTGGGTTATGGGCACGGTCGCTTCGTCGAGTGCGCTGGTTTTTACGGTGATTTCGTCGTTTGCGCCTACTCCTAAAAGGTCGGCAGCGTTTCGCGTGAGAATCATGCCGTTTTCGGAAAGAGGCAGTGCCTCTCCATCGCTTTTAAGCGAAACATAGGGAGAAAGATCGGCACCATCGGGGAGCACGAACAGTTGCAGCGATTCGTCGTCGCCGTTGGAGGTGAGGGTTATCGAATCGACGGCAACTTCCTGGATAGAGGAAACTTCCTCGCTTCCCTCAAGCAGTGTTTCGCATTCTTTGAAGTTGTTGGGGCTGGTGATGGCCAAGGCGTCATAGCGATAAATGTCGCCATATTGCATAGGGGAAAGGGCATGCACGGAGTCTTTGATGGCAAATCCGCAGATAAGCAAAGCCATGCATCCCATGATTCCGAATACCGTCATGAAGAAGCGCTTCTTGTAGCGAAGCAAGTTGCGTGCCGTTACCTTATCTAGGAATGCCAAACGCTTCCAGATGAAGGGGATTCGCTCAAGTAAGATGCGCGAGCCGGAACGGGGCGCTTTTGGACGCATGAGCGTGGCAGGCGTTTGTGCAAGCTCGGCGCGGCAGGCGAACACTGCAGCCCCAACAATTCCCGCAATGAAGAACAGCATACTGCCCACGCCATAGAGCGTGTCGAATGAAAGCAGGTACGTGGGCAGGAGGTACATGATTTGGAACACGGAGAACAGGAATGCGGGGAAAAGCACGAATCCGCAGAACTCGCCCACGGCGCTACCCAGGAGGCACGCCAAAAGCGCGTACGTTAGGTACTTGCCCAAGATGGCGCGGTTGCGGTACCCCAGTGATTTGTAGGTGCCGATAAGCCCTCGTTCTTCTTCAACCAAACGGGTGATGGTGGTAAGCGCGATGAGCACGGCAACTACGATGAACACTACGGGGAACACGAACCCGATGGCCTCAATGGAAGAAGCATCCGACTCGACGCTGGCATAGCCTGCGTTTGATTCGCGTGTTTGCACGTACCAGCGCCCTTGCTCGATGTCATCCACTTCGGCCCGGGCGTCTTCGAATTTTGCGCGGGCCTCAGCTTTGCTGCTTTCGAACTGCGCGCGCTGTTCGTCGAGCTCGGCCTGGCCTTCTGTGAGCTCTGTCTCGGCGGCGGAAAGCTGCTGTTTGCCCGATTTCAGCTGCTGTTTGCCTGCGGAAAGCTGTTCCCAGCCCTGCGAGACTGCCTTCATCCCCGCTGAAACCTGCGCTGCTTGGGCATCGAGCTCCTGCTTAGCTGCGGAAAGCTGTTTTTCTTGGGCATCGAGCTGGGCAAGCGTTTGAGCGCGCTGCGCTTCGATGCCCGCAAGCTGTGCCGAGGCTTCCTCTTGGCTTATCATGCCAGCAGCCAAAGCGGCTTTAACTTGCGTCGCTGCATCATCGCAAGCGGCATTTGCCTGGGCTCGGCCTTCGTCGATCTGGGCTTGCTCATTTGAGATTGCAGCATAGCCATCCTCGATTTTCTTTGAGGCGCTTGCCAGCTGATTCTCCTGCCGTCGAAGCTCGGCTTCTGATTGAGCTAGGGTGTTTTCACTGTTGCGCAAAGTGCGCTTGTTCGCGGCAATTTCCCGTTTGCCTGAATCAAGCGTGCTTTGTGCGTTGTCGATTTTCCGCTGTGCATCGGAAAGTTCTTCATTTATCTCGGCTTCTGCTTCGGCGATTTCATCGAGTGCGTCCTGACGAATCTGCTCTGTTCGCGCCTCCTCGCGCTGTTTTTTGATCCCTTCGATTTGGGTGGTGAGGTTGTCGAGAAGCGCGGAATATTCTGGAGAAAAGCTTTTCGCGCCTGTGCTGTTCTTGGCTTTCACGTATATGGCGGTGAACGCATCGGCAGTTACGGCGTCGGGTGTTACGAAGAACGAGTAGTCGGGCGATGCGCTGGCTCGTATGGCGATGGATCCATTGGGGTTGGTGAGCTCGGTTGGGTCGATCACGCTAGCGGTGATGGTGTATTGGGCTCGCTCGAATACCTCGTTGTCGTTCTCTTCAAGCGTTACGGTATCGCCGAGCGAAAGACCCGAGTCGGTTAGGTAGTTTTCAGTCACGGCAACTTCGTGCTCATTTGCGGGTAGGGAGCCGTCAAGAACCTTGGGCGTGTTGAACCCCTCGTTTGAAAGAGCCTTTACCCCTACGCTTGCGCGTTTTTGGCCGAGTGGTGTATAGGTCTCTTCTTCCCATGCTCCTTCTGCAACGGCAACACCTTCTAGCGAAGAAACGGCTGCAACATCGTCTGTGGTCAGCCCTAAGGTTGACTGCACGCATACATCATAGAGGCCTTGCTCGCTGAAGAAAGCATCGGCGGAATTGCGCAGGTCAACGCAGGATGCGCGCAGGCCGCACACCATGGTTACGCCCAATGCGCAAATGACCAGGATGGAAATAAAGCGCTTCTTGCTGTTGGCAATAGTGCGAAAGGTGTCTTTAGAAAATGCCCGTGCCATGATTGGCTACCATTCAATTTCAGCAATTGGCGTGGGGTGTGCGTTTGTTTCGATGCTGGTTACCCGTCCGCTGTTCATGCGGATAACGCGGTCGGCCATAGGGGCCAGGGCAGCGTTGTGGGTGATAACCAGCGCAGTAATGTGCGAAGAGCGGCAGGTGTCCTGCAGCAGCTGAAGAATCTGTTTGCCGGTGCGGTAATCGAGAGCTCCTGTGGGCTCGTCGCACAAGAGGAGCTTGGGGTTTTTCGCGAGTGCTCGGGCGATGGCAACGCGCTGCTGCTCGCCGCCGGAAAGCTGGGCGGGGAAGTTGTTGAGGCGCTTTCCCAGCCCAACGCGGCAGAGCGTTTCGGCGGCATTGAGGGAATCGGGGCAGATCTGTGAAGCAAGCTCAACATTTTCAAGCGCCGTAAGGTTGGGAACTAGGTTGTAGAACTGGAACACGAACCCTACGGCGGCGCGGCGGTATTCCACCAGTTGCGATTCGCTGCTGCGAGCGATATCCTGCCCGTCGATGAGAACGCTGCCATCGGTGGCGCTGTCCATACCACCCAAGATGTTCAGGGCGGTGGTTTTACCGGCGCCCTGACGCGCCAAGGATTACGGCGAGCTCGCCTTTCTCAACGGAAAAAGACGCGCCATCAAGGGCCCTGATTTCTGCTGCACCCGACCCGTACCGCTTAACAACGTTGTTGAATTCGATGTACGACATGTCGGCCCCTCGCTTTGCTGCGTACGAAACGGTGCTTCGAATGGGTTTCGCGATAGAGATTAGCTTGCGAAGCCATGCGACGCAAAGCACCTTCTACTTTGTTTAGTATACGGGAAACCACCAGGTCTGTGGCGCTTCCGATTCCGCCTGAATCGGGTTGCGCTAAAAGAATGCCCCCATTTCTCATGTCCAAGAAATGGGGGCGGTTCAAGTTGGGGAATGGGGGCAATTAAAAGCCTAGAGCATTATTCTGGTTATGTTGGAGCTATCTGGATGGGGATGGCAGGCGCTAGGGCTAATCGATGGAAATGAGGCGCTTGCGATCTTCGGGCTTGGGCAGTTCCTTCTTGGGTACGTTTATGCTCAAGATGCCGTTTTCGAACTTAGCGGAAATGTCGTCTTCCGAAACATCGTCGCCAACGTAGAAGCTGCGGCGGCATGAACCAACGAAGCGTTCCTTGCGAAGGAAGGTGCCGTTTTCGTCCTTGTCTTCCTTCTCTTCATTGGTAGAAGCGTTGATGGTGAGGTAGCCATCGTTTAGCTCGATTTGAACGTTTTCCTTGTCGAACCCAGGTAAATCGATATCGAGTTCGTAGGCTTTGTCAGTTTCTTTGACATCGGTCTTCATCAGAGACGCGTTTGCCTTAGGCGCTGGTTCGGTTCCGAAGAATCCGAAATCGAAAGGATCGCTCATAAAGTCATTGAAAAAGTTCCTACGTGCCAACATCCTTATCATCTTCTTTCTTTGCCACGCAAGGGGATTGTTGGCTTGCCGATTTCCCTTGCGCGGCCATTGCTTCTTTTGACAACTGCAATACTACGCGGTTCTTAGCACTCGAATGCTGAGAGTGCTAATTAGGTACCATTCTGTAACCTTTTATAAGATTATCTAAGTGTCCTATTGATAGATATTTCATTGCCTAAGGAGTCGTTTATGGAAGCGCGCACTTGAGAAACTGGGCAAAATAATCCAATGTGTTTATCGCTCTTGGCCAGGCCGGGGTTGGAGTGTTAATTTTATGCAATTACGGGTCAATAACGCGTGTTCACCTGCTATTATTCGCTCATGAAAAACCGTCAGACATCTTCTTCGCGAAGCGGGAGCCAGGATCGGGAGGAAAAATCTTCCCAATCGGGCAGCCGCACGGATCGCGCCAGAAGCACGCGTTCAGATGAAGCGCGTGCTGGTTCTGAGCGCTCTTCGAACCGTTCTGGCAGGCGAAACGAACCGGCGTGTGGACGCGGTTCCCTCGGTCGCGATGTCCGAGGTGCTCGCACCGAGCATCGGATGCGCGGCGAAGGACGCGGGTGTGAATACGCCCGTGCAACGCGCAGCTATTCCGAAGGCGGTAATTGTGCCGATCTCAATTCCGGCGATTCCTCTCCTCGTCGTAGTGACGGAACGCGCGAGCGCGAAGCGCATGTGGGCGCGGGCAATCGTAGCTTCAGCCCTCGCAAGGGTCAGGGCCTTAACTCATCGTGGATGGCTGATCGCGTTGCTTCGTTCCCTTTGCCTCTCGCCACGCTTGCGCCTGTCTTGTGCATAGCCGTTGTGGTGCTGATTGCCATTTTCCTGGTGATCGGCATCGGCTCTTGCGTTTCTTCGGCCGATAATTCCTCGCAGGGCGACGGCGCGCAGGCCGACCAAATGGAAATCAGCTACACTCCCTCCATCCAAGCCATTGATGGTGTGTCGGATCCAGGAACCAACGTCCAGGGCATTTCTCTAGCCGATTCGAATGCGAACTATGTACCGCAATTAAGCGAAGAGGGAGCCACGCAGGTGGGGGACGCTATTTCGGCCATTACGGCGAACAACAAGACTGTTGGTTTTGCGTTTATCGATCTGCAAACCGGCAGCGGATACGTCTACAACCTCGATCAACGCGTATACGGCGCTTCCTCGTTCAAAGGTCCTGTGCTTATCTATGGCTGTCAACAGGCGCTCGAAACGGGAAAAACAAGCATTTCGCGGGTGAACTCCAGCGCGCAAGATGCCATCATCAATTCCGACAATACCTCTTATTACCGCATGCGTAATGCGTTTGAAAGATCGGCCTCCGAATCGCTTTCTGCATGGCTTTCGTCTATGAATATCTCTACTACGCTTGCCAACGACACGTCTTTTCCCCACTACTCGGCTCGTGAATCGTTAAAGCTGTGGATGAACACTTTCCTCTATTTGAACTCGCCTGATTCCAATAAGGAAATCACCGAGTGGGCAAAAAAGATGTTCTCCGGCACTGCCGTTTCGATGATTCGCAGCGGCGTGGACCCAACCTCCAACCCAGTAAGCCGTGAAAAGGCGGAAAGCGTTGCCCAGGAGCTCCTTGGCACGTTGTGTACTGGCAAGAAAACGGTAGAGGTTGGCGAAGCTAAGAAGACGAAGACAAGTCCGGCCGACGATTCGGTAACCGTGTATGACAAGGCTGGCTGGATCAATGGGTCGAGCGACGACGCCATATGCGATGCCGGCATCATCGAAGAAGATGGCAAATACCACCTTATTACGATCATGACGAATCTTGCCGACGGCGAAACCAGCCGCGCCGAGGTTAGCGGGCTTGCTGCTGCGTTGTGGGATCAGCGCTCAACGCTTGCCCCCGAACAAGGATACAAACAGGTTTAAAGCGGAATCGGGCGGAGCTTGCACTTTTAGGTGATTTGTTTGCCCGATAATCCTGCAGAAAACGTGAAGATTTTCGCATAGGCCCAAATCGGTTCGTTGCGATGATTGACGAAGGGCACGAATGCAGTATAAACTGCAAAAGTTCGCTTTCAAAAGCCCCGTACATGCTTGCGATTCGAACTCTTTTCCGCCTGGAAAACGTCCCTGCGCCGGCCAAGCTGGTCCAGAGCTTTTCGGCAGCACCGTTTGCGGGAAGGAAAGAGATGCGGAGTAGGATCCCGCGCCTCGGGTTGGCAGCAACTTTTGAAAAACGACACTTGTTACTTTATTGGAGGAACACTGTGAAGACCTATTACGCAAAGCCCAACGAAGTTGAGCGCGAATGGCTTCTCATCGACGCTGAGAACCAGGTTCTTGGTCGCGTCGCTTCGAAGGCCGCTCATATTCTCAAGGGTAAGCACAAGCCCACCTATACGCCTCACGTTGACACCGGCGACTTCGTCGTAATCATCAACGCTGACAAGATCAAGATCTCTGGCGTTAAGGCTACCAGCAAGGAATACTATCGTCACAGCGGTTATCCCGGCGGCCTGAAGTGCGAAACCTTCCAGGAGGCCATGCAGAAGCATCCCGAGCGCGTTATCGAGCACGCAGTAAAGGGCATGCTCCCCAAGAACACGCTCGGTCGTGCAATGGGCATGAAGCTCAAGGTTTACGCTGGCGCAGAGCATCCGCATGCAGCGCAGCAGCCCCGCGAGATCAAGATGGAGGATAACTAATGGCAGGCGAAGCAATGTATTACGGCACCGGCCGTCGCAAGAACGCTGTTGCTCGCGTTCGCATCGTTCCCGGTACTGGCAAGGTAACCGTTAACGGTCGCGAAGGTGTTGAGTTCTTCGGCCGTCAGGCTCTTCTCGACTACGCAACCACCCCGTTCGTTGTTACCGACACTCAGGGTCACTTCGACGTAATCGCTCGCTGCAATGGCGGCGGCGTTTCCGGCCAGGCTGGCGCTCTGCGCCACGGCATCGCTCGCGCTCTCCTCGAGGCTGGCGACTACCGTGCAGACCTGAAGAAGGCTGGCTACCTCACGCGCGACTCCCGTATGGTTGAGCGCAAGAAGTACGGCCTGAAGAAGGCTCGTAAGCGTCCGCAGTTCTCGAAGCGCTAAGCGTTACGTTATCTACGCGATGTATTGGAAGGCTCCCATTTTGGGGGCCTTCTCTTTTTTTGACCTTTGCTCGGTAATCAACTTGCGGAATCGCGTGGCCCCGAATGCCATGAAGCGGTTATGTTGCTGTTTAATGCAACTCCGATCAGCTTGCGTTCATTTGCTTCCACGGTTGATGTCGGCTTGGTCCCTGAAGGGGAGCGGAAGGCGAGCGGCCCTTTTGGCGCGCAACCCTTCAGAAGGGTGCCTCGTGGTTGATTTCGGCGATGTTTTCAGGCGCCTGCTTCTTAGCCGCCAGCGCTTATTGATAATGAAGCACGTTCGAAAAGTTCAAACAGCAAATAGCCAGTTAGAAGCGTTGTATTGAAATACGCAATAATGCTCAAATGAAAAAATCGCATTATAGTGGCTTTTTGTGCGGAAAAATAGCAATTATGAAGAAAATGTGGTGGAAATGGCCATCAATATTAACGAAATGGGTAATTATTTCAAATGAACGCGTTTTGAACGCGATCATAACCCGTTCATGCACCAAAACAAGCAAAAGCCCTGCTTGAAACCTTGCATTCCATTCTGACGGTCGTAATATGAACCCGCAATTTGAGTTCAGCGCAAAGCGGATTTCAGTTGCCAAGCAACGGTTTTAATTTCGGTTTGATAGAAACCGGGTACGTCCAGGAGGATTGATCATCTATGGCATATGTAGTAGCTATTTCCGCGTTCTTTGTTGTTGCGGCATTCGGCATGTTCATTAAGTACGATTGCGGCAACGGCGCTCAGCTGGAGGCTATGGCTTCCGAGGCTCGCGCTCAGAAGCAGGCTCAGTTCGCAGTTGAGTCTCGCAACGTATACCTGCGCCAGTTCGATGAGGCTGCAGCTAGCTTCGCCAAGTAGTCGTTTGACGCTGAACTTCTAATAATCAAGCAAGCTTGGAAAAGGTCCCGTAAGGGGCCTTTTCCATTTGTACGTAATGAGCGAATTGCATCGAATTGAAATGCATGATTCGGTTCGGTAGGACTTTGGCGGCGAGTGGCGCAGAGTTGGTAAAGGCCAAAAGTATGTATGGCATGCGCAGGAGAAGGGTGCTACTCTTATGCGCCATGACTATTTCAAAGAACATACGAGGTTTTTGCTTTGCGTTGCTCGGAGGCATCAGTTGGGGCTTCTCTGGCGCCTGTGCGCAATACCTCTTTCATCATTACAATGTTGATCCGCTCTGGGTGTCCTCGGTTCGAATGCTGTGCGCTGGTATCGTGCTGTGCGCATTTGCCCTTGCAATAGCGCGTGGTCCGTTTCTTGCGATGTGGCGCAATCGAAATACCGTGGGATCGCTTGTTGTTTTTTCGGTGTTTGGCCTGGCGTCGTGCCAAATCACCTACCTGCTCGCAATCCAGAACTCGAACGCGGGTACGGCAACGGTAATCCAATACATTGCCCCCGTCCTTGTCGTGCTGTATCTGTGCATAAGGAGCCACCGCCGTCCCCTTAAACGCGAGGTTTTGGCAATCGCGCTTGTGATGATGGGTACGTTCCTTGTTGCCACGCATGGAAACCCTAACTCGCTGGCGCTAACCCCTGCAGGTTTGTTCTGGTCGTTGGTTTCGGCCGTCACGTATGCCATGTACACCCTTATCCCTCGTAGACTGATGCTCCACTACGGAAGCGTTCCTGTTGTTGCTGGTGCGCTTCTCATTGGCGGAATTATGCTTTCCCTCGTTCTTCAGTCATGGACGGTAAACCCTGGGTTTGACTTCTCGGGCTGGTTGCTCCTGTTCTTTGGTTTGGTGTTGTTTGGCACCATCATTGGCTTTACGTTGTATTTCCAGGCGGTCAAAGATATTGGCGCAACGAAAACGGGCATTGTCGCCAGCATCGAAACGGTTTCGGCTACTTTGTTCGCGGTGCTGTGGCTGGGAACTTCGTTTAGCTGGATAGACATTGTTGGTTTTGTATTCATCATGGCCACGGTATTCGTTCTTGCAAAGCACCCTGGTGATGGCGACATCAAATCCGAGGGCTGACCCGCCTGGTCCTTCGTGCATCCGACGATCCATACAGGCGATTGGGGTGTTTGATCGCTTCGCATTGGCGCCTGATGGGGAATAAGTTCGGTTGGGGCTTCTTCGTGTGGCCGATTTGCAAGAGTGCTAACTCTGAGTTTTGCCTATGCGGTTGAAGCGTTGCGTCAGCAACGACTGTGACCACCGCCATGCCGAGCTCTATCTATGCAGTCTGGGCAATTGCCTTTTTAAAAGTGCCTGCTGAACCGTTGCTCTCGATAAGGCCCAAAAGTTGGTCTATTCCGATTAGTGTCAAAAAGGAGCCCTTGTCGATAAATGCTTATCAGATTTATAAATATAACATGCTCATTTTTATTATTTCCAATAAGAGAATTGCGCAACAGTGCGCAATAATGATTTCAGCAAGTTACTGCTCCTGCTTGGGGAAGCAAGAGCGTGGCTCCCGTTCAAACGTGCTGGGGGGCACGTAGTAATGGGAAGGTGAACGCCAATGGGGATCGGAGTTCACCAATTGGCAATCTTGCAGGGGAGTGAGGTTGCTCATGTGGAGAGGGCGCTCGTAAGGGCGCCCGCTGCATTTCTAGGATTTGAGGCCCACAAGGAGGGGCATCATTTTCGCTCATGTAAGCCGGGCTTTTGCCCGGCTTTTTGTTTCATGGTTACGTCCGTGCCATTTCACCCAGTTCACCGCGCCAGACCGGTCTGGATCATCTCGTAGAAACGGACTTGTGTAGCCATAAGGTCATTCCGTGGCGCCTCGGGCAGCCGCCGGATTATCCCGCAGCGCCGAACCTGGGTTACGCCCAGATTATCCCGCAGATTCGAACCTGGATCGCGTCCGGACCATCGTCGGATCACCTCGCGGTACCATGCTCAAACCGTCGTCGATTTATTCCGCAACGCCAAATTTGACCCGCACTCGAACCCTCTTGCGGCGCCTAACTTGGGTTCCTCCGCCCCGACACCGCCCCGAAGCCATTGCGAGGAGACTGAAAACAAAAATCGGATCGAATTGCAACTTTTTTGCGATTAGCGATTGCTATGGCCTCCTCCGATCGCGGATCGCGGTGCAAAAGCGCAGGTAATCGGCTGTTCAGCAGCGTATTTCTGCCTTAGGGGAATAGAAAGGAGCCCCTAATCGCAAAAAAGTTGCAAAAATGTCGGAATATTTGTTTTTGCGAGGCGCCGATCGTTGCAACGCGATAGATCCCGCAAAGGGTAAGTCGCCCCAATGGGGGGTCATGCGAAAAACGAATTGACGCGCGTCGGTAGCAGCAAGCTGCCCTTTTCGAGCTGTGACCCATGATTTTCCTCAAGGCGAATTTCCCAATTACGTTCATCCGGCGAATGGTTAGCGTCGAAAACGCGTTCCAAATTGAACGTGTTCGATGCTCTTTACATGGGGCTTTGCTGTTATGATCGTTTTACATGCACGAATGCGCAGCTTGGTTTATGCCAGGCAGCTCGTGTTCTGCAGAGGAGGGGGAAATGAGAGTTGAAGATTTACGCTACTTTGAGCATCTTGCTGAAGTGCTCAACTACACACGCGCATCAAAAGATCTAGAAATTTCACAGCCAACGCTTTCACTGGCAATCAAGCGCCTTGAAGAAGAATGGGGCGTACAGCTTTTTTCACGCAATCGTTCCACTGTTGAACTTACCGATATCGGACGGGATATCTCAGACTGCGTTACCGGCGCCCTGCGTAGCCTCGACAGGGCGCGTGTGCTTGCCGAAGAATCTCTTGGCACTGAAAACGCCACGATCAATCTCGGAACTATCTATGCCATGCAAGGCAAGTTCTGGTCACAGGCGTTGTTCGAGTTTCGAGAAAAGAGCCCATTCGATCCGCATATCACGGTTACGCAAGCCTATTCGCGCGAACTGCTTCGCAGATTGCGCACAGGGCAGCTTGACGTTGCTTTTGCCAGCCGCATAGAGGACACGCCCGACTTGCGTTACAACCTTTGCTGGTCCCAGCCGTTGGTTTTGGGTGTCAACAAAAAGCATCCATTGGCGAAAAAGAAAGAGATTTCGCTGGCGGAACTGAAGAGGCAAGAAATTCTTTCCTACGATCCCGCTTCGCCCGTTTACCAGGAAATCGTCGACTTAATTGAGGGCTACGACCTTAACGTGCAGTTCTCTTACGATGACGAGATTACCCTCTCGTCGTTGGTTGCTGGCAACGAATCGAAAACCGCTCTGTTCTGCTACTCGTTGATGATCAACGCGTTCGACGATGTGGTGTGTATACCTGTGCGTGAGGCGCCGATCGACTTCCACAAAACCTATGTGGTTAGCCGCGATGAGGGTCGCCAGCCGAAAGTCGTGCAAGAATTCATCGATTTCATGAGTGCCCACCGTTTTCCCCGATTATTGAGTTAATATAGAACGCGTTCAGAACGTGTTCTAAAACGTGTTCGTTATTCAGGAGCAGGAATACCTGAGTCGGCGTCATCGCGTTTTCTGAGCACAGTCGAGGGGATGTGTTCATGATGCAAAAGGGACAGCATGATCAAAGTAAGGTAAACGTAGCGTATTCGTACGCTAGCGAGCAGGGACTGCAGCAGAAGGCAGCAGCAGCTCCGAATCCGCCTGCGGAAACGCAGCTGGCCGATCCTCTTTCCTTTATGGCAAAGGCGCGTTGGTTTGCACTCGGCCTGCTTGGCGGAATCTTCGCCATGATCGTTAAGCTCGCCCTTCCTACCAAGATGAGCTTTGAGCAGCGTAAGCAGTCGGAATGGGCCGTGTGGGCAGGCTTTGCCGTCAATACCTTCTTGCTGGTTGTGCTTATCAACACCGGTTGCTTGGATATGCTTATCGCTGGCTTGTCGGGCACGGCGGCAGCTCCTGCATATGTTTCCCCTGCATTCGGTTAGGCGAATCAAGTACAACGTACTTTACCGATAGTGAAACGGCTCGAGCGTAGCGCTCGGGCCGTTTTTTGTGGTGCCTGTCTGGTTTTCGTTGAGGCGTAAGTTGGCTGGGGGTGCTCTTTTGAGATCGTATCGAACCAGTTAGGCGCGACAGTATTTGACCGCTTACCGCTATCACCTTCCGTTTGCGTGGAAAATAGCGTTAAAACCATGCTCTGATGAGTGAAACAAACCCGTTTCGCGAGCGAAAACTGATCGAAACAAATGCTGATTAGGGTTGAGAGGTACCGAAAAGGCGGCGGTGGTTATGGCAAAATAACCAAAAGCCGTTAAGCAGTCGCATAAGCGTCAATACCTAAAAGGAGAAAAGATGGCCCACGTTTCTGAAATCTACGGATCGATGGTGTTCAACGAGCACGTCATGAAGGAACGCCTTCCCTCCGCAACCTATAAGAGCCTCACCAAAACCATTAAGGAAGGTAAGCCTCTCGATATCGAAGTTGCGAATGTCGTTGCTCACGCCATGAAGGAATGGGCTATCGAGCACGGTGCTACCCATTACACGCATTGGTTCCAGCCCCTTTCGGGCATCACCTCCGAAAAGCATGACAGCTTCCTGAACCCCGTAGGTGACGGCACAGCAATTATGACCTTCAGCGGCAAGGAGCTTATCCAGGGTGAGCCCGATGCATCGAGTTTCCCCTCTGGCGGTTTGCGCGCCACGTTCGAGGCTCGCGGCTACACCGCATGGGATCCTACCAGCTTTGCATTCATCAAGGACGAAGTGCTGTGCATCCCTACCGCATTCTGCTCCTACACTGGTGAAGCACTCGACAAGAAAACCCCGCTTCTCCGTTCCATGAGTGCTGTTAACGAACAGGCTCAGCGCGTCTTGAAGTTCTTCGGCGAAGATGGCCATCGCGTGGTTTCCACCGTTGGTGCAGAGCAGGAGTACTTCCTGATTTCCGAGAAGGATTACGTGAAGCGTCAGGACCTTATCATGACGGGCCGCACCCTGTTCGGCGCTGCTCCGCTTAAGGGCCAGGAGCTTGAAGAGCATTACTTCGGCGCCATCCGACCTACCGTCAACGAATTCATGAAGGAAGTCGATGACGACCTGTGGGCGCTGGGCGTTTCTGCAAAAACCAAGCACAACGAGGTTGCCCCTGCACAGCACGAGCTTGCTCCGCTGTTCACCAACTCGAACCGCGCAATCGACGAAAACCTGCTCACGATGGAAAAGATGCGCCTCGATGCATCCCATCATGGCCTGGTTTGCCTGCAGCATGAAAAGCCATTCGAGGGCATCAACGGTTCCGGCAAGCACAACAACTGGTCGCTTTCCTACGACAAGGTTAACCTGCTTGATCCCGGCGACGACCCGATGGATAATCTGCGCTTCCTTGTATTCCTTGCCTGCGTAATCGAATCGGTTGATGAATATCAGGAATTGCTGCGCATGTCGGTTGCCTCTGCTGGCAACGATCATCGCCTGGGCGCAAACGAGGCGCCTCCGGCTATCATCTCCATCTTCTTGGGCAGCGAGCTGGGCGCTATCGTAGATGCCCTTATCTCTGGCGACGAATACCATTCCGCCGATGCTATCGCAATGGACTTGGGCGTTGCCGTTCTTCCGAAGTTTATGAAGGACAACACCGACCGCAACCGCACCAGCCCCTTCGCGTTCACGGGCAACAAGTTCGAATTCCGCATGCCTGGCTCTTCGGTTAACCTTTCCGACTGCAACATGATCTTGAACACCGCAATGGCAAAGAGCTTGAAGGGCTTTGCCGATGCGCTTGAAGGTGCCGAAGGTGCCGACTTCGAAAAGAAGGCCATCGCTTACATCAAGAAGACGCTCACTGACCACCAGCGCATCATCTTCAACGGCAATGGCTATTCCGAGGAATGGGAGAAGGAAGCTGAGAAGCGCGGCCTTGCAAACCATCGCAACACCGCAGAGGCTCTGCCCTGCTTCGTAGACCAGAAGTCGCTCGATCTGTTTAACGAATTCAACGTTCTTACCGAGCCTGAGGCACGTAGCCGTTACGAGGTAAAGCTCGACAAGTACAATAAGCTTCTGAACATCGAGGCACGCACCATGATCCGCATGGTTCGCCGTGCCTACCTGCCCGCCATCACCGATTACATGGCCGATTTGGCAAGCAATATCACTACAGTGAAGGCCGCTATCTCTGGTGCAGATATGACTGAGGCCGAAAGCGTACTTGAGGTCATCATCGCCGGTGCCGATAAGGCCGCAAAGGCAACGCGCGAGCTTATCAAGGTTCACAATGCAGCCGAGGCAATCGAGGCGCCGCAGGAGCAGGCTAACGCTTACGCCAACGAGGTAATTCCTGCTATGGATGCCCTTCGCGCCGAGATCGATGCCCTTGAATGTGTGGTAGAGCGCGATTATTGGCCCGTTCCCACCTATAACGATATCCTTTTCTACGCGTAACGCCAAACCGGGAATATAGGGACAGGTCCTATTTCCCCACTTCGCGAAGAGAGCTCCGCTTGCTAAGTATCATGCAAGCGGAGCTTTTTCTTTGTGCGCTATGCCAAACCGGGAAAGTCCCTATATTCCCAGGGGGGGGTAGAGTGGCTTAGGCTTTTGTGATCTGTCAATTGCGGAGCGTTACCAACCTGCAACGATCTTTCCCAATAATTGACATGTGCGGAGAATCTTTCATGGAGTGCTGTTCGGACTTGCCATGGCTGGCTAAGATGGGAGCGAAAACGGTTTCCGACAACGAAGGGTCTAAAAGCATGGCAAGCGAAAAGGCGCCTGACAAGCAGTTGGCCAAATCAACGGAGCAGTATCAGCTGTTCGAGCAGGCAAGTAGGCCTCTATTCAAGAAATACGAGGCTGCTATTCGCGAAATGCGCACGCGTTTCGAGATTCTTGATGCTGATCTGGAGTATCGCTTAAGTCGCAACCCGATCCATCACATTGAATCGCGTATTAAGGCGCCCAAAAGCGTGTATGACAAACTGTATCGTTACGGTGTGCCGGTAACGCTGAAATCCATGGAGGAAAACATCCTCGACATTGCGGGCATGCGCGTAATTGTTTCCTATATCGACGATGTGAGCGCCCTGCTGAAGGTTCTTTCCCTGCAGGACGATTTGCAGATCGTAAAGGTGAAGGACTATATCACGCACCCCAAGCCAAACGGATACCGTAGCCTTCACATCATTGTGAAGGTGCCCGTCTATTTCCTTGATCGGAAACAATATGTGCCTGTTGAAATCCAGCTGCGCACCATAGCGATGGACTTTTGGGCATCGCTTGAGCATACGTTGAAGTACAAGCAAGATGCCAAGGTTGAAGGCATTGACATGTTCGACGAGCTGAAAGACTGCTCCGATATCATCCAAGACGTCGAGCGTCGTATGCAGATCTTGATGCACGCTGTGCAGACGTCTGACGTCGAAGAGGCTGCCAGCAGGCGTCGTGCTCAGATCGAGGAGCAAGAAAAGGTTGTTGCTGGCGTTGCCGATGCGGCGTCGGGAAAGCCCGAGCGCGCTATATCCTCCAGCACCAAAACGGTAACCGAGGCTGCAGTGCAGCGATCGATCTCCGATGCCGCCGCCGTCCGTGAGAAAACCGAGTAGCGCACAGGCTGGAGCGTTGCTTTGCTAAGGGCGTGGCGTATATGCGCTTTTCCCTGCAGGTCGAGGCACTGCCTGCCGGGGTTGGCTGATTCCCGCAGCGCTGTTTCCGCAGGCTGAGATACTATTGTCGATCTACACCGCAGGGGTGGTCGCGCTAGGCTGCCAGGTTGAGTCCCTGCAGATTTGATTGACGTGGGGCTTTGCGAAGGTGGCAGCCTCGGGCGGTAGAGCCTTTTCGGGGATGGTCCTACCTTTTACGGAGTAGGAGGCCCCAGTTGCTGCCTTTTTGTGCTGAACTACATCACTCTACTTAGTTGGAGTAGAATAGAAAACCGAAAAAGATCCCAGCGGGGCGTGCTTACGCGTCCTGGGCTTTGGGGGAAGAAGAACCGCGAAAGGAAGAACAATGGCTGACGTGCAACCTGTTAAATACATTTGGAAGAACGGCGAAATGGTGCCGTGGGAGCAGGCAACGACGCACGTTTTGACCCATGCTCTTCATTACGGTTCCGGCGTGTTCGAGGGCATCCGTTGCTACCACAACGAAGAAACCGATGAAGCGGTTATCTTCCGCCTTCGTGACCATATGGAACGCCTGCAGCGCAGCTCCAAGATTGCCATGATGGATCTTCCCTACAGCGTAGACGAGCTGTGCGAAGCAACCGTTGAGCTTATCAAGAAGAATGAATTGAAGTCTTGCTACATTCGTCCTCTTGCCTACTATGGCTATGGCCAGATGGGCGTAGACCCGACGGGTGCTCCTGTAGACGTTATCATCGCAGTATGGCCTTGGGGCGCTTACATGGGCGAAGATGCCCTTAAGAACGGCATCCCTGTGGGTGTTTCTTCCTGGCGTCAGCGTTCCTTCAACGCAATTCCTCCTGCCGTTAAGTCCTCCGCTTCCTACATGAACTCTATTCTGGCAAAGCTCGAGGCAAAGAACCACGGCTATGCCGAGGCCGTTATGCTCAACGAGCAGGGTTATGTTTGCGAAGGCACGGGCGAAAACCTCTTCACCGTTCGCAACGGCATCCTCTCTACGCCTCCGCTGTCCGATGGCCTGCTTGAGGGCATCACTCGCGACACCATTCTGCATATTGCTTGCGACATGGACATTCCCGCTATCGAGGAATCCCTTACCCGTTCCGATCTGTACATTGCCGATGAGATGTTCATGTGCGGTTCTGCTGCCGAGCTTACGCCCGTCCGCAGCGTAGACGACCGCGAAATCGGTCCTATGGGCCCCATTACCGCGCAGCTTCAGAAGCGCTATTTTGAGGTTGCTTATGGTAAGGCGCCCGAGTATGAAGAGTGGATCACCCGCTTCTAATCGAGGTGCGCTTTCAGTGCGCTTTCTTCAAGCCGCATTCCCCTTTGCCGTAAGGCGCAGGGGTGCGGCTTGTTTTTTCAGGGGACAAAATGAGCGCTCGCTGCAGGGGTGTCGCGCCAGGGGAATCATCAACGGTGAAAGGGGTATGGGCTATGCCGGAGCTTAGGACAAGAGAAGTGGAAGATCTGCTTGAGGTCTTTGCGGGTTTAACCCGTCCTGATGATGTATTCGCCCTGCTGGAAGATTTGTTCACTGTTCGCGAGATCAAGGACACCTCGCAGCGTTTGGATGTGGCGCGTATGTTGCGCATGGGCAGTTCATATGCTGTTATCGAAAAGGCAACTGGGGCTTCTGCGACAACCATCGCTCGCGTGTCAAAGGCATTGAATTACGGTGCAGGTGGTTATGGCCTTGCCTTTGAGGTGCTTGATGCCAAAGAGGCAGAAAACGGGGAAGCCGCCAAGTCGGAAAGCCCGACAGCCGAAGGCGAAAACTAAAAGGAGGGCAACGCCCATGTCGCCTCGTGAAGCCGCCAAAGCGCGGCTTCTTTATTGAAAGGAACAAAGAGCCAATGAGTTCGTTCGCAGCATTCTGCAAACGCAAGGATATCGAGATTTCCGTTCAGCGTTATCTAATTGACGCTTTGGGCGCCATGGCGCAAGGCCTGTTTGCCTCGCTGCTCATGGGTACCATTCTTTCGACCATTGGCCAGCAGGCTGGAATCGACGTATTGGTGCAGGTGGGCGATTTTGCCAAAAGCGCCGCTGGTCCCGCCATGGCTGTATCCATCGGGTTTGCGCTGAAGGCGCCATCGCTGGTGCTGTTTTCCCTGGTTGCAGTTGGTTATGCAGCGAACAGCTTGGGCGGTGCGGGTGGCCCATTGGCGGTACTCGTGGTTGCCATCGTGGCTTCTGAATGCGGCAAGTTAGTCGCCAATGAAACGAAGATCGACATCCTGGTTACTCCTTCGGTCACCATCCTGGTGGGGTGCTTGCTCTCTATGGCGTGCGCACCTTCCATTGGAGCGGGTGCTACTGCGGTAGGCTCGCTTATTATGTGGGCTACGGAGCTCCAGCCATTCTTCATGGGCATTTTGGTATCGGCTTTGGTGGGCATTGCCCTTACGTTGCCAATCTCCTCGGCGGCTATCTGCGCAGCATTGAGCCTTACTGGTTTGGCGGGAGGCGCTGCTGTTGCCGGCTGCTGCGCTCAGATGGTTGGTTTCGCGGTAATGAGCTTCAAAGAAAACCGCTGGGGCGGATTGATCTCGCAAGGTTTGGGAACGTCGATGTTGCAAATGGGCAATATCGTGCGTAACCCACGCATCTGGATTCCTCCTACGTTGGCTTCCGCGATCACTGGCCCCATCGCCACTTGCATTTTCCAGCTCAAGATGAACGGTCCCGCCATTTCGTCGGGCATGGGTACCTGTGGTCTGGTTGGTCCTATTGGTGTGTACACAGGCTGGGTTGCCGACATGGCATCGGGTGCAATGACAGCCATCACCGCTATGGATTGGGCCGGTCTGGTGCTTATCTGTTTCGTGCTTCCTGCGGCATTAACCTACGCGTTCGGTCTTGTTTTGCGTAAGATTGGCTGGATCAAAGAAGGTGACCTTACGCTTGAATCTGCCGACGACATGGTGAAAGCCGAATAAGGCAGCAGGTTTTCTTGGTTATTTTTTGCTGAAGGGAGGGAAGGATATGGCAAAACGGTTTGTGGCGGTTCTGGTAACGCTTTGTGCGGTACTGGCTGCGTTGTGCCTTTCAGGTTGTGCGGAAGAAGGCGGCAAACCCAGCTACCAGTTGGTAAGCGAGGGCAAACTTACTGTTGCTATGGCGCCTAATTTTCCTCCGTTTGACTCCCTAGACGGTGAGACCCCTACGGGTTTCGATGTGAGTGTTGCCCGTGAGGTGGCGAATCGTTTGGGGCTTCAGCTTGAGATCAAGGCAGTTCCGTTCGATGAACTGGTGCAGGGCGTGCACGACGGTACCTACGATGTTGCCATTTCGGCGCTCTCCATCAACCCCAGCCGGTCGGAGTTAGTCGATTTTTCATCTCCGTATTACCTGGTTGATCAAGCGATTGTGGCGAAGAAGGGTGTGTACGAAAAGGTGTCCGAGCTGAAAGGCAAGCAAGTTGCCGCTGAGGCTGAAGCCACGGGTTATGACTATGCCATGGCGAACATCACGCAAAATGTTGTTACCTACAAGACCGCCGCCGAATGCTTTGCTGCTCTTGAGGCGGGGCAAGTTGCCGCTGTGGTAACCGATGAGCCTGCCGCAACATATCTCATGAATAGCACCTATCCCAATTGCGTTACCCTGGAAACTGTGGCAACGTGCGAGAAATATGCCGTTGCCGTGAACAAGGACAATCGGGCCTTAACAGATGCCATCAACGACGCCCTCGACCAGATGGACAAAGATGGAACCCTTGCTGAGCTCCAAAAGCAAGTAGGGTAGGGGTTTCGCGTCACTGCGGAGCGCCCTTTTGGACATGGCTCTTACCCCAGACGGCGAGTGCGCGGTTCGGCGCTGGCGGCAGAGGTCAAGCAGCCGTGGCCCTCGCCTCAGGGGAAAAGCGCATGAGACATATACCTGAATTCGGCAGACCTTAGAAGTTACTTGTGGTACGGCTCGTGGCGGATAATTTTGAATGCCCGATAAATCTGTTCAAGTAGAACAACGCGAGCAAGGTTGTGGGGTAGGGTTATGGGCCCAAAGCTGATGCGCTCTGTGGCGCGCTGCTTCACTTCTTTTGTTACGCCATCGCTCCCGCCGATGATAAAGGAAATATGCGAATCGCTGTTGAGCGCATAATTGTCAATTTTTTGTGCCAGGCCTTCGCTGGAAGTTTCTTTGCCGCGGATATCCATCAAGATAATGGGCCCGCGTTCTGGCAATGCGGAGAGCAAAGCTGAGGCTTCCTTTTCTGCATTGGAGTCGGGGAGTTCTCGCACTTCGATTTTTGCGTATCCACCAAGGCGTTTCAGGTATTCTGCGACAGCGTCTTTCCAGAACTGTTCTTTGAGCTTACCCACGGCAAATATGGTTATACGAAGCATGGTGGCCTCCAATCGTGCTGGCGTTACCAGCTTGAAAAGAAACATTGGTACAGTAGTTATTCGCACGGTATTATATCGGTCGAACAAGAAGCGCGTATGCGCATACCCACGCAACACCTAAGGAAGCAGGCGTTATGTCACTCCCCGTATCTGACCTGAACAAGAAGGCTGATGGCCTTACCACCATGGAATTGGGCAAGGTTTTGCCCCTTACTGCTGAAGTGAAAGACGATCATCTTTTCATCGGCGGCTGCGATATGGTGGAAATTGCCAAGGAATTCGGCACCGCATTGTACGTGTTTGACCAGGCTGATCTTGAAGCGCGCATGGACGAATACGTGCAGTCTTTCAAGAAGTACTACGGCGATCGTGCCGAAGTTGCCTATGCTTCCAAAGCGTTCCAGAACAAAGCCATCGTGCAGCTCGCCAATGAGCATGGCATGTGCTTGGATGTTTCTGGCGGTGGCGAACTCGCCTGCGCGCTTGCTGCGGGTTTCCCTGCCAAGCGTGTAGTGGTTCATGGAAACAACAAAACCCCTCAAGAATTGCGTGAGGCCATCGAGGCCGGCGTGGGGTGCATTGTTGTTGACTCCCGTATTGAACTGGGCCGCATTTCCGCCATTGCCCAAGAACTGGGCGTTACGCAGGATATTTACATGCGCATTACTCCTGGCGTAGAAGCTGATACGCACGAATTCATCCGCACGGGTTGCGAGGATTCCAAGTTCGGCTTCACCATGCGTGAGGATTTCGCTTTCAAATGCGTGAAGGATGTTTTGGAAACTCCGGGCGTCCGTCTTGCCGGTCTGCATTGCCACATCGGTTCTCAGATTTTTGCCCTGCATTCGTTCCGTGAAGCCATCGATGTCATGATCCAATTCATCAAGCGCATCAACGAAGAATACGACTACGAAATCGAAGGCCTCGATTTGGGCGGTGGCCTGGGTATTGCTTACGTAAAAGAGGAGGAGCCTCCCACAATCGAGTCGTTCGCGAAGCTTACCTGCACCGCAGTGAAGGAGCTATGTGCCCACTATGGCGTGAAGGAGCCTCGCATTGCGGTCGAGCCGGGTCGTTCCATTGCGGCAACGCCGGGCGTGACGCTTTATACCGTGGGTATCCTGAAGACGTTGCCGGGTATTCGCAATATCGTCGCTATCGACGGCGGCATGTCCGACAACATTCGTACTGCACTCTATGGTGCGGAGTATGAGTCCGTTATCGCCAACAAGGCCAACCAGCCACGTACGAAAGTGGTAACGCTGGTGGGCAAGCACTGCGAATCTGGCGATGCGGTTGCCGCCGACGCTTCGATTCAGGACCCCGATCTGGGCGATATCGTATGCATGTTCGGTACGGGTGCGTACTGTCATTCCATGAGCAGTCGCTATAACGGTCAGCCCAGGCCCGGTATTGTGTTCGTCAAGGATGGCAAGGCTCGTTTGGTAACCCGTCGCGAATCCTACGCCGACCTGATGAGCTGCGATCTGTAGGTTCTTCTTTTTCGGCCGTTTGGTTGGGCTGCGATGATCTTACGCGGGGTTCTGACGGAATGAACCAAGGTTGATTCGACGCAGTAAGCGCGGTCGGCTCCTGTTCATGCTTGTCAGGGCCCCGTTTCGTTTTTTGTACGATAAGGCCGCTTCGCTTATCCATTTAACGGATCGGCGACAAACGGTAATGTCTTTACGTTTACAATAGACAGAATATAACTTCTACGGAAAGGTGCGCTTCATGGCTGTCAAGGTTGGCTTGGTCGGAACGGGCACGGTTGGTGGCGGATGCCTGGACATCCTTCGCAACCACAAGGAAGAATTCAAACGTCATTTTGGCATCGACATTGAGCTGACCCGCGTATGTTCTCGTCAGCCGGAGGTTGCCGAAGCGTATGGCTTGGGTGACATTTTCACCACCGATTTCCATGAAGTGATTGAAGATCCTGAGGTTGATCTGGTTATCGAACTTATCGGCGGTACTACCTTTGCCAAGGAAGTGGTAATCGGTGCTCTGCAAAACGGCAAGAGCGTGGTTACTGCCAACAAGGCCCTTATGGCTTCTTGCGGCGAAGAGGTTATGAGCTTGGCGGAAGAAAATGGCGTAGAAATTGCGTTTGAGGCCAGCGTTGGTGGCGCTATTCCCATCATCGTTCCCTTGAAGCACTCCCTTATTGCCAACCGCATCGATTCCATCATGGGTATCGTGAACGGTACTACCAACTACATGCTCACGCGCATGGACGAAGACGGCATGAGCTACGAGGACGCTCTGAAGGAAGCTCAGGAAAAGGGCTTTGCAGAAGCTGATCCCACTGCCGATGTCGACGGCCTTGATGCTGCTGCTAAGATTGCCATCTTGGCTTCCATTGCGTTCAATTCCCGTGTAACCATGAACCAGGTGTTCACCGAGGGTATTCGTCGCATTTCCCCTGTAGATCTGGCGATGGCCCATGAAATGGGCTATGCGGTGAAGCTTCTTGCCCACGCATACCGCTCCGATGGGGGCATTGACGTTCGCGTGCATCCCACAATGATCCCTGAAAGCCATCAGCTTGCTACGGTCAATGGCGTATTCAACGCAATTTATACTGTAGGCGACGCTGCGGGCGAAAACATGTTCTTTGGTGAAGGCGCCGGAGCGGGCCCTGCTGCTAGCGCCGTTATGGGCGATGTGCTTGAGGTCGCTCGCCATTTGCAGATGGGCATCAAGCCAATTGTCGGATGCACGTGCACCGACGAGCTGCCTATCCTTTCCGTTGAGGACCTCCATACGAAGTACTACATCCGTTTTGTGGTTGCCGACCGCAGTGGTGTTTTGGCTTCCGCGGCAGATATTTTTGCTAAGTACGATGTTTCGGTTAAGACGGTTACCCAGCGCGGCAATGCCGCACGCGATGACGTCGATCTGGTGTTTGTTACCCATACGGCTGAAGAGCGCAATGTGCGCAAGGCCATCGACGACATCCTGGCTTTGGAGGGTGTTGTTACGGGCGGATTCCCGTCGGTTATCCGTGTACAGGACTAACAGGCGTTCATGCGGCTGGTTTGGCAATTCGCTTCTCCTGCAATTTGGAAGGGCACGCGCTTTGGCGCGTGCCCTTCTTTTTGTGATGCTACGAATTCCGATTGGATTCGTTGGTCTGTTTCGGTGTGGGTTGCTTTATTCGGGCATGTTTTCCAAGTCGTAGGGCGTTGCCTGGTAAACATAATAGTTAAGCCAGTTGGTGTATAACAGCTGAGCCGTGGCACGCCAGTTGGAAACAGGCTTCTGCTTTGGGTCGTCGTTGGGGAAGTAGTGCTTTGGCATGTCGGGGTTCAAACCCTTTTCCGTGTCGCGATGGAATTCGCCTGCCAGGGTGTCGGTGTCGTATTCGGGGTGGCCGAATACGAAAAAGTGACGGCTATCGGTGCTTTTAGCGATGAATACGCCGGCTTCATCCGATACGGAGATCAACTCTAGTTCGGGAACCTTCTCGATGTCTTCCGCATGAACCTCGGTCCAGCGAGAATGGGGCGCATGAATGACGGTATCGAAGCCACGGACCAGAGGAGAAGTGGGTTTCAAGATCTTGTGCTCGAAAACCCCCGTCATCTTGTGCTGCCTTAGATACTTTGGAATCCCGAAATGATAGTAGGCACCCGCCTGCGCGCCCCAGCAGAGGTACAAAGTTGAGAATACATTGGTTTTTGCCCATTCGAAGATGTCGCACAATTCAGGCCAGTAGTCCACATCTTCAAAGGGGAGCTTTTCGACTGGTGCTCCGGTGACGATCATGCCGTCGTAGCGCTTGTTGCGAATGTCATCCAGATCCACGTAGAACGATTCCATGTGCTTGGGGGGTACGTGCGTTGCTTTATGCGTGACGGTTTGCAGAAGGTCGACCTCAACCTGCAAGGGCGTATTCGAGAGCTTGCGCAGAATTTGGGTTTCTGTTTCGATTTTCAGGGGCATCAAATTCAAGATGAGCACACGCAGTGGACGAATGTCCTGATGGATGGCGCGGTGCTCGGTCATAACAAAGATGTTCTCGCTTTCCAAGACCTCTGTTGCCGGCAAGGCATCGGGGATGCGAATTGGCATAAGTACTCCTTTATTAATGACGATACATTCGTGTGTTGATGTAACAGCAACCACGATTGTACGCGCGAGCGCCCGAGCCTTCTACGTCCGTCAGCCAATCTATAGCCAGTTATAGGTAATTGCATTGACCAGGCTTTTTACTTGTTGATCTATTGCATCATCTTTTGGCGACGTACTTTTACAATAGACACTATCGCTTCACGCGCCTCTGTTGCGTGGGCGGGCTTTGGGAAGAAAGGAATACGCAATGAGCGAATCATTGGCCACAACCTGCGTGCAGGGCGGCTATCGTCCTGGCGATGCCGAGCCTCGTCAGGTGCCAATTTACCAATCAACTACTTGGAAATACGATACAAGCGAGCATATGGGCCGTTTGTTCGATCTGGAAGAATCTGGATACTTCTATACCCGCCTGCAGAATCCTACAAACGACTTTGTTGCTGCAAAAATCTGCGAGCTGGAGGGTGGCAGCGCTGCAATGCTCACTTCATCGGGGCAGGCGGCAAATTTCTTTGCCGTGTTCAATATCGCCGGGCAGGGCGACCATGTAGTGGCTTCTTCGGCTATCTACGGCGGTACGTACAATTTGCTGTGCCACACCATGGCACGCATGGGCCTGGAGTGCACCTTTGTTTCTCCTGACTGCTCTGATGATGAGCTTGAAGCGGCATTTCGCCCGAACACCAAAGCGGTTTTCGGCGAAACCATTGCAAACCCAGCGCTTAATGTCTTGGACATCGAGCGTTTTGCCAATGCGGCCCATGCGCATGGTGTGCCGCTGATCGTGGACAACACGTTCCCCACGCCGGTAAATTGCCGTCCCTTTGAATGGGGCGCTGATATCGTCACCCATTCCACCACGAAATACATGGACGGCCACGGCGCTGGTGTTGGCGGCTGCATTGTTGATTCCGGCAAGTTCGACTGGAACGCTCATGCCGATAAGTTCCCTGGTCTTACTACGCCCGACGAAAGCTACCATGGCGTGGTGTATACCGAGCGCTTTGGGCTGGAAGGCGCGTTTATCACCAAGGCTACCTCGCAGCTTATGCGCGATTTTGGCTCTATTCAGTCGCCGCAGAATGCGTTTCTGCTGAACATGGGGCTGGAGAGCCTCCATGTTCGCATGGCCCAGCATTGCAAGAACGGCCAGTCGGTCGCCGAGTTTCTTTGCGACCACCCGAAAGTGGCATGGGTTCGTTACTGTGGCTTGCCCGATGACCCGAATTATGATTTGGCGCAGAAGTACCTGCCCAATGGCTCATGCGGTGTTGTGAGCTTTGGCGTAAAAGGTGGGCGCGAAGCGGCAGAGCGCTTCATGGCTAACTTGAAGTTGGCGCAGATCGCTACCCATGTCGCCGATGCTCGTACCTGTGTTCTTCATCCTGCAAATGCAACTCATCGCCAAATGAATGACGAAGAGCTTGCTGCAGCTGGCATCAGCCCCGATCTTGTGCGTCTTTCGTGCGGTATCGAAGACACCGCCGATCTCATTGCTGATATTGACCAGGCTCTTTCGTTTGCGTAGTCGATGCATCAGTGCAGATGCCACGAAGTGATAGTTCTTCTGTATAAGCGTTTGCTCCCGTGTACGCCGCCCCCGACTTGTTCGGGGCGGTTTTTTTATGGCTTACGTATATAATGGCAGGTGGTTTGGTTCTGCGTGGGTAGACATGTTCACGTAAATGGCCGCCTATCACAATCCATTAAGCTAGAGGGTTCCTTTCGCCATGCGTGACGTACACTGCCATATTCTTCCTGGAGTAGATGATGGTGCTCGCACCATGCAGGAATCGCTGCTAATGCTTTCCGAGGCCATGAGAGCGGGCATCACTTCCATCGTATGCACGCCACGGTGCTGCGACCCCTGGTTCGACTTCTCCCGTATGTGGCAGGCGTATCTTCAGCTAAAGCGCCATGCGTCTGCTATCCCTGGCGCACCTGAGCTTTCTATGGGCTTTGAAGTCGACTATCACAAACTGAAGAAGCTTGGGATGGACGCAGCTGTTCAGCTCGGCAACGATCAGGGGGAATTTCTGCTGGAACTTCCCCAAGGCACCTTGCCACTCGATTGGGAATTCATGGTTCACAATCTGCAACGTAAGGGTTTCAGGGTCATAATCGCCAACCCGGAGCGATGCCGTGAAGTTCAGAAGGATATCGATGTTGCGCGCCGTTTCGTTTCGGCTGGCTGTGAATTGCAAATATCTGCGGACTGTATATACGGGGGCTTTCTGGATTCTTCGCGCCGTGCGGCGAAGAAGCTGGTGCAGGCCGGCTTGGTTCGCCATTTGGCCAGCGATGCTCGCCACCCTTCCGACTACGAGTTGTTTACCGAAGCGATGGATTATTTCAGACGCTTTGCCGATTCTGGGGCTATGGAAAACAAGAGCATAGAAGAAGTTGAGCGCGAGTGCGCCGAGGCGGAAGCTCGTGCTGACCAAAAGAGAAAAGGGCATGGAGCCGGCTTTGGTAGGGGGAAGGCGTCCTCCGGGGTGGATGGCTTTGCTCGTCAGGCTGTTGCAGGCGGTAAACGCCCCCTTGGTCCTGAGGCAAAGACATATCGTAGCGCCATGGCGGCTATAGAGGGTATCGGCGGAAACGTGGAAAACGTTGGCTCCCGGGGCGCTGTTGCGCCTAGCGTGGTCCGCTCTTCTGAGGGCAGAAGAGCTGTACCTGAAAACCTTGCGGCAAATCCAGGGAAGCTGCCCCTTCCGGTTGAAGGTGGTACTGCTCGTGCGTCGTATCTTGAGCCAGCCGAGCGTTCCTCGGATGCGGCTCTCGATGCCATGTTCGACGACGTTCCCGTTCACGGAAAGCATGCGCGAAGGGACTAGGGTTTGCTGGATCTCCGTTCTATTTGGATGGATTAACGACGTTAATAAGTAGCCTCTCACCTCTATATATAGGATTCGCCTATAAATAAATCTCCATTTATAGGTTTCATTCCTGGGGCCTTGGTGCGACAATAAAACTGTTAGCGATACCGAAGCTAGCAGCTTTGTCGCATGCGCCCCACGCGATACCCCTCTCGCGCGCGGGCGCTTTTGTGTGAGGGGAATTCCTCTTCTTGTTTTCGTTCTTATTCAGTCATGCGCGCGCATGTTTTGCTTGCTGCTGCGCTGCGTTTAGCAAGCTTTCGTTGTAGCCCATCCTTTAATTTGGCGCCTCCTTGCACGCCGCTTGTTTTTTGATATGCGTTGCAATTGCCGCCAGTCTTGTTTTTTATTGCAGTCGGTTTGTTCGGCAATCGTGTTTTTGTGCCTTGCGATTGGTTAGCTCTTCAGGGGGTGCCGCATGCACAACCTACGGGAACGTCGGGCGATCCGTCGCCCTCCGAGGGCATGCTTGCTGCGCGGGCGGGCGGTTATTTTTCGACGGCGAACGTTTTTCTATAAAAATGTTATTGACGGCTAACTTTATTCTTGTTAAGTTAATCACGGTTAACTTAGAGGAAGCAAAACTTCCGGTGAAGAACTTCTACACCTCTTCATCGGCAATGTTCTCTTCGGGCTCATATTGGGATGTTGCCACTGCTTTGTCCTTTTATTCGCCGGAAGTTGCGCCGACTCGAAATCTCTTGCTTTTGGACAGGAGTGTGAACGAGAAAGGACCCGCCTTATGGCGGGTTCTTTCTGTTTGGGCTACTTGTGCAGGCTTGTGGGGCTTGGGTAATCGGGGGCAAAAAAGACGCGGCGGGGGTTCTTTCTCGCTTTTCGATTTATTTATCGTTCGGCGTTTTCGTTTTTCTGAACCCGAAGCGGGTTAGCGCAGAACCAACAAGAGTCGCAACGGTATCTACCGCCCAATCGGCAGGGTCGCAGCTTCGGCTGGGGACGAACAGCTGATGCCACTCGTCGGTTATGCCGTAGAGGCTTCCGATGGCTAACGCTGCAAGAAGCGCAGTGCGAGGGTTTAGGTGAAAGCGCAGCGCATTGAATAGCAGTGCGCCGAAAACAAGATACTCGGTGAAGTGGCCAACAGGAGAAACGTCAACTTCATGACCAAACATCCACTGAGTGCCTGCTGCCAGCATACCTTTGATTGCCGAGATGATGCCAAGTCCACTGTTTATTGATTCGCCGCTATTGGCAGACATCCAGAAAATTACCGCTGCCATAACGGCAACCGCTAACCAGCTGAGGGCGATTTTTGCAGAGTGGGAAAGATGATGGGGTAAACAGGTGTTCATGGGTGCCTTCCGGGTAGTAGGCGACAGCCTTTTGCGTTGTTCAAAAGCACTAGTAGGGTACGTCATCATGTTGTTGGGAGGGCGCAGTGTAGCGCTGCGGTAAGATAAATCACAGCATTTCGTCACCAAGGAGGGATTATGTTGGAAGAGGGCAAGCGGGCTCAAACGCAGGTAATTGTGCTTGTTTCCATCGTTATCCTTGGTTCGTGCTTGGGGAATCTCTCGCAAACCGCTCTGAATGCCATGTTCTCCGGTATGGCTGCCGACTTCGGTGTTCAGATGGAGCTTGGTCAGTGGGTTACTACGTTGTATATGTTGGTGCTGGGAATCACCGTGCCTGTGGTTACCTATCTTATGCGCCGTTTCCCGCTGAAAAACGTGGTGTTGGCGGCATTGCTACTGTTGGTGATAGGCGCCGCTATCGATGTGGCAGCCCCCAGTTTTGAGGTGCTGGTTGCTGGTCGTGCCCTTCAGGCGGTATCGGCGGGCATTACCATGCCCATGATGATCAGCATCGTTATGACTTCCTTCCCGCGCGATAAGCAGGCAACTATTATGGGCATTACGGGCATCGCTATGGGCTTTGCTCCCAACATTGGGCCTACCATTGGCGGATGGATGATCGGGTTTGCTGGGTGGCGCAGCTTTTTCGTGGCGCTGTTTGTCTGCGCGTTAGTTCTTCTGCTGCTAGCTGCGGTATTGATTACGCGCCGTCCCCAGGCAAATTCGTCTGCAAGGCTCGACGTTTTGTCATTATTACTTTCCGCTTTGGGTTTCGGCGGTTTGTTGCTTGGGTTCTCCAATGCTTCAAGCTTTGGGCTGGCAAGCCCATATATTTGGGTTCCCGCAATTCTTGGTGCGTTGTTCTTGTCATTGTACCTGCGTAGGCAAAAGCACGTCGAGCATCCTCTTACCAATTTGCGCATCTTCGATTCGTGGCGTTACCGCGTGAGCTTCTGGGCGGCAAATGCATTGTTCGCCAGTTTTATGGGCATTACGCTGATAATTCCGCTGTTTATTGAGAACCAGTGGGGAGGCACAGCGCTTCAGGCGGGCTTGGCCTTGCTGCCAGGTACGGTGGCGGCTTTTATCGTGAACCCCCTGGCTGGTTGGCTGGTGGACCGCATTGGGGCCCGTCCTGTTGTTGTGGTTGCTTCGGTGTTTCTGGCGGTTGGCGCGGTTTCCATGGCCTTCATTGACGAAGCCACCCCGTTTTGGGCCATTGTTGCGCTGCAAGGAGTTCGTGCCACCGGCGTTTCGGGTTTGATTGGGCCGTTGACTTCGTGGGGTATGGCCGATTTGCCGCACGAGATCATGACCGATGGTTCTTCGTTTGGCACCGCGGTCCGCCAGGCATGTGCTTCTGTTGGCACGGCGCTTATGGTGTTTGCCATTGCTGCAGGCACATCGGCGGGAATGTCCATGATGGGTTTTCATGTGGCATTTGCCGTTTCTGGCGTTTTTGCGGTAATAGTGTTCGGCCTTGCCGTTGCTCGCGTTCGTTAGATGAGTGCGATGCTAAAGCGAAAATCGGAACGGTTCGTGCCGAATTGCGGGGAAGCGCAAAAATTCTTCGGTAGCTCTCTTTTCGTGCGCTGTTTGCGTGGGTAGAATACGTCCCATGGATACTGAAATTAAAATACGCATGGCAACGAAGGAAGACGCTCCCGCGTTGCTGGAAATCTACACTCCTTACGTTCTCGAAACGGCGGTAACGTTCGAAATCGAACCGCCCTCGTTGGAGGAGTTCTCCGCGCGTGTCGAGCGCGTTCTTGAGCGTTACCCCTACATCGTGGCCGAAAAAGACGGCCTTATTCTTGGCTATGCCTACGCTCAGGCATTCCGCCCGCGTGCGGCATATGTCCATTCCGCCGAAACCTCAATTTATGTTCGCAAAGATCTGCGAAGCCGCGGCTTGGGTCGTCGTATGTACGAAGCGCTGGCTAAGCTGCTTTTGCTGCAAAACGTATTCAATATGGAAGCGTGCATCGCTCATTGCGATCCCGCCGATGAATATGTGCCCGCAACAAGCCGCCTTTTCCACACCCGCTTGGGCTTCGAGCATGCAGGTCGTTTCAACAAATGCGCGCTGAAGTTTGGGCGTTGGTACGACATGATCTGGATGGAGCGTATTTTGGCGAAGCCTGCGGCGCAGGAAACCAGCCCTTTCCGTCCCTTGCCTGACATCGATCAGCCCTATATCGACTCAATTTTGAGCAGGGCTTAACCACCCTTTCGTTTCACTGATTACGAAGGCTGCCTTGTGCAGCCTTTTTTTGCGTCAAAACAAGGCGGGCTCTCTTTCGCGTGGCAGCGTAAGGTGCCACGCGCGTCCGAGGCGCCGCGGGGGACGATGGGCCCAGCTGCGCCGCCGTCCATGGTGAGGTGCCACGCATGTGCGGGGTGTCGGTGTATTCGATGCGAAGCTCAATATCCGCTTGCGGGTGAAAGGTGTCCGTCTGCGCGGTAAAACAGGAGGAGCTTTCTTCTGACTCATTCGCTTCGGCACTTTAGTGTGCTATACTGCGGTCTGCTTTAGTTAAGTAAAGTCTTACCGCTGAAATGAGGTAGTAATGAAGAAGAAGTTCCTTTCGGTGTTGGCCGTGGCTTGCGTTGCCTGCCTTTCTGCCGCCCTGCTTGTGGGTTGCTCGCAGCAGCAGTCCAGCTCCAACGACGGTAACCCTGCCGACAATAAGCTCATCGTGGGCTTCGACAACAGCTATCCACCGTATGGTTTTATGGACGAGAACAACAACCCTACTGGTTTTGACCTTGATCTTGCTCAGGAAGTTGCCAACCGTAACGGTTGGGACATCGAGCTTTCTGCCATCGATTGGGATACCAAGGATGCTCAGCTGAACCAGGGTACCATCAACTGCATCTGGAACGGCTTCACCATGGAAGGCCGCGAAGATGACTACACCTTCTCCGAGCCCTACATGCTCAACGAGCAGGTAATCGTTGTTAAGAAGGATTCCGGCATCACGTCCCTTTCCGACCTTGCTGGCAAGACGGTGGTAACCCAGGCTGACTCTGCTGCGCTCGATGTACTTGAGGGCGACAAGAAGGACGTTGCCGATACCTTCAAGAGCCTGCAGACGCTTCCCGATTACAACAACGCATTCATGCAGCTTGAGTCTGGCATGGTAGATGCCGTTGCTTGTGACCTTTCCATCGCCCAGTACCAGATCGCTGCTAAGCCCGATGCCTATCAGCAGCTTGACCCCCTGAGCAGCGAGCACTATGCCGTTGGCTTCAAGAAGGGTGACGACGCTCTGGCGGCTAAGGTTACCAGCACGCTTAAGGATATGTACAACGATGGCACGGTTGAAAAGCTCATCGAGAAGTACGCCGATTACGGCATGAGTGCTGAGAACTGGGTGCTTAAGTAAGGAAAACAAAGCGAGTCTGCGCTCTTTTTCGGCTTCCTCGGAAGCTGACGCAAGAGCGGTGATCTCGACACTGCTGGGCGGAAGGCTACCCCTTCCGCCCTTTGTTGCGTTCGGCGGTTGAATCGCATGGCGCATAAAGGAGGAAGATTATGGAACTTGGCGTTATGGTTGGCGCCTTGGTGGATGGCTTGGGGCTTTCCGCCTGGATTTTCGTAGTTACGCTGGTTGGCTCTTTGCCGCTGGGCATCGTGGTTGCCTTGTGTCGAATGAGCTCATTCAAGCCGCTATCGCTGCTTGCCCAGTTCTACATTTCCATTCTGCGTGGCACTCCGCTGATGCTGCAGCTGATGGCCTTTATGTTTGGTCCTTATTATCTGCTGGGAATGAATATGGGCACCGACTGGAAATTCGGTGCTTGCGCCGTGGGCTTCATCTTGAACTATTCGGCTTATTTTGCCGAAATATACCGTTCGGGCATTCAGTCTATTCCGAAGGGCCAGTACGAGGCTGCCTTGGTTTTGGGGTACTCCCGTTCGCAAACTTTCTTCAAGATCGTGCTGCCCCAGGTGATCAAGCGCATTTTGCCTGCAATGGGCAATGAGATCATCACCCTGGTAAAAGATACTTCTTTGGCATTTGTATTGGGTATGGCGGAAATGTTCTCGGTTGCCAAGGCCCTTGCCGCAAGCAACGTGTCTATGATCCCCTATGCCATTGCTGCGCTTATCTACTGGGTGTTCTGCCTCTTCATCGAATTCATTTTGGGGCGCGTGGAAAAGAAGCTTGCCTACTACCACGACTAGCGTGTTAGCTTGAAGAATATGGGAAAAGGGGTTTCCTCTATGGAAAATATGCCGGTTGTGAACCTAGGCCATGCGCGCAAGGCGTTTGGCAGCAATGAGGTTCTAAAAGATATTTCGCTTACGGTGAACCAGGGCGATGTGCTGTCTATTATTGGTCCTTCGGGCGGCGGCAAGTCCACGCTTTTGCGTTGCATGACGCTGCTCGAAACGCTGGATGCTGGTTCGCTTGCATATGGTGATGTGAAAGTTGCTGAAGCTGACTCCACGGGCAAAGCGGTGTATGGCGGCAAAGATGTGCTTGCCCAGGCTAAGAAACGCTACGGCCTGGTTTTCCAGAATTTCAATCTGTTCCCGCATTTCACGGTGCTGCAGAACGTGACCGATGCCCTGATTAGCGTGCAGAAGCGCCCAAAGGAAGAAGCGCTTGCACGCGGACGCGAGCTGCTTGCCAAGATGGGGTTGGCCGACAAAGAGGATATGGTTCCTTGCGAGCTTTCCGGTGGCCAACAGCAGCGCGTTGCCATTGCCCGCGCTTTGGCGCTTGATCCCGATGTGCTGTTCTTCGATGAACCCACGTCTGCGCTCGACCCAGAGCTTACGCAAGAGGTCCTGCGCGTTATTCGTGAGCTTGCCGACGAGCACATGACCATGGTTATCGTGACACATGAAATGGCGTTTGCTCGTGACGTTGCCGACCGCGTTGCGTTTATGGATGGCGGCGTTATCGTCGAGGAAGGCCCGGCTCAGCAGGTTATCAACAACCCGCAGCATAACCGCACCAAGGCATTCCTCGCGCGTTTCCAGGAAGGCGCAGCCGATTAAGTATTACAGAGCCCTTGCTTCTGCAGGGGCTCTTTTGTTTAGTGCGCGGTATTAGCGCGTAGTTTCGGCATGCACAGTATGCTGGCTTTGAAAGGGGATAAGCATGATAGTTTCCATTGAAGGTCATACGCCAGATGTTTCCAGCGCTGCGTTTGTGGCTGATAACGCCACGGTTTGCGGTGATGTGGAGGTAGGGGAGGATTCCTCTATCTGGTTCGGTGCGGTGTTGCGTGCTGAGTGCGAGCCGCTGCGCATCGGCGATCGGACTAATGTGCAGGATAACGTTGTCGTGCATATCGATAGCGGATTTCCCGTAACTATCGGCAGTGACGTTACAGTGGGACACGGCGCGATAGTGCATGGCTGCACGGTGGAAGATGGCGTGCTGATAGGCATGGGGTCTACCATTCTCAATGGCGCCGTAATTGGCGAGGGTTCGGTAGTTGCTGCGGGAGCTTTGGTGCTTGAAGGGGCTGTAGTGCCGCCTTATTCGCTGGTTGCCGGTGTCCCTGCGAAGGTGAAGAAAGCCTTTAGTGCTGAAGAAGTGAAGAACCGTATTGACTATTACACGCCTCGCTATGTAAGAGAGGCTAAGTTGTACGCGGGGTCGAATTAGAGATATGTAGGACAACTTCCATATGCCTTATTGGTTTGTGGGATATCGTTCCACTAAAAAGAAAGGGCCCGCTTGTGCGGGCCCTTTCTAGGTTGCGGAATGATTGCCTATTCTTCGGTTGCCTTCAGCAGACCGTAGCCGCCATTGTCACGGCGATACAGGATGTTTACGGCGTTGGTGTCGCGATCGATGTAGGCGAAGAAGTCATGACCAAGCAGGTCGATCTGAACCAGGGCCTCTTCTTCGGTGAGGGGCTCGAGAACCAGTTCCTTCACGCGTACTACTTCGTCGTCAGCGGAAAGCTCCTGCATCAGACCATCGATGTCGAGCTTGGTGCCAGCCTTGGCGGGAGCGTCTGCGATCTTCTTGTCGATGATGCGGGTCTTGTATTTGCGGAGTTGGCGCAGAACCTTGGCAGCGGCAACGTCAATTGCGGCGTACATGTTCTCGTCGGTTTCTTCTACGCGAATGATGTGGCCGCGTGCGCGCATGGTAACCTCGCACTTAGCGGGGGTGGGGTTAGCAGGATTCTTTTCGACCTGCAGTACAACCTCGGCAGTAAGGGGGTTGATGTCCATGACCTTCATGGAGTTGCCGATTTTTTCTTCGGCATAAGCGCGGATGGGATCCGTGATGGGCATCTTGCGGCCGGTGATGGTGATTTCCATGATTTCACCTCTCAAACTGAAACGAACTTCGCGGTTTTTCGAGGGGCCCCTCATGAAACTGGAATGTCGAAAACGACAATTCATGCTGTGCGGAATGCGTGTTGGATGCACCTTTGCAGCACCTTCTGTAATGGGAGGCGGTTTCGTATTTCCCCTCGTCAACCGTCTTCGCTTATTAGTCTAGCGCACTTCTTTCTGATTTCATCAATAAAAATGAACTTGTTCTAAAACGTTGTATAAACGTTGCTATTGGTAAGGCATTTTGAATGATTTGCTCTGTTATTGTGGAACGCTGAAGAGAAGCGGAGGAATACCCCATGGCCCACAAACCGCATAAGGAAACCGGCATCTTCATTAACGAGGTGTCTTCCCATCAGCGTCGCTACCATAAGGTGCTGGAGCTCACCCATTCAACCACCAAGGCGGCGGGCGTCATGCTTCTTGGCGCTATTGTTGCACTGGTGGTGGCGAATACGGCAGCGCACGGAGGGTTTACCGAGTTCTGGCACACCGAAGTATCCTTTGGGTTTGGCTCAGCGCACGCAGAGATGTCGTTGGCCCACATCATCAATGATGTGCTTATGGCCATTTTCTTCCTGTTGGTCGGGCTGGAAATCAAGTACGAAATGACGGTGGGCGAACTTACCGATGTTCGCCAGGCTATCCTGCCTGTTGCTGCTGCTATTGGCGGCGTGCTCATGCCTGTAGGCATCTACCTGTTGTTCAATGCAAGCAACCCCGAAACAGTTATGGGTTGGGGCGTGCCCACTGCAACCGATATTGCTTTCGCGCTTGGTATTTTAGCGTTGTTGGGATCGCGCGTCCCTGCCGGCTTGCGTGTGTTCCTCAGTACTCTTGCGGTAGCCGATGACATTGTGGCCATCTTGGTCATTGCCGTCTTCTATGGGCACAGCCCTTCAATGATGTGGTTGGCGGCTGCAGCGGTGGTCATGGTTGTGCTTGTTGCACTGAACCGCACCCATGTGTATTCATTAGTGCCTTATTTGTTGGTGGGCGCAGTTCTGTGGTGCTGCATATTTATGTCGGGGGTTCACTCGACCATTGCCGGCGTGCTACTGGCCTTTGCCATTCCTTCCCGTTCGCATGTGAGGTTGAAGAGCTTCGCAAGTTGGTCGGGGCAGCGTGTGAAGGAAGCGGAGGAAAGCTATGTCCCCGACGAGCCGGTAATCGGTCAGACCGACTACTTGGCTAGCGTAACGCGCTTGGCGCGCGTTTCCCGTCAGGTGGTCCCTCCTGCAACGCGCTTGGAGCGCAGGCTGTACCCATGGGTGTACTTTGCGATTCTTCCCTTGTTCGCCCTCACCAATGCCGATGTGGCATTCATACAAGTGCCTGCGGGTGATATTCTTTCGAGCCCTATCTTTTTGGGCGTGTTCTTTGGATTGGTAATAGGCAAGCCTGCGGGCATCATGCTTATGAGTTTCATTATCGTGAAAACGAAACTATCTACTTTGCCCGAAAACGTGAATTGGTCCCATATGCTTGGTGCGGCGCTTTTGGGCGGCGTGGGCTTTACCATGTCCATCTTTGTGGCCAACTTGGCTTTTGCCGACGCTGCGTACGTAACGGTTGCCAAGGTGGCCATTTTGGCGGCATCGTTGGTGGCGGGCGTTTTGGGTTTCACGTTCTTGTTCTTCCAGGCGAAAGCCGCCACGCGGCGAGGTCAGCGTTTCGAAATGGAGCTTCCCTCCGCCAACAACAGGCAGTCGCACGCCGCGCACGAGGCTGAGAGACGTTATAAGCGAGAGCTCATTCAAGACGAGAATGAATAGTCATATTCCGTTGAGCTGGCGTTATGAAGCGCACCTTCACATATCTTTGCGTTGTTCGATGCGGGTTTGTTACCATTGCAAAAGCTGAATTCTTGCACTAGGGATACGTCTCGAATATGTGCAAGGTCAACGCGAAAGTGCTAGGAGGCCCTTTCATATGACAAAACAGACATGCGCTTCCAAGTCTAAGGTGGCTTTGAATGCTGCTTTTGCTGCCATTTTGGCCGTTGGACTTTCCGTCCCTGCAGCCAGTGCGTTCGCTGCGCCTTCCGACGATAAGCAGGCAGAGGCTCAGGCTGCCCTGCAAAAGCTCAACCAGTATCAGAGCGAGCTTGATCAGGCTTCTGCTAATTATGAAGCTGCTCATCAGGAGCAGATCGATGCCCAGAATCGTGTAGACGAAGCCCAGAAGCAGATCGAAGAGAAAACCGCTCAGATCGAAAAGGATCAGCAGCGTCTTTCCGATCGCGCTCGCGATATGTACCGTTCGGGTGACACCAATTTCTTGGACGTTATCTTGGGCGCATCCTCTTTTGAACAGTTCGCCACTACCTGGAACATGTTGGAAACCCTGAATGGCAATGATGCTGAACTGGTTTCCGAAACCAAGACCGCTCGCGAAGAGCTTCAGGCTGCAAAGCAGGAAGCTGAAGAGCAGGCCAAGGTGGCATCCGATAAGGCAGAGGAAGCCAAGTCTGTTGCTGAGGCAGCAGACCAGAAGGCATCTGAGATGCAGCAGACCTATAACAGCCTTTCCTCTGAGGCTCAGGAGCTTATTAGCCAGGAGCGTGCTGCCCAGGAAGCTCAGCAGCAGGCTGCTGCAGCAGCTGCCGAGCAGAATGGCACGGCAGGTAACGATGCTGCAACCACCATCACGAACAACAATCGCAACAACACAACCTCTAGCAATTCGAGCAGCAGCTCCAACTCCAACAAGAACAATGCTTCAAGCTCGGCAACCAACAACAGCAAGCCCCAGTCCGTTTCGGGCAATAGCGTGGTAAACCGCGCTTACTCCCAGTTGGGTAAGCCCTATCAGTGGGCCGCAGTTGGCCCGAACTCATTCGACTGCTCTGGTTTGGTAAGCTATTGCCTCACCGGTAGTTACAGCCGCTTGGGTACCACGGGTACCTTCATGGGCTGGACGCGTGTTTCCAACCCTCAGCCTGGTGATATTTGCGTAAACAGCCATCACTGCGGTATCTACATTGGCGGTGGCCAGATGATCCATGCTCCTCAGACGGGCGACGTGGTCAAGGTAAGCTCCGTGCACAGTGGCATGATTTATGTTCGCTACTAGCGAATCGCTATCATATGATTCTTCGAAAACCCGCTTCGGCGGGTTTTCTTTTTTATACAGGCGAAATTTGAGCGTCCATAATTCAAGCGCAAAATGCACATACGGCTTTGACCTGGTGCTATTTGTGAATATTGCGCATTGAAACTTTGAATACGGCACGGTGGCGTTGCGGCGCGAACCGTTTGCTTGTTAAACTGATCCAGCTATCGCTTAATCGCACCACAACACCACCAGGGGGAAACTCACGATGGATATTTCTATCGCAAAACATAAGCGAGCACTTGCTTCGGCTGCAATGGCCGTGGTTCTTGTTGCGGGCCTTGCCGTGCCTACTACGGTTGCTTTGGCAGAACCTACTGCCGCTGAAAAACAGGCTGAAGCGCAGCAGGCGCTCAATAAGCTCAACGAGATGCAGCAAAAGCTCGATGAGGCTTCGAATAACTACTACACGGCTATCGACGAGCAGAAGGCCGCCGAAAAAAAGGTTGAGGAAGCTCAGGAAAAGGTAGATCAGAAAACCAGGGAAATCGAAGGCTACCAGCAAAAGCTCGGTACCCGCGCTCGCGATATGTATCGCTCGGGCAATACCGGGTTCCTTGACGTAATCCTGGGCGCTTCTTCATTTGAGCAGTTTGCCACCACATGGAATACGCTTGAGCGGCTTAACGAAAACGATGCCGAATTGGTAACCGAAACCAAGAACGCACGCGAAGAACTGGAAAACGCCAAGCAGGAAGCCGAAGAGCAGGCTGAGGTTGCCGCCAACAAGGCTGCAGAAGCCAAATCCGTAAAGGACGAAGCTGAGGCAACCACCGCTCAGATGCAGCAGACCTACGACAGCCTTTCTGCCGAAGCGCAGGAATTGATGCGCAAGGAAGAAGAGGCTGCCGAAAAGGCTCGTCAGGAAGCTGCCGCCCGCGAAGCAGCTGCCGCTGCCGCAGCATCGAAGAACAATGGGGGCGGTACGGTAGACAACAGTGCCGTCCAAACCGTAACAGGCAACACGGTAGTTGATCGAGCCTATGCCCAGCTTGGCAAACCTTATGTATGGGGTGCAGCTGGCCCGAACTCCTTTGACTGCTCTGGCCTGGTTGGATACTGCATCACTGGCAAAATGGGTAATCATTGGTGTACCACTTACACCATGGCAAGCTGGAAGCGTGTTACCAATCCTCAGCCTGGCGATTTCTGCCTAAACAGCCACCATACGGGTGTTTATATTGGCAATGGCCAGATGATTCACGCGCCGCGAACGGGCGACGTAGTTAAGATCAGTGCTGTTCATTCTGGCATGTGGTACGTTCGCTATTAAACGGTGTTCCGCCAAGCGGGTGAAGTGTTTGCAGGTAGGCGCTGCTTTGGATAGGTAACGAACTGGTATTCGTATTTATGGAGGGCATTTGCATGCCCTCTTTTCTTTTGCGGGAAGTGTGGTACTATAGCACCCGCTAATCACAACAGCGGGATGTGGCTCAGCTTGGTAGAGCGCTGCGTTCGGGACGCAGAGGTCGCAGGTTCGAATCCTGTCATCCCGACCATTACAACCACTGAGGGGTATCCTGAAAAGGGTACCGTTCTTTTTTGTTAGAGTGCTTTTATATGTACTCGCAGTAAGAAGTTGGGGCTCTCGCAGGGCGCCAACTCACCACCACGGAGGTGCTTCATGAAGATTGGACCTTTCGGTCCCCTTGAGATCGTCATCATCCTCGTTGTAATTCTCGTTCTTTTCGGACCCAAGAACCTTCCCAAGCTTGGTACCGCAATTGGCAAGGCAGTTAAGAATCTGCGCGAAGGCCTAGGCGGCGGCAAGAAGGTTGAAGAGGCTGAAGAGCCCGCTCCTAAGGCGGCAGACGCCAAGGAAGAAATCGAAGTTGAGGTTATCGACAAGCCCGCGCCTGGCAAGAAGGCAGAGGCTGCCGAAGAGGCTAAAAAAGAAGAAGCATAGAGCTAACCGCTTCGCTTCATCACTGGTATGCAAAGGGCACGCTTCTTATGGAGGCGCGCCCTTTTCGCGAGTATAGGAAAGGAAGACTGGCCAGCATATGCATGGCCGAGGGGTGTAAACCATGGAAAACAACTACGTTCTTACTCAGGAAGGCAAGGAAAAGCTGGAGCAGGAGCTCCATTTCCTGGAAACCGAAAAGCGCGCAGAGATCGGCGACCGTATCCGCGTTGCTCGCGAATTCGGCGATATTTCCGAGAACTCTGAGTACGACGACGCAAAGAATGAGCAGGCTGCAAACGAGGTCCGCATCGCGGAGATCACTCGTATCCTCGGCGAGGCAACCATCGTGGAGGCTCCCACCGAATCTGGTCGCGTTAACATCGGCAGCCGCGTAACGGTAGATATGGGTGGCCGCGAGCGCGTATTCACCATTGTTGGCGGCGCAGAGGCAAACTCCGCCGAGGGCAAGATTTCCAACGAATCTCCCGTAGGCGCTGCCCTTTTGGGTCATAAGCAGGGCGAAGCCGTAGAGGCTCAGGGCCCCACCGGCCGCGTTATCAAGATGACCATTCAGGCAATCGAGCGCTAAGCAAGCTTTAAGGAATTCACATGGCAGAAGAAAACAACGAGCAAATAATCGAAGACGATCCGATTGAGGTGCGCCGCGCCAAGCGCGAGGCTTTGTTGGCGGAGGGCAAGAACCCTTATGGTCACGCTGCATTCGAGTACTCCCATCACATTGCCGACTTGGATGAAAAGTACGCCGAGCTGGCCGATGGCGAAAACACCGAAGATGCTGTTTCCATTGCGGGTCGTGTTATGGCCAAGCGCGTTCAGGGTAAAATCATCTTCTTCGAGCTCCAGGATGCCACCGGTCGCATTCAGCTCTTCTGCCGCATCAACGCTTTGGGCGAAGATGCCTTTGCCGAGATGAAAGACCTCGACCTGGGTGACTGGATTGGCGCACATGGCCTTATGATGCGCACGCGTCGCGGCCAGCTCTCTGTTGCCGTTGATTCGTTCCAGTTGCTCTCCAAGGCGTTGCGCCCGCTGCCTGAAAAGTTTCATGGCCTGAACGACAAAGAAATCCGCTACCGCCAGCGCTATGTCGACCTTATTGTTAACGACGAAGTGCGTGATACCTTCCAGAAGCGCTCGAAGATCCTCTCGGCTTTTCGCCGCTACATGGAGGCGGACGGTTATTACGAGGTGGAAACGCCCATCCTGCAAACCGTGCAGGGCGGCGCAACCGCTAAGCCGTTTATTACACATTTCAATGCGCTGAATCAGGAAAACTATCTGCGTATTGCCACCGAGCTTCACTTGAAGCGTTTGCTGGTTGGCGGTTTCGAGCGTGTGTTCGAAATCGGTCGCATCTTCCGCAACGAAGGAATGGATCCCACTCACAACCCTGAGTTCACTTCGATGGAAGCCTACTGCGCTTTCAACGACTTGCAGGGCATGAAGAAGCTGGCTCAGGGTGTTATCAAGGCAGCCAACGCTGCAGTGAACGACTCCGAACAGCTTGAGTACCAGGGCCAGACCATCGACATTTCGGGCGAGTGGCCTTCTATTCCCATGACGGAAATCGTTTCCAAGGCACTCGGCGAAGAGGTTACGCTCGACACGCCTGTTAGCCATCTGGTCGAGCTTGCCAAGAAGAACGGCATCGAGGTGAAGCCCGAGTGGACTGCCGGCAAGCTTATTGCCGAGCTGTACGACGAAATCGGTGAGCCTACCATCGTGAACCCCACCTTTGTTGTGGATTACCCGGTTGAGGTAAGCCCACTAGCCAAGCGCTTCGAGGACGACCCTCGTCTGACCGATCGTTTTGAGCTTGTTATTGCAGGTCATGAGTACGCCAATGCCTTTAGCGAGCTAAATGACCCGGTTGACCAGGCAGAGCGCTTCCAGAAGCAGATGGAGGAAAAGGCTTCTGGCGATGACGAGGCCATGGAGTATGACACCGACTACATCCGTGCTCTTGAGTACGGCATGCCTCCTGCGGGCGGCATCGGTATCGGCATTGACCGCGTAGTTATGCTCCTTACGAACCAGCCGAGCATTCGCGACGTGCTGCTGTTCCCCCACATGCGTCCTGAGGCCAAATAGAGGAATCCTCGTTTTATCCGAACAGGGATGATCTTGTGTGAAATAGCGGGTGAGAATTTCGGGACTGTCCCCAAAATTCTCACCCGCTTCTGTATTCTAGTCACAGATTGTTAACGGGTTAGCACTCGCTGTTTTTGAGTGCTAGCATTATTCCGAATTAAACTTACTTGCCGAGAGAATCGAGGCTTACATGTCCTTCGACAAGTTTACCGACAAGGCCAGAAAGGTACTGGTGCTTGCCCAGGAAGAGGCTCGTGCGCTGCACCAGCCTTATGTGGGTACCGAGCACGTCCTTTTGGCTTTGTTGAAGGAAAAAGAAGGTTTAGCCGCCCAGGCGCTTGACCATCTGGGCGTTACGTACGAAGCTGCCCTTACCTGCGTGCAGCAACTCATTAAAGGCGATGCATCTACCGACGTTTCGGGCCATTTGAGTTTTACTCCGCGCGTAAAGCGCGTATTGGAAAACTCACTACGTGAAGCCATGCAGATGGGCAAAAGCTATATCTCTACCGAGCATCTGCTGCTAGGCATTGTTCGCGAAGGCGAAGGCACGGCGATTGATGTATTGCGCAAACTCGGAGTGGAAGGCGATGCCATTCGCTCTTCCTTAAACGATATGGTGGGTCAGTCTGCGGTGTTCGCGGGCGCTACTAATTTCGATCCCAATGCGGGCGCTTCCGACAGCATGCTGAAGGAATTTGGTGTCGACCTCACCAAAAAGGCCAAGGACGGCAAACTCGATCCCGTAATCGGGCGAGCTGGCGAAATCGAGCGCGTGATGCAGATCCTCTCGCGTCGCCAAAAGAACAACCCACTTCTTATCGGTGAGCCCGGCGTGGGCAAAACCGCTATTGCCGAAGGCTTGGCTCAGCTTATCGTTGCCGACCAGGTACCCGATATCATTCGCAATATGCGCATCGTCACGCTTGACGTATCTGCCCTGGTGGCAGGCTCCAAGTACCGTGGTGAATTCGAAGAGCGTTTGAAGAAGTGCATTAAGGAAGTTGAGCAGGCGGGCGACATCATCCTGTTCATCGACGAGTTGCATACCCTTATCGGCGCTGGCGCCGCTGAAGGCTCCATCGATGCGGCTGCCATTTTGAAGCCGCCCCTGTCGCGTGGCGAAATTCAGATTATCGGCGCTACCACGCTCGACGAATACCGCAAACACTTGGAAAAGGATTCCGCTTTCGAGCGTCGCTTCCAGACGGTAATGGTGAAGGAGCCAAGCGAAGAGCAGGCTGTTCGCATCCTCGAAGGCTTGCGCGATCGCTACGAGGCGCATCATCACGTGCATTTCACCGATGACGCACTGCGCGCCGCAGTAAGCCTTTCCGATCGCTATATCCAGGATCGTTTCCTCCCCGATAAGGCCATTGACGTTTTGGACGAGGCTGGCGCTCGCATGCGCATCCGCAACATGGTCCTACCCGAAGAGGTGCAGAAGATCGCCGATGAACTGCGCAGCGTCCGCACTCAGAAGGATGATGCCATCGCCAAGCAGGACTTCAAGCGCGCAGATATCCTGCACGAAAAGGAAGTAGAGCTTGTCGCCAAGCGCGATGAGGCGCGCAAGGCGTGGGAAGAAAAGAACAGCAACACGATTAACGAGGTTGCGGTAGAAGACGTTGCCGATGTGGTTTCCATGACCACTGGCGTGCCCGTTTCCAACCTTACTGAGGCGGAAACCGAAAAGCTGCTCCGCATGGAGCAGGTACTCCATGAGCGCGTTATCGGTCAAGATGAAGCAGTTACGGCTCTTTCGAAGGCTATTCGTCGTTCACGTTCGGGCCTGAAAGACCCGAAGCGTCCTGGTGGATCGTTTATTTTCCTTGGTCCTTCGGGTGTGGGAAAAACCGAGCTTTCCAAAGCTTTGGCGGAATTTCTCTTCAATTCCGAAGATGCGCTTATCTCCTTCGATATGTCCGAGTACATGGAAAAGCACTCGGTGTCGCGTCTGGTTGGCTCGCCTCCAGGTTATGTGGGCTACGATGAGGGCGGTCAGCTTACCACGGCAGTGCGTCAGCGTCCGTATTCGGTTGTGCTGTTCGACGAAATCGAAAAGGCTCACCCCGATGTGTTCAATATCTTGCTTCAAATCTTGGAGGAAGGGCGCCTTACCGATTCGCAGGGTCGCGTTGTTGATTTCCGCAACACGGTTATCATCATGACTTCCAACGTCGGTGCGCGCGAAATCACGGCTACCACCCCCTTGGGCTTCACCTCAAGCGCCAATGGTGGCATGGACGACAAGGAAATGAAGCAGCGCGTGATGGGCGAGGTAAAGAAGCTTTTCCGCCCTGAATTCCTGAACCGCATCGATGAGATCATCGTCTTTAAGAGCCTTACCGAAGAAGAGATCGTGAAGATCGTCGATCTTATGATTGCCGATTTGCGCGAGCGTCTTATCGAGCAGAACATGTCCATCAACCTGACGCCCGAAGCGAGCCGCTTTGTTGCCAAGGAGGGCACCGACCTTTCCTTCGGAGCTCGTCCATTGCGTCGTGCCATCCAGCGCCTCATCGAGGATCCGCTTTCCGAGCAGCTTCTTGAGGGCCGTTGGAGCAGTGGCTCGGTTATCGATGTCGATGTGGAAGATGACAAGCTCGTATTCAATGCGGGTACTGGCTCTATCCCGGCACCGCGCAAGCGTGATACCATAGCTGCCGAGGCTGAATTGCTTCTTGCCGGCTATGATCTTGGTCACGCGGGTATTTCTTCGCGTGGCGGCTCTTCTGCAGGAGGCCAGGCAGCCGACTGAGCCTGAAGTGCACCAGCGCTGCGGCTCTGAATCCGCACCAGGTGTACAGGAGCTATCATGACTGAAAAGACCATCGATCCGATCTTTGCCCCTTCCGTGCTTGAGCACGCCATGGCTATGTTCGATGACGTCAATTTCGACGCCCTCAAGGCGGAACCCCGCCTTGAGGGTGTCGTTGATAAGAACCCCAAAACTGCTGCGATTATCTTGGCCGGCGGCAGCGGCGAGCGTTTTGGTCACGAAGGTGGCAAGCAGCTCGTGGAAATTGCCGGCAAGCCCATCCTCACCCGTTCTGCCGAAGTGTTCGATGCTGTAGGTGATGTGGGCCTTATCGTTATCGTGTGCCCCGAAGAGCGCATGAGCGAATACCTTTCTAAAGCAATCGACCCGTTCCCCTTTGTGACGCCCATTGTTATGGCTCCCGCCGGATCGATTCGCCAAGAATCTGCCTTTTCCGGCCTTGAGCTGGTGCCCGAGGAATACGAGTTCGTTATGCTCCACGATGGCGCAAGGCCTCTTATCACCAAAGAGCTCATCGAACACACCATCAGCACGCTCAAAGGTAATATTGATTGCGACGGCGCATTGGTGGGGCATCCCTCCATCGATACGTTGAAAGTTGTCGAAAACGGGGTAGTGGTTGGCACGCCCGACCGCTCGGTGTTCTGGAACGCTCAAACCCCTCAGGTTTTCCGCGCTGGCATCTACCGCCGCGCTCATGCTTCGGCCCTCTCCGATGGATTTGTGGGTACAGACGATTCTTCGCTTATTGAACGTTTGGGTGGCCGTGTGCTCATGGTTGAGGGAAAGCGCGACAACATCAAACTCACCGTTCCTGAAGACTATCTGATTATCTCTGCGGCAATTCGCGCGGCAATTGAAGATCGCCGAGAGGAGCAACTCTAAGTGACTGAGCAAAACCAAGCTTTATCCGCCGTGCCCATGCGTGTGGGTCTCGGTTACGATGTGCATGCCTTTGCCCCCGATCGCAAACTGATTTTGGGTGGCGTAGAAATCCCTCATCATCAGGGGCTTTTGGGTCATTCTGACGCCGATGTTTTGGCTCATGCGGTGGCTGATGCCCTGCTCGGCGCGATTCGAGGTGGCGATATCGGCAAGCTTTTCCCCGATACCGATCCTGCTTATGAGGGTGCCGATTCTCTGAAGCTGTTGGCTGCGGTTGCGAATCTTGTGCGTGAACAAGGCTTTTTTATCGTTGACATCGATTGCGTAATTGCCGCCCAAGCTCCAAAGCTTTCGCCTTATCGCGATATGATGCGTGAAAACCTGGCGACCGCCTGTGGAATCGCGGTAGAAAACTTGGGAGTGAAGGCAACTACTACCGAGCACCTTGGCTTTGAAGGCCGAGAAGAGGGCATTTCTGCTCAGGCTGTGGCGTTGGTATGCCGCTGTAAGTAGCCCGTAGAGCGGGCCCCTTCCTACTGGTAGAATTCGCGTGCGGCAGTTGCCGCATATGCTGTTTCGAGGAGATTGCATGATCAAGATTTACGATACCAAGGCGCGTGAAAAGCGTCCCTTTGTTCCCGTTGCCGACGGCAAGGTGAATATGTATGTATGCGGCCCAACTGTGTACAACTACATTCATATCGGAAATGCTCGCACGTTTATTTCGTTTGACACCATTCGCCGTTATCTGATTTGGCGTGGCTACGAGGTGAAGTTCGTGCAGAACATCACCGACGTGGACGACAAGATCATCAAAAAGGCAAATGAAGAGGGCCGTAGCGCTTCTGAGGTTGCTGCGGAATACGCCCAGGCATTTATCGACGACATGCGTGCTGCCGGCGTAATGGACCCGGATGTTCGCCCTCGTGCCACTGAGGAAATCGACGAGATGATCGCGCTGGTCGAAAAACTCATCGAAGGCGGTCATGCCTACGAGGTTGAAGGCGACGTATACTTTGCGGTTCGTTCGTATGAGGGCTATGGTCAGCTTTCCGGCCGCAATGTCGACGAAATGGAGTCGGGCCATCGTGAGCTGCGCGCAGACGGCCAGGGCTTGGAAGATCGCAAGCGTGATCCCCTCGATTTCGCCCTGTGGAAGGCTGCTAAGCCAGGCGAGCCTTCGTGGGATTCTCCTTGGGGCAAAGGCCGTCCCGGCTGGCATATCGAGTGCTCGGCTATGTCGAAGAAGTACCTGGGCCTCCCGTTCGATATCCACGGTGGTGGCGCAGACCTGGCGTTCCCTCATCACGAAAACGAGCGTGCTCAGTCAGAAGCTGCTTTTGGTTGCACATTCTCCAACTACTGGATGCATGGCGGCATGCTTCAGATCAACCACGAAAAGATGTCCAAGTCACTGGGCAACTTCCTGTTGCTGCGCGATGTGCTTAAGACTACCGATGCCCGTGTGCTTCGAATGCTGATGCTGCAAACGCATTACCGAAGCCCGCTCGACTTCTCGGACGAGCGTTTGGGCGAATCGGAGGCAATGTTTTCCCGTCTTACCAACTTCGTCAAGAACACCGCATGGTTGTGCGCCAACGCCGAAGGTGAAACCACGGTCGACCTCGTTGCTTATCAAAAAGCAATCGATGATATGTGCGATTCGTTTATTGAGGCAATGGACGATGATTTCAATACGGCGGGTGCTTTGGGCGCTGTCTGTTCGTTTGTGCGCGAAGCGAACACGATCCTCGCTGAGGCTTCGGTGAGCAGTGAAGATGCTGCCACAGTGCTTGCCGGCGCCGATGCGGTGTGCGACCTGCTTAGCGTTCTCGGTGTCGATCTCAATGCTTGCGAAGACAAGGGGTGCGATTCCTCGAACGAAGTTGTGGCCTTGGCTGTTGAGCTTGCTGGGTTTGCGGGGTGCGATGCTGAAGGGGCCATCGAGGCTCTGCTGGCGCGCCGTGCTGAAGCCCGTAAGGAAAAGAACTTCGCCCTTGCCGATGCGGTACGCGATCGGTTGGGCGATCTGGGCTTTGTGGTTGAAGATACACCGCAAGGCGCACGTGTGAGCCGAGCATAGCAAAATGAATACGGGGGCCTTGTGCCCCCGTTTGCCTTTCCTTACGGCATGTTTGCGTTTGCAATGATTGGGTTTTATCGCATGGTAAAACCTTGTTAGAACATGTTCATTTATTGGAGCAATTCGTGTAATATGTCGTAGTCGTGTATGGTGTGAAAGACTGCGAAAACTGGAAGGGGATTGCTCATGATAAGGCGGAACCAGTATGTGTCTGTTCATGAAACAAGGGCTCAGGTGACGCGCGAAAAGCTTTTGAAAGCCGCTATCAAGCTCGTGAACCGCGATGGCATGAAGCAGCTTACCGTTCGCAACATTTGCGATGAGGCTGGGCTTTCAACAGGTAGCTTCTACAACCTGTTCAGCGGCAAGGAGGATCTTATCTCCTATTACCTGAAGTACGCTTTCGCACCTTATCGCGAAAAGGCTCTTGAGGGCAGTGACGAATATGGCCCAGTTGAGCGCGTCCTTCTTTTGTATCGTGCTTATGTTGAGTACTGCAAGGATATGGGTCTTGAATTCGTTTCCGGCCTGTATGCTTCCAATCACAATCCTTTCTTCGACTTCATGCATCGCGATGCTGAAGACGATTTCATCATTGTTTCGGTTCGCAATTATCTTGCAGAAGCTATCGAGTTGGGTATTGTGCGTGACGATGTCGATCTTGACGAAGCCATGCTTCGCATTGCTGCCGCGTCGACGGGCTTGCTGTTCTACTGGTGCGTGTTTGATGGCGATATCGACATTGAATACGAAGTTGATGAAGCCATCAAAACCTATTTGCTTTCTATTACCGTAGATCCAAATATGAAGCTTAACATCGAGCCTCTGGAGTCAAAGGGCTGCTTTTTGAAGTAACCGTCTTTGTTTGGCGTTTTCGGCACACGCTTCGGTGTCCTGTTCTGCGGTGTGTGCTTCCAAAACTGTGCGATGAAAGTCCATGAAAGGCCTCCCGTTTCATGCCGAAAGAAGCGGGAGGCCTTTTTGTGCGTGGAGGATGTCGGGTGTTGTCGTCGGGGGTGTTCAAAATAGCCAAACGTATAGCTTATGGAATCGTAAATGATTATTAATTATTGCAATTCATTTGCTTTGAACTGGCTATTTAGTTCTATTGAATACTGTTCGAGAACATGTGAACGTGTTATCCTTGAACCATCAGAAGCAGGCATGCACCGTAGGCGTGCGAGGGGCTTGCTGCAACACTTCAAGGAGGGGTAACGATGGTTTTCGAAAACGTTGTCGTTGCATATGATGGATCCGACCAGGCTCTTGCTGCCGTGAAGAAGGCTGCTGAAATCGTTGGCGGCGAAGAAGCCGCAAAGCTTCATGTGGTATTTGTAACCACGCATCCTAACGCTCAGCTTCCCGCGAACTTCAACAGTGCTTCGTTCGATCCTCAGCAGTACCTGCTTTCCGTTGAAGACATCATGGCCCTTTACAACAAGACCATTGATGAAGAAACCGAAAAGGTTAAGGAAGGCATTGGCGATTCGCTCGATTCCTTGGGCGATAAGGCAACCATCGAGGTAATTCCTGGCTATACGCCGGCCGCTGACATTCTCGGCTATGCTGAAAAGGTTAACGCCGACCTTATCGTAATGGGCTCTCGTGGCCTTGGCGCAATTCGCGGTGTTCTCGGTTCGGTTTCCTACGCTGTTCTGCGTGAAGCACCGATGCCCGTATTGGTAATCAAATAAATAAGGACAGAAGGCCCGCTCTGGGAGCGGGTCTTCCCTTTGTGTCGTAAGGCCCCAAATGGGGCTAGCGGTTACTTCCAAATAGGCTGGATGCGCAAAAGCACATCCAGCCTATTTTTGTTGATGGCGAGGTTTTGGCTTATGGGGGCATTCGATTACGCGGGCCGGTTAATCTAATGGTCTCGCTCGGCGTTAAGCCAGTTTCGTTGGCTTTTCCGCCGTATCAATCGATTCTATTGCTTTTTTCACAACATTGAATAGCAGGTCAATGTGGTCTTCGCGGTGGTTCAAACAGGGAATATAGGTAACGTCTGCAGTAATGTCGTTTTGGCTGCACAGAGTGCAGAAGAAATCGCACGCTACCGACTTGATGTCATAGAGCGATTCCAAGCAGTCGGAAGCAAAACCAGGCGTCACAAGGGCTATCCGCGAAACTCCCTCGGCAGCCCATTGGGCCAGTTGGGTTTTGGGATGGGGCGTAACCCACGCACGCGAATCCTCGAAACGCGAATGGTAGGCAATAGCCCAGTCGGAATGAGGTATTCCAAGCAGCTTCATTGCCTGATGTACGCTGGATTTGATTTGCTCCACATAGGTATCGCCCGCTTCGATGTCTGCAAGGGGGATAGAGTGGAACGCGAGAAGAAGCTTGCTGCCTGGACGATACTCCCAAGCATCGCGTATGGATGCAGCGAGTGCCTGTGCGTATAAAGGGTTGTCGTTGTAACCTTCAATAATCTTCCCAAGCGATAAGCTGGGATGCTTGCCAACCTGAACCTGTATGGCTTCCTTGCACGTTTTAACGGTGCTGAAGGCGGTTTGAGGAAACAGAGGCAGTGCAACAATTTTGTTGCATCCAGCGGCTTCGAGCTTTTGCAGGGCATGGCTTATTGACGGATTGCCATAGCGCATGCCGACTTCGCACAGAGCGTTGATGCCCGCTTTGGCAAGGCGCTCGTTCAATGCATCGCACTGAGCGCGGGATTCAACTGCAAGCGGCGAACCGTTGGGTGTCCATATCTGCTGATAGCGCGGAGCTGTTTTCTTCGGCCTGGTTCGGGCAATGAAGAGACGCAAGATGGGTTGCCAGATAACTGGCGGAACCTTGATGATGTTTCGGTCGGAAAGAAATTCGATCAGGTACGGGCGAATGTCCTTCGGCTCAGGGGAGTCGGGGGAGCCCGTATTTATGAGAACAATGCCGGTCTTTTCTTTCTTTAAATCCATGATTGGGACTATAGCAAAATCATGAGCCGAAAAATTTATCGCTGCGAGGGATGTACATTTTTTACGGTGAATCGCGGCGTCACTGGCGCCTCGAGGAAGTTGCGAAGCGAATCATGCTGTGCTCTTGAAGATATGTGCTAATGCTGGCCTGAGGACGGCGGATGAAGCGGAAATGCAGATATACTCATATGATGGCTTTCCGAAAAAGGTGAGGCGCGAACAAAGGAGCAACAGGCAATGGCCTTTCTGTTTGGCTGTGAAAATGTGCATTTGGAATATCCCACGAAGGTGATCTTTGAATCGCTTTCCCTTGGCGTTGACGATGGCGATTGCGTGGGTGTGGTTGGTCGTAACGGTGACGGCAAATCGTCGCTTTTAGGTTTATTCGACGGAACGGTTGAACCCGATGATGGCCGCGTGCTGCGAACAGGTGGTGTTCGCTTTGCCTCTCTTCGCCAGGCAGATGAGTTAGACGACGCAAAGTCCATTGGATGGAATGTGGTGGGCGATACACCCGAATACGAATGGGCATCCGATGCTCGCATTCGCGACATCATCGACGGCATGATCGGCGACTTGGACTGGGATGCCGAAGTTGGCACGCTTTCCGGCGGCCAGCGCCGCCGCGTTGACCTTGCCCGTGTGCTGATTGCCGATGCTGACGTATTGCTGCTTGACGAGCCCACCAACCATCTTGATGTGGTTGCCATCAACTGGTTGGCAAAGCACCTTAAGAAGCGCTTTTCACGCGGCGCTGGTGCCTTAGTGGTGGTAACGCACGACCGCTGGTTCCTCGACGAGGTATGCCTTCGCATGTGGGAAGTCCACGATGGCATTGCCGAACCATTCGAAGGTGGCTATTCCGCTTATATTCTCCAACGGGTGGAGCGTCAGCGCCAGGCCGAGGTGGCGGAGCAGAAAAGGCAGAACCTTATTCGCCGTGAATTGGCATTTCTTTCCCGTGGCGCTCGGGCGCGCTCTAGCAAGCCACGTTTTCATGTTGAAACGGCACGTGCCCTTATTGCGGAAGAGCCTCCGCTTCGTAACACCACAGAACTTAAGCGCGCCGCTATTTCTCGATTGGGAAAGAAGTGCGTTGACGTGATCGATGCCTCGTTCTCCTACGGGCAGAACAAGGTTCTTGATGATGTTACCTGGATGATCGGTCCTGGTGACCGCTATGGCCTTTTGGGTGCGAACGGTGCTGGCAAATCGACGTTGCTCGATATCGTTCAGGGCAAGCTCCGCCCTCAAACGGGTCGCGTGAAAATTGGAAAGACTGTGAAATTCGCTTTCCTTTCCCAGAAGCTCGAAGAACTGGAAAAGCTGAAGGGCGATCGCGTTCGCGAGGTTCTTTCTCGATACAACGCTCGTTACATGATAGACGGCAAGGAAGTTTCTCCTGCTCAGTTGCTTGAGCAGTTGGGATTCACCAATGCCCATTTGAATATGCCGGTCGAAACGCTTTCCGGTGGCCAGAAGCGCCGTTTGCAGTTGATGCTGATTCTGCTTGACTCGCCGAACGTGCTTATCCTGGACGAGCCCAGCAATGACCTTGACACCGATATGACCGTTGCCATGGAAAATCTGCTCGATACCTGGCCGGGCACGCTGATCGTGGTAAGCCACGATCGCTACCTGATGGAACGCGTAACCGACGATCAGTTCGCGCTTATCGATGGCAAGCTCACGCATTGTCCTCGTGGTGTGGACGAGTACCTTGAATTGCTTGAAGAAGACCGCAGAGCCCAATCGAACAAGACGACAAGTGCGTCAAAGCAGGGTAGTGCTGTCCAGCCTCAGGCTCAATCGGGGCTTTCTGCCGCTGAGGTTCGAGAGCTTAAAAAGCAGGCACGCTCCATCGAGAACAAGATGAAGACTCAGGAAAAGAAGCTCGCCCAGGCCAAGGAGGATCTGCTGAAGGTTGATCCTTATGACTATCAGGCATTAGGTGAAGCGCAGGCGGGTATTCACGAGCTCGAACAGCGTATTGAAGCGCTGGAAGAGGAATGGCTGCTAGTGGCTGAGCAAATGGAAAGTTAGCCTGTTGCGTGCCCACGGTGGGGAATGCCGTTTCTTTTCACGCGACTGGGCTTGCGGTAGAGTTGTTTTCAGCATAATTCGTCCAATGAATGGGCGTTTGCGAGCATGGCTCGCGTGATGGGAAGGGTTGTATGGACGCGGTAACTCGTATTTCCGGCTCTACAAGGCTGGTGGGTCTTATTGGCTCACCCGTAACGTATTCTGGCTCGCCGGCTATCCACAATGCTGTGTTTGAGAGGATGGGCTACGATTACGCCTTTGTTCCCTTCGATGTGAAACCAGAGAACTTGGAATCGGCTGTGCGTGGCATGGAGGCGCTTGGCTTTTTGGGCTATAACGTAACGGCACCGTATAAGAATGCCATCGTCCCTTATCTTCATGAAATTTCTCGGACGGCAGAAATTATGGGCGCGGTAAGCACTGTGGTAATTCAGAATGGCCGTTCTTTGGGCGACAACGCCGACGGTGCCGCTTTTATGCGCAATTTGGTACTGAATGGCATCAATGTGCGCGGAAAGAAGATAACCGTGTTGGGCGCTGGTGGCGCAGCTTCCGCCGTTGCTGTTCAGGCGGCGCTCGATGGAGTGGCGCAGATCGATGTATTCAATAGACAGGAGTCGTATCTGCAAAGGGGATATGAGCTGATCGATCGATTACACGGGTATTCTCCCTGTGAGATTTCCCTTTATGCTCTTTCCGACGAAGATCAGCTAAGGGCATCGCTTGCCGAATCAGCCCTGGTGGTAAATACAACCACCGTGGGGTATCCCGATGATCCCGGCTGTCTTCTGACGGCGGATATGTTGCGACCCGAGCTTATCGTGGCGGATCTGGTGTACAACCCCCGCAACACCGAACTCATACAGCTGGCGCGTTCCTGCGGCTGTAAAACCGTTGACGGCGCTGGCCCCTTTGTGCAGCAGGCGGCAATTGCCGAGCGTCTTTGGCTGGGTCGTGAAATGCCCGTCGACTTTGCGATGGAAACCTTTTTCGCTGATTAGTCAATTGCGTTGCGGGGTCAGACAGGGGGTCGTGAAATGTCTGTCGCCCTGCAAGTGGGCAAGATGATGCAAAAGGCTGGCTACCGCTGGTTTCGCGGTGCATAGAATGAAAAAGCCCGTTCAATGAACGGGCTTGGAAATTCTGGCGGAGGAAGTAGGATTTGAACCCACGGTGCCTTGCGGCACAACGGTTTTCAAGACCGCCGCATTCAACCACTCTGCCATTCCTCCGAATCGGTAGGGATTAGGATAGCATAACTTGGTGGTGAGGTATGGAGCTCATTTGTTCAGATACGCAAGATATTGAATTCATGCGTCTGGCAATTGCTGAAGCGCGCAAGGCGGAACTGCTTGACGAAGTGCCCATCGGCGCAGTGGTGGTGCACGACGGAGAGGTGATTGCCGCTGCATACAATCGTCGCGAGACGGATGCCGACCCTGCCGGCCATGCGGAATTCCTTGCAATGAAACAAGCCTCAAACAAATTAGGCGTTTGGCGTCTGTCGGGGTGTACGGTGTACGTTACGCTTGAGCCATGCATCATGTGCGCGGGGCTTATGCACCAGGCGCGCATCGATCGTTGTGTGTTTGGTGCATTCGATACGAAGGCAGGTGCGTTAGGTTCGCTGTATCAGGTGAATGCCGACGAGCGGTTGAACCATGTGTTCGAGGTTACGCCTGGGGTATGCGAAGAGGATTGCGCATCGTTGCTGCAAACGTTTTTTCGCGAAAAACGCAAGCGCAATAAAGCAAGAAAGATCGCAGCGCGCGCCGAGAAAGCAAATGAACCTGCTGCTGCGATAAACGAGTAGAACAATAAAGAATCGAATCAGGATGGTGCTTCTGCATGAGGCTTGAAGGTTTGCCAATGAAAAACGTTACAAAGATCATTTCGCCTGCAAAGGTGAACCTGGTTTTGGCTGTGGGTGAAAAGCAGGAAAGCGGGTTCCACGAGGTGCAAACCATCATGCACTCGCTTGCCCTGCACGACACGCTTTCCATGCGTCGTTTCGATGACGAGGGTTCGGGCGATGGCCTTCAGGTGATGCTGAAGTGCGAAAGCTCTTTTACCATCGACCCGCTTTTGATCAAGGCCGAGGAAAACATCGCCTACAAGGCTGTGGTTGAGCTGGCAAAGGCTTTGGGCTGCACGCAGGATGAAACCATCGAAATGATTCTCAACAAGGTAATTCCTGCTGAAGCGGGCTTGGGCGGCGGCTCTTCCAATGCGGCTGCTGCGTTGGTTGGTGCGGCAACGCTGTGGGGCGTTGGCGTGGAAGATGAGCGTGTGCAGGAAGTGGCATCGCGTTTGGGCGCCGATGTTTCCTTCTTCCTGAAAGGCGGTTGCGCGCGTCTTTCGGGTAAGGGCGACGTGTTCGAGACTCGACTTGATCCCCGTTCTGGCTTCGTTCTGCTTGTTCGCCCCGATGCTGGCGTATCTACGGGTAAGGCCTATGCGGCGTTTGATGAAGATCCTGTTTTGCCCAGTTCAGAGTATCTTTCGTCGATTGCAGCTTTGGATGCTGCGGCTGATGTTTCCCTGTACAACAACCTCGAAAAGGCGGCTTGTTCGGTAACGCCGGTGGTTGCTGGGGTCCTTGAATGGGGAAGGGCTGCTGCTGGCGAGGAAAATGTGGTGCTGTGCGGAAGCGGTTCGGCGGTGTGCTGCATTTTCGATAGCTACCAGGCGGCGTGTGAGGCTTCGGTTGAGGCGCGCAAGCATGAATGGTGGACGCGCGTAACGTCTTTCTCTCCATTGGGCGCTGCCATTGTGGAGGCTTTATAATAGAGATGTCGAGTAACTCGAGGTAAGGTGGCGAAAACCACCAGTGGTTTTCCCCGCATCACAGCAGTGCGTCTGCGGGCGTGGCTGCGCGAGAAACGCTAGGAGCAAGTTATGGAAGCAATTATTGCAATCGTTGTTGTGGTGGTGATTCTGGCCATCGTCCTTATTGCCCTGTACAACAACCTCGTTCAGCTGCGCAACCGCGTTGACAATGCTTGGTCGCAAATTGATGTTCAGCTGCAGCGCCGTTTGGATCTTATTCCCAATTTGGTGGAAACGGTGAAGGGCTATGCTGCCCACGAAAGCGGTACGCTCCAAAAGGTAACCGAAGCGCGTTCTGCGGTATGCAACGCTACGACGCCCGAGCAGAAGATGGCTGCCGATAACTTCCTTTCGGGTACGTTGAAGAGCTTATTCGCGGTTTCTGAGGCTTATCCCGACTTGAAAGCAAATGCTAATTTCCAGCAGCTGCAAGCTGAGATCTCCGCTACGGAAGACAAAATCAGCTATATGCGTCAGAGCTACAACGACACAGTAATGAAATACAACAGTGCGATTCAGACGTTCCCTGGAGTACTGGTTGCTGGCCTCTTCAAGTTCACTGCGCGTGAAAACTTCGATGCCAACGCAGCTGCCTCGGCTGCGCCGGTTGTTTCCTTTGGCCAGGGCAACGATGCTGCGCAGGCTCCCTCGGTAAACATGGGAACCGCCCCTAAAGATCCGTCGGATACGCCTTCAGTGAAATAGGGTATCCAGCGGAGCTTTCTGCTAACATCCTATTTCCGATAAAACCTGATCGATGCTTTTTACTGGGCATCGATGGATGACGAAGACGTCGCCTATGTGGGCGGCGTCTTTGTCTCGGTGCAGCTATCTTCCGGCTGCCGGTTTGTGAGTGTCGGCAGCGTTTTGGCAAATTGGCCAAGGCTATCTTGCCAAAACAGCGGGGCTTCCAGGTGATTCGGTGCCGAATGCGAAGCCGGGGCCAATTGTGCAATTGGGGTCAGTTGGGCAATAAAGGGTCTGCTTGCTGCTGGGTCGTATAAAATGAAAAAAGCCCGTTCGAAACGAACGGGCTCGATATACGGTGGCGGAGAGCTGGGGATTCGAACCCCAGATACGCTTTTGGCGTATACTCGCTTAGCAGGCGAGCACCTTCGGCCTCTCGGTCAGCTCTCCGTATATGCGAATTGAAATGATAACGTGCCCGCCCTCATCTTGCAAGGAGAAGAGCAGTGCAAAACCATGCTTTCATCAAAAAAAATCGCCAAAATGGTCAATTCGCCACACTTGTGGTCGAAAATCAGGTCAAAAGCAGCTTTGGCAAGGGCGTAGCCCTTGCTGTTGCAGTTTTGGCGCTGGCGTTTGCCTGCCTTTGCTTCACGCCGCAGCAGGCTCATGCAAAGTCATACGAAATGCCGCATACCACCATCAATGCAACGGTGCAGCCTAACGGCGACTTGCATGTGGTTGAGCAGCGCACGTTTGATTTCAGCGGTACTTTTACGGCTGTATGGTGGAACTTCGATAGCTTGCCTTCTGGCTCCGACATCAAGATCAACAGCGTAAGCATGGGTTCTTCAGCGAAGTCTTTCTCGGAATTTCCCAGCGTGCCCTTCCAGCTTGATTGGCGTGAGTCGGGTGGCCCTGGTGGCGACGCTTATTCGTTCGACAAACCCAAGAACACCGTTTATGTGTTCTTCTCGGTGGAAGACGAAGTGGACGTTGTGCAGCTGGACTACACCGTAACCAAGGCTGCGCAGGCATACTCCGATGTGGGAGAGCTGTACTGGCAGTTTGTGGGCAGCGGCTGGGCTGAAGATTCCAGTGATGTGACCATGACGCTGAACCTCCCCGTCGCTTCGGGAGCCAAGATCACGGCGGGCGAAAATGTACGCGCGTGGGGTCATGGCCCCCTGGATGCTACGGTTGCCATCAATGATGACGGCACAGTAAGCTACAGCGTTCCTCACGTAAACGCAGGTTCCTATGCAGAAGCGCGTGTGGTGTTTCCCGTTGAGTGGCTGTCGGGTATAGTTTCCGGAGCCGACAACATGCACGAATCTACCGCTCGTCTTGATACTGTTCTTTCCGAAGAGCAGACATGGGCAGACCGCGCCAATGCGCAGCGCGCGCTCTCGCTCGGGTCGCTTATTGCGGTAATCCTTGTTTGCTTGGCGTTGCTGGTATGGGGCGTTCGCTCCTTTGTTCGCTACGGCAAGGAGCTCAAGCCTACCTTCGAGGATGAATATTGGCGTGATGTGCCGGAAGCTGGCGCCCACCCTGCTGTGATCGGTCGTTTGTGGACCTTCGATAAGGAAAGTTCAACCGATTTCACGGCAACCATCATGCATCTTGCCAATGCTGGTGCGATCTTGATTAACAAGGGTTCGTACGAACAGGGTGGTGTCATTCGAAAGAAGCAAGTCGATGAGTACTACCTTACGCGTGTGCCTCAGGTAGAGCTTTCGCTCAATAGCACGATTGACCGCAAGGCCATGTCGTTCCTGTTTGATACGGTAGCGCAAGGCCAGCCTTCGCTGTGGTTGGGAACCATCAAAGCGTATGCCGAGAGTAACCCCGAAGAATTCAACGACGCTATGTCCGATTGGCAGGGTTTGGTAACTTCGCATGTGATAACAGCCGAGTACTTTGAAAGCTACTCGAAGTCGAAGTGCTTCCGTATGCTTTCGGTGGCAATTGCGCTGATACTGGGATGCTTTATCATCGCGTGTATTTTCGAGAACTTCCTCGTTCTTGTTCCCGGCATCATCACGGGAGTGGCTCTTATTGTGGTTTCTCGTTTCATGGAGCGCCGCACGCAGAAAGGCGCCGATGTCTATGCGCGCTGCAAAGGGCTGCGTAAATGGCTTACGGAATTCTCTGCGTTGGATGAACGCCCTGCCGCCGATGTGAAGGTATGGGGCGAATTCATGGTGTATGCCTATCTGTTTGGCGTAGCGGAGCAGGCCATTGGTGAACTACGCAAGAAGGTGCCCGAGATGTTCCAGCTGAATAACGATGAGGCGCTGGATAGCTCGTATGTGCCATGGTGGGGGCTGTATACCTCGACTTACTATGCGAATACCACCATGCCCGATCTTGGCTCGATGCTGAACACGTCGGTATCTGAATCTATCCAGGCAGTGCAGTCGGCGCTTTCGGGCGATTCTTCCGATGGCTCTGGCGGCGGCGGTGGATTCTCCAGCGGCGGTGGCGGCGGCTTCGGCGGCGGTGGTGGTGCCCGCTAGGGTTTGCCTGCTTGTGGCTTTCCGCCTGTGGTTCTGGCTGGTCTGGTGCGAAGGGCGCTGCTGTTCGCTACGGTTGAAGGCGGGATGCTCGTTGGGAGGTACTCGATTGCGGGTAGGTTTCCTTAGGGGTTCTGCTGCCGACAACGATGATTGCGCCACCGATGGGAATGCTGGGCAGGTGCCTATCGGGCATTTCGCGCAGCGGAAGCCGTATTGCTCCTAGATCGAGCCAGTGCCGTGCAATTGCCCCTTGCGGGGAGCGGCTTGGTTATAATGGGCACTTATGATTGCTCTTTCTGAAATACCTTCATGGGTTTATAAAATACTGTTGGTTTTGGCTGCAATGATTTGGGGCTTCAGTTTCGTGGTCATGAAGGACGTGGTCACGGTTATGCCGCCGGCGTGGCTTTTGGGCATCCGCTTCACGTTAGCGGGCTTCATTCTTCTTTTTATTCTGCGTAAGCGGGTGAAGGCCCATTTCTCAAAGCGCGCCTTGGGCGCGGGTATGGTGCTGGCAGTGTTCGATTTTTCAGCATTCCTGGCGCAAACCGTAGGTCTACAGCATACAACGCCGGGCATCAACGCATTTCTTACTGCAACGTATTGCGTCGTGGTTCCGTTTGCCTGGTGGGTCCTTATGCGTAAGCGCCCCTCCTTTTTCAATATAGGGGCTGCTGGCATTGCCGTTGTGGGTATTTGGCTGGTTTCGGTTACCACAGCAGGGCAAACGCTTTCCATTGGCTTTGGCGAATCCCTGACAATGGTCAGCTCGGTTTTGTTTGCGGTTCACATCGTCTTTGTGTCCAAGTTCACTGAAAAGCACGACGCACTGATGCTCACGGTGTTCCAATTCATCACCGAAGGTTGTTTCGGATGCATCGTTGGTGCAGTCACGGAAACGCTTCCTGCGGCTGCGGTGATAACGCCTACCATTGTTGGTCAGATGGCCTTTCTCATCGTTTTTGCGTCGATCATCGCGTTTGGTATCCAGAACGTTTCACTCGCGTACGTTAACCCCTCGCAGGCAGCGTTGCTTCTTAGCTTGGAATCGGTATTTGGCGTGCTGTTCTCCGTTCTGCTGTACGGAGAGGTTATGACGAGCCGTTTGCTGGTCGGATTTGCGTTGATTTTCGTAGCCATCTTGGTGAACGAGGTGGTGGCTCCGAGGGTTGAAGCGAAACGTGCTATAGTTGCTTTCGGTAGAGACAAATGGAAAGAGGACGGGCCTCATGACTAACACCACCGAGAACATCATCCTTATTGGCATGCCGGGCGCTGGCAAGTCAACCTTGGGCGTTGTTTTGGCGAAGATCCTTGGCTATGAATTCATCGATGCCGACTTGCTTATTCAGGGCAAGCTCGACAAGACGCTGCAGAAGATCATCGATGCTTGCGGTCCTGATGGCTTTATCGAAGTGGAAAATGAAGTGCTGTGCACGCTTTCCACGAGCCATGCCATCATTGCTACGGGTGGTTCTGCTGTCTATTCCGACGAGGCCATGAAGCATCTGTCCTCTATTGGCACGGTTGTATACCTGCAGGTTTCCTATGAAGAGCTGGAAAACCGTCTGGGCGGCCTCCACGAGCGCGGTGTTGTTATGAAGAACGGCATCGGCATGAGCTTGGCCGACCTGTACGAGGAGCGTGTGCCCCTGTACGAAAAGTACGCCGATCTTACTATCGACATCAACGGCCTTTCGGTTCGCGATGCGGCACGAAAGCTCGTCGATCAAATCTCTATGCTGTAAAGTTTGGCGCCGGTCACGGACCGGCGCTTTTTTGTTTATCGGGTTTTGTTCCAGGTTGGTGGGGTACGGTGATTGCCTTTCTGAGCGGTTGTGCATCGCCGAGGACTTCAGGTTTCCGGCAAGCCGGCTCACAGCCGTCAGATAAACAGGAGGCCCCGTCCGGGCTTTTGCGAACCCGCCCCATTTTTAGATGCGGGACAGGTTCGTTGCCAGGCGGGGCCTGATGCAAATGCGTTGTATGCGCTTCGACGCCTTTACAGCTCGATGCTCCTGGAAGAGCCGTCAATGTCATCAATCTTGGCAATGCCTTCTTTCAGGGAGAAGAACGTCAGGCGCGGATCGCCCCAGTCTTCGTAAGTTTCGCCAAGTGCCGTCATGTGCTCGTAGCCTGCTTTGCGAACCTCATCGCCTGCGGTGTCGTTCAAATCGGCTACGCCCGTAACGATGATCCAGCCGCGGCCGGGCTTCCATGCGGAAAGCTCGAATTTGGGGTTCTGCTGCAGCTGATGATAGACATCTTTGTTGGTTGCAGTGCAAAACCACAGGGTATCGCCTTCGCGCATAACGAAGCTGAAGGGGCGAACGCGGGGCTGGTCGCCTTCGCAGGTTGCCAGGTACCAAGCGGGTACTGCGGTAAGGTATTCAATGATGTCGTCCATGGTGTTCCTTTCAGGTGATTGGAGGTTGCCTTGGTTTGCTAGGGCCGTTAGATGTTGTTATGGCTCGATGCACTCGCGGTTTGGGCTTTGACGTTTACGCGCTGGCTTTCCTTACTGGGCCGGGTTTGCACGAGTGGGGAAGTGGCGAGCTGTACGGTTCTGCGTTTATAGCAGCATGTTCAAGACGAGATCGGTTGCCAGTACAGCTGCAGTGCCAACTCCCAAATAAACGGTACCGGCGATATCGCGCTTGCTGAAGGAGAGTTCTTTTAAGCGGGTGCGGTTTTCGCCTCCATGATAGCAGCGCGCATCCATGCCCAAAGAAAGCGTTTCGGCATGTCGGAACGCGCTGGTAAACAGGGGCACAATAAGCGAAGTCATCATGGCAACGCCCCCCTTGGGTCCCTTGCCGAAATTTGCGCCACGGCTAATCTGCGCACGGTAGATAGTGCGCAGTTCGATGGCGAACTGGGGCAGGAAGCGCAGAGCGATTCCCATCATCATAGACAGCTCATGAGCGGGCAATCCGAAGCGTTTGAAGGGTTCTAGAAGGCGCTCGAAGCCATCGGTGAGATCGAGCGTGGTGGTGGCCAGCGTAAGCAGGCTCACGCCCAGCAGCAGCATAGTAAGGCGGATAGCGATAAAGAGCGCCTGGTGCAAGCCTTGTTGGCTAATGCAGATGATCCATAGCTGAAAGTATACTTCGCCGCCCTGAACGAAGAAAATGTTCAGCAACGCCGTGAAAACCACCAGAATGGCCAGAGGTGCGATGGAGGTGAACGCTTGGCGAAGTGAGATGTGTGCGAAAGCAAACATTCCCGCAGTAAACAATGCAGCGACGCCCAGCGACACGTACGACCCCGCAGCAAACACCATAACCATGAACAGGATTGAAAGCAGGAGCTTTGCGCGAGGGTCCATGCGGTGAACAGCGGAATCTTTGGCGATGTAGCGACCGAATACGGCATCTATTTTCATGATTGCACAGCCCCGCTTCCACCAAGGACGTGAGCAATTTCATCTGCTAACGATTCAGGAAGATAGAGCTTTTCGGGTAAGGACATGCCTTCTGCGCGAAGCTGGTTTGCCAGGGTTTGGGCATGGGGGATGCCAAGGCCAATTTCGCGCAATTCGACAGCATGCTTGGTGAAAATCTCCTCCGGTGTGCCCAGGAACGCCACTTCGCCTTCGTGCATGACCAGCATGCGATCTGCAAGAAGGGCGATGTCGTTCATGTTATGCGAAACCATTACCACCGTAAGGTCGCGTTGTTCGTGGAGCTGTTTGATGAGGTCGAGGAAATCGGTGCGTGATGCTGGGTCAAGACCAGCAACCGGTTCGTCGAGTACCAACGTGGTGGGGCGCATGGCAAGCACGCCGGCAAACGCCACGCGGCGTTGCTGACCGCCTGAAAGCTCGAAAGGGCTGCGTTTGCTCAGCGTATCGAAATCAAGATGTACGTCGGCGAGCGCTTCACGGATGCGGGTATCAACCTCATCTTCGGGCAAGCCCATATTGCGGGGGCCGAATGCCACATCCTCATAGACCGTTTCGGCAAACAGCTGGTGTTCGGGGTACTGGAATACCACGCCGATATCGCCGCGAGCGCAGTTTGCGTTTTTGCGGTCTGCCAGATCTTTGCCGTTCCAGAGCACGCGTCCTTCGGTGGGGTTTGCAAGGCCGTTCAGGTGCTGTACCAGGGTGGATTTACCAGACCCCGTATGTCCTGCAATGGCAAGGAATTCGCCATCGTTGAGGGTGAAGCTGACATTGCGCAAGGCGTAGCGTTGCACTTCCCCAGCTTTCTTTTGTCGTTTGGTGAGCGGCGTGTAGCTGAAGCTTACCTGTTCGAAAGTGATCGACACAGTTCCTCCTTCAGCGTTGCGGTTTCGATATGGGTGCCAACGTTGATGCCACGATCTTGTAGAAGGCGCGACATGTGGGTGGCGAAGGGCACGTCAAGATTAAGGTCGCGAAGAATGTGGTCCTGCGTAAGCACCTCGTCGGGAGTGCCGTCGAGTACGCAGTGGCCATCATTCAGTACGATCACGCGATCGGCCTCTGCGGCTTCTTCCATGAAGTGAGTGATCATGATAACGGTCATGCCCTGTTCGTGGAGCTCTTTGCATACGCGCATCAAGCCGCGGCGTCCGCGTGGATCAAGCATGGCCGAAGCCTCATCGAAAATCAGAATGGAGGGGTGCATTGCCAGCACGCCTGCAATGGCGACGCGTTGTTTCTGACCTCCAGAAAGGGCTGCGGTTTCGCGCTTGCCGGAGCCGGCTAAGCCGACTTTTGCCAACGATTCCTCTACGCGTTGACGAAGCTCGGGGTTTTCTATGCCCAGGTTTTCGGGGCCGAATGCCACGTCGTTTTCAACGAGGCTGGCGACGATCTGGTCATCGGGGTTCTGGAATACCGCACCTGCCGTGCTGCGTATGGCGAAGGTGTTGTCTGGATTGTTGGTTTCCAGACCGTTCACGGTTACGGTGCCAGTATCAGGCACCAAGAGTGCGTTGATGAGCTTCGAGAACGTTGATTTACCTGAGCCGTTGGCGCCCAAAACGCAGACGAACTGGCCCTCTTCGATAGAGAGAGCCAGTTCGGAAAGCACCTTGGTTTCGCCTGTATAGGTAAAGGAAACGTCGGAAAAGGTAATCACGGTTTAGCGACCCTTCGTCTGATCCTTCTCAGGAGTAATAAGGTTGGAGATTGATTTGTAGATAACCAGCGTCAGAACCGCGTTGAGCAAACCCTTAAGCAGGTTGAAAGGAATAAGAATGGGGATGATCATTGCCGTTACCGCTTCAAAGGGGACGCCCAGCCACATAGGGGTAACAATGAGGTTGCCCACAACAGCGCCAGCCATTGCAGCGATGATGCTGAGCACTAAGCCGCCAATAGCGGCGGGGTAGGTGCGCTTCTTCTTGTAGATGATGGCGGCGGGCAATACGAAGCACGTGACAGTGAGCACATTCATAAGTGCACCGGTGAAGTCCGCCATGAGCAGGCCGTGAATGATGGCGGTTAGGATGCCTACCGCAACGCCGGCGCCAGGACCGAACGCGAAGCCGGAAACCATGGCAGGCATATTCGAAGCGTCGAATTTAAGCCAGGTTACGCCGGGCAGCAAGGGGAATTCAATGAACGAAAGAAGAACGCCAATGGCGCACATGAGGGCCATGGTGACCAGTTGCTTGGTGGACCATGCGTTGGTGTTCTTGGTGGGAGTGTTCGGGGTAGACAAAGTAAGCCTCCTGTCTCTTCCATCCGGACTGTAACCGTTGGCTTTGGGTTTGCACCAAATCAGTCTGCTTAGCCGCCAGGCCAAGCAGGGTTGCGGGCTTCAGATGAAGCTAGGTTGCTTCGGGGGATCTGTTACCGCCAGTGAGGAATTTCACCTCGCCCTGAAACAGCGTTCGCGGGTTATCCTACCATTCTCTAGTGCCTTGCTCAACTGGGACAGTCCTTTGTTGCGGGAGTTTTCCTCTCGTGGCGAAGGGGTCTTTGGGAAGGTCCACCCCGCAGTAAAAGTGGTTTTTTGGACCCCTCCTGCGGTAAAGGCGCCTTTGAGGCCCTTTCCAACTGGAGTTGCGGGGGTCTTCTCCTTGTAGCGAAGTAAGGTTGCATCGAAAAGTCTTGAGAAGGTTGTTTTATGCGCCTGTTTGGAGTGCAGAAGGGGTGTGTTAAGATATCAGAGCTATTTGCAAGCATCCTTTTTGCCCCCGTAGCTCAGAGGATAGAGCGTCGGTTTCCTAAACCGTGCGTCGGAGGTTCGAGTCCTCTCGGGGGCGCCAGTATCTTCAGGTCCGCCTTAGGCGGGCCTTTTTTTATTTGACGTTGCGCGTTACGGGGAGTGGTTAAAAACGTGCCTCGTGGTTATTAAGCCTATGGGAGAGTTTATTGGTCGTTGCGTTTATGGCGGTACGGATTTCGCCATAGTGTCGCGCCTCCGCCCCGCTTATAGTATCGCCTCACCGTGCCGCCCGCCCGTCCCGCTTATAGCGCTGGTGCCGCCTTAGGAGCTTGAAAACAAAAACGGCTTGGACTGCAACTTTTTTGCGATTAGGGATTGTTTCTGGGCTTTCAGCTTTGATTCGGTCAGCCGCCTTGGGGTTTCTATTGTTTGGTGGGCAGTGCGTGTTATGCGGAATGGCCTGTAAAAAAATAAGGCCTCGCGTTGCTGCGAGGCCTTATTGTGCCAGTCGTTGTACTGGTCGTCGTGCTGGTTAGTTGTTTCCTGATCCGCCGGATCCTTGGTTGTTGTTGCTGCTAGGGCCATCGGAAATAGTAAGGGTAACCGTGCTGCCGCTAGTGCTCTGCGAGATAACATTTCCCTTTGCTACCGTTGAATCGGACTTGTATTTCAGATCGTATTTGTAACCTGCTTTGTCGAGGGTTTCCTTTGCTTTGCTCTCGGACATGCCAACTACATTGGGGGCTTCGCCAAGACCGCTGGAAATGGTGATGGTAATGGTGGTTCCCTTGGTGGCGGTGCCTGTTTTGCTCTGCTTCGTAACGTTGCCCTTTTCGACATCCTTGCTGGTTTCGGTCGTGGTGTTAACCGCGAAGCCTGCGCTTTCCAGCTTGGAGGTTGCCTGCGACTGCGTCATGCCCACAACATTGGGGATGGTCACCTTTTCAGAGCCCTTAGAAAGGTGGAATACCACCGTATCGCCCTTGTTTGCCGTGGTGCCCGAAGGGGTTTCCTGCGATGCGACCATGTTTTCGTCAACGTCATCTGAGAATACGGAATCGCCTTGCTGGCCCGTCAGACCTGCTTCATTCAATGCCTTTTGGGCTTCGTCGGCAGATTTGCCCTTCAAATCGGGGACGGTAACTTGTTCGGTTCCCTTAGATACATTGATCTTTATGGTAGAGCCCTTTACGGCTTGCTCGCCCGCCTGTGGGTCGGTGCTTACTACGCTGCCAGCAGGAACGGTGCTGCTATACACTTCCGTTTCGGTGCCAACCTTGAAGCCTGCCTGTTCAAGCGTGGTGCGTGCCTGGGCAATAGACTTGTTCGTTACATCAGGCACAGTAACCTTATCGCCGCTGCCATTCATGGCAAACATAGCACCTGCGATGCCGATGATACACAGCAGTGCCACGACAACACCGATAATGGTGTTGCGCTTCTTCTTTTTGGCTGCCGCCTCTTCGTCTTCGGCGGAATATACGCGTGGGCTTACCTGGGTAAAACCACCGGTAGCTTGGCCGCCTGCAACAGGGCTCATAACAGCGGTGCCGTTTTGCATAGGTGCAACGCCGCCCATAACCTGGGTTTTGAGGCCGCTGATATCATCGCCAAGCGCAATGGGACGACCTGCCAGGAAGTCGTTCAGCACATGACGCATCTCCGAAGCGTCCTTGAAGCGCTTATTGGGATCCTTTTCCAGGGCCTTCATGATGATGGCTTCCAGGCCAGGGTCGATGTTCGGATTGATGGTGCTAGGCGGCGCGGGAAGCTCGTTGACCTGCTTCACGGCAACGCTTACCGCGTCTTGGCCGTCGAAGGGAAGCTTTCCGGTGGTGGCTTCGTAGAGGACTACGCCCAACGAGTAGATATCGCTGGCGCCGGTGAGCTCCTTGCCCTGAGCCTGCTCGGGCGATACGTAGTGGGCAGTGCCCAGAACGGTTGCCGTTTGAGAGAGCCCCGCGTCGCCTGCGCGCGCAATGCCGAAGTCCATTACCTTGATGTTGCCATCAGGCTGGATCATGATGTTCTGCGGCTTGATGTCACGGTGGATTACGCCGCCTTCGTGTGCAACGGAAAGCGCCTGAGCAATCTGACTGCCGATTTCGGCTGCTTTTCGCTGATTGATTGCGCCTCGTTCATTGATGGCGGTTTTAAGATCGGTTCCGCGGAGGAACTCCATAACAATGTAGTAGGTTTCGCCGTCAAGACCCCAGTCGTAAATGCTTACGATATAAGGGCTCTGCAGGTTAGCGGCAGATGCCGCTTCCTGACGGAAACGCTTGGTAAAGGTTGGGTCGGCTGCATACTGGGGCAGCATAACCTTTACGGCTACCGTGCGACCCAGGACGTTGTCCTGTGCGCGGTATACCTCTGCCATGCCACCAAGGCCGACTCGTTCAGTTAGCGTGTAACGGTTGTTGAATGTTCTGCCAACCATGCTTCCAGCCACGTTTGTACTCCCTTTGGATCCATGCTTAACGACCATCGCATAAGCATATCGTATTACCATGTCAAGTTCCCCGTTTTTTGCAAGGCTTTCACGAGGAATCAGGAAACGTTTTTCTTACAGATTCCCTTGGACTTCAAGTGCTGCCCTCAGTACGCCTTGGGCGCGTCCGGCTGCACCGCCGGAAAGGCTCTCGCCGGCCTCTTCGAGGACGACGGCTACTACTACTGAACAGTCATCGGACGGGCCCATGCCCACAAACCAACGGTCGTCTTTTTCCTTGCCGGTTTCTGCGGTACCGGTTTTGCCGGCAATCTGCACGCCGGAAATGGCTGCTGCCTTACCAGTGCCGTTGTTCACAACTCCCTCAAGCACCGTGCGTACGCGTTTGGCCACCGACGAAGAGCATACGTTCGACATCGTGGAAGGCGTTGCGCGATAGCTGTTCTTGCCGTCGGAGTTGTTCACGCTGTCTACCAGGTAGGGCTGCATAATGGTGCCATTGTTGGCGATTGCACAGCCCACCAATGCCATCTGCAAAACGGTTGCCTGCGGGCCCGCGGGGCTGGCGTGTTCGCCTACCGGCTCGCCTGCTGCAGCCCATGCGGTTTCCCATTCGGTCATTTCGTTCGGGTCGGGCATCAGCGATTTAGCAAGCGGCAAATCGAAGTTCAGCGCGTTGTTGAAGCCGAATTTCTCAGAAGAGGAGACAAGGCCGTCTGCGCCAATCTGGTCGCCGAGTTGCGCGAATACGGTGTTGGCGGAAAGCTCGGTTGCGCGCTGCAGCGTAATGGTGCCATATGACGAGTTGTTGAAGTTCGTCACTTTGCCGCCGCCGATGTCGAGTGTGGAGGGGGAATCGTACTGAGTTGATTCGGTTGCCACGTTGTCTGCCAGCGCGGTGGTCAGCGTTACGATCTTGAATGTGGAGCCAGGCGAATACAGCGCCTGGGTTGCGCGGTTATACAGTGCCGAAGAATCGCCGCCGGAAGAAAGGATGTTGTCAACGTCGTCGGCATCATAGGTGGGCGAAGAAGCGAGTGCCAAAACCGCTCCCGTCTTCGGGTCGATGGCGACGCAGGCGCCCTTGTAGCCTTTCAGCGAGTCTTGAGCAGCTTGTTGAATGGTTGAGTTGATGGTGAGCTTCACATCGTTGCCTGCGGTGCCGGCACCGGAATAGGAATTCAGGACATCGATCCATGAAGCGTAGTTGCTTTCGCCCTTCAGCGTATCGTTGCAGGATGCTTCGATACCGGAGGTGCCGTATGTGTCGGAGGCGTATCCCACCACGTGCGCAGCGAGGTTGCCTGCGGGGTATTCGCGCTTGTAGGAGCCATCGTCTTGCAGCACGGAATGAGCCAGGAGCACATTGTCGTATGTGGTGATGGCGCCGCGCTCGGTTTTGGATTCTTTTGCCAGCGTATGGTTGTTGATGGGCATGTTCTTATATTCATCTGCCTGGATAACCATGATCATCGTCAGGTTAGCAACCAGCAGCGCAAACAAGGCGGAGAACACAATCATGGTGCCGGTAAGGCGCTTGCCCAGGGAAACGCGTCCCAGCGCACCGTTCAGGCTTACTACGCCCGTGCCCGATGCCATTTCGGTGCCCAAGCCCGTGCCCTGATCGCTTGCGCGCAACAGGAAGCCCAAGATGATGAAGCTCGCCAGAAGCGAGGAACCGCCTTGGCTTACAAACGGAAGGGTAAGGCCAGTAAGAGGGATAAGGCGCGTTACGCCGCCCACGATGATGAATGCCTGCAGCACGATAACGGCAGTGAAGCCTACTGCCATAAACGAGCTAACGTCGCTCTTTGCGCGAACGGAAATCAGAATGCCGCGGATGGCGAAGCACAGGTACAGAAGCAATACGCCTGCAGCACCCAAAAGACCCGCTTCTTCGGCGATGGCGCTGAAGATGAAGTCGGATTCAACAATAGGAATCTGCTCGGCCATGCCATTGCCGATGCCCACGCCGAACAAGCCGCCGTCTGCGATGCTGAAGATAGATTGGACCAGCTGATAGCCCGTGTTGGTGGGATCCGCGAAGGGGTTGAGCCACGTATCGACGCGAACCTGAACATGGCTGAATAGGAAGTACACGAACACGAAGCCCACGGAAACCATCAGAAGGCTGATAACGATGTAGGCGTGCTTTCCGGTGGCCACGTAGAGCATGGTGACGAACACGAAGAACAGAACCAAAGCCGAGCCCAAGTCCTTTTCGAATACGATAACCAGCAAGGCCACGGCCCACATGATGATGACGGGAACCAGCGCACGCATGTCGGGTACACGGAAGGGCCCCAGCTTGTGATTGAAGACGGAAAGCATCTCGCGGTTTTGTGCCAGGTATGCTGCCAGGAAGATGACGATACAGATTTTTGCAAGCTCACCAGGCTGAATAGAGAAACCACCGATGGAAAGCCAAATGCGCGAACCGTAGATTTCGTTACCGATAACTGGAAGCATGGGCGACATCAGCAGCAGGATGCCAGCGATCATAATGGTGTATTTGTAGCTGCCAAGCTTGTCGAGATTCTTCACGAATGCCAAGACGAGCACCATGAACACCACGCCAAGGAACAACCATCCAACCTGTTTCATAGCCAGGTCAGGTGCAAGGCGCGTGATGAAGGCAATGCCAATGCCTGATAGGGCGAATGAAAGCGGAAGAATGGCAGGATCGGCGCCAGGAGCTAGCTTGCGAATGGCCAGATGGGCCACCACGAAGGTGGCAAACATGCTCAAGGGCACTGTCAGGTTGTCAAGCGTTACCCGGTTTCCTTCATTAAGGGCAACCATGGCAAAAAGCAATATTACAAGAGGAGCTGCGATGCAAAGAAGCATCAGCTCGGTATTGCGTCGGGTCATTGACTACTCGCTTTCGTTGGCGCTCTTCTTTGTCTTCGAGGTAGAGGAGTCGGAAGACGCTGCTTTGTCGGTAGAAGCGGAGGCGTCGCTTTGTTTGGTTGCGGCATCCTGGCGGGCAATGTCTTCCCGATAGGAAGCGATAAGCTCATTTGCCTCATCCATGCTGCCAACCGAAATGCCATCGTTGATACGGCTTGCCACGCTCGGTGAAAGCTTGTTCACATCAACATCGGTAACACGGTCGAGGCTAGAAAGAGGCATGCCGAACAGGTCGTCTTGCAAACCGCGGTATACGGCAACCTTGCCGTCCTGGTTCACCAGGTAAGCGGAGTTGTTCACATATTGATAGGCGGTAGCGCCAGCGATTGCGAAAATGGCAATAACCGCTAGGACCAAGAACGTGTAGAGAATCTTCGATTTGCGCTGTGCTTTGCGTTCACGCACCTCGCGAAATCCTTCAACGTCCACCACCACGGCAGTTGCGTTATCGAACCCGCCTGCCTCAAGTGCGGCAGCCACCAGATTGTCGGCGCATTCTTGCGCAGTGCGGCTGTGGCCCATAACGTGCTCGATCTGCGGATCTTCGATCATGGTGCAAATGCCGTCGGAGCACAGAAGGATGCGGTCGCCCGTTTCAACGTTCAGCTCGTAGATGTCGGGCTGCATATGAGGGTCGGAACCGATGGCTCGCGTGATAACCGAGCGGTTCGGGTGAACGCGGGCTTCGGCTTCTGTGAGCTGGCCGGCTTCGATCATGTCGGCCATGAGACTATGGTCGCGCGTAAGCTGCTGGAGCTTTCCTTCATGTAGAAGGTATGCGCGCGAGTCGCCAACCTGGGCGATGATCAGGCGCTCACCTTCCAGGATAGCGGCGGTAAGCGTGGTGCCCATGCCTTCGCGGCCAATGCCTTTTGCGGGCGCTTTGATAACGTTGAGGTTTGCGGCAATTACGGCACGCGCCAACGCGTCAGAATCGGCATGGTCGGGCGCAAGCTCCATTATGGTGTTGATAGCAATTTCCGAGGCGACTTCGCCTGCTTCGTGGCCACCCATGCCGTCGGCAACGGCAAAAAGCGGCGGAACCGCAACCAGGCTGTCTTCGTTATGTTCGCGGATGTGGCCAACTTCAGTGCGGCTTCCGAAGAAGGCGATGGCGTTGGACTCGTCTGCGGCTTTGCGCTCGGCGCGGGCGTTGCGGGGAGTGGGCATAGTTGAATTCATCTTCCTCTTTTACTGGGCGAACCGTACGCGCATGGTTACATCGCCAACGGCAACTTTGTCGCCGTTCTTCAAAGCGGTGGGTTCAGAGATAAAGCGACCATTGACGGCAGTGCCGTTAGTAGAGCCTAGGTCCTCCACGAAGAGGTTCTGGCCCATGAGCACAAAGCGCGCGTGGCGCGAAGATACGTATTCGGCACCGATGACGATATCGGATCCTGGGCTGCGGCCTACGATAACCGGGCCGTTGACGGCAATGTTCACGCCGCGAAGTTCCTTGGGGCCTTTTTCGATGGCAACGGTCCAGGTCTTTTCGCCTTTGCGCTGTCCGCGCACCAGACCAATGCCAGTTTTCATGATGGCGAAAAGGAACAGGTAGAGCAGTGCTACAAAAAGCAGTCTGCCTATGAGGAGGATTACGTCGATCACGGGTTAGCCTATCGTTTGAAACGGGTTTAAAAGGTGCGCATAAAGCGCAAACGGGCTGTGCCAGCAAGTGACGCAGCCCGTTCAAGAAAAATCCCTATCGGAAGGTGAATAAGAACGTGGTGGTGCCAACAGTTATGCGGTCGCCTTCCTGCAACATGGTGGAAGCGATATGGTGGCCGTTCACCAGCGTGCCGTTGGTGGAGCCAAGGTCGGCAACACTCCAGGCGTTCGCATTTTCGCGACGAATTTCAGCGTGGGTACGGCTTACGTTCAAATCTTCAATAGCGATGTCGCTGGAAAGGGCGCGCCCCATTACGATCTGCGCCTTAGTGATGGGGAAAGAACGGTTTGTGGTGAGGTCGATAAGACGAGGCTGCTGATTAGCGGCGCGCTGCGGAACAGCTTCGGGGGCATTGAGCTCATCAAAGCGAACGGTTCGCGGAGCGGCAGCGGGTGCCTGCGATGGGGCAACAGGCGCTGCGTCGTAGGCGTCCGCTGCGTTTTCCATTGCCAGGGCATCTTCTGCCATTACGTCAATGCCCGAGCTAGCGAATTGCTGAGCCTGGGCAGGGGCTTTCTGCACGGGAGCATAAGCCTGCTGTTGGCCGTAGCTCTGGGGCGTAGGGATGTTTGCGGGAATGGGAGCGCCGGCGTCCTGCGCGGAAAGGCCGTAGCGCTGCATTTCCTCCGCGCGAAGCTGTGAAACGATGGGGGCGGAAACCAGTTCGGCCACCACGTCGAACTTGCCATGCTTCAGCTCGTCGTCGATGATGAAGCGCACCAAGGGAGAGCCGTCCATTACAAGACCCAGTTCCTGGGCCTTGCCGCGAAGATACGTTTCGGTTTCGCCTGCCAAAGTGGGGTAGTAGCCAAACAGACGTTCATCGTCGTCGGGGTTTACCAGCACGGTGTACAGGGTTGGTGCGTATTCTTTGCCGGCGCCGACCATCTTTTCGCGGCGCATTTGCTTTTCGGCTTTTTTGGCAATCTGAACGGGGCTGATGGGGGCATCAAAAAACTTGTCGCCCATCTCATCGAAGCCATCTTCTACGCGGCGTTCGAATTTTGAGAAAAACCCCATGTGTGATCTCCTTTTACGGTGTATAAATCGTTGTATTGGGAGTGCGGTATATGGCCGCACGGTATTCCAACCATCAATCTTGCCATAAATAAGAGTACTGGTGGGCTTTTTCACCCCATCGCCATTAAACAAGCTGATAGTTTTTTGTAGGTGCGCAGGGGGCAGGATTCCCAGCTCGTTATTGATTTGTACTCTTGTTTACGAAAAAGTTCACCATAGGTTACAATCTTCGCAACAGAAAGCTGATGTGAGGCATGTGCTTATACGGCATTGGGGGATGTAATGAAGGTGCGCGCTGGAGATATGTCTAGGAAAAAAGCGAATGTGGCGTTTGCTTTGGGGGTCGCCGCCCTTGATGTTGGCGGGGCTTTGATTCTACGTGCATTGGGCTAAACAAAATATTCCAAGGAAATTGAAATTTTTTCTTGCGTTGGATTAGCACCTAAGGTAATCTAACTCGTGCACAAAAGCTGCACATGCGGGTGTGGCGGAATTGGCAGACGCGTACGGTTCAGGTCCGTATGAGCTTCGGCTCATGAAGGTTCAAGTCCTTTCACCCGCACCATTTGCAAATCAGGCACCCAATCGGGTGCCTTTTTTATTATCATAAAACCCGTTTACTGGTTCGTAATGCATGGTAGTTAGGAGATCCTGTATGAGGCTCATTCATTGCTTGAACAACATTTCTGCCCAAGGTACCGATTTGCTTGATCCTAAGGCATATTCACTTACCGATTCACTGGATGAAGCAGAGGGCATTCTTGTTCGCAGTGCCGCCATGCATGATATGAAATTCCCCGCTGGTCTTCGCGCTATTGCGCGCGCGGGTGCTGGTGTGAACAACATTCCGCTCGATCGCTGTGCTGACGAAGGCATCGTGGTTTTCAACACCCCTGGTGCAAACGCCAATGCTGTTAAGGAAATCGTTCTTTGCGCGCTTTTACTGGGCAGCCGTGACATTTTGGGCGGTATTGAATGGTGCCGCGAAAATGCGGATGACGAAAACATCACCAAGGCAGCCGAAAAGGCAAAGAAGAAGTTCGCCGGTCAGGAAATCAAGGGCAAGAAGCTGGGTGTTATCGGCTTGGGCGCTGTTGGTGCTGAGGTTGCCAATGCTGCAGTCGAGCTGGGCATGGACGTATATGGCTACGATCCGTTCGTTTCGGTAAGCGCTGCTTGGAAAATCTCCAGCCCCGTTCACTACATCACTGACCTTAAGGACATCTTCCGCACGTGCGACTACATCACCATCCATGTTCCTGCGCTGAAAGACACTATCGGCATGGTTGATGCCCATATGTGCTCCCTTATGAAGGAAGGCGTAGTGCTGCTGAACTTCTCGCGCGATACGCTGGTCGATGAAGCCGCTCTGAAGGTTGTGCTGGATTCGGGCCGCGTGAAGCGCTATATCACCGACTTCGCAACGCCGGGTACTATGAAGATGAAGAACGCGGTTGTTATTCCTCACCTGGGCGCTTCCACCGAGGAGGCAGAAGATAACTGTGCCATCATGGCTGTTCGCGAGCTGATGGATTATTTCGAGAACGGCAACATCACAAACTCCGTGAACTATCCTGCATGCGACATGGGCGTATGTCCTGCGGATCTTACCCGTATTGCGCTGCTGCATAAGAATGTGCCGAACATGATTGCTCAGATTTCCAGCATCCTTGGCGATGACAACGTGAATATTGCCAACTTCATGAACAAGGCTCGCGGTGACTATGCCTATACCCTGATCGATATGGACCAAGCTCCTTCGGACGGCGCTATCGCAAAGCTCCGTGAGATCGAGGGCGTTCGTCGAGTTCGTCTTATCTAGTTTGGTCGTTAGCGTTGCCGGGCAAGATCTGGCGGCGAGGCTGTTAGCTTAAATAGGAGATAGGAATAGGTTTCGATTTCCGCCTCCCAACAAACGCAAGAAGGCACCCGATTGGGTGCCTTCTTTTTCTGTAATAAGGAGCTTGTTCCTATTTTCCCGGAAAGCCATTGTCATCGATTTTGCCGGGGCCATCGGCTGCCGAGGTTGCCAGTTCGTCACAGCGCTCGTTTTCAGGATGGCCTGCATGGCCTTTTACCCAATGGAAGCTGACATTGTGGGGCTTCTTCGCCTCCAGGAGGCGTTTCCATAGGTCAGAGTTTTTTACTGGCTCTTTTTTGGAGTTCTTCCATCCGCGTTTGATCCACCCTTCAACCCAGTGCTGGTTGAAAGCGTTTACCACGTATTGCGAATCGGAGTGGACTTCAACCGTGCAGGGACGTTTGAGTGCTTCCAGCCCAGTGATAACCCCCAGAAGCTCCATGCGGTTGTTTGTGGTGCAGGTATACCCTTGCGATAGTTCGCGCGTATGCAGTTTCCCGTTTGAGTCAGTGAAGTGCAAAACGGTGCCAAAGCCGCCAGGGCCGGGGTTGCCGCGTGATGATCCGTCGCTGTAAAGAATAACTTTCATATAGGTGTCTCCTTGGAGAGGGTGGGGGCGCTTCCCTTGGGTGGGGTGGGGCGGACTATCGTTTCCCCGCTACCCTCTGTTGTTGTATGTGGCGGTGCTTTCGGTTATTTGCAGGCAGCTTCAATTAGTTTGCGCAACTCGTCAAAGCCGGTGCCCTTTTCCGATGAGCAGACCACCATGTTTACGCTATCGGGCAAGTTCAGCTGCTTTCGGATGGCGGCCTTCTGCTTGCTCGCCTCGTTCTTGCTCACCTTGTCAGCTTTGGTGAGCGCAATCATGAAGGGGAGTTGGCATTCGGTAAGGAAGTTCACCATCTGTTCATCGAGCTTAGTGGCGGGGTGACGGATGTCGATAAGCGAAACAACCAACGCATAGTAGCGATATTGGTCGAAGTATCCGTTGATCATTTCCGACCAACGGGCCTTTTCGCTTTTTGCCACTTTTGCATAGCCGTACCCTGGAAGGTCGACAAAGTCGATTTCCTTGGTGGTGAAGAAGTTGATGGTGCTGGTTTTGCCCGGCATAGAGGAGACCTTAGCGAGCTTCTTGCGGTTGAAAAGGCGATTGATAAGGGAAGATTTTCCCACGTTAGAGCGACCCACAAATGAGACTTCGGGACGTACCGACTTAGGGATTTGCGCGGAAGTGCCATAGGCTCCTTGGAATTCAACCAGGTTGTAGTTCATGGTGTGCTCCTTCTGCGTTTGTTTCTTCTTGCTAATTAATAGGTTGCGATCGGCGAGTCGATGGAGCTCGTGGGGTGCGCTGGTCTTGCGAAATCACGCACGACACTGGCTAAGCGAGATGAAAGACTGGCTCGATACCGTATACGGTTGGCTTGTGGCAGATTGCCCACGAGACGCTTTTGCCTTGCGTTTGGCCTGAGCGCTTCGCTTGTTGAGTTTCCATGATAGCGTTGATGCCCTTGCGATAATACGCAGATAATGGAAGTTCAAACAGCCCCCATTGTGTTGATGTGCGGCTAATTCTGAAGGGAATAGGGCATATATGAGTGTTTTCGAGAACTTCATTTCAAGTATTACGGGCGGTGATTTGCTAGGAAAGCTAATCGTGGCAATTGTCCTGGTTTGCGCCATTGCGGTTGTTTCCCATGTGCTGGTGAAGTGGCTGCGCCATATTATGCAGCGTGACGATACCTCCATTCCCCAAAGTTCGATTTTCATCAATATTATGCGCGGCATAGTGTGGGGTTTGGGCTGCTGCTTTGTCTTGGACACGTGTTTCAATGTGAATATGTCGGCGCTTATAGCCGCCCTGGGCGTTGGAGGCATCGCCCTTTCTCTCGGTTTTCAGGACACGCTTTCGAACCTTATTGGCGGTGTGCAAATTTCCTTCATGAAGATCGTGAAGCCGGGCGACAACATCCAAGTTGGTTCAAGCAAGGGAGTGGTGCAGGACGTTACGTGGCGTCATGCAACCATCAAGAACCGCTTGGGCGAAACGGTAATCATCCCCAATTCGGTAATTTCGAAGAATGCGGTAGTGCACCTGCCGCCACCAGAGCGCGTGTCGGTTCCCTTTGTTGCAACTACGTGTAAAGATCTGGATGCGGTTGCAGGGGAAGTTGAAAGGGTTGCACATGATATTGCCCTTGAGCATACCGGCATCGTGAAAGAGCCTTCGGTGCTATTCACTGAGATTACCGAAGGGGGCTTGGCGGGCAAGGTTGTTCTTGAGGTGGAGGACGCTGCCCAGGCGACTCCCGTTTCAGATGCAATTACTCGTGCGATTGCCCCTTTGGTGAGAGCCTAAGCATACCTTTAGAACATGTTCAATATTCATTTTTTTGGATGTGTAGAATCTATTTCCTAACCTATAACTTACATGAATAGAATAGTGTTACTGTTCATTGTGATGGTGATGGATTCACCAATTTGAGAATGATGCTCAAATTGGCAGAAATCAATATTGACCTGCGTAGATAGCTCCAGAAAATGGGTTGTTAAGGATCGTTCTATCGGTCAGTTATTGCATATTATGCGCAGGTCAGGCTCCTTATAGTTTTTTGTTATTTAAGAAAACAAAAAGTTGTTTGCGATAACTGCACACGAACCTGAAAATGGGTATCCAGAAGTCGCGCTCCGGTTCGTTTGTTGGGTCGAACGGATCGAAGCAAGCCTGGTTTCGTTCAGTAGGGTGAAACGAAACAAGGCACGCCAGGTTTCGTTAATTGGGTGGAACGAACCGGCATTTTTAGGGGAAAGGCCTTTGGGCCTTAAAAAGACTTCTAATGGAGTAAGAGTTTCCGAAAACAATTGAGGGTAATGAAGGGAATCCCTTTGCTTGGGGGCAAGGGGAACAAGTTGTCTTGCGCCCAGGGAGTGCAAGACAAAAAAAGAAAGGAAGGTAGGTGCAATATGTCCGACGCAATGCAAAGCTCGTATCACGGCATCGCAGCACGTCTTGACCGTATGCCTATCACTGGCTTCCACAAGAAGATCTTGTGGCTGCTCGCCGGTATCACGTTCTGCGACTCCGTAGATATGGCCGTTGGCGGTCCTATCGGTATGGTTCTCCAGTCCACCTATGATGCTGCAGGCAATCAGTGGATGACCTTGGAGCAGTTCGCACTGTTCAACTCTATCACCATGATCGGCTACCTCATTGGTGGTCTTATGGCAGGTGCCCTCTCTGACGGCATCGGCCGCAAGAAGGCAGTTCTCATCTGCGGTTCTATCTTCACCGTATTCTGCTTCGTTGCTGCAGGCGCTCCTGACGCAACGTTCCTGACCGCTTGCCGCTTCTTCATGGGTCTGGGCCTTGGCGCTGCGTTCCCCGCAGGCTACTCCGCCCTCACCGAGTTCACGCCTCCCACGAAGCGCGGTAAGTACCAGTCCTACGTTGGCCTGATCGCTAACTGCGGTACTTTGGTTGCCTCCGCTATGAACATGGTTGTTCTGCCCATGCTCGGCTGGCGCCCCGTGTTCGTTATCTGCGGTATTGTTGGTGCTGCTGTTGTAATCCTCTGCTTCGCATTCCTCGAGGAATCTCCTCGTTGGTTGGCCATGAAGGGCCAGACCGAAAAGGCAGACAAGATCGTCTCCAACATCGAGGCAAAGACTGCTGCTAAGGGCGTAGACGTTCCCGCTGTTCCCGAGGAAGAAATCCAGCGTCGTGAAAACGCTGAGGTAGTTAAGGATCTGCCGTGGTCGTTCCTCTTCAAGAAGAGCATGATCACCCGTACCCTTACCGCTATGTTCCTCTGCTTCGTTATGAACGTTCTGGTTTACACGGTTATTTCCTGGACGCCTACCATCTTGAAGGCAAACGGCTTCGATCCTCACATGTCCACGGTTCTCACCGTTGTTATGCAGCTCGGTATTCCTGTTGGCGTTGGCGCTCTTACCTTCTACGTTGAGAAGGTTAACCGCAAGACCATCCTGATCGTAACCTACGTTCTGGTGGCAATTCTCGGTCCTATTTGGGCAATGCTCCCAACCGATCAGCCCGCGCTGGTAATGTTCTTCGGCTTCCTGATCTGCGTCTGCACCTTCACGAACTCCGTTACCACTTCGGCGATCTACCTGTCCGAGCCTTTCCCGACGGCCTGCCGTATTCGCGGCGCCGGTGTTGCTAACGCCTTCGGCCGCCTGGGTGGCATCCTGAGCCCTATGTGGATTGCGTTCTTCATGACCACCACTTTGGGTACCACCGGCTGCTACATCATTAACTCTGCGTTGGCCATCTTCACTGCAATCTGGCTGGCTATCTTCGGTGTTGAGACTCGCGGCCGTACGCTCGAGGACATCACCAAGGGTCTGCTTGACGACTAGCTGACATACGCTGAGAAATCAGCCCTCTCTGGAACGGGGCCTGGGACGGCCCCGTTCTTTTTGATGGGGCTGTTCGGACATAGCAGCTGTGTAGTAAATACAGAGCCTTTCATCTTGGGTTATGATGCGAAAAGGATTGGGTTGAATCCTCGGAAGCGTCATTCGAGGGAAATTTACCTTGACTGATAAAAGATAGAGAAGCGAATTATAGGAGGGGTTTGAATGAGTGCGGAAAATGCAAAGGAAATGGTTGAGCTTCTTGGTGATATCACGCAAGTGGGTATTGTCATCGAAGACATGGAAAAGGCCAAGGCGGGTATGTTAAAGGTATTTGGCCTCAAGCCCGATGCGGAAAGTGACAATCTCTACAAGAAGACGTGGTATCGCGGAGAGATTATCGATGCGCCGGTAAAAGCCGCATTCTATAACCAGCTGAATGTTCAGTTGGAATTTTTGCAGCCGGTGGGAGATACCGACACCATTTGGCACGACTATCTGGATGAGGGTTTCCGCAAGCATGGTCATGCCCTTCATCATCTACGCTTCGACGTTGAAGACAACGACGAGGTTACTAAAGCCATGGAAGAGCGCGGTATCGCCAAGTATATGGAAGGCAAATCGCTCGTTGACCCTACAGCGACGTTTACGTACTACGACTCTGTGGAGGCCCTGGGCTTCATCATTGAGGCGGTAACCAAGTCCAAGAAGTAGGTTTCTTTCGCGTGCCCTTTCTAATGACTTAGCTCTTTTGAGCTAACCTTAAAGATCAATTTTCTTAATGAATAAATTCGATTCTGTAAGCTCACGACTTATGTCGTGAGCTTTTCTTATTGTGAAACATAATCAGGAACCTATGGTTTACCACCTAAAACCATACTATTGCGTTATGTAATAGTTAGCTCTTGAGCAGGAGTTATCACTATTGGATTCAACTGAAGCCCGACCGCATAATCAAAGTTGTCAGAGGGGATAACACCTAAGGAAGGGGATTCTGATGGATAAGATTAAGCTTGCGGTTCTCGGTTTGAACCAGGGCTCTAAAATCGCTCGCGATGCAAAGGCAAACCCTGAAATCGAACTGGTTGCTGTTGCTGGTTTTGGCGATCACGATGTAAAGGTTGCGGAAGAACTCGGCGTTCCTCTGTATAACGACTATACGTTGCTTCTCAAGCAGGAAGACCTGGATGCAGTTGCTATTGCGCTGCCCAATACGCTCCATGTTCAGTCCACCGAGTTGGCTCTTGCCGCCGGTATCAAGAACATCTTGCTCGAGAAGCCCATCGCAAACACCGTTGAAGAGGCGGAGCACATCATCAAGATCTGCGAAGACGCTGGTGCAACGCTCCTGGTCGGCCATCATCGCCGCTCTTCCAATCGCTACCAGCTGCTTCGTCAGGTTATCGACTCCGGCAAGCTGGGCAAGATCGTCGGCATTCAGTCGAACTACGCTATCGCAAAGCCCCACGAGTACTTTGATGTTGAATGGCACACAAAGAAGGGCTCGGGCCCGCTTTTGATCAACGCTATCCACGACTTCGACGATTTGAACTTCGTAACGGGAATGAAGCCCACCAAGGTATACGCTGCGGCTCGCAACACCATTCGAGGTAACGAAGTTGAGGACTCCGTATCCGCTGTTGTTGAGTATGAGGGCGGCGTAACTGCTAGCTACTTTGTATCCGATGGCACTCCTGGTCCTTGGAACTATGACTTGGCAGCCGAGGAGAACACTTTCTTCACCATGTGTCCTGGCGAAAACAGCATGCGCGTATTCGGCACCAAGGGTTCGTTCGGCTTCCCGAATATGGATCTGTACTATCAGGACGACGACGCCTACGGTTGGTTGCAGCCCATCAAGCACGAGCACTTCGACGTTGAGAAGAACGATCCGATGACTGCTGAGCTCGAGCACTTCGTAGATCTGTGCTTGGGACGCGAAACCACTCCACGTTGCACCGGCGACAATGCGCTCGATACCCTCAAGGTAATCAACGCAATTCAGAAATCTGCTGAAGACGAAACTCCGGTGAAGCTCTAAGCCTTCTCTCTGGTGTGCTTTGCTCTATCTACTCCAGGCAAAGCATGGCTATTGCCCCTCCCGGGCTACCACCCAACAAGCCCGGGAGGGAATTACCTCCCTTTTAAATCTCTTTATTACCTTTGGGGTTTCAACACCCCTAATCATTTGCTTGCTCCGAAGGTGGTGGGCGTTGCACGAAGCCCACCACCTTCTCTCCTGAAAGGATAATGTCATGGGAATCGACATCAACATCTCCGGCGCAACTAAACTCGTTGGCCTTGTAGGCTCTCCCGTTGAGCATTCTATGTCTCCAGTAATGCACAGCGATTCGTTCCAGAAGATGGGCGTGAATGCGGTTTACACGGCATTTGATGTGACGCCCGATAAGCTTGCCGATGTCGTTAAGGGCTTGGCCGAAATGGGTGCGGTTGGCTACAACGTAACGATGCCCTGCAAAACATGCGTTGGTCAGTACCTTGACGAGCTGACCCCCGCAGCAGAGCTGATGGGTGCCGTTAATACCGTTGTTATTAAAGACGGTAAGTCTATCGGCCACAACACTGACGGTGCTGGCTTTGTTGAGAACCTTCGTCGCCATGGTTTTGATCCTGAAGGCAAAGTAGTAACCATTGTTGGTGCTGGTGGTGCAGGTTCCGCTATCTTCACCCAGCTTGCTCTTGACGGCGTTGCTTGTGTAAACGTCTTCAATCTTAAGGACGATTTCTGGGCTGCAACTCGTGAGCGTGTTGTTGATCTTTCTCACAAGACGGGCGTTCCTATGGTTTTGAACGATCTCGACAACAAGGAACAGCTTGCACGTGCCGTGAAGAACTCTCAGCTCTTCATCAATGCAACCCGTGTTGGCATGCCCCCGCTGGACAACGAATGCACCATCGACGAAGAAATGCTGCACGATAACCTGTTCGTTGCGGACACCGTCTACGATCCGCGTGAGACCAAGCTCATCAAGATGGCAAAAGCCCATGGCTTGGAAACTGCTCCTGGTATCGAGATGCTTCTGCAGCAGGCGGCCCTAGGTGAAAAGATCTGGTTCGATATCGAGATGCCGACCGACTATATCGAGGAGAAGTACTTCTAGTTCTCGTCTTTATCTTTCGATTGAGCCCCGGCGTCAATGACGTCGGGGTTTCCTTCTTTTTTCTGCAGGTAGAATCATTCATTTTGATGATTGATTTACGGATAATTCATAACTTTTCTGTTCAGATAATCTACAATCGGTTCGAAAGAATTAAAACTCAGCATTAAGGAGACTTTCAGATGAGACTTGATTACCTGAGGTACTTCGATCATCTAGCTGAGGTATTAAACTACACTCGCGCGGCAGAGGATCTCTTCATTGCGCAACCGACACTTTCGGTGGCTATTAAGCGTATGGAAAAAGAGCTCGGTATCAAGCTGTTTCAGCGCAGCGAGGGCTCAACGCGTATCGAACTTACCGAAATGGGTAAGGCATATCACGAGTATGTTGCATTGGCGTTGAAGGACTTGGACAAGGGGCTGCGCATTGCTCGTGAAATTCAGGGGGAGATGAATTCTTCGGTTCGCGTTGGAACGATCTATGCCATGCAGGGGCGTTTTTGGTCCGAGGCTATTGAGTCTTTTATCTCTTCTTCGCAGGTAAAGCCCCAAATTGCTATTGAGCAGGCATTTTCTCCAGAATTGACTCAGCGCTTGCGCAAGGGCGACATCGATGTAGCGTTTTGCTCTCGTGTAGAAGGGTGCGACGATTTCAACCATGTATTGGTGTGGTCGCAGCCGCTTGTTTTGGGCGTTCATAAGGACAGCCCCCTTGCAAAGCGAAAGAGCATCAACCTTTCTGAGCTTGGCGGCAAGGAAGTGCTTACCTACAGCTCTTCTTCTCCGACCGATTCGTCTATCACGAAGCTTTTGCCTTTGGACAGCATGAATCTGCGTCGTGAGTATGCAGACGAGATCACTATGTGTTCGCTGGTAACTTCGAGTAAAGACAAAATGGCGCTCTTTTGCTATTCCTTCTTGGTTTCGGCTTTCCAAGATGTTGTCTGCTTGCGCATCAACGACCTACCTGCCGACTTCCACAAGGTGTACTTGACCAGCCGAAGGGAAACGCACCCTAAAGTGGTAGATGACTTCATCGAGTTCATGAGCGCCTACCGATTCCCCAACATCATGTCTCAAGAATAGGCGCGCAGTTCGATTTTGATTTGGGCTAGGGGCTCTAGGTGGGACATGTTGTGTTGAAGAGCCCAAGCTCTGCGGTTGCAGATGCCGGTTTGCTTTTTCGCCCCGCCGACTGTCAACAGTGGGCGGGTCATTTACGGCGGCAAACGGCGCGCGCGGTGGTCATTGCGTTTGGTTTGAGGGGCGCAGGTGGGCAATTTGCCCCAAGATGACCGATATTCGGTGGAAATCCGCATCGATTTCTGGGTAAAATCGCAACTTTTCGGAAAAAAATACCCAATCCCGAATTACTGACCGTCCCAACGAGAACCGAGGATGCCGATACTTAATAAGGTAATGTTGTTTGCCTTGAGTGCAGCGTGCGCGGTCTTCCGACAGCTTTCCCAAGGTGAATTTCATGGGTTTGTGATAATGGAAGGAGAACAGTCTGTATGTCCACTACAGATAAACTCAACGGCTTCGGCCCTCTCGCAGGCGTCAAAGTTGTAGAACTCTGCGAATGGGTTGCCGCTCCTGCTGCAGTACGCTGCCTGTCCGAAATGGGCGCTACCGTCATCAAGACCGAGCCCCTGCACGGCGACGCTCAGCGCACCCAGGGTCCTGGCTTCGGTTGCGAAAAGAACGACTACGAAGATCCTACGTTCGACCTGAACAACACCAACAAGGACCTCGTTGCCATCAATCTCAAGGACGAGGACGGCATGAAGTTCATGAAGAAGCTTCTTGCCGATGCTGACGTTTTCGTTGTTAACCTGCGCGACAAGGCTTTGAAGAAGCTTGGCCTCGACTGGGAAACCATCCATGCTGAGTTCCCTCACCTGATCTGGGCTCAGATGCGCGGCTATGGCGAATTCGGCCCCGAGAAGGATTCTCCTGGTTATGACGCAGTATGCTGGGCTGCTCGTGGTGGCGTTGCCAACGTTTTCCGTGAGAAGGATCAGTCTCCTGCTATCGCTCCTCAGGCATTCGGCGACAACAACGCTGCATGCATGCTGGCTGGCGGTATCTGCGCTGCTCTGTTCAACCGCACCCGTACCGGCGTGGGCGACAAGGTTGTAACCAACCTCTATGCTGCCGCCATCTTCGCATCCAACATCGGTATTTGCGCTCAGCAGTTCGGCGCTGACTATCCTAAGTCTCGCACCGACGTTCCTAACCCCTTCAACAACACTTATCGCACCTCTGACGACAAGTGGATTTACATCTGCATGCCTCAGTACGACAAGTACTACGCAATGATGATGGAGCTCTTCGGCCGTCAGGATCAGGTAGACAACGTTGATACCCGTGACTTGTCTCACCTCAAGGCTTCCGGCAAGAACAAGGAAGTTATCGGCTGGCTCGAAGAGGCATTCGCAAAGCAGCCGTTCGAGTACTGGATGGAGCAGTTCCGCGAGCATCAGGTACCGGCCCAGAAGCTCTTCCGCTTCCCCGACATCCTGCGCGACGAAGAGGCTTACATCAACGACTCCCTGCGTACTGTTGAATACGACGAGTTCGGCAAGCATGCCCTGCCTATGACTCCGCTTCGCTTCGAGTCTGCTGGCGATCCTCCGGTTATCCTGGCAAAGCCCATCGGCTACCACACCAAGGAAATCATGGAGAAGTATGGTTACTCCGCAGAAGAAATTGCTGCTATCGAGGAAAAGGGCGGCGTAGGCATCTACCACGGCGAGCCTATTCCCGACACCATCTTCAAGTCCAAGCGCCAGGAGGCTGGCGACGCAGCTTGCACTTGGGAATAAGTTGAACCCATAGTTTCTTATCAAGAAAGGCCACCTTCAGGTGGCCTTTCTTTTTTGATGAGCTTTTCAAGCTTCAGCATATTGGCAAGAATCTGGAAAGCTCGATTCTTGCCAATTAACGAATTTCAACAATTTTGCCGGATTTCGCCGATTCGATGGTCGCATTAATGATCTTAAGAGAGGCAAGCCCCTGCTCTCCGGTGCAGCGTGGGGTGCTGGCTCTTCCGGCGCACAGATCGATGAAATGCAGTATTTCCGATTCCATAGGATTGTTTGGCTCGACGCTGAATACTTCCTTCTCGAGTGGGTGTCGCCAGCCATATTCTTCGTCTTTGTCGGATGGGTAATGATAGAAGGTCATGGACGGGAATCCGAATGAGCCCTTTGTGCCGAAAATATGCATCGAATCTGGGCCAAGCTCCTGTGCCCACTGTTCGTTTTCCCCTGCCAGCAAGTCGTAATTCCACGGAGAGGGTGTGCCGTCTGATATGAAGTACGTTGCGGTAGCGCCTCCCTCGAACTCGAACAGGGCCGACACGGAATCTTCTGCATTGTAGCCTCTAATAGTGTTGCGCTTTGCGGCATATACCCTTGTAGCCTTCATGTTCAAGACGTTGTTCAAATCGTCGAGGTCGTGAATGGCATTGACCAGCAAGATGGCCCCCTCAGGCTCTTTATGCCATTCTGCATCCCAGTAGTGCTTTTCTTTTGCGATCGCAAAACTGCTCTGAATGCCAATGATGTCTCCAAGTTTCCCTGTTGCGAGGAACTCCTTGAGAAAGAGAAACAAGTTCGAAGAGCGACGGTGATGGCCGATTAAGAGTGTCGCGTTGTGTTCGTTGCAGCAATCGATTATCGCTTGACCTTCTTCCGGCGTGTTGGCGATGGGCTTCTCAAGGAGAATATTCTTTATACCAGCCTCGCAGCAGGCTTTTGTTGCGGAAAGATGGAGGCTGTTTGGAAGGGCAATAGCCACTCCGTCGAGCGTCTCGTTTGCAAGAAGATCGTTGTAGTCTTCATAGAGCTTTGCTCCAACTTCGCTCGCCACATCGATCGCTTGTTGGCCAAATCCTGCGACTGCCGTTAGTTCAACTTCATCGTTTTCCTTAAAAAGGCGAGCGATTCGTGCACCCTGGTTTAAGCCGAATACAGCCATTTTGATTTTATCCATGATTCCTCCTGAATGCTGACTATGTGATCCCTATACCTAGGAGGATAGAAGGGCTGGCGGTTGTAAACCAGTTAATTATGCTCGGCAAAGTACACGAAAAGAAATGAGAAATGCCCGATTGACGCGACGGCTTCCCGGATTGTTATGGCTGCAGGTCTATTAATTTGCATCACTCTCGCGAAGCAAGACGTTAGATAAATTGGTAACCGATTTCGAGGGGTTCATTGAAGTCGATTGCATTTGAAGCGTTGACGATGAAATCGATAAAGGGCTTGAGCCTCTTCGAGTCCCCGTCTACTGTTTTCCATGCAAATCCAACTTGGTGATAAGGCGTTAATGCCTCTTTGATCGGAATCATGCGAAGCGAATCCCAGATAACGTCACGAGTGGTGTCAAGCGTGATGCAAACTGCGCCTTTGTTGATTGCAGCGACGGATAGCGAGCTTATCTCATTTTCGAAAGCAGGCTGAACATGTAGACCTTTATGGTCAAACAGGCCCTTTAATGCGTAATACATATACGAAGGGGGCCTATATGAATACATCTCGTAATTTGAAAGCTCATCGAAGGAAACGGTACTGAGGCTGGCTAAGGGATGTGATTGGTCGACAACCGCAACGATATATTGCTCAACTAGTGGAACCCATGAGATACCGATTTCGTTGACGGAATTACCGCAGAAGGCGCAGTCAAGGAGATTGCTTCTCATGTTGAATAGGGCTTCTCTTGTGGAGTCTTGCTGGGAAATGCTGAAAATCAAGGGTGATTTAGCGCTTTTGTTGAAATCGTTGAGCATGTTAGAAAGAGGTCCCCGGAGAAGCGCTGCAACTGATCCGACCCTAACGGCGGGTTTATTCGCTTCGTCTTCTTGTCGGGCTTCCGCTATTCCGTGGTCAAGTTCAGCTAATGCTTTTGAGACGGACTTATAAAGTCTTTTCCCTGATTGGGTTAAAGTAACGTTCCTGCCGACGTTTTCAAATAGCGTGAACCCAAGTTCCTTTTCGAGTCTGCTTATGGCGTTTGAGAGAGCCGGCTGAGTAATGAAGAGAGCATTCGCCGCTTTTCCGTAGTGTTCGAATTGTGCGACGGCGGCGAAATATCTAAGTTGCGAGAGATTCATAACGAGACACTCCCCTCATGCCCACGAACATCTCGTATTGATATTATGCATCAACGCAGTCGGCGCCCTGATGCTTTTTTTGGCAACGGGGCGCCGACTTATTGATTGGACCTCTTACTCTTCGGGGCCATGGATCCCGTAACTCAGTTCCAGAGTGCCTTTCGGGGGCGTTTCGCCTTTGTATTCATAAAGAGCGCCAGCGCTAATGAGCTTATCGATGTCGGTATCGGATAGTCCATATTCTTTGGCGATAATCCTGGTTTCATAGCCTACGGGTAAAGACCTTTTTAAAGCGGGATCGCCAATACTTTTCAGTCTAACCGGCGTGGTGGTGATGGTGTATGAGTTGTCACTGCCGTATCCTTGTCCATCATCGTAAACGACTCGGCGTAGTTGATCGTTTTTGAATGCCTCTTCGTCTTCGAGGACATCTTTCACCGATTGGATTTTTTCAAACGGAATGTCGTTTTTGCGAAAACGCTCTTGGATTTCATCAAAAGTTAGTGCAAGACATGCCTCATGCAATGCTGCCACAACATCGGTGTATTTTCCGTTTTCTGCAAGCTTTTCAAGGGAGGAGTATTGAGGGTCCGTCCACCACTTCTCATCCATCCCAAGCGTTTCGAATACTAGCTTATGGTATTTGTTGTAATGGCCGAAGCACATCAAAAACCATATTCCATCAGATGATACATAGGAATTGTTGGTTGGGCATTTAGCCTCCATGCGATTCTTTGGATAGTCGCATCCCTGTTGTTGAGCTACAAGAGCGGCGGTCATTCCCCATGTTCCAACGTGGTATAGACTCGTTGTTACTTTGTCTCCTTTACCAGTTTTTAGCGTATTGGAGTATGCGGCAACTAGACCAACTGCCAGGGCGATGCTTGCATTCCAATCTCCAAAAGCAATGGGGGAATTTCCTGGTTCGAAATGTTCATTTGCTTGAGGGATCGCATGCACGAATCCCGATCGTGCGGCAAAGGAGGTTGCATCGAACCCTTTTGCATCTTTCATTGGGCCATATTCGCCGTATCCGCGCATTTGACCGAATACGAGCTTGGGGAACTTTGAGTGGATCGTTTCGTAATCAAGCCCAAGCCTCTTCAACGCCCCGTCCCTGAGGGATGTAACGAAAATGTCCGCTGTTTCAAGCATTTTGTACATAAGGGCAATGCCTTCGTCTGATTTAAGATTGATAGAGATGTATCTCTTGTTGAAGGATGCGCAGTCGAAGGCGACATCGTCGAATTCAGTGCGAAATTGCAAACCCCAGGCCATGCCCTGTGTTCTCATCTCGTCACCGGTAAACGGTTCAACTTTGATCACATCGGCGCCCAAATCTCCTAGCAAACGACAGCAAGCTGGACCCGCGACGTATTGAGTAAGGTCAATCACCTTGACATTCTGAAGCCCACTCATGGTTGATTCCTTTCCTTGTTAATTGGCTAATCGAAGTACGCAAAAACTGATCAGGGGGCGGTGGGGTTATTGTCTTGATAGTCGTAGTCGACGGGAGCTCCCAGGAATATAGCTTTCTCTTGCGCCATTTTTTCAATAGCTGATCGGTCTATTCCGAGACTCATGAGCACTTCTTCAGTGTTTTCCCCTAGGAGCGCCGCTTCGTTAAAAGACTCGATGTGGGTTTGAAGATTTGAGATATTGTGAGGGATATTGGTTTGAAGTACCCTTCCGACATTGGGGAAGGTGACGTAGTTAAGCATTTCGGGCTTGTTATTGACAATTGCAGGAATGGCCTCATCTTTGGTCAAGATCTTCGTGATGCTGTATTCCTTATCGCTAAGCCAGTTTTCCCACTCTGCTAAGCTTTTGCTCTTTACGAATGCTCGCATTTTCTCGAAGGAATCAGGCGCCTGCCATTCTCTTTTTCTGCAGTCGTCCCGTAATTCTTCCAGTCCAGTTTCCTGAGTGAAGGGAACCCAGAATTTTTCTTCGATCATGGCAAACATGAGAGCTGCGCCATCGCTTGTTTCGTAAATGTTGTAGCCGACGGAGGGATACTCCAGGTCGTTACGCTTGTGAATTTTTCCGTTGAAGAGCCAGCGTGAGTCGATAAGCGATTGCCACCATAGAAAACAATTGAACATAGCTATGTCGATGTAGGACCCTTCTCCGGTTTTGTCCCTATTGAAGAGAGACGCAAGAAGTGCTTGACCTGCGACCATGCCTGTCGCGTAGTCGCAGAGCGGAAGAGGGAATGCGTTATCGTTTTGAAGGTCAAGGTAGCCCGTTGAGGCAATCATCGCAAAATCATGCCAAGCTTTTTGAGAGCGTGGGTCTTCTTGTCCGAAGGCGCTTATCGAAGCATAGATAATATTTGGGTTTTTCTGGCGGATGGATTCGTAGTCGATTCCGAGCCTTTTTGTTACTCCTGGTCGGAAGCTCTCTATGATGATGTCCGCCTTTTTTGATAGCTCCTGAAAACAATCATTTGCTTCTTTGTTTTTCAGGTCTAAAGAGATCGATTTTTTGTTTCGGCAGAGCGCAGTGCTGTAGTAGGAGATGCCGTGTTTGGTGGGCGGGTCGTATCTGCAGAAATCACCGCGTTTGGTATCTTCGACTTTGATTACCGTTGCGCCCCAGTCAGCGAGTATCTGCGTTGCAAAGCCGCCGGGCATGTACCTTGTCAGATCTAAAACGAGTAAGTCTTCGAAAGCGTTTCCATTTCTTGCCATCATTGCAATTGTCTCCTCCCTCCCCAATAAAGACGCATTGATTGGCTTGATCGTATTCGTATGACATGGTGCGGACTAATTCAAACAAGTACCAAAAAACGACGAATCGAAATATTTCAAACAGTGAAGCATGAGCCCGTCTTGGTATTTGTTTCGGTTCGTCTTGCCCCTATACCCTAGGAACAGGAGCTAACTAGTACTGCCCCAAAGAAAGACGCAAGCTCCTGATTCCTTGATTTTTGCCAAGGGAATTTTCGTATCTATTACTACAAAAGGAGGGATTGTAATGGGTTCTTCAAGCATGGTCGAGGCGAGGCTGGACGCGGTCCAAGACTCGATCGACGGCTCGATCGGGAAATCCTATCATGGCATTGCTGCACGTCTTGATAGGATTCCTGCAGGTAAGGCGGTGCGTGTCGTCTTATGGCTTTCCGGTGGTATTTGCTTTTGCGATTCTATCGATATGAATATTGCCGGTCCGATCATCGCTCAGTTTTTAACAACAGGCTGGTCGGACAGCATGCAGAATGCGACATTTGTTTCCGTTACTGCATTGGGCTATTTGGTTGGCGGCTTAATCTCAGGCATTGTCTCTGACGGTTTGGGGCGAAAGAAAGCGCTAATCATATTCCCGTCAATTTTTGTCGCCTTTGCGTTTGTTGCGTCTTTTGCGCCAAATATGATGTTTTTGACGATTTGCAGATTCTGTATGGGTGTTGGCTTGGGGGCAACATACCCATGTGGATATGGCGCAATGAGCGAATTCAGCCCCATCGACAAACGCGGTCGCTATCAAGCTTGGGTGGGTCTGATTGCAAATACGGGCACTCCTACAGCATCGCTACTTTGTACGTTCTTGCTTCCAGTTGTTGGTTGGCGCGCCATGTTCATCTTGGCAGGTTGCCTCGGCTTAACCGTGCTTCTGTGTGTTATCAAGTGGTTCCCAGAGTCGCCGCGTTGGTTGGCTCAGCATGGTCGCAACGATGAGGCTGATGCCCGCGTGACAAAGATGGAGAACCAGATGCGTGAGCTTGGTCATGTTGTTGATCCTGTTCCCGCCGAAGAAATAAAGAGGCTTGAGGAAGAAGCGAAGAATCAGCCCAAAGAGCTCCCTTATCGTTTCCTGTTCTCCAAGAAGATGCTGCCTCGTACCATCGTTGCAGGAACCATCCAATTCTGTAATTTCGTGGTTTCATATACGATCATTACTTGGACGCCAACCATCTTCATTGGACGCGGTCTTGAGCTTCAGTATTCGACGGCTTTGACCACTTTGATTCTTATTGGCATTCCGACAGGCATTGCGCTGCTAAGCTTGCTTGTCGATAAGTTTGGACGAAAGCCACAGTTGATTATTGGCATCTTGGGTTCTGGCATTATTGGTTATCTTTGGACTTTGATCCCGATTGACCAGGTGATACCTATCGTTGTTCTTGGTTTCGTCTTGGCTGCCTGGACGAATTATTGGGGCCTTATTGCTTCATCGGTTTATCTGCCAGAGCCTTTCCCCACTCAAATTCGTGTTCGCGGAGCAGGCATCGGTAATGCCATCGGACGTGTGGGCGCTGTCCTCTCACCGTTTTGGATTGCGGCGCTTTTGGATTCGTCCCTTGGGGCAACTGGAGTGTACTTGGTAAATGGCCTCGTTTGCGTTGTTGGTGCTGTTATCGTTGCGATCTTTGCTGTTGAGACCAGGGGTCGATCCCTGGAAGAGGTTAGCGCTGACGTTCTCGAGGGAGCAGATAAATACATCAAGTAGAAGACTTGGAAATTGGGGCGGCAGTTGCAGGTACGGTCCCGGCGTCAATTGCTTTGGGAGGGGGATTGGCGCCGGGATCCTCTCGCTGCTTTGTGCAGAATATGCAACCCTTGACAGTGTGGCGCTTCGCAGGGGAGAAGAGTGGAGGTTTTTGCCATGTTTTCATCATTTATGGAAAAGAGGAATCTTCAAAACAAGATCTACGATGAAATGATCGAAGACGCAAAGAGAGAAGAGGAGGAAAAACGTCGGAAGCAAGAGTCTAGATGGGGGTGCGAATGGAGGGGGAACCTATCTCCCTGGCAGTATTCGGAAACGGAGCAAGCTCTTTTGTCCGAACTTCGAGATAGAGCTTTGGTTTCGCTGGATATGCCCAGTGTGTATTCCGATAAAGCTGCGCTAGCTATTTGCCGTCAATTGGGTATGTTGGGAAAAGGGAGATCGAAGACAGGCGAATGGGTGCTGAGCTCTTTGGCCAACGCTCGTTATATGACTGAGATTCGTAGTTATTTGCTCCGTTATCCAAAGGCGACGATTATAAATATCGGCAACGACCTCAGCACTTTATTTTATCGTGTCAACAACAAACAATTGACCTGGTGCAATATAGCAGATGAATCAGTATTGGACATGCGAAACAGGCTTGCTATCGATGATTTCCCCAATGTGCATCAAATCTGCGCTGACCCCGAAGACCTCTCCTGGTTTGATCGGGTTCCTCGTAATGAGAAAACCGGGTTGGTTATTTTGGCCGACACTGCTATTAGGGCATGGAACCCCAGCAACGTAAAATCCATGCTTCTTACGCTCAATCAGAAATATCCCGGATCGCTTTTGCTCATGAATTGTTCTGGAGGAAAGGCGGGGAACGGCAAAGACGCATTTACTTTTTACTCGTTGAATGCCGGGGACGCTATTCGTTCGTGGCTTGATGGACCCCGGTCTCGAGTGTATGCGTACAGCTACCCGGATAAAACTTTGCTGGAGACTCTGGATGGTGCCGCGCGTTACAGGATGAAGGCCCTGCATCGTGCTGGAAACCAGATTCTGACGATTGTGAAGATGTAGCGCTGTCGGATTGCGAGAAAGGCTCAACAATGAAAGACGGTACCGTAATTCACCGCATCGGAGATGATGGATGCTATATGACCAAAAAGCGAATCATTGCCCATCAATCTTTGAACGTCGTTCTAGTCTGGGGTGTTGTGGTTCTTCTGGCCACGATCGTGTTTGCTTCCGTGGCGCATCTCCAAGGGCAGACATTGTCTCAGTTTGAATTAATCGCTACGGGCGGTAATCAATATAGAGGTTTTTACACTGCCGACCTCCTGCGTTGCGAGGCTGCATTTTGCTTCTTGGGGGGATTGATGATGGTCGGCATCCATTTGCATGGTTTTGTGTGGCTTTATGAAAAAAATCGAGGGGGAATAGCGATTGCGCTCGCTGTCATTTTGATGGCTGCAAGCGTTTGCTGGTTCGCCTTTTTGGCGAGCATTGTGATATTTGATCCAGTTTCGTTTCTGACCTTCTTTTTGGTTTTGATCTTTTTGGTCTCAGGGGTGCTGGCGCAGAAAGAAAAGAAAGAATCGAATATCGTAGTCTAGCCCTTCATTGGCAAGCTGTTAATTCGAGCCTTTTCTAGAGTTACTTTGGCAGTGTGAGCGGTAATTGTTGCAATTGCTCTTTCGTGGCCCATCCGCATCATGGGCGATAAACTGCCCCCCCCCTCAACGCAATGCTACCAATCTTCTAGGAAATCGTTCTCAATGGGGCTTACCCACGACATGCTTTCAGACAATGACTCCATTTGAGATATGAATGCTTGGATATTGGTTTCGTAGGAGGATTTATCTCTGTAAGCCATTCCGATCCAATGGTAAGGACGCTGAAATTCTTTAATACTGAGGAGCTTAATGGAGTCCCATACCACATCTCTGACCGTGTCAAGCATGATTGTGACAGCGTCAGGGTTGACGCAAGTCGCCGAAAGGGCGCTAATCTCATCCTCGAACGCAGGCTGGGGGCTAAGATTGTATTTTTTGAACATTCCGCAGAAAGCGTAGTACATATATGAAGGCTCTCGATATGAGAGCTGTTTATAGTTTCGAAGGTCGGTCAGAGATACGCTTTGCATTTTTGCGAGCGGGTGACTGCTGCTTACGGCGACAATGGCATTTTCAGGAAAAAGGGGAATCCAGTTAAGTTCATTCGGCTTTGCTGGATTCCCGCAAAAAGCAATATCGAGTGTGTCGTTGAGTAGGTTTTGCTCGCACTCTTTGGTTGATCCCATATGGGATAGGTCGAATAGGATTGGCTCCTCTGTGTTTTCGTTGTATGAATTTAAAAGGCTTGAAAGAACTCCGCGCATAAGAGCGGCAACAGCTCCAAGCCTTGCTTTATTTTGACACGCTTCCGTATCTGCTTGAATTTCGGAAATGGCGTTATCCAAGTCGTTGAGGATGGGCGATATCCTTGCGGCGAAAACTTTGCCTCTATCTGTCAGTACGGCATTTCTGCCCTGATGCTCGAACAACCGGACCCCTAGCTCCCCTTCGAGCTTTTTGATTGAATTCGATAAGGCCGATTGGGTGACGTACAGGGCTTTTGCCGCTTGTCCGTAATGCCCGAACTGGGAAATCGCAACGAAATACCTAAGTTGCTGAAGATTCATTCCCCTCATCTCCTGTTGTGCGCGAATGGAACCTAACCGCCCATCGTCGCCTATCTTCCCCTTCCAACGATAGCGGCTTTCTTTTTTATTATCCAATTAGAAAGGGGGTAGTTTGATGTCGGAATTAAATGTTTTCTTCCGAAATAGGTACTTTGCTCTTGGAATTGGAAACGATTCACGGCAGCAAATATATTTGAGCTAAAGAGAAGATCGACGTGATCAGAATCAATGGACGTTAATCTTACTGATTTAAGGAGGGGGATCGTCATGAAAATCGATCTGGCTATTTCGGGGGAAACAAAGTTGACGGGTCTTGTTGGTGGATCGGGGATTACAAGTTCGTTTTCCCCGCGTATGCACACTGCTTCTTTTGCTGAAGTTGGTGTTGATGCGGTGTATTTGAGCTTTCCGATCGCACCAGAAATGCTTGGCGAAGTAGTGCAAGGCTTGCAAGATATTGCTGTTGGATACAACGTCACGATGCCCTACAAGACTTATATCTGTAAATATCTCGATGGTCTTTCTCCGGCTGCAAGGCTTATGGGTGCCGTGAATACGGTAGAAATCAAAGATGGAAAATCATATGGGCATAATACTGATGGAGCTGGATTTAGCGAAAACCTTCGGGTCAATGGATTCAACCCTTCAGGCAAGAAGGTAACTATTGTGGGAGCTGGTGGAGCAGGTTCTGCTGTGTCGACTCAACTTGCTCTTGACGGCGCCGCCTCGATTTCGATTTTTAATATCAAGGATGAGTTCTGGGAGAAAACTGCTGGACGCATTAACCGTTTGGCGGAAGAGACCGGGGTGGGTGTTTCCTTAGAAGATCTTAACGATAGGGCTTCTTTGGCATCCTCCATTGCGGATTCCGAGTTGTTTGTTAATGCAACTCGTGTTGGTGCTGGCGACTTGATCGATCAATGCGTGATCGACGAAGACATGCTCCATGAAGGTCTTACCGTTGCCGATACGGTTTACAACCCTGTTGAGTCGAAGCTGATCAAAATGGCGAAAGCTCATGGTCTTGCGGCATATGGCGGCTTGGGCATGCTTCTTCAGCAAGCTGCTCTTGCTGAGAAGATCTGGTTTGGAACAGATATGCCCATTGAACTTATTCAAGAAAAACTGTTCTCGTAACGTGCCTCTCTTCTCCTCGAAAGGCCACCTTCGGGTGGCCTTTCTTTTTTTGTGTCGAGAAGATGGCGAAAGAACGTTTTGAATAAAGTCCGTGTTCGGACTAACTATACTGCTCTTCTAAGATAGTCCGACATCGGACGAAAGGAACAGAGTGGACGCTGAAAACAAAAGCGAAGAAAGCGTGATGGATTTCTTCACGCCTCTTCTTGCTCGGTTTGACAAAATCTATTATGACCTGGCTAAACGCCACGGTGAATCCTACTTTGGCATGTGGGTGCTTGAAGAAATTGGAGATAAGCCAGAAGGGGTAACCCAGAAACAGTTGTGCGAGATTTTGTACTCGCCCAAGCAAACGGTGAATTCCCTCGTTGCGTCCTTTGTGCGGCGTGGCTTGGTGGAAACAAAGCCCAATAGCACCGATGGAAGAAGCAAGCTCCATGTGCTTACTGGGGCGGGGAAGGAAAAGCTTGATGCAATTCGCCGCGATGAGCGCATGCTCGGAATCTATTCGTTGGATGGAGTGAGCAGGGAAGAGCTCGACCAGGTGCGAAGGGTTTTGTTCGGTATTGCTGATCGTTGCACTCAGGGAATTGCGTTTCTTAATGCCAATGAGCCCTTTCCTCGGGAAGGCGGGGAATAGGCGTGGCTATCGAAGAAGCAAGCGCTAAAGGTTCGGTGCTGGCGCATGAGCCTTCACGGCGTACTGTGATCGCCGTATTTGTGGCATTGATGGTTTGCGAGGTTATCGGTTCGCTTGATCAGACCATTGTGTCCACGGCCCTTCCAACCATTGTGGGCGATTTGGGCGGCGTTAACCATATGCTATGGGTTATCGCAGCCTATGTGCTGACATGCACGATCACTATGCCGGTATATGGCAAGATAGGCGACATGATTGGCAGGAAAGGCCTGTTCATCATTGCATCGGTGTTGTTCCTGGTCGGTTCGATCATGTGCGGTGCCGCAAGCGACATGGCGATGCTCATTGCAGGTCGTGCCGTTGCCGGTTTGGGCGATGGCGGCTTGTTGGTTCTTTCTCAGGCCATTGTGGCCGACATCGTTCCTGCGCGTAAACGTGCCCTGTATTTGAACATTATGGGGATCGGCTGGGCGGTGCCTATGCTGGTGGGTCCCCTTTTGGGCGGAGTCTTCACCGATTTGGTTAGCTGGCGTTGGGCGTTCTGGATGAATATTCCGCTTACGGTGTTCTCTATTGCTATTTCGGTGGTGCTGCTGCCTACGTACTGCAAACGCGAATCTCTTGCGAACTTTGATTATTGGGGTATTGCATTTGTTGCCGTTGCGGTATGTTCGCTCACCTTGGCAACATCGTGGGGCGGCGTTGAGCATGCCTGGAATAGCCCTGTTATTATTTGTCTGGTTGCCGCTGCGATTCTGTTTGCTGTGCTGTTCGCTGTTGCCGAAGCCAGGGCAAAGCATCCCATCATGCCATTGTTCCTGTTCAAGAACAGGAACTTCATGCTCACCACGATAGGTGGGTTTATCATCCTTTTTGCTACGATGGCTGCCATGTCGTACCTGCCCACATATTTCCAGATCGCCCACGGCTTGAGTGCCACGGCGGCAGGATACATGCAAGTGCCTACGAGTATTGCGTATCTTATCGCTTCGACCATTTCGGGTGTGCTGATCAGCAAGAGTGGGCGTTACAAAAAGCTGATGGCGGTGAGCTTCGCCATTGCAACCGTGGGAACCGTTCTTATTGCGACCCTAACTGCCGATACTACGGTGGTGCTGGCGGGACTCTATCTGGCTATTATGGGTTTTGGCATGGGATTGAGCTTCGAGGTGCTGGTGCTCATTGTTCAGAACGAGTTTCCGTCGGACATGGTTGGAGTTGCAACCAGCGCCACGAACTTCTTCCGCGAAATCGGCACTACGCTCGGTGCTTCTGTTGCTGGTGCCTTGTTTACGGCCAATATTGCAAGCCAGATGGCAGACAAGTTAGCTCCTTTTGGCGGAGTTGCCGCATTGGGCTTTGATGCCAATTCGCTTACCCCCGCACTGGCAAGAACCTTGCCTGATGAGCTGCAGCACGCGGTTGCTGTGGCGTACAACGATGCCCTGATGCCGGTGTTTTTGCTCATGGTTCCCTTAACGGTAGTAGCTGGCCTGCTTATGATTGCGCTGAAAGAAAAGCCGCTCGCAGATTCGCTTCGCGATCAAGGCTCAGAGTAGCGGGTTACGCCCGTTTGGTTTCGGTAAGCCGCGTGCAGGCAATTGTCCGATTCATTTCTGCGGCAAAGGGAAAAAGCGCTATGTCATGGGTTTTGAGGGCGTGCGCCTTCCCTTTGCCGTCAATTCGCGTTTTTGCCTTGCCAAGCCGTTATTATGTTCAATAGGGATTACTCTTCTCGGGCAAAGCGCGCAATGCTGCCTGGTATGAAGTTGGTTTTTAAGGAGAGGGTTTATGGATATCAAGCTTAATTATCGTGAGCAGGGTGATGGCTACCCGCTGATTCTTCTGCACGGCAATGGCGAAGACAGCAGCTGTTTTAGGCATCAGCTGGAGTATTTCTCCAAAGAGTATCGCGTTATTGCTATCGATACGCGCGGCCAGGGAGAATCGCCTCGCGGAACTGCCCCTTTTACCTTCGAGCAGTTTGCTCAAGACCTGGAAGATTTCATGGATGAGCATGGCATTTTCCGTGCGAACATCCTGGGCTTTTCCGACGGCGGCATCACCGCGCTTATCTTTGCACTCACGCGTCCTGAGCGTGTGAATAAGCTGATCCTGAACGGTGCCAACCTTGATCCTGAAGGCGTGGTTGAGCCCTTACGCACAAAGATTCAGGAAAAAGCGAAGGAAGCTGCGCAGACTAAGGACGAAAGTGCCGAAAACATGCAGCGTTATGAAAACCTGCGCCTTATGGCAGAGCAGCCCTCTATCGATCCGAAGGAGCTTTCCAAGGTCGAGGCTCCCACTTTGGTTATTGTGGGCACGCAGGATTTGATTGAAGGCGCTCACACCAAGCTTATCTACAGCAGTTTGCCCAACGCTGAATTGGTGTTCGTCCAGGGCGATCATTTCATTGCTTACGATAATCCTGTTGCATTCAACGAAGCGGTGGATAAATTCCTCAAAGAGTTTTAGCTTGGGCATCGAAAAGGCTGTATGCAAGCTGGGCCTTGAATGTGCGTAGAACCGGTTCTTAAACGGTAGAAGGCTGAATTAGTTGGTCTTTATTGAACGACCCCGATACCGAATCGGGGTCGTTCCTTTTGTGTTTGCGTGCACCGTGGTTGCCTGAGGCAATGGAGTCGATCTGCTCTTTTGGGCTGTTTATGATCTGGTTATGCGTGCAAGCGAGCAATAAGATCCGCCATGTCGCGCCCGAGCTGCTTTGCCATGGGCACGGCGATAGGGTCTTCCTCAACGCTGCGGCGCCAGCGCGGCTTGCCGTCCTTCATGCCCGCCATAAGCGATCCGGTAATGCCCGATCCGATAACAGGCCCAGCCGGACGTGGATGGACAACCAGCATTTCATGAGTGGTGAAGAAATTTTCCAGAACATGGTTGGTTGCTTCCGCTCCGCAATTGTCCAAACCTGCCATGGTAAGAAAGCCGCCCACTTTGCCCTTCAGTTGATTCTCAACCATGTGAAGTGGGCGGGTGCGATCGATAAAACACTTGGTGCGAGCGGTGACGTTTCCGAAGTAGTCGGGCGAGCCCAAAATGACCCCATCCGCTTCTAGCATCTTTTCTTTCAGCTCGTCCATATCATCGGATATGGGGCAGATAGGCTTGCCAAGGCAGCGATTGCATCCATTGCAGTATTTGATGTTGAGCTCCGAAAGTTCGATCAATTCGGTCTCGGCGCCTCTTGCCTTGGCTTCTTCAAGCGCGAGGTTCAAAAGGAAAGCGGTGTTCTGTCCAGCGCGGTGGCTTCCGTTGATTGCCAGTATCTTCATGATGGCACCTCTCTTTTTGTGGGCTTTTCTCATTGTATCGGGCAGGGGGGGTAATTTCGCTCAATTGCTGAATGCGCGAAGAAGCGTGGGGGGTGTTCCTATAGTTCCGTCAAGAGGGATTCGTCCTTTCGATGGGTGTTTTTAGCAGCGCTGCCGCAGGCCCGGCCGGGCCTGCGGCCTCAGCCGGCGGTTCTGCACCCACTTGTTCACGGTTTTGGAATTCAGGCCCAGTTCTGCACAGCATTCCGTTATCGGCCTGCTCGTCGAGATGATGTAGTCGGCGGTCCCTCGGGGCTTGGCCAAACTGCAGGCCATGCGCCGAATGGTCGCCACCGAAGTTCATCGGCGGCTTGTCTCTGACTGTGATGGGTGCAGCGAGTGGCAGGCATTGGCAGGTGGCGGGTATTGGCGGGGCGCTGGGGGGTAGGCACCCCTGCGCAAGGGCCAAGTCCATCAGAGGGTGGCAAGATTTGTGCGCCGTGCATGATTTGAGGGCTTCGGGCGGCGAAAACGCCCCTTGGTGGCAAGATGTTCGCGCGGCGTATTCCCCAACGGCGCTTTGCGGGGCTTTTTGGATACATAGCACGCATATCTTGCCAAAAGTAGCTGAATCTGAATACATGGCGGCAATATATTGCCACGAACTGGTGTTTTTCTTGTCCGAGGCCCCTTCGGGAACGCATCGGGGCGATATCTTGCCATGGCCATGCGCCGGATGATCGCCACCGAAGTTCATCGACTGCCTATCTCAGACCGTAATGGGAATGAACGGGCGATGCCCAGGACTCCTTCCATGCTCTTAAGGGGGGCTTATTGCGTTTCTTTCGGCAATGCGGTTATTGCCCAAATTGCTAATAACTTTGCGGCGCAGGTCGACATCTACAATGAAACCAGCGCACAAAGATGCGCCAAGGGGGAATGCAGAGGGGAAGGAAGAGCCATGAGGGTAGTGCTCTGCGGTGACCTGCTATTTTCGAGCAGGAACCTGAAGAACCGTTTGGATAAGCGCGTGGTCGATCTGCTTGTAGATGCAGATGCGGTATTTGCAAATGCCGAGTTCAGCACGCCGAAAAGAAACACCCCTCCGGGTTTGTGCATGTATTTGACTTCAGTGCGTCAAGATATTCTCGATGAGCTGACCGACTTGAATATCAAGTTGGTTTCCTTTGCGAACAATCACACCATAGATTACGGTCCGCAGGGCTGTCTTGAAACCATAGAAGCAGCTGAGGCACGAGACATCATTCCCTGTGGCGTGGGCCGCAATCTTTGGGAGGCTCGCAAGGCGCGCTTCCTCGACACGGCGCAAGGTCGTGTAGCGGTGGTTGCATGCTCTTCGACCTGGGCCGAGCGCGCTTTGGCCAGCAACGAGAATGCCGATGTGGTGGCGCGTCCGGGGTTGTGCCCGCTGCGTTGGGGGCGTTCGTATGTGTTGCCGAGCGAGCAATTTGAACAGCTTCGTGCTATTGATGCAATGTTGGGCACCGATAAAAGTTTCAAAGAAGTAAGCAAGATTGAAACGTGGGAGCCACCGACGGAAGATGCATTCAAGTTCGGTTCTGCCATGAGCGGAAACTTGCAGATCGAGCGCGGTGACCGCGCCTATGTTCGCGATTACGTGAACGAATCTGATCAGGAAGCAATTCTGGAAAGTATCCGCGATGCTGCGCGTAGGTCGGATGTGGTTATCGCTACATTGCACACGCATGAAGGCGAAAACGAAAACTGGTATGCAACCTATGCGCCAAAATTCGTAGAAGAATTTGCCCGTAAAACCATCGATGCGGGGGCAACGTGCTTCGTAGGGCAGGGCGCCCACTTCCCGCGTGGTGTGGAAGTGTATAAGGGATGCCCCATTTTCTACAATCTGGGCAGCTTGGTGATGGAGTTCGAATCGGGCGAATCAATGATCTCGCCGGAAATGTATGAGACGTACCATTTGGGTCCCGATGCTCATCCGTCTGATCTGCATTCGAATCGCGCTCAGAAGCCTGATGGTTCCTGGAACGGGTTCTATTCGGAACGCCGTTTCTCGACCAATTTCCTGGTTGTTCTCGATATCGATGAGGAAGGGGCAAACTACGAAATTGTCCCGCTTGATTTGGATATGCATCGTGAAAACAACTTGAAGCGCGGCTTGCCAGAGGTTTCCACTCCTGAAGAAGGAAAGAAGTTTGCCGAGTACCTTGCGCATGCCAGCGAACGCTATGGGGTTTCGTTTGCATACTGCGAGGAAACAGGCGCTATATCGTTTGATGCTTAAGTGGGGTGCGTCCCTGAAGGGTGGCGGTGACAACCAGGGCTCTCACCGTTCGGGGTGCCAGCGCCCGCCCGTAGGCTTTCGGTCGGGGCGACTGCGGCCGTCCTAGGCTTTTACGAGCAGCGTGATTGCCTGGCGATTGCTCGCAAGCGAGCGCGGTAAATTGTCTGCGGGACCATACCACGTGATTAGAGGAGGGGCTATGTCATTCAACACCATCAAAACCGAAGAGCGTGATGGTATCTATATCATCACGCTGAACAGGCCAAAGGCGAAAAATGCCATGAATAGCGAAATGTGGCAGGAGTTATGCTGGGCCTTTGACCATCTCGATGAAACCGATTCGCTCCGATGCTGCATCATCACCAATGCTGGTGATTGCTTCTGCGCCGGGAGCGACCTGAAGGAAATTGCCGCAGGCACCTATCATGCTCCTGAGGGGTATGAGAAAAGCGGGTTCTGCGGCATGACCAAACGTTATATCCCGAAGCCGATCATCGCGGCATGCCAGGGGCGTGTTTTAGGAGGTGGCGTAGAGGTTGTTATGGCGTGCGACCTGGCGGTCTGCTCAACCGAATCGACGTTTTCTCTTCCTGAACCCCGGCGTGGCCTTACTGCCGCAGGCGGTGGTTTGCTGATGCGCATTATGCAGATGGTGCCGCAAAAAGCAGCCATGGAATTAATGCTTACCTGCGAGCCTTTTTCTGCCCAAAAGGCGCTTGACTGCTTCTTGGTAAATCGTGTTGTTGAGCCCGATCGGGTGCTTGATGAGGCTATTTCCTTAGCGAAGCTTATCTGCAAGGGAGCGCCTTTGGCTGTCGAGTGCACAAAGCGAACCGCCTACGAAACCATGGGAGAAAATGTGGTGTATCCTTCGCGAGGCTGGGAAATTCTCGAAGAGATTGAGCAAATCACCCAAAACAGCGAAGACAAGATTGAGGGTGCAACGGCATTTGCCGAAAAGCGTGAGCCAGTTTGGAAGGGCCGTTAGGAGCCTCAATTGGCTTGTTGGGGAAGGCGCTCCGTATGGGGCGCCTTCTCGGTCAAAAACGAGTAAATGGGGTATTTCGATTTGCCGGAATGGTCTGATAGGCGGGTTTGTGCTTTCGTCATATCCTAGAGAGGTTACATTTCGTCAAACTTGGGAATAGGTAAGAACCTTTTGGTACCGTATTCTTTTAGCTGTAAAAAGAATGTATCAGGAGGGGTACCGTGGACTTCGCTTTGTCCGACAACCAGAAGAACATCATTGCCACATTTCGCGAATTCGGCGAATCGGTATTTACTCCTGAATCGGTATTTCAGTGGCGAAAAGATCAAGGCCTTCCCGATGAAGTGGTGAAGGGCTTCGTTGATCGCTACTTCGCACTGGACGATCAAAGCCCCGACGGCATGGGCATTATGTCGCAGACGCTTATCCTGGAAGAGCTTTGCCGTTGTGCAGGTGCCGCCCTCCCATTCCAAAACGACCTGTTCAACCTACAGATCATGGGCGGTTTTGCCGATGAGACGGTATCTTCGAGGGTATTGGACGACTACCGCCAAACGGGGCGCTTGATGTTTTCGCTGGGTGTTTCTGAGCCAAATGCGGGTTCTGACACCATGAGCATGACCACATCGGTTGAAACGCGCGATGGTCGTTTGGTGCTCAACGGCAAGAAAACCTATGTGAACAACGGCGAGTATTCGCCAAGCATCCTGTGCGCTGCCATCGACAAGGACACGCCTTCCGAAGACGAGTATCCGTCGCTTTCTTTTTGGCTTATTCCGCACGATTTACCAGGCATTCGCGCCGTACCCATCAACAAGATCGGCCAATCGATGGTGCCGTTTGCATCGGTTTCCTTCGACGAGGTTGAGTTGAAGCCCGAGTATCGTTTGCGCGGTCACGAAGGGGGCTTTCGCCACCTGTTCAAGATGTTGGAATTCGGCCGTGTGTTCACGTGCGCAGCATCGCTGGGCATGGCGCAAGCTGCTATGGAAGACGCGGTTGCCAACGCGCGTGTGCGAAAGGCGTTCGGCGTTTCTATCGGGCAATTCCAGCAGGTAGAGCAGATGCTTACCGACATGGAGGTGTCGCTGCGTACGATGCGCTCCATGCTGTACCAAGCTGCATGGGCCATTGAAACTGACCAGCCTGATAAGCGTTTGGCGGTTGCGTTGATGAAGCGCTACATCCCCAAGACGGCAACCGAGGTGGCAAGCAGCGCTATGCAGATCCTGGGCGGCTTGGGTTATACCGATAGCGCTCGAGTGAGCACTATCTGGCAGGATTGCCGCGGCAATCAGATTGCTGAAGGCACCGATCAGATCATGGTATATATTTCCGCGCCCCTCATCATGAAGGAATACGAATAGAAAGCCCTGTTGGCGTGGTTTCGCGGGTTGTCATTCCGTGATTACCCGCGATTGGGCTGGGTGGCATTAACGGATTTTGTTCCAAAGAGATGCTGTTCTGAGTGCCCGTTGTCGGGCCCAGCGGCATTACCCAAGTTGATATTGCCCGAATGCCCGTGATTGAGCTGGACGGGCGTTACAGGTTACGCCTTAATTGCGCTTCCTTGATTTCGCTTTCCATGGAGCTGTGGATGATGTTGGAAAAAGGCCCTGCGTTGCTGATCAGATGCTTGGTGCCGGGTTGCTCGCACTTGTGCGTGAAATAGGAAAGGAACGCGCAGGTGTAGAACTCGCTTAAGAAGTCGATGTTTTCTTCTGGCAGGTAGCGGTTGGCCAAGATGATGGTGATGTCGTTGCGTAAGGCGGGCAAGTACAGATCGTATAGATACTCGCGCAGGGTGGCGGGCCCGGTTTCGGCAAAAGCCTGCATGTAGAAGGCGCGGTTTCGCTCTAGCACAATGGCAAAGGCGTCGAAGAATTTCGAGTGGTCAAGCGAGCGCACGCCCGATTTCTGCGTGATGTAGAACGGGAAGCTCGAAAGAGAAGGGTCTTCGTCCTTCTTGTAAACCAGGATGTTCTCGGGGAATCGGTGTTGAAGCTCGAGTCCCAGATCGTATCGGAACTTCCAAATAATGAGAGCATTCTTATCTTCGAAGTGGTAGTAGAACGTTTTGCGGTTCTTGCCCGTGCGCTCAACGATGTCGCTGATGGAAACCTTCTTCAGCGGCTGCTCTTCGCACAGCTGCACAAGCGCATCGGCAATTAGCAGTTTTGTGTCGAGTGTTCCCATTTCCCGATCCTTTCAACCTTCCATACTTGGCTAGTTTAGCGCTACCGAGCATTCTTTTGGTCAAATCAATGAAAATGAGTAGTTGATTCAAAAACTATCGCAGCAATTGGCTAGCAAATGCGTGATGAATGGATACTCATCGCGCAAATTATGCATAATGCCGCCAATTCGTCCGAATATCTGTTTTACAATAATTTACGCGAAAGAGTGCTCACGATTGGTCATCACTGGTATAGATCGTTGCATGTAGGGTAGACGGCTTCCAGAAGGGGGAGGTCGTCGTTTTCATATTCGGAAACGACTTGTGCCAGCTATGTCTAATCTGCTCTCAGAGGTTCACATCTTATGTTCTTAGGAAAGGGGCTGCGACGTGAAGTACGAATTACTGAACAAGCCGTTTAAGATCGGCAACGTGGAATTGCGAAACCGCTTTGTCATGCTGCCAATGACCATCGAAAAGACCGACAACTACCATGTTGGCGATGACCTCGTAGACTTCTACGAGCAGCGCGCAAAGGGCGGTGCCGCTCTGATCGAGCTCGGCTCTTGCTACGTTTGCGACGTTTTCGACACTCACCCCAAGTACCACACCACCACCGGCGCTGTAGGCGTTTGGGACGATTGCTTCATCCCGGGCCTTACCCGTACCGCTGAGGTTTGCCACAAGCATGGCGCAAAGCTTGCTGCTCAGCTGCAGCTTTGCTACGAATGGCGTGCAACGGGTGAAGACGAGCTTCACTCCTATGCCCCTTCTATCGACGTTGCTTCCGGCCCCTTCGTTGGCATGCCTGAAAAGGAATTCACCAAGGAAGAAATCCAGCTCGTTGTAAAGCAGTATGGCGACGCTGCTAAGCGCTGCCAGAAGGCTGGCATCGATATCATCGAGATCCATGCAGGCATTGGCTACATGGTTATGCGCTTCATCTCCAAGTACTCCAACCATCGTACCGACGAGTACGGCGGAGACACCAAGGGTCGTTGCAAGCTTCTCACCGACATCATCGACGAGATCCACAAGCAGTGCGGCGAAGATTACCCGATCATCGTTCGTTACTCTGCAGACGACCTTATGCCTGGCGGCCAGCGCGTTGAAGACCTCAAGGAGGTTATCGAGGTTGTAGAGGCTCACGGCATCGACGCTTGGTCTATCCAGGCTGGCTTCCACGAGGCTCCTCGCCCCGTTGCTAACCAGCTCGTTCCCGAAGGTGAGTTCATCTATCTGTCCAAGGAAGCTAAGAAGTACACTTCTCTGCCCTGCTTCCCTGGCACCCGTATCAACCACCTCGACGTATGCGAGAAGATCCTCGCTGACGGCTCTGGCGACGCAGCTGGTATGGCTCGTCACTGGATCGCAGAGCCCGAAATCGGCATCAAGGTTGCCGAAGGTCGCTCCGAAGAAGTTCGTCCCTGCATCGTTTGCTCTCGCTGCCTGGACAACATCTTCATCGGCAAGCCCTGCAAGTGCTCCGTTAACCCCAACGTATACTTCTCCCAGTTCGGTCAGCCCGAAGACCACAAGGTATCTGGCGCAGAGGCTGAAAAGAAGATCCTCATCGTTGGTGCTGGCCCCTCTGGCTTGGAAGCTGCTCGTAACCTCAAGCTTCGCGGCTTCAAGAACGTTACCGTTGTCGACCAGAAGAAGAAGGCTTGCGGTCTTCTGAACCTCGCTCAGGTTCTGAACGAAGAGCTTCCTCCGATGGTTGATTGGTACAACAACGAAATCAAGCGTCTTGGCCTCGACGTTCGCCTGAACACCAAGGCTGACGCCAACTACATCAAGGACTTCGGCGCTGACGAGGTAATCCTTGCTGTTGGTCCTGAAACTTCTTCCCCCGACGTTCCCGGCAAGAACCGCAAGAACGTTATCGACTCCCATGCACTGAAGGAGCTCGTAGAGGGCAAGAACACCCCGGGCATGGGTGCTATGTGGGGCCTGTCCTGCTTCGGCATGGGCATCCTGGGCGCACCTCTTGGCCTTATGAAGTGGGGTCTTGGTACGCACCTGCTGGTTAAGAAGCGTCTTGCTGTTATCGGCGGCGGCTTTGCTGGCATCGAGGTTGCATCTTCCATGAACGAGGGCCGCGAGGTTACCGTTATCGAGTCCGCCAAGAAGGCTGGCGCTGAAATCGGCATCATCGACAAGAACCCTGAGCTCCGCAAGCTCAAGAAGGAAGGCGTTAAGATCCTTACCCTCACCAAGGTTAAGGCTTACACCGACGAAGGCGTTCTGTGCGAAGACGCTGAGGGCAAGGAATTCACCGTTCCTGCTGACACCATCATCGCTGGTACGGTATGCGTTGATAACACCTCTCTCTACGAGCAGGTCAAGGCTGTGCTCGGTGAAGAGCATCTGCACCTCATCGGTAACGCATCTCCCCACACCGATTGGGAAGGCGTTGCAGCAAACGATCCTTACGGTACGCCTGAGTTCAAGCGTCTCCTCGAGGCCGTTCGCGACGGTTACCTCACCGCTATGAAGATGTAGTCATCTGCTGAAGCAGTTGATTTTGCACTAAGTGCATTTGGGAAGCCGCCCGTTTGGGCGGCTTTCTTGTTTTGACGGCTTTGGCCTGTTATATCTGCGCATGGGCTTAGTGGGCGATTGGTTGGATGCGGCGTATGCGGAAAGCTCGGCGTGGGGCATTTCCTGTCCTGTTTTCGCCTGCGCATCGCCGTTCGTTTTCCATTGCGTGAACGTATCCTGCGTAAACGTTTAGCCACGGCCGTTGCGCGGTGTGGTTTGCTATCATGGGAACGTTCTAGAGTTGTGCCGTTTTTGGCATGAAAAACGATGAAGGAATACCATGACTCAGCATCTCACCGAAAAGGACGTACGCGGCATTGCCACGTATGCACGCATCGGGCTGACCGATGAAGAGGTCACGGAAATGACCGTTGACCTTAACAACATCATCGAAAGCCTGAAGCCTATTACTGAATACGACTTGGAGGGCGTAGAACCTACCTTCCATCCCATCGGAAATCTTTCCAATGTTATGCGCGAAGACGTTGAAGGCGAAAGCTTCACTCAGGAAGTTGCCCTTGAAAACGCACCGAAGCAGCAAGATGGCAGCTTCCTCATTCCCTCAATTCTGGGTGGAGGTGACGAGTAGTGGCTCAAGCATTCGCAGAGCTTTCAGTAGCTCAGATCCAGGCAGGCCTTACCGCCAAAGAATTCAGCGCCAAGGAAGTTGCAGAAAACTCCCTGGCACGTATCGCATCTGCTGACAAGGCGGTACATGCTTTCCTCGAAACCACTGAAGAAGCGGCCCTGACTGCGGCGGCACGTGTTGATGCCGCCATCGCTGCGGGCGATATTGCCCAGGCTGGTCCGTTGGCGGGCGTGCCCGTTGCCTTTAAGGACAACATGAACTTGGAAGGCACCCACACCACCTGTTCTTCCCGCATGCTGGAAAACTACGTTTCGCCCTATACCGCAACGTGCGTAAGCAAGATCATCGAAGCTGGTGGCATTCCGCTGGGCAAGCTCAACATGGATGAATTTGCCTTTGGTTCTTCCACGGAAACTTCGGCATTCGGTTGTACCTTCAACCCCTGGGATCTGGAGCGTGTACCCGGCGGCTCTTCTGGCGGCTCTTCTGCTGCGGTGGCTGCCGGTCTTGCAACGCTTACTCTGGGATCCGACACGGGTGGCTCCATCCGTCAGCCTGGTAGCTTCTGCGGCACGGTTGCCGTGAAGCCGACGTATGGCGTGGTTTCCCGTTACGGCGTAGTGGCCTTCGGCTCCTCTCTCGACCAGGTGGGCCCGTTTGCTCGCAACGTTCAGGATGCCGCTCTTGCCATGAATGCTCTTGCTGGCCACGATCCGCTCGATTGCACCAGCCAGCCGGTAACCACCGATTTCACGGCGAATCTCGCCGAAGGCGTTTCGGGCATGCGCATCGGCGTTGTTCCCGCCTTTATGGAAGCAGAGGGTTTGGCTCCCGAGGTTCGTGCCAAGGTTGAAGAGGCGGTAAAGCATCTTCGACAGATGGGTGCGGAAATCATAGAGGTTGAGCTCCCCAATGCCCAGGCGGCAATGAGCGCATACTATGTGCTTGGTCCCTGCGAGGCGTTCTCTAATCTGGCTCGTTTCGATTCCGTCCGTTATGGCTACTGCGAGCCTGGCTGCAAGGATCTGGGACATCAATATGAGGCTTCTCGTTCTGCGGGCTTCGGCTCCGAGGCACGTCGTCGCATCATGTTGGGCAGCTATCTGCTTTCCGCGGGCGTATACGAAAAGTACTACTACCCGGCTCAGCAGGTTCGTACCCTTATCACTCAGGACTACGTGAAAGCATACGAAAAGGTCGATTGCATCATCGCTCCGGTTGCTCCGCGCACCGCGTTCAAGTTCGGTGAAATCGCTGACCCCACCTCGATGTACCTTTCCGATATGTTCACCATTTCCATCAACATCGCTGGCAACGGCGGCATGAGCATGCCTGTTGGCCTGGGCGCCGATTCTGGCATGCCCGTGGGCGTTCAGCTCATTAGCCCTGCTTTCAAGGACGAAAACATGCTGCGTGCTGCCGCCGCACTCGAAACGGTATACGGCGCAGCTCCTGTTGCCCCGGCATTTGCCGATGGAAAGGATGGTGAATAACCGTGAAGAAGCTCGAACAAGTACTCGAAGATTGGGAAGCGGTTATCGGCCTGGAAATCCACGCCGAGCTCACCACGCTCGAAACTAAGATGTTCTGTAGCTGCAAGCTCGAATTTGGCGCTGAGCCCAACACGCATACCTGCCCGGTATGTCTCGGCTTGCCCGGTGCTTTGCCAGTGCCGAACAAGGCGGCAATCGAATCTATCGTGTTGGCTGGCCTTGCCACCAACTGCGATATCGAGAAGCGCTCTATGTTCTACCGCAAGAACTACATGTATCCCGATATGGCCAAGAACTTCCAGACCACGCAGGGTCCGGTTGCCTTCTGCATGCGCGGCCATCTGGATTTGGACGTTGACGGCGCTGCCGCTAAGGAGCGCATCGATCTGACCGACCTGAAACCGGGCGAGCAGGGCGCCGAAGGCACCACTGCCGCAAACGTTACCCGTACCGAAGACGGCTACGTTGCCCATGTGGGCATTGAGCGTATCCATATGGAAGAGGACGCGGGCAAGATGATTCACATCGGCGGCGGCGAAGGTCGTATTGCCGGTGCTACCCATTCGTTGGTTGACTATAACCGCGCAGGTACGCCCCTTATCGAGCTGGTAACCAAGCCCGATCTTCGCACGCCCGAAGAGGCTCGTCTGTTTATGCAGAAGCTTCGCCAGATTTATCTGGCCATCGGCATTTCCGACTGCTCGATGGAAGAAGGCTCGCTGCGTTGCGACGGCAACGTTTCCCTGCGTCGCCGTGGCTCTACTGAACTGGGTACCAAAACTGAGCTCAAGAACATGAACTCCTTCAAGAACCTTCACGACGGCCTGGCTTACGAAATCTGCCGTCAGGCTGAGGTTTTGGAAGAGGGCGGCATCATTTACCAGGAAACCCGCCATTGGGATCCTAGCGCCAAGCGCACCATCGTTATGCGCGTGAAGGAAACGGCTGACGACTATCGCTTGTTCCCTGAGCCCGATTTGGCTCCCTATGACTTGTCCGATGAATTTATCGAAGGTGTTCGCGCCAAGTTGCCCGAACTTCCCGACGAAAAAGCAAAGCGCTTCGAATCGGAGTTCGGTCTTTCCGCTTACGACGCTCGCCACTTGGTGGAGCATCGCAGCACCTCGAATTTCTTCGAGGCTTGTATGGCTGAAGCAGCGGATGATTCAGGTAAGCTGGCCAAGCCTCTGGCGAACCTCATCATCAATGATGTTGCCGCTTATGCGAATGCCAACGGTGTTTCAGATATGGAGCAAACCGCTCTTTCGCCTGCGCGCGCGGTGGAGCTGGTTAAGCTTCTCGCCGAAGACACCATTTCTTCTAAGCAGGCAAAGGAAGTGTTTGCCATCGTGCTCGAAGACGACAAGGATCCTTCCGTCGTCATCGAAGAGCACGGCATGAAGCAGGTGTCCGATACGGGCGCTATTGAGGCTGTTGTCGATGGCGTGCTCGCTGCTTTCCCCGACAAGGTTGAGCAGTATAAGGCAGGCAAAACCGGCCTGCTGGGCTTCTTCGTTGGCCAATGCATGAAGCAGATGAAGGGCCAGGGCAACCCGAAGGTTATCAACCAGCTGCTTGCTCAGAAGCTTTCGTAATCAAGCTATATACATGCGATGCGTTACCTACATGTGCGCATCGTTCCAAGCGCCCGGCCCGTTTTGGTCGGGCGCTTGGTGGTTAAACAGAAAAAGCGGTGTTGCTGCATCATTTTTTCGATTAGGGATTCCAGGAAGCTCGATTTTGGACAAAATCGAGAATAAATTGCCCTTCTGGCGGGGTTTTGCCGAGGCCTGGGTCTGCTCGGTAGTCCCTAATCGAAAAAATGATGCAAAAAAGTTCATATTTTTGTTTTGGAGGATGTTCGGTGACCGAAGAATCGAACGAGGGAGCAATGGATGCCGCCCGTGCGGCGCTGAAAGAGCATTTCGGCTATGACGGTTTTCGTCCTGGTCAGGAAACACTGGTGGGAGCCGTGCTTTCCGGGCGTGATTGCCTGGGTGTGATGCCGACGGGTGCAGGCAAGTCGATTTGCTACCAAATACCAGGTGTGGTCTTGCCGGGCTTAACCCTGGTAGTGTCGCCCTTGGTTTCCCTTATGGGCGACCAGGTACGTGCGCTGCTCGATGCAGGTGTGCGCGGCTCGTATTTGAACTCTACGCTCACCCCTGGTCAGCAAGGCACCGTGATGCGTCGTGCGTTGACGGGTGCCTATGACATCATGTATGTAGCTCCCGAACGGTTGGTCGATTCTCGATTTATCGAATTTGCCTCTCAGGCAAACATTCCCCTAATCGCTATCGATGAAGCTCATTGCGTTTCGCAGTGGGGTCAGGATTTTCGCCCTGCTTACCTGGGAATAGGCGAATTCATCGATGCCCTGCCGAAGCGTCCCATTGTTGCAGCGCTTACGGCAACAGCAACAGAAAAGGTTCGCGAAGACATTGTTTCGCTGTTGGGTTTGCGCAATCCCGCTACGGTGGTTACTGGGTTTGATCGCCCCAACCTCCATTTTGCCGTTGAGCAGCTTCCCTCAAAACGCAAGTTGGCACGTATCGTTGCATACGCTCTGAATCATCCGCAAGACTCGGGCATTGTGTACTGTTCCACGCGCAAAGACGTCGAAAAGGTGCATGAGACGTTGGTGGAAGCTGGCGTGCAAGCGGTTCGCTACCATGCAGGTCTCTCGGTTCAGGAGCGCACCGATTCGCAGCGGGCGTTTGTGCTGGATGATGCACCCATTATGGTGGCTACCAATGCGTTTGGCATGGGCATTGACAAATCGAATGTGCGCTACGTTATCCATCACAATATGCCGGGTTCGTTGGAGGCGTATTACCAGGAAGCGGGTCGTGCTGGTCGTGACGGCGAGTCGTCGGAATGCTTGTTGCTGTGGAACGACGGCGATATCGGCACGTGTCGATTTTTTATCGAGCAAGAAGTGGAAAACGAAGCCCTTGAGCCTGAAGAGCGCGAATTGGTACGCGCCTCGCAGCGTCGCTTGCTGGCAGCCATGACGGGCTACTGCCTTACTACGCGTTGTTTGCGCGGCCATATCCTGGATTATTTCGGCGATGAATCTGCCATGGAGTGCGGCAATTGCTCCAATTGCGAGGGGCGGTATCAAGCGTTGGACGTAACCCTGCAGGCTCGCGCTGTTATGCGCTGTGTTCAGGAATTGCGCGGTCGTTTTGGTAAATCCGTGGTGGCCGATGTGCTGCATGGCTCCAAAAGCCAGCGCATTTTCGAGTTCGGCTTGGAAAGCTCGCGCACTTATGGCACTTTGCCCGACGATTCGGCAGCAAGAATCAAAGAGATCATTGAAATCCTGGCAAGCGAAGGTTACCTGCAGATAGGGGAGGGGCGCTATCCCCTGGTTGGCTTGGGTGTTCGTGCCCGCGAAGCGGCGGTGCCCGAATTCTCGCTTGCCATGAAGCGTCCGCCTGAGCGCATAACGCGTTTGAAGGGGGCCGAAGGGGCGAGTGCTGCCTTCGGCGCTGCTGGCTCCGATGCGCCGAAAAAGGCGAAGGCCGCAGAGGGCCTCGACCCGATGGATGCCGAGCTGTTCGAGCGTCTGCGCGCTTTGCGCAAGCGCATAGCAACCGAGGCTACCGTGCCCCCTTACGTGGTGTTTTCAGATGCGGCCTTGCGCGCCATGTGCCTTGCCCGCCCGAAGGACGAAGCCCAATTCCTGGATGTTCAGGGCGTTGGGCAAAAAAAGCTCGAGCGGTACGGCGAAGAGTTCTTGCGCGAAATCAACGCCTAGTGAGGGGTTTGTTGGTAGTGGCCTATGATAGCGCTTGCCGCTTTGCGTTTGCACTTCAGGAGGCGGCGCATGCTGCCGCCCTCGAGGGAACGCGCTGTTTGCTTTGAGGAAAAGGTAGCGTGTTGTCGCTAGATTTGAACGGGCGAGCTCATACCCTGATGTGAGGCGTCTGTTCAGCGGATCTTGGAGCAGTGCGGGAGCGGACTGTCATTTGAATTGAGCCACCGAAACTGCTGGCTGTTTACCCTCGAATGCGAAAGACCGCGCACCGTTAGCTTGCCCACGGATGCGTATGGAATAGGTTGACACCCTGTTCTAGTTACAAAACGCGTATCATTGAACGGTTATGTCTTTTAGCATAACCGCTTTCGTTTTCGACAGAAAGGCGGCTTGCATGGCCAGCCAGAACACTACCAGCGACAATGCCTCTTCCGTAGACGGGCAAGGGCGCGAAGGATTCTCTAGCCGTTTGGGCTTTCTGCTTATCAGCGCAGGCTGTGCTATCGGCCTGGGCAACATCTGGCGCTTCCCCTACATCACGGGACAATACGGCGGTGCCGCGTTCGTTTTGATGATCCTATTCTTCCTGGTGGTGCTGGGCGTGCCGCTGTTGGTGATGGAATTTTCCGTAGGTCGCGCAAGCCATCGCTCGACGGCGCGAAGCTTTAATGCCTTGGAGCCGCGCGGCTCCAAGTGGCATTGGTTCAAGTGGTTTACCCTTGTAGGCAACTACGTGCTGATGATGTTTTACACCAGCGTGTGCGGTTGGATGGTTGCCTACCTGTTCAAAACCGGCATAGGAACCTTTGACGGAACGCACGATATTCCTACTGTTTTTTCTTCCATGATCGGCGACCCAGTTGAAATGGCGGGATGGATGCTGCTGGTAACGCTGGTCGGTTTCGCGATCTGCGCGGCAGGCGTGCAGAAGGGCGTAGAGCGCATCACCAAGGTAATGATGGCTGCCCTGTTTGTTTTGATGGCTGTCCTTTGCGTGCATTCATGCCTTCTTGAAGGTGGTCAGAAAGGTCTGGCATTCTACCTGCTGCCCAACTTCGATAACCTCTTTAACAATCCCAGCGCCAGTTTCGCTGAAATCCTGTATGCCGCAATGAGCCAGGCGTTCTTCATGCTTTCCGTTGGCATTGGCGGCATGTCCATTTTCGGCAGCTACATTGGACGTGACAACAAGCTTACGGGTGAGGCCGTACGCATTGCGGGCATGGATACCTTGGTTGCCATTATGGCGGGCCTTATTATCTTTCCTGCATGCTTCGCTTACGGGGTTGCGCCCGATGCTGGTCCTGACCTGGTGTTTCTTACCCTTCCTGCTGTGTTTGAACAAATGCCGCTCGGCCAGCTGTGGGGAACGATATTCTTCCTGTGCATGGCCTTTGCGGCGCTTTCAACCGTTATCGCGGTCTTCGAGAACATCCTGCGTTTTTCGATGGACCAGTGGGATGTCACGCGCAAACGGGCAGTTGCCATCAACGGGCCTTTGCTGGCACTGCTTTCCCTGCCGTGCGTTTTGGGCTTTTCTGTATGGTCGGGCATGCAGATTCCCGGCATCGGCGACATCCAGTCGTTGGAAGACTTCTTGGTTTCCAACAACTTCCTGGTGTTGGGCGCTTTGGTATTCGCCCTGTTCTGTACCCGCCGCTCTGGTTGGGGTTGGAAGAACTTCCTTGCCGAGGCAAACGAAGGCGAAGGTATGGCGTATCCGAAGTTCCTGTACGTTTGGACTCGTTACGGTGTGCCGCTGCTGATCATCGTTATTTTCGTAGCAGGATGGGTGCCTAAAATCACTTTCTGGCTGAATATGTAGCGGGCCACTCGGCTCTTGCCTGCCGAGACGATTCGGCGGCTTAGGACTCTTGCGCCGGAGTGCAAGAGCGTATACTTCGAACATTGCGATTCAAAGCAGAGGAGAAACTACCGTGGCAGATAAAGAAATCGTAGACGAAGGGCGTGAGAAGTTCTCAAGCCGCCTCGGGTTCATTCTCATCAGCGCTGGTTGCGCTATCGGCTTGGGCAACATCTGGCGCTTCCCCTACATCACGGGCGAATACGGTGGTGCGGCATTCGTTCTTCTCATCCTGTTTTTCCTGGTGGTGCTTGGCGTGCCTCTGCTGGTGATGGAGTTTGCCATGGGTCGCGCCAGCTACCGTTCGCTAGCGCGCAGCTACGAGGCTTTGGAGCCGCAGGGTTCGAAGTGGCATCGCTTCAAGTGGCTTGGTTTGGTTGGCTGCTATCTGCTCATGATGTTCTATACCGTGGTATGCGGTTGGACCATTGCTTACTTTGTGAAGGCGGCAATGGGCACGTTTAACGGCACGGAAGATGTCACGATGGTATTCGGGTCGATGCTCGGTAACCCTATGGAGCTTACGGGTTGGATGCTTTTGGTTGCCGTTATTGGTTTTGGCGTGTGTGCCATGGGCGTGCAAAAGGGCGTCGAGCGCATTACCAAGGTTATGATGGCGGCGCTGTTCGTTATCATGGCTCTTTTGTGCGTGCACTCTCTTACGCTGGAAGGCGGTCAGGCTGGATTGGAGTTCTACCTGCTGCCCAATTTCGATAACCTCTTCAACAACCCTAATGCCAGCTTCCCTCAAATTGTCTACGCTGCTATGAGCCAAGCCATGTTCATGCTCTCGATCGGCGTTGGCTCCATGTCTATTTTTGGCAGCTACGTAACACGCGATAGGAAGCTCACGGGCGAAGCGGTAAACGTCGCCTTACTTGATGCCTTGGTTGCCATTATGGCGGGTCTTATCATCTTCCCAGCTTGCTTCGCTTACGGCATCAACCCTGATGCCGGCCCTGGTTTGGTGTTCCTTACGTTGCCTACGGTATTCGAGCAGATGCCCTTGGGTCATTTGTGGTGCACGCTGTTCTTCCTCTTTGTTGCAGCTGCAGCGCTTTCTTCGGTCATTGCCGTGTTCGAGGCAATTCTTCGCTTCACCATGGATCAGTGGGATATTTCCCGCAAGCGCGCAGTGGCAATCAACGCGCCGATCTTGGTACTGCTTTCCCTGCCGTGCGTATTTGGCTACAACATCTGGTCGGATTTTCTGGTGCCGGGCATCGGCGATGTGCAGTCGTTGGAAGACTTTATCCTTTCCAACAATATCCTGCCAATCGGTTGTTTGCTGTTTGTGCTGTTCTGCACCACTAAGCGCGGTTGGGGTTGGGATAAATTCATGGCAGAAGCCGATCGTGGCGAGGGCATTGCATTCCCGAAGTGGACGCGCTTATGGGTGAAGTATGGTGTGCCTGCGCTGATCCTCATCGTGTTTTTCACAGGTTGGGCGCCTACCATGCAAACTTGGCTCGGTTTGGCGTAGCTGAACTTTTTCGTGCAATTAAGTTAGGCTCGACGTCATTACGTCGAGCCTTTGGTGCCGAACCCGGAATGGTAGTTCATTCCGGGTTCGTTTGCGTTTGGTTAGTTTTAGTTTGGGCTGTTCGTTGAAGGCTGTTTTCCCCATGGCCCTCATTGAAGCCTAAAACGAGAAAGAGCAGCGAGATTGCTCTCGCCGCCCTTTCTCGCGGAATATGCTAGATGCTACTTCCCATGAATGGGCTTTGCGGATAAGCGATTTCCTACTTAACCACCAGTACGGGAATTTCGGCGGAGCGAAGCACGCCGTAGCTGACCGAGCCGATTGCGCCTCGGATAGCGCCCAGTCCTCGCGAGCCCATGACGATAAGGTCGCAATCATAGTGCTTTGCCGTTTCGATGATGGTTTCGATGGTGTAGACGCCGAAGACCACTTCTGCGGTAAGAGCACCGGGAAAGCCTTCAACTATATCGGCGATGGTATCCTGCAGCTCTTTGTCCTGCTCGGCGTTGCGCTCTTCGACTACCTTGGCGAAATCGCCTTTGGCTACGACCGAAACGCCCATGCCAAAACCGGTTTGGTTGATGCTGCTGTACACCAGGTCTTGCGGCGGAGCGACAACCTCAACTACATGGATTTTCGCTTCGGGATTTTCGCTAGCCATGTTAATGGCCTCTTTGAGTGCATTGTTTGCGTGCTCGGAGTTGTCGTACGGCACGAGGATGTTTTTGAACCCCATGTAAATCGCCCCCTCAGGCTCTGTTATTGCTTTTGATTATACGCCTTTTCTTCTATTGATGAACGTGTTCAGTTATCTTGATCAGCTAATTTGAGTGAAGTTGTGGCGTAGCCTTCTTTAAGAAATGTAAAACCGACATGATTTAATTGCTTTAGCGCTCTACTGTGATAAAGTACCACCAACGGAAACGTTGCCACTCCTAATCGTTGGCAACCGATATGACAGGCGCTTGGGCTGTCGTTGCTGCGATGCTTTATCGGATGGTGGATCGCCGCGGTGCTCGCCCGAATGGTGGATGCCGCGGGACATCAGCTGCAATCATATAGTGTTGCTTGATGCGTCTGGCATTGATTGCCGCGATGATTTCAGGGGAAATGCTTCCGTAAAATGCCTGTAAAGATGCCAATCGCCAAACGCGGGGAAGCAGCAAGCAGGCATAATAAATAGGTTAATAACAATATGCTTTGCTTGCAGGCAAAGGCGCTTGGATCTTTTCGGCCAATACGTTATGCGAGCGTTCAGAAATAGCATGTGTTTAGGGAAGAAGGAATATGAACTACATCACTCCCGTTGGTTTTCGTGATGTGATGAGCGATGAGGCGCTTGTCCGCGAAGATCTTACGGCTCGGGTCCGTGCCTGCTTTGCGCAGAAGGGGTATCGCCCCGTAGAAACACCCACGTTGGAAGTGCTCGATGTGATGGAAGCTGGCGGCCATGTGCCCGAGGCTCCGTTCAAATTTTTCGATTCCCATGGAGACCTTTTAGCTATGCGCCCCGACGTTACCATGCAGATTGCCCGCATGTGCGCAACGCGCGGAGTGGCTCAGGACCAGCCATTGCGCCTACGCTATACCCAGCGTGTATTCCGCGAGAAAACGGCAGAGGCTGCTGCCCGCGAATTAACGCAATGTGGCGCTGAATGCATTGGCGCGGCAGGGAGTGAAGCCGATGTCGAATTGGTCTCACTGCTTGCTTCCGCTCTTTCCGAATGCGGTCTGGAAACGTTTACCATCGCCCTGGGTTCGGCAGGCGTTCTGCGTGATTTGCTTGATGCCAGCGGTGCTTCGGATCAGTGGAAAACTGCCGTTATGCAGGCCTACCACACTTCTAATTTTGTGTACTTGGAAGAGCTTGTTGCCGCTGCTGAGCGTGCTGCCAATGGCGGCTCGAGCGAAGCGGAGGACAAATCCCGCTTCAAGCTGGCCGATCCTGCCATCGCCAATCCCGGCCGTGTTGTTCCCGCCATTGCCCGTGCCATCTTCTCTCTTTCCCGCTTGCGTGGCGGAAAGGCCGAGCTTGCGCAGGTACGTGCAATGCTCGAGCCGTTGGGTTGCGCTCGCGGCATCAGCGAGCTGGAAGGCGTGTACAACGCGCTGATCGAATCGGGATTGGACGGCAAGGTCCTTATCGATTTTTCGGTAATGAGCTCGTTTGACTATTACACGGGTCTGGTGTTCGAAGCGTACGCTCCCGGCCTGGGTTCGCCTTTGGGTGGCGGTGGCCGCTACGACAACTTGCTTGCCCAGTACGGAGCCGAAAAGGTTCCCGCTGCAGGTTTTGCATTCTACCTGGAACAGGTAATGGCGGCGCTGGAATCTTCCAAGGCAACGCGCCCCTTACGCATTGCTGTGCCGAAGGGCTCGCTGAAAGATGATGCCATTGCAACGCTTGAAGCGGCGGGACTCGACGTGACGGGGTTGGCCGATGCTGGCCGTACGCTGATGCTGCGCAACGGCGATGTGGAGTATCTGTTCGTGCGTCCTACCGATGCACCGGTGTTCGTGGCCTTGGGTGCTGCCGATTGCGGCATCTGCGGCGAGGACTCCCTTATCGAAGCATCGCCCGACGTTGTCGAACTCGCTGACCTGAAATTCGGAGGCTGTCGTTTCGTGGTGGCAGAATCGGCAGGCACTACCGAGACGGTGGAAAGCCGCTATCGCAAGCTGGGGTCTATTCGCGTTGCCACGAAGTACCCCAACATCACCCGTTCCTACTATGCCAAGATGGGCATGCCCGTTGAAATCGTGAAGCTTCACGGAAACATCGAGCTTGCTCCCATCACTGGCATGGCAGAACGCATCATCGACATCACCGCAACGGGCACTACGCTGCGCGAGAACAACCTGGTGGTTGTGGACGACGTTCTTGCTTCCACTGCTCGCTTCTTTGCCAACCCGTGCTCGTACCGTACCAATCCGCGTGTTGGCCAGCTTGCCGACGTGCTCTATTCCCAGACGAAGGAGAACTAAACCATGAGAAGAATCGAACTTGCTCCCGGTCAGGTTTTCGAAGAGAAGATGCTCAACCGCGTTGGTGCTTTCAATGCCGATGCCTTGGTTGCTGCAACGAATATCGTCGAGGATGTGCGCAAGCGCGGCGACGAGGCCCTGCGTGAGTACACCGCCAAATTCGATGGCGTGGAAATGGAAGAGTTCCGTGTTTCGCAGGAAGCCATCGATGAAGCTATCGCCAAGGTCGATCCGAAGGTAGCCGCCGCCATTCAGAAAGCCGCTTCCCAGATCCGCGATTTCCATGAGCGTCAGAAGCAGCAGGGTTGGTTCACCATGCGCGAAGATGGCGCTTTGGTCGGCGCAAAGGTGGAGCCGCTCGATTCCGTGGGCATCTACGTTCCCGGCGGCAGAGCTCTGTACCCTTCCTCGGTTCTGATGAACGCTATCCCCGCTTCTGTTGCGGGCGTGAAGCGCATCGTGTGCGTAACACCGCCCACGAAGGACGGATCGCTTGATTCTGCCATTTTGGAAGCTTGCCGCGTTGCGGGCGTAACCGAGATTTATGCCGTGGGCGGCGCCCAGGCTATCGGCGCACTGGCATACGGAACCAAGAGCATCAAGCCGGTAGACAAGATCACCGGCCCCGGCAATGCTTTCGTTGCCGCTGCAAAGAAGCTCGTTTCCGGCGATGTGGGAATCGACATGATCGCGGGCCCTTCTGAGGTATGCGTGGTTGCCGATGAAACTGCTCTGCCCGAGCTGGTCGCCATCGATCTTATGGCGCAGGCCGAGCATGATCCGCTGGCAAGCTGTTACCTGGTAACCTTCAGTTCCGAATACGCCGATGCGGTTGAAGCTGCTATCGAAAAGCACATGGAGGGTTCTACGCGTGCGGAAATCACCACGGCTTCCCTTACCAATAAGGGCCTGATTATCGTATGCCCCGACACTGAAACTGCCCTCAACACCGTGAACATTATTGCTCCCGAGCATCTTGAGCTGCACCTGTCCAATGCCATGGAGCTGTTGGGTGCTATTCACCATGCAGGCGCTATCTTCCTGGGTGAATGGACGCCTGAGGCGGTGGGCGACTACGTTGCCGGCCCCAACCACACACTTCCCACCGGCGGTACGGCTCGTTTCTCCAGCCCGCTTTCCGTCGATGAGTTCGTGAAGAAGAGCAGCGTGCTGCAATATTCTCCCGCTGCCCTGATGCGTGATTCTGAGGCTGTTATCACTTTGGCTGATCACGAGGGGCTTTGGGCCCACGCCCAGAGCGTTCGCCTGCGCCGTAAGCTGGTTGAGCAGGCATTTGAGGACGCCCAGGCCGCCGGCGAGGTTGACGGCGCTGCGGAGGCGAAGTAGCCCATGCACGGCGTACGCAACTCCCATCCGAACCTTGCGGGCATTGTTCCCTACGACCCAAAGTACCTGCCCGCCAAGCAGTACCTTTCCGCCAACGAAAATCCCAGCAACGTCCCAGAGGAAGTTCAGCTGGAAATCAGAAAGGCGCTGAAGGGCTTTCCCTTCAATCGCTATCCCGATCCGTTGGGAAACGAGCTGCGTGATCTGATTGCCGAGGCAAACGGGCTTTCGCGCGAGAATGTGCTGCTGGGCAACGGCGGCGACGAATTGCTCTTCAATTTGGCGCTTACCTGGGGCGGCCCCGGGCGCACCTTCTTGAACGTACCGCCCACCTTTTCGGTGTACGAAGCCAATGCGCGCCTTACGGGCACCAAGGTGGTGAACATTCCGCGCAAGGAAAACTTCGATATCGACGAAGATGCCGTACTTGCCCGTATGGCCGAAGGCGACATCGACTTTGCCGTTATCACCAGCCCCAATAACCCCACTGGCAAGATGGCCAACGAGACGTTTTTGAAGAAGCTGCTCGATTCCTCCGATGCTCTTATCATGGTTGACGAGGCGTATTTCGAGTTCAGTCGTTTTTCAATGCGCCCGTATCTTGATCAGTATGAGAACTTAGTAATCTTGCGCACCTTTTCGAAGGCATTTAGCCTTGCGGGTGTGCGCATGGGTTACCTGTTGGCCAATACCAGCGTTATCCGTGAGTTCCTGAAGGTGCGCCAGCCTTATTCGGTTGATTCCGTTTCGCAGGCTATTGCTACGGCGGTGTACCGAAACCGTTCGCTGTTTGTGCCTGGTATCAATCAGATAATCGAACAGCGCGGCGTGTTGCTCGAAGAGCTGGGGAAAATGCCTGGAGTTACTGCGTTCGACTCGGATTCGAACTACGTCCTGTTCCGTGTGGCTGACGCTGGCGAGGTTTGGCAGGGGCTCTACGATCGCGGCGTGTTGATCCGCGATTTCTCGCGCTCTCAGTATCTGGAAAACTGCCTGCGTGTTTCCGTCGGTTCCCCCGAGGAAAACCGGGTGTTCTTGGATGCGTTGGCGGAGATTTTGAACGAAAGGAGCTAGCGGTGGCTCAGGAAGTACGCGCAGCGGAGCTTTCCCGCACCACTAAAGAAACCGATATTGCGCTTTCGCTCGATATCGACGGAACGGGCAAGACCAACATTGAAACGGGCGTCGCCTTTTTCGACCACATGCTCGATGCATTCGGTCGCCATGGTTTGTTCGATTTGACCATTAAGGCCAAAGGCGATATCGAGGTGGACGCCCACCACACGGTAGAAGATGTGGGAATCGTTCTTGGCAAAGCGTTCGCGCAGGCTATGGGCGAAAAGCGCGGCATCACGCGTTTTGCTTCCCAGTATCTTCCCATGGACGAGACCTTGGTGCTTGCTGCTGTTGATATTTCAGGCAGGGGCCAGCTTCATTGGGATGTTGACGTGCCGCTGTGCCTGCTTGGCGCGTTCGATACTTCGCTTGCCAAAGAATTCTTCATTGCATTTGCGACGAATGCGCAGGTTACGCTGCACGTGCGCATGGTGGCCGGCGAAAACGCCCACCATATCGTGGAAGCATGCTTCAAGGCGGTTGGTCGCGCTATGTGTCAAGCGCTTGAGATCAACCCGCGTATTGCAGGCGAGCTTCCCTCCACCAAGGGCTCTTTGTAGGGAATTGGGGTGCGTCCCTGTTTCCTGCTCCTTCTACCAGAAAGGCTGAAAGCAACCGATGATTGCCGTTGTTGACTATTGCAAGGGAAATTTGAAGAGCGTCGAGCGCGGGCTTCGGGCGGTAGGCGGCGATGCCCATATCACCGACAACCCCGAGGTAATCCGAGCTGCCGATGCTGTTGTGCTGCCCGGCGTAGGTTCGTTTGCCGACGCTTCGCAGCATATGGTGGAATCGGGACAGATGGAAGCGGTGCGCGACGCTATCGCTGCTGGGAAGCCCTTTCTGGGCATTTGCTTAGGTGAGCACTTGCTGTTCGAGGCGGGCGTGGAAGGTGCGGCTGGCCCGGGTGTCGATGGGACTATGGGAGACCCTCATTTGCCCGTTGGTTTGGGCGTGGTTTCCGGCACAGTGGCTCGCATGCCTTCCAAGGACGCTCAGGGCGTGCTGTACAAAGTGCCTCATGTGGGTTGGAACTCCGTTGAATTCACTGCCGAGTGCCCCCTGTTCGAGGGCATTGCCCCGGGCGAGTACTTCTATTTCACGCATAGCTACATTGCCCCCGAAAGCGAATGTACCGTTGCCACCACCACGCATTCGGTAACGTTTCCGTGCGCAGTGCAGAAAGGGAAGGTGTTCGGCGTTCAATTCCATCCGGAAAAGTCGTCGGATGCCGGCGCTAAGGTGCTGGCAAACTTTTTGAAAGTTGTCGAAGCCTGCAAATAGGGGGTATCGGCAAAGTCTTGCCTAGGTTTGCCCAGTTGAACCGAACAAACTGGGCCTCAGCGAAAGGAGCATTATGGATATTCTTCCTGCTATTGATATTTTGGGCGGTAAGGCGGTTCGTCTGGCAAAGGGTGACTATAACGCAGTAACCGTATACAACGACGACCCTGCAGCTCAGGCTGCCCTCTTTAAGGAACAGGGTGCGCGTTGGATCCACGTGGTCGATCTCGATGGAGCCCGAAGCGGTGTGCCTGAAAACATCGACATCATCGAGCGCATTATCAAAGAAACTGGTTTGAAGATCGAAGTGGGCGGTGGCATCCGTAGCTTGGAAACCATCGATCGTTTGGCTGAGGCTGGCGTTTCGCGCGTGGTGCTGGGCACCACGTTGGTAACCGACCCTGAATTTGCTAAAGCTGCTCTGGCCAAGTACCCCGATATGCTTACTGCGGGTATCGATGCGAAGAATGGCGAAGTTGCCGTGGCTGGTTGGCGCGAAGGCGCAGGCGTTCCCGCCGAAGAGCTTATTGCCGAAATGGGCAAGCTCGGTTTCAAACACCTGGTGTATACCGATATTTCCCGTGACGGTATGCAGACGGGCATTGATGCAGCTCGCTATGTCGAAGTTGCGCGCGTGTTTGGCAATCCTGTTATTGCATCGGGCGGTGTAGCAAGCATCGAAGACGTGAGGAATCTGGCTTCCGTTGCCGATTCTATCGAAGGGGTAATCGCAGGTCGCGCGGTGTATGAAGGCTCGCTGAGCGTCGAAGAGGCTGCGAAGCTCTGCGACTAAGACCCATCCGTTCGGTGTCCGCGTTGCCCGATGGGTATTCGAGCCACCCACTCTGCTACCGCTCGCGTTGCTCGCTATGCGCTGCGTTCCGTCGTTCAATTTTCTTAATTAATTAAATTTGAAACGCCGAGTGCTCTCGCCTACCCATCGGGCAATGCGAACACCTGCGTTGACTCGTTTCGGTCTGTCACTTCAGAAAGGAAACTAATGCTTACGAAGCGTGTAATACCGTGCATGGATGTTAAAGACGGCCGTGTGGTTAAGGGCGTTAACTTCGTTAATCTGCGCGATGCGGGCGACCCTATCGAGCTGGCTCAGCGCTATGACGAGCAGCGTGCCGATGAGGTTATCTTCCTGGACATCACGGCAACGCACGAGGGTCGTGCAACCACGGTGGACATGGCAAGTCGCGCAAGTGAAGAACTGCATTTGCCTTACTGCGTGGGCGGCGGGTTCCGCAGCGTGGAAGACATTCGCACCATGATTGCCGCTGGCGCCGACAAGGTTTCCGTGAATTCCGCCGCCATCGCCGACCCCACGCTAATTACTAAAGCGGCTGCGGCATTCGGCACGCAGGCTATTCTGTGCGCGATTGATGCCAAGCAGGTTCCCGGCAATCCCAACAAGTGGGAAGTGTATGTGCATGGCGGCCGCAAGAACACGGGTCTTGATGCTGTCGAGTGGGCTGCCGAGGCGGCACGTCGCGGCGCAGGCGAGATCCTCCTTACCAGCATGGATCGCGATGGTAGCAAGGACGGCTTCGACCTGGCGCTCACGCGAGCAGTTTCCCGTGCAGTGAACATCCCCGTCATTGCTTCCGGCGGCGTGGGCAAGCTTGAGCACTTCGCCGAGGGCATCATCGAAGGCGAAGCCGATGCCGTGTTGGCGGCTAGCGTCTTCCATTTCGGTGAGCTCACTATCCGTGAAGTGAAGGAATATATGCGCTCCCAGGGGATTCCTGTAAGGCTCTAACAATGCCTATGCGAAGGAAAAGCGCTGCCGCCATCCGTTCTCAGCAAACTCACTTCCTGGTTTTCTTCGGTGCCGTCGTGGCGTTGGTGGTGTTGACGGTTGTGACGATTCTGCCTGCTGCTGGGCCAGCTGAAGATCTTCCGCTTTGCGTGGAAGATCAAGATCCCGCACAGTTTCAGGAGCTGCAGCAATTGCGCCCCGAAGGCGATGGGTGGTCGGAGGGCTTGGCTTCCGCCTACAGTCTTGAAACCAACGACGGATGGGACGAAACCGCCTCGGGCATACCTTTGAACAACTATTCTCCAACCGTTGCAGTGCCGCAGGAAAACAAAGATCTTCTGGGGCGTAGCATTGAGATTTTCTATGCGGGCAAAACGGTGGAAGCGAAGGTTACCGATACGGGGGCTTTGGCGCCTTTGGGCCGTGCGCTTGACTTAAGCCCCGCAACATGGCGTGCATTTGGCGCTAGCAGCATTAGCGATTGGAGCGTGCGCGGAGTGTTCTACCGATTTGTCGCCGAATGATTGCGGCAAGGGGTTTTGCTGCTGGATTTCGAATTGGCGGGGATATCGGGTTTACGTACTATGGAACTCGTTTGCACTTTTGCGCTTTGGTGGTGCGGTTGTGCCACTCTTGCAGGTGGTAAAAGCAAGCATGCGCAGAGCTGCGCACGATGAAAGGGCCACCATGAATGAACGTGAAACCGCCGTGCTACAGGTCGAGGATCTTACCTATAACGCCGATGGGCTTATCCCGTGCATCGTCCAGGATGAGCAAACACGTGAAGTGCTGATGATGGCATGGATGAATGAAGAAGCGGTGCGCCGCACCATCAGCCAGGGTACAACCTGGTTCTGGTCGCGTAGTCGTCAGAAATTCTGGCATAAGGGCGAAGAATCGGGCAATACACAGAAGTTGGTTGAACTTCGTTACGATTGCGATGCCGACACCTTGCTTGCCGTAGTAAATCCTGCAGGCCCTGCCTGCCATACAGGGGAAACCACCTGTTTCTATCGGTCTTTCTAGCATGGCCAATACGCTGAAAGCAACAGGTACGGAGGCATCGTCCTTCTTGCTCGGCCTTACCGCAGTGGCTCTGTTGGTTGCGGCCTTGGTTAAAAACCCTAGAAAGGCCGAGTGATCTGGGTGTTTGGCTATATACTTCCCAACCTGGAAAGCTTGGGCGAAGAAGAGAAGCTTCGCTATCATGCGGTGTACTGCGGCGTATGTCGGTCTATCCGCGCTCGTTATGGGCAGCGGTGCCGCTTGACTGTTTCCTACGACATGACGTTTCTTGCCATGGTTTTGGGTTCGTTATACGAGCCGGAAGAGCATGCTTCACAAAAGCGTTGCCCCGTGCATCCGCTTCAGCCACGACAGGTGGCTCAGTCGGAATTTACTGATTATGCAGCGGATCTTAGCGTTGCTATGGCGTACCACAAGTGTTTGGACGATTGGCGCGATGATCATTCAGCCAAGGCAAGGGCAGCTGCGGTGGCGCTAGAAATGCCGTACCGCAAGGCAAAGCGTCGCATACCCCAAGCATGCCAAGCCATAGAAGATGCCATGGCGGGCATCCACTCCATAGAAGAGGCAGCACTGGGTGAAAACGATGGATCTCGAGTTTCTGAAGGCTGCTTGGCGGGTGGGGTGGTGAACCTCGATGCGGCGGCGAATCGCTTTGGGATTCTCTTAGGCGACCTGTTTGCCTACAAGGATGACTTTTGGGCAACGGATTTGCGGCGTTTTGGTGCGAGATTGGGAAAATTCGTCTATGTCATGGATGCTGTAATGGATCTGCGGCAAGATCAAGAGACGGGAAGCTACAATCCTTTTTCTTCTTCCGATCGTTCGATCGAAGACTTTCGTGAAGACTTGGAGCTTCTTGCTGCAGCCACAGCCGATGCGTTTGAGCGTTTGCCTCTGGAACGTGATGTGCATGTGCTGCGCAGCGTGCTGTATTCCGGAATATGGCAACGCTACAACGCAGAAGAGAGCAAGGTAGAACATGGTTAAGAACCCATACGAGGTTCTGGGCGTAAGTCCTAGTGCGTCGGCGGATGAAGTAAAGAAGGCCTACCGCAAGAAGGCGCGTGAGAATCATCCCGACTTGAACCCGAACGACCCCAAGGCCGCCGAGCGCATGAATGAGGTCAACGAGGCCTACGACCGCATAATCAATCCTGAAAAGTATGCAGCCAGTGACGCACGCGCTGCGGCGAGCGGCACAAGTGCAGGCTATCAGGGCCAGGGAAATCCTTTTGCGGGTAACCCTTATACGCGTGGATCGTACACAGGAGCTGGCCAACAGGGTCAGGGCGGTTACCAGTCGCAAGGGCCCTATGGCTGGACCACGGTCGATTTCGATGATCTGTTCGGCTTTGGAGGCTTCGGTGCTTCTGCCCCTATTCACCCTGAGGCTTCGGCAACCGATAGCGCTACGGTGCGTAGTGCCGTTGAGGCAATCAATGCCGGCCGATATGATCAGGCCCTCTCGTTGCTGAGCAGCGTCGTGAGCACCGAGCGCAATGCCCGCTGGTACTACCTAAGCGCGCTTGCGAACAAAGGCGCGGGCAATATGTTGGTTGCGCTTGAGCATATTCGCAAAGCGGTGAAACTCGATCCGAACAATGCTGACTATCATCGCGCCTATCAGCAGTTCCAGATGGTTGGGCAGGCCTATCAGCAAGAAGGAGCCAAGCGCGGATTTACCATAAGCGCTATGGATCCGGGCCTTATCTGCTGTGGGCTATGTCTGGCGCAGTATGCCTGTGCGGCAATGGGGCGTGGAGTGTACTTCTAGCAAGCAAGAAGCGAAGCCATGGGAGCTGATGCTCCTGAGGGGCTTCGCTTTTTTCGTTGTTGCGCAGATAGGGAATGAAGAAGGAATTGGTATGGCGCGCTTCGTGCTATAGGGCTTGGGCCGAGCATCCAGCACGGCTCGGAAAAGTTTAACCCTTTGGGCTGGCCGATGCACTTGTTCTCTCGGCGTTTAACGGAAGAGGTAAACAAATAAGGAGGACCCATATGGGTGCGACAATAGGAATCGATCTCGGTACCACCAATAGCTGTATGGCAACTATGGAGGGCGGCCGCGTAACCATTATCCCCAATGCGGAAGGGGAGCGAACCACGCCTAGCGTAGTGGCCTTTTCGAAAGAAGGCGAACGCCTGGTGGGTAGCATCGCTCAGCGGCAAGCAGCGGTAAATCCCGACAGAACAATTTCTTCGGTTAAGCGTCATATGGGCAGTAAGTGGAAAGCGCGTGTGGACGGGAAGTCGTTTACTCCCCAGGAAATCTCTGCCATGATCCTGCGTAAAATGCGCCGAGATGCCGAGCAGTATCTGGGTAGGGATGTTACCGATGCCGTTATCACGGTACCTGCTTATTTCGACGATTCGCAGCGTCAGGCAACCAAAGATGCAGGTCGTATTGCCGGCTTGAATGTACTGCGTATTATCAATGAACCCACGAGTGCTGCGTTGGCGTACGGTTTGGACAACGGCACGCCCCAGAAGGTTATGGTGTATGACCTGGGTGGCGGCACATTCGACGTTTCCATCATCGAGATTGGCGATGATGTTATTGAAGTTTTGGCAACATCGGGCGACAACCATTTGGGTGGCGACGATTTTGACGAGCGTTTGGTAGACCACGTTGTTCAGGTGTTCAAGCGCGAACAGGGCGAAGACCTGCGCCGCAATGCTATGGCTATGCAGCGTGTGATGGAGGCAGCCGAGCAGGCTAAAAAGGAACTTTCTGCAGGGTTTTCCGCTCAGATTAACTTGCCGTTCATTTCCCAGAATTCACAGGGACCCGTTCATTTGGATATGGCTGTCACCCGCGCCGAATTTGAGCAGATGACGCGCGATTTGGTGGAACGTACCACGGCTCCTGTTCGCATGGCCCTCGATGATGCGGGCATTGCCCCATCCGAGCTTGGGTGTGTTTTGCTGGTGGGCGGTTCGACGCGTATCCCTGCTGTTCAAGAACATGTACGCCGCATCACGGGCAAAGAGCCCTCTGCGTCGGTTAACCCCGATGAATGCGTGGCAACGGGAGCCGCCATTCAGGGCGATACGCTTTCTGGCGCTACTACGGACATCGTTCGTTCAAACAGTTTGCTCCTGCTCGATGTAACGCCTCTTTCGCTTTCCATCGAAACGGTAGGCGGCGTGGCAACGCGCCTGGTAGAACGCAATTCCACGCTTCCTGTGCACTATTCCAAGACGTTTAGCACGGCGGCATCTTTCCAGACCAGCGTTGAGATCAAGGTTTTGCAGGGCGAACGTCCTATGGCCAAGGACAACAAGGCCATTGGCACCTTCCGTTTGAAGGGCATCAAGCGTGCGCCTGCGGGGGTTCCGCAAATTGAAGTGACCTTCGATATCGACGCCAATGGTATCCTCACTGTTTCCGCTAAGGACTTGGACACGGGAAAAGAGCAGTCGATCACCATCGATGACTCCGACCGCATGTCCGACGACGAGGTGCAGCAAGCTATTAACGACGCCGAGGAATATGCCGAGGAAGACGAGTTCCGTCGCGCCACCATGGAAGTGCGCCAACGCGCCGAAAAGCTCCTTTCCGAAGTGGACTCAGCGCTTTCCACAGTGGGAAAGCAGCTCGAAAAGTCGGAGAAGAAACAGGTGAAGGCCGATGCTGCCGAGCTGCGACGCGTTTTGATGCGGCGACCGAGCAAGAAGGAGTGCGCTGATCCGGAAGAAGAGGGAAGGCGCATTGTGGTGGCGGCCGAAAAACTGGATCGATCAAGCGCTCGTCTTCGCGAATTGGCCAGCCAGCAGCAAAGCTCGTAGCCTGCAGTGGCAAGCTTGTGGCTTTCTGCGCAGCTGGCCGAGTGCATGGTTTTGCCTCGTCGTGTTCAAGCGCAGGTTTTATGGCTTTCGTGAGGGTGCGCGCTATGAAATGTTATACTTCCCAGCATATGCGATGACGAAGACAGCGCAATGCTATACCGCAAGCTCACAGAGAGGGGCCCTAGGCTGAAAGGCTCCAGCAAGCGTGCAGTGCGATTCCCTTTACCAGCATCGGAGTAAAAGCAGGGTGGCTCTGCCATGGATGTTATTAGCCCCGACGGGAGCTCCCGTTACAGAGCGGCATAAGTGGGTGCTTGTGCGGGTTTTGCCGGACAGCATCAACCAGGGTGGTACCGCGAGAGCCCTTCTCGTCCTTGGATTTACCAAGACGAGAAGGGCTCTTTTTTATGTGCTGGGAACGCTTTCCTTGGGCAGCGTTCCTGCGGAAGTTGAAGAAAGGTTGCAAGGAATGTCAGTTATCGACGATATCAAGTCCCTGCATGCCGATACGCTTTCTGCTATCGACAAAGTGCCTAACACCGATGCGCTGGAGAAGATCCGCGTAGAGGTTGTGGGCAAATCCGGTACGCTTACCGGCTACCTGCGCGCTATGGGCCAGGTCGCCAAAGAACATCGTGCCGAAGTGGGCAAGACGGTAAACGCTGCACGCAATGAAATCGAGGCAGCGCTGGAAGCCAAGAAGCGCGAACTTGCCCATGCAGAACTCGAGGCTCGCATGGAAGCCGATGCCATCGACATCACGTTGCCTGGCCGCTCCCAGCAGATGGGCACGCGTCATCTGATCAACGCCATTTCCGATGAAATCTCCGAGATCTTCCTGGGTCTTGGCTACACCGTTGCAACCGGCCCTGAAGTTGAAACCGATTGGTACAACTTCACGGCGCTGAATGCCCCCGCCGATCATCCCAGTCGCTCCATGCAGGATACGTTCTACGTGCGCGACCTTTCGGGCGAGCAGTCGAACGTTCGCGGCGAGTCCGACGTGCTGCTGCGCACCCAGACTTCCGGCGTTCAGGTTCACGTTATGGAAGACCAGGATCTTCCTATTTACATCATTGCTCCTGGCAAGGTATACCGTCGCGACGTTGCTGATCCTTCGCACCTTCCCCAGTTCACGCAGTGCGAAGGCCTGGTGGTAGACAAGGGCATCACGTTCGGCGACCTGAAGGGCACGCTCGAATACTTCTGCAAGCAGATGTTCGGCCCCGATCGCAAAACTCGCTTCCGCGCACATTTCTTCCCGTTCACGGAGCCTTCCGCTGAAGCTGACGTAAGCTGCGGCGTATGCGGCGGCACCGGCCACCTGCACGACGGCGAACGTTGCCGCATGTGCAAAGGCACTGGCTGGCTGGAGATTCTGGGCTGCGGCATGGTTGACCCGAACGTTCTGCGCATGTCCGGCATCGACCCTGAGGTGTATTCCGGCTTTGCCTTCGGCGTGGGCGTGGAACGTGTGGCTTGCCTGAAGTACAACGTACCCGACCTTCGAATGCTGTTGGAAGGCGACATGCGCTTCTTGCGCCAGTTCTGATGTCATATTCACCCTTGTTGACTTTGGCAAAATCCGAACCTCTTCCACTGTGGAAGTGTCGGATTCCATTAATTTCCTTGCCGATTAAATTCGGCTCGTAGATAGAAAGAGATAAACATGAAAGTATCTTTGAAATGGCTTTCTGATTATGTTGAGGTCCCGCAGGACATCAAGGAATTCTGCGACCGTTTAGACCTTACCGGTACGGGCGTTGAAGGCGTGGAGCGCACGGGCGATGTGTTTGACGGCGTTGTCGTTGGGCATGTGCTCACCTGCGTCGATCACCCCGATAGCGACCATATGCATGTAACCACGGTAGACGTTGGCGCAGAAGAGCCCGTACAGATCGTATGTGGCGCTCCCAACATCGCTGCTGGAATCAAGGTTCCCGTTGCAACCATCGGCGCGGTGCTCCCTGGCGACTTTAAGATCAAGAAGTCGAAGCTGCGCGGCGTTGCAAGCTGTGGCATGTGCTGCTCTCAGCGCGAGCTGGGCATGGGCAACGAACATGATGGCATTTGGGTGCTTCCCGACGATGCCCCTACCGGCCAGCCCATTGCCGATTACTTGAAGATGTCCGATACGGTACTCGATTTGGAAATCACCCCGAACCGCCCCGACTGCCTTTCCATGGTAGGCATGGCGCGCGAAGTGGGAGCTATGTACCAGAAGCCCTATACAAGCCCCTTGGCCGAGATGGCTGGCAAGCTCGAGCTTAGCAAGGAAGCGGCTGCTCTCGATTCCGAGGTAAGTATTTCCGTCGCTGACGAGACTCGTTGCCCTCGTTATACCGCTCGCGTTATCCGTGGCTGCAAGGTGGGCCCCAGCCCCGATTGGATGGTAGAGCGTTTGGCTGCCATCGGTCAGCGTTCCATCAACAACATCGTTGACGTAACCAACTACATCCTGTTTTTGTTCGGACAGCCGCTCCATGCGTTCGACTTGGACAAGCTTAAGAACGCCGAAGGCAAGGCAAACATCGTTGTTCGCGCTGCTGAAGAGGGAGAAAAGCTCACTACGCTCGATGGCGAAGAGCGCGTGCTTACGTCCGACATGACAGTTATTTCGACGCCCGATCAGGGTGCAGTTGCTTTGGCTGGCGTTATGGGCGGCCTGGCAACCGAGGTTACAGAAGAAACCACCGACGTTTTGCTGGAAACGGCTACGTTTGAAGCTGGCCGTACCAGCCGCACCAGTCGCAACCTGGGTCTTATCTCCGAAAGCTCTATGCGTTACGAGCGTGGCGTAGATGATCATGGCATCGAAGATCGCTCCGCTGCTGCCGCCGCCCTTATCGCTGCCGTTTCGGGCGGTACCGTAAGCTATGCCGAAGGAAACGAAGATGGCATCATCGACGTATGGCCGGTAAAGTCGGAAGAGTCTCACCTGCAGTTCCGCATCGACCGTTTCAACGGCATGATGGGTGCCCAGATTCCCCGCGAGTTCATCGTGGACATTCTGGGTCGTTTGGGCTGCAAGGTCGAAGACGGCGAAGCCGAGAACGTCCTTGAGGTTACGGCTCCCACCTTCCGTCCTGATCTTCCGCGTGAAATCGATCTGTACGAAGAGGTTTTGCGCCTGTACGGCATGGACCGCATTGAACCCACCCTGCCTGGTGGCCGCGGTCGCTTCGGCGTTCGCACCGAGGCTCAGCGCACGCTTGACGTGATAAACGACACCATGCGCGCATCGGGCTTGAACGAAACCATGACGTATTCTTTCGCCGACCCGCACGAGCTCGAGCAGCTGCGTATGTCTACCGAGGGCATGGGTGTTCCCGTTGAGCTGCTGAATCCGCTCAATGCCGAGCAGTCGGTTATGCGCCAGTCCATTATCCCTGGCCTTATGCGCAGCGTTGCTTACAATCAGTCCCGTGGCGTGCACAACGTTCAGCTCTACGAAACCGGCGTGGTGTTCTTCGGCGCTGAGGGTCATAAGAAGCCCAAGGAGCGCCAGCGTCTTGCTGCCGTTATGGCTGGTGGAATGGGTGACGATGCTTGGAATCGCAAAACCGTTGCCTTCGACTTCTTCGACGGTAAGGGCGTTATCGAAAACCTTATTCGCGAATTGGCCATTCCGAAGCCTCGCTTCAAGGCTCTCTCCGCTGAAGAAGCTCCCCACCTGCAGCCTGGGCGTGCTGCGCAGGTTCTTTCTGGCGGTACCGTGCTTGGCTGGGTTGGAGAAATCCATCCCATGGCGGCAGAAGCCTTTGAGGCTCAGGCTCCTATCGTTGCATTCGAGCTTGATCTCGATGCCCTGATCAAGGCTGCCCGTCCTGCTCGCGATTACGTTGATGTGCCGGTGTTCCCTGCAGTAACCATGGACGTTGCCTTTGTGGTAGACGAAGAGGTTACGCATGAAAAGCTTTCCCGTTGCATCAGCTCTGCGGGCGGTAAGCTTCTTTCCTCTGCCCAGCTCTTCGATGTGTATCGTGATGAAAAACGCGTGGGTGCTGGCAAGAAATCGATGGCGTATGCACTCGAATATCGTGCTGCCGATCGTACCCTTACCACTGAAGAGGTGGACAAGCAGCACGCACGCCTTATCAAGAAGGTATGCGGCGCTACGGGTGCCGAAGTTCGAGGATAGCCCCTGTTCTTGGCAAAGGCTTCTGCCTTCTAGTTCGGCAAAGCCAATTTGAAGCAGTTGGCAAGAAAGCGAGTTCGATTTATTTCGGGCTCGCTTTCTTACGTCTGTGGAACTTCAAAGGCTGCACAAGCGGGGCGATGGTTTCTATGCGCTATCATGGGCAAGAACAGTGGAAGGGGAGTTTGTGGTTCGAGAAGAGCTTGCTGAAAAGAAGAAACGCCAAAAGAAAGTGCGCATCTCCGCAGATGGAACTCCCTATACCGTATGGCAAACCCGTACGCGTATTCTGTGCTTGATTTATCTTGTTTGGGCATTGTTGGAAATTGCGGTAGGCGCCGGCTTTCTTACTATTCGCTCTATTGGCCTGTTTGATCCGACCGAGCTCGTTCCCAACATCACGTTTGGTGGTTCTACGGTTCTTAGCGGCGTGTTTAACCTGATCATTGCCTTGTCTGGACTATGGGGTGCCTACAATCCGCGACGGATTACGTTGTTCTTCTGGTCAGCATTTCTTACGGCGCTGCTGTCGGTATGGCAGGTGGTCAGTGCATGGTCGATGGGGCAGGTAGACCCCGCCATGGTCTTTTCTCTCGTTGTGGTGCTTGCCTACGCGGCCTGCGCTTGGAACGTGCGTGGCCAAACGGGTTACTTCGACAATCACCCGAAACCCGAAGACGACGAGCTGCCCATCCAGCGCGATCAGCGTTTGCTCCAGAAGGCGGTAAGGGAAAAAGAATTGGAGCTTGCTGCCGCCAAAGAAGAGCTTGAAGACGTAAGGGCCCAATTCGAAAAGGCGAAGGCGGAGGGTTTGGCCCAGGCGCACGAAGAAGCTAAGTCCATTTCCTCAAAATTACCGTAATGGGTAGGTTAATCAAGGGAATCGTTTTTCGCTGCGGACAACATGCGATAATACGTAACAGTATTTTGCTTCGAGAAGGGGGAGCCCTATGGCACTTTCTGATCTTCTGGGTATTGAGCTTGTCGAGAGTACTCCCGACAAGTATGTCACGCGTATGCTGGTTACCGAAAACATGCTTCAGCCTCATGGCGTGCTACATGGTGGTATCAGCGCCGCTTTGGCTGAAAACGCTGCAAGCCAGTGCTGCACCGATCATTACGACAACGACAAGATGTTCTTTCTGGGCGTCGAGGTCTCCAGTACCCATCTCCTTCCCGTGAAGGCAGGCGATACGGTGAAAACGGTGGCGACGCCCATTCGCGCTGGAGGTCGTATTTCCCAATGGAAGGTTGAGCAATACCGCGAGTCCGATGGCGAATTGTTCAATGTTTCCCAGATGACCATGTATGGCAAGAAGAAATAGTTTATCTTTCGAACGTTTTTAGCCCGAGATACGTGCGGTAATGTTGGCGCGCATCTCGGGCTTTTCTATTTGTTGGCGTTGCCTGAGTTAGGCTTGGTGTCGTCTTAGTCGGCGTTGCCCAAGTCGCGTTTGTCGCAGTCTATCGCGCTCGTTGGGCCGACAACGCATCTGCCTGCTTTTGCGGTCGATCATTGCGTTTATAAACAGGAAGGTTCGCTTGCGCGAACCTTCTACCAATAACAAAGCGGGAGCCTAAGGTGCTCCCGCTTCATGTGATGCGACATATTGCCGGTTTTATTCGACGACCTCAACAAGGGTGATCTCGAAGTTCAGGTCCTTACCTGCCATTTCGTGGTTCAGATCGAAGGTTACGGTTTCGTCGGTAACCTCAACAACCAGGGCAGGGATGGGCTGTCCGCCAGGGCCCTGAAGGTAGATGCGCTGGCCAACGGGGAGGTCTTCGGCGCCAGGGATCTGGGCGGTGGGGATGGTCTGAACCAACTGTTCGTCATGCTCGCCGTATGCTTCGGATGCAGGCAGGTGAACGTTCTTGGTTTCGCCAACTTCCATTTCCTTCACAGCAGCATCAAAGCCTGGAATCATCTGGCCGGCCATGCACACGAATTCAAGGGGCTCGCCGCGCTCAACAGAAGAGTCGAATACCGTGCCGTCGTCGAACGTGCCGGTGTAGTGGGCGCGGACGCGCTTACCTTCATTGCTCATAATGGGTTCCTTTCAATAAAAGTGTTAGCAGCTAGTGTACCTGCTTGTGCTCAGCTTGGAAGCGCAATACCTGCATCGTGCTAAAAAGCGCCGCAATAGCCGTGAGAAAGAGCGGTTCCGTGTGCATGAAAAGACCCCGCAGAAGCGGGGTCTTAGCACTCATGGTTTTGGTTTCGTTCCTTGCTGCGTCAGGCAGTGCGAAAGCTCAAAGCGTTTGCAGGGACGTCAAGTGGCAGAACCTTAGAACACGCAGAAGCGGATCAGGAGCCATGCGCAGCTGATAGCGGTGAAGACCAGCATCAGCGGGAAGCCAACCTTGGTGTAGTCCATGAAACTGATGGGGTAGCCATAGCGTCCAGACATACCCGAAAGCACCACGTTTGCAGAAGCGCCGATGAGCGTGCCGATGCCGCCGATGCAGGCACCCAGGGAAATAGCCCACCAGTAAGGCATAACGTCGACACCGGTAGATTCCATGGCAATCAAAATTGGGATAAGCGTAGCAACCATGGGGATGTTGTCCAGGAAGGAAGAGATGATGGCCGATGCCCATACCAGCACGATGATGGTGATCATCGTGTCGCCGCCGGTGATATCGATAAGGCCATTGGCGAGCATATTGATAACGCCGGTTTCGGCCAAGCCGCCAACAACGATAAACAGGCCAGCGAAAAAGCCGATGGTTGCCCATTCAACGTCGAGCAGAATTTTCTCTACCTCTGCGCGGCTTATAAGCAGCATGATGGCAGCTGCGGTAAGGGCAACAACGCTTGGTTCCACGCCCACCATGCTGTGACATACGAAGGCGACGGCAACTAGGGCAATCATCACGACGCTCTTATTGAAGAGCGACTTGTTCTTGATGGCCTCATGTGCATGGAGCTCCATGATGGATGCTTGCTGTTCGGCGGAGGCTCCCATGTTGCGGCCGTACATTACGTAGAAGATTGCAATGGCAACAACCATGATCACGATAATGGCAGGACCGTTGAATGCCAGGAAGTCCATGAATGTCAGGTGGGCGGCGGAGCCGATCATGATGTTCGGCGGGTCGCCGATGAGCGTTGCCGTGCCGCCGATGTTGGAGGCCATGATCTCGGTGATAAAGAACGGCACGGGGCTCAATTCGAGCATCTTGCAAACCGTGAAGGTAACGGGGCCGATAAGCAATACCGTGGTGACGTTGTCCAAGAACGCGGAAAGAACAGCGGTGATAATGCAGAACAACACCATGATTACCCACGGGTTGCCCTTCGCTATCTTCGCTGTTCGAATAGCGATGTATTCGAATATGCCCGAATTCTTAACTACGGCAACGAATATCATCATGCCTACCAAGACGCCCAGCGTGCCGAAGTCGATGTGCTCCATGCCGGTATCAAAACTGAGGATACCTGTCAGGATGAGCACAACGGCGCCCGCAAGCGCGGCGACCGTACGGTGGACCTTTTCTGAGATGATCAGCGCGAACACCACAATGAAGATCACTATTGAAATGATCTGCGGTGTAGTGAATTCAGGCATATACACCACTCCTAACTTAACCCCGTTCCCTGAGGGAACGGATCTTCTCTCTTGCGGGAAGCATAGCCCCCATAACCGATGCAATAAAACAAAAGAAGGCCATTGGCCTCCTAATGAGCATCGGACTTCCCTTATAGAAAGGGTACGGCTAGGCCATTTCAGCGTCAATAACGCGTTCATCTAATGGTCGTGAACAACGATTGGCATTTAGTGGGCGATTCATTCACAAAAAAAGACCCCGCCGAAGCGGGGTCCTGTGCTATGCGTATGTGGCGCTGTGAGCACAATTTGCCGTGTGCTGGGGCAGGATGCCGGACGCTAGACGAAAACGCAGAAGCGGATCACCAGGTAAACGCAGCTGATAGCGGTGAATACCAACATCATGGGGAAGCCAACCTTGGTGTAGTCCATGAAGGTGATGGGGTGACCGTACTTGCCGGAGATACCTGCCAGAACCACGTTGGCAGAAGCGCCGATGAGCGTGCCGATGCCGCCGATGCAGGCGCCGAGCGATACCGCCCACCACAAAGGCGTTACGTCCATGCCCGTTGCTTCCATCGTGGTGATGATGGGAATAAGGGTGGCAACCAGTGGGATGTTGTCCAGGAAGGAAGAGATGATAGCCGATGCCCATACCAGCACGATGATGGTGATCATCATGTCGCCGCCGGTGATATCGATCAGCGCGTAAGCCATCATTTCGATAACGCCGGTTTCGGCAAGGCCGCCAACAACCACGAACAGGCCAGCGAAGAAGCCGATGGTGGCCCATTCAACGTCCATGAGCGTATGTTCAACGTCGGATTTGCCGATGAGCAGCATGATAGCTGCTGCAGTAAGGGCAACAACGCTCGGTTCGATGTGCAGCGCACCGTGAACCACAAAAGCCAGTGCAACCAGAGCGATCATCACAACGCTTTTCTTGAATAGGGTCTGGCTCTTGATTGCCTCATGGGCGTGCAGCTGCATGACCGAAGCCTGCTTTTCGGCGGATACGCCCATCTTCTTGCCGTACATAACGTAGAACATCAGCAGCGAAACAAGCAGGATGATGAGTACGGCGGGGCCGTTGATTGCCAGGAAGTCAAAGAACGTGAGGCCCGTGGCGGAGCCGATCATGATGTTCGGCGGGTCGCCGATGAGCGTTGCGGTGCCACCAACGTTCGAAGAAATGATTTCCGTCAGGAAGAACGGAATGGGGTTGATCTCCAGCATCTTGCAAACGGTGTAGGTAACGGGGCCGATAAGCAAAACGGTGGTGACGTTGTCCAGGAATGCGGAAAGGACAGCGGTGATTAGGCAGAACAACACCATGATTATCCAGGGATTGCCCTTTGCCAGTTTGGCAGCTCTGATTGCCAGGTACTCGAAGATGCCCGAGTTCTTAACGACGGCAACGAAGATCATCATGCCAACCAGAACGCCAAGCGTTCCGAAGTCGATGTGCTCTACTCCGTTATCGAAGGTAAGAACCCCCGAAAGGATTAGGGCTACCGCGCCAGCGAGCGCGGCGGTGGTGCGATGCACTTTTTCGGAAATGATGAGTGCCATCACGACGACGAATATGACAATCGCGATGATCTGAGCGGTAGTTAAGGCGATCATTCCGTAGTGCTCCTCTCTTATATATAGGTGGAACAGATGCGAATTCTCGTCTTGAAGCACAGAGTCCCGGGTAACACACGTCCATTGCGATTAGCAACGCCCCACTCTGGCGTACCGACTCCAAAAAAAGATCCTCGAGAAAAGTTACGGGATCATGCTTATTTGCGTCAAGAAGGAAACGGTAAGTACGCGAAAAACGATGAAACCAACGGAAATCAATAGATTGTTGGGTTCCATTTGCGTTCGCAATGAGTGCCATTTGCATTAATCGGTTGACAGAACGGTAACGCCGCAAGTCAGGGATATTGAGGGGCGAAAATGGGGATTCTGGTGATGGATGGAGCGTTTTGCATAACTTCGGTGAATATCATTTGCTTGAGCTATGTAAAACACGTTCGCAATCAATTAGAACATGTTCATCTAATGGAGAATAATCGCAATTGAACCAAAGCGCCGCCCATCGGGGGATCGGGCATAAGGCGCAATAGTTCGTAGTAGGGACCATCTTCAAGGGATCGGGGGAAGTTGGGATTTCCGTTTGGCTTAGCCTTTGGAGCGAAAGCTCTAACAGCCAAGTGAAGCAGAACTCTCTCCAATTCTTTTCCCGATTGGTTGAAGGCGTTGGGTAAGCAAGCGTGCACGTGCAAGCCTGATGCAATCAAAGAAGGAGGAGAAAGATGGTCGATTTTATTTTTGCGCAGGAATGCGCAAGAGGAGAGAGGGGCTAAGCGATGGCTATGCTAAAGCGTGAATACGGTGGTATTCAGCCATGTTGGAAAGTTGGCCTATTCCGTATTCGTCTTCCGTTCATTCACTTCAAGATCTCACCACCTGAAGTAGTAACCGGCCTGATGAATGCTTGTACTTCGTACGGCGCTCTGGCTGTTCTTATTACTTCTTTGGGTCTCGACCCTGCAGTGGCTTGGGCACTGGTTGTATTTGAAACGGCAATGTACACCCTGAACTGGCTGCTTGGTGAGCCTTCCATTTGCGGTTGGATCACCCCGGCAATGGCAATTATCGTCGTGTTCCTGGAATCGCTCGACCCAGGCGTTGCGCGATTGCAGATGCTGACATGTATTCAGCTTGAGTTAGGCATCTTGTTCATCGTATTGGGTGTAACAGGCCTATCGAAGAAGCTCAACACTATGGTACCTCCCGCCATCAAGGCTGGTATCGTAATGGGCGCTGGCGTTAACGCCGTAGCTGTTCGCCTGAAGACTGGCGGCGCTATCGATACCGTTACCATTGGCTGCCTCTGCGGCTTGGTAGTTGTATTCATGCTTATGTTCTCCAAGCGTATACGTAAGTACATGGATACCAACAGGTTCGTTGCTATCCTCGGCAACTACAGCTTCCTTTGGGCTGTTATCGCACTGCTTATTGCAGGCGGCGTTGCTGGTGAGTTCAACTTCCAGTGGTCTGGCGAAATCATCAAGGTTCCTGATTTCATGGGCCTGTTCGCAGTTGTTTCGCCTCTGTTCATCGGCTTTGCTTCTGATCCTGGCGTTTGGATCGCAGCTCTGCCCTACGCAATCGTTGCATGGGTTATCGCATACGGCGACTTCGTAACCGTTCAGCAGCTTGGTCTCCAGGCAGCTCGCGACGACGAGTACATCGAGTTCGACCCGAACCGTACCAACGTTATCTGCGGTATTCGTAATGTAATCCTGTCCCTGTTCGCTCCTTATCCTGCACTCGCAGGCCCGCTGTCCGCTCCTTACTGCGTAGCTACCTATGCTCGCTATAAGCAGTCCGGTCGCCAGGGCATGGACTCCATCTACGATGGTTCTGGTACCAACCTGCTGTTCACCGTACTTGGTTTGTTCGTCTATCCTCTGTACGAGGCATCCCTTGCAGCATCTGCAGCACTCCTCGTAGTTGTACTGCTCATCCAAGGCTGGCTCTGCTCGCAGATCGCATTCGGTCTGGTACGCGACGATCTTGACAAGGGCATGACAGGCATGATCGCAGGCTTCATCGTAGCCCGCGGCGGTGGCGTCGGCTTCCTTGCCGCAATCGTCCTCTACCTGCTCATCTCCGACAACGACAAGATCCGCGCAGACTACGCCTACAACAAGGAACTGCAGCGTATCGAGGATGAAGAGACTGAGCGCCAGTTGGTTGCACTCCATGCTCGCTTGGAGGCCGCTAAGGCTGGTAAGCTTCAGGACGAGGAAAAATAACCTCATCTGACGGAAACGTCTAAAACTCGGACCTAAAGGCTTCAAAACCTGAAAGAACCCAGAGTGCACGCTCTGGGTTCTTTTTTTGCGCTGTTTTGCCGGGAGGCTCAAGACGCGCAGTTCGGCATAGCGCTACGCGGGATTCTGGCGGCGTAGCGGCTATGCAAAGCGCGTTTGACGGCGAAGCCCGGCCAGCTGCATCTTCATGGAATTTGACTTGTTGGAGTTGCGCTTGTTGTCTTATTTGCGCATGTCTTGGTTCAAGGTTCGGTTTTTTTTGGGGGGGGGTCGATTAAATCGGCTTGGGACATTCGAAGAGATTCACACATCGGTTTCCGCTGCTGCTTCCCCGTATTCCAAGGTGAAAACAGCTTGCTCCTTGCTCATGATGAGTGGGCTATTCCCCTATAATTGTGAACATGTTCTGGAGGAGGGATAACTTATGAGTAATAACGTTGACGATCTTCGCAGCGCGCTTGAATTTCTGCGTGGGATCCCTGGTCAGCTGGTGGAAACCGACGTCGAGGTAGACCCCGAGGCGGAGCTGTGCGGCGTGTATCGCCACGTCGGCGCAGGCGGTACGGTGCCCCGTCCCACACAAGAAGGCCCCGCCATGGTGTTCAATAACATCAAGGGCCATCCCGATGCACGTGTTGCTATTGGCTTGCTCGCAAGTCGCGATAGGGTAGCGAAGCTGCTTGATGCCGATCCGAAGCGCTTGGGTTTCATGCTCAACGAAGCGGTATTGAATCCTGTGCCGCCCGTTGATGTGCCTGAAGAAGAGGCGGTATGTCGAGAAGTGGTGCACCTTGCCACTGAAGAAGGCTTCGATGTGCGCAGGCTTGTTCCGGCACCTACCAATACGCCGGAAGATGCGGGTCCGTATATCACTTTGGGTATGTGCTACGCATCCGACCCGGAAACGCATGTCTCTGACATCACCATTCATCGCTTGTGCTTGCAGGGTCCCGATGAGATTTCCATCTATATGGTTCCTGGCGCTCGTCATATCGGCGCGTTTTACGAAAAGGCTGAGGCGCTGGGCAAGCCGCTTCCAATTTCTATTAGTATCGGCGTAGATCCTGCCATTGAATTGGCAACCTGCTTTGAGCCGCCCACCACGCCTTTGGGCTACGACGAGCTCAACGTTGCAGGCGCTCTGCGCGGAAAGCCGGTTCGCATGGCAAAGTGCCTCACCATTGAAGAGCGCTGCATTGCCAATGCTGAATATGTTATTGAAGGCGAGTTGCTGCCTGGAAAGCGTGTTGCGGAAGATCAAAATACCCATTCGGGCAAGGCCATGCCCGAATTCCCTGGCTACACTGGCCCTGCTGTGTCTGAGCTGCCTGTTATTAAGGTCAAAGCGGTAACCACGCGCAAGAACCCCATCATGCAAACTTGTATTGGCCCTTCCGAAGAGCACGTAAGCATGGCGGGCATTCCTACTGAGGCAAGCATCATTCAAATGGTTGAAAAGGCTATGCCTGGCCGCCTGCAGAACGTGTATTGTGCTACGCCTGGTGGCGGCAAATACATGGCGGTGCTTCAAGTTAAGAAGAGTATGCCTTCCGACGAGGGCCGTCAGCGTCAAATGGCCCTGTTGGCTTTCTCCGCTTTCAGCGAATTGAAGCATGTGTTCCTGGTTGACGAAGACGTTGACCCCTTCGACGTCAAAGATGTGCTGTGGGCGATGAACACGCGTTTCCAGGGCGATGTGGACATCGTTACCATTCCTGGCGTTCGCTGCCATCCGCTCGATCCGTCAAACGACCCATCATGTTCGCCTTCAATTCGCGACCATGGCATTGCCTGCAAAGTCATTTTCGATTGCACGGTGCCGTACAGCCAGAAAGACCGCTTCCAGCGCTGCCAGTTCAAGGAAGTGGATCCTAAGCACTGGCTGCCTGATTTTGAGGAGTAGGGCGTGAAGCGCATTGTTGTTGGAATAAGCGGTGCAAGCGGCACGCACCTGGCTTGTCGCTTCGTAAGCCAGCTCAAGCAGTACACCGAATGCGAAGTGCATGTGGTGGTTACCGACAGCGGGAGGCTTACGGCAAGCTACGAAGAGCCCGAACTGTTCGATAAGGCGCTTGCCTTGGCCGATAACGTACATAGCAATGCTTCTTTAGGCGAATCGATTGCGAGCGGTACGTTCAAAACAGAAGGTATGGTTATTATTCCCTGCAGCATGAAAACGGTTGCGGGCATTGCCAGCGGCTATAGCGATAACCTATTGCTTCGCGCGGCGGATGTTACGTTGAAAGAGCAGCGGCCGTTGGTTTTGGTCGCGCGTGAAACGCCGATGAATGCTATCCATTTGCGCAATTTGGCACAGCTGGCAAGTGTTCCCGGTATAACGCTGATGCCGCCGATGATGACGTACTACCATAACCCGCAAACCATCGACGACATGGAAGACCAACTAATTGGCAAGATATTCGATCGATTTGGGCTGGAATATCCGCCCTTCGAGCGTTGGAGCTAGGGTTTTGCCGGTTTTTCAGCCTATTCCATCTAAAGAGTTGGTTAAACAGGACATCTTCGGATGTCCTGTTTCATTTTGCGGAGTATACTTCTAATCGAACACGTTCATGGTTAATGGGGATTATCTGTGAGCGCGATTGCAGCAAGCTTAAGGGTTGGGGGCCTTATGTTTGAAACAGCAACGCATCGTTTTATCCAAGGGGTAAACGGTGTAACCATTCATGCGGTAGTGATGGGGGAAGGCGAGCCTCTTCTCCTGCTTCATGGGCATCCTGAAACATATCTTATGTGGCATAAGGTTGCAGGTGATTTAGCTCATCGTTTTACCGTGGTCATGTGCGATCTGCGTGGTTATGGCGACAGCGACAAGCCCGAAGGGCTGCCTGATCATAGCACCTATTCGAAACGCATCATGGCCGAAGACTGCATTGCCGTGATGGGCAAGCTAGGGTTCGACCGCTTTTCCGTCATGGGACACGACCGTGGCGCCCGTGTCGCATACCGAATGGCGCTCGATCATCCAGAAGTAGTAAATAAGCTTGTGCTTCTCGATATCGTTTCGACGTATGACATGTATGCCTTAAGCTCGGCGGAGTTCGCAAAGGCGCTATTCCATTGGTATCTGCTTACGCAGGACGAGCCATTCCCTGAAGACCTTATTCTTTCCAGTCGGAAAATGTACTTCCGCAATGCGCTGCACATCGGTCGCTACAATTCGGAAAACGACACCTCTTCTGAAGCGTTCCCTCAAGAGGTGTACGACGAATACCTTCGCCACTACAACATGGAATGCATTCACGCCATTTGCGAGGAATACCGTGCCGGCGAATGCATCGACCGCTTCCTTGACAAGGAAGACCTTGATGCGGGCAAGAAAATCACTGCTGAAACATTGGTGCTGTGGGGCGCAAACGGCCTGGTGGAAAAGTTCTTCAACCCACTGCAATGCTGGCTTAAGTTCTGCATAAACGTGCAGGGACGTACGCTTCCGTGCGGTCATTTTATTCCCGAGGAAGCGCCTATTCCGTTGCTGGCAGAAGTTCAGCGGTTTTTATAGAGCAGAAAACGCCGCATACTAGCGGTTTTTCAGGACGGGTTGCGTTTGCTGGGCGTGGGGCCTGGCGGTGCAGCGAAATCAATCTTGTGAGGGAGCGCGAAAGCGCAGAAAGGAATGATTGAGATGGAGTTGATGGAGGCAATCAAGGGCAGGCGCAGCGTTAGGAAGTTCAAGCCTGATCCGATTCCGAAAGAAGATCTTGAAGAGATTATTCAGGCTGGCCTTTGCGCACCTTCGGCGCAGAACTTACAGCCGTGGTACTTCGTGGCTCTAACCAAAAAGGAAGATCTGTCCTACTTGTTCTCGGAATTGGGAACTACAGCGTTTTCTCACCGCAAGGAGCTTGAGGCGCGCTTCAAGAATAACCCTGAAGTGGTAGAGGAAACCATGGAATTCATGTCGGCAATGGGCGGCTCGCAGACCATTATCCTGGGCTTCTTGAACAAGCCAAATTACTCTGACGAGATTCTTCCGAGCTGCATCGAAAGCGTTGCCGCCGCCATGGAAAACATGTGCCTTGCCGCATACGACAAGGGCATTGCGTCATGCTGGGTCGAAGCAGTGGTGCGCGCAGGCAACGCTTTGGGCAGTCACTTTGCAACCGGTCATGGCAAGCTGATTGGCGCTATTGTTCTGGGATACGCCGACATGGAGCCGAGGCCCATTAAGCAGAAGGGTGCTCGTTACGTAATTCGCTAAGCGAAGCATCAAAGGCCGCTTCTTTTTATGGGAGCAGGGCAATGAGCTAAGTGCCTTATTCGCATTTTTTAGGTACGCCCGCAGGAACAACCTGCGGGCGTATTTTTGTTCCAAAGTGATTACGAGCGGGAAAATGAAGTTGGCCATGCCTTCTCGACCTTATAATTGCAGGGAACGATACGCGCATCTGCCTTGGTGCGTCCCTTGAGGAGGGTTTATGAAAGACGGGTTCATCACGGTTGCTACGGCAACGCCCCAAGTGGCGGTTGCCGATTGCGAAGCCAACGCTCAGGCGATTCTTGCATGCATCAACGAAATGGCCGCAGCGCATGCAAAGGTAATGGTGCTTCCCGAGCTGTGCATTACGGGCTATACCTGCAGCGATTTGTTTTGGCAGACGAAATTGCTCGACGAGGCAGAGGCGGCGCTTTCCGTTATTGTGGAAGGGTCACGCCAGGTGGATGCCCTTATCGCAGTAGGAATGCCCCTTCGCGTGGCGGGGAAGCTGCTGAACGTTGCTGCCATACTGTGCCGGGGCAAGGTATTGGGCTTCGTTCCCAAGGTGAACTTGCCTGCATATAACGAGTTCTACGAAACACGCCACTTTACGTCTGGGTCTGCCGATATGGGTACGGTCCAGTTCGGCGGCGAAGAGATACCCGTCGGCACCAACCTGCTGTTTTCTTGCGAAAACGTGGTGGATCTTTGCGTGGCCGCTGAAATATGCGAAGACTTGTGGGTCCCCAATCCGCCTAGCGTGCAGCATGCATTGGCGGGGGCTAGCGTAATCTGCAACCTTTCCGCCAGCGATGAAATGGTGGGGAAGGGAAGCTATCGCCGAGATTTGGTGGCTGGGCAATCGGCCCGTTTGGTGTGCGCCTATCTGTACGCCACGGCCGGTGAGGGCGAATCCACTACCGATTTGGTGTTCGGCGGACAGAACCTTATCGCCGAAAATGGCACCGTGCTAGCGGAATCGACCACGTTTGAAAACGAGATCAATGTGGCTACTATCGATGTACAGCGTCTTGCTTCGGAGCGCCGCCGCATGAGCACGTTCCCTGCAGCTGAATCGAAGGAGTACCGCGAAATTTCCTTCGCTTTGGCCGAGGAGGAAACGAAGCTGGCGCGCTTCTTTGACGCTGATCCGTTCGTTCCCTCCAACGCAGATCAGCTCTCCGATCGCTGCGAGGAAATCCTGAACATCCAAGCGCTTGGCCTGAAGAAGCGTCTGGCTCACACGCATGCGAAAAGCGCTGTGGTTGGTATTTCCGGCGGCTTGGATTCAACCTTGGCACTGCTGGTAACGGCGCGTGCCTTCGACATGCTTGGACTGCCCCGTAAGGGCATCGTTGCGGTAACCATGCCGGGCTTCGGCACCACCGACCGCACTTACAACAATGCTGTTGCCATGATTAAAAGCTTGGGTGCCACGTTCAAGGAGGTTCCCATTGCCAAGGCGGTAATGCAGCATTTTGCCGATATCGGTCATGATGCGTCGATCCACGATGTGACGTACGAAAACAGCCAGGCACGCGAGCGCACGCAGATCCTGATGGACATTGCCAACCAGGCAAATGGCTTCGTCATAGGCACAGGTGATCTTTCCGAGCTTGCCCTGGGTTGGGCCACTTACAATGGCGACCACATGTCTATGTATGCGGTGAATGCTTCGGTTCCCAAAACGCTTGTGCGCCATTTGGTTCGCCACTATGCCGACACGAGTGCTGATGAAGTGCTTGCGGGGGTTCTGTACGACGTTCTCGATACGCCGGTGAGCCCAGAGCTTCTTCCTCCGGAAGACGGCGCTATCTCTCAGAAGACGGAAGATTTGGTGGGGCCGTATGAGCTGCACGATTTTTTCCTGTATCAGATGCTTCGCATGTGCTTTCCTCCCGCGAAGATCTATCGCGTTGCCAAGGAGGCTTTTGCGGGACGCTATAGCAACGAAACCATCCTGAAGTGGTTGCGCACGTTCTATTGGCGTTTTTTCTCGCAGCAGTTCAAGCGTTCGTGTTTGCCCGACGGCCCTAAGGTGGGTAGCGTTGCGGTGTCTCCGCGAGGTGATCTGCGTATGCCTTCCGATGCTTGCGTGAGCGCATGGATCAAGGAAGTGGAAACGCTTCAGCCGTAAATTAAGTCGCGAGCAATGAAGTCGTTGCGTTTGCGGGTGGGCAATACGGTAGCTCCAGTGATGCCGGAATTGGCGTTTTAAGCAATAAAGTCGCTCCGTTCGTAGGCGGGGGCTTCGAACGAAAGCAGATAGTCGATGAACGCTTGCGTGGCAGGGTTTAGCGCATCGCCTTCGCGACGGGTGAGCGAAATAGGATAGAACTCTTCGGCGCCTTCCACATCGAGCGGCAAGATAACCATGTCGGGGTTTGGTGCCAAATTCGAGGTGAGCATGGTTAGTGCTACGCTTGACTCATGCACGGCGAGTGCGCCCAGGATCACCTCGTCTTCGTAGTTGCGCACCAACGTTAGCTTGCTAAGGGGTGCGTTGGTTTCTTGCAGGAATGCCTCGAGGGTTTCCCCGCAAGCTATGCCGCGTCGGTAGGTGATTACGGTATGGCCGATCAGATTTTCGTAACGCACTTTTTTGAGCGCTGCTAGCGGATGGTCGCGACGCAACGCTACCACTAAGCGCTGATGAAAGAGCGTGGTGCAGGTGATCCCTGGCTTATGAACGGGCCCCGCAATTACCAGATCGCATACACCCTGTTCGAGCTTTTGATTCAAAGGCGCTGTTTCGCCCTGTAATACATGAAACTCGGTTTTGTCTCCGAATTGCGAACGAAAGCCCTGCATTGCTACGGGCAGATAGCCTGATCGCACCGTTGCGATAGCGCCTACGTTGATGGATCCGGAAAGGCCGTTGCTTCTGCGGTCGAGCTCGGCAATGCCTCTGTCGATGGAAGCAAGCCCCTCTGAAACGTACTTCAAGAATACTCGCCCATCATCGGTAAGCTGCACGTTGCGTCCTGACTTGCAAAATAGCCGGCATCCAAGTTCCTTTTCCAGGGAAGAAATGGAGTGGGAGAGGGCCGACTGTGAGACGTGAAGGCTTTCTGCCGAGCGCGTGTAGTGTTCGGTTTTCGCCAAATGGCAGAAATAGGTGAGTTGAGCGAGGTTCATCGAAGCATCTCCTCTTTAAGGCGCGCCTGTGAAATGGGTATATGCGCAATCATGAATCCTGCTCATATATTAGCGCAGGTTCTGCCAATACTTTGCAGCAGACGTAAAAGCCTTAGTGGAGTACCGTTTTTCTTGCGAGATCAAAGGGTTTCGCAAGGAATTGTTTGCGCATTGGTTGCTTGTTCTGCGGGAGGACCAATTGCGGCGTTTCGTTGTTTGGACCAGATTGCCAAGTGGAAACCCTGACCAAACATTAGCTGGTTCGAAGTGCAACGAAACGCCGCATTGATCCGCAGGAGACGGTGGCCGGCAGGAAGGGGATCGGCAATGACTAAGGTACCTTTGGAGGTTGGCAACAGCTGTTCGTTCACAAAGACGGTTAGCGAATCTGACGTATATCAGTTCGGTGGTATTACGGGAGATTACAGCCAGATGCACTTCAACGAGGCGTTCATGAAAACCACGAAGTATGGGACGCGCATCGTGCATGGCGTGCTTACCTTTGCCTTTGGTAGCACGGCTTCAACCCTCATTCAGCAAAAGTACGAGTCTCCCATTCCCAGTGCATCGTATGGATACGATCATTTGCGCTTTACTGCACCCGTGTATTTTGGCGACACCCTTACAGCGACTTATACCGTAAAAGAGGTGGACGAGGCTGCCATGAAAACGTACGCCGATGTGGTTGTTACCAACCAGGACGGTACGGTGGTGTGCGTAGCGACGCATATCCTGAAGTTCTTCGAAGTGGAAGGCGAATAACATGGCGGCTCCGTGCGTTGAACATGTAGCGGTAAGGGTCCGCGATTTCGAAGCAGCTCTAGCGTTTTTCACCGACGTGATGGGCATGGAAATCACGTTGACTGACCCGGCGTCGGGCGAATCGCCTTTGAATCAGGCGTGGGTTGGCGGCATTCAACTTCAGCGAGATGAAGCGGGCAGCGGTGACTACTCGGGCGATGTTTCCCACATTGGTCTGGTTGCCGACGACGTGGACGCTCTTCTGGAAGCGGTGTATGCCCAGCGTGGTGTGAAGCAGGCTGAAGGTAAACCTCGCAATTGGTTTGTTGCGCCGTTCGGTTTAACCATTGAGGTCAACGGGCGGCAGTAGCTGCGGCTGGTGGAGGTGTCGCCGTCTACGGCTACGCTGCGGGTGTCGATTCCGCTGTTGGCGTAGGCGCGATTGACAGAGGCATCGCCGTTCACGGTTGTTGTATTGCCTTGGCGCAGCGTTTCGCTGCGCCTGTTGAGGGGTATTGAAATTGTTTAACTAGGGGGAAGCAATGAAGGTTTGCGTTTTGGGGGCTGGCTCGCTGGGAAGCACCATCGGCGGTGCGTTGGCGAAAGCTGGCAATGAGGTTCATTTCGTGGGGCGCGCTCCGCACATGAATGCCATCAATGAAAATGGCCTGGTTATGGTAACGCCTACAGGAGAGGAAACCGTGAGGCTTTCGGGTCATACCACGCCAGATGGCATTGGGCCGTGCGACCTGGTCATCGTTTTGTGCAAGGCGTTCGATACTGCCAAGACTATGGAAGAGGGCCGTGAGCTTGTTGGCCCCAACACTACGGTGATGTCGCTGCAGAACGGCCTTGGCGCAGAAGACGTGTTGTGCGATTGCGTCGGTGCCGAGCATGTTATCGGCGGCAAAACCTATATCGGCGGAATGCTGCTGGAACCGGGCCGCGTGCAGGCTACCATTCCTGGCAAGGATACCTTTATCGGCGAGCTTGACGGCAGCGTAACCGAGCGCACTCGCGCCATTGGCGCCGCGTTTGAGGAAGCGGGGATGCACTGCATCGTTTCCGACAACATTATGGGTGTTATCTGGGATAAGCTCCTGGTCAATGTTGCTACGGGCGCGGTGTGCGGCATCACGCATTTGCCCTATGGCGATATGTACGAAGAAGAAAAGCTGGTGGCTTGTTCCTGCGCCGCTGTTCAGGAAGGCATGGACGTTGCCAAGGCGGCTGGCGTAGATCTGACGTATTCCAATCCTATGGATGTACTCGAACTGGCGCGTGCCGGATTGCCGAAGAGCTTCAAGCCGTCCATTCTCCAGAGCTTGGAAAAGCATCGTCCCACGGAAGTGGGCGTTATCAACGGCGCTGTTGTGGCGCAGGGCGTCAAATACGGTGTGCCCACGCCCGTGAATGAAACGCTCGTTGCCTGCGTGACGGGTATCGAGCGCTATATCCGCGAGTACGTGAATAAGTAGCTCTGCTTATATATAAGTAGTCTTTCTTCTGGGGCAAGCCAGCTTTGATTGGGAAAGGCGCCGAAGCTTTTGCTTCGGCGTTTTTTTGTTGCCTATTGGGCAAACCCAGCAACTTTGGTGAATGAAAACCAGAATGGCTTAAGCCGTCAAGCCTTCATGTTATGATTCGGTAACCACAACTGTTATCCGCTTTGCGGAGCGCTTCAATTCCATATGTAATTACAACCGATGACTAGGAGGGCATCTGCCTTCTTCTAGGTCGGTTGACTCGTATGGTCGCGCCTTAGCAGTTGTGGTGACTGTGGTGGATGCCTTCCTTAATCAAGGCCTGGTTTTCAAAAAACCAGTTCCCGCTTCTCTGTTTCTGGAATTTTGTCCGCAACCATTTCTATTCGATGGCGGCTTCCCCCGAACATATTCTGATGCGCTCCGAAAACAGGAATCCTACCTGCCCATTTACGCAGTTGTGCTACTATCGTCGTACCACAACTGCAGCTCGCGTACGCGAGGGGCGCACAATCCAATAAGCGGAGACGGGCCTCTTATCCCTTGTTTCTTCATACTCTTTTTCGTTGGCATGTTTGTGCCTTCATTTGGCTCTGCCGTGCATGGTGCGGCTTGCTCTTCCTGTCCGATTGTCCGTTTTCCCAAGGACCTTACTTCCCTGCGATCGGAAGCTGTCTGCTTGTGCATTTGGCGTTCCGTTGAAAGGAGAAGTTATGTCCGTCATGAATCTGGGAGGGTTGCTGTCCCTTGTTTCCGTAATCGTTCCGCTTGTAATGTTGGCAGCAGGCATCGTTGCAATTTCCCACTTTATTGAACTGGGGCAGAAGAAGGGCTGCATCGAAGAGAAGACCGGTGTCTATTGGTTCATCGGCCTCTTCGCATCGCCCTTGGTTTTAGGTCTTTATGTTGCCGCGGCGCCAGATGCAATATTGCCATCCAAGGCGAAGCAGAGGGAATCTATTGCATCCCATGCCTCTTCGGCGGCTAGCTCCCTTGGTGCCATCGAAGAAATCAAACAGTTGAAAGAGCTTTGCGATGAGGGCGCCATAACCAAAGAAGAGTTCAGCCGCAAAAAGCGTGAGATCTTGGGCATGTAGGAGTCCGGCATGTACGAAAGGATCAAAGAGTACAAAAAACTCCTGGACGAGGGCGTTATTACGCAAGAAGAGTTCGACGAGGAAAAAGCGAAGCTTTTGGGTTTTGAAACGCCTCGCGAATCTGCAGCCCGTAAAGCCGCCGAAAGGGAAGAAGCAGAACAGCTTCGTCAACAGCAGGAACGCGTAGCCAAGGAAGCGCTTGCCAGAAAAGCGCTTGAAGAAGAGCGCATGGCCGAAATTGAGCGGAAGCGCAAGGAAGTGGCTGCCGCCGAGGAAGCTAAAAGGCTGGGCAAGAAAGAAAAGGCCCTCGCCAAGAAGGAAGGCAAGGAACAAAAGAAGAAGCAGAAGAAGGAGCGTCGTGCTGAAAAGCGCAGTGCCATAAAATCCGCGATAAAAAGGAAAAAGAAAGTAATCGCAGGAGGCGTCGTTGGCCTATGTGCGTTGCTCATTGCGGGCGGGGCAATATCATATGCCGTTTCGCCGGAAAGAGCCTTCGCCGTTTATTCGGATGACGACCATTCCCTAACCTTCTATCGGGGTAAGCCGCCCATTCAAGGTTTGCCTTACGAAGGAAAGGCCTGCACTACGGTTTACGACAATATCGAGGATATCCCCTTCGACGAATCGAACGTCTACAGCGACAAAAACATGCCAGGATGGGCGGAGGGCGGCAACGCCACGAAGGTCAAATCGGTTGTTTTTACCGACGTGGTGGCTCCCAAGAATTGCAGTGGCTGGTTCTACAATATGTCTTCCTTGGAAGAGCTTGATTTAGCGAAACTCGACACTTCAAATACAAAGTATTTCGTTCGCACTTTTTCTTCTTGCTCCTCCTTGAAGAGCCTTGATGTGAGCAGCCTTGATACGTCGCAGGCTGTTTCTACCACGGGCATGTTCTACGGATGCTCGGCACTTGAATCCCTCGATGTCTCGTCTTTCGATACGGCGAAAATAAAGGATTTCAATTCCATGTTTGGGGGCTGCTCTCGCTTGAAGGAATTGAGCCTGGCAGATTGGAACATGAATTCGGCAAAGAAGGTCGACTCGATGTTTTCCAATTGCTCGTTGCTTGAAGCTCTCGACCTGGGCTCGATGGACGTAAAGGGAATCGAAAACTTTCGAGCGATGTTTTCTGGCTGCGCAAAACTCAAATCTCTCGATCTAAGCAAATTCGATACATCGAGTGCCACAAACTTTGGACAGATGTTTGAGGGTTGTCGAAATCTAGAGAGCTTGGATGTTTCGGGATTTGATACCTCAAATGGCTATTACTTCGATTCGATGTTCGCGGGCTGCGCAAGCCTTGCGCAGCTGCCTGGCGTGGAGTCATGGGACATGTCCTTAGGGAGAGACTTCCAATCTATGTTTGAGAGATGCCCGAAGCTTTCTCTCGACTGCTCTGCCTGGGATGTTTCGGGTCTGGTGAAATCCTCCAAAGACAATCCGATGAAGGATTTCAGTAAAGGATCTGCTGGCGTAATCGCGCCAGCTCGATAGAGAAGAGCCTTGTAGGCGAAAGGGAATGGAAGGATAAGAATGAATAAAACAGAAAAATGTCAGGTGGGAGGCGTTTGGCGGCTTTTGCTTTCCTGCTTGTTTGCACTTTCGTGTTTGATTATGACGGGGTGCTCGACGGATCAGGCCGGTCAGAGTGTAGGTCAGCAAGATTCCGGGCAATCTTCGCGTAGCGAAATACATGATATCGACGATGTTGCCAATGCGCTTCCTGCTGCCATGAAGGAGGTCAGCGGATGCGAGATGACGCTTGAACCCGATAGCAAGAACCATCTCTCCTTGCTAGAGGGATCCGACTCGGTTGGAGAGGTTGAGCTATCGAGAGATAACGATTATTTTACGATACTTATCGACGGCAACCGAAGCGGGGAGAGTGAAGACAGTGCGCTGCAGCGAGTGGCTTACATGACCCTCGCTGCTGTCCTTGCATGCAACTCCGATTATGATTACGAGAAAGCCCAGGATGTGGCGGTTGAGATAATCGAGGCCGATGGCGAATATCGTGATGGCAGAGTTAGCTACAGGGCTGGCACGAAGGGCTATCAATATGTTCTGAGGGTCTATTTGTAGGCCGCCAATTGTAGAGGTTGGCTTTCTCGGGAAAATGGAGTTTCATCTTCGGCTAATTTGAGAGGCAGCGGCTCTTTGGGGCCGCTGTTCGTTTTAGTGTGCGTACAAATGCGGTGAGCCTTCTTCGGCTAGCTTGGCTAAAGGGCTTGACGCAGAAAACGGGGAGTTTGCAGCCATTCGCCCTGAATAGATTGCTTTGACATGGCGAAATTTCACTATTTTGTACGCTTGCGCAGGGAAAGTGGGCGATTCTGGCGAAATTACGCTGAAATGTACTGTCGGGACGCTGTTTTTGGCAAGATTTGCTTCTAATGTACCGAAAACGAGCCGAAAACCCTGTCCGAGGGTACAAAATAATCGTATCTTGCCAAAAAGTCGGGTTTTATCTGACCGAGCGTACAAAATAGTGAAATTTCGCCATCGCGCGTGCTTCGTGCCGCGCGCCGCCGCGCCCTCGCATGTCATCCCGCGCTCCGCCCCCTCCGTGTCCGCCCCGCATGTTGTTCCGCACTCTATCCCTCATCCCGCCTCATGCTTGCAGCGTTGCCGCTCCGCACCTTCCTTGTTGTTGCTCGACGCCGGCTCATCATTATCATCTGCAGTTCCATTCCATACTTTTGTGGAGAGGGTTACCTAGCTGGCAGAATTGGAGTACCCTAAAGAAACCTGTAGTACAGGGTGTTTCATTAAAAGAACTCGCGCGGGTATCCGCGTTGGGCGATTAGATCGAAAGAAGGCTCAGCGAAATGTTGAAGGTCGGTATCGTAGGCGCAGCCGGATATGCAGGAGCAGAGCTGGTGCGCATCGTGCTGCGACATCCTGAATTCGATCTGCGTGTTATTACTTCCAATTCCGATGAAGGCGCAACCCTTGCAAGCGTGTATCCCGCATTTTCTGGCGTAACCAATCTGGTTTTCTCTCGTCACGACAATCCCGAGCTGTTTAATTGCGATGTGGTTTTCCTTGCCACGCCTCACACGGTTGCCATGAAATCTGCCCCTGGTCTTCTTGCCTCAGGCGTCACGGTGGTTGATCTTTCCGCCGACTATCGTTTGCGCAGCCAAGAAACCTACGAAAAATGGTACAAGGTGCAGCACACCTCGCCTGATCTTCTTGCCACTGCCGCTTTTGGCCAGCCGGAGCTGAATCGCGAAGAGCTGAACGCCGCTGCCGAGCGTCACGCTAATGGCGAATCCGTCTTGGTGGCTTGCGCGGGCTGCTATCCAACGGCCACTTCTCTTGCTGCGGCTCCCGCCATTGCCCTTTCCGAGGGCATCGTGGTTGCCGACGCCATTTCCGGCGTTTCAGGCGCCGGCCGCAGCGCAACGGCGCGCACGCATTTTGTTTCCGCCAACGAAAACTTGGAGGCCTATGGCGTTGCCAGCCATCGTCATACTCCTGAAATCGAGCAGATTCTGGGCATCGAGGGTCGCCTGGTGTTCACGCCCCATTTGGCCCCTGCAACCCGCGGCCTCCTTTCCACGGTAACCATTCAGCTAACCCAGGAGGCTCAGCGAAACGAAACCGTTGAGTCGATTCATCGACGATACTGCGACGCCTTCGCAAACTCGCCGTTCGTCACCGTGCTGCCTTTGGGTCAGCAGCCTAAAACCTCTTCGGTAGTGGGCACGAATCGTGCGCATGTAGGCGTCGCCTATAATGCCGATCTTGGCTGCGTTGTTGCCACCTGCGCTATCGACAATATCGTTAAAGGTGCGGCTGGCCAGGCAGTTCAATGTGCAAATATCGTCTGTGGCCTTCCCGAGGCTGCGGCGATCGATACTGTTGCCAATCCCTCTTAGGAGTGAAAAATATGACTAAAGCGAACCTGATCACCATCGAAAACGGTGGCGTCTCGTCCGCCAAGGGCTTTTGCGCCGGTGGTATTCATGCCGGTTTTCGCGATGACCCCAACCGCCTTGACATGGCATTGGTCGAGGCAGACGAACTGTGCCCTGCTGCTGGAGTGTTTACCCAGAACGTGTTCTGCGCGGCTCCGGTAACCGTTTCTCGCGAACACCTTGACGGAGTCGGTTACGGCTTTGCTCGCGCTATGGTAATCAACTCTGGCATCGCCAACGCCGCAACTGGGTCGGTTGGGCTCGAAAACGCCCGCAAGACTGCCGGCATCGTTGCCTCGGCGGTCGGCTGCATGTCCGAAGACGTGCTGGTTGCCTCGACGGGTATCATCGGTCAGCAGCTTGATATTGCTCCCTTCGAAACCGGCGTTCCTGCGCTGCACGGAATCATCGGCGAAACCACGGGGAATAGTGCTGCTCGTGCCATCATGACCACTGACACCGTTTCGAAAGAGGCTGCTGTTTCTTTCGAGACTGCCGATGCCGAATATGCCGGCTGCACATTTACTGTTGGCGGCATGGCGAAGGGCTCTGGCATGATCATGCCGAACATGGCCACCATGATTTCAGTGCTCACCACCGATGCACCCATTCCTGCAGCGTTGTTGCACAAGGCTCTTTCTTCGGCTGTAAACCAGAGTTTCAATAAGGTAACCGTAGACGGCGACACTTCCACCAACGATACCTGTGTTCTGTTCGCTTCCGGCAAGGCAGCTGCTGCGTCTGCTCCCTTGGCGGGGGAAGATAGCGTGCTGTATGCCGAGTTCTGTCAGGCGCTTAATGCCGTAACCCAGAAGCTTGCTCGCAAGATGGCGAGCGACGGCGAAGGCGCCACGAAGCTTGTAACCGTTACGATACGTGGTGCCGCAAACGATGCGGAAGCCGATTTGGCTGCGCGCACCGTAGCGAATTCGCCGCTGGTGAAAACGGCTATCTACGGGCACGATGCCAATTGGGGCCGAATTGCCGGTGCCCTGGGCCGCTCTGGCGCGAAATTTGCGCAGGAAAACGTCGACATTGACATCATGGGCATGCCTGTCCTGCGTGGTGGCCTCCCCGTTCCTTTTAGTGAGGAAGAGGCGCTGCGACGTTTTGAGGCCGACGAGATTGTGCTCGAAGCAAGCCTTGGTGCAGGTGATGCGGAAACCACCGTATGGACCTGCGATTTTTCCCACGAATACGTTTCGATTAATGGAGACTACCGTTCATGAAATACGCAAGAGACCGAAAGATAGCTTCTTCTCATACCGCTGAGGTTCTTATTGAAGCGTTCCCGTGGATCAAGAACGCCACGGGCAAAACTATCCTTATCAAATATGGTGGCGCTGCCATGGTCGACCCCGAGCTGCGCAATGCTGTGATGAGCGATATCGTTATGCTGAAGATCATGGGCGTCAATCCCGTTATCGTTCATGGTGGTGGCGCTGCCATCAACAAGAACATGGACAAATTCGGCATTGATGTCGAATTTAAAGATGGCCAGCGCGTAACCTCCGACGAAGCCATGGACGTTGTGAAGATGACCTTGGTGGGCAAGGTGAACGAAGAGCTGGTTCTTGCCATGAACGAGCATGGCAACCTGGCTGTAGGCGTAAACGGAACCGACGCTGGAACCATCATCGCCAAGCAGCGCAGCCCCGAACTGGGTCGTGTGGGCACGGTTACTGAAGTGAACCCCGCCTACATCAATGCGCTCATCGCTTCTGACTATGTGCCGATTATCGCTTCGGTAGGAAAGGGCGACGACGGCGGCTCCTACAACATCAATGCAGACGCTGCGGCATGTGCAATCGCTTCTGCAATTGGCGCCCATAAGATCATTTTCCTCACTGACGTTGACGGCTTCTACGAAGACTTCTCGGATAAGAGCTCGCTTATTTCCCAGATGACGGTAAACGAGACACGTGAAATGCTCGAATCCGGCAGCGTAAGCAGCGGAATGATTCCCAAGCTGCAGTCGTGCGTGGAAGCCATCGAAGGCGGCGTGCCGCGTGCTCACATCGTCAACGGCACCAAGCCTCATTCGATCTTGGTGGAGCTGCTTACCTCAAGCGGTGCAGGCACCCTGATCTACGACGACACGGTGGAATTCTCCAAGGAAGAGATGCGCCCGCTGGGCATCTTGGCATCTCGTCTGAGTGAGAACTTGTAGAAAACACTGTGCGTGGGGTATTCGCTAAACCCCCAAACTCGTAAAATGAACGGATGGGCTTCGACGCTCGGAAACGTTTGCGCCGATCCCCATCCGCAAAGAAAGGAACACCATGAGTTTTGAAGAAGCAAAGAAGCTCGACGACCATTTCGTCATGCATACCTTCGCTCGTAAGCCGGTACTGCTGGTCGAAGGCTCTGGCATGGAAGTTAAAGACGACGAAGGCAAAACCTACCTCGACTTTATTGCTGGCATCGGCGTAGACAGCCTGGGCCACTGCCATCCTGCCGTTGTGCGCGCCATCCAGGATCAGGCTGCCAAGCTCATTCACGTTAGCAACTACTATTACATCGAGCAGCGCGGCGAGGTTGCAAAGCTCCTCTCCGACATGCTGAACGTTTGCGTGCCTAAGTTCTTCCGCGCTCCTTGGCCGGTATTCTTCGCCAACTCTGGCGCAGAAGCCAACGAATGCGCCATCAAGCTTGCTCGCCTGTATTCCAAGAAGATGGGCGGCGGCGGCCAGACTATCATTACGATGGATCGCAGCTTCCACGGCCGCACCCTGGCTACGCTTGCCGCCACGGCACAGCCCGCAAAGCAGGAAGCCTTCCAGCCTTTGCCGGGTGGCTTCCTGCATGTGCCCATGAACGACTTGAACGCGCTTCATCAGGCGGTTTACAACAACTTGGCAGATGTTTGCGCTGTTATGATCGAACCCGTGCAGGGCGAAGCGGGCGTATATCCTTGGGATCCCGATACGCTCTATGACGTTGCTCAGTTCTGCCGCAAGAACGGCTTGCTTCTCATTGTTGACGAGGTTCAGTCGGGCATCTTCCGCTGCGGCGAATTCCCCTTCGCCTTCCAGAACCTGGGTATCACTCCCGACATCATCACCATGGCCAAGGGCATCGCTTCTGGCTTCCCCATGGGCGCATGCGCTGCTCGCATCGAGGTTGCCGAAGCATTCGAGCCAGGCGACCATGGTTCCACCTTCGGCGGCAGCAACCTGGCTATGGCTGCTGCTCACGCAACGCTCGCAACGCTTTCGCGCGGCCATTACGACGACCGCGTAACCGAAGTGGGCGACTACTTCGCCGAGAAGCTTGCTCAGGTTGAAGGCGTCACCGAGGTTCGTGGCATGGGCCTGATGCTCGGCGCCGACTTGGAAGAGGGCATCGATGCTCATAAGGTTGTAGCTCAGGGCCTGGAAGAGGGCTTCCTGCTGAACGCAACCGGCAGCAATACGCTGCGCTTCCTGCCCCCGTTGATCGTCACCGAAACCGAGATCGACAAGCTTATCGATGCGCTGCCTGGCATGATCGCTGCGGTTCGCGAATAGCTTAAAACTTCGGGAAGGCGCAAGCCTTCCCTCCTATACCCCTTTAGTGGGTTCGAATTAATGAATAATTGCCAAGTGAAAGGTATTAAGGAAATGGCAAAGGATAAGTGCGTACTCGCATATTCTGGTGGCTTGGACACCAGCGTCTGCATCAAGTGGCTGCAGGACGAAAAGAACCTTGACGTTATCGCTGTAGTGGGCGAAGTTGGCCAGGAGCACGAAGGCCTCGAGCAGGTTAAGCAGCGCGCTCTGGAAACGGGTGCAATCGACTGCATCATCGCCGACATGCGTGAAGACTTTGCCGCAGACTACTTGTCCAAGGCCCTCTATGCCAACGCAAACTTCGAGAACAAGTATCCGTTGGTTTCCGCTCTTTCTCGTCCGCTGATCTCCAAGTATTTGGTAGATACCGCCCATAAGTACGGCGCCAAGTACGTTGCTCATGGCTGCACGGGCAAGGGCAACGACCAGGTTCGTTTCGAGACCTCCATCCAGGCTCTTGATCCTACGTTGGAAATCATTGCTCCCGTTCGTGAGTGGGATATGCACACTCGTCAGGAGGAAATGGACTGGGCAGAGGCTCATGGCGTTACCGTTCCTACCACCAAGAGCAAGCCGTATTCCATCGACGACAACCTGTGGGGCCGCGCAATCGAGTGTGGCGTTCTGGAAGACCCGATGAACCGTCCTCCGCTGGACATCTACACCATGACCACCGATCCCGAAAAGGCTCCTGAAGAGGCTACCGAGATTGAGGTTGAGTTCAAGGCCGGTCTGCCTGTTGCTATCGACGGGGAGCAGATGAGCTATCTGGACATCATCGCAAAGATGAACCAGATCGCTGGTGCTAACGGCTTTGGCCGCATCGACATGATCGAGAATCGTATGATCGGCGTTAAGAGCCGTGAATGCTACGAAGCTCCCGGTGCTCTGGCTCTGATCGTTGCTCATCGTGGTCTTGAGGACATGTGCCTCGAGCGCGAGGTTCTGCGCTACAAGCTTCACCTCGAGCATGACTGGGCAACCATGGTATACAACGGCCAGTGGTTCAGCCCCCTCAAGCATGCTGTCGATGCTTTCATGGCAACCACTCAGCAGTGCGTAACCGGCACCGTTCGCCTGAAGTTCTACAAGGGCAACTGCACCGTTACCGGCCGCAAGTCCGACTTCAGCCTTTACGATTACGGTCTGGCTACCTACGATGCAGCTGACACCTTTAACCACAAGGCGGCTAAGGGCTTCATCGACCTGTACGGCCTGTCCACCAAGGTTTGGGCTAAGAACCGCCGTGAGCAGGGTGTTACTGACGGCGAATAGTTCGCTTTAGGGGCGCATCGCGCCAATCGCCCTCTTGTGAAAATGAGCTCAGGGCCCTTCCTTCGTAAAGAGGGAAGGGTCCTGTTTTGTTATTATTGGAACGTTAATCAAGCAATACTCGTATAGGGCGCAGTTCTTGAGGGTTAGGAGCTCATATTATGGCGTTGTGGTCTGGACGTTTTGAAAAGGGTGTAAGCGAATTCACACAGGAATTCGGTGCATCCCTTCCGGTTGATAAGGCAATGTATCATCAGGATATTGCCGGTTCCCGCGCTCATGCACGCATGTTGGCAGCTCAGGGCGTAATTTCTGAAAAAGACGCCGAAGACATCGTTGCGGGTCTGACCGACATCGAAAAGACCATCGAAGAGGGCAACTTCACCTTCGACGTCAACGACGAAGACATTCACATGTCCGTGGAAAAGGTGCTTACTCAGAATATCGGCGATGCGGGCGCTCGCCTGCACACCGGCCGCAGCCGCAACGACCAGGTAATAACCGACACCCGTCTGTACGCCAAGGAGCTTGCTTCCGAGCTCATGGCAGACGTGAATGCCATGCGTGAGACGCTCATCGAGGCTGCTCGCAAGAATATGGGCACCATTCTGCCTGGCTATACGCACATGCAGCATGCTCAGCCCGTGCTCCTTTCGCACCATTTCATGGCTTACTACTGGATGTTCACTCGTGACTTTGCTCGTTTGAAGCAGGCATTCGATGCCGCCAACGCCAATCCTTTGGGCTCTGCGGCGCTTGCTGGCACCACGTACCCGCTCGATCGCCAGAAAACCACCGACGAACTGGGCTTCGACCACATGATTCCCAATTCCCTTGACGCGGTTTCCGATCGCGACTTCCTACTTGACCTTGACTACGCATGCTCGGTTGCCATGATTCACCTTTCCCGCCTTTCCGAGGAAATCATCTTGTGGTCCACGTCCGAGTTCGGCTTCATCACCTTGGCAGACGAGTACTCCACGGGTTCGTCTATCATGCCCCAGAAGAAGAACCCCGACTTTGCCGAGCTCATCCGCGGCAAGTCTGGCCGCGTAGTAGGCGACCTTATGGCGCTGCTCACCACCATGAAGAGCCTTCCTTTGGCCTACAACAAGGACCTCCAGGAAGACAAGGAAGGCGTAATGGATGCCTGCAAAACCCTGCATGACTGCCTGGTTTGCATGGAGGGCATGATCTCCACCATGAAGGTGAATGTTGACGCAATGCGTGCTCAGTCGAAGAAGGGTTACCTTGCCGCAACTGACGTTGCCGACTACCTGGCCAAGAAGGGCTTGCCCTTCCGCAAGGCTCATGAAATCGTTGGTCATCTGGTTCTTCTGTGCGACAAGCGCGGTTGCGACCTGGACGATTTGAGCCTGGAAGACTTCAAAGAAGCATCCGATCTCTTCGAGGCCGATATTACCGAGGCTCTCGACCTTGAATCCATCGTTGCTGCCCGCACCACCTACGGCGGAACCGGCAACAGTGTAGTTGCTGAGCAGATCGAGCTCGGTGCTGCGAAGCTGGCAGAAGACAAGATGCTTGCCGAGTAGTACGTTCCCAAAACAATAATTAAAAGCCGCAGTGCCTTAGGTGCTGCGGCTTTTTTGTTGCATTGATTGGCTCATAGTGCCATTTCTATTCAAGATCCATGGTTTGTGCAGATTGGTGGCGGCAACAGTAAGCGTGATAAAATGCAAAGAACTATATTTAGGGAGGTTCGATGGCTTCACGAGCTAGAAAAAGCAAGCACGGTGCTCGCCAGGAAAAAGCAGGTTTAAGGCTTGGCGTTGCGGGTGCTGTAATCTTGGGCGCGCTTGCTGCCTGCTGCATCGCCGTGGTTGCGTTGTGCACCGTCTGGTTGCAGGACTTGCCCGACTACAACGATGCTTCCGCATATAACTATGCCGAGAAAACCAAGGTTTACGCTAACGATGGCACGACATTGCTTGCCGAGTTCTACCTTGAGAACCGTGATCCCATCGATCTCGATGAAATGGGTACCTATGTAACCAAGGGCACGGTTGCCACGGAAGACGAACGCTTCTACCAGCATAACGGCATCGATGTTTTGGGCATTGCGCGCGCGGTTTGGGTGAACGTTACCCATACCGGCCACGAAGGTGCGTCAACCATTACGCAGCAGTTTGTCCGAAACACTATTTTGGCTGATGAGGCTACGGAATCTACACTGAAGCGTAAGGTTCGCGAAGCGTATATTGCCATTAAGCTGGAAGAATCGTACTCAAAGGACGAAATCCTTCAGATGTACCTGAACACGATCAACTATGGTCAGGGCGCTTATGGTATTCAGGCAGCTGCGCAGCGCTACTACAGCAAGAACGCGAAAGACCTCACCATTGCCCAGGCGGCAACGCTGATTGGCATTCCCCAGTCGCCTACGTACAACAACCCCATCGACAATCCCGAAAACTGCAAGAACCGTCGCAACTTGGTTCTTGACCGTATGCTCACCAATGGTGTAATCACCCAAGAAGAGCACGATGCGGCACAGGCTGAAGATTTGAACCTGAACGTTTCAGAGGTAAGCACCGGCGACGGCATGTACAAGTACAAGTACTTCACCAGCTATGTTCGCGAAACGCTTTTGAAGGATTATTCAGCTGACGAGGTATTCAAGGGCGGCATGACGGTTGTCACTACGCTTGACCCCGCCATTCAGGAGGCGGCAGAATCCGCTGCCGATGCGAAGATGAACGGCCTCTCCGGTAATCTTGAGCTCGCGCTAGTTTCCGTTGACCCCGATACCGGCTTCATCAAGGCTCTTATCGGTGGACGTGACTACGACGCCAATGAATTCAACTTGGCAACGCAGGCAAAACGCCAGCCGGGCTCTTCCTTCAAGACGTTTACCTTGCTTGCTGCTTTGAATGAAGGCGTTTCTCCTGAAACCAACCTTAACTGCGCCGGCCATGTGAATATCAACGGCTGGCAAGTAGAGAACTACGGTGGCACCGACTACGGCACGCGTTCCATCAGAAGCGCTTTCGCCGTTTCCTCTAACACTGGTTTTGCTGAGCTATGTACCGAAATCGGTCCTGAGAAAGTAGCGGACATGGCGAAGAAGTGCGGTATCGAATCCGAGTTGGACGCTTATCCTTCCATCACGCTGGGCTCCGAAGAGGTTACGGTGCGCGAAATGGCCCAGGCATACGCCACCATTGCCAATGGCGGCACCAAGCGCGAAGCGGTATGCATCGAATCCATTAAGGATTCTAACGGCATCACCATCTTCCAGGCCGATACCAAGGGCGAAAAGGTTCTTGATACGGCACTCACTCAGGCTGCAACCGATGTAATGAAAGGTGTTGTTACCAACGGTACCGGTCGTGGGGCTAACATCAGCAACGGGCAGCCGGTAGCAGGCAAGACGGGTACTTCGGAGAATTGGCGCGATAAGTGGTTCTGTGGCATCACTCCGCAGCTTTCCACCGCAGTATGGATCGGCGGCCGCGACGAGGTGCGCATGCCTTCTTCGGTCGCATGTGACGGTGTGTACGGCAACTTCATGAGTCAGGTTCTTGCGGGCCAGCCTATTGAGCAGTTCCCGACATCCGACACGAAGCTCGCCTACAACACAACGGACTTCGGCAATGGCAGCGGAAGCACTGGTTCTTCCCCTGAGCATGAAGGCGATACGGAGATGACGGACGGCACGTCAGCTTCCGACACTACGAACAATGAGCAGCCAGGCACCAAGGAACCCGAGAAGGGGACCACAACCCCTAGCGGTGGCACGACGGGCGGCGGAAGTGGTACGAGCTCGGGCTCAGGTTCTAGCAGTGGCGGCTCAAGCGGCGGCAGCAGCGGTGGCTCGAGTGGCGGCTCCGGCTCCGGCAGCGGAGGCTCGAGTGGCGGAACCTCTGGCGGCGGCACCGAAGGCTCTGGCGGCGGCGCCGGCGGCACCGGCTCTGGCTCTGGCGGTACCGGAGAAGATTAACTTTAAGGGCGCATCCTGAAGGGGATGCGCCCTTTTTTGTTTGCTGAAGCAGCGACAGGCTGTGGATTCTTCGGGTAGAACACCAAACGCAAGCGCGCAGGTGGTAAAGAGCGTTTTTAATAGTAAGGAATGCGAAGCCCTATGGCTTTGCTGGTTTTTTACTCGGAAGGATCTTATGAAAACGAAAGCACGTTTTCTGGTAATTGCGGCATTCTGCCTTGCCTGTTTGGCAGCGCTTGTTGGCTGCGCAAGCAACAATGAGCAGACGGATGCCCAAACGCAAAACCGTCAATACATGTCTTCGGTCAACACCATCATGGAAACCCTGAACACGAACATGGGCACCTTCTCCGAAGCGGTGAAGGATGGCGAAGTGGTTTCTCTTTCCGCTCAGCTTTCTGCGGTCGATCAGTGCGTGTCTGACCTTGAAGGCCTTTCCGTCCCCGATGCTATGGGCGACATCCATTCATCGTATGTGAACGGTGCCAAGGAACTACAAACCGCGCTTTCGAGCTATGTTCAGCTGTATGAAGACGTTAAGGCTCCTGCAAACGGCGTAGCTCCGAGTGGCGCCGATTACGATAGCCGTATGGCTGAAATCCAGTCCCATTACGATGCGGGCATCAAAGCTCTGCGGGATGCGGACAGCAAGGCCGAATCCGCCTAGCGGAGTGCGGCATAGCAATGTAGTGAAACGGCCATCATGCTCGATGATGGCCGTTTTCTTGCCTTATCAAGAGGTTTAAGGACGAAGGTATGACTAACGAAACCATGAACAAGGAAGCCAATGAGCAGCACGAAGCTGGCGTGATGGCTGCTCCTTGCCCGAAGAACGTGGAGCTTTTGGCCCCTGCTGGCAACATGGAATGTCTGCACGCAGCCGTAAAAGCTGGCGCCGATGCAGTGTATTTGGGTGCCGGTCACTTCAATGCCCGTCGTGGTGCCGATAATTTCTCGCTCGAAAACTTGGCGGAAGCCTGCGATTATGCGCATCTTCGCGGGGTGAAGATCTATCTTACGCTGAACACTGTAGTGTTGCCCTCAGAGCTTCCCGATGCTTTGGAACTTGCTCGTCAGGCTTATCGCTGCGGCGTTGATGCCTTTATCGTGCAGGATATCGGTATTTCTATCGAGCTTTCCCGTATCATGCCTGATGTGGAAGTCCATGTATCCACTCAGATGAACATTCATGATGAAGACGGTCTGCGCGCAGCCGCTGCGCTGGGCGCTACGCGCGTAACGCTTGCTCGTGAGCTCTCCTTGGCAGAAATCGCCCGTTTGCATGAGCTTGCAGAAGAACTTGGCGTCGAGCTCGAGTCGTTTGCCCACGGCGCACTATGCATTTGCTATTCGGGCCAGTGCTTCATGTCGTCGCTGGTAGGTGGCCGCTCCGCCAATCGTGGCCGCTGTGCTCAGGCATGCCGTTTGCCGTACGAACTACACAATCGTGCTCTGCGCAAAACCCTCGATGCTCCAGGCGAGCATCTGCTCTCTCCGAAAGACCTGTGCACGGCAAACCTTATTCCCGAGCTCCTGCACGCGGGTGTGGCTTCGCTGAAAATTGAAGGGCGCATGAAATCGCCTGAATACGTGCAGGCTGTAGTAGGGGTGTACCGTGCGGTGATTGACCGTGTTGAAGCGGCTATTGACCGTGATGGCATCGATTCTGTTGTTGCGTCTGACGCTCCCGAACTTCGCGCAAGCGAAGAGGAGATGAACGTCTTATCCGAGGCTTTCTCTCGTGGGTTTACTACGGCTTACCTGAAGGGTAAGCGCGGCAATGAAATCATGAGCTATGGACGCCCGAATAATCGCGGTGTGTTCGTTGGCCGTGTTGCCAAGGTGCGTGAAGGCTTGGTGTTTATCGACCCCGAAACCGAGCTGCATGTTGGCGATCTGATCGAGTTCTGGACCAATCGTGGCCACTTCGTGCATACCATTGGCGAGTTCAAAACCGACCGAGCAGGTCGTGTCTTTTTCCCGGTAGAGCGTGCTGTGGGCAAGGGCGACCGCGTGTTCCGCGTGCGCAATGCCGAGGCTGCTTTCGTGGATGACGATAAACTTCCCTCTGTTGCCGTTTGCGCTCGTGCTGAACTCCGCATCGGGCAGCCCGCTCTGCTTACCTTTACGGTAGCCGCTGGCGATGCAAGTGTTACCGTCGAAGGCCCCGAGGTGGAGGCTGCGCGCACCAAGGCTATCACCAAAGAAGAGGTGCGCGAGCATATCGACCGTATGGGGACCACGCCGTTTTATCTTTCTTCGCTTGAAATCGACTTGGACGAAGGCGTAGGCATGGGCTTTTCGATGCTGCATAAGCTGCGTGCTCGTGCCGCCGACGAGTTGCAGGAAGCGATTCTTGCGCACTATCACGCTCGCAAGCTTGAACGCACGCCCAGCCGCGCTTTCGCTCCCGTTGTTCGCAAGGGTTGGTGCAAGGTTGCGGCTTTGGCTACGAATCCTGCATGCGCCCGCGCCGCAAAGCGCGCCGGTGCCGACCTGATTTACGTGCCTGCCGCAAATTACCGTCGCGGGGAGGCTGTTATCGCGGGTCAGCTTTCCGATACTGCCGAGCAAGCTGGATATCCCAAACAATGCATTCCGGTATTGCCCACCGTTTCGCAGATGTTCGATGAAGAGAAGCGCAACGGCTTCGATATCTGGAAACGCGTAAAGGCAGATAAGCCGGTCATGGTTGAGAACCTTGGCCAGCTTCTCCACGCTACGGAAATGGGTGCCGCTCCTGAAGTTGGCCCGCATATTCCCGTTACCAACAAGCTTGACTTGCAGGCTATGGCCGACTTGGGCGCGCAACGTGTATGGCTCTCTCCTGAGCTTTCGTTGGTGCAGATTGAAGAGCTGGGCGACATGGCGCCGATGCCTTTGGGCCTTACTATCATGGGGCAGACCGAGCTCATGGTTACCGAGCACTGCTTGCTTATGAGCCAAGGTCCCTGCAATCAGAAGTGCGCTGAGTGTGCTCGCCGCAAGAGCCCCCACTACCTGAAAGACCGCAAGGGCTATGAGATGCCGGTAATCACCGATTGCACTGGGCGCAGCCATTTGTACAATGCGGTGCAGATGGACGTTGCTCACCTGATGCCCGAGATTATCGGGGCGGGCGTTTCGACGGTGCTGGTTGACACCACGCTTATGAACGTGAAGGAAACCACCGAAAAGATTGCCCGCGCTGTTCGTGCTCGCGATATCGCCCAGAAGGACGGCAACAAGGTTGCCAAGGCCGAAGGTGCAACATCGGGTCATTTGTTCCGCGGTGTTTCGTAGGTGCTTGGGCAAGATGAAAAACGCAAGGGCGCACTTGTGCACAGAATGCGCGCGGAAAGCATACGTGCAGCTCTTGCCCCTACGCAGCGTTAAGGACGGCTGCAGAAAAACGCAGCCGACTTCCCTGTGCTAGAATCTTCGCCATACGCTAGAAAGAGGAATCATGATTTCACCTGAAGAGCAGTTTCATATTATCCAGTCCGGCGCCGCTCAGATCGTGCCTGAGAAGGCCCTCATGGACAAACTTAAGCGCGGTAAGCCGCTGAACATCAAGCTGGGTGTAGACCCTACGGCTCCTGATATCCATCTTGGCCATGCTGTTCCGTTGCGCAAGCTGCGCCAGTTCCAGGATCTGGGTCATCAGGTTACCCTTATCATTGGCGACGGAACCGCCCTTATCGGCGACCCTTCCGGCCGTAACTCCACGCGCCCTCAGCTTACGCGTGAACAGATCAAGGAAAATGCCCAGACTTACGTTGACCAGGCCTTTAAGGTACTTGATCCCGAAAAGACCACCCTTCGTTACAACTCCGAATGGATTCTTTCCTTGGGCATGGAAGACCTTCTGAAGATCGCTTCCAACTTTACCGTTGCACGCATCCTCGAGCGTGACGACTTCCACAACCGCTACACGTCCGAGCTGCCTATCAGCCTGCACGAGTTCCTGTATCCCATCATGCAGGCATACGATTCTGTAGTTATCAAGGCGGACGTTGAGCTGGGTGGCACTGACCAGTTGTTCAACTTGCTTGCAGGCCGTGAGCTTATGGAAAAGATGGGTATGGAGCCCCAGGTGTGCCTGACGCTTCCTTTGCTGGAGGGCACCGATGGCGTTAAGAAAATGTCCAAGAGCTACGGCAACTACATTGGTTTGACCGATGCCCCCAACGACATGTTCGGCAAGGTAATGTCCATCCCCGATGAACTGATGGTGAAGTACTACCGTCTTGCTTCTACCGTGCCGGTAGATCAGATCGATGCCATCGAAAAGGGATTGGCTGCTGACGAGATTCATCCGAATCGCTGCAAGCGCGATTTGGCCCAGAACATCGTTGCTGCTTACTACGACGAGGAAGCGGCAAAGGAAGCAGAAGCGGCATTCGATCGCCAGTTCAAGCAGCATGAAGTTCCAGAAGATATCCCTGAGTATGCTGCTGACCTTACCCCTAACGAAGAGGGTACGGTATACCTGGCTAAGCTCATTGCCGATTCGGGTCTTACCAAATCGACGGGCGATGCTCGTCGCATGATCGACCAGGGCGGCGTAAAGATCAACGGTGAAGCTGTTGCTGCTAAGGCCTATAACGTAGCTCCCGAGTCTCTGTCGGATGCTGTGATCCAAGTAGGAAAGCGCAAGTTCGTTCGCTTAGTGTAAGGGCAGTGGGGCGTCGGGCAGACGCTGAGCAAAACCAAAGAGCTCTTCAATAGGGTCCCCATTTGGGGATCCTATTTTTATGCCCGCATTGAGTTGTTTGCGTTGTTCCGCTTGTTTCCTGGACGCGGTGGGTCCGCGCGGCTGGCGGGATGGGTGCGGCGCGCAGGTAGCGAGATGCATCGGTACGGGGACCGCATGCCGCTGCCGCGGATGGCGAAGCGCGACGCGTATAAGACGGCGGCGATGAACGCGGGCGAGATGGCAGGGGGCGCAGGCCGCGGCGAGCACAAGCGAGATGGCAGGGGGGGGCGCATGCAGCAAGCAGGCCAGGCCCGCGCCGCATGGCGCAAAGCCCGTTCGGTCGGACCGCAGGCCGCTGCCGCATGGCGCAAAGCCCATTCGGTCGGACCGCAGGCCGCCGCCGCGGAAAGGCCGCGCGGCGCTGGCAACATCTTCGCGCCATGCGTGATTCCGGGTTCCTCGACGCGAAAGAGGGCCCTTGGCGGCAAGATTCGCGCGTCATGCATCCTGAATCGCCCGATTGCGCCCGGAAATGGATGCATAGGGCGAGGATGTTGCCATTCCGATCTCGAAGAGCATGCATTTCGGGCGGATGTTGCCAGGAAGAGGGCCTTTTTCGCGCATTCGGCAAAAAAGGGATGCATACGGTGCGATTCTTGCCAGCCAGGGCCCCGGGGCCGACGCAACGCGAGGAGAGAGATGGGGGTGACGCGGATGTCGGCACGCGGTGGGCGCGATGCGGACGGGGCGAGCCCAATGGGTGCGGGCAGCAGCGGGACGGTACTCAGGTGATGGGGTGCGATGGGAGCGGGCAGCGGCGCGAGGCGGGGATGGGGGCGCGGCATGGCGGGCGCCCTGGGAGCGGGTGGCAGTGGGCCGGACGGAGGTAAGTGCGGGACCGGGGAGCGGGCGGGCGGCGGAAGCAAAACTGGGGAGCGGCGCTGGCGGCGCATGGGTGCAGGATGCGGGCGATGGCACATTTCTGGCTGCAGTGGGACGGTTGCTGCGAGGGTGGTTGTGCAGGGAAGGGGAAATGAAAAAGAGACCGCATATGCGGCCTCTTTACGTTAAAGCGATAAGTTTCGAACGCCTATATGGCAAGCTCGAGCGCGAGCTGCGTCTTAGTAGTTCTCGGCGTGTACCTCAAAGTAGCTCTTGGGGTGAGCGCATACGGGGCAAACTTCAGGAGCCTTGGTGCCAACAACGATGTGGCCGCAGTTACGGCATTCCCAAACCTTAACTTCGCTCTTCTCGAAAACCTGAGCGGTTTCGACGTTCTTCAGAAGGGCACGATAACGCTCTTCATGATGCTTCTCGATTTCGCCAACCATGCGGAACTTGGCCGCCAAAGCCTTGAAGCCCTCTTCTTCTGCGGTCTTGGCGAAGTCATCGTACATATCGGTCCACTCGTAGTTTTCGCCATCAGCTGCAGCTGCGAGGTTTGCTGCGGTGTCACCAATGCCGCCGAGCTCCTTGAACCACAATTTTGCGTGTTCCTTTTCATTATCGGCGGTCTTCAGGAACAGGGCGGAAATCTGCTCCATACCTTCCTTCTTAGCTACGGAAGCGAAGTAGGTGTACTTGTTGCGAGCCTGGGACTCGCCAGCAAATGCTGCCTGAAGGTTTTTTTCGGTCTGGGTACCTGCATACTTGTTCTCGCTCATTTTGGGCTCCTTTCGCGAGATGATTGCTAGTTATGAAGGGCGTCTTTGCCAACGCGTGCTTCTGTACATTCAGGGCAGAGATAGGTGACGTTCAAATCATATGAAATGATCTGGGCACCAGAATCCCGCTGGATGGACTCAGTGAAATCCTCTAGCGAGACATCAACGAGCCTGCCACAATTCTGGCACACTAAATGGTCGTGCCGGGTGACGTTGTCGTAACGATCGGGAAAGCCGGGAACAGCCACTTTACGGATGAGGCCTTTGGCATAAAGACTGGCAAGGTTGTTGTACACCGTTGCCATGGAAACCTTTGTGCCCCGTTCCTTGAGGTGTAAATACACCTGTTCTGCCGTGGGGTGATCAGTGGAGGCATTGATGGCGTCAAGAATGATCTGTGCGTTCTTGTTCATTTATGCCCCTCCTTAAAACCTCGAATTAGAACAGTTCCAATTTACAGTGATATATGAGAGTAGTCAAGTATCATTTAGAGAAATTCAAATTCTGGTTAAGATTTGGGCGAATACGAGGGGTGCTTTAGACTCGGGCGGACACGAGGGGGATCTTTGGACCCGGGATGACATGAGTGGCTTTGGATACGAGTAATCGTGAAGGGGAGCCTTGGATTCAAGCAACCGCGAAGTGCTGCTTTGGATTCGGGAGAGCATGAAGGGGCTTTGGGTGCATACAAGCTTGAAGGGGTGTTTTGGATACGGGCTGGCGGTTTCTGATGAGTGTCATCTGGCAGTATGCAGCGTTTTGCCTCACTGCTCTTTAGCAAATAAATACGTCCGATCGAAATAAGGCGCACTTCTCAAACTCGGCCTTACCTTTTTCGATCGGAGTTCGGGAAGTGCAGCCCAAAATGATCAGGGCGTATAAGCAAAGCTTTGATTAATTAATGCAGCTGAAGTGCACAGATGTTCTCTACGTGGTTGGTGTGGGGGAACATGTCGACAGGCTGAACCTCGGTAAGTCGGTATCCGTTCTTAACGAGGTATTCGACGTCGCGTGCCTGCGTGCTGGGATTGCAAGAGATGTAGACGATACGCTTCGGCGCCAAGCTGCAAGCAGAACGGAGGAACTGCTCGTTTGATCCTGCGCGTGGCGGATCCATCAGCAGAACATCGAGCGATTCGCCTTCCTTCGCCAGCTTATCCATGAAATGTCCGGCATCTTCAGCGGTGAAATCGGCATTCTCGATGCCGTTGTGGCGCGCGTTTTCGCACGCGTCTTTGATGGCGGATGTTACGTTGTCTACGCCGATCACGCGTGCGGCATGGGCGGTTTCGGCACCAGGCAGCCCCTTTGCCGCCACCAGGCCGATGGTGCCTGTTCCGCAGTAGGCGTCCATGGCTGTTTCAGTGCCGGTAAAATGCGCCATCTCGATGGCCTTTCGGTACAGCACCTCGGTTTGCGTGGCGTTGACCTGGTAAAACGAATGCGATGAAATACGGAACGTGAGTCCGCAGAGCTCGTCAATTATGAATCCTGGGCCATAGAGAGTCTTTTCGCCTTCATCGCCCAAGATCACGTTGGTTTGGCGGGTGTTCACATTCTGCACCACGGTGGTGATGGCGGGGCAGCGCTTTTTCAGCTCGCGGCAAAAATTGCGCGAGGCGGGAAATTCCTTGCCGTTAGTAACGACGGTGACCAGCAATTCGCCGGTGGTGTGCCCTACGCGTATAACGGCGTGACGAATGAAGCCTGTGTTGGCGTCTTCGTTATAGGGCTCCATATGGTAGCGCTGCATGAGCGACCGAATAGCCAAAACCGCCTGCTTGGCGTCTTTGTTTTCTAAAAGGCAGGAATCGGTGTTGATGACGCGGTGCGTGCCAGCTGCGTACATGCCGCAAAGGATTTCGTGCTGCGGTGCGCCCTTGGCACCGACATTGCCCTTCTTGCCCCGAGGCTTCTTTCCGCCTTTAGTCTTCCGTCCTGGAACATAGGGCGAAGTGACCTTGTTGCGGTAGTAATAGGGCTCGTCCATCCCTGCAATGGGGTTGAACACGGTGCCCTCGCCTGCGAAAGGTTCGAAGAGTTCAATCATCTCGTTTTGCTTGCGTTCCAGCTGTTTCTCGTAAGGAAGGGAAAGCAACTGGCAGGCTCCGCATTGCTTTTGCGCAGAGCAGTGGGGCATGTTCATGGAAGGGGCTCCTTTTAGTGTGTGCACGTAAGAAGTGTAGCGGATGCAACGCGCTTGCAGGGAAACGACATCGCAATACGAAGGCCTTTGCCTTAAGGTTTGTTTGGTTGCGGCGGGCTGTCTGTTCGGGTAACGGGGATAGGCTTGGGTGAATCGACTCGGCATCGACGATAGCCGCTTAGGGATCGTGTGTTTTCAACGAAGCCCTTCGGGGCAGGGGCGCCAACAGTGAAAAAGAGGCTCCGATAGCGGCAGTGCATTATCGGGCCCTATGCGTTTGCCTATTGCCCGTTGAAGGACTGTTCGGAAACGTTCCTGTGCCATAGTCGGAATGCCTTTTTCGGTAAGGCGCAGGCCAATAACGCAGCAGCCGTATTTCGGGGCGATTGCTTTGATGGGCTGGGGCTGAATAGTTAGCGGCAAGTCACCGTTGCCGGGGCAGAAACGCATACGGGTAAAGGGCCCCGCCCGAGCGGCTTCGCGGGTGATGTCGTCTTGTGCCGCCCGCGCCACTTCCTCGATAAGCGGATTGCAACAGGCATCATAGAGTATGGCATCGAGCGGGTTGGTGGCGGCCTGCGCTATTTTGCACTGCTGGTTGGGAGTTCCTATGGGCTCGTCGTCATCTACAACTAATCGTTAATGCCCTAAACCTTTTTTCCTTAATGCTGAATGGTCTGGCTGAATAGGCTGATTCATTATCGGTCGATTTGGGAATTCTGCTGAATTGCGAAGGTTTGAGCAAATGCTCCGATTCAGTTCGCAAAGGAGGGGTTCCCTTGCAGAAGAGGTGTAGCTATGCGTTTCCTCAATGTTGTCATGTTGTTGGTGTTTGCCCTCGGATTGCTAGGCTGCGCAAACTCAAGCCAATCGGCGGATGACGCTTCAGGGAATACCCCATCGGGGCGGAACGTTTTTCTTGTTGACCAAGATCATAAAACGTTGCTTAGCTTGGGTGAACCTTCTGTGCTGCTTGGCGGGGCCGAGGAAAATTGGCGTTGTCTCGCTTCATACGATCTTGATGTCTATTTTATTCTTGGGGAATCTCGCGGCTCTCTTGTTGCTCTTTCGGTTTCGGGGGAGGGCGAATGCGGTGTTTTCTCCGCTGCTGATCAGGATGAAATTCTTGAGTCGGGTTCGATGCCCAATCGTTGTGATGCGGGTTCTTCCTCTTTGAGAATTGGTTGTCTTGTCGATTTGGGCGAATCTGCCTGTTCCCAATTGGTGAATGACAACGGACCCCAGTGGCATCAACTTGCAGAAAAAGTTGCCTCTAAAATGGATGGGTTGATGATTGTGGCAACGATGGATTCGGGTGCTGAATACCAATGGGAGTTGGTCCAGGGCGAGTAGCAACAAATTGCAAAGTTTGGGGCAATCAGAAAGCCTATACCTATGGGGGAATTACGATTACCCATAAAGCTGGAATAGAATCTATGTCCTGGTCCGGAAGTCAGAATTACATTACGGGTTGGGCTTATGCAAAACTAATAGCTCGATTGCGGAAGGTAAGATTGGCGCTAGAGCTGAGCTTTATGATGGTGCTGGGTTGTTGATTAATTCGACAAAGCCGATTTGGAATGCCGCTGGCGAAAAAGACGTAGGTGTTGGCGCTGGTGCAGTTAGAAACGTTGGAGGGAAATATTACGCTGGGGGCATGGTGTACATTTCCGGAACGCACATTAATCACGATATCTGTGCCTATTCCCCGACGACGACATGTGATTTATTTGAAGAAGGAGATGCCCTTATGAGTGTTTCCGAGTACAGCGTGAATAGCAACAATCAGACTTATGGGTTGATGGTTTCAGCGAATTCGGTGGGATATGAACCAGACCTTGTTTCCGCTGTTGCCACGAATGGTAAAAGTGGCTATGTCGTAAACGAGCAATGGGCGGATGCCTCTTTTTCTGGGGAGATTACTTCGATTCCCGTTTACGCCGAAGATGGGAAAACTCAGATAGGTGTCTTTGAATTTTCTGATCCTTTGCGGAGTTAGTCTTATGCAAGAGGGTCGCCATTGACGGCTGGCGACCCTTTCTTTTTGGAGGGGCAATGAATATCAGTCAACTTGAGTATCTTGTTTCTGCGATTCATCTAGGGAGTTATTCCCGTGCCGCAAAAGAGCAGTTCGTAACTCCCCAGGCTGTTTCGAAGGCCATAAGGACTTTGGAGTCGGAACTGGGCTTGAAGCTGATTGTGTCATCGGGGAAAACTATATCGCCGACAGACGTGGGGTTGTTAATTGCCGAAGAGGCGGAAGCGGTTATCCACCATGCAGGCAAAATAGGCTCAATCGCTTCCTCGTATAGGTTGCGTATTTCCGACGAGGGAAAAATGAGGTGCGCTATTGCGTCTTGGGGCGAAGGGGACTCCTTGATTCCTCCGTTTGTAAAGGGCCTGCTAGGAAATAGTGGTTGGGTGGAAAGTCTGATCGAATTGCCCAACGAGAGGTGCTTGTCTGGTTTGAGGTTGGGCTATATTGACTTTGCTGTCCTGCTCGGTACCCCGATGCTCGAGGGTTTTAAGCGAAAGTTTCTCTATTCTGTATCGCCTAATCTTCTAGTGGGGTCGAATAACCCGTTGGTATCTCGGGATGCACTTTCAGTGCATGATTTGAAGACGGTCAAACTTGCTTTGCCGTTTCATGCGGAAGAAGTTTGCCCTTATTTGAAAGATTTGGCTTCTGATTATGGGGTGAATCTTCATTTTGAGATGCTCAACAACAGCCGAGAGAGCATCGGGAATTTCTTTTTGGACAATGAAGATGCCGCCCTTCTCGCTATCAGCGGATCTGCTTGGGAGGTTTTGATACCTGACGTTGTCAGCCTTCCATTTGTTTCGCAAGAAGGGGTTCACTTTCCGGTTTCGGCAATTTATTCGGATTCGAGAAGCGAAAATGCCGACAGGCTTTGTGACTTCATAACTTCAAATCTGAAAAACAAGTCAGATTAAGCTAAATAAATTGGGAATCCTGCGCATCGGGCTAACACCAAATAATACTTTTACCGCAGGGCGTATTTGCGTTTGATGCGTTCTAGTTTCCGTTTCCAGGGTAGGTAGAGGGCGGAAAGGAATATCACGGTGGCTACGCTATGGACCAAGTCTAGCGGCAGGCCGGCCAGGTAGGCTGCCAGCGCCCCTTGCCACGTTACCGGTACCAGGAATGCCACGATATACCAACTGTTCAGGATGAAGCCGTAGCCCAATCCGGATAGAAAGCCATAGCAGAGCAGAACGACGGTTCCCAGGCTGGGACCATGGGTACCAAGCCGTTCGCTCAACGCAAATACGCCGTTGTTTGCCAATACGCCGGCAACGTATCCTACCAATCCCCAGGCATACATCTGCCAGGGCGTCCACGGTCCCTGTCCGAAAAAGAAGTTGGAGCACAGCGCCGCAAGCGCTCCCACCATGAAGCCGCTGTGCTTGCCGAACACCGCTCCGGCAATGATGCAGATGGCACTCACTGGCTTGAAGTCGGGAATGGGTGCAAATAGGATACGTCCCGCTGCTGCCAATGCTCCTAGGGTTGCCGTGGGCATGATTTGGCGCAGGGCGGGTTTTCCCGCCTCGAACCCGCAGAAGAATACCGCCAGTGCAGCGCAACCTACCAGCAGCGTGAGCAACCCCGACTGTTCGATCTGCAAGTATGCGCACGTCAACAAAGCGACAAGGGGCGCCAGCAGGGCAACTGTTTCGGCGGCAGAGCGCAGCATATGTTTTGCGGGGGCGCTCACAGGCTCCCCCAAGCGCGCGTGAAGTTGTTTTCGGTAGCGCGATAGAACAAGTTGTTGCGGAAGAATTCGCTCGGTGTTTCGGTGCAAGCGTCTTCACCGTCGAAGAGCATGGTTATGGCGTCTGCTGCGCAAGCCGTAAAGGGCAGGTCGTGCGTCGCCATGACTATGGTGACTCCCTCTGCTGTCAGTGCGCGGCAGAGCTTTGCAACCATGAGCTTTGCTTCGGTGTCGAGTCCTTTGGTTGCTTCGTCGAGAAGCAACAGCTTTGGGTGTGTGAGCAGCACTTTTGCGAACGCTAGCAGCTGCTGCTGGCCGCCGGAAAGATCATAGGGATGTAGGTTTTCCAGCCCCTGCAGCCTCAAGCGGTGCATCATGGCGTCAATTTCTTCGTCCCCATAGCCGCATGCGCGTTGCCAGTCGCGCAGTTCTTCGACAACGGAGTCGCGCACGAACAGCGCTTTCGGATCTTGCGGAATGAACCCTTGGCTTTCTCGAAGCGGCGCTTTTATGCGGCCGCGTTCGGGACGCATTGTTCCCGCCGCAAGCGCCAGCAGGGTTGATTTGCCGCATCCGTTGCCGCCCACAATAGCGTGCAGGGTGCCTTTTTGCACGGTAAGGTTGCATCCTTTAAGGACGAAGGGTGCTTTACGCTCGTAACGAAACGAAGCGTCGCGAACTTGCAGAACTGGTTCGTTAGTGCGTTGAACTGGGGTTTCAGTGGGCGCTGCAGGGATGTATACCTTAGACGTGGGGAGTGCCGCTTCCTTAAGCTGGCCGTTTTGCAGGGCGAGCCTTTGCGTGGCGTAGGGTGCCATGAGCTCGGGGGCATGGGTGGTGGCAAGCACGGTAATGCCCAGCTCGCGGTTAATGCGGAAGAGGGCGTGCGCCAGCGAATGGGCGGCCACGGGGTCTAGCTGACTGGTGGGTTCGTCGAGCAGGAGCAGGCAAGGGGCGCAGGCGAGTGCGCTGGCAAGAGCCAGCAATTGCTTTTGCCCTCCTGAAAGATTGTTCACGTTTTGATGCAGCCAGCTGTTCATGCCAAAGAAATGGGCAATCTCCGCAACGCGGCGACGCATGGCGTCTTGGGGGACTGCCAAGTTTTCCAAGCCGAAAGCCAATTCGTGCCAAGGCTCAGAACATACTAGCTGGTTGTCGGGGTTCTGCATGACGAAGCCGACGGTGCTTGCCGATTCTTCGACGCTCAGGGTGGAGGAATCTTGCCCGAAGAGTTTGATCGCGCCCGTGTGGATCCCGTTGGGGGCAAGCTCTGGCTTGCAGCAGCGCAGCAGCGTGGTTTTGCCGCAGCCTGTGGCGCCGGTGATCAGCGTAAACGATCCTTCTTCGATTTCCGTGCAAAGGGGCCCGATAAGGGGGTGCCCGTCTTGGTTCGGTTGTGCGGCGAGGCGTTCTGTTAGCAGCTCTGCTTCAGTGGCGGTTTGGTAAGAGAACGCGAAATCGTCGAATGTTAAAGCGGTGCTCATCGGCGCACCTTTCCTAACAGTTCCAGCATGAAGGGGAAGCACAGGGCCAGCGCATAGAGAGCAACAAGCGGGTTGCCCAGGCTGCCATGGAAGGCAGGAAAGAACCCGAAGCCGTCCATGAGGGCATAAGCGGCAGCGGCCGCCCCGACGGAGAGCAACGCGAGAGCGCCCAGCGCAAGCGCGTCGTAGGTGCGGAAGTGGTTCCGGCGAAAGGTTGTTCGCTTGCGGTTGGCGCCCCATCCGCGGCAGTGCATGGAATCGGCGGTTTCCAGCGAGTTTTCCATGCTCCACCCCATGAGCGTGGTGACAGTGCGCAGGTGATCGGCAAAGCGAATTGCGGAAAATCGCTGTGCGGGCTTGTTTGTGGCATTTTGCTCGGTGCATTGTTTCTGGTGGCGGGCGCGTTCCGTCTTTTGCTCTTCTTTGGCGGCTGGGGCGGATTCTGCCTCTTCGGCAAAAGCATCACCGGAAACCATGCTGGTGCTGGGGTTGCGTGCTGCGGTGCAAGCATTCAATGCGTTGCTGATGGCATGCCCGCGTCGTACGAATTGCGGAATAAGACGCATGATCATGGAGATCATCAGGCTGATGGTGGGCAAGATGCCGCCCAATGTGCCCATTACCTTGTCCGAACCCAGAACGGCATCGGCGTTGGCGAACCATTGCATCACGCATAGGAGCAGTAGTGCCATAGTAGCAGCGTTGGCGTAGCCTTCGGCATACACCGCCTGCGTGCCTATGCGGAACAGCTCGGTAGTGCCCGTGGAGCTGAACAGCGGGTTTACCGCAACGATAACGGCGAGCAGGGGAAATTGCCATGCGAACGGCCGTGCAACAGCTCTACCGCCGCGCAGCCACACCCCATAGAGCGTCGCAACGGCAAAGGAAAGAACCAGGAGTATTGGGTGGGGCGCGGCCATGACAAGCACCAAGGCTACGGCGAAGTAGACCAGGGCAAGTGCGGGGTGAAAATTGTCGAAGGCGGTGGGCTTCATTTACTTAACGTAGTACCAGGAAACGGTGTCCCCGTCTTTGAGCACGTACTTTCCGCAGGAAACGTTTGGCGCGCTTCCGTTGACGGAGTACATCCAGCCGCTTTTCCCGCCGTATTCGAATTCCGCCAAGCCGCCGATAGCGCTCACGTAGAGCCCGTACTGGCTGCTCTTCGTGCTAACCGAAAGGCCGGTGGCGCACAGGGCATCGTAGGCGGTAGCGCCCTTCTTGAAGGTGGGGTGGGCGCTGCCCGAAACGCGTCCGTCGGCAGCGCCGCTGGAAACAGATACCGAAACCGTGACGGTGCTAGAAGTGGTGGAGTTTGCAGTGGTGCCTTGGGAATTGCCATTGCTGCTTGAACTGTTGCTGGAAGAGCTTGCCTTGTTGCCGGAGTAGCTTGAGGTGCCGTTTTCCTTTTCAGTGCTTTTGCTCTGGCTGCCCGACGCGCTGCTGCTTTCGTCTTGGGCGTTGCCGTCTTGGGTCGCATTGTCCGATTGGCCTTCTTGCGGAGCGTCGTTGCCGTAGTCGGTTGAAGCGGAGTCTGCCTCTTGCGTGGCTTCAGCCTGATTGTCCTGGACCTGGCTCAGTGCATCGGGTGCAGCAAGTGTGAATGCCGAAATGCCAATAAGGCAGCAGCAGGCAGCAGAGATTACGCCAAGCGCTATCTTGTGGGCACGGGTGAGTTTTTTCGGATCTTCAGCCATAGCCCCTGCCTAGAAAGAACGGCGACGGAACAGGAAGGCGCCTACGGCAACCAGGCCGGCGCAGCCTGCAACAATACCTGCGATGGGCAGCCAGGGAGCGCCCTTCGAATCGTTGCTGTTGTTGGATGAAGTGCCACGAGCGGAAGATGCGCTGGTAACAGCGCTGCCGTTTTCCTCTTCGTTGGAGGCTTCGTTTTCGGCCAGTTCTTCAGCATTGCTTAGGGGCGCTTGGGCTGCAGCAGATGCATTGCCAACACTAATGGGGGTTGCGGCAGGAGCATGCTCGCTCGCATTGCTGCCAGGTGCCTTGTTGCCCTGCTGGCTGTTGGTTCCAGGGTTTTCAGGTGTTTGGGTGCTGTCGGAATCGTTGCCGTTGCTGGAAGAGGCGGCGTTTGCCAGGGCGAACAGCGTGCCGGAATCGTTGGTCCAGTACAAGGTGCCATCAGCGCCCATGGTGATGGATTTGGTGCAGTAGTTCGCCATGCTGCCGGTTGCATCGAAAAGCTTCGTGGCGGTGTTGGTTTCCAGGCAGTAGACCCAGGCGCCGCCGCCGCTGGTGTAGTTCGGCCAGGCGCCCTCGGCTCCGTTGCAGGTGAAGTAGGCATATGTGTTGCCATCAGCTGCTTTGGCAACCAAGGGTGCGCTCTTCACTTCGAAGGGAAGGGAAGTTGAGTGCTTAACCTGCATGGTTGCAGCATCAACGATGCTGAGCGTTCCCGTGTAGTCAGCTGCGCAGCCGCCAACGAACAGGTTACCCTGGAATAGGGTTGCTGTGCTGGTGCTTTTGCTAGCGAAAGAAGCGGTGCCCAGTTCGGAAAGCGAGCCATTGGGGGCTACTGAAATCTTGTGCAGCGTGCCGTCGTTCGTTGTGACGTACGCTTCGGTTTCAGCGCTGTTCGAGATTACCGTGGAGCGAATTGCGGAGGACAGCTTAAGTGCGGAAACGGTTTTGCCCGTTGCAGGGTCGACGGCGGTAAGCACGCCAGCGTCGTTGCCGTACAGCAAAACGTTGCCAACCTTGCAAGCGCCGCTCCAGTAGAAGCCCGTGTTTGCCTCTTCGTTTGCCCAAACCCGTTCGCCGGTGATGGCGTTGATGCCGAAGAACGTGCCCGTTGCGGCGTTGTAGCTTGAATCAAGCGAATTGGCGGTGCCGGTGAACACCATGCCGCCAGAGGCGGTTACGGTGGAAATGTTCTGAGCGCCCGATGCGATAGCGCCTGATACCCAAAGCGTTTTCATCTCGGTTGCGGAAACGCCCTGCAGGCGGCCGTTGGAGAGGGGAATGATGATAACGCCATCGGTGTACGCCATGCGGCAGGCGGAAGAATCAATGGAACCGAATAGCTGAACAGATGCGGTTTCCTCGCCTTTGGAGTTTAGGCGGTGCAGCACGGCGGTTTTCGGGGTCCAGTCGGCATTGAGGAGTGATGAGGCGAAGTAGATCGAATCGCCCAGCGTAAGGATTTCTGAGTAATTGCCGTTGCCGTAGGCTTTCTTCCAGGAAAGCGCCGCATTGTTGGAAGAGGTGGGAGCGGAGGTTGCCGCGCTGGTGTTGCCTTCGTTCTTTACGTACGAAGTGGTGTCGCTGCCCGTTGCCTTGTCGGGATGGGGAGCGTTAGGGCTGGTTGGGTAGTCCTCGAATTTGGTATTGGGATCGTTTGAGACGTAGCTCAGCTCGTAAGAAAAGCCGTCGGATTCAATCTTGTTGCCGTTGATGCCGTCGCTTTCCCAGGCTCCGTTAATGGTGCTCGACCAATACTCTGAAAAATTAGCGGGCTGGGTATATGCGATGCCGTTTACGGTGATGCTGTTCACGTAGTACGCCGTGTAGCCAGGGTAGGGGTTGCCGTGAGCATAGCTGTTGATGTAGCCCTGCTTGGCGGCCAAGTTCAGCATATCTTCAACGGTTTCGCCCTTTTCGATGGTGAAGGTGTGCGAAACCAAAGTGGTGCCGTAAACCGAGATCTTCAGCGTTGCCGAAACGGTATCTGCCTTGGTGCTAGATGCCTGATTTGCGGGCTTGGCACTGTACGCGGATTGGCTCGGTACTTTATTTGCGTTACTGGGGTCTGCTAATTCGCCCGCGTTTGCCTTTGAGTTGCTAGCTGCTGCATGCCCTGCGGCGCTGTCGGAGCCTGATGCCTGGCTCTCGCTTGCATCTGGCGTGGCATCTGCCTTGTTTGCGGTAGCATCAGTTGCGAAAGCGCTGCTTGTGCTGCCAGCCGTGGAGCTTTGTTCTGCCGTGGTTGCTGCAACATTGTTGACTTCTCCCGCAAAGGCAAAGCTGGGGGTTAGGGTGGTTGCCAGGGCGATTGCCGCAAGCAGCGCAAGGGCGCGCTTTGCTGTGCCGCGAGGACGGCAGGTGGTGTTGCTCACGTGAGCTCCTTCTGTCCAGGGTGCGGGCTGGCAGGCATTCCGACTTGATCGAGGGCTGCTCGAAGTTACGGTTACTGGTATAGCGAAGGGCTTTCACCTTCATTCCCCTGCGGCTTGTGAGCACCTGCGCAAAAGGCGCAGCCAGCCGTTACCAAAATTATGCGGTCACATTATAAAGGGGGTCTTCTTTGTGCGGCAAGTTGGCGCTGCGTGCATAGGCGATGTGAGATTCGTTCGCCCATGCCGACTACGCGCGTTATGGCCCGTGAGACATGTCTCCAAAAGCAAAAACGCCCCGCATCAGGCCGAAAGTGAACTGCACCTATTTTTTGGACACGAGAAATGGGTGCAGTTCAAAGTTTGATGCGGGGCGAGAGAAAAGGAGGGTTCGGGTTGCTAGGCGTTTGCGGGCTTTGACCCCTTGGCAAGAGCTTCAATGGCAGCGAGGTTTGCCATGGTGGATCGAATAACGTCCGAGCGGGAAAGCGAGCCAACGAGCGTTCCGTCTTCGCTTACTACTGGTGCTTTCTTGATGCGCTTTTCAGCCAGCAGGCGGCATGCTTCGTCAAGTTCGGATCCGCTTTCAACGGAAATAGCGCCCTTGGTGGCAATGCGCATAACGTTCAAGTCAAGCAGTTCGGAAACGCGCTGCATGAAGTTTTCGTTGTCAGTGGCGCGGTACAGCATGAGAGTTGCGTCCAGAACGGCGCCTTCGCTGCGTCCGATGTACTTCATGATGTCGCCGTCGGAAATAAAGCCGACCACTTTCATATGTTCGTCGACCACGGGAACGCCAGAGGTTTTGTTGGTGGCAAGAATCTGCGCAACCTCGCGGATGGAGTCGGTGCTGTGGACGAAGTAGGGCTGCTTGTTCATGGCAAGGTCCACAGCGATGTGATCGTCTGCCTTGGTGGGCAGGCGCAGAGCATTGGCGCGCTCTGCGGCGGAAGGCTCCTTCTTAGTGTCGCGTACGGCGACAACGATAACTGCAAAGATTGCGATCATGATAAGCGCCGTGAAGGCGAATGCGATTCGGTCGCCTGCCATGGCCTGTTCGATTGCGGGCATCTCGGGGAACAGGAAGGTGGATGTTGCGGAAAGGGAAACCAAGATGGCTGTGCCCAACGACGCGCCTACCTGGTTCAACGTGTTCTGCAGTGCATTCGCGTGCTGGATAACACGGTTGTCCAGTGTGTTGATTCCCCAGGTGTTAAGTGGGGTGACCAGCGCCTGCATGCCAACGCCCAGGCAGGTGTAGATAACGATGATGAAGGGTACGGGCGTGTCGAGTCCGAAGCCAACCAGGCCGCAGCCACCGATGGCCGCAACCAAGGCGCCTGGGATTACGATACGGCGAACACCCAGCTTGTCGAACAGGCGGCCAGCGAAGAAGCCCATGATGGCGCCCAGCACAGCGCCGGGCAGCATGATAAGGCCGGTTTCGAGGGCGGATACACCGAGCAGGTTTTGCAAATAGATGGGGAGCAAAACGCCTGTGCCAACCAGCGCGGCCTGGAGCAGGGCAACCAGAACGACAACGATGGCATATGAGCGGCTCTTCAGCACGTCGACTTTCAACAGCGGCACTTCGAGGCGGAGCTGTCTGCGTACGAAGAACGTCAAGAGAATGGCGCCGGCAGCGATAAGGGCGATCGGGATGGCTATGTTGGTTGCCGAAGTGATGGTGGCCAAGCCATACAGCAGACCCAAAAGGCCCAGTGAGCACAGGGCAACGGATGGCTTGTCGAACGAAGTGGGTTCGAATTCGCCGTAGCTCTTGAGGAAGACGATGGCCAGGATGACGATAAGTACCGCCAGTGCGGTTACCAGCATAAAGAGCGAGCGCCATCCGACGGATTCAACCAGCAAGCCGGAAAGGGAAGGGCCGACAGCAGGGGCAAAGCCGATAACCAAGGACACAATGCCCATGGCGCTGCCGCGCTTTTCGCGGGGAAATACCAGAAGAATCACGGTGAATACCATCGGCATAACTACGCCGGTGGCTGCTGCCTGGAAAATACGGCCCAATAGCAGGATGCCGAAGAAGGGCGAAAACGCCGCCATAAGGGAACCCAAGGCGAATACCGAAACGCCTGCGATGAACAGCTTTCGGGTGGGGAAGCGGCCAATAAGGAAGGCGGAAAGCGGGATGACAATGGCTTCGACCAAAGAATAAGCTGAGGTGAGCCACTGAACGGTGGTGGCGTCTGCCTGGAGGTCGGCCATGATGGAGGGGTATGCGGGCGAAAGGAGCGTCTGGTTCAAGACAACCAGCGTGGCGCCTGCCAGCAGAATGGCAACGATAACTACTTGATTGCGGGTGAGACCCATCTAGTTTTCCTTTCTTGTGTGGGGATCGGTAGGGATAGTTTTGAGCTGGCTGTTGAGGCTTGCGAGTTTGCGGAAGGCTTCAAACCCTTCGATGACCTGCTGTTGCAGCTCGGCAGCGTCGGGGTTTTCCTCGAAGAGGGCAGAAAACTCTGCATCGATGGCGGCCGATTCGGCGCGGCCTTTTTCCGTGAGGTAGATACGGAAGCTGCGTTTGTCGTTTTCGTCCTGTCTGCGTTCGATGAGGCTGCGTTCTTCCAAGGGCTGGGCGATAGGCTTGAAATTTGAGGGCTTTACGCACAAGTGATAAGCGAGTTCCTTGATAGTTTGGCCATCCTGCGAGGCTATTTCGCCCAGCAAATGGGCTTGATAGGGGTTTAGCCCGTGCCTTGCAACGATGCTCGAAAGCGTTGATTTGATGAGTAGACTCATAAAGCGGGTTTCTTCGAACAAGGTTCGGCAGAAGTTGATTTTTTCCATGGTTAATGATCCTCCTTTCTGCTTCAGAGAATAAGAAAGCGCCCCAGGTAGGGGCGCTTATGAGCTTGTTTAACACTATGAATAGTACTAAAACATAATTATATTTTAGAAATAATTATCGTTTCTTCACAAGTGGGAATCTGACACCTGTTCCTATTTTCCCACCTTGATTGCGCCTTTGTCGCAGCGATTGCCCCAGGCGTCGATGAGGGTATCGTCCTTGTATACGCACACGATTTCGCAGTGGTTGGCGCATTTCTGGCAGATGGCTTCGCGGGTGGTGAACTCGAAATCGGAGATGTCGAAATTGAAGGGCTTGCGTTTCGAGGCAGGAGCGTCGGCCGCCAACAGTGCGGCGCCGTAGGCACCCATCAGATGGCCGTCGGGGTCAACTAAAACAGGTTGGTTCAATGCTTCTTCGAAGAAATGAACCACGCCAACGTTCTTGCTCACTCCGCCCTGGAAGACGATGGGCGACTGAATGCGCTTGCCTTTGCCCACGTTATTCAGGTAGTTGGTGGCAACGGCCTTGCACAAGCCGGCGATAACGTCTTCGCGGGGATAGCCAACCTGCAATTTGTGCACCAAATCGCTTTCGGCGAACACCGTGCAGCGGGCAGCAATGTTGGCAGGTTTTTTCGAAGTTAGGGCAATGGGGCCGAACTCTTCCACTTCGACGCCAAGGCGGTGCGCCTGGCTCGACAGGAACGAACCAGTGCCTGCAGCGCATAGCGTGTTCATGGCATAGTCGGTGGCAATGCCGTTTTCGACGCAGATGATCTTCGAGTCTTGTCCGCCGATTTCAAGGATAGTGCGCACATCAGGGTGCAGGTGGGTGGTGCCAACGGCGTGGGCGGTAATCTCGTTCTTTACCACAGTGGCATCCAAGATAGAGCCAACCAGTCGCCGTGCGCTGCCAGTGGCGCCAACGGCAACCACGCTGATTTCTTCGGTGTTTATCTGGCTGTGCAGGTCTTCCACTACACGGCGCGCTGCATCGGTAGGGTTGCCTTCCGTCCAAAGGTAGGAGCGGGCGATAATCGTGCCATCAGGCAAAATGATGACGCCTTTAGTGGAAATAGAACCGGTATCGATACCAAGGAATGCGTTGCTCATCAACGGGCCTTTCTCATTGCAATCATGTCGTAGAACGCCTCGAGTCGGGTGTCGAGGCCGGTATCGCTCGTTTGCGAATCGTAACTCAGGTACAAAATAGGGATATGGTAGTCGCTGCTGATGCGCTGCAGAACGGGCATCACGTCAATCTCGGGCGTGCAGCCAGAAGACTTAAGGTGAACAATGCCGTCGAATCCCTTTTCGGCATAACTTTTTGCTGCGGCGATGGTCATGGTAGAAGTGGGACCCATGTCGTAGCTTACGTATTCGCTCACGCCGCGGCGCAGGTTTTCCTCGTTGTAATGCAGGTTGCGGTGTGTGATGTTCAAGTACCGAGCGAGCGAAACGCCCATGTCGATGAACTTTTCTTCGATGTAGAGATTCGAATGGGAATCAACGGCAGTGAAGTATTCGCCCACAATCCCGATGCGGATCGGGTCGGCGGGTTCTTGCGTGGGCAATTCCCGAAGAACGCCCATGCCGCGTTTGTAGGCAGTGGTTATCTGGTTCAGGTTGGTAACGGTGCGCATGTCGGCAAAGAAATCATCGCGGGCACGCTTGAACGATCCACGCTCAGCCTCGAAGCCGGCCTTTGCCAGGTAGGCATCGTTGTAGGAGTCTAGACATTCGATCATTTTGAAAAGTGCCAGGAACTGCTTTACTCCTTGCGGGATAGAAAGGTTCGGGTTCACTTTTTCTTTACAGATGGCGAGGTACTCTTGCATTGGCTTTCCTGTTACCGTGGCGAAGTTGAGCATCTCGAACTCGTAGCCCATGTCACGCAGGATGGATTCCTGCAGCTCGCCGTAATACCCCAGGCGGCAGGGTCCGGCAAATTGAACAAGAACGTCAGCGCCGCGCTCTAGCGCTTCGATGTAGTCACCCAGGATGTGCTTGAACGGAGCGCATACGAAATCGTTACTGTGCTGGGCGCCCCGCTCCAGCGTGCGACGCGTAGGTTCGGGCAACGATACGTAGTCGGCGTCAAGCACCTGCTCAACGAAGTACTTGAAGGCAATGTCGTAGTAGGAATAGCGAAGGAAGGCAACTTTGGTACGCGCGTGACGATCGGCTTTTTTCTTCTGCTTCTTCTTGCTGCGGTGAGCGCGAAGGGCCTCGGGTGTGCCGGGGATAAAGGAAATGGATGCATTGGGGATTTCATCGGAATAGCGGCGTTTGAGGGTGTCGGCTGCCTTCTGTACGGCATTCAATGCAGTCAGTTTGCGGTTCGGCTCTCCGCCTTGCTGGTGGTTTGATTCGTTATTCATGCAGGTAGCCACCTCTTTGCTGGTAACGGAGAATATCGACAAAGCTTTCCAAGCGTGTTTCCAAGCCAGCGGTTCCGCTCTGCGCATCGACAGTGAGCGAAAGGATGGGCTTGCCTTTGATGCAGCGCATAAGGGCATCGTTGGTCATGGAGTCGGGCCCGCAAGGGAAGGCGCTTACCAAAACAATGCCGTCTATCTGGTCGTACAGGTCCAGAATGGTGCCGATGGTCTCGCGGTTGACAATCCAAGGCAGGGTGTCGGAAAACTCAAAGCTTTTTTCCAGCGCTTTTTCGTGATTGTGGCGATCGGCGAAAAGAACGCAGGTTTCCATTTCTCTTAGCATGTCAACAAGCGGTGAACCCACAAAGTCGTCATGAATCACGTAGGGGTGCGCCGCCAACAGAATTCGCAAGGGGCGTTCGCCTTCGGGCATTTTAGAAACGCGTTTTAACAGAGCTTCCTGTTTGTGGGCGCGTTTCTCGTCGCTATTCGTCTGAGCACGAACGGCGGCAGCGTAGGCTTTCTTTGATTCTTTTCTTGTTGCCCCAAGCTTTTGGCCAAGGTCAATGTAGGCTTCCTGCTCCTTGATATGGCTGTCTGCTCGATCAACTTCGCAGGAAATGATGCGGGGACGTTGCGTGATGAAGGTATTGGCAACTAAATCTGGCAGTGCCTGGAATTTGGTGCAGAAGCCTTTGAAGTTTCCCAAATTGTCGATGCTGGGAGCAAAAATGGCATCGCATTTTCCCAGAAGGCTGGCAACGTGACCCATATACAGTTTTGATGCCAGGCAACATTCGTCGATGGAGAGGTGCGCTCCTGCTTCAAGGGTGCTGCGGTCGGATTTATCGCTTACCACAACGGTCCGGCCGAGTTCTTCAAAAAAGGTGCGCCACATGGTTTTGTAGCGAAAATACAGTAGGGCGCGAGGTATGCCGACGGTTTGAACGTCAGCAAATTCTGCCTGCGCTTTGGGGTCTAAAGGGCTCATATTCCTCCATATTTGATGAGGGCGTTGGGCTGCTTGGAGCTGCCCCGTGCCTTTATTCTCTTCTTCTTGGGGCTTTGCTGGTTATGGTTTCATGTGGATTCCATCTTGCGTTATGCTTAAATACCCATTCCAATAACGCCGCTTCACGAAAGGAGCCGCATGACCAGGTACCGTGCCACAATCGTTTCGCCAAAAGGGGCGGCCCCTAAATCAAGCGTTATCGAGTTTGAAAGCGAGCATCGTGCTGGCTCTAAGCTGAACGTGCAAGACGCACGCTATAAAATGCTCGAACTCCATGGCTCCGAAGCGTTGGCATGGACTGTGAAAGATGTTGAAAAGGTGGCGGATTCCACTCCAGGTGATGCGCCCATGGAGCAGATGATGCTTGATTTCCGTGAGCCGGTTGAGCCTCCCAAGCGTAAGCGTCGTACGGTAAAGCGCGGCATTGCCGGTTAACTGTTGCGATAAGTATTGAGCGTAGCAAGAAAAGCGAGCTGTCCGATGGTTCATCGAGCAGCTCGCGTTTTTGTTTAATCCTTTGCGCTGGTGTGAGGTTGGTGGCTATAGATTGTTTAGGATGGCCTGCCTTAACTCGTATCGTCGGCACAGTTTGGGAAACGCCAGGAGCCCGAAGGTGGTTGCTAGGGCTAAAACGACAAGGAGGGGTACGGGAGCGGAACCATCATTGGTTTTCGGCAATTTGGCAGCAACGGATTCCGCTGCTGTTTCGACTGGGTTGGTTGATTGGACAACCGAGTCTCTGTCTTCGTCATGAAGCTCTAAATTGCGGTGGGTGTCGATATTCGCGACATTCCACAGGTCAACCGCATCGCCCGATAGTGTTTCCTCTGTTGCTTGCATGTGTAGGATGGCGGGAGCGTAAGCAATCATGCTGTCTTCTTCGCTGCGCGTTGGTCCCGCTGCTTCCTTCGAGCTGAACGAAGCTCGGTTCGCTGACAGGTTGGAAAGGTCAACATTCTCGTAGCGTTCGGGACGCTCCCATTCCTTGGCATCTTGGGTATTGGTGCCAAAGCCCTCTTCGACTCTGCCGTGTTCGAAGGCTACGGCAATGACGAACTCTCCCTGCTCGAGCGAAAGATCATTCACGGCAAGCTCCTGTGATTCCAAGGTCGAAACGTCTTGTTTCCAAATGCGCCAGCCACTGAAGTCGTGGATGCGTTTGTTGGTTGGATTGTCGGAGTTGTAGGGATTCCTGGCACAGGCATTTGGTTGTTCGTCACTGGTGCTGCTTGCCTCGGTGTTGTCTTCGCCGATACTGACGGGCTTGCTTTTGCTCTGCTTTGGAGCGCTATTGCCGTTGGTCTTGCCCGTTTTGCCATCTTCTTCGCTTGCTGCTTTCTCCTGTTCTTTTTCCTGGTCGAAGTTGGTTCGATACCACACGTTCATCATGCCATCGTAGTCTTCGAAGCTCACGGGTGTGGCGATGCCGGTAAGGTGGGCATAGCCGTCTTCTGCGCAGGTGATGGTATCGGTCATGGTGAATTCGTCCACCCAAGTGCTAGAGGTGGAACGATAGTCGATCGAGTAATCGAACGATCCTGCTTCGTTGAGGAGAGTTTCGCGCTTGTCGACTTCGCCTGAAATGGCAAGGGGGATGGCGTCGTTGTCAACGGTGCCCAGATCGAGCGTAGTATTGTCTCTGCTGATGGTTATTGTGAAGTGCGCCAGTACGGTGCCTTCATTTTCCTTACAAGGAAGTTCTTCTATTTCGTAAGTGTCGTAGGGAAGGGCGCCAAGGTCGTCGTTGACCTTTGCTGCCCCGCCGTGCGAATCGCGCTCGAACCAGATGCCATCTTTTGCCGAGGTGCCAGCGTTGGTGTTGCGGGAATGAGGTACCCACGAAGACGTGGTGTTGGCCATGCCGTTTTCATCGGTTACCAGCATATGTTCTTCTCCTGTGGTGCGCGAAGTGATGCGGAATGGCACATTCGCCAGGTGCTCCATGGTGCCGCTTTTCGCTTTCGTGAAGGCCAGGTCGCCTCGAATTACCTGCTCTTCAAAGGAAAGGGGAGTCCAAGCGCTGATGTGCTCTTCTGTCCCTTCGCTGGTTAGCGATACCTTCCAGGGTGCATCGCAGCCGAGATACCCTGTTGGCGGCTGTATCTCCTCTACCAGGACGGTGCCTAGGGGAAGCGCTATAGCGTGGTTGGTGTCGTAGTAAAACTCATCCCCCTCAACGAAATGGTTTTCATCGAAGGCGAACCCGCCTGTCTCGTCTGTTTTGAAAACCCACGTTCGTTTAGGGGTTCCGAGGTAATCCATGCTTTGCTTCGTTGTCTTCTGGCTGGAGGGATTGACGCTCGATCTGTCCTGGACTCCCCAAAGGGCCCGTGGTTCTTGTTCTCCTTGATCGAAGTAGCTAACGCGGAAGAGCGCTCCTTTCAGGGTTGCCGATCCAAGGGGGTAAGGGGTGTTAGTTTCTGCGTCGATCTTTTGGCCGATGAGGTTGATAAGCGTGTTTTGCGGTGCATCGGAAATGCTTGCTGTGGTGGTGCTGCCCGAGGTAATAGCTACGCTTGTGTCAGGTGCGGGAGCAAAGCCATCAGGAGCCGTTTCTTCGTGAATGGTGTACGTGCCTGCGGGTAGCAACGGGCTCTTGGCTGTTTTCCCGTCGGGGCCCGTTGTTAGCTGGGCTACGCGCGACCCCTCTTGGTTGTACACGCCAAACACGGCTCCCTCCAGCGAATAGCAGCGGTTGCCTTCGCTGATAGAAGGATTGGAGGAAGTTTTGACCACTTCAAGGTATCCGCCGAAGTTCTTCTTGATGACGGCTTTCAGATACACCGTTTGATAACCGATAAGCCCCAGGCTGTTGCTTGGACCGCCAGGGCGCGCTGCGCCAGGTGGTGTGATATTCACGTCGTAAACCACCTCACCTGCTTCGACGTTTACCTCTTTCAGGGTGGCTACGTAGTCTGCTCGGGTGTTTGAGGGCGGTGCGGCGCTGGGCAGCGAGCAGGTGCCGGTGCCGGCATAGCCTTTGAGTTCACCGGTGAAATCAGAAATGGCAAATTTGGCGGGATGTACACTCCAGGTTGCGCCTATGTAGCAGCTGCCAGTTACGGTTTTGGGAATGTCCTTTGTGGGGTCAAATGCTTCGACTTCAGCGGTGTTGGCAACCTCGAACAAGGCATATATGCTTGTTGATTTCTCTATGGGCTTCGAGAAATCGAAGGTGGAGTCGTCGGAGGTGTCTACCCACCGCACGAATTCCCATCCCTCTTTGGTAGGGGTGGCGGGTATGCTCCCGTAAGCCTGTTTGAACGAGCTGCCCCGAGGCACTTTTACGGTAAGGTCGTCAGTTTTCGCATCGTTGAAAGAGACGCGGACCTCGTAATCGGCTTCAACGAATGTTCCTGTGACGGTTGTGCTTTTCTCGATCTTTGTGGTTAGCCAATCGAACTCTTTCCCTGCTTCATCGTGCCATTTCAGGGTGAACCCTTGCGCCTCTTTTGACTCAATGAGCTTTGCCAGGGGTTGTTTGCCCGATTCGTCCGCCATATAAGCGGGGTTGGTGCCAACGGGTTGCCCTAAGGTGAAATCGGTTCCAGCAACCAGGGTGGGTAGCGCCCCTGTATACCCTTCAACTTGAATGACGACGGTTGCTAGCTGCCCAGAGGTGTTTCCTGCCTGTGCCCAGCGGGGTGCGGCTGCTGAAGCAACAAGAAAACATGCCAGGGCAGCGACAAAGACGCACAGTAGTAAACGGTGATTTGCAGACGGGATTATCCATTCGCTGGTGCTTTTGCGGGGAAATCTTGTTTGGTGGAAGGCATCCCCTATGCGTTGCCTTGTGGGCGTGATGCGGTCTGTTGGTTTGTCGCTAATGCGTCGCACGCGTGCAGCGGCACGATTCTTTGCTTTCATGATGCAGCCTTTCCTTGCGGTGTTGCTTGCCGCAAGTGTTGCAGCCGTTGCTTAAGAACATGCGAAGCGCGTGAGAAAACTGTGCGAAAGCGGTGCGAAATATAGGGGAAACCATGAAAAGATTACGCGACCGTTAAATCATCGATCTCGAAAATATCTATTCTTATCAGGTGATATGCAACGAATACCGAAATATCTTATTTCTCCGATATGAATTATGGAATTAATACTTGACAATACCTACGGGGTTAGTAGGATTTGGAGTCAAGAAAAGGACTTCCTTCGAGGTTTCAAAGCTCAAGTTTGGTATTGCTTCGGTAAGGCAACGCAGTTTGCCAGCGAGCTAAAGGCCCGAAGGCGATTTGCCGTAGATACGGCAGAAAGAAGGAACCATGGCAGTGTACAAGAGCGTTTCCGAGCTTATCGGCAATACCCCGTTGGTAGAGCTCTCCAACTACGAGAAGAACCACAACTTGAATGCAACTATCATCGGCAAGGTCGAGCTGTTCAATCCCGCCGGTTCCATTAAAGACCGCATTGCCAAGGCCATGATCGAGCAGGCGGAAGCCGACGGCAAGATCGACGCAGACACCGTGTTTATCGAACCTACTTCAGGCAACACCGGTATTGGCCTTGCTGCTATTGCTGCCGCTCGTGGCAACCGAATCATCATCACCATGCCTGAAACGATGAGCGTTGAGCGCCGCAACCTTATGAAGGCTTACGGTGCTGAACTGGTTCTCACCGATGGCGCCAAGGGCATGAAGGGCGCAATCGCTCGCGCTGCCGAACTAGCCGAGGAAATTCCGAACTCCTTCATTCCCAGCCAGTTCACCAATCCCGCCAACCCCGCCGTTCATGAGGCAACTACTGGTCCCGAAATTTGGGAGGCAACCGAGGGCAAAGTGGACATCCTGGTTGCTGGTGTAGGTACTGGCGGAACGGTTTCCGGTACGGGCGCATATCTGAAGAAACAGAACCCCGAGGTCAAGGTTGTTGCCGTGGAGCCTGCTGGATCCCCTGTTCTTTCAGAAGGCCATCCGGGCGCTCACAAGATTCAGGGTATCGGCGCGGGATTTGTTCCTGATACACTGAATACCGAAATATATGATGAAGTTATCACCATCGCTGACGAAGAGGCTTTCGAGGCCGGCCGCGAGCTTGCTGCAAAGGATGGCTTGCTGGTGGGAATTTCCTCAGGCGCTGCTGTTGCTGCCGCTACTAAGCTCGCTCAGCGCCCCGAAAACGCTGGCAAGGTCATCGTCGCTATCCTCCCTGATACGGGTGAGCGTTATCTCTCTACGGCGATGTTCAACTTCGAGTAAGATCCGAAGCAGGCGTCTTAACGTACTGCTTTGGCAAGTGAGGCATGAATGTCCTACGAGCAAGAGAACAAACAGGCACTGGTCGCTTACTTCATTGAGGGCGCGAAGGGGGACAAACCCCTTGGCGCCCTTGGCGTTGAAGTGGAGCACTTCGTGGTTACCGCCGAAGGCGAACATCCCGTATCGTACGCTGCAGGCGAAAGGGAATTTGGCGTTCGTGATGTGCTGGCGCATTTAGCCGATGCTTACCCGCGGCAAACCCACGGTCTTGAGGGCGACTTAATCGGGCTTGCTAGCGATGAGGCCTCCATTACGCTTGAGCCTGCTGCTCAGCTTGAAATTAGCATCGCTCCATATTTGTCTATCGGTCAGATCCTCCGTGTGTACAGCGAATTCCGTTCGAAAGTTGATCTGTTCTTGGCGGAGCACGGATGCAAGCTGGTTACCAGCGGTTATCATCCTACGGCGCGTGCGCTTGAGCTTACGCTTATTCCGAAACAACGCTACCGGTTCATGGACAACTATTTCATGGAAATCGGTACGCGTGGTGAACGCATGATGCGTGCTTCTGCCTCCACGCAAGTTTCGGTGGATTATCGCGATGAAGCCGATGCCATTCGCAAAATGCGTATTGCCCAGGCGTTGGCGCCCATCTTTGCAAGTGTCACCGACAACACTGCGGTGTTCGAGGCGGAGCCTGCGCCCCGATTGGCGCGATTTGCCCTATGGCGCAACGTGGACAACGATCGATGCGGTTCGGTGCCAGGTCTTTTCAGCGAGGGTTATGGCTTTGCGGACTATGCCGATTGGATTTTTCGCACGTGCCCTATTTTCGTTACGCGCCCTTCCGCCGATGATCCTGCGGGGCCAAATTTGCGTGCGGTGTATGGGCAGTCTGCCTATGAGGCCTACGGTGACGCTCCCATGACCCGCGCCGATATCGAGCACGTGCTCTCTATGTTTTGGCCCGATGTGCGCTTGAAGAACTTTGTGGAAATTCGCCCAGCCGATTCGTTGTCTGCACCGCTTATGGCGGGATATGCGGCACTTGTCAAAGGCATTTTCTATTCCGAGCGCTCTCTTTGCGCGATCGAGCAGGCATTTGGGGCAACGGAAGGCGTGTGGCCCTTGAACGATAGCAGCGCCAATCAGGCACTGGAAGCTATCCAGCGTCATGGTGCCGAAGCAGTTATCTGCGGCAAAACGCTTGCTGAATGGCAGGAACTTATCTTCGAAGTTGCAGATGAAGCGCTTGACGAAGAGGATGCAGCTCATTTGCACGACCTAGTGTCATTTGCGCGCAGCAGACGATAGCCCGTATGTCGGCATATTCGCCGTGCTATTATGGTCTTATTCCTATATGATTACAGGTTGTTTTGTGCATTACCCGTTTCTTCGGGCCAATGCATTGATGATGTTTACCATTCCGTCAGGAGGCACCAATGAAGATATCTACCAAAGGGCTCTATGCAGTGCGCTTCATGGTGTTTTTGGCGGGGCATGGCGGTACGGAGCCGGTGCCATTGAAGGAAATCGCTGAGGCTACCAGCATTTCGCGTAAGTACTTGGAGCAAATTGCCTCGAGCTTGGCGGCGGCGCAGCTGGTTCGTAGCGCCCGCGGTGCTTCGGGAGGTTATCGCCTTGCGCGCAGTGCCATGAACATTACCATGCTCGACGTACTCACCGTAACGGAGGGCTCGCTTGCGCCCGTTGATTATCTCGATGAGCTTTCCGGGGAAGCGTCTCCCGGTGAATCGTGCTATGAGATCTTCGTTTGGAAGGGTCTGCACGATTTGGTAAAGGGTTACCTAGGCGGTATTTCTTTGCAGGATGTGGTGGATCGTTCCTCCCAGCTTGCGATAGATAGCTACACCATCTAGTAATAAAAAGCAGCTGGCTTGTATGCGCTGGCCTGCAGGAAGGGAACGTCATGACGGTAGCGAATGGAAGTGCTGGCAAGATTTCGCACCTGCCTGTCATCGGCATCGTTCCTTCCCAGAACACCACCGAAAAGATGGTGAGTTTTCCCGAGCGCTATGCTGACGCCATCATCAAGGCTGGCGGCGCCCCCTTGCTGCTGCCACTTTCGGGCAACTCCCATATTTACGAAACGCTTTTCCCTTTGATAGATGGTTTTGTTCTTACCGGTGGCAATGACATCGATCCAGCTCGCTATGGCGCTATTCGCGATAGCGGTAAAATCGACGAGCATACGCCTGAGCGTGAAGAGCTTGAGTACTTGATTTTGAGCTATGCGTATCGCTTTGATTTACCGTTGATGGGTATCTGCCGAGGCATGCAGATGATAAATGTGTGCTTGGGAGGCACCTTGTTCCGAGATTTGGGAGACCAGTTTTCCGGTGTGGTAAGAAAGGGCATCAACGACGATAAAGACGATTTGCTTCAACTTGCGCATTGGCAGCCAAAGCCCTACAGCGAGCCCACCCATCCAGTAACCATTCTGCCCAACTCCAAATTAGGGAAGTTGCTTGGCGTGCAGAATATCATGGTTAATTCTATGCACCATCAGGGGGTATGTGATCTCTCGACACGTGTTGATGCTGTGGCATATGCGCCCGATGGCCTGGTTGAGGCCATAGAGGTGCGCGACAAGAGCTTTATGATCGGAGTGCAGTGGCACCCTGAGTTTTTCACGGGGCGCCATCGCATGGAATGCGTATTCGATGCGCTTATCGAGGCAGCGGCGCAGGGTCATGCCCATTGCAGCGAACGTGGCAGCGTTGCTATTACGCGCAGTGAACCTGCGGGCATTCAGGCGCAATGGCCTGAAATCACGTTTGCGGATTGCATCTGATCGGTCTATAAATGGTCAAACCCTCTGCAGGCTGCTTTGCTTTCGCGCATGCTGCTTACCTTGCGATATGCGAATACAGACGTACGCGTTGCTCGAATTCTTGGAGCGAGATCCCCTGGGCATTGCTGATGCGGATGGCAAGGTAGTGGGCATTGTCTTTGATGGCGTAGATCATTTCCTCTGGGAAAGAAGAGCCGTCGAGCTTTCCCTCGCGATAGAGATAATCGATAACGCCGATCAGGCCGCTAATGGAATACTCAATGATAATCCGCGCATTGGTGGTGAGTTCCTCCTTCTCGTCACAGAGTATGGTTTGCCACATGTTGGCTATGATGGTGCGGATTTTCAATGCCACGCATTCTTGGCCGCAGCGCTTCATCACAAGGCCAAAGCGCTGTGTACGCTGGGGCAGTAGCATTTCCGTCAACGCTTTGCTGTCGTTGCTGAACATATAGAAAATGCCAAGTGGAAGGCCCTTGCTGTTAAGCAGCTCTTCCTCGATGACGGTGCACAGCAGCGCGTCGAGCGATTCGTAGTGGTAGTAAAACGTACCACGGTTGCAGTGGGCCTTTTGGGTGACCATATTCACCGTGATGTGCTTCAGGTCGTTTTCCTCAAGCAATTCCCAGAATGCGTTTTTGATGCGTTCTACCGCAGCGGGTTCCTGTTGGTCTTTGCAGGGTCGTGCCATGATGGGCTCCTTCGTTGTGGGGCGATACTGGTTATGGCTCGTCCGCTAGGACGTGCGAGGTTTGCGCGCGTTCATGATGAGCATTTGCAGGCGGTTTTCGATGTTGGCGAAGCTAACGTCGGGATCGAAGTCGAGGGGCAGAATCTGCGCATCGGGATACAGCTCCTTCAGGCGTTTCGATATACCGCGGCCTACTACGTGGTTGGGAAGGCACCCGAAGGGCTGCAGGATAACGAACGCGCGGCAGCCTCGTTTTGCATGGTGCAGAATCTCTGCGGGAATCAGAACGCCCTCACCAGCATCGAAGGTGTGGTGAATGATAGGGTCGCTTGCCTGCACCAATTCGGGCATACGGCACGGCGGCGTATACAGCGGGTGCGCCTTGGCAATTTTGTCGGTAGCATCGTGCGCCAACTTGAAGAAGGCGTCGGATATCGAATTGTTCAGCTTGATGGGAAGCGGGCGATGCACCTTGTATTCACGTTGCTGAGATCGCTGGTAGAAGTACGTTTTGCGAATAACATCAGTCATGCGTGCTTCGATGATCTCCAACCCGTTGTTTTCCAAGTACAGCTCCATATCGTGGTTTGCACCGGGATGGAAATTCAAGAGGTACTCGCCCACGATCAGCACGGTGGGGCGCGGCTTGCTTCGGTCGTATTTCACGGAAAGCATCGAAGCTATAGCTTTTTTGAAGCCCTTCTTCATGCCCCCGATACCGCCTTGGCGTAAGCCGTTTATAACGGCATTGATAGATTTGTCGAATGCTGCATCGGCGCTGCCAGGTTCCAGCTCGTAGGGACGTATCTTGCGCAGCAGCTCTTCCAGCGCGTCGATCATGGGCAAGCCGAATGCAATTTGCATAGCGGTTTTTAGGTTCATCTTGAAGCCAGGATGAACATTATGAGCGTCTTCCGCATCGTTGGTGATGATGGGAACTTGAGGATAGCCTGCATCGTCGAGCGCTTTACGCAGTAGCGCAGCGTAGTGAGTAAGACGGCAGTCGCCGATGTACTTGCCGGTGGCAATGGCAACCTTGTCGGGGTCGTATTTGCCCGATTCAAGTGCCGCCAGCGCTTCGCCGATCACGATTTGGGCAGGGAAACAGATGTCGTTATGGACATAGCGTTTCCCCAGGTAAATTGCGCGTTCACGGCCAATAGGAAGAGAAACGGTGTTCAGGCCCTGATTGGCGAACGCCGCTGCCATAAGTTGGCTAAAAGCGTGCGAGGTATTGGGAACCAATACCGTTTTGGTGGCGGCGTCTTCCTTGGTGAATTTCTGCGGATAGGGATCGGCGAGCTTTTCTCCTGTGGCGCGAGCTAGGGCCTCGTCGATTTTGCGTTCGAATGCGGCTGTGCAGGCTGCGCATTGCGAGGGTTCGCAGCTCTGTGTGCTGCCGCAGCAAGAGGCATTCAAGCTTCCCTGTCGATTTGCATCGATAGCATAGGCTGCCTGATCAGGTGTTGCTGTTTTTTCTTTTTCGCGACGCTCGTTGACCGTTTCGATAAACGAGCGAACGCGGATACCTAAGGGTCCGCGAATGTCGCTTTCATCCACCTTAAGCACCAGTGGTGTTTTGTCGCTGATCTCTTTCATCAGACGGATGATCTCGTCGGAGAGATACGCATCGTGGCCGCAACCGAAGCTTACTATCTGCACATATTCCATGTTGGGGCTTTGTGCTGCCAGGGTTGCCGTTGAAAGCATGCGGGCGTGGAAGTTGTTCGCAATGTCGATCAGGCTGTTCTGGAGCGGTACTTGCGTGGCGCCTGGAACAGAATCGGCGGTGATGACGGGAATGCCGTGCTCGGTAAACAACGTTGGCAGTTCGTGGTTGACCAAGTCGTCGTTATGGTAGGGACGTCCTGCCAGCACCACAGCGTAGGTGCCTTCGTTGCGGGCATGGGCCAGCACTTCGGCGCCGCGCTGCTGAAGGGCAGCGCTGAACGACGTCTGCGCGTTGCGCGCCTGGTCAAGGGCGGCTAACGTTGCTTTCTCGGGAATTTGGAAGGTTTCCTTGAAGTACTTCACCAGCTGGCTGGTACAGTCCTCTTCTGTGAACCAATGGAACATCGGGTTATCGAAGGGGATATCCCAACGACGGTTGGGGTTGTCGGAATTCTGCACCACCAGGGCGTATCCCTTAACCACGGCGCACATTGACTGGCTGTCCTTCGAGGTGTTTTCAGAGGGTACCGTGGTAACGATTGGCATGAAAATGCGGTCGACGCCCTGTTTGTGCAGATCGCGAAGGTGGCCATGAACCAGTTTCGCGGGGAAGCATACGGTGTCGGACGTGACGGCAGAAAGGCCGTTTTCGTAGATGGCGCGTGTTGATTTATGAGAGAGCTTTACGGTAAAGCCTAGTGCTTGCAGCAGCGTTTTCCAGAAAGGCATGCTATCCCAGAAGAACAGTACGCGCGGAATGCCCAAGGTTATTCCTTGGGAAGGCATAACGGGAGTACAGGGCCAATCTTTGAATAGTAATTGCTCTCGTTCGTTGTACAGATTTGGCACGCTTTCCATGGTGCGGTTTGCTTCGCGTACTTGCTCACGTACTTTTGTGTCGGAAAGTTCGCCTACGATTTCGCCCTTAGTGCAGCGATTGCCGGTAATCCATGAAGTGCCATTGGAAAACGTGATTCGTGTGCGGTTGCAGCGGTTTGAGCAGAACGGGCAGATCAGATTCGTTTCTTGCGAATAGCTAAAAGATTCCAGGGCATCCCAGCCGATAAAGGTAGAGGTGCGGTTTGCTTGCTCGCTTTCGCGGGCGATAAGTGCTACGCCTATAGCTCCCATAAGGCCAGGATAGGGCGCTCGAGTTACCTCTTGGCCAACGTATTGTTCGAATGCGCGCAGTACTGCGTCGTTCAGGAACGTGCCACCTTGGACCACGATGTGGTCGCCGAGCTTTTCTAGGTTGGAAACACGAATTACCTTGGTGAATACGTTTTCGATGATAGAGCGGCACAGACCCGCCATGATATCGTTTGGGTTCTTGCCGTTCTTCTGTTCGGTTACGATGCTGCTGTTCATGAACACCGTGCAGCGGCTTCCCAGATCGGCGGGTGCGTTTGACTCGAAGGCGGCGTTGGCAATGCTTTTGGTGGGGATGCTCAACGTGGATGCGAAGCTTTCGAGGAACGATCCGCAGCCAGAAGAACATGCCTCGTTTACTACAACATTGGTGATAACGCCGTTGTCGATCCAGATCGCCTTCATGTCTTGACCGCCAATATCCAGGATGAATGAGGCGTTGGGGTCGAATTGCTGAACTGCGCGCGAATGGGCAACTGTTTCAACGGTGTGGCAATCGGCGCCAAGGGCGTTGGCGAACAGCATTTCGCCGTATCCGGTGGTACCACACCCTGCAACTTCAAGTTCGCATCCAGCATCTTGGTATCGTTTGTGCAAGGTGCGCAGTGCTTCCACGGCAACATCAATAGGTTCGCCTTCGTTGGAGGCATAAAACGAGTCGACGAGTTCACCTCCTTCGTTGAGCAGAGCGAACTTAGTGGTGGTGGACCCGCAGTCCACGCCAAGGTATACGCGGAGTGCTTTAGGAAGGTTTCCCTGTTCAAGTGCGGTTTTTGTTTGGGGCAGCTGATGGCGTTCGTTGAAGACGGCACGTTCTGCGTCGGTTTCGAAGAAAGGCTTGCCAGCATAGGCGCTTTGCGACGCGGCGCTGCCTGCCGCATCGTCTATGACCACGATGTGAGCCTCTTCCAGCGTCTTGATTGCTTGGGAAGGAACGAGGCGTGCCTGACGGTCGGCGAAGAGCTCTTCCAGGGCAAGCGCTGCGCCTACTGCAACGATGGTTTCGGGGTGATCGGGGATGATGATGTCTTTCCTGCCCAGCTCAAGGCGTTCGGCAAAAACGGCAATCAAACGCGGGTTGAAGGTGAGGGGTCCGCCTTCGAATACAACAGGAGCCTCGATTTCCAGGCCCTGAGCCAAGCCGCCGATGGTCTGCTTGGCGATAGCGTGAAACGAAGATAGGGCGATATCGGCCTTCGGCACTCCTTGGTTGAGCAGGGGTTGAATATCGGTTTTTGCGTATACACCACAGCGGCCGGAAACGTTGTGGACGGCTTTTCCCTGTTGAGCGAGGTCGTTGAACTGTTCGGTGGGCACCTTAAGAAGTGTGGCGATTTCATCGATGAAGGCGCCTGTGCCGCCTGCGCAGCTTCCGTTCATGCGCATATCGGCAACTGACAGGCAGTTTGCCTCATCGTCGAATTTGAAGAAGATCATCTTCGCATCTTGGCCGCCGAGTTCGATGGCGGTGCGCGCGGTAGGATAATTCGCGCCTACTGCAAGGGAATTGGCCACAACCTCCTGCACATAGGGCAGGTCCAGGGCTTCAGCTAAAGCCGCACCGCCTGAACCGCACAAGGCGGCGCGCATGGGAATGCCTCCGAACCGCTGGTCCAATTCGGCAAGCAAGCTCTTCAAGCAGTTTGCCTGCTGGGCATGATGGCGCACGTAGCGGCGCATGAGCATTTCATGGGACGCTGCATCCATAACGGCTATCTTCGCCGTCGTGGACCCAACATCTATACCTACAAGGAGTTGCGATGGTTGGTTGTTCTGCACGGGTGAAGCCACGATAGTAAAAACTTCTTTCTAACTAAAACAACCCTGTCGAGCAGGGCATAGTTAGTTTACCCAACAAAATGTTCAATAAAAACAGACATTTGAGCTAACTCCATTTATTTTTCGTTGTTGTGGATTTGGTTTCGATCGATTGCACAGTCGGGGGGTCTGTGGAAGATGTTGATCCGATGCATGCTAGCGCTCGGGCACCCGATGGTGGCTAAAGGTCGGCGGATTGCGCCTAGCTGATCGCACGCCAATGCTTGGGCGCTCGGTGGTGGTTGGGTCTGCAGATGGTGCTGGCTGCTAGGCTGGGTGGGACGGCTGAGGGCCTTAGGGGGCGCCTGCTGTGGAGGTTAAGCCGGGGGGGGGATCCTCCTCTCTTGCGCCTTGAATGTCCCGTTTCCTTGAAACGCGTTCAAGCTGCTGAAAAGCCGATATAATAGAGAACAGGGATCACCATCTACCTAGCTGAAATGGAGGGGTCATCATGGCTACTGAATTCGAAAAGGGTTTCCGCGATATTTTCTTGGCAGGCGTTGGTGCTATGGCCATCACTGGCGAAAAGGCGAAGGAAGTGCTCGATACCCTTATTGAAAAGGGCGGCGTTACGGTTGAACAGGGCAAGGATATCAACCGCGAGCTGCAGCATAAGGCAAACGAAACCGTTGCCAAGGTTCGCGAGGAAAGTATTGCCGCTGCGATGAAAACCATGAGCGCTGAAGAGCGCGCCGAGTTCGCTGCAACTGTTGCTAAGCTTGCCGCAGAGCCCGCTGCCGAGGAAGCCGAAGAAGCGCCTGCAGAGGAAAAGGCGGAATAACCCCGCATGCTCAGAACGTGGCAGGGTGCTCCTGCCACGTTCTTTTTATATAGGGGCGAAACCCCTGGTTTATTTGGTTTATTTGGTCGGTAGTACGTTCTGGGGCAAGTTTCAAAGGCGGCTGCCTTTGCGGTTGCTCGCTTCGTCCCTATAGCGCAAAACGCGTCCATCTATTTGTTCCGATGCTGGTTGGCCCATTAGGGGAATTTCATGAACGAAAACACCTTGCTCAAACGCTTTTTTGAAGACGGTATCGAATTCGATCCCGATAAGCAGTTTGGTTTAAGCCATAAGGTCCGCATACGTCGTATACGCGAAATCGTGCTGCTTATGCGTAAGCATCACGTTATGGACGGTCTTTCGCCTACGGAGCTGCGTGATATCCTTGTCGATTTGGGGCCAAGCTTCATCAAGATAGGCCAGATGCTCTCCCTTCGTTCGGAGATCTTGCCGCAGGCGTATTGCGATGCGCTTTCCGACTTGCAGATGGACTGCGACCCTATGCCATTCGACGAAACGGTAGCGGTGCTTCGGGGCATTTATGGCGATAAGTTCGACGCGATATTCAAGGAAATTGATCCGAAGCCATTGGGAAGCGCCTCTATGGCGCAGGTTCACCGCGCGGTTTTGACGAACGGTGACGAAGCAGCCGTTAAAGTGCAGCGTCCTGGCGTGCGCACTACCATGGCCCAGGACATCGATGTGATGCGCGCGGTTGCCAAGCAAGCTTCGCGTTTCATGAAAGATAATCAAATGCTCAATCTGCGCGATGTGGTGGAAGAGCTGTGGGTTACGTTCCTGGAGGAAACCGACTTCTTGAAAGAAGCGCGCAACTTGGAAGAGTTTGCGTTGCTCAACAAAGACGTGGTGTATATTTCCTGTCCGAAGCCCTATATGGAGTATTGCACTGAAGAAGTCTTGGTCATGGAATACGTTGATGGCATCTCCATCCGCGACACGAAGCGTCTGCTTGAAAATGGCTACGACCTGGAAGAAATCGGCGTAAAGGTTATGGACAATTACGCCACGCAGATTATGGAGCATGGCTTTTTCCATGCCGATCCTCATCCTGGAAATATCCTGGTTAAGGACGGCAAGGTAATCTACATCGACTTGGGCATTATGGGGCGCTTATCTGTTCGTGATCGCGGCGGTTTTAAGCGGATCGTCGAAGCGGTAGGGTCAAAGAACTCCGCTGAACTGAAAGACGCCCTCATCACGTTTTCCGTAGCGCACGATATGAATGCCATCGATCATCCGCGCTTCTTGGCGGAGCTCGATAACGTTTTGGAAAGCTACGGTTCAACTGACGTTGCCGATATTGATATTGGTGCTTTGCTGGGTGACATTATGGTGCTTACGCGCCAGTGCAAGGTTACCTTGCCCGCTTCGGTTACCGCTGTTTCGCGTGGCATCATTACCATGGAGGGCTCGCTGCAGGATTGTCTGGCAAATGCCAATATTGTCGACATCATCAATGGACATCTTCAACGCTCTAAAAACATCAAGACGGAGATCGAGAATCAAACAAGGGATTTGCTGATTTCGTTGAATTCGGCAACTAACAGCCTTATTAAAGCTGCCGAGTACTCAGGGGACACGCTTCACATGCTTTCGCGCGGTCAACTGAAAGTGAATATGGAAATGCTTAGTTCCCCCGAGCCGTTGTACAAGGTCGGGCGTATCATGAACCGCCTTGCCATGAGTTTGGTGATTGCCGGCTTGCTGGTAAGTGGCAGCCTTATTATTGCGGTAGATATGCCGCGTTTGTTTGGGATGCCCGTCCTTTCTCTTGTCGAACATGTTTCTGCGTTCGTCCTTTCGGTTTGGCTTGTGTGGGACATGTTCCGCAGAACAAGATAGAGCTGTTCGAAGCGCCTTTTCGCCGCATGGGTTATTGATTGATGCGGCAGGTCTGATTGCTAGAATTGGCTGATGGATGGCTCTGAGCGACCACGCTGCTGCCGTAGACGGCGTGCATTCGCCTTTGTGCTAGCAGATTGACATTTCCCTGTAATGATGTCGGTGGGGCAGCTCGGGTACAATGCTGTCAATGGTTATGCCTACGAAAGGGGCTTTTGATGAATCCTGACTCTCGTGTTGTTCGGGGAGTAAGTATCGCAGCTATCGTTTTGTCTGCTTTGGGTATTTTGGGTGGCTTGGTGATTGCCTTGTTTATGGGAATTGCTTCGACTTCCTTGAATGATCCCGCTGTGGTCAATGCTCTTATCTCGGAGCTGGAATCGTCAAGCACCTCCTCGGCGTTTGATGGCTCTTCGTCGTATTCGTCATACGATTATTCCGGCATGACCCAGGATGAAGCCATGGCTGTGGCTTCTGCAAGCATTTTCTTAATGGTGGGTTTGAGCTTGGGGTATGTGCTTTGCAAGGTTGTCTGCCTGGTTGCGGGCATCATTGCTTTGCGCAACTGCAACAACCCCGCTAAATTGGGCAGTGCCTTCGGCTGGTCTATCGCCGCTGCTATTGTGAGTTTTTTGGTCGGTGGCATGATCTCTATGGTGCTGTTCATCGTTTCGGCGGTGTTCGTCAGTCGCGTTCGTAGAGCCTATGCAGCTGCACCAATGGGGGCCTACGGTTACCAACAGCCCCAGCAGTACCAGCAGGGGTTGCAAGTTCCGCAGCAGCCTGTGAATCAGCAGGTGCCTTCGCAACCGCAGCAGCCGATGCAAGGTCAGGCTCCGGCCGCGCCTCAAGCTCCAGCAGCCCAGCAGCCAGCAGCTGCACCCCAGGCCCCATCGGCCCCGCAGGCTCCAGCTCAAAATGACCAGGGCGAAGATTCCAAGCAGCAATAATCTTGAGCAAAACAAAAGCGCCGGCATCAAGCCGGCGCTTTTGTTTTGCTTTCGTTTCGATTGCCTTCGGGGCTTATTGCTTCCAAACCTCTTCGGCGACGTTTTTGATGAGGGCGATCTTTTTCCACTGATCCTCAGGCTCAATGATGTTGCCCTCTTCGGTGGACGAGAAGCCACACTGGGGGCTGATGCAGAGGTTGCGCAGCGGAACGTACTTGGCTGCTTCTTCAATGCGATGTTTCAGATCGCTCGGGTCTTCCAAGGCACCGTCTTTGGAGGTAACCAGGCCGAGGACCACCTTCTGATCTGCAATATGGTGCAGTGGTCCGAAATCGCCCGCGCGTTCTGAGTCGTACTCTAGGAAGAAGCCGTCAACCTTCAAATTGGGGAACAGGATTGGCGCTACGGGGTCGTATCCGCCGGAAGAGAACCAAGTGGAACGGAAGTTGCCGCGGCAGATGTGAATGGTGACGGCCAGATCTTCGGGCTTGTCGCGTAAGGCCTCGTTAATCAGGTTAACGTAGTCGCGCTCCAGTTTGTCCAGGTCGAAGCCGCGTGCTTCATAAGCAGCGCGCTTGTTCGGGTCGCATAGCTCGCCCCAGGAAGTGTCGTCGAACTGCAGGTAGCGGCAGCCTGCATTGTAGAACGCCTGGACTGCTTTGCGGTACGCGGCGGCAATGTCTGCAAACAAGAGCTCTTCGTTGTTCTCGTAGCGAGCGATGGGCGTGTAATTCTCTTCGCGCACGCAGCAAATGAGGTGAAGCATGGTGGGGGAAGGAATGGTTTGCTTGACCAGCGTGCCACCTGCAACGCTGTTGGTGAAGGCAAAGTGCTTCAGGAAGGGGTGCTCACCGAAGTCAACCTTGTCGGTAATGACGACGGTCTTCGATTTCGGCTGATGGCCCTTGAAGTGAACCGACCAATGCTCCGCCCCTACCTCTTCGCAGCCAAGAAGCTCGGTAAGGAAGTCCAAATGCCACATGGAGCGGCGGAACTCGCCGTCGGTTACTGCGTGAAGGCCGGCGGCTTTTTGCTGAGCTACCAATTCCTTGATAGCTTCGTTTTCGACGGCTTCGAGCTCGTCGTGAGAAATGGCGCCTTCAGCGAATTGGGCGCGTGCGGTCTTGAGCTTTTCGGGGCGCAGGAAGCTGCCTACGATGTCGTAATGAAACGGTGCAGCGGTATCGGACATAGGGGTTTCTCCTTCAAGTTGGCTAGGCACAACTGCCGTATTTACATGGGGTTTCGGGGCGAATTTGATGGTGCCCTTTGCACTTCATCGATTATAGGGGTGCTGCACCCTGTGTGGTTATAGGCATTGTTTCTAGCGAGTTATAGGCGGTTGGGGACGTGGCATGGTTCGCGGTTCGGGCGCGAATTGGCTACTTGCCAGGTTTTGTCAAAAAACGAGCCCCTTCGATGAGAAGGGGCTCGGCCTTGGGGAAGGCATGTTGGTGCAATGGGGCTAGTCGAGTTTTGCGAAAGCCTGCTCGAGGTCCCAAATGATGTCATCAGCGTTTTCGGTGCCAATGGAAAGGCGGATAGTAGAAGGCGTGATGCCCTGATCGGCCAGTTCGGCTTCGGTGAGCTGGGAGTGCGTGGTAGAGGCAGGGTGGATTACGAGGCTCTTAACGTCTGCCACGTTTGCCAGCAAGGAAAAGATCTGAAGGTTGTCAATGAACTTCCAAGCTGCTTCCTTGCCTCCTTCGATTTCGAACGTGAAGATGGAAGCTCCTCCGTTGGGGAAGTACTTCTGGTACAGCTCGTGGTCGGGATGGTCGGGCAGGCTGGGATGGTTGACCTTGGCAACATGGGGGTTGTTCAGGAGGTATTCCACAACCTTTTTGGTGTTTTCCACATGGCGGTCTACGCGCAGGGAAAGCGTTTCAGTGCCCTGTAGAAGGATCCATGCATTGAAGGGGGAAATGCATGGTCCTTCGTCGCGCAGCAGGATGGCGCGAATGTAGGTTACGAAGGCGGCAGGACCTACGGCATCTGCGAAGGAAACACCGTGATAGCTGGGGTTGGGGGCGGCGATAGGGGCGTACTTGCCGCTTGCCTTCCAGTCGAAGTTGCCACCATCGACGATTACGCCACCGAGGGAAGATCCATGGCCGCCGATGAACTTCGTCGCGGAGTGGACAACGATGTTGGCGCCATGCTCGAGGGGGCGGAACAGGTAGGGAGTACCGAAGGTGTTGTCAACTACAACGGGCAAGCCGTGCTTCTTGGCGATTTCGGAAATTGCGTCGATGTTGGGGATGTCGGAGTTGGGGTTGCCTAGGGTTTCCAGGTAGATGGCCTTGGTGTTTTCCTTGATGGCACCTTCAACCTCTGCGAGATTGTGGGCATCGACGAAGGTGGTCTCAACGCCGAATTGGGAAATGGTGTGCTCCAGGAAATTGAAGGAGCCGCCGTAGATGGTCTTCTGCGCCACGATGTGGTCGCCTGCTTGGGCAAGTGCCTGAATGGTAAGGGTGATTGCCGCAGCGCCGGATGCTACCGCCAGGCCGGCAACGCCGCCTTCAAGAGCAGCGATGCGATCTTCGAAGACGCCCTGGGTGGAATTGGTAAGGCGACCGTAGATGTTGCCTGCGTCCGCCAGGCCGAAGCGGTCGGCGGCATGCTGGGAGTTGCGGAAAACATAGCTGGTGGTTTGGTAGATCGGCACGGCGCGGGAATCGGAGGCGGGATCTGCTTCTTCCTGGCCCACATGGAGAGCCAAGGTGTCGAACTGGAATTTATGATCGGGGTTGTTTACGAACTGGCTCATTGCGAGTTCCTTTCTGTATGGAGAAGCGTTTTTCGTTTGCGTGTTTGCTAGCAGAACGAAGTAAACAGCTTGAATTCCTGTGGGTCAATGGGAAAAGTAGGTTTTAGCCATCTGCATATCGGATAACAGGGATTAAGCGCATTCTATAGCGGCTTTGAACTGGGGTAATGAAGAGAGTCAAGAGGCTTTTCGGGTTGATTTGGTCAACTGAAAGCATGGGGAGAATGCAGTGAAAAGGCGTTTCGAAACACGGTTGAAACAAATCAGAGGGCTCTACGGATCAAGGCATTTGGCGTTTGGGGCCACAGATTGCTGGCGCCAAAAACTAGTGGCGGCTACTGCTACTACTGTCTATGCAACAAGTTGTCGGGGATGCTCTCCTGCATTTCGGTGATATTGTCCCAAAGGCGTTTAGGCATGAAGCTGCGGTGCAATTCGGGGTTGTAACGGTCTTTGATGGATACGGCATCGTAGAAGCGTTTCCAGGCATCTGCCATGAGTACTTCGTCTGTGGTTTCCTCGGGCAGTGTGAGCGAGTCGCTTTTTACTAGAGTCCATGCACCGTTGTGCGAAACCCCAGCGATGCCATGGGCTTCGTCAAAGATAATAAAGGGCTGTGTATTGAAGCGCGCGGAAAACCAATCCATGAGGATTGGGACCACATTCGCCTTGGGGTTGCAGGCGGCAAACCACACGCCGCCTTGCATTTCACGGAATCGCAGAAACTGCATCATGTAGTGGCGTTCGTTCATTACGAATCGGTGCAGTTTCACCATCGGTTCCACGCAAGGGTGGGCAATTTGCCCGAGTACATTACCCTTTTCCCTCATGGCGTAGCGCACGAAAGAACAAATTGCTGTACCTTTATCGGGCTCATCGGAAAGGAACGCCACCCCAATGGCTCTGAAAGTGCTGCGGCCGCAATCGCGGCACAGGCCGTCTTTTACTCGCTGGGCTATGGCGGGGCTAGTGGGAATGGTTATCGGTTGCTGTCCTAGGCACAGCTGTAGGTTTTCTTCTGTGACGATTTCGCTTGGGACGAGCTTTTGGCGATATGTTTCGAATATGGCGCATAGCAGGCCCTCTAGAGTGCCGTTATAGATGAATGCATAGGATCTGTCCGGTTTGGGATAGGGCATCACGTGCTCCATCCCGGAAGCGAGAAAATGGTACTTGTTTCTATTTTCCCACTTTGTGCATTGGGCAGATTCAAGCGCGTGGAGAACGTGGGTTGCGCTTCGGTTTTTGCTTGAGGCTGTAAATCGAATATGCTCATTTGGCCTGGTGCAATCTTAGCGCTGCGGCTGCCGTGTTTGCCGCCGTTTATGGGCGCGGCAAGCTTGGCGCGCAAAGCGTTGGGGTTGAATTCGGCGCCGCACCCCTGGTACTTTCCTGCGCAAGTTATGAAGTACCGGGCTCGCTTGAAGGCGATGCCGAGTTTGCGCAGCTCTGGTTCGCGTAAACAAGTACTGCGTCGTGCACGGATGATGTTTCGGGCACCGCGCGGGCCAATGCCAGGTACGCGCAGCAGCGTTTCAAGGTTGGTGGTATTCACTTCAACAGGGAAAATATCCAAGTTGTTCAGTGCCCAGTTGGCTTTCGGATCAAGCTCGGGGTCTAAAAATGGATGAGCTTCGTCAATCAGTTCAGTTGCATCAAATTTGTAGAAGCGCATAAGCCAGTCAGCCTGGTAGAGGCGATGCTCGCGGTTCAGCTGCACGCCGGCATTTGGCAGGCGCTTATCAGCGTTCACGGGCAAGTATGCGCTGAAGAACACGCGCTTCAACGAAAGTGTGCGGTACAGGGCGCTGGAAAGGGTGAGTATTTGGTAATCTGATTCGGGTGTGGCGCCAATTATCATTTGCGTTGATTGCCCAGCAGGGGCAAACGCGCGTGTTTTGCGTGCAATGGGCGCCTGCGAGTAATAGGTGGTATTGCGGCGAATAAGGGCGCGGGTGTCGCGGTCTTCGGCGATAGAGTTTTTTATCTGCCGCATGGGTGCAACAATATTCTGCTTCGATTTGTCGGGTGCCAACAGTGCCAAGCTTTGGTGCGAAGGCAGTTCCATATTCACGCTCATACGGTCGGCTAAATGCCCCAGTTGCTCCACCAATTCAGGAGAGGTGCCAGGCACGGCTTTGGCGTGGATGTAGCCACGGAACTTGTATTCGTTGCGCAGGATTGAAAGAGTGCAAATCATGAGTTCGGTGGTGTAATCGGGGCTTTTGATAACGCCTGAACTTAAGAACAAGCCCTCTATATAGTTACGACGGTAGAAGCCAATGGTAAGGTCGGCGAGTTCGCGGGGTTTGAAGACCGCGCGGCGCACTTCATTTTTGGCACGGTTTACACAGTAGGCACAGTTGTAGATGCACGCATTGGCCATAAGCACTTTTAGCAGCGTGATACAGCGCCCATCGGCTGTGAAACTATGGCAAATGCCGGCGTCTATCGTGTTACCCAGTTCGCCCTTTTTCGCGGAACGGTTAACGCCTGAAGAAGTACAGGCAACATCGTATTTAGCCGCATCGGCCAGTATTTCCAGCTTAGTTGCAATATCCATACGTACATCCGTTCGTTAATTCAGATCCTAAGAATATGCGAACACTTGTACGCTGTCAAATTGCTTGGCATGCTTTCTTGACGGCTGTTCTTTCTCTATGAATAAGATAAAGAACAGCCGAATACCGTTCGTATGGCTTGTTGGGGGATCTTTTCTGGCCTGAAAATGAAGAGTGGTGATAAATAGCTGTTAAGCGCGCTTGCCCGTTAAATTGCGCGAATAAAGGCTCGACTGTCCGTTATTCAAATAGCGCAAATCCCACCTGGAACTTCTTTAAGACTGTTGTTGATAGGGGAGGTTTAAGTATTTTCTGTGCGGGTATAAATATTAATGGCTCTAGGTCGGGCCATGCTATGGCGATTGAAGGCTATTCGATTCTTCGTCCTTCAAGTGGAGCAGGCGAAAACATCTATACACTGTTTGTTGCTGATGGATGGGATCAGGGTCGCTTTGTTAACTTCTACTACACTAGGTACACTGACACATATGGCGTTGCGTTTAGCAGATAGGACACTCAGTTTGCGGATTTGCTTGCCTGCTTTAACGTTGGCTGTTTTGCTGTCGTTCGCCTTTCTGACGGCTTGCAATTGGAAGGAAGCCGATGTTAGTTCCAGTGAGTGCGAGGAAGAAATGAGCGAAATGAAAGTAAACGATACCCCTCAAGACCATCTTCCCGTACTGAATTCAAAGGCTTTGTCCGAGCTGAAGGGAACCCCAGAAGGAATGAGCGGAGGCTTGATGTCTCATCAATGGGAGGTGAGTGGCCAGGTGGTTGCGTGTGACGAGGAAAGCGGCGCCGTTGCCGTATCCGTCGACAGCGACAACGATTACGCCCAGTATTTGAACAGCCCGATTCTGGTTTCCGCTGGGAACGAGGCAGGATTTGCCGTGGGGGATGGGGTCGTTATAACGTTCCTGCCTCCCGGCAGCGAAGAAACCGTTTTGCATCCAAGCAACCTGGTGAAAAGCCAATAAAAGAAAAAGGGGAATCGCAGGTAAACTGCGGTTCCCCTTTTTAGACGCCCATCCTGCGAACGGCCGCTATTCCTTTTCCGCGGATTCAGGTAGGAAGGCGCGGGCGTTGTAGGCAGAAATGCCCACGGTTGCGGAGTTGTGCAGCAGTGAAGATGCTTGCGGCGTGATGATGCCGCCGATGCCCAACGCCAACAGCAGCGTGTTGAACCCGATGGTGAAGCGATAGCCCTGGGCCATGCGCTTTTCCAGGATACAAGAAAGTTTGCGCAGCTCAACCAGCGAATGCAAATCATCGGAAACCAACGATATGTCGGCCGCTTCACGCGCAACGGCACTGCCGGAGCTCATGGCGATGCTCACATGCGCAGCTGCCAGGGCGGGCGAATCGTTCACGCCGTCGCCTACCATAACCACGCGGTGACCTTCGGCTTGCAGCTGCTCCACGATCTCGTGCTTGTGTTCGGGCAAAAGATCGGCCTTGAACTCGGAAATGCCGGTTTTCGTGGCAATGCGGCGGGCAGAACGCTCGTTGTCGCCGGTGAGCATTATCACGCGCTTGAACCCGGCCTGTTTGAGCTCTTCCACCACTTCGGCAACGTTTTCTTTCAGCGGGTCCTCGATGTACAGAACGCCCCACAAAACGTTGTCTACCGCCAGGAACAAAGGCGAAGTGCCACAGGCCTTCTCATGGATGGCCTCAAGCTCGGTAGGAGCAATGGGCACATGTTCGTCTTCCACCACGAAGTGCTCGGAACCGATCACGCAGCGCTTGCCGTTGATGCTGGAGGCAATGCCGTGGGCAACTACGTACTCCACTTCAGCGTGGCGCTCGCGGTGCTCCAGCCCGCGCTTCATGGCTTCGTTCACCACGGCGCGCGCAACGGGGTGGGGGAAGTGCTCCTCCAAGCAGGCAGCCAGGCGAAGCACCTCTTCAGCGGGCATTTCGTTGTAGCTGGTTACCTCGCGCACCGAAGGCGTTGCCTGGGTAAGCGTGCCCGTTTTGTCGAACACGATAACGTCGGCTTCGGCCATGTGCTTGAAGTAGCGCGAGCCCTTCACCGTGAAGCCGCGCTTGGCGCTTTCGCTTTGCGCCGCCATAACGGCGATGCTGCCGGAAAGGCGCAGCGCGCAGGAGTAATCCACCATAAGCGCGGCGGCCGTTTTGGTGAGGTTGCGCGTGGTAAGCGCCACGATGCCCGCCAGAAGGAAGTTCCACGGCACCAGCTTGTCGGCCATGGCTTCGATGTACTTTTGGTCGGACGATTTCAGCGCTTCGGACTGTTCCACCATCGAAACGATGGAGCGCAGCTTGCTTTCTTCGGGGTTGCCGGAAATGCGGATGAAGATTTCGCCTTCTTCCACGGTGGTGCCGGCGTATACCGTGTCGCCCGTTTTGCGCACGATGGCCAAAGGCTCGCCCGTAAGCGAGCTTTGGTTTACGCCTGCTTCGCCTGAAATGATCTCGCCGTCGGCGGGAATCTGGCAACCAAGGCGCACTACCACGGTGTCGCCGTGCTTCAGCTCGCCAATGGCAACCTCGCGTTCAACATCGCCTTCCACTACGGTGGCGGTGCTGGGGATGTCGAACAGCGATCGCACCAGGCTGCTTTCGCTGCGGCGCTGGGTGTAATCTTCCAGGATTTCGCCCACCTTCAGAAGGAAGATGGTGCTGCCGGCGGTTGCTGGCTTGCCCTGGATGAAGCCCATAGCAATTGCCGCGCCGTCCAAGACGGGCACGTCAAGACGACCATGGCGCAGGGAATCGAGCGCTGCTTTCCAGAATGGGATAGCAGAAATGATGGTCCATGCAGTGCGTAGCGGTACCGGAAGGAACCAGCGGCGCATAGCGCGGAACACGATCATATTGGCAATCTGCGTGAACAGATGACGCGGACGCGGTGCCAGCATAAGCGAGTTTTCGGGCTCCCAGGCTTTAACCTCTTTGTACGTAAGAGCTTTGAGCTTGCTTACGATGGTGGTGCGTGCCAAGGCAAGCTCGGCTTTGCCGACTCCCTCGAATGCCACGGAAAGCGAGCCTGCCTTTGGGTAGGCAACGCACTTGGTTACGCAGGGGAGTGCCAAAAACGTTTCCTCGAGCGCGATCGCATCATGCTCAGGGATTTTCCCCTGAAGATCGAATCGGATCCTTCCGGGGATCTCGTGTTTGATCGCGAAACGCATGATTGCTACTTGCCTTCTGCTTCCTGAGCTTCGGCGAGTTCCTTGGCGGCCTCTTCTTCAGCTTCTTCCGCACCCTTGTCGTAGCCAGCTTCAGCGAGGATGTCGTCGAGCTCTGCCTTTGCCTCGTCGACGATGGATTCAGCTTCTTCCTTGACCTTCAAACCCTGGGCGACAGTTGCTACGGCTGCCTTGCGCACCGGTTCGCTTTTCAGCGCCTTGACGCCGAGGGTTCCCAGCAGAAAGCCTGCTCCTACGAGAATTCCATGGTTCATTGTGTCCTCCTTAGAACTGCTTTTGCATGGTGAAAGTTCACCACCTTTAACATTCGAAGTTTACCACCTCAAACATTGGCTGGTTGAAAAAGTTTGCTAGTGTTAACAGAGATGAAGGTTGGCGGTTCTAGGCAGGTACGACTGCTTTCATGAGAAGGCAGCTCCAGCGCGAAGTGCTTCAGGTAGGCTGTGGGTGCTAAATCAGCGAGTAATGGAAAACGCCTTGCGCGTCTTCTTCTCGATTTATCTGGCCTTTATCGGCAAGGTACTCCAAATACGAAAACGTCATGGCAATGCGCCGTACGCGCATGCCGAACTCCAGCTCGTCGAACGCTCCATGGGAACGCTGTGCGGAGGCAGCGACTTCTTTCGCTGTTGCGGTTTCTAGCTGATTTATGATTTCCATTCGCTTTGCCAGTGGCTTTTTGAATTTGCCAATCATGTATTCGTAGAACGCATCGATATGATCTGCCCCGTAGAGCGGTTCATGGTGGGACATGAATACCGTTTCGAAGTCCATTGCTTTGAGACGGGGAAATGTGTTCAGAAAATGGTCGAGCAGATGGTCGTTGCGTCCGAATTGAACAAGGGAGGGCGCGGCGTCCACCACGTGGTCACCGCTGAACAATATCTTTTTTCGTGCATCGCCAAAGCACAGGTGCTCAGGTGCGTGGCCAGGTGTTTCGATTGTGGAAATGGACCAATCGCCAACCGAAATGGTATCGCCATCGTGAAGGATGGTTGCGTGGGGCGCGGAAGGTTGTTGCACCTGCATGATGTACAGCAGTGTGTCGCGAAATTCCTCCCAGCAAGTATCCAGCGCGTCAGGCCACCCGATCACGCGTGCGTAATCGCGGCAAAATTCTTCGTTTACTTGCGGCAAGGTGCCATGGTATACCGCGCGTCCCCCTTGACTCAAAAAATAGGGGAGGTTGCCAACGTGGTCGGCGTGAAAATGGGTTATAGCAACATCGGTATTGCTCCAGGGCACTTCAGCTTTTTGTAGCATGGCATCAAGGTACTCTGTTCCAGTGAGTTGGGGGTGGCCGAGGTCAATGAACAAGCCCTGTTTGCCACGTTCAAAAAGCAGATACCGATCAATGCGATCGGCGAAGTAGAAATTCTTAACGTCGAAAACTGCATGCAAAAGCCCGGGCACTGGTTCTTCCAGCGAAACCATTTCGTACGTTACATCACCGAGCATATCGTCAAAACCGCTTTTGTCTGCGGTTGAGCTGCTAAAGGTATCGGCTTTCGTGGTTGGCTGAATCGTGGGGATGGGTTGTGCTGGGCGCTGAGGCATGGGGATTCCTTTCATCATTCCCATGATACGGGTCATATGCTCTGTTTTGTGCGCAGATTGCTGCTATTCGCCCATGATCAGCCGATTTTCGGTTGTAGCTTTGGCTTGCTGTCTCAGTTTGTCCGCGGATTAGCTCTCTGCCCCGCTGCCGCAACAATTTTTCGCGCGAGTTTGCAAGAAAATTGCGATTGCGGACGATTGGGGTTCGTAAGTTTGGGGTTTTCGGGCAAATCCCCTCGTTTGAGGGCTAAAATCGCCGTTTTGCATCAAGTGCAGTTTGTCAGGGGATCCCCAATCGCAATTTTCTTGCAAATCGAACTGAAATTATGTTTTTGGCTTTTGTCTTATGGGCGCTTCTGCGGGGAGCGCCCCTGCAATTCAGGTGTGGCACCCTATTCGCATGCGAGCGTACTGAATTTGCGCGTGAGTGGAGGGGCGTTTCCCGCCACTGGGGGAATTAGCTCGCTTGCCGATGAAGCGTGTGGCGGACGAGCGTGGATTGGCATGCTGGCTACCATTGAATGCAGTGGACATCTGCCAGAACTCGCTTAGCCCTTCTTCGACGGGTTCGGCCCCTGCCTGATGCTGGTGCATTGGGCAGGGTCTGTCCGCAAAACGCACACGAATCCGGAAGGAGACCTATGAAGATCGCTGTCCTGGAACCGCTGGGAATATCCGACGATAGCCTGCGTGGCCTGCTTGCCAAGGCAACTGACGGCCATGAAGTTGAGATGGTAACGTATCCCGACCGTAAAGAGGACGAGGCTTCGCTGATCGAGCGCAGCGCCGATGCCGATATCGTGGTGGTGTCGAACATCAAATATCCCGCTTCCGTGATGGAGAAAAATCCCAACCTTAAATATGTGTGCGTCGCATTCACCGGCTACGACCATGTAGATATGGCGTATTGCCGCGAGCACGGCATCCAGGTTTCCAACTGCGCTGGTTATTCTACGGTTGCTGTTGCTGATTTGGTGTTCGGTTTGACTTTAGACGTTCTGCGCAACATTTCTACCCTGAACGCTATTGTTCGTCAGGGTGGCACGAAGGACGGGCTGGTGGGGCCTGAGCTGGAAGGGAAGCGTTTTGGCGTTGTTGGCGCTGGCGCTATCGGTTCGCGCGTGATGCGCATCGCCCAGGCGTTTGGCTGCGAAGTGGTGTGCTACTCCCGTACCAAGAAGGACATCCCGGGTGTTGAGTTCATCGAGCTTGATGAACTGCTGAAGACGTCTGATGTGGTAAGCCTGCATATCCCGCAGACTCCTGAAACCACGGGTCTTATCGATGCGGAGAAGATTGCGCTTATGAGGCCTACGGCGGTACTTATTAATTGTGCTCGTGGCCCTGTTGTCGATTCCGAGGCGCTTGCGGCTGCTCTCAATGAGGGTCGTATTGCTGGTGCTGGCATCGATGTTTTGGAGATGGAGCCTCCGTTCCCTGCTGATCACCCGCTTCTGAACAGCAAGAACACTGTGGTAACTCCTCATGTTGCCTTTGCTTCACATCAGGCAATGGAAAAGCGTGCCGTTATCGTGGCAGACAATGTTGCGTCCTATCTGGAAGGCAATACGGCAAACCTGGTTTCATAACAAGTGGGAAAATAGGGACAGGTACCAGATTCTCACTTAGACATAGTTCACAAAGGCAGGGCCTCGCTTGTGCGATTGTTCGCAAGCGAGGTCCTGCTTGTTAGGCGCGAATTTGGCGCCTACCCCTATTTCCCCACTTGCCCCAATCCTTCTGTTATTGGCTCAGCCTAATACCGGCTATGGGGAATAGTGGGGTACCGAACGGGATTATCGACGCTCATAATTGCAGTCATGCACAAGCTTTACTTCGCATACGGATCAAACATGGACTTCGATCAGATGAAGTTCCGCTGCCCTGGGGCTGAATACCTGGGCGTAGCAACGCTGCCCAATTACGAGTTGAAAATGGATGCAGCGGGCTTCGCAACGGTAATCCCTGCGCCAGGCAAGCATGTGCAGGGTGCGCTTTGGGACTTGAGCAACGCCAACGAAAACAAGATGGACGGCTTCGAGGGCGTTTCTTCCCATTGCTACGAGAAAAGCTATGTGGAAGTTCAGTACGCTGGTAACCATACTGAAAGCACCATCATCTCGGGTGCGTTCGGCTTCGGCGAATTCGAACCCGCTGCTCAGGATGCCTACACGTTGGAAGCTCTCATTTATCTTTCTTTACGTGGACCCTTCTACGATTGGTCGTTCCGCGAAGATTACGTAACCAAGGTGCGAAACGGTGCCGCCGGTATTGGCGTCGACGCCCACACCCTTAACCAGTTGCAGAACATACAGATCATTCCCAACGCGCATGTTGCTTAAGCTGTAACGCCGCTCAATGAGCGGCGTTTTTTGCGTGCATGCGACCAAGCCCTTTGCCCTTGCGAACCCGCCGCTTCACTAACTCACAACATTTCGCTGCTATTCTTTGAATAAAGGTATTCAGGCGCTCTTCGGGGCGCCTTGTTGTTCGGAAGGGAAGCGTATGACGGTTTTGGGTAGCGTGAAGCGCCACTATGAAAAGGTTATCTGCGTTTGCTGCTTCTTGATTCTGTTTACCAATATCGGGTTGCCCTCAACTTCGTTTTCCGTATATCAGCCCTACCTTGTTGCTATCCCGGGGGTTGGGCATGCGGGTGGTTCGGTAATCCTGTCTGTGCGCACGTTTGTTTCCCTTGTTGCCATGTTTTTTGTGGCGCGCTATTACGGCTGGCTCAATTGCCGCATTGGTGCTTTTGTTGCCTCGATTTGCGTGGCTATCGGTTTCGGTCTGTATGCGCTTAACACCGAAAGTTATGCCGGTCTATGCGTTGCCTCGGTGTTTACGGGGCTGGGATATGGCTTGGGCGGCATGATCTGCTCAACCATGCTTATCGGTCGTTGGTTTGAGACGAATGTTGCAACGGTTGCGGGTATTGCTGCCGTGGGTTCGGGCGTTGCCGCCGTGGTTTTGCCGCCTATTGTGGTTGCGGTGGTGAATGCTACTTCGCTTTCTGCTGCATTTGCCCTGGAGGCCGCCTTGGCGTTGTTACTGGGACTTTTGGTATTCGCATTGCTGCGCAATTTCCCGGAGGATATGGGTTTGAAACCCTATGTTTCAAAAAAAGCCGAAAAGGGCACGGGCAAGCCGAAGCGCGCTCGCGTGAACAGGGATGTGCCCCATTCGTTTTTGCCGGTACTGATGGTTGCCATGGTGTTTGTGGGCTGTGCAAGTGTGGGTGGCAATGGTTATCTAGGCGTCCTGTTCACTTCCGAAGGGTTCTCGACCGAAGCTGCAGCTGCCCTCATCGCCGTGAGTGGCGCTTGCTTGATGGTGTCAAAGCTCTTCAACGGGGTTGTCTTCGATGCCGTTGGTACGCGAAATGGTTCGGTGTTGTTCTTCTTGCTCTTTATCGGAGGAACAGGTCTTCTGTGCTTGAGCGATATGGGGTCGAGCTGGTTGGCAACAGCGGCTGCAGTCATGTTTGGCCTGGGACTTTCCTTGGGCACGGTGGGCATTTCGGTATGGTCTATCGAGCTTGCGCCAAAGGGCAGGGAAGTGCAGACCATTCGCAACTTCCAAATTTGCTATGCCCTGGGTGGCTTTATTTTCATGCTGCTGCCAGGCTTCCTCGCCGAGGCGTTTGGCACCTATCTGGTTTCCTATGCGGCGTTGTTCTTTATGCTCATTGCTGCCGCGGCAGTGATTGTGGGGTTGTACACCATCTGCGATCTAAAAGCCGCTCGCAATGGTAAGGATCGTTAGGCCGGAGTTCGGCTCACCTGCTAAATCCCTTCCGCTCCCTTCCTTGTCCATGGAAGGATGCGGGACTTGCCTCAAACGTAACAATGATTAACTCCGCTTTACATTTATGTAAGATTTCGCTTGCTAAGCTTGCATCCGCAATAAGGGAAACCATGCGGATTTGCGGGCGGCAGAAACTCGGATGAAGCTCGTCGGAAACTCTGGTAATTCCCTTTGCGCGCGATTGTGAATGAAAAGGGAGGAACAGAGAAAGACATGGATATCGCAACACTGGTTGTCGTTGTGCTGGTTATCGCGGTGGCGTTAACGTTCGACTTCACGAATGGCTTTCACGATACGGCAAACGCTATGGCAACCTCAATTGCAACGGGTGCGTTGAAGCCGAAGACGGCGGTTATCGCGGCCGGTACGTTGAACCTGATTGGTGCTTTTTTGTCCACCGAGGTGGCAAAAACCATTTCGGGCGGCATCATCAATGAGCAACAAGTTACCATCGGCGCCGAATTCATATTTGCTGGATTGGTAGGCGCTATTCTGTGGAACCTGATGACGTGGCTGGTTGGCCTTCCTTCAAGCTCTTCCCATGCGCTGTTCGGCGGCTTGGTGGGCGCGGTAATCGTGGGCGCAGGCGTTGAGGGTGTTAACTTTGGCGCTGTTGTTGCCAAGGTTCTTGTCCCTGCTCTTATTTCTCCTATCGTTGCCGGCTTGGCAGCATTCGTGGCGGTGAAATTAATATATTTCATTGTTCGCAAGCTGGACGAAAAGTATGTTGAGACGGGCTTCCGCTATGGTCAGACCATTACAGCATGCCTGGTAGCGCTTTCCCATGGCACCAACGATGCTCAGAAGACTATGGGCATCATCACCCTTACGCTTATCGCTGTCGGCTTACAGCCTTCTGGTTCTGGCCCTCAGCTGTGGGTTGTCGCTGTGTGCGGTCTTGCAATTGCCTTGGGCACCTATATGGGCGGCTGGCGAGTAATCCGTACGCTGGGCAAGGGTCTTACTGAAATTGCAACGCCTCAGGGTTTTGCCGCAGAGGCTAGCTCGGCAACCACCATCTTGGTTTCTTCCCATTTGGGCTTCGCTCTTTCCACCACGCAGGTTTGCTCCGGTTCTATCATCGGCTCCGGCCTGGGCAAGAAGGGCGGCGCGATTGACTGGAAGGTTGCCGCTCGCATGCTTATCGCCTGGTTGGTAACGTTCCCTGCTGCGGGTGTAATTGGCGCTGCCGCCTGCGCTGTTGCCAAGATCAACGTTTGGGGCACGCTTGCTGTTGCCGCAATCGCCGTTGTTGCAGCGCTCATTATCTTCAGGCTTTCGCGCCGCAACCCCGTTAATGCGATGAACGTAAATGAAGGCTCCGAAGTCAAGGTAAACGCCAAGGTTGCAACTGCCGCGGCTGCAGCGTAGAAAGGGAATCACATGCAAGAACTTATGAATTTTGCAACGGTTCTGATCGTTGCGGTGGGCATTGCTGGTTGCATTGGCGTGATGTACGCATCGGGCCTGCGCCTGTGGGCAAAAAGCGGTGCTCCTGAGGGTGGAGATGGCTCCCCTAACTATCTGTTTCGATTCGCTTCGGTGGCATGTTTTGCGGCATGCGTGGTCGTAGTGCTGTTTGCACTGTGGCTGATGATTCCGATGTTCCATTAATAACGAGGGGATAAGAACTTGGAAACTTTGGAAAGTATTCTGGTAGGTATCGACGGTAGCGAGCGCGGCAAGAAAGCACTGAAATGGGCTGCTCGTCTAGCCAACCGCGAAGGTGCTCATCTGACGCTGCTTGCGGTAATCGATCCTGCATCAAATGAGCTCGTCGGCTCCGACCATCGCGTTTTGCGCGAAGCTGTGGAAAATGTGTTGGGCGAGGCTCAGGAATTTGTTCGCGGCGATTATCCCGAGCTGGCCATGGACGCTTCGTATGTGAGCGGCGATATCGTAGAGGCTCTAGTCGGTGCGGCTGAAAGCCACGATATGATCGTAATGGGCTCTCACCATGGCGCTTCGGTTGCGGAACGTGTATGGGGCGCAAAGGGCCTGCGCGTTTCGGTTTCGGCAAGCGTTCCCACGGTGGTTGTTCCCGCCGACTGGGATCCTTACAACGAGGCCAAGGGCATTGTGGTGGGCGTTGGCCCGCAGGATGAGGTTAGCGATAAGGCTGTTGAGCTGGGTGTTCATTTGGCTAAGGTTCTTGAAGAGCCGCTCGAGCTTATTTCTTCCTGGGGCATCCCCACCTTGCTTTCGCGCTCTGCTGAATTCATGGGTGGTGGCTTGGCGCCGGTTGGCGAATCGTTCCAGCGCAACCTCGACGCACGTGTTGTGGCTATTCGTGCAGCAGAGCCTGCTCTTGAGGTTGAAGGTCATTCAATTGAGGCTCCTTCCCCTACGCAGGCTTTGATGCAGCGCAGCAAGGATTGCCGTGTTCTGCTGCTGGGCACGCATGCTCGTTCCGCGGTAAGTAGGGCGCTGTTTGGCTCTACCACCTGTGGCGTGCTGGCTCACTTGCAGGTACCTACTGCAGTTGTGCCGATGGAATAACCTGTTTAATTGCAGAAAGCGCGTTGAGGCTAATGCTTCAACGCGCTTTTTTGTTTTTGGTCGGGATGGCTTCTGGGCGGGGGCGATGCCCGGCTGCTGGGGCGTCTGGGCGACTGGAGCGTCTGGGTGCTGGAAACTGGATGACTGAGGCGTGCCCAGCTGCCGAAGCGATGTCTGGTCAGGCGCGGCGTCCGACCAGACGCAAAGCCCGGTGAGCAGGGTGCGGCATCCGGCCCAGCGGGCAGGGCGTGACGCCTGGCTCGCTCATGTGATGCTGGCGCTACTCTTTCCTTCTCATCTCGAAGGAATCGGCGGGGTAGAAGCGACGGCAGTTTTCGCACGTGGTAAGCACCACGCGCCCCTCATTCACCAGATACACCAGATGGGCAAAGGTTTCTCCCAGCGAATAGAATTTCTGGTCGATGGTCCATTCGTCCCAGTTGGGGTGCTTCCACGAGGCATTGCGTGCGACATCAATCAGGCTGGCGTGACCGCTGGCAACAAGTTGGTACAGTTCTTCCAGTCGGTTAGCGTGGAAGCTTTTCAGAAAATCGACGCGCTCGGCTACTCCCGTGAAGGGACGGCCGTGACCGGGCAGAATAAGATCAACGTCCAAATCGCGTACCTTGTCCAGGCTTGTCAGGAATTCCCTTAGCGCATCGTACGAGCAAACCCAACTCATGATGGTGGGCGTGATGCGTTCCAGTACGTGGTCGCCCGCAATGAGAATTTTCGCCGTAGGTTCGTATAGGCAGATATGCCAGTCGTCGTGGCCTGGCGTGGTTATGACGCGAAAGCGGTAACTGCCGTTGTGGTACACGTCGCCATCGGCCAGGTAAAACAGATCAGGCTGGTTTTTTAGCGGAAGAAGCTCGGCAGAAACGCGGTAGGTAGAAGCGTCGCGTGCCTGCATGCTGCGTTCATCGTACGTGTTGGGGTGTGTAAGATAGCCGATGAGCGGGTTGAATACCGTTGCTTGCATGTTCATGAGGTTTTGCACTTCTTGAATAGAGTGCATGTTGGCGTATATGCGCATCCAGCGTCGCCATATGCGGTCGAGGTTGCTGGTGTGGTCGGGATGGGAATGGGTAAGGACGATCTCCACTGATTCCCAGGTGCGGCCCAATTTGTGCAAGGCATCGTCAAGTGCTTTTTCGCAGTCGGGGTGGTCGAAACCTACGTCGACAATGGTGGTTTTATCATCACTCAGGATGAAGTATGAGTTCAGGTAATTCAGCGGGTTGTCGGGAAGGGGCACAGGCACGCGCCAAATGCGCGGAAACACCTCTTCAATTTCGCCGTTGTTATATTGGTCTGCGTAGTTCGCCGTCATGATGATTCCTAACAGAACGTGTTCATTGTTCTTGGAACCAGCGTAGCGCAAAAGTCGTCGAGTGGTACGGTAGGATGGGTGGCGTTGATGAATCGTGGGCGAGCGCTATGCCTGACCTGCGAGTGTGCGGGGAGGTGCGGTAAGTGGCAGCCTATAGCGAAAAGGCGGAGAAGGCAACGGACCTCCAACTTTCCGATGCCCATTTCCATCTGGGGTTCGTTTTGGATCCGGTCGATTTTGCTGCGGATGCCCAGTGTGCCGGGTCGCTCGTCTTTGCCGCGTCGGTTACCCCTGGTGAGTATCGAGATACCAAAAGGGCGCTTAGACGCACGTTTAACTTCACTCAGACGAACCTCGGCCCGGCCAACCAGGACGCCAAAGAGGCGCTTCGCTGCGCGCTTAATTCTAGCCAAGCGAAAGCTGAGGCAACCATCGGGGCCGCTAAGGGAGCGCTCCGTCGTGCGGCAGCTCCTTCGCAGCAAGCTCCCTTTATCAAGCTTGCGGTGGGATTGCATCCCTGGTGGGTTTCCGCGGACGAAGGCTGTCTTGCAGAAGAATTGCGTGCATTCGATGGCGCTTTGCCCGAAACGCGCTACGTGGGTGAAGTTGGCTTGGACTTCTCGAAGCGCAGAATAGCAACGCGCGATGCCCAGCTCTGTGCATTCCGCCATATCGCAAATGCATGCGCAAAGGACGGCGGCAAGGTTCTTTCCATCCATTGCGTTAAAGCATATGACGATGTTTTGAGCATTTTGGATAACTCTGGTTGTTTCGTGTCGTGCGTCTGCATCTTCCATTGGTTTAGTGGCTCGTTCCCGCAGCTTGCGCAGGCGGTGGATGCGGGTTGCTTTTTCTCGGTCAGCGTGCGCATGCTCGAAACGAAAAGAGGGCGTGAATACGCAAAGGCGATTCCCTTGCGAAAACTTCTTTTGGAGACCGATGCCCCTGCCGCGATTGATCCTGAACGAGAACATCCTTCGGTACTTTATTCATCCGAGCAGATGAGGCTCCAGCTTGTTGAGACTCTAAAGCGACTCGCTCGAATAAGGGGCATTGGCGAATCGGAGCTTGCTGCCATAGTTCAGCAAAATGCGTTCGAGGTTTTTTGCTAGATCGTCTTCTTGCGGCGCTATCATGGGCGCTATGGAAAATGCTCTTTTAACAGTTGCCTCGCTTACCGCCATCATCGCGCTCGGTTTTGTCGTTGCGCGAACAATGGAGTTGCCCAGAGGTTTTACCGACACGCTTTCGAAAATCGTTTTTCGCATCACTTTGCCATGCGCGATTTTCCACGCTTTTGCCTCGAATGGCTTTGATGCCTCGTTGCTGCTTCTTGCCTTGGTGGGGTTGGGTTGCACGTTCATTCCGTGGTTAATCGGCACCTTACTTACTGCGCGCGAAGACCGAGATCATCGGATTCTGATGATGATGAATATATCGGGTTTCAATATTGGCTGCTTTGTGCTTCCCTTTGCCCAAGCGCTCTTTCCGCCGGCTGCGGCACTTGCTGTGTGCCTGTTCGATGCCGGTAATGCTTTGATGATGAGCGGGGGAACGTATGCGTTCTCAAGTGCGATCCTCGACAAGGGAGGATCCCATTACGAACGTGCCGTGTTGGCTGCGAAGCGCCTGTTTTCGTCTGTGCCATTCGACTTGTATTGCGTGCTCATTATCATTTCGCTGATGGGCGTTACCATTCCTGAGCAGGTGGTTTCGTTTATCGAGCCAATTTCAAACGCCAATTCATTCTTGGCTATGTTCATGCTGGGTTTAATGGTTCAGTTTTCGTTGGGTAAAGGAAAAGTGTTCCAGCTGGTGCGCTTGCTGGGCTTGCGTTTCCTGTTCTCTGCTGTGATGAGCATCGGCGCAATGACACTGCTTCCCTTCGATCCCGTTACCCGTATGGTAATTGCTGCCTTGTTGTGGTCTCCCATGGGCGCACTCGGGCCGGTATACACCCTTTGGGCAAAAGGCGATGTGGGCCTGGCTGGTTTTGCCAATGTGATCACGGTTGCGGTGGGCATTGTGGCCATGACGGCTGCCGCGATGATGATCGCGTAGTTTTTTGTTAGGTGCCGCAGACGGTTTTAGCCCTGCCTCCAAAGGGGTATATGCTCTTCCACTGAACAATTTTTCGCCCGGCGGGGGCATATCATCAGGACTAGTTCAAAATGACATGCTTAAACGACTCTTCGATTGGCAGTCCGGTAGTGTACACGCCGTAGCTGTGGCTGCCATCCTTGGGAAGCGAAAGACTACCAGGGTTGAACAGCCAAACTGTAGGATCTTCCGAGCAGGGTTCGTTCGCTTTGACATGGGTGTGTCCGTACAAAAGTGCGGTATTGACTGGCATCTGGGGAAGGTTGCCTATCGCTCCGTCTCTGTCGGGGCCGAATACGTGCCCGTGAGTGAGGAACAGCGTTCGGGGAGTTTGCATTTCGTACCCTGCATCTTCGTCGATGTATTCAGGATCAAGGATGGTGGAATAGTCCGCCATGCAGGGGAAGTCGAGCACCATCTGGTCAACTTCGGCGTCGCAGTTGCCGCGTACGGCAAGTATGCGATCGGCTAGGGGGTTGAGCAGGGCAATTACTTCCTTGGGGTCGTAACCGTCGGGCAGGGCGTTGCGCGGCCCATGGTACAAGATGTCGCCCAGCAAGATGATCTTGTCGGGTTTTTCTGCGTGAATAGCATCAATGAATTTGCGGCACCACGTTGCAGAGCCGTGAATGTCAGAAGCAATCAGAAACTTCAAGGCAGCCTCTTTCCGTATACGATGGTCGGTCTAATTGTATCGCTCGCTGCTATTTTGCAGGCCAATGCAAAAAATGGAATATGGCGAATTTGCCTCTAATGCAGCTGTTGGGGCGGAAGTTTCTCGGACCTCTATTGCAGCTGTTCAGAAGCGGGTTGCCTAGGCTCCCATCGTGGCCGTTTAGCCAGGAATCATCCAGGTGCCCATTGTTAAAGCGAAGTTTCATCTACAGAAAAATTGTTGACAGGAAGGATATTTCGGGAAAGAATAGCCACAGTTTCGTAAGCGAACATGATTCGCTGAGGAAATCACCAAACCGTTGAAGCGGAAGTCAAAGCGAGTAGGCGCGCACAGAGAGTCCGGGATGCTGGGATCCGGATCGAAAAGCCGTTCGCCAAATGGACCGCTGAGGGCGCATGCGAATGCAATTTGCTAGTAGGGTGCGACGTGAGGGCATACGTTAGTTGCCGGGGATATGTTGGTATCCTGCTAAGCGCACGATTCGTTTCGTGAACCAAGGTGGCACCGCGAGCTTTGTATTTTCTAAAGCCCGTCCTTGATCGTAGAAGTATCAGGGATGGGCTTTTTTTATTGCCCTTCCCGCGTAAGGAAAGGGCAGTTCGATGGACACTACGCCGTTGCAGCCGGGCTTGGAAGAAGTTCGTGCTTTGGCCGCGCAGCCCAGTATTCGCCGCGTTCCTGTGAAACGCGAGCTTTTTGCCGACCGCATTACCACTATCGAAGCAATGCGTGCGCTGCGTGCTGCCAGCAATCATTGCTTCTTGCTGGAAAGCGCCGAGGCCGATCAGCGTTGGGGTCGCTACTCTTTTTTGGGCTTCAACCCCACGCTCGAGATTACCTGCCTGAATGGGCAGCTCAGTATTCGCCGCAATGTTGAAGGTGGCGAACCGTCGCGTGAAACGCGCCAGGTTGAGCACCCCGGCGAGGCTATCCGTCAGATTATCACAGAGAACAAGAGCGCCAAGGTTGAGGGATTCCCGACATTTACCGGTGGTCTGGTGGGCTACTTCTCGTATGACTACCTCAAGTACGCCGAACCCACATTGCGTCGTTCCGGTTTAGACCGTGAGGATTTCCTCGATGTTGACCTGATGCTGTTCGATCAGGTTATCTGCTTCGACAATTACCGCCAAAAGATCATCCTCATCGCGGGTGTTCGCACCGACGATGTTGAGGGTTCCTACGCTCAGGCGCAAGCAAAACTCGACGAGATCGAGGGCTTGTTGACAGGGCCAGCTCGCTACGAATTTGCTCCCTTGCGGTTGAAGGAACCGCTTACGCCGCAGTTTTCGACCGAAGAGTTCTGCGAGAAGGTGAAAACCGCCAAGCGTCATATTTTCGAGGGCGACATATTCCAGGTGGTGCCCTCCAATCCTCGAACCGCAAAAGCGGAAGGAAGCCTGTTCGACACCTATCGCGTATTGCGCGGCCAGAATCCTTCCCCGTACATGTTCTACTTCACCAGCGAAGATGTGGAAATTGCAGGCGCATCCCCTGAAACGTTGGCGCGCTTGCAGGATGGCAGGCTATTCACCTACCCCTTGGCGGGCACCCGCCCACGCGGCGCAACCCCAGAAGAGGACCAGGCTTTGGAGGCAGAGCTTCTTGCCGATGAAAAGGAACGAGCTGAGCACGATATGCTCGTTGACCTGGGACGCAACGACTTGGGACGCGTATCGCAACTGGGTAGCGTAGCGGTGGAGGAATATCGAAACGTACTGCGCTTTTCGCGAATCATGCACATCGGATCAACCGTTACCGGTCAGCTTGCTGAAGGGAAAGACGCGGTGGACGTGATGGATTCCATTCTCCCGGCAGGCACCCTTTCCGGGGCACCCAAGCTGCGCGCCTGTCAGATCATCCAGGATTTGGAGGGTGCTAAGCGTGGCATCTACGGCGGCGCCATCGGCTACTTGGATTTCACAGGCAATCTTGATACCTGCATCGGGATCCGCCTTGTTTACAAGAAAAATGGCCGTGTATGCGTGCAGACCGGTGCTGGCATCGTGGCTGACAGCGTTCCCGAAAACGAAGACCGCGAATGCTACAACAAGGCGCGCGCTGTAATGGAAGCGCTGAAAACCGCCGAAGGGGGCCTGGCATGATCTACCTCATCGATAACTACGACAGCTTTTCCTACAACTTGTATCAGCTGATAGGTGAAGTGGATCCTGCTATTGAAGTTCTTCGAAACGATGCGCTTACGGTCGAAGAGCTTGAAGGGAAAAACCCCGAAGCAGTGATTCTTTCCCCTGGCCCCGGGCGCCCTGCTGATGCAGGCATTTGCGAAGAAGTGGCGCTGAAGCTGTCTGGCAAAGTCCCTATCTTGGGCGTGTGCTTGGGACATCAGGCCATATGCGAGGCATTCGGAGGCACGGTGGGGTATGCCAAGGAACTGATGCACGGTAAATCGTCTCTGGTAAAGGTGGATGCGCAATCGCCCCTGTTCAAAGGCTTGCCAGCTAAGGTCCGGGTTGCTCGTTACCACTCGCTTGCGGCTGATGAAGGAAGTCTCCCTGAATGTTTGCAAGTTGTTTCCCGCACCGATGACGGGGAAGTGATGGCTGTGCAGCATGCCGAGTTTCCCACCTTTGGCGTTCAGTTTCATCCCGAATCGATCCTCACTCCTGATGGCCGGGCGATGATCGAAAACTTCTTGGCCATAGCAACGAAGTAATACGCGGCGGTCGCGCCGATTGTCCGAAAGGAACCAACAATGATTAGGGAAGCAATTTTCAAGCTGGTAGATAAGCAGGACCTAACCTACGACGAGGCCTACGATGTGATCAACGAGATCATGTCGGGTGAAACCACGCAGGTACAGACGGCGGCATTCCTTTCCGCCCTTTCCACGAAGTCGACCAAGAGCGAAACTATCGCGGAAATTGCAGGTTGCGCTGCCGCCATGTGCAGTCACGCTACCAAGGTTGATTACGATAAGCCACTGCTTGAGATTGTGGGCACAGGCGGGGATAAAGCCGGAAGCTTCAACATCTCTACCACCGCAGCGTTCATTATTGCAGCAAGTGGGGCAAAGGTTGCCAAGCATGGAAACCGGGCAGCATCGAGCAAGTCGGGTACGGCAGATTGCCAAGAGGCTTTGGGTGTGAACATCGAGCAGAGTCCCGGTCTGTGCAAAAAGCTGCTTGATGAAGTGGGCATGTGCTTCTTCTTCGCCCAGAAATACCACACGGCTATGCGCTATGTGGGCCCTATTCGCAAGGAACTGGGCTTCCGCACCGTGTTCAACATTTTGGGTCCGCTCACCAACCCGGCATCGCCTGAAACGATGATTCTCGGTGTATATGACGAATCTCTGGTGCAGCCCTTGGCGCGTGTGCTGACGAGCCTGGGTGTGAAGGATGGCATGGTGGTGTACGGACAGGATTGCCTGGACGAACTTTCTACGGCATGCCCCACCACGGTGTGCGAATTTCATGGTGACGATTATCTGTCTTACGTGCTCACGCCCGAAGAATTGGGCATGAAACGCTGCACGAAAGAAGACCTTCGGGGCGGCTCGCCGGAGGAAAATGCGCAGATCACGCGCGATATTCTTTCTGGCAAAGAAACGGGGGCAAAGCGCGATACCGTTTTGGTGAATGCCGCTGCAGGTCTTTATATAGCCGGCCTGGCTCCTTCCCTGAAAGATGGCATTGCGAAAGCCCAAGAACTTATTAACAACGGTAAAGCAGCTGAAACGCTTGAAGAGTACATCCGCGTATCGAACCAGGAGGCTTAGGTGACCATCCTTGATGAAATAGCGGCCTACACGAGTCAGCGTATGACAGCCGAGGAGGAGCAGATGTCAACCGCTAGCCTTCGGCGGCAAGCCCTTGACATGGCATCGGCGGAACGTGAGGCGAATGGCGGAGCGTTCCCATTTCGGTTTAGCGCCGCGCTGGCAAAGCCGGGCCTTTCGTTTATCTGCGAAGTTAAGAAAGCGTCCCCTTCGAAGGGGGTTATTGCCGAAGAGTTTCCGTATCTTGATATCGCAAAGAGCTACGAGGCGGCAGGGGCGGCGGCAATTTCCTGTTTAACTGAGCCGAAATGGTTCATGGGCGCCGATGCCTATTTGGCCAAAATAGCAGCAGAAACGTCTGTGCCTGTGTTGAGAAAAGATTTTGTGGTTTGCGAGCGCATGATTTATCAGGCCAAAGTACTCGGCGCCTCTGCTGTGCTTTTGATCTGTTCCATTTTAAGCGACGATCAACTTGTCGCTTATCGTGAGCTTGCTGAAAGCCTGGGTCTTTCGGTTTTGGTTGAGGCTCATGACGAAGGGGAAATTGAGCGCGCGGTTGAATCGGGTGCAAAGATCGTTGGTGTGAATAACCGCAATCTGAAGGATTTCAGTGTCGACTTCGGTAACGCCCGCCGCCTTCGCTCGTGCATTCCTGAAGGCGTTTTGTACGTGGCGGAATCGGGCGTGGCAAGCGCTGACGACGTTGCGGCTATCGCCCAGTTGGGTGCAGATGCTGCATTGATCGGGGAAGCCTTGATGCGTGCCGAAGATAAGCCGGCAATGCTGGCAGAATTCCGTGCTGCAGCGGAGGTGGAGCAATGAGTCCGGCAAGCCGCCAGCATCTGGCAAGAGAATGGTTACTGTCGTCGCAGAGGTTAGGGCGGCCTTATGTGAAGCTGTGCGGGATGTCGCGCGAAGAGGATATACGCGCAGTCGCCCAGGCGCGTCCCGATATGTGCGGCTTTATCGTGAACTTCCCCCAATCGCACCGAAGCGTTTCAACGGAGCGTTTGGCGGAATTGTGCAAACTGCTGGACGAAGAGGATGCCAAGGTGGCAGCGTGCATGGCAACTAGCGGTAATCCGGTGAGCCTTCATCCGATATGGCGTGTAGGTGTGTTTGTCGATGAGCCACTCGATTCTTTGATCCGCATCGTTTCGGCGGGCGCAGTCGACTTGGTGCAACTTCACGGGAATGAAAGCAACGCCTACATTTCCGAGCTGAGGCATCGAACCCGAGTAGGAACCATCCAGGCTTTTCGTGTGAGTGGCAGCGAGGATGTTTTCCGCGCCGAAGGAAGCAGCGCCGATATGATCATGCTCGACAGCGGGCAAGGCTCAGGTAGGGCATTTGATTGGGGCAACGTTTCCCGTGTTCGTCGACCGTTTATTTTGGCTGGTGGGCTTACCCCGGAAACCATCGGCAAGGCGCTAACGGAAGTGAATCCTTGGGGTGTTGATATGAGCTCTGGCATCGAAACTGACAAGGTGAAGGATCCCGCAAAAATTGCAGCAGTTGTTGATGAAGTCCGTCGATGGCGGTTGTAGTCCTTCCGGCGCTGATCAAGACGCTGATCGCTTCAAGGCCCCCGTTCCGCTGTTTGGTTTTGAATCTGCGATTCAAAACCTGCATGCGCTGCACTGCTTCATGCATCTAATTGAAGATTTGCTATCGCAAATCTATCAGGAATGGTGTTCAGAGGGCCTTTCAGCGTTCAACGCCTCGATCAGCGTGGACAGTTCTAGCGTGCTGATAAATCAGCGGCTTATCCACTTAAGTAGAACCATCAGGCAAAATGCCTGATTCATGAAAGGGAACATTATGACGAAGGGAAGATTCGGCATCCATGGTGGGCAGTATATGCCTGAAACGTTGATGAATGCCGTTATCGAGCTTGAGGAAGCTTACGACCGCTACAAAGATGACCCAGAATTCAAGGCGGAGCTGAACAAGCTTCTGAACGAATACGCCAATCGCCCTTCGCTTCTGTACTATGCCGAGCGTCTGACCAAGGCGTTGGGTGGCGCAAAGATCTACCTGAAGCGTGAAGACTTGAACCACACCGGTGCGCATAAGATCAATAACGTGCTCGGGCAGGTTTTGCTTGCCAAGAAGATGGGTAAAACACGCGTTATTGCTGAAACGGGCGCAGGTCAGCACGGTGTTGCCACGGCTACAGCAGCGGCGCTGATGGACATGGAATGCGAAGTGTTCATGGGCAAGGAAGATACCGAACGCCAAGCCCTCAACGTATACAAGATGCGCTTGCTAGGTGCTAAGGTGCATGCCGTGGAAACAGGGACGGCAACGCTGAAAGATGCCGTATCGGAAACCATGCGCGAATGGACCAACCGTATTGCCGACACGCACTATGTGCTTGGCTCCACCATGGGTCCTCATCCTTTCCCCACCATTGTGCGCGATTTTCAGGCGGTAATCTCGCAAGAGATCATCGATCAATGCATGGAAAAGGAAGGGCGCTTGCCCGATTGCGTGCTTGCTTGTGTGGGTGGCGGTTCAAACGCTATGGGCACCTTCTACCATTTCATCGAGCATCCTGAAGTCCAGCTAATTGGATGCGAGGCGGCTGGTCGCGGTATCGACACCTTCGAAACGGCGGCAACCATTAACACGGGCAGCCTTGGCGTATTCCATGGCATGAAATCGTATTTCTGCCAGGACAAGTATGGTCAAATCGCGCCTGTGTACTCCATCAGCGCTGGGCTTGATTACCCCGGAATCGGGCCTGAGCATGCATGGTTACACGATACCGGCCGTGCTCAGTATGTGCCTGTTACCGACGACGAAGCGGTGGACGCCTTCGAGTATTTGAGCCGCTTGGAAGGCATTATCCCCGCTATCGAAAGTGCGCATGCGGTGGCTTATGCCTGCAAGATCGCGCCGAAGATGAACAAAGATCAAATCATGGTAGTCACGCTTTCTGGCCGCGGCGACAAGGACTGTGCCGCTATCGCTCGTTACCGAGGAGAAGATATCAATGAGTAATCCCCGCATCAAAGCCGCTTTTCAGGATGGTAAAGCCTTTATTCCTTTTGTAACCTGCGGCGATCCGAGCCTGGAAACCACCAAGAAGATTGTTGCTGAGCTTGCGCAGGCAGGTGCTGCCGTTATCGAGCTGGGCATTCCGTTTTCGGACCCTACGGCAGAAGGGCCGGTAATCCAATCAGCCAATATGCGCGCACTTGGGGCAGGAACCACCACCGATAAGGTGTTTGATATGGTTGCCGATCTGCGCAAAACCGTCGATACGCCTTTTGTGTTCATGACCTATGCAAACGTGGTGTTTCATTACGGCATCGAAAAGTTTTGTGTTCGCGCAGCCGAGGCGGGTGTGGATGGCCTTATCCTTCCCGATGTTCCCTTTGAAGAAAAGGAAGAGTTTGCGGGTCCGTGCCGCAAGCATGGTATGGACCTTATCAGCATGATTGCGCCCACGTCTGAGGAACGCATCGATACCATTGCGCGTGAAGCGGAAGGTTTCATTTACTGCGTAAGCTCGTTGGGCGTTACGGGTACCCGTTCGAGCATCACTACCGATCTGGATTCCATCGTGGCGCGCATTCGTGCAGTTACCGATACCCCCATCGCCATCGGGTTCGGCATCTCCAATCCCGAGCAAGCGGCAGCCATGGCAGCAAAGAGCGATGGCGCCATTGTTGGTTCCGCTATCGTGAAGATTATTGCCGCGGAAGGCGAAAATGCCGTTTCTGCGGTTGGCGAATTTGCCCGCAAGATGGTGGAGGCTATTCGCGCATAGTTGCTGATCATTCGGCAAATGCAACCTCCCAATCCGCTCAAACGGACCCGAAGCTTGGCCTCCAGGTCCGTTTTTATTGGGAGAGGTCGGGTTGTTGCGGCGCTCCCTTAACCGGGGATTGCCACTGCCAGAATGCTTGGCTGCGAAAGCTGGTCCGTTTCGCTGTATCGACTCGGAGCGCTTTGAAGGAGCAAGCATGGATTTGCCGTGGTTATCGAGCGATGAAACGGTGACAGCTTGGTCAAGAATGAGTGAAGAGCGCGTGGAAGGGGTGGCACTCTGCATTCAGGCTGCTAGGTTGGAAAGCCGAGAGAAAGGAAACGCATCGATGGCGAATTCGGTTCAGCAAAGTGGCGATGGTGCTAAGAAGGGCAAACTGGCGGTATTGTTCGAAGATCTTTCGATTGCTCAGGTGATTGCTGGTGCCCTAGCGGCTGCAACGGTGTTTTTGCTGTCTTCCGTTATCGGCGTTGCCGGCTCATTGATCGGCGCGGCGGTTGGCTCGATCGTTTCTGCCGTTTCCTCTCAGGTGTATAAGAAGATGCTGTCCGCTTCTGCCGGCAAGATTCGCGATGTTGCGCCAGATGGAGCATCGGCAAATCAGGCGGATCCCAACGAAACGCGTTTGATGGAGCCTGTTTCGTCAAGTGAAACCCGCGTTGTCGATTCGGGGAAGATTGCCGCAAGTGCAACGAAGGTTATGGGCGCCGATGATATCCGTTACCAAGCCCACGCTTCGTCGGATAAGGTGGTAGATCCTGCGCTGCAACGTGCGCATGTGCGTCGTCGTCGCAAGGCTCGCGTTCAGCGGAGCGTGATCATTGTTTCCATCGTTTCCGCGCTGATTGCCATTGTGATCTCGGCAGGACTTATCCATGTGTTCACCGATGGTCAGGGCATTGGTGAAAAGACGGAGCCTATATTCACGGCAAGTGAAGCATCCCAGGCAAAACAAGGCTCTTCGGCTGCCAACGGCTCAACGAGGGAAACAGCTGCCAATGAATCGACGTCCTCTAAGTCGAACGAAGGCTCATCTCAGTCGGGAAAATCCTCGAGTGCCGATTCATCTAACTCCTCCACTTCGGCTAGTGGCAGCGGTTCTGGCTCGGGATCTTCGGACTCTTCTGCCTCATCAAATGGTGGATCATCGTCTTCTGACAGCAGTTCGGAGAATGCCGGATCTTCATCGAACCCAGGTTCTGGTTCGTCGGGCAGTGGCAATTCGGGGTCTTCTTCTGGAAGCGGCTCTTCTGGTTCGGGTTCGTCTTCTGGCTCTTCCGGCAGCGGTTCCCCCTCTGCTGGTTCTGGCAATTAATGGACACCAGGCATCACAGGCGTAATTGCTGCTCCGGCTCGCCTCTATTGCCTGATTAGGCTTTTGCGGCTTTCATTTCCCTTACGTCGGCGCTTGCGACATGCGGAAAAGGGTATGATGGTAGTTCTAAGGAAAGGAACGCTCCATGGCCCTTATTGCACGACTTCTTCAGTCGTTACCGCTTGTCATAGTGCTGGTCATTCTAGCTCTGGTTATCTATTTTGTGGTGTCATGGGCTCGTTCGCCTGAGCGCGCAAAGGAAGTGCTCATCAAGTTTTTCACCGTGTTCAATTCGATTCTTTCGATTTTCTTCCTTTTGGCAACTGCGTATGCGTTCTTCGAAGGCAATCAGCCAGTATTGGAGCTTACGGTTTCGTTCCTGGTGGTTGCGGTGTTGGCCCTTGTTGTCACCCGTGTCTGCCGCTGGCGCTTCGTGAAGAACCACCCCCATTACATGGATAAAAGCCAGAGAGTTACTTTCTTATAGAAAAGGCGACCCTGCCTGAATTGAGCCCCTGATGTTGGACCCAGAATGAAGATTCATTCTGGGTCTATTTTGCGTTAGGAGCAGGCCGAGGTAGGCGGTTGGTTGCTGGGACGACTGACCTGTTTGGCGTAGGCAACGCATTGTCCCCGCGATTGACTCTCTTCCTGAACGCCGTTAGACGAATTCAATAAAGTGTTGGGTTTTTGAGGGCTTGAACAACGGGATGCTTTCATGCGGGTAACCGTACCGTCTGGCTTTGCTGAAGCGCGCTGGGAGAGCGTCATACTGATGGTTATAAGGTGGGTGACCGAATGCGAGCGAGCAAAGTGTCCGTCTATCGCCAAGGGGGAACAACTGTGAGCACTGTTGACAAGAAACTCATGGGGCAAATGCTCCGATTTGCCAAAACCACTGTAATTACCAGCGCAAATGCAAAGGAAGGCGCCTCGGTTTCCGATTGCGAAAGGCCCGGTAAACGTGATGCTCAATACCTACGTGCCATTATGGAGCGAGGGCTTCGCACCCTGCCCCTTGAGCAGCGTGTCCTTTCGGAGGCCGCTTTTGACAAGCGCGCATTCGACTTGGGCAAAGTATTTGTTATTCGCCAGTTGGGCATTTGGGAAATGATGAGCTACGAAACCTTGCGCCGCGATAGCGAGTACGTGGCTTTTCCCGAATTGCTTGACGGCATGGAAAAAGAGGGCCTGGTAAAACGCGTTGTTGACACTGTCGATGGGAAAGACAACGACGTGGTTGTGCTTACCGAAGCGGGCAAGCAGATGTTCTCCGAGCAAGAAGAGGCCCTGGAAAAGCGTGCCGAAGAATTGTTTGGTGATCTTACTGAAGGCGAGAAAATGCAGCTCTATGTGCTGCTGCGCAAGGTTCAGGGAACTCCTGCATATGAACCGGAATCTCCTTCCGATGTGCGCAAACGAGCAGGAATTGCATAAGCGTCAAAGTAAAGCAGCGATCTTGTTGCTTTAGATAAGCCTGGCCCAATAAACTCGGGGCTAGGAGAAACGAAGGGCCTTAGGGGGGGTTCCCTAAGGCCCTTCGTGGTGTTTGGCAAACGCGTTTTGCTAGTGCTTTTCAGCTTTGAGCTTGCGGCAGGCTTCTGCCATTTCGTCGACCATTTCATCGAAGAGCTTCAGGGCGTCTTCGACGGGTTCGGGGCTGAGCATGTCAACTCCGGCACCGCGCAAAAGGTCGATTGGGGGTTTGGAGCTGCCGCCTTTCAGGAAGCCCAGGTAGTCTTCGCGGCCTTGTTCCCCCAGGTCCAAAATACGCTGAGAAAGCGCAATGGCGGCCGCGAAGCCCGTGGCGTATTGGTATACGTAGAAGCGGTAATAGAAGTGCGGGATGCGCGCCCATTCGAGGGCGATGTTCTCGTCGAGCGCAATGCCATCGCCGAAGTACCGTGCGTTCAGCTCCTTATAGATGCCACAGAGCGCATCGGCGGTGATGCCGGCGCCCTGTGCGGTGAGCTCGGCCACTTTCAGCTCGAATTCAGCGAACATGGTTTGGCGGTACAGCGTTGCGCGGAACTGCTCCAAGAAGTGGTTTAGGAAATAGGCGCGTTCGCGTTCGTTTTTCGCGTGGTCGAGGAGGTAGCGCGTAAGCAGAGCTTCGTTGCAGGTGGACGCTACTTCGGCGACGAATATGACGTAGTCGGAATAGCACACGGGTTGGTTGGCGCAAGAGAGATACGTGTGGATGGAGTGGCCCATCTCATGGATCAGCGTGAACACATCATCGAGTTTGCCCTGGAAGTTGAACAGGATCACCGGGTGCATGCCGTAGCCGCCGGCAGAGTAGGCGCCGCTACGTTTACCCGGCGTTTCGTATACGTCGATCCAACGCTCGGAAAGGCCACGGCGCACCAAGGCCAGGTAGTTTTCACCCATGGGGCGCAGCGCTTCTAAGATGATGTCGCAGGCTTCTTCGTAAGTGAAGGTGAGCTCCACGTCATCGACGATGGGCACGTACAGGTCGGAGAAACGCAGCTCGTCTACGTCTAGAAGCTCCTTGCGCAAGGCCACGTACTTGTACATGGCGTCCATGTTGTCATGCACGGTTTCAATGAGATTCGTGTACACCTGGGTTGGCACTTCGTTGGCAGAAAGCGCTGCTTCCAGGGCCGATTCGTAACGACGAGCTTCTGCAAAGAACTTCAGCTGTTTGTTCTGGGCGCCTAGTGTTGCAGCAAAGGTGTTGCGGAATTGGCGGTAGCTGGAATAGAGCGATTCATAGGCGGATTCACGCAGTGTTCGGTCGGCTGACATCATAAGGGGGATGTAGCTGCCGTGGGTTACCGGATGTGCAGCGCCTTCGGCATCGTGCGCATCAGGGAAGGTGAGGTCGGCGTCGTTGAGCAGGGAAAAGATGTTGTCGGGCTGGTTGGCCATGTCTCCTGCGGCAGCTAAGAGCTTTTCTTCGGCGGGGGAAAGCACGTGCTCGCGCCTGCTGAAGATGACATCCAAGCAGCGGCGGTACAGTTCCAGTTCCGGTTCCTGCGAGTAGAACCCTTCCATTTCCTGCTCGCTTAAGCTAAGCAGCTCGGAAGTAAACCAGGAAGAAGCGCTGGAGAGCGAAACCCAGAGCGTCATAACCTGGCTTGAATAGTCCTGGTAGCGCGATTCGCGCGTGTCTTCGTCGCTTTTTCGTTCAGCGTAGTTCACCAGCTTGGTGAGGATCAACCCTGCTTCGTCGTCGAGCTTCAGATAAGCAAGCAGATCGGCTGCCGAAGCGCTGATCTTCCCTTGGAATGATGCGAACCGGGGAGGAAGTTTCTTTGCTTCTTCAAGCGCAGCCAAAAAGGCTTCGTCGCTTTCGAAGATGCTGGAAAGATCCCAGCGATACTGCTCGTCGATTTCTTCGCGAGAAGAATACGTTGTCATTGCGTGCTCCTTGCGTATACCCGGTAGCCTTTCTGCCCGTTGAGTTATTTGGCTTCAGCGGGAGGGCTGTGGCTCTCAGCGGGAATGGCTACCGAATGATTTACCTTTTCGCAAGCAATACTACGACATTGGCTGCAGCATGCGTTGCTGGTACAGCCCATTGTCATAGAAACCGAGTTTTCGGTAATACCCACGCGTCCCCACGGCGCTGATAACGTTGATGCGTTGGTATCCTGCCCGCGAGGCAAGCTCGCAAGCGCGGTTTACCAGCTGGGTGCCAAGGCCACGATGCTGGGCGTTGTTGATGCCAGCGTGCTGCAGCTTTTCCACACGACCATAAACGTGCACCTCGCGAATCATCGCTTCTCCTACTTGGAGTGGGAAGGGGAGGGTGTGTCTTTGTTCCGCTGTCTTAGATGTTGCCGCTTCGTACTCTTCGTTCAGCTGGGCTATCGCATTGGCGTGAGGCAGCGAAAGACGCAAGAAACCCGCGATCTTCCCCTGTGACGTTACCCATTGAAGGAAGCGTTCGCTGGTGGCGGTGGTTTCGTACTCAACCACTTCAAGCGAAAGGTCTTCAGCGGCAACGTTGGCAAGGCTTACTTCGCGATGGCGGATTTCAGCCGTGGCAAGGCCCTCAGAATCGATTCGTTGCTCAACCAGCTGGCGCAGGTTCACCTTTTTATTTCCCGCCTTGATGTCGGGTGCCGATATATCTCGAATCATGCGGGAAATGCGTGTAAACGCAGGTGTTGCGCAGGTATCGGAGACCAATACGTCTACTAGGCTGGGTTCAGAGTAAGGCTGCCAGGTGTGATCCTCGAAGCGTTCGCAGAGTCCGGTTCCCTCTACGAGGACACATGGATAGAGCTTCACCTCATCGGGCTGAAAAGCGGCATCGTTGCAAAGGCGCAGGTAGTCGGCTTTATCCGATTCCGGTGTGGCGCCCAGTAAATTCACCATGGCATGCACGTGGGTTTTGAAGCCGAACAAGCGCAGCAACTCGAATGCTCGTTGGATTTGCTGCGTAGAGGTATGGCGGTCGTTGAGCGTGCGCACTTTTTCGTCCAGGTTTTGGATGCCCATTTGGACTTTGGTGCAGCCCATGCGACGCAGTGCGGCCAAGTGAGTGGGCGTTATGCGCTCGGGCCGTGTTTCTATTACCAGGCCTACTACGCGGTGCTGCCCGTCGACATTGGCATCGTGCTCGGTTTCGAGCTCTTCCCACGTTGCCTTTTGCCATTGGGCTACCGATGCCCACGCAGCGTTTTCGCCATAGAGACGGTCGAATGCCTGGTTGTACGTTGTTTCTCGGTTGTCGATACGACGCTGCTCTTCGGCAACGAATGCCTTAAGGAGTTCCGGGTCGCAAGAGATCCCTGCCGATTCGTAGGCATGCTTGCGCGCAGGGAGGTTCCCGATTGCCTGGGAGCCATCGTTCAATGCGCGGAACAGTTCACGGATGAACCAGATCTGGTAGCTTTCCGGGTAGTCGCTCCAGGTGCCGCCCAAAACGATGAGCTCGATTTTGTCGGTGATGTGTCCCATTTCGGTGAGGGCTTTAAGGCGCGCGGCAACCTGCAGGTAGGGATCGAAGAAGGTGCGTTCGGCGCGTTGGCATGCAGGCTCGTCTGCCAAGTAGCTTTTGGGCATGCGCAAGTCGTTGGGGCAGTACAAGCAGTTGCTTGAGCACTTCCACGGCTTGGTGAGCACGGTGATGGTAGCAACGCCTGAAGCGGTGCGGCGGGGTTTCATCTGCAGAGTGCGGACAAGGCGCTGCTGCTGCTCATCGCTCAAGCCCCAACTGCTCCAACGCTCGGGCTGGTTCTTCTGCACATCAAGATAGAAGGCCATGAGTTGGCGCTTCGAGAGAGGGCGTGCCTTCGCCGGCTCCGAGGATGCGGGTGCATGGTTTTGTGTGTTCCCGCTGCCGTTTGGTTCATCGCAGTTGCCGAAGCGTCTCGTTTCAAGGATGCGCTTGTTGTGGCGGTTGATTATCTTTGTGAGTTCGCGCTCGTCAAGGCGCTCCTTTGCCTTGAGCGCGTCAAGTATGTCAAAAAGAGCTTGTTCCATGCGCCTGATTATAGGCGAAGGCGGAATCCGTCACAGCAGCGTGCGGGTGCGCCTTGGGGCAATGCGCCTCTTGGCGCCCTATGCGAACATCATGAACAGGTGGGCAAGAAGGAAGCCGATAAGGCCGCAGGCGGGGAAAGTAAGCACCCACGCAAGAACCATGTTGCGGGCAATTCCCCAGTTAACGCGTTTGAATGATTTGCTGGCACCGACGCCCATGATTGCCGAGGTGTTGCAGTGGCCGGTGGAAACGGGCATGCCAGTAAGGCTGGCGAACAGCAGCGTGAAGGTGGTGGAGAAGTTAGCGGCTACGCCTTGGTACTTCTCGAGCTTGACCATGTCCATGCCAACCGATTTGATGATGCGCTTGCCGCCCACGATGGTGCCAAGTGAAATGGCGAGCGAGCAGATGATCATGAGCCACATGGGGAACCCGTTGGAATCGGGGGTCGGGTTGCCGAAGGAAAGGGCAACGCCCAGCATGGCAATGGACATGAACTTCTGGCCGTCCTGAGCGCCATGTAAAATCGAGAGAGCCACAGCGCATACGTCTTGGATGCCGGTAAAAGCATGGTTTGCTGCTTGGCGGTTTACATGTGCGCAGGCCTTTTCGATGACCTTGACGAACAGCCAGCCAAGAAAGAAGCCCGCTACCAGCGAAAATACCATGCCATAAATAACCTTGGCCCATTCTGCGGGAACCACGCCTGCAAGGCCGTTCAGGGCAATAGCGCCGCCCGTTACGCCAGCGATAAGGCTGTGCGATTTCGAGCAGGGAATGCCGAAGAACCAACAGAAGATACCCCATAAAATGGCGCCAATCATGGCCGCCATCAGAGCATAGAGGGCCGCATCGGTATTGCCCGAGAAGTCGACCATCCCGAACATCGTTTTAGCTACGGCGGTTGAAATGTAGGTCATTCCTACAAGGCCCACGAAATTGAATACCGCTGCCAGCCCGATGGCAACGTTGGGCTTTAAGCAACGAGTGGAAACAACGGTGGCAATAGCGTTTGGCGCATCAGTAGCACCCGATACGGCGGTAACGCCGATTACTAGAATCAAAATGACGAAGAGGCTGGGTTGAGCCATGGCCTGAGAGATGAAATCAACAAAAGAAAGCGCCATTACGTTCCTTATATTTCCTTGTATGATCGCAATTCAACATTGTATTTTTGTAACAGTCGGGGGTCGTATTTGACCAGTTGTTAACAATGCTACCCCACGTGCGCCCTTCAAATGATTGCAAACTGGATGCTTTCAATAATTTCCTGCTATTTGGCTTATTTTGCCCATCGTTTCTCTTCAGATGTTGCATTTTTCGGTCGAGCAAGCGCGGGATCTTTGCCAAGGGTGAGGGCATGAGTGCTTGTATGGTCGATGCCCTGTAGTTCCGTGCTGCTGCTCGGCTTAATTGGCATTGAAGACACACGTGTCTTTCGCAAGAATTGCTCCGTTACGACGATCCGTTTCGCAAAAAAGTTGCAATTTTGGGCGTATTTCTGTTTTTTGGCACCCGGATCGGCCTCATACTGATGCCATAGGCGGGGTGGCCTGGGCGCGGCGCCTTTGTGGACAAATTTGGACAGCGTTGCGGGCGGGGCGGGCTCGGCAGCGCGGTGTGGGGATGCTCCTGGTGGCGCAACGTGGGCGGCTGGATGCCTTGGACAACGCGACGCCGTGAACGGAGTGGGCCTGGCGTGACTCCATTGGTGGCTTTGGAGACCCTGCGAGTCGGCGCCTGGAGCGGCGCTGCGGGACGGCATAAGAAGTGTTTGCGGTTGCTGGCGTCTGTTCGCGAGGGCAAGTCCATTTGCTGGGCGGCGTACTGGCGTTTTGCCTCTCCTTGGTCTCGGGCTTTTTCGCTTGCCGCATCCGTGGGCGCTCTTACCCTCATTCCACCGCAGCGCCAGCTGTACTGCGGTATCATGATAAGAACTATTTCAAAAGAGCTTTGAAGTGCATTTGCGTTCAAAACAAGCAGGGAAAGGCACCCAGCATACTAAAGAAGGGTAGGATTCATGGTTTCTCGCATTTATGTTGAGAAAAAGCCCGGTTTCGATGTCGAGGCGGGGCAGCTCTTGCACGAGCTGCAGACGATCTTGGGCGTGAAGGCGCTTACGGGTCTGCGCCTTGTTAATCGCTACGATGTCGAGGGCATTTCCGATGAACTGTTCAAGCAGTGCATCCCCGTGGTATTCAGCGAGCCCCAGGTAGATACGTCTTGTGAAAGCTGCCCTGAGGTCGAGGCTGCCCTGAAGGGCGAAAGCCCTGCGGGCCAGACGGTTTTCGCCATCGAGTTCCTTCCCGGTCAGTTTGACCAGCGCGCTGATTCTGCGAGCGAATGCATTCAGCTCATCAGCCAGGGTGAACGCCCTGCAGTTCGCAGCGCCAAAGTGTATGTGCTTGAGGGCGAACTTTCCAAGGCGGATGTTGCTGCCATCAAGCATTACGTTATCAACCCAGTTGAAGCGCGCGAAGCTGCGCTCGAGGCACGCGAAACGCTCGAGATGCAGGTGCCCGAACCCGAGCCAGTAGAGGTTATCGAGGGCTTCACCGAACTCGACAACGCGGGTCTTGCCCAGTTCCGTGAAGAGCGCGGTCTTGCCATGGACCAGGCGGATATCGAATTCTTCCAGGCTCACTTCAAGGAAATCGGGCGCAACCCCACTATCACCGAGGTTCGCGTTGTTGATACGTACTGGTCCGATCATTGCCGTCACACCACGTTCGGCACCGAGCTTACCGACGTCAAGATCGACGACGAAACGGTGCAGCTTGCATTCCAGAAGTATCTTGCTATGCGCTCCGAGCTGGGTCGCGAGCATAAGCCGGTATGCCTGATGGATATGGGCACCATTGGCGCCAAGTACCTGCGTGCGCATGGCGGCCTTCAGGGGCTCGACGAGTCCGATGAAGTTAATGCCTGCACGGTAAAGTGCGAGGTCGACGTTGACGGCGAAGAGCAGGATTGGCTGTTCCTGTTCAAGAACGAAACCCACAACCACCCCACGGAAATCGAGCCCTTCGGTGGCGCGGCAACGTGTGTAGGTGGCGCTATCCGCGACCCTCTTTCGGGCCGCAGCTATGTTTATCAGGCGATGCGCGTAACCGGTGCAGGCGATCCGACCGTTCCTGTTTCTGAAACGCTCGAAGGCAAGCTCCCCCAGCGTAAGTTGGTTACCACCGCTGCTGCCGGCTATTCTTCTTACGGCAACCAGATTGGTCTTGCTACCGGTCAGGTTCACGAGCTGTACCATCCGGGCTATGTTGCCAAGCGCATGGAAGTGGGCGCGGTAGTGGGCGCAACACCCGTTGACCACGTTCGTCGCGAAGAGCCCGCTCCGGGCGACAAGATTGTTCTGCTGGGCGGCCGCACTGGTCGCGACGGCATCGGTGGCGCAACCGGCTCCTCCAAAACGCAGAACGTTGAAAGCGTGGAAAAGTCCGGTGCAGAAGTGCAGAAGGGCAACGCTCCGGTAGAGCGCAAGATTCAGCGCTTGTTCCGTCGCGGCGAGGCATGCCGTCTTATCAAGCGATGCAACGACTTCGGCGCTGGTGGCGTATCTGTTTCCATCGGCGAGCTGTGCGATGGCCTGCTCATCAACCTGAACGCTGTTCCTAAGAAGTACAAAGGCTTGGATGGCACCGAGCTTGCAATCTCTGAAAGCCAGGAGCGCATGTCGTGCGCTCTTGCCGCAGAAGATGTCGAAGAATTCATCGGCTATGCGCACGAGGAAAACCTTGAGGCAACAGTTGTCGCTACGGTAACCGAAGAAAAGCGCTTGCGCATGGAATGGAACGGCGAGGCTATCGTCGACATCAGCCGTGCTTTCCTCGATACCAACGGTGCTCCGAAGTATCAAGACGTTCACGTTCAGGCGGGCGAGTCGTATGCTCCCGCGTGGGAAGGTTCCACGCTTGAAGAGCGCATGACTTCGCTGGTTACCGACCAGAACATCTGCTCGAACAAGGGTTTGGGCGAGCGTTTTGACTCCACCATCGGTGCGGCTACCGTGCTTATGCCCTTCGGCGGCAAGCGTCAACTCACGCCTTCGCAGGCTATGGTTGCCAAGTTCCCCGTCGATGGCGAAACCACCACAGCAAGCGCTATGGCTTGGGGCTTCAATCCGTATCTTTCCGAGAAGAACCAGTTCAAGGGTGCCTATCTTGCCGTTGTGGAAAGCGTGGCGCGTCTGGTTGCTACGGGCTTCACTCGTGAATCGGCCTATCTTTCCTTGCAGGAGTACTTCGAGCGTCTGCGTGACATCCCCGAGCGTTGGGGCAAGCCTACCGCTTCCGTTCTGGGCGCTTTGATGGCTCAGGTTGATTTGGGCATTGGTGCCATCGGCGGCAAAGACTCCATGTCGGGCAGCTTCGAAGAGGGCGATACCGAAATTCACGTTCCTCCTACGCTCATCAGCTTTGCGGTTTCCACTGGCTCTATCGACCGCGTGGTTTCCCCTGAGTTCAAACGTGCTGGATCGCGCATCGTCAGCATCGCGCCTGCGTTCTACGATATGGATTCTCTGGTACCTGAAGCGGACGGCATGAATGCCGCATTCGGCTTGGTTGAAACGCTCATCGGCGAAGGCAAGGTTTCCGCTGCGGCAACGTTGGGTTACGGTTGCGCTGCCGAGGCCCTGTTCAAGATGAGCGTTGGCAATGGCGTAGGCGTAAAGCTTTCCGATGAAGTTGAGGCAGACGATCTGTTCAGCCTGGCTTATGGCAGCTTCATTGTCGAGCTCACTGACGATGCCGAGATTCCCGCCAATACCGATCTGGTAACCGTTTCCGAACTTGGCTGCACCACCGAAGCCTACGAGTTTGCGGCATGCGGTGAGGTCGTCAGCATGGCGAAGCTGCAGGAAGCTTGGGAGGGCGGCATCGAATCCGTATTCCCGTATCGCGGTGAAGGCGAAAAGGTTGAGCAGGTTAGCTGGTCGGAAAAGCTTCCTTTGGTTTGCGGCGAATCGTTCGCGAAGCCGCGCGTTGTCATCCCGGTATTCCCTGGTACCAACTGCGAATACGATACCGCTCACGCCTTCAAGCGCGCTGGTGCCGAACCCGAGGTCCTGGTGATCAACAACCTTACGCCAGCAGCGGTTGCCGAAAGCACCGATGCGTTGGTGGAGGCCATCAACAACAGCCAAATCGTTATGCTTCCCGGCGGTTTCTCCGGCGGTGACGAGCCCGACGGTTCAGCGAAGTTCATCACGGCCTTCTTCCGTGCGCCCGCCGTTACCGAAGCGGTACGTGAGCTGCTTCAGAAGCGCGATGGTCTGATGCTGGGTATTTGCAATGGCTTCCAGGCGCTTATCAAGTTGGGCTTGGTTCCCTATGGCGATATCGTTCCTGCAACGCCCGAGGCTCCCACGCTTACGTTTAACACCATCGGTCGCCATCAGAGCGGCCTGGTTCGCACGCGCATTGCTTCGAGCCTTTCTCCTTGGCTTTCGCGCTGCAATGTGGGCGATATCCACACGGTTGCCATCAGCCACGGCGAGGGCCGTTTCGTGGCAAGCCCTGAAACGGTTGCTCAGCTTGCTGCGGCAGGCCAGATTGCAACGCAGTATGTTGATGAGGCGGGTAACCCTTCGATGGATCTTTCGGTTAATCCTAACGGCTCCATCTTGGCAATTGAAGGTATCACCAGCCCCGATGGTCGCGTTCTGGGCAAGATGGGTCATACCGAGCGTTCCGGCAACGGCTTGTACAAGAACGTACCTGGCAATCTGTACCAGCCTCTGTTCGAAGGCGGCGTAGAGTACTTCAAATAAGGCGTAAGATAACGGGATTAATCCCCGCTATTTCGAAGAAAGGGCTGGCACCCGATGGGTGCCAGCCCTTTCTGTTGCTGCGGTATGAGAGAGCTGCTAGCCCCAAACTTCCTTGGCGATTTCCTGCACCAGGGCGATTTTAGCCCATTGCTCTTCTTCGGTGAGCTTATTGCCGATTTCGCAGCTGGCAAAGCCGCACTGTGGGGAAAGGCAGAGGTGGTCGAGTGGAACGTACTTTGATGCTTCTGCGATGCGGGCCTTTACCGTTTCTTTGTCCTCAAGGCCTGGCTGCTTGGAAGTGACCAGGCCGAGCACAACGTATTTACCATCGGCGATATGCGCTAAAGATTCGAATCCGCCAGCACGCGGCGTATCGAATTCTAGGTAAAATGCACGGGCGTTTTCCTTAGCGAACAGATACGGTGCGATGGGGTCGTAGCTGCCTTCGAAGGCATAGGTAGAATGGTAATTGCCGCGACATACATGGGTGTTAATTGCCAGATCGTCAGGTTGATCTTCGATGGCTGCGTTGTTCAGGCGCACGCCAAGCTCGCAAATCTTCTGGATATCATCGGGCTTCAGGCCGATTTGCGCTGCAAAGGTGGTGTCGCAGTACATGCCCCAAGTGCAGTCGTCGAACTGGATGTTGCGGCATCCCGCTTTGTATAAGTCGGCAATTACCTGGCGATATGCTGCTGCTATAGCATCAGCGAGTGCTTCATCGGTGGGATAGACGGCGCGCAGGATTTCGGTCTGTCCGTCGCACCTATCAAGCGTTACTTCTGCGAAGGTTTGGATGGGGGCGGGTATGGTCTGACGAGCAACGTGGTTTTCGTCGGAAAGGGCATTAACGAATTTGAAGTGCTCAACGAAGGGGTGGTTTTCGCCGCTGACAGGGCCAGTTACCACTGCGGTGTCGGCCGTGGTTTCCTCGTCGTGAAATTGATAGCCTTCGCGGCTGGCGCGGCGCTCGATGCCCTGGAGGCCCCACATGAAGTCGAGGTGCCAATAGCTGCGGCGGAATTCGCCATCAGTGATTACCTTCAATCCAGCGGCTTTTTGCTTTGCCACCAAATCTCGGATCGCAATGTCTTCGACGGTCTTGAGCTGATTGGCATCGATGGCACCCGCCTCAAAATCAGCACGTGCTTGCTTCAGCACATCGGGCCGCAGGAAGCTGCCAACTATATCGCAGCGAAACGGTGCGTTTTCTCCAAAAGTAATAGCCATGTTGGTTTCCTTGTTCGTTTGATTTGAGATAACGAAACAAAGTATGGCGGGAGAGTTTGCGATTGTGAAATACCAATAATATAGCAATGGCAATAGGTATTTCCTATTGTGGAATATGACGCTTCAGGGCTTCGAGATAGACGGAACCGTAGCGGGTTCGTTGCGTTCCTTTGCGGTATATAACTCCAATTTCCATGTACTCATCGATTTCGAGCGGCACCGATATGATGGAAGGTCCATTCAGCTCGGAGGAGATAACGCCCGAGCAAACGGTGTAACCGTTTAGTCCTATGAGCAGGTTAAACAAGGTGGCGCGGTCGCGGACTCGGATGTTCTTGCTGCGGTCGAGCGTGGAGGTGAGCTCCTCTGAGTAATAAAAAGAGTTGTAGCTTCCCTGTTCGTAAGAGAGAAAGGGGTAATCTGCCATATCTTCAAGCGTTACCGATTTCCGTTCTGCCAGAGGATGGTCCGAGCAGATGAATACATGTGGTTCCGCTTTGAACAGGGATTCGAATATCAGGTTGCTGGCGTTGAGCATTCTGCAGATAACCTCGCGGTTTCGCGCGGAAAGGTACAGGATGCCCAGTTCGCTTTTCATATGGGCGACGTCTTCGATGATCTCGTGCGTTTGTTCTTCGCGAATGGTGAAGTCGTAGCTTGCTGAGTCGAATTCGCGGATAACGTCAACGAATGCGTTTACCGCGAAGGAATAGTGCTGGCATGAGATGCTGAAATGAGGAGTTTGCTGCGACCTGCCCTTGTAGCGTGATTCCAGTAGGTCGGCCTGTTCAAGTACCTGCCGCGCATACCCCAGAAATGTTTCGCCTTCCTCCGATACCGTGACGCCCTTGTTGGTGCGATCGAAGATGCGCACATCCATTTCCTTCTCCAGATCGCTGATGGCAGCGGTTATGGACGGCTGGGATACGAACAGCTTGCGGGACGCCTCGGTAATGCTTCCGCATTCCGCCACTTTAACGGCATAGATAAGCTGTTGCAGTTTCATTGTTCCCCGTTTCGTTTCGGTGCCTGAATCACATGATACCGTGATCCTGATGAGGGCTGTATTGTTTGCGATGCTGCGTTGCAAACGATTATCCGAAAATGGCTCAAACTGTATCGTTGCAATTTTGCAACTGTTGGACTTCCAATGATCTTGCTTGTTGCTTTTGCCGTGCAAGACGCCTCGATCAGCGATGTGCTTTGGTGAAATTAATCGAATATAGGATAATGAAAATAAGTATGCACATTGCTGGCCACCAGCATCCCTCGTGAAAGGAATCTTTGTGGCTGAATTCATTTATCAGATGTATCAAGCGCGCAAAGCTCACGGCGACAAGGTTATCTTGGACGACGTGACGCTTTCGTTTTACCCTGGCGCAAAAATCGGCGTAGTAGGCCCTAATGGCATGGGTAAATCCACCTTGTTGAAGGTTATGGCTGGCCTTGAAGAGGTTTCTGCGGGCGACGCACGCCTTACTCCCGGCTACACGGTTGGTATTCTTCAGCAGGAACCCCCGCTCGAAGAAGAGGCTACGGTAATCGAGAATATCCGTATGGCATTTGCCGACGTGCTTGCTAAAGTTGAGCGCTTCAATGCCATCGGTGCGGAAATGGCCGATCCTGATGCCGATTTTGATGCCCTGATGGAAGAAATGGGCGCGCTTCAAAACGATATCGATGCTGCAAACGGATGGGATTTGGACAGTCAGCTTTCCCAGGCAATGGATGCTCTGCAGTGCCCCGACCCCGATGCTCCTGTAAAGGTGCTTTCCGGTGGCGAGCGCCGTCGCGTTGCGCTGTGCAAGCTTCTGCTTGAAGCGCCTGACCTGCTTCTTTTGGACGAGCCTACCAACCACTTGGATGCCGAATCGGTACTGTGGTTGGAGCAATTCCTTCATCGTTATCCTGGTGCGGTGCTTGCGGTAACACACGATCGCTACTTCCTCGACAACGTCGCTGAATGGATCTGCGAAGTTGATCGCGGTCATCTGTATCCCTACAAGGGCAATTACTCTACCTACCTGGAAACCAAGGCTGCCCGCTTGGAATCGCAGGGTCAGCAGCAGGCTAAGCTAGCAAAGCGTATGAAGAACGAGTTGGAATGGGTTCGTTCCAGCCCGAAGGCGCGCCAGGCAAAGAACAAGGCCCGCCTTGAGCGCTATGAGCAGATGGAGGCTGAGGCACGCAGCGCCAAGAGCGTCGACTTCACCGACATCACCATTCCCGTTGGTCCTCGTTTGGGCTCTAAGGTCCTTGAAGTCGAGCATTTGCACAAGCAGTTCGGTGATCGTGCTCTTATCGATGATCTTTCATTCAGCTTGCCGCGCAACGGCATCGTGGGTGTTATCGGCCCCAATGGCGTTGGCAAGTCAACCCTGTTCAAGATGATTGTGGGTAAAGAGCCGGTTTCTGGCGGCACGCTTGAGCTGGGCGAAACCGTACAGATTTCCTACGTTGACCAGAATCGTGAAGGTCTTGACCCGAAAAAGACGCTTTGGGAAGTGGTTTCCGACGGGTTGGATTATATCCGCGTAGGTGAAACCGAGATTCCCAGCCGTGCATATGTGGCGAACTTCGGCTTTAAGGGCTCTGACCAGCAAAAGCCTGCCGGCGTTCTTTCTGGCGGTGAGCGCAATCGTCTGAACCTCGCTCTTACGCTGAAGCAGGGGGGCAACCTGCTCCTGCTCGACGAGCCCACGAACGACCTGGACGTAGAAACGCTCGAAAGTCTCGAAGAAGCGTTGCTGGCGTTCCCCGGCTGCGCAGTAATAACCAGCCACGATCGTATGTTCCTTGACCGCATTGCCACGCATATTCTTGCGTGGGAGGGTACCGATGAAAACCCCGGCAATTGGCATTGGTTCGAAGGCAACTTCGATTCTTATCAGAAGAACAAGATCGAACGCCTGGGCGAAGAAGCTGCAAAACCCCATCGCCTGCATCGCAAGCTTACGCGCGATTAGTGTTCAGCGGATAGTTTTTTGAACGCTTGAAAACAGAGGCAGCCTCTTTCGGGGCTGCCTCTTTATATTGGCTGGAACTCCCGAGGCTGCTTTGGTTTGGTGCTGAGCGAAAGCAAAGCCCAACGGTGCAGGAGCGACAATCGAAAAGTTTGAAGATGCTAATAAACAAAAAGGCAACCTCGAAAGAGGTCGCCTTTTCATGCACTAGCTTGCTGGGATTGAGGAAAGTGAAACTTACTTGGCCTTGCCCTGGTTTGCTACAGCGTTGATTTTGGCGTTGATAGTTTCTTCGTCGCCAACGTATTTCTTGTCAAGAACGTTGAAATCCTGGTCAAAGGTGTAAACCAGCGGCACACCCGTAGGAATGTTTACGCCTACGATTTCATCGTCGGAAAGCTTGTCGAACTGCTTTACCAGAGCGCGCAGAGAATTGCCGTGAGCAACGATGAGCACGCGCTTGCCGGCGCGCATCTGGGGTTCGATTTCCTCTTCGAAGTAAGGCCATGCGCGAGCGATGGTGTCCTTCAGGCATTCTGCCAGGGGCATTTCGTCAGCGGGAGCGTTGCGGTAAGGAGCCATAAGACGAGGATTGCGCTCGTCGGTTTCCTCTAATGCGGGAGGACGTACATCGAAGCTGCGGCGCCAGATTTTAACCTGGTCTTCGCCGTATTTTGCAGCGGTTTCAGCCTTATTCAGACCCTGAAGAGCACCGTAGTGGCGTTCGTTCAGACGCCACGTTTTGTTGACGGGCAGCCATTCGCGATCCATTGCCTGAAGAATGTGGTTCAGCGTGTGGATAGCGCGCTTGAGGTACGAGGTGTAGCACACATCGAAGTCAAAGCCAGCTTCAGCAAGGGCGCGGCCGCCATCGGATGCTTCTTTGCGGCCCGTATCGGTAAGGTCGACGTCCATCCAGCCGGTGAAAAGGTTCAGCTTGTTCCATTCGCTTTCGCCGTGGCGGACCAAGACGAGTTGCATGGTCGAATCAGTCATGATTCCTTCTCTTTCTCGTAGTAAGCGGGTTGCCCCGAGTTTATTCGTAATGCGCGTTATGCGCTAAGCAAAGAGAGCTGAGAACACAGGCGCAACATATTCAGTATGACGTTTCGACGAACGTGTGGGGCACTGGTCGGGGAGCGTTACCGTGCTTTCGTTGGACGGTGCATTTGAGCTGGATGTGTCACTTCTCTGTCCCCTGTGCTGTACACGCAGCGTGGCGATGGGTTGGTATGATGGAACGAAAAGAATCTGCGCTTTAAGGAGCTTACGCATGAACGAAATAAAATGCCCACACTGCGGAAAGGTATTCCAGGTCGACGAGCGCGGTTTTGCCGATATTTTACGTCAGGTACGCACTGCTGAATTCGATAAGGAAATAGCCCAGCGAGAAGGCATGCTACAAGAGCAGAATGCCCAGGCGGTAAAGCTCGCCGTTGCTAAGGCCCAACAGGATGCTCAGGCGGAAACCGCCCAGCGCGATGCTCGTATCGCTGAGCTGGAAACGCGCCTTGCTGCCGAAAAGCGCGAACGCGAACAGGCCGAAAAGTCATCTCAGCTTGAACATGCCAACGAACTTGAAGCGGCGCTTGCGAAGAAGCAAGCCGAAATTGTCCAGCTGCAGGCGGATGTGAAAAAGCTATCGGCCGACCACGATGCGCAAAATCGCATTGCCAAGGCAGAGCACGAACGCTTGCTCTCTGACGCAACCGCGCAGCGCGATGCGGAAATTGCGGCATTGCGCCAGCAGATTTCCTCCCAGGAAAGCGCCTTCAAGCAGCAGCTTGAATCGCAGGTTCAGCAGTACTCCCAGAAGATTGCCGCCGATAAAGCGGAAAGTGCTCGTGTGGCCGCCGAGGAATCGGCAAAGCTCCAGCAAACCATTGTTGCGCAGAAGCAGCAGCTGGAATCGCAAACTCAGCAGTTCAAAGCCGAAAAAGAACTTGCAGTAAGCGAAGCCCGTGCCGCAGCTGAGCGTCAACGCGACGAGCTGGCTGCCCAGGTTAAGCTCCAGGAAGCCCAAGCGGCTCAGGAGAGGGCTGCCTTGCGTGAGAAGATGACCAACGAGCTTGCTGCAAAAGACGAGCTCATCAAGTACAAGGACGAAGAAATTGCCCGCGTTAAGGAAATGAAGGCGCGCCTTTCCACCAAGATGGTTGGTGAATCGCTTGAACGTCATTGCGAGATCGAATTCAACAAAATCCGTGCTACGGCGTTCCCGCATGCGTATTTCGAAAAAGACAACGATGTGGTCGATGGCACCAAAGGCGATTTTGTCTTCCGCGAAACCGATCCCGCAACGGGCGAAGAAGTGGTTTCCATCATGTTCGAGATGAAGAATGAAAACGACGAAACGCGCACCAAGCACAAGAATGAGGATTTCTTCGCCAAGCTCGACTCCGACCGCAAGAAGAAGGGCTGCGAGTATGCGGTTCTATGCACCATGCTTGAACCCGAAAACGAGCTCTATAACGAAGGCATTGTCGACGTGAGCTACCGATATGAAAAGATGTACGTTATCCGTCCGCAATTTTTCATACCCATCATTTCCATTTTGCGCAACGCTGCGCTGTCTGCTCTGCAGTACAAAACCGAGCTTGCCGAAGTGCGCAATCAGAATATCGACATCACGAACTTCGAAAACTCGATGGAAGATTTCAAAACAAAGTTTGCGCGCAATTACGACCTCGCTAGCCGTAAGTTCCAGACGGCAATAGATGAAATCGATAAGACCATTGACCATCTGCAGAAAACAAAAGAGGCACTGCTGGGTAGCGAGAGGAACCTACGCCTGGCAAACGACAAGGCGCAAGACCTTACCATTAAAAAGCTTACGCGTAAGAACCCTACGATGAAGGCGAAGTTTGCTGCGCTGAAGGAAGGGGAAAACGCCCTGCCTGAGGCTGCCGATCAAGAGGATTAGAAAACCAGCACACGCTTCTTCCGTTTTGTAAATCTTTCCCGAATAGCTTGAAAGGGGAAAGCGACAGGGCTCGCTTCGGCTTAGAATGGCTTCGTTTTGTTTAAGAGCGGAATTTCAGGAGCGCTTGGTGACCCAGAAAATGACAGGTAAGCAATGGCTCGCCCTCGCAGGCATCGCTGTTGCGGCGTTTGTGTTCAATTCTTCGGAATTCATGCCAGTTGGCTTGCTTACCGATATCGGAAAGACGTTTGGAACCAACGAGGCTACGACGGGCATGTTGGTTTCGGTATATGCGTGGGCGGTAATGCTTCTTTCCGTGCCATTGATGATTATCGCAACGCGCCTGGACTTTCGTAGGCTTCTCTTGGTGGTTATCGTGGTGTTCCTGGTTGGGCAGGTTCTTACGTCGTTGTCGACAAGCTACTGGATGCTCATGGCGGCGCGCATGGTAGTTGCTTGCGCGCATTCGGTATTTTGGGCTATTGCCGCGCCTATTGCGGTGCGTTTGGTGCCGAAAAACAAGCGCGCTCTTGCTCTGAGCGTTGTCGAGACGGGCACTGCTGTTGCGGCTATTGTTGGCTTGCCATTGGGCCGAGCTATCGGCTTGGCGGTTGGATGGCGCCTGACGTTTGCTATTGTTGCGGTAATCTCTGCGCTTTTGCTGGTGTACCTGCTTATCACTTTGCCTTGGGTTCCTGGCGCAGAGCCCTTCAGCATTGGGCAGTTGCCGGGGTTGTTCCAAAACAAGGGCTTGGTGGCGCTGTTTATTCTTACGGCGTTGTATGCATGGGGCTACTACACAGGCTATAGCTACATCGAGCCATTCTTGCTACAGGTGGCGGGGTTGGAAAACGACGTGGTCACCTTGGTCCTTTCCGTGTTTGGTGTTGCAAGCATCATCGGCAGTATATTGTGTTCCAAACTGTATCCCCGTTTCCGTTTCCCGTTCTTTAGGGCCATCACCATCGGTGTGCCGGTAGCCTTGCTGCTGATGTATGCGGCGGCGGGTTTGGGCCTTGCGGCAATACTTGGCGTTGTTGTTCTGTGGGGCATAAGCGCGGCTTCGGTGAGCGTTGTGTACCAGGCGGAGATCATCAATGTTTCTTCCGATAAAGAGGAAACGGTTGCCATGGCGTTTTTCTCGGGCATCTTCAACTTCGGCATCGGCACTGGTGCGCTTTTGGGCGGTCAGGTGGTTAACACACTGGGCATCGCGAACGTGTTTTATGCGGGCGGCATCATCGGCATGGTCTCTATTTTGTTCTGTTTGGTGGTGGCCGTTGGGCGCCTTAAGCGCTATTCCGTGAAATAGCCCGAAGCGCATGGTTTCCGCTTGGCGTTTTGAGGGGGAGCGTGGCGGCTCCCGTGGGCGCTGTCGCGCTGTTCGGTACGCGCCGCGCGTCCAGCGCCACGCTGCGCAATGTGCGGTTGCCGCTCACGGAAGCCGCCGCGAAGCCGCTCGCGATGCTACGCTGGGTCCGCCCTGACCAAATCGTCATGCTGAAGCTGCTCCGAGAGCCCAGAAACAAAAATCTCGACTTTTTTGCAACTTTTTGTTTTCACGATGGGCGGATTGCCTCAAAGGGTAGATATCGCAATGGGGTCGGGTGTGTAGTCTTTTCTCATCAGGCTTTATTTCGTCTTTGTTTCGAAAATGTCCAGACTCTGTGACGATGCGAGATTAATTGATGTTGAACAATTGCAACTTTTGCCGAAAGGACGAATATAGAGCCATCGAACGCAAGGGGCGTTCGGAATAAGCGCTTCGGTGCTTGCACGTTAGGACGAACTTTTGAATTACCGCAACCTGCATACAGAAATTATCAGCTCCATTATTTAGGGCTCGGGTTGCTTGAATCAGCTGCCCGAACCCTAATCGGGCAGCTGATGGTTTTGAATCCGGAGGCTGTTTAAAGAAACGGCTTCCGGATTTTTTATTCCCTTGGCATCTGCTCCCTTGCGTCGTCTTCTTCAAACAGCCTTTTGATTCCAAGCCTTGATTCATCGGTTCACGGATTGAAGGAAAAGAAGGAAACGAAATGTCAAGTACGGCAGCAACAGCAGCGGCAATGGCGCCTGTGGGCGTCGGATCGAAAGGGAAGAATTCAACAGCTGAGATTGTGGCAGCTTCAATGGTGGGAACCGCCATCGAGTTCTACGACAATTACTGCTACAGTATCGCGGCAGCAAGCTATTTTGGGCTGATCTTCTTTACCGATGTTGCGAAGTCCGATCCGGTGTTGGCAACGTTGCTTTCGTTCGTGACTTTCGCCGTTTCATTTTTGGCGCGTCCGTTTGGTTCATTGATATTCGGTCATTTTGGCGACAAGCTCGGCCGCAAGAAAACACTGGTGGTTGCCCTGATGCTTATGGGCATCGCAACCTTTGTGGTGGGTTTGCTTCCCGGGTATGAGGTTCTTGGCCCTACTTCCGTTGTCCTTTTGTGCGTGTGCCGCGCTTGCCAGGGTTTGGGCCTTGGCGGCGAATGGTCTGGTGCTGCCTTGGTGGCGACCGAAAATGCCCCGAAGGGGAAGCGAGCTCTGTATGGTGCGTTCCCCAACATGGGCGCTCCCATCGGTTTTTTCTGCGCATACGGCGTAAACCTGCTGCTTGATTCTTCCTTGCCTGCCGATGCGATGGTTGCGTGGGGTTGGCGCATCCCGTTCCTGCTTTCCGCATTGCTGGTGGTAGTTGGGCTGGTTGTGCGCTTGCGCATGACTGAAACTCCCGTATTCCAGAAAGCACAGCGTGAAAACCGTACGGTAAAGATGCCTCTTGCTATGCTTCTTCGTCACAACTGGAGGCAGGTTGTGCTCGGCACCTGCGCGGTTAGCATTACCTATACGCTCTTCTATGTGTTGGGAACCTGGTCGCTTTCCTACGGTGTGTCAACCTTGGGCTTCACTCAGCAACAGTATCTGGGAATGCAGATGGTATCGGTATTCTTCTTTGCGGGTTTCATCGTTGTTGGTTGCTTGAGCGCTGATCGTTTCGGCAGGAAGCCCGTGGTCGCGCTTGCTACCGTGGCAACTTTGGTGTTTGCACTCTTTGCTCCCATGCTGCTTTCGGTTCATAGCGCTTTGAACGTAATGCTGTTCCTCTGCATCGGTTTTATGTGCATGGGTGCTGTTTTCGGGCCCACCGGTTCGTACTTGCCTGAGTTGTTCCCCGCCCGCGTTCGTTATTGCGGTTCTGGTCTCTCCTATAACTTGGCTGCAATTGTCGGTGGTGCCTTCGCTCCCACTATTGCTTCGGCGCTTGTTATGAATTTCGGCATCATGTCGTTGGGTTGGTACCTGGGAGGTATGGCGGTTGTTTCCCTTGTCGCCCTGTTCTTCTTCCGTGAAAGCAAGGATGTCAACTACGAGGAATAGCGTCAGGTATCGGCTTGCTTAGAAAGCAAAGAATGTCCCAAGATGTAGCGTTGAACTACCCCACGTCTCTCTTTATCCAAGGAATGGGGGCGGTTCACGGTGCGTCGAGGGCATTCTTTGCTTGATAGGGTGGGTTTGTTTGCGGTGATGCTATTATGGTGTACATAAAAGTACCCAGTACAGGTTCAATCGAAAGGTTTGCCGTGGCAACTACAGCTCAGAAACTCAAGCTTATGTATCTGGCAAAGCTCTTAGAGAGTGAAACTGATGACGAACATGGCCTTACCGGTCCGCAGATCATTCAGCGCTTGGCTGAGTTGGGTATCGCGGTTGAGCGGAAGACGCTCTATCGCGATTTGGATTGTCTGCGCGAATTCGGCTACAACATCGTGAAGTACCAGCGTTCACCTATTGAATATGGTCTTGCTTCGCGTGAGTTCCAGGAAAGCGAATTGCTGCTGTTGGCGGATGCGGTGCAATCTTCCCGTTTCCTTACCGAGCGTAAGTCGAATGCGTTAGTGAAGGCCATTGGTAAGCTGGGTAGCAAATACTTGGCGGACGATCTAAGAAGGAACCTTCACGTTGAGGGGCGTATCAGGTCGCAGAATGAATCGGTGTTCTACAACATCGACGCTATTCAGCGAGCTATTTCCGCTAAGAAAAAAGTACGTTTCCGTTACTTCAAATACGACAATCGGAAGAAACGAGTCCTGCAGCGCGATGGACGTTTCTATGAGGAAACGCCATTGCATCTGGTGTATATGGATGACTGCTATTACCTGGTTGCCTGGAACGATAAGCATGAAAGCACCACTAATTATCGCGTGGACAGAATGCTGAACATCGATGTGTCCGAAGAAGATGCAACGAGTAATGAGCAAACGGCCGAATTTGATGCGGCGAAGTATCAGAAGAGGGTATTCGGCATGTACAGCGGCGAGGCAGTTGCGGTTACCTTGCTTGTGAAACCAGATGCCATCAGCACAGTAATCGACCGCTTCGGCGATGCAGCTGATGCCGAAGCGGTCGAGGATGGCTCGATGCGCGTGCGCACCAAGGTTATGCAGGCGCCTACATTCTATGGCTGGTTGGCGACTCTGGGAACCAGCGTGATAATCGAGCAGCCGCAATTCTTGAAAGAGGAGTACCGAACGTACCTCCAAGGGATTATCGAGCAGTACTGAGCGCGTATGGCATTCATTGCAGTTCCTCCCATTTCCAGGAATCAATGAACTCGTTTACGCGAAGTGACATATGGGAAGTGAGCCCCGTCATGCATCTGAGGGCGTTTACGTAAGCGACCTTAAGAGGAAGGTCGTGTTCGGTTCTAAAATCCTCAGGCTCTCTGATTTCGTGTTCCAGTTCGTCGATGAGGTAGTTTAGGTCGTCTTTGATGCTGATGAGTTCATCAAAATCTCTGCTATCGAGTGTTTTGAGGAACTTGGTTGGTGATTCGAGCATGATGCCTACCTTGGTCGAATATCGGTTACGTACAGGCCAACACGAACCTGCTTCCAAGGAGCAGCTTCTTTGTCAACTTGAAGAATGCGGCACTCGAGGATGTTCCTGTGGCCAAAGTGAAATAAGGTCGAGGCTAGGCTGTTCTGGTCGGCGGGGATATAGCCGATCATGACGCCGTTGAAGTACAGGGCGATTGATTCTGGGTCGTAGGGATTGCCCGGCTCGGGGCAAAGCTCGATGCTGTCGCCAATGCTCATCTGGTTAATAACGAGTGCGCCATCGTAGTGCTGGAATCCTGCAATGAAAAATGTTGAGAGATGTCGGCTGGGCTGATACATGGCTCCCTCCTTGAAGCGGCTGGGATGGCAAGAGGCAAGGGGTTGGTAAAGTGCCAGCCCCTTTTGTCGACCACAGCAAGCAAATTCGAAAGGGTGAAAGTGAACGAAATGACAAGGAGTTTATATTGCTTGTATGTGGCGGCTTCGATAGGAATGGCCTCTTGATGGTTTGAATAATACGCAGGTCGCAGCTTGTGCGTGGGTACCGCAGTGGACATCAAATAAAAAATTGGGGAAAGAAAGAAAGAAAAAGGCTCGCGTTGGCGAGCCTTCGATGGTTGTAAGCATGAATGGTTCCGCTTAGTGCATTTTGCGTGAGCTGGCGTGCTTGTTCGGATGGGAATAGAAGTCAGCTCCGCTGCTTCTATTGTCCGATCTTCGATCCGCAAGCGATGCAGAAAGCGTTTTCGGAGTCTTGCCTTGTTCCACACTTAGGGCAGTACTGAACGGACGGATCGATAACAGGTTGCTCCTTTGCTGCGGGTGCAGTGGTTTCTAGATTCTTCTTTGGGGCTTCTTGCGGCGCTGGAGCCTTCGGGGCTTCCTGTGGTGCCGAAGCGGCTTTGGTTTTCGGTGCTGAAGAGGCTGTAGGGGCTGTGCTGTTTGCGTTTAGGCCCTCGGCGGAAGATTGCGCTGCTTTCTGCTCCTTGTTGTGCGCAATCATTTCGAAGATGAGGCCCAAGATAGCAGGGAAAAAGAACCCAATAGTTTCGAACAGTGCCGGTCCGCTGCTGAAGTCGATGAATTCTTTCCCTGTGATGATGGCGCAAATAATTGCGAGTGCCTGGATAACGTAGAGGACGATGGCTGCTGTTTTCAAGGTTTCTCCTTATGGTCGTGTATGCGTTGCGGGAACTATTGTCCTGCCAGGTCTTTTGCGACTTCGGCGCCGATAGCCAAGCCCATTGCCGCAGGAACGAAGGCGTTGCTGCCAGGAACGCTGCGCCGGTCAAGGCAGGTACGCTCGCTGTTGGGCGGGCACACGCACTCTGCGGCACAGCCGGCCCTGCCGTCTTCTTCGGGCTTTACGGTAGATTCCGGCGAATAAGCAACCTTCAAATTGTGAATGCCGCGTTTGCGTAGCTCTTTGCGGATAATGCGCGCTAGGCGGCAAATGGAAGTCTCTGAGATATCAGCGATGCGAATGGCCGTGGGATTAAGTTTGTTGCCAGCACCCATAGCGGAGATAATGGGCGTTCCTGCTGCCTTTGCCTGGGCAACCAGATGAAGCTTTGCCGTTACCGTGTCGACGCAATCGACGATATAGTCGTATTTCGAAAGGTCGAATTCGCTTGCCGAATCGGGTAGGTAGAAGCATTTGTGCTTGGTGATTTTGCAGCTGGGGTTTATATCGAGCAGGCGCTCTTCCATGGCATCGACTTTATCCATGCCGACGGTTTTCCAGGTTGCAATTATCTGACGGTTTATATTTGTCAGGCATACCTTGTCGTCGTCAACGATGTCGATGGCACCCAACCCACTGCGCACGAGCGATTCGCAAACATAGCCGCCTACGCCACCGCAGCCGAACACGATAACGTGGGCCTTCTGCAGCGATTCGACGCCGTTGCTGCCAAGTGTCAAACGGGTGCGTGAAAACTGATCGAGCACGGTATACCTTCCCTAAATTTCGACAAACCACTGGTAAACGTTGCCATTGTAGAACAAAAGAGCCTGCTCGAACGAGCAGGCTCTTCATGTGCGCTATGCAGGCGATGCTTACTGCTGACGTGCCGCAGGCATTCCCCAGGCAAAGTGGTCGGAATGCAGCAGCTGCTCCGCCTTTTCTGAGTTCGGTTCGCCGAAGTACTTTTCATAGCATTCAACGACCGAAGGATTCTCATGGCTGAAGCGCAGCTTCGAATTGGTGTCGATGTCGCGCAGAATGAGCTCACGTTCGGCTGCGCATTCGCGGCCCTCGTGGATGGGCTGGCCGCCGCCACCAACGCAGCCGCCAGGGCAAGCCATAACCTCGACGAAATCGTAATCAACCTCGCCGTTTTCGATGGCGTTGCACAGGTTGTCAGCATTCTGGAGACCGCTGACGATGGCAACGGTAAGTTCTTTACCTGCCAGGTTGTAGGTTACCTCGCGCCAGCCTTCGCAACCGCGTACGGCGCTGAAAGCATCGGGATCGGGGTTTTCGCCGGTGACCAGGAAGTGGGCGCTGCGAAGAGCCGCCTCCATTACGCCGCCGGTGGCGCCGAAGATGTGACCTGCGCCAGTGGCTTCGCCCAAGGGCATGTCGAACTCTTCTTCGGGTAAGTTCCTTACGTTGATGAACTGAGCCTTCAACATGCGTCCGAGTTCGCGCGTGGTAAGCACTACGTCAACATCGGGACCGGTTCCGGTGGTGTCCATGTCCCCATAAGCGCATTCTGCCTTCTTGGCAACGCACGGCATGATGGACACTACGGCAATTTTCGCAGGATCGACGCCCAGGATTTCTGCGTAGTAATTCTTCGCAATGGCGCCGAAGATCTGCTGTGGCGATTTCGTGGTGGAAAGATGCTTTACCAGGCTGGGATGCTTTGCCTTCAGGAAGCGCACCCAACCAGGGCAGCACGAGGTAAACATGGGTTGACCAGGCTCTTCTTTAAGGTGATGAAGAAGCTCGGTGCCTTCTTCCATGATGGTCATGTCTGCTGCGAAGTCGGTATCAAAGACATAATCGAAGCCCAGTTTGCGCACGGCGGCAACCATGCGACCCATTGTGGCTTCTTCCTTTGAAAGGGATACGGATTCGCCCCAGGCCGCTCGAATGGAGGGCGCAATCTGGACGATGGCGATACGCTCAGGGTCGGTGATGATGTCGAATACCTTCTGGGTATCGTCGCGTTCGGAAAGAGCACCGCAGGGGCAATGTGTGATGCACTGGCCGCACAGCGCGCATGCCGCTTCGGATATGTCGCGGCAACCCGCAGCGCCCACATGGGCGTTCGAGCCTGTGCGGGTAAGATCCCACACGTTCAGGTTCTGAACCTTGCTGCATTCACTTACGCAGCGCATGCAGCTGATGCATTTGGAAGCGTCGCGAACGAGCGGGAAATCGGTGGGGTTCTTTTGCTGGTCGTATTCGACAGGGTAGGGGATGTTGGTGATGTTCAGTGCAGCTGCGTTGCGCTGGATCATGCAGTTGCCGTTGCGCGTGCATGTGGTGCATTCGCTTTTATGGCGCGAAAGAATAAGCGCCATCGTTTCACGGCGGGAGGCAACAACGCGGGGGCTCATGGTGTTTACCACCATGCCCTCGGCAACTTCGTTGTTGCAGGAGGAAACGAGCTTGTCAGTGCCTTCCACCTCTACAACGCAGATGCGGCAGGCGCCGATTTCGTTAATGTCTTTCAGATAGCACAGCGTGGGAATCACGGAGCCTGCCTCATAGGCGGCGTTCAAGATGGTGGTGTGCTCGGAAACGGAGACTTCCTTCCCGTCGATGGTCAACGTTACCATGCTCGGCTCCTTCCGCCCTTGAATGCACCGTAGCCGAAGTGATCGCACCCCAGGCAGCGGCCTGCTTCTTGCATCATTTCCTCTTCAGACATGCCGATTTCGCACAACTCGAAATCGCAGCTGCGCTCTGCGCCGGGGCGCTCCTTCATGGTTACGCGACCGCAGGGAACGCGATCTGCCAGGTTGGGGGCGGGGATGTCCACGTCGCAACGGATTTCGTGGTTACCGCCCAGATAGGTGTCGATTGCACGCGCTGCAACTTTACCGCCCTCAATGGCGCGAATGACGGTTGCCGGGCCCCAGCTGCAGTCGCCGCCGGTGAAGAAGCCAGGCTTTTCAGGGATGCTGGAATCGGGCTGTGCTTGGATTTCGTTCCACTTGCAGGGCAAACCGAATTCCTCGAATGCGCCAGAGTCGATGTTCTGACCGATGGCAACAATGATGGTGGTTGCGGGAATGCGAACCTCGGGCTTGTTTGCTGCTTTGGGAGAGGGGCGGCCGCCGCGTACCGCGGAGATCATCTGGGGCTGGCCCCAGAGTGCCACGGCATGGCCTTCATCGTTGACTTCGACATGTGCAGGGGCAACAAGCTCCATAAGCTCGCAGCCATCCTCGATGGCTCCGTCGATTTCTTCAGCGAGTGCTGTCATGTCGGCGCGGCGACGACGGTAGACGATCTTTACCGACTTGGCGCCCATGCGGCGTGCGCTTCGAGCGGCGTCCATGGCAACGTTGCCGCCGCCAACGACAACAACATCTTGACCGGAGAGGTCGGCGATGTTGCCATCGCCGATTTCGCGCAGCATGGCAACAGCCGGCACTACGCCTGGTGCGCCTTCGCCTTCGATGCGGAGTTTCTTGTCTGAGTGAGCGCCGATGCATACGTAAACGGCATCGAAGTCACGCTCGAGGTCGGCGATTGCAACGTCCTTGCCAACGGAAACGCCCAGCTTAACCTCTACACCCAAAGAGGTGATGTGCTCGATTTCGGTGTCGAGCAGGGTTTTGGGCAGGCGATAGTTGGGGATGCCGTAGCGGAGCATGCCGCCGAGCTTGGCGCGCTGCTCGTATACCGTTACGGAATGGCCCATGCGGGTGAGGTAATACGCTGTGGTAAGACCGCCAGGACCACCGCCGATAACGGCAACCTTCTTGCCGGTGGGTTCTGCCACCGTAGTGGGGCGGTTGGGCGTTTCGTGATCGCAGGCGTAGCGCTTCAGGCCACGGATGTTGACAGCGGAATCAACGAAGCTGCGACGGCAGGTGTTTTCGCAGGGATGCTCGCAAACATAGGCGCAAGCACTTGGGAAGGGGTTGTCTTTGCAGATGAGCTCAATGGCGTCGTCGAAGCGGCCAGCTTTTACCAGTGCGATGTAGCCAGGGATATCGACATTTGCGGGGCAGCCCTGAACGCAGGGAACAGGGTGGTCGGACGTGCACAGGCAGCGGCCTTCTGCGTGGAGCTCGTAGTCTTCGCGGAAAGCGCGTACTCCGGTAAGGGCCATTTCGGCAGCTTGGGTACCGATTGCGCAATCTGCCGAAATGCGCACGTTTTCAGCGAGTGCCTCGATTCGTGCAAGGTCGGCTTCGGTTGTCGTTCCTTCCAACACGCTGTCGAGCAGCGATTCGATCTGCGCCAAGCCGATGCGGCAGGGAACGCACTTGCCGCATGTTTGCGTGCGGCACAAGGCGATAAGGCCGCGCGTCACATCAACGGGACAGGTACCTTGAGGATGCGAAACAAGACGACGGGCCATATCTTGACATACGCCGCGCACGGTCTTTTCCGCTTCGCTCGAGGTGCGGATTTCCAATGGGCTCATGGAATTCTCCTCGGTCTGTATGGTTGAGCTGGTGTTTTCCAGCCTTGTGCATACGGCTCCGCCAAAATAAATCGACGCTTTGTCCAATGAGCGCGCATGCTTATACAAAGTATAGCAACGGGCAAGGGTGAGCGGGGTTGGTTAACCGATGAACGGCAATAAAACGAAATTGCACCCATGGAAATCTGGTGTCCATGGGTGCAATTGTCCACTGCAAGGTTGTGGTTTTAGCGTTGGTTCTCTTTCAGGAATTGTTCCATGCCAGGGAATGCTTTGATGGAGCGATCGAATACGCCCATTAAATAGGCAAGGGTTAAACCGTAGTTGGATACTGGCACGTCCGCGTGCACGCATGCTTGGATGCGAGAGAGCACGGCGCGGCGGTTGAATGTGCAGCCCCCACAGTGAATTACTAGGTCGTAGCTGGAAAGATCTTCTGGGAAGTCTACGCCCCGCACGTTTTCGACGGTAAGCCCTTGCCCGATACGAGCGCGAAGCAGACGGGGGATCTTCACCGTGCCGATATCCTCTTCGATGGGGTGATGGGTGCAGGCTTCCGCTATGAGCACGCGGGATTTTTCTGTGAGCTTGTCGATGGCAAGCGTCCCTAGGGCTTGGGTGGGCAAGTCTCCCTTGAAGCGGGCAAACGCAACCGAAAAGCCAGTAAGGGGAACGTTTTCCGGCACGATTGCCGCCACCTTGTCGAACGCCTGGGAATCGGTAACCACCAAGGCGGGCGGTTCTTTCAGCGCCGCCAATGCGTGCGGCAGTTCCTTGTCGGTAACGCAAAGTGAAAGGCAGCTGGAGTCGAGCAAATCGCGAATGGCTTGAACCTGAGGGAGGATAAGGCGCCCTTTTGGCGCTTCTTTGTCGATGGGGATAACTAAGATAACCACCGAGCCTGGATCAACGATGTCTCCGATGATTTTCGGGTCGTTCACGAATTCTTCGGGCGCGTTGTCGAGCAGGGCTTGGCGCAGCTCAAGCACGCCTTCTCGCTTTGCCGCGCACATGCAAACTAGAGGTTTTTGCTGGAGGTCACGGGGAAGGGTGTTGCGGCATGCTGCGATAAGCGCTTCTTGCTGGGGGTCGACGACGGTTCCTCGCGGTGTGTGACTTTCGGCCGAGCTAGAGGAGCCGGAATTAGACCCTTTGGCGCCAACGGGAAGCAGATCTGTTTTGTTGCACACAATGATGAAGGGGATGCTTCGCTTGGAAAGCTGGGCGGCAATTTCCTCTTCATAGGGACCCCAGGTGCCAGCCTCGGCTACGATGACGCCCATATCGCAACGGTCAAATACCTTTTTGGTGCGTTGAGTGCGTAGCTCGCCAACGGTTTCCTGGTCATCGTCGATGCCCGCAGTGTCGATGAACAGCACGGGGCCCAAAGGCAGCAGCTCCATAGGTTTGTCTACCGGGTCGGCGGTGGTGCCTGCTACGGCGGAAACGATGCTGGTTTGCTGGTTGGTAATGGCGTTCAGCACGCTCGATTTGCCTACATTGCGTCGCCCGAACAGGCCGATCGCCATACGCATGCCCTTTGGGGTACGCATGAGTGCAGGGCCGCTTTCGGCAAGAAGAGGCGTGCCTGTAGAAGATGATTGTGGCGTTTGCCCCCGTGGGTGTCTTTTTTGCGCGATGCCCATACGAACCCTTTCCCGTGCGTCTTTTTTAGGAATGTTCCCATTGTATTGTTTCGTTTCTTTAACGGATTATGGTGCCGTTTGTAGATGAGCGTGGTTTCTGGTGAGCGGGCAGTCTCAATTAGCAGTAGATTAGACACAGTTGCGCATACGCGCGATAACCATATCTTCGGCAAAGGTGATGCCCGTTTGCTTTTGCCGTTTGTTTCTATAAAGGCAAAGCGAAAGAAGAACTTATGACGGAATTCCGCTACGATCCGAAATCGCTTCGCGCCGACGAGTTCATCAACGACGCGGAGATCCTCGATTCCATCGCCTACGCTGATGCGCATAAAGACGATATCGAGTTGTGCCGCCGCATTTTGGACAAGGCACGTGCCAATCTGCATCCTTCCGCAGACCACGGTGCGGTTATAACCCATCGTGAGGCAAGCGTTCTTCTGGCCTGCGAAGATCCGCAGATCAATAGGGAAATCAAAGAACTGGCGCACCAGATTAAGCTGGCCTATTACGGCAATCGCATTGTTCTTTTTGCGCCGCTGTATCTTTCTAACTACTGCGTAAACGGCTGCTTGTATTGCCCGTACCACGCAAAGAATCGCACCATCCCCCGCAGGAAGCTCACCCAGGAAGAGATTCGCGCTGAGGTTATTGCCTTGCAAGATATGGGTCACAAACGCTTGGCCATCGAAGCAGGCGAAGATCCGAAGCACAATCCCATCGAATACATCCTGGAAAGCATGGAAACCATCTATTCCATCAAGCATCGAAATGGTGCTATCAGGCGCGTTAACGTGAACATTGCCGCAACTACGGTCGAAGAGTACCGCATGCTCAAGGAAGCGGAGATTGGCACATACATTCTGTTCCAGGAAACGTATAACAAAAAGGGTTACCAGGAGCTGCATCCCACAGGCCCGAAGAGCGATTACGATTGGCATACCGAAGCGATGGACCGCGCCATGGAAGGCGGCATCGACGATGTGGGCCTGGGTGTATTGTTTGGATTGCAGGGATATCGCTACGAGTTTGCCGGCCTGATCATGCACGCTGAGCATTTGGAGGCAGTGCACGGCGTGGGCCCGCACACCATCAGCGTTCCGCGTGTTAAGCCTGCGATGGATATCGACCCCGAGGTGTTCGACAACGGCATTCCTGACGAAATGTTCGAGAAGATCATTGCCCTCATTCGCATTACCGTGCCCTATACCGGCATGATTATCTCTACTCGCGAAGGCCAGCAGGTGCGTGAGCACGCGTTACAGTATGGTGTAAGCCAGATTTCCGGTGGGTCCCGTACCAGTGTTGGCGGCTACAACGAGCCGGAGCGCCCGCATGATACTGAGCAGTTTGACGTATCGGATCAGCGCACGCTCGATGAGGTTATCAGCTGGTTGATGGACAATAACCACATACCTAGCTTCTGCACGGCTTGCTATCGTGCAGGGCGCACAGGCGACAGGTTTATGAGCTTCTGCAAGAACGGTGAGATCCTTAACTACTGCCATCCGAATGCCCTGATGACGCTTACGGAGTACTTGGCCGATTACGCCACTCCCGAAACCAAGGAAAAGGGCCTTGCCATGGTGAAGCGTGAACTGTTGAACATTCCCAACGAAAAGACGCGTCTCGTTGCCGAGCGGCATGTTGGTGAAATTCTTGCAGGAACGGGAAACGATTTCAGGTTCTAAAGAGCGATAAGATTATGTGCGGGCCGGCACTTGCCAGCCCGCATTTTTATTTCATGGCGAAAGAGGTGCACTATGCGGGCAACCGAGGAAGACATCGAGGCATTTGTTGCAGAGCAGTGGCCGGCATTTTTGACCGACGCACAACGCTTGATTTCCATTGATAGCTCGCTTGATGCCGAGCACGCGGCACTCGGTGCGCCTTTCGGTTCGGGGCCTCGTGCGGCGCTTGACGAAGCGCTTGCCATTGCCCAGCGGATGGGGCTGGAGCCTCATGATGGAGATGGGTACGCCGGTTTTGCCGATTTGCCAGGCGAAAGCGGGCAACAGATTGGCGTTATCGGCCATGTTGATGTGGTTCCCGCTGGGGAGGGTTGGGATTTCGATCCGTTCAGCCTTACTTGCAAGGATGGCGTGCTTGTTGGGCGCGGCGCCTCTGACGATAAAGCTCCGCTGCTCACGGCGTTGTATGGCTTGAAATTCTGGCTTGATCGCGGTGCGAACCTGCGCCATGCGGTGCGTTTCATTTTTGGCTGCAATGAGGAGTCGGGGATGGGCGATGTCCCCTACTACTTGGAGCACAACGATGCCCCCGATTTCCTGTTTACTCCCGATGCTGAATTTCCCTTGTGCTATGGCGAGAAGGGGCAATTTGGAGCAACACTAACCTCTGGAATCATTGAAGGCGCTATTGCCTCTTTTACAGCAGGAACAGCCCCCAATGCGGTGCCCGGCATAGCGCGTGCTGTGGTTTGCGTTGATGCGGAAAATCTGCCAAAGGCCGATCACATAGAAGTTTCCTCTTGCGAAGAAGGGGCCCTTGTTACCGCAATGGGTATTGCGGGGCATGCCTCGCTCCCTGAAGGCACGTTGAATGCCATCGGTATTCTGTGCCGCTATCTTGTTTCTGCTGGTGTGTGTTCTGGTGAAGAAAATGCATGGTTGCAATTTGCTGCCAGCATGGCTGAATGCACCGATGGGGCAATTGCCGATGTTGCCTGTTCAGATGCTGATTTTGGTAATTTGACCAGCGTTGTTGGCATGATGAACAAGGTCAACGGCGCTTTTGTCATGACTGAGGACATTCGCTTCCCCGCGGCAATTACCGGCAGCGAGCTCAGCGCTGCATTTGAGGCATTGTCGCATGTCCAAGGCGCTTCGATTGCCGTTACCGCATGCAAGGATCCTTTTGTGGTGGACCCCGATACGGCCCCCGTTCGTGCGCTCATGGATGCGTATTGCTCCACCACAGGCAAAAAGGTGCGTCCTTTCACCATGGGAGGCGGCACCTATGCTCGCGAGTTCCCCAATGCCGTAAGCTTTGGCCCCGCAGAAGAGGGGGCGTATCCCGTACCGAGTTGGGTAGGGGGCATGCATGCTGCCAACGAGGGCATTGCCGAAGAAGAGCTGAAGCGCGCTTTGCGCATCTATATCAGGGCGTTTGGCAACCTTGCGGAAGTGGAAGACCTGCAAAAATAAGCTTTTTGCTTATGACGGAAACGCCTAGTTGCAGGAATGGGTGGTTGCTCAAAGCGTTACCGCCGGACAATTCGCAGCACTGTTGAAATTGCAGAATATCAGAGAAGAAGAAGTAGCATCTGGTCTTGATGGATGCCACTTCTTTGCATGCTGATAGTGGGCTAAACGCTTTCGATGCTTATGCTGCGCCAATCTCCTTGGGCGGTTGGCGCGTCGATAGAGGTATACCCTATACGGCGAGCATAGCGATAGGCCTCATGGACGTTATCGCCAATGCGGTTTGCGTGGTGGGCATCAGAGCCCACGGTCAGTGGCACGCCAGCCTGGAAAAAGCGCTTCAGCAAGGGTTCCTGCGGATAAAAATCGGCAAAGTCCTTGGTCATGCCTGCCGTGTTGATCTCAACGTGGACTTTGCCCTCGCGGGCTGCCTGCGCCATGGAATCGAATAGCGGAGCAAGGTCGAGCGAAGGCGCATAGCCGGAAAGGCCAAACAGGCGCGGCAAGTCGGGATGCGCCATGGAATCGAACAGGCCGCTTGTTGCCGCCTTGCACCATTCTTCAGCGTAGAGCCGCCAAAGCTCGTTTGCCCCCAGCTCTTCCCAGATGCGCATGTCTTCATCCCAGTCGAGCGCCTTTTCTTGAAGGTAGTGGATGGATCCAAGAAGGAACGTTGCGTTGCCGCGTGTTTCCGCCAAATCGGTGCTGCAGCCCGGGTACCAGTCTGCTTCCAAGCCATGCACAATTTCGAGTTCGGGAAATTCGCCCCGCACGCGCTCGATTGCGAAAGCGTACTGCTTGAGCTTGCCTTCTTCGATGGAGCAATCGATGAAGCTTGGCCTGCCCCAATGGTCGGTGCAGGCTATGGTTGTTATTCCCTTCGCTAGGGCTTCCTTCATGTTTTCCTGAAAAGTGCTCTTCCCGTCGGAAAACACGGTGTGGGTATGGCAATCAACCAGTTCGATGGGCATAACGTTCCTTTCGGGACAGGTTATTTCGATGTAATGCCGCTTGTTGCTATGCGGATAGCTTCTTCATGACTGTCGGTAACGGTGAACAAGTCGATGTCGGATTCGCTGATCATGTTCTGATCAAGCAAGGGCCCTTTGATCCACTTGACCAGGTCTTGCCAATATTCGGTACCGAACAGCACGATAGGCATGTTCCCGATCTTATGCGTTTGCGCCAGCACCAGCACTTCGAACATCTCGTCAAGCGTGCCGTAGCCTCCAGGGAAGAAGATTGCGCCCGAAGAGTACTTCACGAACATGGTCTTGCGGACGAAGAAATAGCGGAATTCGATTCCTAGATTTACCCAATCGTTGGTGGTTTCTTCGAAGGGGAGCTCGATGGAAAGACCCACCGAAGTGCCTCCCGCAAGCGCTGCTCCGCGGTTGGCCGCCTCCATGATGCCGGGGCCGCCGCCGGTAATGACGGCGATGTCCTTATTGGCGAGCTTGCCTGCAATTTGCATGGCGTGTTCATAGTAAGGGTCGGTTGGTTCGGTTCGAGCCGATCCGAATATGGATACCGCCGGCCCTAATTTGGCAAGAGCGTCAAAGCCGTCTACGAACTCAGACTGGATGCGTAGTGTGCGCCAAGGGTCGGCATCGCGCCAATCAGTGCCCGGCTCTTCGCTGATCAGCTTTCCTGTGGTGCTGTGGCGAGGGACCATCTTTCCGCGCAGGGTTACCGAGCCACGGCGGTAGGGCGTTCCGAGGGGCGAAGCGTCGCCGGTCTGTTTTCCTTCATCGGCGCTAAGCGTTGTTGAAAGATATTTTTCCAAGGCGTTTTCAACTGCTGCCTCGGTTGCTTTCTTCGCCTGCTTCTTCGTGATTTTCTTTGCCATTTCGGTCCCTTCCCCTCGCGTCGATACGCTCTTTCAGCATACCCGATGAACCGCGTTAAATGCACCGAGCGGCACCATACTGCTACACTGGCATGAAAAGTCGTCGTTCCATCGGAGGGAAGGTTTGGAGCGGCGGATCGAGGGGGAAAGAAGATTACCATGGGAAGCACCGCAACAGGGGAAGGCAAGGCTGCCATAACCCGCTCCATGCCTTTGCGCGTAGCCATATATTTTGGTGGCATTTTGATTTTGGGCGTTGGTGTTGTCTTGAGTGCGCGAAGTGATTTCGGCGCGCCGGCATTCCAGTCGATACCGTTGGTGTTCAGCGAAGGCACCCATCTGCTTACCTTGGGGCAATCGTGCATATGCCTATACTGCATCGATATCCTTATTCAGGTTCTGGTGTTTCGAATGCTCAATGTCAAAATCGCTCTTCAGATTCCTTTTGCCTTTGCGTTCGGTTGCCTGATCGACCTATTTGACTTCGTATTGGGGCTTGATTTCTTCTGGTTTTGCCATGACCCAAGCCTGCTAACCAGCTGCATTATGTTCACGATCGGCATCACACTTATCGGCATAGGGGTAAGCGCCATGGTGGCTATGAATTTCGTTTTGAACCCCGCCGATGGTTGCACGCAGGCCTTTATGAAAATTACCCATCTTCCCTTCGGTAAGGCGAAGATCATCAACGACGTGTTGCGTTTCTCTATTGCATGCGTAATGGCGCTTGCGATGACGGGCCACCTGTTCGGCGTGGGCGTTGGTACGGTTATTTCAATGGTTGCCATTGGCGCCATATGCCAGGTGGTATCTGATGGCGCCCGCGGTTTTTACCGTCGTGCCTATGTGCCTGCGAGCTTTGCATGATGCTTTGAACCACTTATTTCATGCGTGTTAACTCTTGAAATCTGCTTTGTTACGTATCGAAACGAAGCCAAAAGCTGTCTGCCGAAGGCGGTACCTTGTTTGCTAGCGAATTATCCCCACCTTTCTTAAAACGGGAAAGGCAAACGGTTCGCGTAAGTCGTTGAGCGGAGAGGACAAGCACTCAGCGGCTTTTCGATTGTGAGAGTGAGAGGTTCAGAATGCAAACACGGAACGTGCCTGTGCAAAACGGGTTGTATCGTCCTGAGTTCGAGCATGATGCGTGCGGTATTGGCGCGCTGGCACACCTGAAGGGTGTGCGCTCGCATCAGATGATCGACGATGCCCTTTCGGTCCTTGTCAATCTGGAGCATCGCGGTGGTAAGGGTTTGGAGCACAATACGGGCGATGGTGCCGGTATCTTGTTCCAGGTTCCGCATCACTTCTTCCGCAAGGAAGCGCAGAAGTACGGTCACCTTCTTCCCGATGAGGGCGACTATGGCGTGGCTATGCTCTTTTTTCCCCAAGACGAGCGTGGCGTAGAGGTTTCCAAGCGCATTTTCGAAGAAGGTTGTGCGAAGGCTGGTTTGCCCCTGCTGTTTTGGCGCGAGGTTCCCATCGATCCCCACGATTTGGGTTCCACCGCACGCGCCTGTATGCCTACCATCCTGCAGGCATTCGTAGGTCGCCCCGAAGACGTTGATCGCGGCGAAGCGTTCGAGCGCCGTCTGTACGTATGTCGCCGTATGGTGGAAAAGGCTGCCGATGTCGAGCATGCGCTGAAGGGTCATATCTTCTATGTGTGCTCTTTCAGTGCGCGCACCATTGTATACAAGGGCATGCTTGTTGCTACCCAGATGCGCCGTTTCTACCTGGACCTTTCCGATGCAGCGGTGAAGACCGCAATTGCATTGGTTCATTCGCGCTACTCCACGAACACCACCCCTTCGTGGGAACGTGCCCATCCGAATCGTTACATCATCCATAATGGCGAAATCAATACGTTGAAGGGCAACGTGAACTGGATTCGCGCCCGCGAACCAAACCTGTACTCGCCGGTTCTGGGCAAGGATCTTGAATCTGTTCTGCCTATCATCAACAAGGAAGGTTCCGACTCCGCCATCCTCGATAATGTGCTCGAGTTCTTGGTGATGAATGGTCGCGATATGACCCGCGCCGTTTCCATGTTGCTGCCCGAGCCGTGGGACCACAACGAAACGCTCCCCGCTCGTCGCCGTGCCTACGACGAATACCAGTCCATGCTCATGGAGCCGTGGGACGGCCCCGCTGCTATCGCCTACACCGATGGCTCCACGTTCGGTGCTGCGCTCGACCGCAACGGCCTGCGTCCTGCTCGTTACTACGTCACGCGTGACGATCGCTTCCTGCTTTCATCTGAGGTTGGAACCATCGAAATCGAGCCCTCCAACATCCTTACCGCAGGTTGCCTTGGTCCTGGCGAAATGGTGGCGATCGACACTACGGCCGATCGCGTTATTTGGAATGACGAACTGCGCGCCCGCTATGCAAAGGAAAAGCCCTACAGCGATTGGGTAAAGGAAGAGAAGATCGAAGTTTCCGATCTTGATGCACCTGTTCAGACCGATGCTGCGCGCGATGCCGAGGTTCCGATGACTGTACGCATGGCAAAGCTGGGCTACCACTGGGATGACGTGGATGAGGTGGTTCGCGCCATGGCTGAAAAGGGCGGTGTGCCCCTGGCTTCCATGGGTATCGATGCCTCTCTTGCATGCCTTTCGAAAAAGAACCGTTCCTTCTTCGATTACTTCTACCAGCTGTTCGCCCAGGTAACCAATCCACCTATCGATGCTTTGCGTGAGAGCCTGGTTACTTCGAGCGTGCTCTATATTGGCAACCACGGCAATCTTCTGGAGGATTCCCGCACGGCATGCCAGTTGATTCGCCTCGATGGCCCCATGCTGACGAAGGATCAGTTCGATCGCATTTGCGCGGTTGATCGCGTTGGATTCAAGGCTCAGCGATTCAGCGCTACGTATCGTCGCGAAGACGGTGAGAACGCCTTGGAAGAGGCACTGGAAAACTTGGCTTGCAGTGTTGAAAAGGCCGTGCGCAACGGGGTAAGCATCATCGTGCTTTCCGACCGTGCTGCAGAAGGCGAAGTGCCTATTCCTTCGCTTCTGGCGGTTTCTTCTGTTCACAACCACCTTATTCGTGTGGGCGTTCGCACCTTTGCCGATTTCGTGGTTGAGACGGGCGATGCCATTTCCGCACACGACTTCGCTGCTTTGGTTGGCTATTCCGCTTCGGGTATCTATCCCTATATGGCCCATGAGTGCATCGCTGATTTGGCGGCAAAGGGCGCTTTGTCCGTATCTGCCGAAGAGGGCATTGCGAACTACAACAAGGCGGTAACCGCGGGAATTACCTCCATCATGTCGAAGATGGGTATTTCTACGGTTCAGAGCTACCATTCTGCTCAGATCTTCGAGGCTGTTGGTTTCAAGCAGGAGTTCGTTGATCAGTATTTTGCTGGCACCGTTTCCCGTGTGGGCGGCTTGGGCGTTGCCGATGTTCAACGCGAAGAGAACCAGCGCTACGACGACGCTGTGGCTATCCTCAACACGCCGGCACCCGAGCAGCTGCCTTCCTTGGGCCTTACCAAGTGGCGTCCGCAGGGCGGTGAAGAACACCTTATCGATCCGCAGACCATCTACTTGCTGCAACATGCTTGCCGCGAGGGCAATTATGAGATGTTCAAGGAATACAGCGATCATCTGCATCAGGAAGGGCGTGCGATTCGCTTGCGCGATCTGCTCGACTTCGTAACTGATCGTACCCCTGTTCCATTGGAAGAGGTTGAGCCCGCCACAAGCATCGCCAAGCGTTTCAACACGGGCGCTATGAGCTACGGTTCCATTTCCGAGGAAGCTCACAAGTGCATGGCTATTGCCATGAACCGTCTGGGTGGCCGCTCGAATTCTGGTGAAGGCGGCGAAGACCCGAAGCGCGAGACTCCGCTGCCTAACGGCGATTCCATGAATTCTGCCATCAAGCAGATTGCTTCCGGTCGCTTCGGCGTAACGAGCCGCTATCTTTCTTCGGCTATCGAGATTCAGATCAAGATGGCTCAGGGTGCAAAGCCTGGCGAAGGCGGCCACCTGCCTGGTAAGAAGGTATATCCCTGGATCGCCGAAGTTCGCCAGTCAACGCCGGGCATTGGCTTGATTTCGCCTCCGCCGCATCATGACATCTATTCCATCGAAGACTTGGCAGAGCTGATCTTCGATTTGAAGAACGCAAACCCCAATGCGCGCGTTTCCGTGAAGCTCGTTTCCGAGGCCGGCGTTGGCACCATCGCAACCGGCGTTGCCAAGGGCGCTGCCGACAAGATCCTGATCTCTGGCCACAATGGCGGTTCGGGCGCTGCTCCGCGCGATTCCATCTGGCATGCAGGTTTGCCTCTCGAGCTTGGCATTGCCGAGGCTCAGCAGACGCTGCTGCAGAATGGCCTGCGTTCCCGCGTTGTTCTTGAGGCTGACGGCAAGCTGATGGACGGCAAGGATGTTGCCGTGGCCTGCTTGCTCGGCGCTGAAGAGTTCGGTTTTGCGACGATGCCGCTCATTGCTATGGGCTGCCTGATGCAACGCGACTGCCAGCAGGATACGTGCCCCGCTGGTATTGCCACGCAGAACTGCCGCTTGCGCAAGTGCTTCCGCGGCAAGCCCGAGCACGTGGTGAACTTCATGCTCTTCGTTGCCGAGCAGCTGCGTGAGGTTATGGCATCGCTTGGTTTCCGCACGGTAGATGAAATGGTTGGCCATCCCGAGTGCTTGCGCCAGGTTGAAGTGCCGGGCAACTGGAAGGCTAACCTGCTCGACCTTTCTTCGGTGCTCGCCAATGGCGAATGCGAGTTCGGCGCCCATATTCCCGGTGCTGCCGGTCGTCATTTCTTGCCTCAGATGAAGTACGACGTGGAGCTGGAAAAGTCGCTTGACTCCACGTTGTTCCTGCCCATGACTGAGCAGGCTCGCAAGCACATGAAGCCGGTTCGTTTCCGTGCCGATATTGCCAACGTAAATCGTTGCGTGGGCACCATCTTGGGCGCTGCGGTAACTAAGGCGCACCCCGAAGGCCTGCCCGATGGTTCGGTGACGGTCGACTGCGAAGGCTCTGCCGGCCAGAGCTTCGGCGCCTTCATCCCGAAGGGCGTTACGCTCAACGTTACGGGCGATGCGAATGACTACTTCGGCAAGGGCCTTTCCGGCGGTATCCTTTCGGTTCATCCTTCCGAAGATGCCACGTACAAGTTCGACGAGAACACTATTGTGGGCAACGTTGCCTTCTTCGGAGCAACGTCGGGTCGTGGTTTTGTAAACGGCCTTGCTGGTCAACGCTTCGGTGTACGCAATTCCGGTGCCACCATCGTGGTTGAAGGCGTTGGCAACCATGGCTGCGAATACATGACCGGTGGCACTGCCCTGATCTTGGGCGAGGTTGGCTTGAACTTCGCAGCGGGCATGACCGGTGGCGTAGCCTACGTGTACGACGAGTACGGCACGTTGGAAAGCCGCTGCAACATGGGCTCGGTAAAGCTTGAAGTTCCCACCGAGGCCGAAATTGAGCTTATCCACAGCCTCATCGAAGAGCATGTCGGTTATACGCAGAGCCCCCGTGGCATCAAGATGCTGTATCGTTTCGAAGCTATGAAGCAGCACTTCGTAAAGGTAATTCCGGTTGAATATGAGCGTGTTCTGCAGATCGTTGCCGCGGCAGAGGCCGAAGGCAAGAGCCATGAAGAAGCGCTTGAAGAGGCATACGAGATTGTAGGAAAGGGGCGCCAGTAATGGGCAAGGCAGGAGCATATCTCGAGCACGATCGCGTTGCTCATGGTGAACGTGCGGCGTTGGAGGCCATTGAAGACTTCAAAGAATTCGCCTTGCCGCTTTCCGAAGAGGAGCAGCAGATCCAGGCGAGCCGTTGCATGATGTGCGGTGTGGCGTTTTGCCAAGCTGGTTACAGTTTCGGTAAGGCGCGCCCTTCGGGCTGCCCGCTGCACAACCTTATTCCTGAATGGAATGATTTGGTGTATCGCGGTTTGTGGGACGAAGCGGCCGAACGACTGTCGCTCACCAATCCGTTCCCTGAGTTCACGGGCCGTGTATGCCCGGCGCTGTGCGAGGCTGCTTGCAACCTTGCCTCCATCGAGGGTCCTACCACCATCCGTGACAACGAGCGTGCCATTTCCGATCACCAGTGGGCAGCGGGCGGCCCTAAGCCCCTGCCGAAACCTGCGGCGGGTGCGCCGAAGGTTGCGGTGATTGGTTCTGGCCCCTGTGGTTTGGGCGCTGCTTGGCAGCTGGCCGAAGCGGGCATTCGCGTAACCGTATTTGAGCGCCATGACCGCGCTGGCGGTTTGCTGATGTACGGTATCCCGAATATGAAGTTGCCGAAGGAAATCGTTGATCGTCGCATCAAGTTCCTCGAAGAAGGAGACATTTCCTTCGAACTGAATACCGACGCATCTGAAGAAGCAGTGGCAGCGCGCCTGAAGTCCGACTTCGACGCGGTTGTTGTTGCCGTTGGCGCAGCGGCTCCGCGTGGTCTTGCCGCTCCTGGCGCCGACCAAAAAGGCGTGGTGTTCGCGGTTGATTACCTTACTTCTTCCACGAAATCGGTAATCAGCGGCACTGAACCGGCAATTTCTGCCAAGGATCTGGACGTTGTTGTTATCGGTGGTGGCGACACGGGCACCGACTGTATCGCAACGGCTCTTCGCCAGGGCGCAAAGAGCGTGCATCAGCTGGAGTACAACGCTGCGCCTCCCGAGGTGCGTGCTGCTTCCAACCAGTGGCCCGAATGGCCTTTCGTGAAAAAGACCGACTACGGCCAGCGTGAGGCAATCGAGCATTTCAAAGAAGATCCCCGCTCGTTCGCTGCCGATACGGTAGAGGTTCTGGGTGAAGAAGGACACGTAACTGGCTTGCGCGTGGTTACGCTTGATTGGAGTCAGGGCGCTCCCCAGCGTCAGATGGATACCGAGCGCGTTATGCCTGCTCAGCTGGTTCTAATTGCATGCGGTTTTACGGGACCCGAACGCGGCATCTATGATGCTCTGGGTGCCGAGGTTGTCGACGGACGCGGAGTTCGCCCCGTTATGGTCGAGGGCACGCATCGCGTTAAGCACGAGGGCGAGACGCCCATCTATGCTGCAGGTGATGCGAAGCATGGTTCCACCTTGGTGGTCAATTCGCTTGCCGATGGCTTGGCTTGCGCAAAAGAAGTTGCTGCTGATCTGCTAAAATAGTATTTGGCGAAGCAAATGGGGCTCCTTGGTGGAGCCCCATTTTTTATGCGTTGGTACCGGCGTTATGTGTTAGGCATCGCTTCCAAAGACATTTCGGATGCTCTGTACCGTGGTATCGCGGTTCATCTGGGCGATAGAGGTGGTAAGGGGAATGTCTTTGGGGCATACTCGAACGCAATTTTGGGCATTGCCACAGCTGGTTATGCCATCGGCACCCATGATTGAACGCAGACGCTCTTGTTTGTTCAACTTGCCGGTGGGATGGGCATTGAACAAGCGGACCTGGGAAATGGCGGCAGGTCCGACGAACTGATTTGCATGCCCGGTATTAGGGCAGGCTTCGAAGCAGCAGCCACAGGTCATGCAACGAGATAGCTCATAGGCCCAGCTTTGAGTGCGTGCGGACATGCGTGGTCCTGGTCCTAAATCGAAAGGACCATCTATGTCGATCCAGGCATGGCTCTTTTTCAAAGCATCAAACAAAAGGGTTCTGTCCACTTTCAAATCGCGTACCAGGGGGAACTTGGTTAGTGGCTCCAAGCGAATGGGTTGCCTTAGGTTGTCGATGAGGGCGGAGCAGGCTTGACGTGGCGTGCCGTTGATGATCATGGTGCAGGCTCCGCAAACCTCTTCAAGGCATACGCTTTCCCAAACCACGGGGGTGGTTGGTTTGCCTTGGGCGTTTACGGGGTTCTTCCTAATTTCCATCAGGGCTGACACCACGTTCATATGCGGTTGATGGGCAACGCTGAATTCTTCCCAATGCGGTTTTGCGTTGGGGCCTTCTTGTCGCTTGACGATGAGACGAATAGGGTCATGGCCTGCGGTTTCGGTATTCATGGCAAGCCTCCTTCTAATGAGCTTTCGTGTAATCGCGTTTACGGGGCGCAATAAGTGAGGTGTCTACCTTTTCGTAGCTGAGCATCGGGCTGTGCGAAGCAGCATCGTAACGAGCGATGGTGGTTTTAAGCCATTCCTCATCGTTGCGATCGGGGAATTCCGGTTTAAAGTGGCTTCCCCTGCTTTCGTTTCGCTCCAACGCGCCCTTTGTGATGACCATGGCGAGATCAACCATGCCATAAAGCTGACGAATGAACGGCACATTTGCGTTGCTCCAAGTTGCTTTGTCTTGAACGCCGATACGGGAAAGTCGTTCACCGATTTCTTCGAGCTTAACCAACGTTTCGGCCAAATCCGCGTTGTTGCGAACCACGGTGACATTCTTTATCATCAGCTCGCCCATTTCCTGATGCAGACGGTAGGCGTTTTCGGCGCCATCAAGCTTCAAAATGCTTCGATAATCTGATTCATCCTTTGCAGTGGCTGCTTCGTAGACGCTTTGGGGGATGTTCTGGCCTTCTGGGAGCCCCTTGGCATAGGCGGCGGCGTTGGGTCCGGCTGTCATGCCGGCGAACACGGCAGAGAGAAGGGAATTCGCTCCAAGGCGGTTGGCTCCATGTTGGGTATAGTCGCATTCACCTGCGGCAAACAAGCCTGGGATGTTTGTTTGCTGATCGAGTCCGACCCAAAGCCCGCCCATTGAGTAATGGACGCTGGGCGCCACGCGCATGGGCACCTTGCGCGGGTCGTCGCCTACGAACTTCTGGTAGATATCCAGTATGCCTTCCAGCTTCGCGTTCAAAACGGATGCGGGGATATGGGAAACGTCCAGATACACCACGTTTTGGCCGTTGATACCCAGGCGCTGGTTCACGCATACGTCGAAGATCTCGCGCGTGGCAATATCGCGTGGCACCAGATTGCCGTATGCGGGATACTTTTCTTCCAGGAAATACCAAGGCTTTCCATCCTTGTAGGTCCAGATCCTGCCGCCTTCGCCGCGCGCCGATTCGCTCATCAGGCGGTTTTTATCAAAGCCGGGAATTGCAGTGGGATGGATTTGGATGAACTCGCCGTTGGCGTAGAGCGCTCCTTGTTGGTAGCAACGAGCTGCAGCGTAGCCGGTGTTGATGGTGGAGTTGGTTGATTTGCCGAATATGGCACCGCAACCTCCGGTTGCGATAACAACCGCATCGGCGGGGAAGGCACGTATCTCCATGGACGAAAGATCTTGCGCGGTGATTCCGCAGCATACGCCGTTATGGATTATGGTGGAAACGAATTCCCATCCAACATAGGTGCGCACCTTGCCTTCGACTTCAAGAGCGCGCACCTGTTCGTCGAGCGCATAGAGGAGCTGCTGACCGGTTGTAGCACCAGCAAAGGCGGTGCGTCGTTTTTGCGTACCGCCGAATCTGCGCAGGTCAAGCAAGCCCTCAGGGGTTCTATTGAACATTACGCCCATGCGGTCGAACATGTTAACGATTTTTGGGGCGGCTTCGCACATGGCGCGTACCTGCGGCTGGTTCGCCAAAAAGTCGCCACCGTAAATGGTGTCGTCGAAGTGCTCGTCTATCGAATCGTCTTCGCCTTTGGTGTTCAGCGCGGCGTTGATTCCCCCTTGAGCGCAGGCGGAATGCGAGCGTTTGAAGGGCACGAGCGAAAACAAGTCGACGCTCAAGCCTGCTTCTACGATTTTCAAAGTTGCCATCAGCCCCGCAAGGCCTCCACCGACAACTGCGATTGATCCTTTGCTCATAATAGCCTCTTTCTTGTAGCGTGCGGGTTCAGCAAGCAAAGGCGAACAATGCCTTTAAGCCAAACGCAGCGAATGCGACGAACAGGGCGAACAGTACATATCCTGATATTTTCTGGGAGCGGGGCGAAACGGTGATTCCCCAGGTGATAAGGAATGTCCAAAGGCCATTGCAGAAGTGGTAGATGCTGCAAAGAAGACCTATGGCGAACAGCGCAAGCCCGAGTGGCGTGGCAACGATTCCTGCCACCATGGAATAACTCGGATCGACGCCGGTAAGCTCAACTTGCAGTTTTGTGCCGTAAATATGCCACATCACGAAGAGCAGCGTGACGATGCCCGCTATGCGCTGCAGCACGTAGCACCAGTTGCGGAAGTAGCGGTAGCGTTGCACGGTAACGCTTGAAGTGAGGGCGATATACACGCCGTAGAGGGCATGGAATAAAAGGGGCAGGAAAATCACGAATGTTTCCAGCACTATCTTGTAGGGCATGTGCGCCATAAACGAGCCCATGGTGTCGTAAGGGGCGGTTCCCCAGTTTGCCGAGTAGTTTACGCACATATGGAAGCAGAGAAAGATTCCCAGTGGAAATACGCCTGCGAAAGAGTGCAGTTTACGTAGGAAATTAGCGCGGCGGTTTTTGTCCATGATCCCCTCGATTCCGTCGCCCTCTGGCCGTAAGACGGGTTTGTTCAGGCGGGTGCTGCGATTCCCCGTGCAGCAACCAGCTTGACGTTGAAGCTGGGCGTTGATGGCAAAATCCCAGTTCATCTTTAAAAAGTATACCGTTATCTTTGTAGGCGTTCGCGGAGCGCCTGGTTCCAACCCATTGCTTTTTCCCGGCTATTCATGTTTTTGCGTTGAGAGGGGGCAAGCAGCAGATCGAATCCCATCAACAGCATGGTGACCGTTGGTTTTTAGCGCGGTTGAACAGGGGTATTCTTGTGAATGGAAAAAAGAGGGGGTACCCATGAAGAAAGCAAACTTTCATGCCGCTAACACCGTGTTGATGTTCGAAGGCGGTGGGATGCGTGCCAGCTATACGGCTGCAATGGCATCGCTCCTGCTTGAGCAGAATATAACCTTTGGTCATGTGTGCGGTATTTCTGCCGGCTCGAGCCACACGGTGAACTACCTTTCAGGTGATATTTGGCGCACCCGTGCTAGTTTCACTGATTTGGTTATGGAGCCTGAATTTGGCGGTGCTAAGACGTTTGCCCAGGGTAAGGGCATGTTTTCAGCTCATTGGATCTATGAGGAAGCGGGTTTGCCCGAAGGCGTATTGCCGTTTAACTTTGAGGCGTTTGCCCGGAACCCAACTCCTTGCTCAATTCAAGCATTTGATCGCGATACGGGCGAATCGGTGATCTGGCATAAGGAAGATATGGCAACGTTAGAGGACTTGATGGTGCGTGTGCGTGCCAGCAGTACGCTCCCTGTGGTGATGCCGCCTGTTCATATTGGCGATCATGTCTACTACGATGGCGGCTTGGGCGTTGGTGCCGGCATTCCGTTGCAGCTGGCACTCGATTCGGGATGTCCCCGTATTCTGGCTGTCCTTACGAGAGCCAAGGGCTTCCGCAAGCCTGTTGACGACATCGGCGCAAGCGCCAAGGCCATCGCTAACAGCTATCACAGGTACCCGAAGGTGAAAGAAGCCCTGCTTACACGCAATAAGCGCTATAACGCTGAACTTGAAAAGCTCGAAGCGCTGGCGGAAGAGGGGAAGGCATACATCGTATATGCCGACAAGATGGCCGTAAGCAACAGCACCACCGATCTGGAACGTTTGCGCGCTAGCTATTTTGACGGGTACAACCAATATCAAGATCAGCTGCCAGAAATCCTGGAATGGCTTAAAGCGGGGGAATAGCAGCTACATAAAGGTGATGCCCAGCGCTTGGAACAGGAGCCCCCATGCAACGCCCGTGGCATACAGTCCAGCGAGGATTGCCACGTTTTGCCTGATGCGACGATTTTCACCGAAGAGCACCAGGATACCCACTCCCGCAGACACCAGCAGGCCAGAAAGCATGGCGCCCGTGCCCAGCATGCCATCAAGGTACAGCTGGGTTATCACTACGCTGGCTCCGCAGTTGGGGATAAGGCCAACCAGCGCCGAGCCGAAGATAGCAAGGCCGGGGTTCGAAGCGAGGAACGTGGCAACTGCCTCTTCGCCGGCAACTTCCATGACGGCAACCAGCGCGAGCGAGATAAGAAACACGATTATCGAGACTTCAAGAGTGTGCTTAACCGCGCTTACTGCAATTTCGGTCCAGCCAGTATGCGCGCTGGCACAATGGCAGCTGGGGTTGTGGCAATGGTCGGGTCCGAAAGCATGGTCTTCGGCGTGCTCGTGTTTGCAATTGCAGAAGCGGGCGTGTTCGTGGTTGTGTTCTTGCGTTGCTTTGGTTTGGGCAAGATGGAGGCGGAAACGTAAAACTCCATCGATTGCAAAGCCCATGATCATACCGATAGCGACCTTTACGCCAACAATGCCTGCCATTACGTGCCAATCAACCTGTTCGGCGATGAACAACGGCAGCATTTCATCGGACGTGGAAAGCAGTACCGCAAAGAGGGTGCCCAGAGTGATGGCCCTGCTGGAAAACAGCGCAGCACCAGCGGCGGAAAAGCCGCATTGGGGGATGGCGCCCAGCACGGCGGCCACGGCGGGGCCGAGCCTGCCTGCTTTCTGTACCAGTTCTTCTGTTCGGTTGCCGGCCTTGTGCTCGAGGGCTTCAAGGAGGAAATACGTCACCAGCAAAAACGGAACAAGATAAACGGTGTCTTCGAAGGCGTGTTCGAGAAGATGGGGGATAAGCTCGAGCATCCGCTACTCACCGCGCTTTGCCAGGCATGCTTCGCACAGGCCGTACAGCACCGTTTTCGTGGGGTTGATGCGTACGTGATGATGCTCGATCACATGCTCGTAGAGCTTCTGCAGCTCACCGCAATCGATAGGGGAAAGATTCCCGCACTCTTCGCACTTCAGGAAGAAGTACACGTCTTCAGGGGCGTCGGGAAGAAAACGGTAGCAAATGCTGGATGTGCCTTCGATGCTGGTGCGGGCGATGATGCCCTCTTCTTCAAGACGCTCAAGGTTGCGATACACCGTGGCGGTTCCCACTTTGGTGCCCTGATCGGCCAAGGCGTTTGCGATATCTTTGCTGGTGAAAAAAGCACCCTGGTGTGCCTGGATGCATGAAAGGATAAGCTCCTTTTGTTTGGTGCGGTATTGCTTGGTATTGCCCGTGCTTGCCATGCCTTGTCTTTCGTTGGAGTACGTGGATGCGTCGCCCAAGAGGGGTGGTGCATAAAATGAAAACGAATCTCATTTTATTGGCGGAACGACGTTAGTCAATAGAAATGAGAAAAGTTCTCATTTCTGAGAACTTTCGATAACACATGCAGGTATGTTCAAATGAGAGCGTGTTGCTGCCAAGTGGATATGCGCGAGACGTCTACCTGGCGCTTCTGTGGAGCTAAGGCAAATTGCGGACTATTTTCAGGCAGTCGCCGCTGAAACCTCTATGCGATTTGCCCCACGTTTTAATGGAGGGCGATTGTGCAACGTGCGATGCGATGAAGGCGTTGGGCGCGTGACCAGACCGGGTGCTACTCCTGATTCGTTGGGTCTTCATCGTTTTCTGAATCGTCCCCTTTATTTTTGTCGGCTTTCTTTTTTGCAAGCCTTGCCCAGGCTGAGTCGGAACAAACAAGAAGCACACCTAGTATGAACCAGACGGCAGGGTGGATGCCCAGCACGGGAGCTTGCCCGGCAAGGTCGACGATTCCGATGCATATCATCGCAAAGCCAAGGATCACCGATCCGATTTTCATGAATTTGCTCCTTTCTGCGTCGGTGCTGTTATTTGCAGGTTACTTCCCATGATAGGACTTAATGGGGAATCGTTTTCCCATATCGGCAAAGGATCTGGCAATCTCGTGCATTCCCCGTGCGCGTTTCCTGTTGCATTCCTTTGGGCAGCGCGGCGCGGAGTTGGGGGATCTATACTTATTGGGATGCAGGTTGTCCTGCGTTTGTGATATTTGCGCTTTCGGCGCCGCACAAAGAAAGGCTAGCTTCTATCAGCATGCAGGGAAGACACGCGAAGAATACGCAAGGCGGTCAATCCTTCAGGGAGCGCGCACGCACTGCTGCGCAGCAGGCGAGCAAAAAGGGGTCGACGGTTTCTTTTGCCGACACCTTCCGCGAAACGCGCGGCAACGGCAGGCGTCGGCAGAGGCCCGATAGCAAACCCCGCAAGATGAATCCGGTCAAAAAGGCGGTCAACAATTGGTGCAACCGTCTCCTTGGCGTTGTTTCTGAAGGGTCGTTCGACCAGGAAGAAGAATTTGCTTCTCATAAAACAACGCGTGATTACATTTGCAACACCATCGGCACGGGTGCGTGGGGTATGGTATTCCCCATCCTTACTATTGTGGTAACGCAGCTGTGCGGTGTCGAGCAGGCGGGCATGTTTTCCATGGCGTTCATCATCGGCACTCTGCTGATGATCATCGGCAATTATGGCATGCGTACCTATCAAGTTTCCGACATCAAGGAAACGCATTCGTTTTCGGACTACCAGATCAGTCGCGTAATCACGTGTATCGCGATGATGGCAGTGGCATATGTGTACTGCGGAATTCGCGGTTACAGCGAGCAGATGTTCACCATCTGCATGGGCGTATGCGTGTACAAGATGATCGACGGCCTGGCCGATGTGTATGAAGGGCGCCTTCAACAGAAAGACAAGCTGTACCTTGCAGGAATCTCTCAGGCTTTTCGCTCGGTAGTTGTGTTCGTGGTGTTTTCTCTATTTCTTCTGGTAACTCGTGACCTGGGGGTTTCCAGTATTGCAATGGCAGTGGCAGCCATTGCTACGTTCTTGGTGCTTACGTTCCCCTTGGCGTTGTTGGAAACGCCGAAATCGCGCAGGCAGAGCGTCCAGAGCATCATCGCCCTCTTCAAACAGTGTTTCCCAGTGTTCATCGCGCTGTTCATGTATGCCCTCATCGACAACATGCCGAAGTTCGTTATGGAAACGGCGCTCAGCTACGACAACCAGCTGTATTTCAACGCATTGTATTTCCCCGCACAGGCTATCCTGCTTACGGTTGGCTTTGTATACAAGCCACTGTTGGTGCGCATGGCTCAGATGTGGGCCGATGCCGAAAAGCGCAGTCGATTCCATCTGGTTATCTTGGCCATTGTCGCTATGGTTATCGCGCTAACGCTGGTGGTTATCTTCCTTATGGGCTGGATCGGTATCCCCATCATGAGCTTCATGTACGGTGTCGATTTTGAGCAATTCAGAGGCTTGAGTTTCATCATGATTGCCGCAGGCGGCGTAACGGCTATTATCGACTTCCTGTATCAGGTAATCACGGTGCTGCGTCGCCAGAAGTCGGTCATGAAACTGTACGTTATCACCTTCGGCTTTTCGCTGTTCGTGCCCATCTTGCTCATAGATTTCACGGGCTTGCCTGGTGCGGTGATTGGCTATCTTATTGTTATGACTATCTTGATGGTTTTGCTGGTGTGGGAGTACGTCAGCATCTGCCTCGACCTTTCGAAGTACCCCGTTTCACAAAATCCTGTCTCTGTTTCCGTCGATGAATAGTGTCGGGGATGCCCCGATGGGTGTTGCTGTGATTGGGGAGGATGGTATCTCTTCGGATTAAAAAGGAGCGGCATCCGCGTTGACTGCGGATGCCGCTCCTTTAATAGCTAGCAGCTTTAAGGTTGAGGTTTTGCCGTTAAGAGCGCGCCAAGCCGTCTACAGAAAGAACCACACCGGAGATGTAGCTTGCCATGTCCGAGGCGAGGAATACGTATGCGTTGGCAATGTCTTCCGGTTCGCCCATGCGACCAAGCGGAATAGTGGCAATAAGAGGATCAATTATTTCTTTGGGCAGGGCATCTACCATGTCGGTGTGCGTAACGCCCGGTGCCACTGCGTTGACGCGAATATGGTCAGCGGCAAGCTCTCGCGCGAGTGACTTCGTCAGGCCGTTTACCGCAAACTTGGATGCAGGGTAGGCACAGCCTGAAGGTTGACCGTAGATGCTAACCATAGAGCTTGTGTTGATAATGGCGCCGCCGCCCTGGGCGCGCATGAAAGGTGCAACTGCCTTGCAGCAGTAGAACACGGCATTGACGTTGAGCGCCATAGTTTTATCGAATGCGGCGGGGTCGTAGTCGTAGAGGGACTCGCGGGCGGAAACGCCAGCATTGTTGCCAAGGATATCGATGCGGCCGAAGGCTTCGTTTACCTTCGCGAATTCTGCGGCAATGGAGTCGGGATCCGTCATGTCGGGCCAGATGCCCATTACCTCATAGTCGGGGTTGATCGCCTTCAACTTTTCAACGGCTGCGCTTGCCGTTCCTTCGCGCGAGCCGCACAGGGCAACTTTGGCCCCGTTGTCCAGAAATGCCTTAACAATAGCGAATCCGATACCGCGCGTACCGCCAGTAACGATTGCGGTTTTTCCCTTGAGCAATTCCATGTCATCCTCCTTGGAGTGGAATAGGTACCTTTCCATTCTTTCATTCAGCCATAGGGAACGGAGGGGGGGTTGGAGCGAGCGGGAGAAGTTCACGGCCGTCGGTTAATTATCTGATTCGAGAATAATTGCGTTGCTGGTTGCTTGTATAGTCGATTGACACCGTCTGTTGCGGCATTGATTGCCTGTTTGAGTGGCTCTGCCCTTGCTGCGCAGGCTGGGTTCGGGCTGGGGCATCCCTTACTCGCAAGCTGGGTACCAGGTTGGCACAACCCTTGCCGCGTAGGCCAGGTACCAAGCCGGCAAAGCCCTTGCCGCCACCAGGCTGGTGCAGTCCTTGCCGTGTATGTCTGCGCCAGATTGGCGCCGGCAATACTAGTGAGACGCCGCTGGGTGAAGTTAAGCGACGTCATGCGGTAAAAGCGCGCCGAAACCGCTCGATTTCGTTGCCTTGACCACTACTAACCAATATCTAGCGATGCGTTTTCCCCGATAGGTAGGCATAATTCGCGCTAATGCTGCCGCGTAAAGGCAGCTGAGGATCTGAGAGGAGAGTAATAATGGCTATTTCGACTGAGATCGTAGGCAAGACCTTCGGACCGTTTGTGCGCGACTACACCTTCAAGGATTTGGAGATTTGCGCGTTGGGGTGCGGTGCTGGCTGGGACGGCCGCGTCGATCTTGACTATGTAAACGAGGGCGATGCGAAAAACCCTGAGCTTAAGGTTCTGCCCATCTTCGCAGTGCCGCTTACGGTTAACGAGGAAATGACCACCACACTCGATTACGGTTTCGATTATTCCGGATCGCTGCATTACGGCATTGACGTTCATTTTCATGCGCTGTTCAAGATGGCCGACCACATTGAGACCTATGTAACCCAGGAAACCATTTGGGATCGTGGTGAGGGACGCGGATCTCTTTCCAAGCAGGTAGGCAAGTCCTACTCTTCCGACGGTACGCATCTGTGCACGGTGGATACGTATGACTGTTGCATCTATGATGGCGGTTGGGGCGGTGAGCAGCCTCCGAAGGATGTTGTCGAGTATCCCGACCGTGAGCCAGACTTCGTTTACGAGGAAACCTATGGCTTGAATTGGCCTCTCGTGTATCGTTTGATGGGAGACTGGCATCAGCAGCACATCGACTGGTCCTACACCGAGCAGACTGGCCTTGAGCGCCCCATTGCTCATGGTGTAAGCAGCGCTGGTGTGGCAATGCGCCATGCAATCTCCCTGCTGTTCCCTGGTCATCCCGAGGCAATGACCCGCTTCAAGTGCCGTTTCACTTCGCCGGTTCTTCCTGGCGTTCGTTTGCGCACTGAGGTTTGGAAGACCGCCGAGGGTGAGGCAAGGTTTCGCATGGTTAATGCCGACGCCCCCGATTCCAAGCCGTTCTTGAACAGTTGCATTGTGGAGTGGGATTCCTCGCTCGCATAGCGAATTCGTTCCTGAAAAGGTCCGCCGAAGCCTCGGCGGACCTTTTTTCTTGCGCCCCGTATCTGTATTGCAACCCCTTTTTGTCTTGTGGGCCCCCTTTGTTTTGTAGCCCCCCTTCGTGAGATTTGCTCCACCACCGTTGCTGGGGGGTCGTGTGGTTTTTACGAGGTCCCTCTTGCCCTCGTTGGGACTCGTGTGAGTTTCTCGGGTTCTGCCCTGCCGCCGTTGCTAGGACCCTGCGCTTTCGCAGAGTCTGCCCTGTTAATCTGGTTGGCTCGTGTGGTTTTGCCTCCTTACTTTTTTTTTGGGGGGGGGATGCCCTTTTGCCCTTGCTAGGGGATTTCACGCGTTTTTCGTATGGTCTCGTTCCTGTCGTAGCAATCCGCCCATCGTGAAAACAAAAGTTGCAGTTTGAGTCGAATTTTTGTTTTCAGTCTCCCGTAGACGGCTTCTTAGCGGTGCCATGGGCGGGGTGACTCGGCCACGGCGTGTGCATCGTCGGGAAGTTCAGCGAAGTGGGGCTATGGGAAAAGTGGGCCATAGGACAAAAAGGGGCCATAGGGCAAAAAGCGTGCTTGGTCAGTTTGTCGCGTACCCATGTGGGCAGTTCAGGGTAGGACTCGGAATGGCTAGGGCCCGGAATGGCCCTAAGAACCAAAACGGCTCGAGCGCGCTTTTCCTATAACCCAAATTTGCTGGCTAGAAAACAAAAAAGCCTGCAACCGAAGTTGCAGGCTGAACACTTGGTAGCCTCGATCGGATTCGAACCGACGATCTCCGCCTTGAGAGGGCGGCGTCCTAAACCGCTAGACGACGAGGCCATGAGCGCATATTGGCTGGGGTGGAAGGAGTCGAACCCTCACATACGGTACCAGAAACCGCTGTCCTACCATTAGACGACACCCCAATGAGTTGTGCGTTGCTTTCGCATCGCTTCCTCGGTGGTGTTACCCTTTGCCAAGGCGCGAATCAGTATATTACGGATCGGGGCACTCTCCGTCAACCCCCTTTTTGAAAAAATTTGCTGATTCTGCAGGTAATATATAAAACCCCAGGTGAGCGTGGTGTAGGTGGGTCTTTTATGAAAAACTACCGCAGCACCGTGCGTTCGCGTACGATGAGAACCATCTACCCACCGTTGCGTGGGTAGTTTGCTGTTTGTCGTTCATTGCTAGGCAAATTGCATCAAGCACTCTACGGAAGGGAAGCGCATGTCGCCTGACATTCTTGTTGAAGCCTTAAAGGCATTGCTGCTCGGTATCACCGAGGGCATCACCGAATGGCTCCCTATTTCCTCGACAGGTCATATGATTTTGGTCGACGAATTCGTGAAGCTCAATGTAAGCGATAAGTTCCTGGAGCTGTTTTTGGTGGTCATCCAGATTGGTTCCATCATGGCGGTTGTGGTTACCTTCTGGCATAAGCTGAATCCCGTTTCGCGTACAAAGGACGAAACCGAGCGCCGCAACACATGGCATATGTGGGGCATGGTTGTTATCGGCAGTATTCCTGCTGCAGCTTTGGGTCTTGCCCTGGACGACTGGGTTCACGACCATTTCTATAATGCCTATACCGTTGCCGCCATGCTTATCCTGTATGGCATCATCTTCATTGTCCTGGAAGCGCACAACCGCAAGCGCGCTCGCGAGGTTATCGAATCGGCAGAGCAGCCGCGCGGCAAGCACGCCCGTAAAATCGACGCTTCCGACCCCGAGTCGGTTGAAAGCGCCCTGTTCCGCATCACCGATCCGTATGACATGGATTGGAAAACCGCTCTGAAGATCGGCTTCTTTGAGGTTTTGGCAATCGTTCCCGGCACCAGCCGTTCGGGCGCCACCATCATCGGCGGTATGTTGTGCGGCTGCTCTCGTACTGCTGCGGCAGAATTCACGTTCTTCTTGGCCATCCCTGTAATGTTTGGCTGGGGTATGGTCAAAGCCATCAAGTTTTTCTTGGCGGGCATTGCTATGACGCAGGTTGAAATTGCGGTCCTGGTGGTTGGTATTGTTTCCGCTTTCGCCATGGGCATGATCGCCATCCGCTTCTTGATGGGCTACATCAAGCAGAACGACTTCACCGTTTTCGGTGTGTACCGCATATTTGTTGGCTTGGTTGTGTTGGGTTACTTTGGCACTAAGGCCCTTGGTATTTTCTAAGGCGTTGAATGGTATCCTTAAACCATGAGCAAAGGAAGAAAACATACTCGACGCAAAGCTCTTTCCGAAGAGGAAAAGGAGCAGTTGCGGGAACGGTCCAATAAGTGCATTTCCCGTTACTGCAATTATGCTGCGCTTGTCATTATATTGGTGGCGCTCGCTTCCTATGTGGTAGGGAAGGGCGATGTATTCTTCGGCCAGTTCGGCATCATGGTTTCCATCGCGTTATTGGCTATAGCGGCCATCAACGATCCAGCACGAAAATAGAACTGCTCTAACGGCCCCTCGGGGCCGTTTTTCGTATGAACGGGTTCTATGTTTCCAGCTTGTTTCAATAATGCCCAACTCGGGTAATAGCGGCGCAAGGAGGCTTATTGGCCTGGCGTTTTGTTATCATAGGCTAACAGCGCCTATAGGGTGCGCTTACCGTCTTTTCGTGAAAGGAGTATGAGATGTCGGAAAAGAACGAGGCATTCGAGGAAATCGAGAAGCATCGTGCCGAGATCGACGCAATCGATCAAAAGCTCGTCGCTCTTCTGAATGAGCGAGCCGGTCATTCCTTGGACATCCGAGCCCTTAAGCCCGATGCCCACATGGGTTTGTATGACCCGAAACGCGAGGAAGAGATCTTTGCGCGCGTTGCAACGTACAACGAGGGCCCTCTGTATAACGAAAACCTTACTGAGATCTATCGCGGAATCCTTAAGGTTATGAAAGAGGTACCCTCCCGTGATTAATCCACTTTCCTCACTCCCCAATTACGGCACTCGCACTAACGAGATCACCCTTTACGCTGGTCCCTGCTCTGTTGAATCTGAAGAGCAGTTCAATGAAGTTGCCGAATGCATTGCCGGCCTTGGCCTTACCTGGATTCGCGGTGGCGCCTTCAAGCCCCGCACGAACCCCCATTCGTTCCAGGGTCTGGGCGAAGAAGGCTTGCAGATCATGAAGGCTGGAGCTGAAAAGTACGGCCTGAAAACCCTCACCGAGGTAATGGACTCCGCCCATTGCGAAATGGTGCATTCCTATGTTGACGGTCTTCAGATCGGTGCTCGCAACATGCAGAACTTCAGCTTACTGAAGAACGTTGGTAAGGTTACCGCCCAGTCCCACAAGATGGTGTTGCTGAAGCGCGGCCTTGCGGGCAGTATTTCCGAGTGGCTTTCTGCTACGGAATATCTGACCATGGGCGGCAACGACAACATCGTGCTGTGCGAGCGCGGCTTGCGCACCTTCGAAACCGCTACGCGCTTCACGCTTGATATTTCTTCTGTTCCGGTTATTCACAAGCAGTCGATATTTCCTATTTGCGTGGATGTTTCGCATCCCGCTGGAGTACGCGACTTGGTGCCTTCTTTGGCATATGCCGCCGTCGCCGCTGGTTGCGACAGCATCATGATTGAAGTTCACCCGAACCCCGCTGAAGCGCTTTCCGATGGTCCCCAGCAGCTTACGCCTGCTCAGTTCACCGAACTGGTAGCCCAGCTGCGCGAGATCGCCGCAGTTTTCGGCAAGAAGATTGTCTAGGTTGCGCTGATCTACGATCAGCGCAACTCTCGCATGAGACGTTATGACGCTGCGCGGGATTCTGACGGCACAGCTGCCGCTCCAAGCCCGCTGGACGTGCGAAGCACGCCTGGCACGGTCTTTCGCGGCATCTGTGCTCGCCAGAATCCCGCTCGCTGCTACGTCCGACAACGCGAGTCCATTAACGCCCTTTCGGGCGTTTTTTGTTTTTGGGTGAAGGAGCTGTCAAATAGGGACTGATGCTTTTAGTGCTTTCGGACAATTTGCAAGCAAAGTGAAATGCGCCAAAAGCCTCATCTTTTTAGATGCTTGCCGCAGGGCGAAAATTCTGTTCAATCAAGACGTTTTTCAAGCCCCATCAGCCAAAACAATGTTAAGGTCGCTCATATCCTTCCAGGAGAAAGGAAGAAAATGCGCCTTTCGGAGAACGTACAATCGCGAGTTGTTGCTGTGTTAGTTTCGCTGTTCTTGGGTTTTGTAATGCCCTGGGTTCTCCAGGCCAACCGGGATTTTCGCGGGGAAGCTCAATTTAAGTTCGACCCATCGGCTATGTTCGCCAGCACGGTTGCTGAGGTTCTTGTTAGCATCGTGTTTGCCGCGGTGTTCGTCGTTTCGCTTCTTTACCTCGCAAATCAATCGAACTCTCGAAAGTTGCTTTTGTTCGCAGGTGCCATATCTCTAGTTGCTTTTGCCGGATTCACCATGACCTATTCGCTTTTCGTTCATGGCAGCGTAGATGGTTGGATCTACTACGCTCTTTCCCAAATGTTTCTTGGCCTAATTCTCGTAGTGGGTTATGTCGTGTCAGCAGTTGTTTGCTCTCATCTCAGGAGTTGGTCCCATTCGAACAAACCGTAGGGATACTGCGGATAGGGTGGGGCATTGTCGCTTGGCGCGGTAGAATAGCAACCCGAAATAAAACGTGAGTGCCGCGCAGGCCTTAAAGCCTGTGCGGTTTGTTGTGTTAGGACGAATTGCATGCCCATCGATCTTGATACCCTGAATGGCCCTCAGCGCGAAGCGGTACTGTGCACGGAAGGCCCCCTGTTGGTTTTGGCGGGTGCCGGTTCCGGTAAAACCCGCGTACTTACCCATCGCATTGCCCATTTGGTGGAAGATCTGAACGTTGCCCCTTGGCAGATTATGGCCATCACGTTTACCAATAAGGCCGCTGCTGAAATGCGCGAGCGTCTGCAGAGCCTTATCGGTGGCGGCGCGCGTGGCATGTGGGTTTCCACCTTCCACAGCATGTGCGTGCGTATCTTGCGCACCGACTGCGAGCGCGTAGGGTTCGCCAAGGGCTTCACCATCTACGATGACAGCGATTCAAAGCGCCTGGTCGAGCAGATCATGGACGAACTCAACATCGACAAAAAGCGCTATCCCATCCCTGCGCTTCGCAACCGTATTTCGCAGGCAAAGAACGACCTGCAGGTGGCAGAAGTGTTTGCCGAAAAGACATCCGACCAGGTAGGCCAGGTGGCTGCGCGCGTGTACACGCGCCTACAGGAGCGCCTGCGTCAGCTAAATGCCTTCGACTTCGACGACTTGCTGCTGTACACCTGGCTTTTGTTGAAGAACCACCCCGATGTGTTGGCTGCCTATCAGAACCGTTTCCGTTACCTGATGGTGGACGAATATCAGGACACCAATCATGCTCAGTATGTGCTTACCCAGCTCTTGGCGGCAGCGCATAAGAACATCATGGTAGTAGGCGACGACGACCAGTCAATTTACTCGTGGCGTGGCGCTGACCTGCGCAATATTCTCGATTTCGAGAAGGATTACCCCGAAGCCCGCGTGGTTAAGCTGGAAGAAAACTACCGTTCCATGGGCAATATTCTGGCGGCAGCAAATGCGGTAATTGCCAATAACCTTACGCGCAAGCCCAAGAAGCTGTTCACCTCAAAGCCTGCTGGCGACAAGATCTCCGTGTACAGCGCAACCGACGAACGGGATGAAGGCCGTTGGATTGCCTCGGAAATCGAGCATCAGCACGGCGAAGGCATGTCATACAACCAAATTGCGGTGTTCTACCGCACCAATGCGCAGAGCCGTATGCTTGAAGATATGCTGATGCGCGCCGGTGTGCCGTATAGGCTTATCGGCGGTACACGCTTCTTCGATCGCGCGGAAATCCGCGACGTAATGGCGTACTTGAATTTAGTGGTCAATCCCGCCAACGACGTTGCTGCTCATCGCGTTATCAACGTGCCCAAGCGTGGCATCGGCAAAACCACGGTAGAGCACATCGATTACGTTGCTCGCGAAACGGGTATTACGTTCTTGCAGGCTGCCGAGCTGTGCATTGCCGACGATCAAATTCGCTCCGCAACGCGCAAGGCCATTGCGGAATTCGTGGCGCTCATCCACGAGGCCCAAGGCTATGCCGGCGATCTTCGCAAGGTGGTTGAGGCCATCGTAGACAAGGCGGGACTTATTCGTGTCCTTGAAGCGGAAAACTCCGACGATGCCGCTGGTCGCATCGAGAATATTCAGGAGCTCTTCGGTGTAGTAGACGAATACGCCCAAACGCACGACGATGCCGATGCGCTGTTCGAGCCTCCTACGGCAGAAGACGCGCCTGAGGCAGACGACGAGCCGCCCGTGCGCACCTTCCAGGCAAATTCCTTGCCTGACTTCGTGGAATGGGTAACGCTGCGTACCGATATGGATACGGTGGCGGAAGACGGCGAAGCCATTACCATGATGACCATTCATGCCGCAAAGGGCCTGGAATTCGATTGCGTATTCGTGGCGGGCATGGAAGAATCGCTGTTCCCTCACGGAAATTCATCTCAGGATTCGCAAGGCCTGGAAGAAGAGCGCCGCTTGGCTTACGTTGCCATTACCCGTGCGTGCAAGAAGCTCTACCTTACCAACGCCTTCACGCGACAGATTTTCGGTCAGTCAAGCGCCAACCCACCCTCGCGCTTCATCGGAGAAATCCCGCTGGAATTGCGCAAGGGCATCGGAATGGGCTCTGCAGGATTTTCTGGTTCGGGTTGGGAAAAGCGCGGCAGCCGTCGCGGCATTGCCGGCTCTGGTTCCGAGGCGGGCGGCGGTCGCGTGTTCGGCCAGTCAAGCGCTTCAGGGTCGCGTCCTCGTCAGCAGGCACGCCCTGCGGTGAAGCCCGAAGCCCAGAAGAAGGCAGCGGCGAAGATGACGTTTGTCAAGGGCGATACAGTAGACCACAAGGTATTTGGCCGCGGCACCATTACCAAGGTGGACGGCGATACACTGCATGTGCGCTTCAGCCGCACGGGCCAAACCAAGAAGCTGCTGAAGGACTATGCGCCTATCGTGAAGATTGGTTGATGCTGCGAAGGAGCTGGCGGCAAATGCCCTAGAAGGCTTTCGGCGAAGGCTGCACGTCTACGTGCGGCCTTCTTTCATTTCGCGTTACAATAGATAAGTTCTACACGTTTGCGCGCACCGAAGCGCGCTTGTTGAGGAGGCTACATGGCTAACCAGGTTTTTATCGTAGGTCATAAGAACCCAGACAACGATTCCATCGCAGCAGCGGTGAGCTACGCATATTTGAAGAACGCCCTTGAGGCAAAGAAGGCTGAGCCAGAGGCAGAATATGTTGCCTGTTGCCTGGGCCCGCTTCCTCAGGAATCCGCAACCATTCTCGAGCAGGTTGGCCTGCCCGCTCCGAAGCTTATCGAAAAGGTAGGCGAAGGCGACAAGGTTATCCTGGTAGACCACAATGAGTCTACCCAGATGGTTGATGGCATTTCCGATGCTGAAATCGTTGAGGTTGTAGACCATCATCGTATCGCTGGCGATGTGGTTACTGGTAACCCCATCCTGTACTTGAACATCCCCGTTGGCTCTACGGCGACTATCGTAACCAAGCTCTATGAGCAGCTTGGCGTTGAGGTTACTCCCGCCATTGCTACGGTGCTTCTTTCTGCCATCATGACCGATACCGTAATCACCAAGAGCCCTACCTGCACCGATTACGACTTGGTTCAGGCGGAAAAGCTTGGCGCCATCATTGGCAAGAAGCCTACCGAATTTGGTCTTGAGGTATTCAAGATGCGCGGCGGCGACAACGATCTTTCCGTTGAAGAGCTGTGCACGCACGACTCCAAAGAATTCAAGAAGGGTGACGACGTATATATGGTTGCCCAGCACGAAACGGTAACGCTCGATGTTGCCATGGAGCGCGAGGCTGAATACCGCGAGTTCCTGCGTCAGAAGGTTGCCGAAAACGGTTACAAGTTCGCTCTTCTGCTCGTTACCGACATCTTCAACGAGGGCTCCAAGTTCATCTGCGAAGGTGACGTTGCTCCCGTATCCGAGGCATTTGGCATCGACGCTACGAAGGCCGAATGGGTAGACGGCATCCTGTCTCGCAAGAAGCAGGTTATTCCGCCACTGTCTTAAGTAGTTGCGGCGTTCTGCGGACGCCGCAACGGACGGTTGAGATGACCTGACGCTGCGAGGCCTGCGGTTGCGCCGTTCTGTCGAAACGGCGCAAGACTCACGAGACGCGATGACGCTGCAAGGCGCCCTGGTGGCACAGGAACCTTTCGATCGGTCGGGGTGGCCGAAGGCCAACCCCTTCCTCTTTCAAGGTCCCTGTACTCACCAGGGCGCCTCTCGCTTTTTCACTGGCGCATGCCCGGGCTTTTAATAAACGCCCTTGCAGCTAGCCCCTGCCGTACGGGCTGGTTGAAAGCCGCTTGGGAGTTTTTCGTTTCTGTCGGTTAATTTCGCGTCGGATCGGACTTTTCGTTCGCTATGCTTTTCGTCAATCGCTAACCATATGCAACGCATTGCGCTTGGCTGGTGTTTTCCCGTAAACGGCGAAAGGGGAAATCGATGACGAAAAGAAGAAAAGCCATAGCAATCGCGCTGTCCGTGTTGGTCCTTGTACTCGTTGCTCTTGTTGCGGTAAACCGCTATGTTTCCGATTCGTTCACCTTGCTGGTTTACGAAGAAGGTAAGCCGATAGCGGATCCATCGCTTAATGTGCCGGAGAATGCACGGCTGACCGAGGCTTACTCTTCCAAGGGACATATCCGCGAGCATGATAGCCGAGGAGATTTGATCCAGAGCGATTTCGTCTTCTGGCTTCCTGTCACCGTAAATGCGATAAAGGCTCCTAAGCAGGTTACTTATCGGGTCCTTGATGATGATATGGGGATTTCATTGCCCAATGGAAGCAAGGGCTCTAATCTTATTGTTTCGGGTAAAGATGCAACGGGCTATATGCAGATGTGGTTCTATGTTGCAACACATGAAAAATCGGATGGATATTACACTGAAATTCCTAACTTAGAGGAAACGACCATTGCTGAACTGCAAAATCCGTGTTTGGAAGTCGAAGTCGAGTATTACGATGGGACAGTGAGCAAAAAGAAGTACTCGTTTTTCCCAGACGAGAAAAACGAGTACGGTATTTTAGATGGGTTGATTATTTCTGAATGCAGCGAATAGCGCTTGAATACGTAGATGCAATATCTTGCTAGATTAAGTATTCAGCCCTCAAGATCATTTCGCCCATCCCAGATACGTATAGGCAGGCTGTCTTCCAGTTTGAAATTCCCCGAGGTTGATCTTGTAAAAGAGTCCTTCTCAGTGCTTGCAATTAAATTGCCATCTTTGCCCAGCAAAGTTGCACGAAAGATTGGTTCGCGCTGATGCCCTTTGCCTGGTAGGACGGAGCGCATTTGGCGCAATCTTTACGGAGTAAAGCTTGGGCCTTACTCCGTAAAGAGACATTCGGCTGTTTCGTTGGTGCCGTTTTCGAGATAAGCGGTTGCGATGAGCGATTTATTGTCCAAGACGCTTTTTGCAATATCGCATAGCTCACTGTTGCTTGCGTTTTCGCTAGCGGTGATGGACACCTCGATATTAAGAGCTATTGTTGCATTACCGTTGTTGGTTATCGCTGCATCTCCTGTACTGCCGAGTTCACCATTGTTTAAGATGTAATAGTTTCCAATTCCTGGAGAGTAAAGCTTAGTGTTCTCCGCATTGGTGTTATAAGTGACGCGCTCAATGCCTGTAATGCTCCATGTCAGGTTTGCTTCGAAGGTCACAGAAGCTTCCCCATCGCCTGTTTTTTGTATTGCTTTTACGGGTAAATCGTCGAGGGACGTGCTGGTATCAGTTGCGAAGTCGATGGCATGGGCCTCTGGGATTTGATGCATTGGTAAAACTACCGATCCGAAGAGAAGGGCGGAAGCAGTGATAACGCAAGCTAGTGCAGCAGCAATTTTCCTTCGTGCTCGGTGGAGGCGCGCGCGAATGCTGGATTCCCCAACACCTTTAAGTGAAGCAATCTCCTTTGTTGAATAACCATCGCGATAATAAAGACGCAATGTTTCTTTTAGCTCTTCAGATAGTGACTCGACTGCATCATGGAGCTTTTCGCAGTCGGTCGTGCTGTCCTGCTCGGGTTTGTCGTGAAGAGTTGGGTCATAAGGTGTACGTGGGTGCCTGTTTTCGTATCGATGGGTGTTTTTGCTACGATGCAGCGCTGTCCGTATGAGCCAGGCTTTCATGTGCTCGTTGTTTTTGAAGGGTTCTTTTCTGCTTAGTAGGGCAATAAGCACTTCTTGGCATACGTCTTCAGCATCTTCTTTCGATTTGCAGCGACTAAGAGCTAGGGAGTGCAGCATCTCCCCATAAAGCTTGATTGCTCGCTCTGCTTCAAGTGTTCGTTCTATGTTGACGTTTGAGAGTATTGCTGTTCCTTTCAACGAAGTGCTAGTGCAAATACACCGCATTCCTCGAAAAGGTTACATTGCGTGAAAAAATCAAGAGAATAGTAAATTTTGCCTGACGGAGGAATTGAGCAATCGCATCTATATTCATACGATACCATTTTCAATGCAACATATTCCCTCCTTTTGTTGTTTTGCTTGTATGGCGACTCGAAAATAGGAGGAAAAATGCTTCGAATGGCTAAAAGGTATGGATGTAGGTATCTGGATGTTTTCTTAGCGGTCTTGTTCGCGGTGCTTATCGCATCGATGGCAGGGTATTGCTCTTTTGCGTACGCAGAGAATGGTGGGGCGGCCTTTGAAGACAACTACGGCATAGACATCAACACCGATTTTGCCGGTGCAGCTATCTATCCGATGGAGATTCTCGATTCACCTAACGTCAACGTGATTTATCGAAAAGGGTAGCAATGAAGCTGCGGGCATTCTACTTGATTCTTTTAGTTGCGCTGTGCGTCTCGTTGCTGCCGGGTTGCTCTGCATTTGCGGGAAAAGCTGCGATTGGGGTCATCGAAACTTCGGGAAGCGATGCGACGAGCCAAATCGTTCTGTTCGATAAAGACCTTAATAAGGTTTCTGGCTTTCCATTGGCTGAAGCTAGCTTGAATAGTGTTTTCTATGATCCTGTGGTTAACCAAGGTATTCTTTACGCAATCCCTCAAGGGTATGCACAAGAAAAAGAAGCCAGAAAAGTTTTAGGCATCAGCATTCAGGATGGATCCGTAGCTGATTATTCGATCGATCAGCCCGCAATGAATTCCGCTGCGGTGTCTGAGCGCTACATTTTTGCCTGCAATACGCTCAATGGGGTTTCGTATATCAGTCGATGCGAGAAAAAGTCCAATCAGGTTATTTCAATCGAAGAGGACAATTCGTACGTCTCGTACCTACTCGTGAAAGACAATAAGCTCTATTCCTTCTCATCAAGCTTGGATGGAGGAGAATCGTGGATTGACTGCTATGACTTCGACTTGAATCGAATCTTCAGAATTGAAACTACCGAATATGGATCGGGTGTTTATCGTTCGTGTGTTGATGGGGACTCTATTTACTTCGTTTCCCTCGTTTCAGGCGAGGGAGAAAGTTGCGGCGCTGTTTTTGAGCTTAATACGGCAACTGGGGAAATAAAGAAGCTTGATGTTCCTGATGATCCCATCGGTGTGGAACTATACGATGGGAAGCTGTATGTGACGCATGGCAACATGGTTGAGAGGTCCGATTACTCTGCTGTGACCATCGTGAATCACGAAGGGGAAATGGGTACTTTCCACTTCAATCATGGCGCAGTGCAGACGGTAGTGAACGAAGATGGCGTTTACGTTCTGGATAGCCGTACCATCTATTGTTATTCTCTGGATGGTTTAAAGCAAGTTGGGGAGGCAAGCATCGATTCTTTCTGGAATCAACATCACTATATTTCAGGTTTGTTTTCCGTTGCTGGCTGATTCGGTGTCTAGCGAATACGGGATAGACATTTCTTACAACAAAAAAACGGGCACCCGATTGGGTGCCCGTTTCGTTTCGGCAGGGAAGTGCTTGTTGCTTACTTCAGGTCTTCCAGCTTGCCGTGCTTTTCGTAGCGGGTAAGACGGCTGATCTTGTTATCATCGTCTACGAATACCACGTGAGGTGCGTGCTCCGGGTCGGCGAATTCTTCGGGAGTCATCTGACAATAGTTCATGATGATTACCTTGTCGCCCACGGTAACCAAGTGGGCAGCTGCGCCATTCAGGCAGATTACGCCACTGCCAGGCTCGCCGGCGATAACATAGGTTTCAAGACGATTGCCATTGTTGCAATCGGAGATGGTAACCAGTTCGTATTCCTGGATGCCGGCTGCTTCCATCAGTTCAGAGTCGATGGTGATGGAGCCGATGTAATCAAGTTCCGCCTGGGTGACGGTTGCACGATGAATTTTGCCCTTAAGCACATTCAGCAGCATAAGGTTTGAACCTTCCTTCTTCGCATGATGTTCCACTCGAGGTTTCACTGCGTAGTAGCCATTATGCGCGGTTGCGCATAACCTGCCGTATTCTTGCGCAATATTGCGCTGTGTGCAAGCTTATTCGTCAAAATCGAACAAGTAATTGTCGATAAGGCGAGTTTTTCCGATATAAACGGCAATAGCAACCAGGCCTGATTCGCCGAGCGAATCAACGGGCTGCATGTTGCCCAAGTCAACTACTTCGATGTAGTCGATCTGCGCCAATGGCTCTGCCTCGATGATTTCGCGAACGGCAGTGCGAACGATATCCGCATTGCGCTCGCCACCTTCAATAAGATCCTGTGCTGCAAAGATGGAGCGGGAAAGGCACAGTGCTGCCTTGCGCTCTTCTGCGGAAAGATAGCTGTTGCGAGAGCTTTTTGCCAGACCATCCTCTTCGCGAACGATGGGGCAGCCGTATACCTTCACGTTCATGTTGAGGTCGGCAACCATGCGCTTGATGATGGCAAGCTGCTGGGCATCCTTCTGGCCGAAGAATGCCTTGTCGGGCTGCACGATGTTGAACAGCTTGTTAACAACCGTGCATACGCCGCGGAAGTGGCCGGGGCGTTTTGCGCCGCAAAGCGTGTCGGTCAGAGTTTCCATAACTACATAGGTGTTGTAGTTCTTGGGATACATTTCTTCGGGCTCGGGATGGAACACCACGTTAACACCCTTTGATTCTGCGATAGCCGCATCGTGTTCCAGGTCGCGGGGGTAGTTGTCGTAGTCTTCGTTGGGGCCGAACTGAATGGGGTTCACGAAGACGCTGGTAACTACGCGGTCGCATTCCTTTACGGCACGCTCCATCAGCGACATATGACCTTCGTGCAAAGCGCCCATGGTGGGCGTAAGACCGATGGTGAGCCCTTCAGCTTTCCATTCAGCGACCTGTGCCTTCATTTCGGCAACAGTGGTGATGATTTTCATTGTTTTCCTTTCGTCGTTCTGTCGAACGACGAAGGATCGCATGAGGCGTCCTTACGCTGCGCGGCGCCCCAATAAACATCTTGCCCCTCAATCGTCGCTCACGTACGAAGTACGCTTCGCTCCTTTTTCGGGGCAATCTATCTTATTGGATGCGCCGCTCGCTGACGTATATGCAATCCCTCGTTTGATTTCCGTTGGTACTAGGATAGCGCTCTTTAAAAGAAAAGGCCGAGTTTGCTCTCAGCCTTTTCTTTGGGTTAGTAAAGTTTTTCCAGGGCTTCTTCGTCGATCTTGAAGGTGTGCTCTTCTGAAGGGAAGGTGCCAGCCTTGATTTCCTCGTCGAATGCCTTGAAAGCGGCAGTCATTTGCGGGCCAATATTGCCAAAGTGCTTTACGAATTTAGGTTTAAAGTCGCTGAACAAGGCGAGCATGTCCTGATAGACCAGAACCTGGCCGTCGCAACCTGCACCTGCGCCGATGCCAATGGTGGGGATGTCGAGCTTTTCGGAGATGATGGCGGCAAGCTTTGCGGGAACGCATTCCAGCACAACGGCGAATGCGCCTGCCTCCTGGACGGCCAAGGCATCGTCGATCATCTGCTGGGCTGCTTCAGCTGTTTTTCCCTGTACCTTAAAGCCGCCGAATGCATTGACCGACTGAGGCGTAAGGCCAATATGGGCACATACGGGAATGCCCGCCTTGGTGATGGCCTTGATCTGCTCGGCAACGCGCACACCGCCTTCGAGCTTTACCGCGTTGGCGCGCCCTTCCTTCATCAGGCGACCGGCATTGATAACAGCCTGTTCGACCGATACCTCGTAGCTCATGAATGGCATGTCGCCGACGACAAGCGCATTCTTAGCGCCGCGGGCTACGGCGGCGGTGTGATGGATCATGTCTTCCATCGTTACCGAAAGTGTATCTTCGTAGCCGAGCATAACCATGCCCAGGGAATCTCCGACAAGGATCGAATTGATTCCGGCTTCGTCAACCAACTTTGCGGTGGAGTAGTCGTAAGCAGTCAACATAGAGATCTTGGTGCCCTCATTCTTCATCTTCTTGAATGTGGCAACAGTATTCTTCATGTTCCCCTTCTTTCTCTTACGTTGTGCAGCTCCTTACTATATATAAGTAACGCGCTGCACCTTGAAGGCGAAGCGCGCGTCGGAGCTGCGTTGTTTCGATGCCTGTATTGTACACGCAGGCTTGTGTTTCGGAATGGTTTCGGGAATGTTTTGCCGTTCGGCATCTATAAGCGGTAAATAGCTCTTCTCGCATCGGATAAAAAAGTCCAGAATTATTTGAAAAATGGAAGGTAATTACTGAGCGCTGAAACATTAATCGCTCATTTACCAGCGAAAACGGATTGTGAAGAGATAGATACGCCCGGGTGCGTGGCGTTTGACAAGGTATATACCCGGTGATAAAGTTCATTTTCGCGTTTCGGGTAGAAACGTATGTTTTCGCGTGCGTATCTGCAGAACGCACAGAAAGCAAAGTTAGTAAGTGATAGTAAAGAAAAGGAGCTGAAGCTTTGCCTACTATCAATCAGTTGGTCCGTAAGGGCCGCGCCAAGCAGGTCGACAAGCAGAAGACCCCGGCGCTCAAGGGCAACCCCCAGAAGCGTGGCGTTTGCACCCGCGTGTACACCACCACCCCTAAGAAGCCTAACTCGGCACTTCGTAAGGTTGCTCGTGTCCGTCTCGTAAACGGCATGGAAGTTACCGCATACATCCCCGGCGAAGGTCACAACCTCCAGGAGCACTCCATGGTGCTTATCCGCGGCGGTCGTGTAAAGGACCTTCCTGGTGTTCGTTATAAGATCATCCGCGCTGCTCTCGACTGCGCAGCTGTCGACAGCCGTCGTCAGGCACGCAGCCGCTATGGCGCTAAGAAGCCCAAGAACTAAGTAACCCTCGCGATTCAGTTAGTCGCATAAACCGAAAGGAAGATATATGCCGCGTCGTGCAGCAGCAGTCCGCCGCGAAACGCAGCCGGACGCTAAGTACAACAACCGTTTGGTCACGCAGCTGATCAACAAGGTGTTGCTTGACGGTAAGAAGTCTACCGCAGAAGGTATCGTTTACGATGCATTCGACATCGTTGCAGAGAAGACCGGCCAGGACGCCCTGACCGTATTCAAGAAGGCAATGGACAACATCCGCCCCACGCTCGAGGTTAAGCCCAAGCGTGTTGGTGGCGCTACCTACCAGGTACCCATGGAGGTTAACTCCCGCCGCGCAACCACCCTCGCTATTCGCTGGATGGTTGACTTCTCCCGCAAGCGCAAGGAAAACACCATGAAGGAGCGTCTTGCAGGCGAAATCATGGACGCAGCCGAAAACACCGGCGCATCCATCAAGAAGCGCGAAGACCTCTACAAGATGGCAGAATCCAACCGTGCATTCTCGCACTATCGTTGGTAGGAGAAGGAATAATGGCTAAGACTTCTCTGGAGCATACTCGCAACATCGGCATCATGGCCCACATCGATGCCGGTAAAACCACCACTACCGAGCGTATCCTGTACTACACGGGCAAGACGCACAAGATCGGTGAGGTTCATGATGGCGCAGCTACCATGGACTGGATGGTTCAGGAGCAGGAGCGTGGCGTAACCATTACCGCTGCAGCTACCACCTGCTTCTGGAAGAAGGATGGTCAGGAATACCGCTTCCAGATCATCGACACCCCCGGCCACGTTGACTTCACCGCTGAGGTAGAGCGTTCCCTGCGCGTACTCGACGGCTCCGTGGCTGTATTCGACGCAGTTGCTGGCGTACAGCCTCAGTCCGAAACCGTATGGCGTCAGGCTGACCGCTATGGTGTACCCCGCATTGCCTACATCAATAAGTACGACCGTGTTGGCGCTGACTTCTTCCATGCAATTCAGACCATGCGCGACCGTCTTGATGCACCTGCTGTTGCTGCTCAGATGCCCATGGGCGCTGAGGACAACTTCTGGGGCGTAATCGACCTGGTTACCATGACCGCATGGGACTTCAAGGCCGACGACAAGGGCATGACCTACCCTGAGCCCATGGACGAGATTCCCGCTGAGTTCAAGGAAGACGCAGAGCTCTACCATCAGGAACTCCTCGAAGCAGCTGCAGACTGCGACGACGACCTGATGGAAAAGGTCCTCATGGAAGAGGAAGTTTCCGTTGAGGAACTCAAGGCTGCCATCCGTAAGGGCACCATCGCTTGCAAGCTTCATCCTGTATTCGTAGGTTCTTCCTACAAGAACAAGGGTGTTCAGGAGCTGCTCGACGCTGTTGTTGATTACATGCCTTCTCCTGTTGATGTTCCTGCCATTAAGGGCACCAACCCCGAGACTGGCGAAGAAGACGAGCGCCCTTCCGATCCGAAGGCTCCCTTCTCTTCTTTGGCATTCAAGATCATGACCGACCCGTTTGTTGGCAAGCTTACTTACCTGCGTGTATACTCCGGTACTCTTGAGTCCGGCTCCTACGTGGTAAACGCATCCAAGGACAAGAAAGAACGCATCGGTCGTCTTCTGCAGATGCACTCCAACAACCGTATCGACGTTGACACTTGCTCTGCTGGCGACATTGTTGCTGTAGTTGGTTTGAAGAACACCACCACCGGTGACACGCTCTGCGACGAGAACGCTCCTATCATTCTCGAGTCCATGCAGTTCGCTGATCCTGTTATCGACATTGCTGTTGAGCCTAAGACCAAGGCAGAACAGGACAAGATGAGCATCGCTCTTCAGAAGCTCGCTGAGGAAGACCCGACGTTCCGCGTTTCCACCAACCACGAAACCGGTCAGACCATCATCGCTGGCATGGGTGAGCTTCACCTCGAGATCATCGTTGACCGTCTGCTCCGCGAGTTCAAGGTTGAGGCTAACGTTGGTAAGCCCCAGGTTGCTTACCGTGAGCGTCCTGGCCATGAAGTACTCAACGCTGAGGGCAAGTTCGTTCGTCAGTCCGGTGGTCGTGGTCAGTATGGTCATGCCATCATCAACATGTATCCGCAGGAAGCTGGCGCTGGCTATGTCTTCGAGAACAAGATCGTTGGCGGCGTAGTTCCCAAGGAATACATCCCCGCTATCGACAAGGGCATTCAGGAAGCACTCAACTCTGGCGTTCTGGCTGGTTACCCTGTTGAGGACATCAAGGTTGAGCTCATCGATGGTTCTTACCATGATGTTGACTCCTCAGAAGCCGCATTTAAGGTTGCTGGCTCTATGGCAATCAAAGATGCACTGAAGAAGTCCGATCCTGTTATCCTCGAGCCTGTTATGGCTGTTGAGGTTGAGACTCCTGAAGAGTACACCGGCTTCGTTATGGGCGATATCCCCAGCCGCCGTGGTCTCATCCAGGGCCAGGAGCAGCGTGGCAACGCAGTTTGCATCTCTGCTAAGGTTCCGCTGAGCCAGATGTTCGGTTATGCAACCGATCTGCGCAGTGGCACCCAGGGTCGCGCTACGTACACCATGCAGACCGACACCTACGAGCCCGTGCCCAAGAACGTGGCAGAAGAGATTATCAGCAAGGCTGGTGGCAACGCTTAAGCCTTCGGGCTCAAAGCTTTCCCACCGCTCACTATGGAGGTAAAAGTGGCTAAAGAGAATATCCGCATCCGCTTGAAGGGTTACGATCATGAGATCGTGGATCAGTCCACCAAGCTCATCGTAGACACCGCTCAGAAGACGGGTGCTAAGGTTTCCGGTCCTATTCCGCTGCCGACCGAGCGCAACCTTTATTGCGTAGTTAAGGGTCCGCACGTAAACAAGGACTCTCGCGAGCAGTTTGAAATGCGCACTCATAAGCGCCTGATCGACATCCTGGATCCGACCCCTTCCACGGTTGATTCCTTGATGCGTCTCGATCTTCCTGCTGGCGTTGACATCGAGATCAAGCTGTAGGGGAGTGTGATACTGAATGATTAACGCTATCTACGGTACCAAGATCGGCATGACCCAGCTCTTCGACGAAGACGGCCAGGTTACGCCCGTTACGGTTATCAAGGCAGACCCCAACAAGGTATGCCAGGTTAAGACCGCTGCTACCGATGGTTACGAAGCAGTTCAGCTCGGCTTCGGCACCATCAAGGAAAAGAAGGTCAACAAGCCCATGGCTGGCCATTTCGCCAAGCAGGGCGTTGAGCCTGTTCGCCATCTCCGCGAGGTTCGCGTAGAGGATGCTTCCGAGCATGCTATTGGCGAAGAAGTTACCGTTGCCGCATTCGCTGAGGTGAAGAAGGTAGACGTAACCGGTACTTCTAAGGGTAAGGGCTTCGCAGGTGTTATGCGTCGTTACAACTTCGCAGGCGGCCCTGGCGGACACGGTGCACACTTCCATCGTGCTCCCGGTTCCGTTGGCCAGTGCGCATATCCTTCCCGTGTGTTCAAGGGCGTTCGCCTTCCGGGTCACATGGGTTGCGATACCGTTACGACCAAGAACCTTGAAGTAATCCGCGTTGACGAAGAGGCGAACCTCATCATGCTCAAGGGTGCAGTTCCCGGCGGCAAGAATGGCGTAGTTCGCGTTCGCATGGCGTAAGAACGGTGCGAAGGAGTTTATAAATTATGGCAACTATTGAAATGAAGGACGCGAGCGGCAAGAAGGTCAAAGACGCCGAGCTTTCCGCAGCAGTCTTCGAGATTGAGCCTAACGTGCATGTTATGCACGAAGTGGTTCGCTCCCAGCGCGCTGCAAGGCGCCAGGGAACCCACGACACCCTGACCCGCGGTCAGGTTCGTGGTGGCGGCAAGAAGCCTTGGCGCCAGAAGGGTACTGGCCGTGCTCGTCAGGGTACGATCCGTGCTCCTCAATGGGCAGGCGGCGGCACCGTATTCGGTCCTCATCCCCGCTCTTATGCTTTCAAGGTACCTGCCAAGGTTGTAAAGCTGGCTATGCGCTCTGCGCTTTCCGCTAAGCTTGCCGACGGCGAGATCGTTGTTGTTGATCAGCTTTCCTTCGAGAAGCCTTCTACCAAGCAGGCTGCCGAAGTGCTGAAGAACCTCGGTCTTGAGGGTCGCGTTACCATCATCGTTCCCGATGATGAGGTGAACACCTTCCTGTCTTTCCGCAACCTTTCCAAGGTTCGCGTGATCGGCGTTTCCGAGCTCAACACGCTCGACTTCATCGATAACAAGGCACTCGTTCTTACCGACGCTGCCCTGACCCGCATCGAGGAGGTGCTTGCATAATGAAGGATCCCCGCGAGGTAATCATTCGCCCGATTATTTCGGAGCACTCTTATGAAGGCATGGAAAACAATGTCTATACCTTCGAGGTAGCAAAGTCTGCTAACAAGATCGAGATTGCTCAGGCAATCGAAGCCATCTTCGATGTAAAGGTCGTTAAGGTTAACACCATTAACGTTAAGCCCAAGCCGAAGCGCGTTCGCTATCAGCTTGGTAAGACCCGCACCTGGAAGAAGGCCATGGTTACGGTTGCTGAAGGCGACCAGATCGAGATCTTCGCTCAGGCATAGGCTGTCTAGCAAAGAACCGCTCTTCGGAGCGGTTCTTTTTTGCCCTGGAATTGTTGTTACGTTCCAGGGCTTTTCTTTTGTCGCTATCTTAAGGGAAGGGTGTACGCTAAGTTGGTATGCCAAGGAGGTACCAATGCTGCAGGATATAGCGCCCTATTCATTTTGCAATGATTTTGCATGGATCAATCCAGAGCCTACTGACAGGGTTCTTGTATATCGAGGCTCTTCTGTTCTTGTGTCAGTTGATACCACCCCTCAGAACGCTTCAGGGGAAGCCAGGGAGGGTACTTTGCACTTTCCGACGTTTGAGATGCTTAGCGGTATCGGCGCGGTGGTTTCTGATTCTGCGGAAATAATTCAGCGAGCTGACGGAATGACGCCTGAAGCGGTTTTCCTATTCACAGTTGGAGACACCGGTTACTTTCGTTGCGAGACAGATTGCAACGTTCTCGATGAATTAATTGAAGGCCGCTGTATTGGCTGCGCAGACGATCTATGCGCTCAAATAATATGGCAATTCATGCCAATTTCTCAGCTCAAGCAATTCGGTCCGAAGCATAGGGCATTTGCTGGATTAGTGGGTTTCGAATACGACGCTTGGTATGCGACGCGTAGATTCTGTGGCCGTTGCGGAACTCCATTGGTACACGACATGGTGGAGCGCATGGTGCGATGCCCTCAATGTGGCGCTATGGAATTCCCTAAGCTCTTTCCGGCGGTAATTGTGGGTATTGTCGATACGCAGCGCAACAAGGTTCTTGTGTCCCGTTACGCGAATCGTGAATACAAGCGCTATGCCCTTATCGCCGGGTTCTGCGAGATGGGAGAAACCGTCGAAGAGACTGTTCACCGGGAAGTAATGGAGGAAGTGGGGCTTAGGGTGAAGAATCTTCGCTATTACAAAAGTCAGCCGTGGCCGCCTTCCTCGTCGCTGCTCTTCGGTTTCTTTTGCGAGCTTGATGGCTCGAATAGCATCAAGCTTGACGATCATGAGTTAGAGAGCGCCGAGTGGATAGATAGAGATAAGCTTCCTTGTGACGAAGACTATTCGTTAACGCGAGACATGATGCAGGTACTCCGCGATGGCGGGGAGCTAGACCATTAGTTCTCAACTTACTTGTCGGTTATTGGCTTTCTGTATGCACTTGGGTTCTTTGCTCATCAGGGAGGAGCTTGCAGTAGATTCGACCGGTTTTAACCTTGCCTTGCGGAAATAAAAAACGGGTGCTCGATACTCTCGAGCACCCGTTTTATGCCTTAGGCCTATTGTTAGCAGAGAACTACTCAGCTGTAGAAGGCTTCCATTCGTCTACGTCTTTGCCAACCTGGAAGGGCACACCAGCTTCACGGCGTTCCTTGTAGTCGGCGGTAGCGGTGAACAGCGCGTCGGAAAGGGAGTTAAGGGCCGTTTCAACAGAGTCCTGAATAACGCCGATTACGAAGCCAACGCCCACAACTTGCATGGCGATATCGTTGCTGATGCCGAACAAGGAGCAGCACAGCGGAATAAGAAGCAGGGAGCCGCCGGCAACACCGGAAGCACCGCAGGCGCTAACTGCAGCCAGAACGCAGAGGATGCCAGCAGTAACGGGGTTGATGGCAATGCCCATGGTGTGTGCAGCAGCCATAGCCATTACGGTAATGGTAATGGCAGCGCCAGCCATGTTGATGGTGGCACCCAGCGGGATGGAAACAGAGTAAGTGTCCTTGCGAATACCAAGACGCTTACACAGCTCCATGTTTACGGGGATGTTAGCGGCAGAGCTGCGAGTAAAGAAGGCGTACATGCCGGAGTCTTTTATGCAGCGGAATACGATGGGGTAGGGGTTCTTGCGAATGTTGATGAACACCAACAGCGGGTTTACAACGAGGCAGATGAAGAACATGGCGCCCAGAAGAACAAGGAGCAGCTGGCCGTATTCGATGAAGATCTCGGGGCCGTTTTGAGAAACAGAGGTGTAGATAAGACCCATGATGCCGAACGGCGCGCACGTGATAATCCAGCGAACAACGATAGAGATAACGTGTGACATATTCGCAAAGAAGTCTTTGGTAGGTTCGGTGGTGTAGCGCATTGCGATACCCAAAAGAACTGCCCAAACCAAGATGCCGATATAGTTTGCATTGAGCAGCGCATCAACAGGGTTAACTACCATGTTGCCAATGAGCGTGGTAAGCACTTCGGCAATTTCGGTAGGTGCTGCCTTGTCTGCGGCCTCAACGCCCGAAAGGGTGAGCTCAACGGGGAATGCAAAGCTGATTGCCACTGCGGTGAAGGCGGCAGCAAGGGTACTAACCACGTACAGCACCACGATGGTCTTCATGGATTTAGGAAGCTTTGTGTGGCACAAAGCATTGATAACCAAGAAGAATACCAAGAACGGCGCAACAGCCTTCAGGGCGCTAACGAACAAGGTGCCAAGCATTTCGATAACGGCAAGATCTTTAGGGCCAAAGGCGCCAAGCAAAGCGCCGATAACAAGGCCGATGATAATGCGCTTGATAAGGCTCAGGCTCGACCATGCTTCTGCAATTTTTTTCATAGATGTCTCCTTGAATGGGAGGATTGGGGATAGGATGCAGCTTCGAACGTGCAGACGCTCAAGACCGCAATTTTTTAGTATACCGATCTGTTACAGAATTGTTTCGAGAGTAATCCTATTTAACTAAGCGGAAAAGAAACTAGGTAAACGGTGCATAAGCGCAAAAAAGCGACCCCAAATAGGGGTCGCTTTGCGAAAAGAGTGCAGGTGAAGAGGCGGATTACTTTGCCTTGTACTTCTTAACCAGCTGACGACCGGCGATGTAGTCCATGATTTCAGTGGTGCCGCCGCCCATTTCGTTACCGCGGAGGTCTGCCCAGATGCGGCCAACGCGGATTTCCTTGGTGTAGCCGATGGCTGCGTAGATTGCCATTGCGAGGTCGGCAACGCGGGTGAGCTCGCGGCAAGCATAGCCCTTGAGCAGTGCGGACTCGAGGCGAGTGGATTCGCCGTTGTCGATCATGGTAACAACCTGATACAGGCGGGTGCGTACGTTCTGGATGATGTTTTCCATCTCGCACAGGTGCAGCTGGATCTGGGTCTGGTGAGCGATGGGCTTGTTGAAGCAGATACGCTCAGATGCATAGGCACCTGCATCGTTCAGGGCAGCCTGTGCAAGGCCGAGGGAGGATGCAACAACCAGGCAGCGCTCGAACTCAAGCTTCTTCATGAGAAGCTTCCAGCCCATACCGGGCTCGCCCAGACGCATGTCCTCGGTGAGAACTACGTTGTCGAAGAACTGGTCAACGAATGGAATAGCCTGCTGGCCAACCTTGTCGAGATGGCCGATGGTGAAGCCGGGGGTGTCGTTGGGAACGAGCCACAGAGAGTACTTGTCGTTCTCGTAGGAAGGATCTTCGTCCTTTGCTACAACCATGGTGTAGATGGAGAGGCCACCCAGGGTAACCCAGGTCTTCTGGCCGTTCAACAGATAGGTGCCGTCGGGCTGCTTCTTGGTAACGCAGGTCATGGCGTTGTTATCGGAGCCAGCTGCAGGCTCAGAAATAGCGGAGCAAGCGATGCAGGTGCTCTCGACGTTTTCGATAGCGTCCATGATCATTTCCTGCTGCTCTTTGGTGCCGAAGTCAATTACGTCGGTGATGGTGTTGAAGTCGGTAACGAAGGGGAGGGTTACGCCAGTGTACTCATGAAGCTTCTCTACCAAGAGAACCTCGGTAAGTTTGTCTACCGGAACACCGCCAACTTCTTCGGGGAGGCCCAGAAGCATGAAGCCTGCCTCGCGGTAAGCCATAGCAGCTTCGGTGCTGATGTGGTGATCTACTTCATATGCCTGCTTTACTGCTTCATCGGTGAAGTAGCGAGTGGCATATTCGTGTGCGCTCTCAATGAGCAGCTCCTGCTCGTCGGTAAGCTTGAAATCCATAATGTGTTCCTCTCCTTATTCCTGTGTTGAATGGAACCGAGATTCAGACAAGAATCGAATCAGCAGCTCAATGGCTATCCTAGCATTTGAACGCGTTTTTCTCTATGCACCTAAGTATTCCTGTTTTGTATAAGAATTGCACCAATTCGATAATTCGTGTTATATCAGGTGTCCCTACGTGTTTGATCAGGTTAAACGCATCAATTTGATTGAGTGAAAACACCACAAATATGGATATTTGACCAGTTGAATCAATGAAGCCGAAAAAGAAGTTGCGCCTTGTTGTGATACATGACGTGAAATGATCTGGTGCATCGTGAGGGATGGTTCGGTGCGGTGGGGCTTTGCGATACCCCTCCTCCAATGAATGCCTCGCAGATGAGTCTCTTGAAACGCACGGGTGCTCGAGGCGGCAGGAGGCGGCAAATCCAAACAGCTAAATGCAGATAACCTGGCGTTTTCATATTCGATAATTCCCGCACGTGCAGAATAGGGCTAAGTGAAGGATAATGAACAGGTTATGCCGCCATTGGACGCGGCTGTAAACGCTATAAACAACGCTCACTGGTGAACAGGAGAATGAAATGAAATACTTTGGCACAGACGGCTTCCGCGGCGTTGCCGGCACTGACCTTACCGTTGAGCATGCATACAAAATCGGCCGTTTTATTGGTTGGTACTATGGCGCACGCCAGGGCCGCAAGGCTCGTATCGTTGTGGGCAAAGATACTCGTCGTTCCAGTTACATGTTGGAAAGCGGCATGGTCTCTGGTCTTGTTGCCTCGGGCGCAGACGCCTATATGCTGCACGTTATTCCCACGCCAGGTCTTTCGTTCGAAACCACCGACGGCGCATTCGATTGCGGCGTGATGATTACCGCTAGCCACAATCCTTATACGGATAATGGCATCAAGCTGGTTAATTCCCAGGGCTTCAAGATGGAAGAGCCTCTGCTCCAGCTTATCGAGCAGTACATTGACGGCGAATATGCCGAAGAGGTTCCTATGGTGTCTGGTGACGCAATTGGCGCAACGGTTGATTATATGCAGGGTCGTAATCGCTACATCGCTCACCTTATTGCCAGCGCGAATTTCTCTTTGCAGGGCGTAAAGGTTGGTCTTGATTGCGCCAATGGTGCCGCCTCTTCGGTTGCAAAGCCTGTTTTTGATGCCTTGGGTGCCGATGTTCGCGTTATCAGCAATGCCCCCGATGGCTTCAATATCAACGTTGATTGCGGTTCAACGCATATCGACCGTTTGCAGCGCCTTGTTGTGGAGCAGGGTCTTGATGTGGGCTTTGCCTACGATGGCGATGCGGACCGCTGCCTCGCGGTGGACGAGCGCGGCCATGTGGTAGACGGCGACCTTATCCTGTATGTGTGCGGTGTGTACCTGAACAAGCATGGTCGCTTGTCGGGCGGTACGGTTGTCCCCACGGTTATGAGCAACTTCGGCGTGCTGAAAGCCTTTGAACAGGCGAACTTGAACTACGAAACCACTGCAGTGGGCGACAAGAACGTATTTGCCTGCATGCATGCCAATGGCTACAGCTTGGGCGGCGAGCAGTCGGGCCATGTTATTTTCGGCGATATCGCAACCACCGGAGATGGCATTCTTACCTCGTTGCGGCTGATGGAGGCCATCCGCGCTGAGCGCGAAACCCTCTCGCAGCTGTGCGCTCCGGTGAAGCTGTATCCTCAGTTGCTGACCAATGTGCGTGTCGCCGACAAAGACGCAGCCATGAATGATGCAGCTGTGCTTGAATCGGTTAAGGCGGCAGAAGAGTTCCTGGGCGATCGCGGCCGTGTGCTTCTGCGAGCAAGTGGCACTGAGCCCCTTATTCGCGTGTTGGCCGAAGCTCCTACCGATGAGCTGTGCGCTGAAGCAAGCGAGTTCATGCTGAAGGCGCTCGAGCCTTTGCGCGCTGAGTAATGGCGCTTGCTTCTGATTCAAACGCATTCGAAAGCCCGCTTCGGCGGGCTTTCTTTATATATACTTACGGGTTATGGCAACCTACCAACATATATCCCACGGGTTTGATCCCGTGTTCAACGAGCGCTCGACCGTACTGGTTTTGGGGTCGTTTCCCTCTGTGCTTTCTCGTAAGAACGATTTTTATTACGGCAACCCTCAAAATCGCTTTTGGCGTGTGCTTGCTGCCCTTGCGAAGGCGCCTGTGCCTGAAACCACTTCCGAAAAGAAGGAAATGCTGCTTTCGTGTGGCATTGCGCTATGGGACGTTATCCAGGAATGTGACATCAAAGGATCGAGCGACGCTAGCATCAAGAATGTGGTTCCCGCTCAAGTGGGGTTCATCACGCGCACGGCCCCTATCAAGCGCGTTATCTGCAATGGCGCTACAGCGGGTCGCCTATATAAAAAGTACCTACTATATAAAGTAGGGATTGAAGCTGAAGTGCTGCCTTCCACAAGCCCCGCAAATGCGGCGTGGGGTTTCGATCGCCTAAGTGAACGTTGGCTCGCGGTACTTGATGGTGTGCGGCCTGCAACTGATGATGAAGTGGATTCGTTCGAGTGCGAACGGAAGAGCGCCAAGCGTGCAGGCAAGGGTGAAGTTGAGTATGCCCATGTGCGTATTTCAGCGCCCGATGCATCGAGCTATGCGGTGCATAAATCCATGCAAGGCAACAAGCGTAAAGACACCAAACCCGAATTACTGGTTCGGCAGCGCCTTCGCGAAACGGGCCTGGGCGGCTATCGTTTGCAATGGAAAGTGCCGGGGCGCCCCGATGTTACGTGGCCAGGTAAGAAGGTGGCGCTATTCATAAACGGATGTTATTGGCACCGCTGCCCGCATTGCAACCTTTCCCTTCCCAAGAAGAACACCGAATATTGGGTGGCAAAGTTCAACCGAAACCAAGAACGCGATGCTCAAAACGAAGCGGCGCTTATCGCAGATGGCTGGAAGGTGCATGTAGTATGGGAATGCGAGTTGAAGAAAGGCAAGCGTGAGGAAACGTTCGCAAAGCTTTTGCCCGTGCTTGCGCATGAGCTTGGCAAGGAACTTCGCTAAACGATGCAGGCTTTTGTCCTGATATTGCGGGGAAGCATCGGGGACTATGATGAAATAGCAGGGGAGCCAAATTGCCGCTTACTGCCAATTTCGGCTCAATTCGTGCCAGGTTGTGAATCTTTTGCGAATACTTGCCTCGATTCGATTATCTCTTGCGCATTACATAGGCAATCAGTATACTTTTCGGTTGCGTCTGGCTGTTGATGGATACACCCGGACGCGTGGAAACTCGGAATCGCCGAGGGCTGTCTCCCAAAGGCCCCCATGGCGGTGATGGAGTCCACATAAGACCAAGGGTTCGAACCCGCAGTTCGTACCCGTAGAAAGGAAGAAAATGGGAGTAAAACAGTTCAAGCCCACGAGCCCTGGACGCCGCTTCCAGACTGTCTCGGACTTTGCTGAGATTACCAGCACTACGCCCGAGAAGTCCCTGTTGGCGCCCCTGCCCAAGAAGGCTGGCCGCAACAACAATGGCCGTATCACTACGCGTCATCAGGGTGGCGGCAACAAGCGTCGTTACCGCATCATCGACTTCAAGCGCAACAAGGACGGTATCCCCGCTAAGGTTGCCACGATCGAGTACGACCCCAATCGCAGTGCTCGCATCGCTCTTCTGCACTATGCAGACGGTGAAAAGCGCTACATCCTTCAGCCTAAGGGCCTCAAGGTTGGCGAGACGGTAGTATCCGGCGCTGATGCAGACATCAAGCCTGGCAATGCACTGCCCCTGTCCGCAATCCCCGTTGGTACGCTCATCCACGCAGTTGAGCTCCAGCCTGGTCGCGGTGCAGCAATCGCTCGTTCCGCTGGCACCAGCATTCAGCTGATGGGCAAGGAAGGCAAGTATGCAATCCTGCGTATGCCTTCTTCCGAAATGCGTCGCGTTCTCGTAACCTGCCGCGCAACCGTTGGTGAAGTCGGCAACGCCGAGCACGGCAACATCAAGATCGGCAAGGCTGGCCGTAACCGCTGGAAGGGCATCCGCCCCAGCGTTCGCGGTACTGTAATGAACCCTGTCGACCATCCTCATGGTGGTGGCGAAGGCAAGAACAAGTCTTCTGGTCGTCATCCTGTTACTCCGTGGGGCGTGTCTACCAAGGGTCATCGCACTCGCAACCCCAAGAAGGCTTCGAGCCGCCTGATCATCCGCCGTCGCAAGAAGTAGCGCCCGATCGCATAAGGAGAAACATTGAGCAGAAGTTTGAAAAAAGGTCCCTTCGTGGAGCCTCGCCTTCTCGATCGCGTTATTGCGATGAACGAAGCTGGCGACAAGAAGGTCATCAAGACGTGGTCGCGTTCTTCCACCATCTTCCCCGAGATGGTTGGTCACACCATCGCTGTGCATGATGGTCGCAAGCACGTGCCGGTTTACGTTACTGAATCCATGGTTGGCCACAAGCTGGGCGAGTTCGCACCTTCTCGCACCTTCCGCGGCCACGACAAGTAAGGAAAGGGTGAAACATGGAAGCTAAAGCAATCGCTCGCTACGTACGCGTTTCGCCCCGCAAGGCACGCATCGTACTCGACCAGATTCGCGGCAAGAATGTTATTGCCGCTCAGGAAACCCTCCGCTTCACCAACCGTGCTGTTGCTGAGGTTGTAGAGAAAACCCTGAACTCCGCAGTTGCAAACGCTGCACAGAAGGGTGCCGCTAACCCCGAGAACCTCGTGGTTAAGGCATGCTTCGCCGACGAGGGCCCCACGCTGAAGCGTATCCGCCCTCGCGCAAAGGGCTCTGCTGCTCGCATTCGCAAGCGCACCAGCCACATCACCGTCATCGTAGCAACCCGAGAGGAGGCATAGTATGGGTCAGAAAGTAAGCCCCACCGGTTTCCGTCTCGGCGTAACAGAGGATTGGCGCAGCCGCTGGTATTCCGACAAGGACTATGCGAAGAACCTTGAGAACGACCTCGCTATTCGTTCTTACCTTGACAAGCAGCTCGCCCATGCAGCTGTCTCCCGCGTAGAGATCGAGCGCGCTGGTGACAAGATCAAGGTCATCATCACCACGTCTCGCCCCGGCGTAGTAATCGGCAAGAAGGGCGCAGAGGTTGACGCACTTCGCAAGAAGCTCAACCAGATCGCCAACGGCCCGGTTTCCGTTGAGGTTGTAGAGGTTAAGCGTCCTGAACTCGACGCAAGCCTCATTGCTCAGTCCGTTGCTGAGCAGCTTGAAAACCGCGTTGCATTCCGTCGTGCAATGCGCAAGGCCGTTCAGTCTGCCCGCAAGAGCGGCGCAAAGGGTATCCGTATCCAGTGTGCTGGTCGTCTGGGTGGCGCTGAAATGAGCCGCCGCGAGTGGTATCGCGAGGGTCGCGTGCCGCTGCACACCCTCCGTGCGAAGATCGATTATGGCTTCGCCACCGCTGCAACCACCATGGGTTCTATTGGTATCCAGGTTTGGGTGTACCACGGTGAAGTTCTGCCGGGCCAGAAGGCTCCGCAGCCCGCACTCGAGGGTTCTTCCCGTCCTAACCGTTCCCGTCGCCGCAATAACGATAGGGGTGATAAGTAATGTTGGTACCTAAGCGCGTTAAGCATCGTAAGGTGCAGCGTGGTTCTATGAAGGGTAACGCCAAGGGCGGTACCACTTTGAACCACGGCTCTTGGGGCATTCAGGCCCTGGACCGTCATTGGATCACCAACCGCCAGATCGAGGCTGCACGTATCGCAATGACTCGTCGCATGAACCGTACTGGTAATGTTTGGATCACGATCTTCCCCGATAAGCCCATCACGCAGAAGCCTGCTGAAACTCGAATGGGTAAGGGTAAGGGTAACCCTGAGGGTTGGGTAGCTGTAGTAAAGCCCGGCCGCATCATGTTCGAGATCGATGGTGTTGACGAAGCAACCGCCAAGGATGCTCTCCGTCTGGCTATCGACAAGTTGCCCATCAAGTGCAAGATCGTAAAGCGTGAGGCAGAAGGGCAGGAGTAAATGAAAGCAGCAGAGATCCAGAAACTTTCGGGTGAAGATCTGCAGGCTAAGCTGAAGGAAGCTCGTGCAGAGCTCTTCAACCTGCGCTTCCAGATGGCTACCGGCCAGCTCGACAACACCGCTCGCATCAAGCAGGTCAAGAAGGACATCGCCCGCATCCAGACCGAGATGCGCGACCGTGAACTCAAGGCCGCTCAGGCTTAGGGTGCAGCTAGGAAGGTTTGAACAATATGAGTGAAGAACGTAACTCTCGTAAGGTTCGCCAGGGTGTTGTAGTAAGCATCTCCGGCGACAAGACCTGCGTCGTGCAAGTTCACGAGCGCAAGCCCCATCCTGTATATGGCAAGATGGTTAACTCCACCAAGAAGCTTCACGCTCATGACGAGAACAACGAAGCTGGTGTAGGCGACACCGTAACGATTATGGAAACCCGCCCGCTTTCTAAGATGAAGCGCTGGCGCCTTCTCGACATCGTCGAGAAGGCTAAGTAGGCACTTGCTTACTTAGAAGCATCGAAAGGGATAAGCACATGATTCAAATGCAGAGCATGCTCGCCGTTGCTGACAACTCCGGCGCTCGCAAGGTGCAGTGCATCAAGGTCCTGGGCGGCTCCAAGCGCCGTTACGCGGGCCTCGGCGATGTCATCGTTTGCAGCGTTAAGGAAGCAATGCCCAACGGCAACGTTAAGAAGGGCGAAGTCGTCCGCTGTGTCGTGGTGCGCGTTAAGAAGGAAGTTCGTCGTACTGACGGCAGCTACATCAAGTTCGACCAGAATGCTTGCGTTCTGATCGACAACAACGGCGCTCCCCGCGGTACGCGTATCTTCGGTCCTGTTGCACGCGAACTTCGTGACAAGAAGTACATGAAGATCGTGTCCCTGGCACCGGAAACGCTGTAGGAGGAACATCCATGGCAAAGATGAACATCAAAAAGGGTGACAAGGTCAAGGTTCTTGCTGGTAAGGATAAGGATGCTGAAGGCATCGTAATCGCTTCCAACCCCTCGGCTCAGCGCGTCACCGTTGAAAAGGTCAACATGATGAAGAAGGCAATGCGCCCGACTCAGGCAAACCCTGAAGGCGGCATTGCTACCGTTGAGGCTCCCATCCATGTCTCCAACGTTATGCTGATCTGCCCCTCCTGCAAGGAGGCAACTCGCGTCAACATCAAACGTGAAGATGGTAAAAAAGTTCGCGTTTGCAAGCATTGTGGCGCAGATATCGACTAAAATATTTAGCCGTGCTTTTATGACCCCCGCGTAATGCGGGGGACGCAAGGTCGGAAATCTTGCGTTTAATTCATCGAGAAAGGTTTTTTAGGACAATGGCTACTCCTCGTCTGAAGGAAAAGTATGTAAACGAAGTACGCGACCAGCTTTTCAAGGAGCTCGGTCTCGCTAATGTTAATCAGATCCCTCGCCTTGAGAAGATCGTTATTAACATGGGTGTAGGTCGTGCCGCTGGCGACAAGAAGCTTCTTGACGGTGCAATTGCCGACCTGCGTACCATTACCGGTCAGCAGCCTATGGTTACCCGCGCTAAGAAGTCCATCGCAGGCTTCCATCTGCGTGAAGGCCAGGCAATTGGTTGTAAGGTTACCCTTCGCGGTGACCGCATGTGGGAGTTCTTCGACCGCTTGATGTCCACTGCGCTTCCTCGCGTACGTGACTTCCGTGGTTGCAACCCCAACAGCTTCGACGGTCGAGGCAACTACACCATGGGCCTCACTGAGCAGCTTATCTTCCCCGAGATCGAGTACGACAAGATCGATCGCACTCGTGGTATGGACATTACGTTCGTAACCACGGCTGAAAACAATGAAGGCGCCAAGGCACTTATGGTTGCCATGGGCTTCCCGTTCAAAAAGGAAAACTAACTTCTCGTTTCGAGAATTGGTTATAGGAAAGAAGGATTTTGAATGGCTAAGAAATCGATGATCGCCAAGTCCAAGCGAGAGCCGAAGTTCTCGACGCGTCAGCACAATCGCTGTGCTCGCTGTGGTCGCCCCCGTGCGTACTACCGCAAGTTCGGTCTGTGCCGCGTCTGCCTTCGTGAGCTCGCTAACAAAGGCGAACTGCCCGGCGTGACCAAGGCTTCCTGGTAGGAACCTTATCAACCCAGTCACGTTGTTGAGTGCCGTTAGTCAAGGCGCATACATCATGGGTGCATGCGAACCGGCTTTTCGGCTCATCATGAACAAAGGAGAAACACAACAATGAGCATGAACGATCCTATTGCAGATATGCTTACGCGTGTGCGTAACGCTAACTCTGCTGGCAAGCAGACGGTTTCCATGCCGTCCAGCAAGAAGCTTGTCGAAATCGCCCGCATCATGCAGGAAGAGGGCTACATCAACGGCTTCGAAATCGAGCCCGCTCAGCCCCGCGACGTTCTGACCATCACCCTCAAGTACGGTGAGAAGAAGGCTCGCACTATTCGCGGCATCAAGCGCATCTCCAAGCCTGGTCTGCGTATTTATGCTGGCAAGGACGAGCTTCCTCGCGTTCTCGGTGGTCTTGGTACTGCTGTTATTTCGACGAGCAAGGGCGTTATGACCGACCGCGACGCACGCAAGGAAGGCGTCGGCGGCGAAGTCATGGCGTACATCTGGTAGGAAGGAAGGAGCACAAATGTCTCGTATTGGTAAGATCCCTGTTGCTATTCCTTCTGGCGTTGAGGTTAAGGTTAACGGCCATGTTGTTACCGTAAAGGGCAGCAAGGGTGAACTTACTCGTGAATTCAACCCCATGATGACCATCAAGGTTGAGGGCGAAGAGGTTATTGTTGAGCGTCCCGACGATTCTCGTCAGGCAAAGAGCCTTCATGGCCTTACGCGCACCCTTATCCACAACATGGTAGAGGGCGTTCATGATGGTTACTCCAAGAAGCTTGAGCTCGTAGGCGTTGGTTATCGTGCTGCGCTCAAGGGTTCTGATCTGGAGATCCAGCTCGGTTACTCTCATCCGGTTATCGTTAAGGCTCCTGAAAACATTACCTTCGAAGTTCCTAGCCAGACCGAGATTATCGTAAAGGGCATCAGCAAGGAACAGGTCGGCCAGGTTGCTGCCGACATCCGCGCATGGCGTAAGCCTGAGCCTTACAAGGGCAAGGGTGTTCGCTATGAAGGCGAGTATGTCCGTCGTAAGCTCGGCAAGGCCGCAAAGTCTGAGTAGTAGCTCAGTAGCGAAGTATTGAAGGGAATCTACTTATGAAGAAGCTTCAAAAGAAACAGGCTGGGCTGCGCCGTCGTCACACTCGTGTTCGTGGCAAGATCTCTGGTACGGCTGCCCGTCCGCGTTTGTGCATTACGCGTTCTAACTCGAACATGTATGCTCAGGTTATCGACGACGTTGCCGGTAAGACCATTTGTGGTGTTTCCACCCTCGGTCCCGAGTTCAAGGCAACCGAGAAGAGCGGTGCTACTGTAGATGGCGCTGCAGCTCTCGGTCTGATCATCGGTAAGAAAGCACAGGAAAACGGTGTTACCGAGGTTGTATTCGACCGCGGTGGCAATCTGTATCACGGTCGCATCAAGGCAGTTGCCGATGGTGCCCGCGAAGCAGGCCTGAAGTTCTAAGAGAGGGTTAAGGTCTATGGCTCGTAAGCAAGAAAACCAGGCAGGCGTTCCCGAACTTCAGGAACGCGTCGTCTATATCAATCGCGTCTCCAAGGTTGTCAAGGGTGGTCGTCGTTTTGCGCTCACCGCTCTGGTAGTTGTTGGTGACGGCAAGGGTCGCGTGGGTATCGGCATGGGCAAGTCCCAGGAAGTTCCCACCGCCATCAAGAAGGGCGTAGAGGATGCGAAGAAGAACATGTTCTCCATTCCTCTGACCGAGGCAGGCACGCTTCCTCACGACATCATCGGTGAGTATGGCGCTGGTCGCGTTCTCCTTAAGCCCGCTACTCCTGGTACCGGCGTTATCGCTGGCGGCGCAGCTCGTGCCGTTCTCGAACTCGCTGGCGTAAAGGATGTTTTCGCTAAGTCCCTCGGCACTGACAACGTTCTTAACATTGTTAAGGCTGTTGCTGAAGGTCTTAAGGAAATGCAGAGCCCCGAGGCAGTTTCTGCTCGCCGCGGTATCTCTGTAGCTAAGATTTACGGCTGGAAGGAGAACTAGTAATGGCTGACGCAAAGAAACTGCGCATCACCCAGGTAAAGAGCTCCATCGGCTACAAGTACGATCAGGGTCGCACCCTGAAGGCTCTTGGTCTTGGTAAGATCGGTCGCACGGTTGAGCAGGTAGACAATCCTGGCATTCGTGGCATGATCTTCAAGGTTCAGCACCTCGTAGAGGTAGAAGAACTGTAAATGTATAAAGCCCCGCTCATTGAGCGGGGCTTTTCTATTCTTGTAATGGGCATTATGCGGATCGAAGTGTGGCGCATGAAAAAGCTGGAAAGCATATCGGTTTCGGTCTAATACGGTTCCTGTATCTACGGGGCATTCGATTTAATTGTTGAACTTATGATGGGCTGTCTCTAACTTATTGAGTTCTGCCCTTCATTTGATTTCAACCTGTGGCATAATGATCTAGTTTGTAAGTTCGTCGGCGGCGAGCTGCCGACCTCTATTTCAATTGGTGGAGTAGAGACAGCGAAAAAAGGAGAAACAGAAAACATGGAACTTAAGGATCTGAAGCCCGCTGAGGGTTCTCGTCACAGCCGCAAGCGCGTAGGTCGCGGTCCCGCATCTGGTACCGGCAAGACCGCTGGTCGTGGTCTGAACGGTCAGAAGTCTCGTTCTGGCGGCGCTAAGGGCAACGGCTTCGAAGGTGGTCAGACTCCTCTGGCTCGTCGTCTTCCTAAGCTCCCTGGCTTCCGCAACATCAACCATGTTGAGTACCTTCCCGTTAACGTTAGCCGTATCGAGAAGTACTACGAAGCTGGCGAAGTAGTAGACGGTGAATCCCTCGTAGCTAATGGCATCATCAAGCACTCCACCGATCTTGTTAAGGTTCTGGGCGACGGCGAAATCACCAAGGCTGTAACCGTTAAGGTTGACAAGGTTTCCGCTTCCGCAAAGGCTAAGATCGAGGCAGCTGGCGGAAAGGTCGAAGAGCCTTGCTAAGTTCCCTCGTACAGGCGTTCAAGGTACCTGAGCTCAGGAATAAAATCCTGTTCACTCTTGGCATCTTGGTGCTTTACCGATTCGGCGCTTACCTGCCGGTGCCGGGCATTCCATTCCAGGCTTTCGCTGATTCTTTTTCTCAGCAGGGTGTCTCGATGGTTATGCTCGACCTTTTCACTGGCGGTGCTCTGTCGAACTTCTCGGTATTTGCACTGGGTATTATGCCGTACATCACTGCATCTATCATTATGCAGTTGATGCAAGGTGTTATCCCTGCCGTAGGCCGCTGGGCTAAAGAGGGCGAAACGGGCAGGCGTCGCATCACTCAGGTTACGCGTTACCTTACGCTTGGTCTGGGTTTGATCAACGCTGTTGGTTACCTTTTCCTCTTCAAGTCTGAGGCTTATGGTGTTGTTTTCAGCACCGCTGTTCCCGAGATCGTCACTGACATCTTGGTGGTGTTCACTCTTGTAGTTGGCACTGCTTTGATCATGTGGATGGGCGAGCTCATCACTCAGCATGGTGTTGGCAATGGCATGTCGCTGATCATCTTCGTGTCTATCATCTCTTCGGTTCCGTCGGCGATCTTCTCGTCGATCAACCTGAATGCAGATATGGGTATGGGCATTGCAGTAACCGCCCTTATTTTGGTTGTGGTGCTGCTTTGCATCCCTGCGATTATCTTCGTGGAGCGTGCTCAGCGTCGTATCCCAATTAGTTATGCAAAGCGCGTTCAGGGTCGTAAGGTTATGGGTGGTCAGAGCTCTTACCTTCCCATCAAGATTAACGCTGCAGGTGTTATTCCTATCATCTTTGCAAGCTGCTTGATTTATTTCCCTGCGCAGATCGCTGCTTTGTTCAATGTTGATTGGCTCACCATGGCTGCCAACGCTATTTCGGCAGGTTGGGTAAACTGGATCCTCACTGCGCTGCTCATTGTGTTCTTCGCATACTTCTACACCTCGATTGTTTTCAATCCTGAAGACACTGCGGAAAACCTTCAGCGTCAGGGTGGCTTTATTCCTGGTATTCGTCCTGGTCAGAATACTGTGCAGTACATCAAGGATGTCCTGCACAGGGTTACGCTTCCTGGTGCGATTTTCATCGCAGCTATTGCGGTTATCCCTTCCATATTGTTCTACTTTACGAACAATTCATTGATTCAGGCGTTTGGCGGTACCTCGATCCTCATCATGATCGGTGTTGCTTTGGACACTATGAATAAGATCGAATCGCAGTTGAAAATGTACAACTACGACGGATTCTTCAAGTAAAAAGAAAGGCGGCAATCAACCGCCTTTCTTTTATGACTGAAGCCACTTTGCTCTTAATCCGCTTCAATTTGTTAAAATAGATTGATCGATTTCTATCGTGTTACGAAAGGAACATTTCCATGAATATCGTTTTGCTGGGCGCACCGGGCGCTGGTAAGGGCACTCAGGCTGCAAAGCTGGTAGAGAAGTATGGCTTCGCTCATATCTCCACCGGCGACATGCTTCGTGCTGCCGTTAAGAACCAGACTCCTCTTGGTCTTGAGGCTAAGAAGTACATGGATGCTGGCGATCTTGTGCCCGATGAAGTTGTAATCGGCCTCGTAAAAGAGCGTCTTCAGGACGCGGACACTGCCGATGGCTTCATCCTTGACGGCTTCCCTCGCACGTCTACTCAGGCTGTTGCGCTTGATTCGGAACTTTCTTCCCTCGAGCGTCCTCTTGATGCTGCTCTTCTTGTTGATGTTGACAAGGAAGTTATCATCAAGCGTCTCACCTCTCGTCGTATGTGCCGTGACTGCGGTTACATCGGTTCCGTCGCTGACGCTACTTGCCCCAAGTGCAATGGCGAAATGTATCAGCGTGATGACGACAACGAGGCAACGGTACGTAATCGCCTTGATGTCTACGAGAGCTCCACTGCTCCGCTCATCGACTACTACCGCGGTTGCGAACTCCTGAAGGAGATCGATGGCGATCGTGATCCTCAGGTGGTATTCGACGCAATCGTTTCCACGCTCGGCTTGTAAGCAAGTGCCTCAATATGTCCCCGCATCATTTGATGCGGGGATTTTTTTATTCTCGAGCTTCTTCTGAAAGAGTAGTGCGTAACCAATATGGTGCGTGCGTATCTTGTAAAATGATTCGCTATGAAACCTATTGAAGACATTGCACTTGACTGCATAGACCTCGTCAAAGCCAATCGAGGTCGAATCAAACATGCGCTATCCCGTATTTTCATGGTCGCGGTTGTTGCGCTGCTCCTCGAAATCTTCCTGTTCAATATGAACTATTTTCGATCAGCTACCTATGAGCCGATCAATTTAGCTGATCGTATTAGCCTTGATGCCAACGATACGGGAACGTCAAATTTCGGTTTGGGGCATAGCGAACAGTACAAGTTTACTGAGTCGAAGACCGCTGTAGATTTTTATGATCTCAACAAAGTGGTGAATAATATCCACCTTGATTTCGATAATTCGCAGCCAGCTCAGAACCTTAAGGTCAAAATCAGCTTTACCGACGCTGCGCATGAAACCTATTTTTCAACGACGGAATATACCTTTGGCGTTCCTGAAATAGACGTTTCAACGTATAGCGAGCAAAGTCAGTATCTGTACCTTGAGAGCTCAGGCGCAATTCAGAACCTGCGTATCGAAATCGTGAACGATGATGCACGGTACCCCGTTGTTCTCAATACGGTTGTCATCAATGATCGTCAGCCCTTTGAGTTCAATGGCCTTCGCTATTTCCTGACGTTTACCGTTCTGCTTTTGCTTTATGTGTTTCGACCTGGCTCGAGCATTTATCGCTGCCGCGTTAAGGAGCATCCGAGATTTTCCCGCGCATGCATCGTGTTGGCAACAGCTTGTGAGGTTTTCGTACTCATTGCATATCTTTTGCTTGGATCAAACCAGGTCGGTATTGCTACGGCTAATTACAATTCGGGATCCTGGGACGGCCATAGCATCGTAAACACCTATAAGGTTGGTGGAGACAATGCTCAGCAATATGCTGAGCTCGCAAAGGCTATGGCTGATGGCCAGCTGTATTTGGAAGTGGAGCCCCCCCAATGGCTGGTAGACATGGACAACCCCTACGACAAGGGTGCGCGCGATGAATTGCAGAAGCAGACGGGTGAGTCGTACTTGTTCGACGTGGCGTACTACGAGGGTCATTACTATGTGTATTTCGGCGTGTTGCCAGTGCTCCTGTTCTATTTGCCGTTCTACTTACTTACAGGGTCGAGTTTCCCAACTGCGATTGGCGTTTTAATCGCTTGCATTATGTTCGTGCTGGGTGTAACAGCTCTGATGGATCGTTTTGCGCGACATCATTTTAAGCGTGTTAGCTTAGGCCTATTCCTCTTGCTGCAAATGCCTTTGGTGGCCTGTTCGGGCATGTTGTATCTAGTGAAGTTCCCAACGTTCTATTCGCTTCCAATTGCGATGGCCTTGGCATTTACGGTATGGGGTTTGTATTTTTGGCTTCATGGGCGGTCAACGGAAAGGGCGGCAGGATGGTATCTCGCTGGGTCTCTGTGCATGGCCCTTGTGGTTGCGTGTCGTCCTCAGTTCCTTATTTTCTCGTTGCTAGCGTTCCCGCTGTTCTGGCGCAAGTTCATTACCGAAAAGCACCTGTTCACCAAGAAGGGATCAAAGGAATTTGCATGTCTTTTAGCGCCGTATCTTGTTGTTGCCGCTGGCATCATGATGTACAACCGTGCGCGCTTTGGCTCATTCTTCGATTTTGGAGCAAATTACAACCTAACAGTAAACGACATGACGCAGCGAGGCATGAACGCTGGTCGTTTGCTGCCAGCTTTGTTCGCTTATTTCCTGCAAACCCCCACTACTACTGGCGTATTCCCTTGGCTTCAGCCCACTACATTCGATACTACGTACTTGGGTCAAACCATCAAGGAAGTGACGTTTGGCGGTATTTTGGTCTGCTTGCCTATTTTGTGGGTGCTGGCATTTGCCAAGCCGATCCTTTCCTATCGTATTAGGGAGCGTTCTACCCATACCGTTGCCAGCGTCGTGATGACCATGCTGGCATCTGCGTTGATCGTTGCTTGTCTTGATGCTCAGATGGCGGGTATTCTGCAGCGCTATACCGCCGACTACAGCATCTTAATGCTGATCCCCTCTATTTTGCTTTGTTTCATCGCGAATGATGCCCTGGCTCCTGATAAAGAGAACGATGATCGTGGTGTAGAGCTAAAGGTGGGAAGCTCTGCGGTACCCAAGGTGCTTGCGCATCACCTCTTCCTTCGCGTCCTGGGGGTATTGGTGTTCCTGAGTTTGCTGTACTCCACTCTGATTTGTTTCATACCTGAAACCGGTTGGTATTCCGATGTATACGCATGGGCTTACCAAGATCTCATTGAAATGGTTGAGTTCTGGACATAAGTGTTAGGTCCTGTAGTGCAGCGTCGTATAGCAATGTGAGGCTCGTGAAGTTGCCTTGATTGCATTGAACGAATCAACGGATCAGATGAGCTTGTCTTGTCTGGTCCGTTTTTCAATTGGGAAAAAGAATACCGAGTTTTTTGCGAGGTACTAAAAGGGTACTAATTTCGATTACCTGCCGTTCGCCCCGACAACCCAACCAGTGGCAACTGCCGAATTCCGTCTACCGAGCTATATCTAACACGTTCGGAAACCCCTAAAGGGCAAAACGTGTGGTCGGTACAATTAAGAAGCTTTCTAAAAAGCAAACCTTAAGCGAGAGGAGAGGTATGTCACAGTTGACCGAAATCCGTTGGCATGCACGTGCTGGCCAAGGTGCGGTTACGGCGGCGAAGCTTGTCGCGGACACGGCACTGCTGCAGGGCAACTACATCCAGGCTATGCCCGAATATGGCCCGGAGCGTACGGGAGCACCCCTGAAGGCGTATACGCGTGTATCCAGTGATCCCATCGAGGTTCACAACAACATTCAGAATCCCGACATCGTCATCATCATGGATGACACCCTGTTGGCTTCTACGGACGTAATGGAAGGTATGCCCGAAGACGGTATCCTCCTATTTAACACCACAATGATGGCTGCTGAAGCCCGTGCAGCGGTAGGCGCTCCCGAAAGCATGCGTGTTGCTGTAGTTGATGCTTCGGGCATTGCGCTTGCAACCATCAAGAAGGACATGCCCAATACCCCGATCGTAGGCGCATTGGCTAAGATCACGGGTCTTTTCCCGGTCGAAAAGGTCAAGGAACGCCTGGTTATCACCTTCGGCAAGAAGTTCTCCCAGGAAATGATCGACGCAAACCTCGCCTCCGTTGAGCGCGCTTATCAGGAGGTGCAAGAGTAATGTCCAAGTACCAGTTTGATGGCTCCAACTACGAAAACTGGAAGCCCGAAGAGTTCCCGACCGGTTATGTATGCCCCGAAGGTGGTACGTCAACCAACTGCTACACCGGCGGTTGGCGCTCCAATCGTCCTATCTGGGATTCCGAGAAATGCTCCAACTGCATGCTGTGCTGGGCTTACTGCCCCGATTCCTCTATTGAGGTTAAAGACGGCGCAATGACGGGCATCGACCTGTTCCATTGCAAGGGCTGCGGCGTTTGCGTTCAGGAGTGCAAATTCGGCGCACTCGAGCTTATCTCCGAGGCTGAAGCCCAGGAGCAGGAAGCGAAGGGGGAGTAACCATGGCCGAAAAGAAGATGTTCTCCGCTACGGGCAACCAGATGGTGGCAGATGCCTTCCGTCAGGTTAATCCCGATGTTATGGCGGCATACCCCATTACTCCTCAGACCACCATTGTTGAGGGCTATGCGAAGTTCGTTGCAGACGGAAAGGTAACCACCGAATACGTTCCCACCGAATCCGAGCATTCCGCGCTTTCTGCATGTATTGGTGCATCTGCTGCTGGCGCACGTGTTGCAACCGCGACAAGCTCCCAGGGCTTGGCCTACATGTGGGAGGAACTGCACATTGCGTCCGGCATGCGTTGCCCCATCGTTATGGCAAACGCCAATCGTGCGCTTTCTGCTCCTATTAACATCCACGGCGATCATTCCGACATCATGAGCGCTCGTGACTGCGGTTGGGGCATGATGTTTGCCGAAACCGCTCAGGAGGCTTACGACAACACCATCATTGCGTTCAAGGTTGCCGAAGATCCCAATGTTCTGCTTCCCGTTCTCACCACTCTCGATGGCTTTGTTACCACGCATGCTATGGATTGCTGCGTGATGGAAGAAGATCAGGTAGTAAAAGATTTCGTAGGCAATTACGAGCCGAAGTACCCTCTTCTCGATACCGAAAATCCTGTTGGCCAAGGCATGTTTGCAACGCTTGGCAACGGCTACATGAAGTACAAGCTTACCGAGCGTCACGCGCTCGACAATGCTATGGAAGCTTTTGAACGCCATGGCAAGGAATGGGCTGAAATCACGGGTCGTCCGTTCGAGCTGGTTGATGCATGGGGTACCGAAGACGCTGATTTCATCATCGTTGTTTTGGGCTCTTGCGCAGGCAATGCTCGTTTCCAGGCCCGCAAGCTGCGCGAGCAGGGCAAAAAGGTCGGTGTTGTTCGTCCTCGCATCTTCCGTCCGTTCCCTGCAAAGCAGATTGCTGAAGCTTGCAAAAACGCTAAGGCTGTGGCTGTTTTGGATCGCTCCGATTCCTACGGTTCCCCGCATGCTCCTTTGGCGCTCGAGGTTCGCTCTGCCTTCCACGCAAATGGGGTTGACGCTCTTGTCAACGATTACGTTGTGGGCCTTGGCGGCGCAGACATCACCCTCGAGCAGATGAACACCGTGTTCTCTGACCTTGAGGCGCGCGCTGCGGGCGAGGGCGACGGTTCCATCAAGTATCTCGGCATCGAAGAGTAAGGGGCATCCAATGGCAAACATCAAGCAACTTTCTGCCCGCCCCGACGACTTGGCTCCTGGCCATCGCCTGTGTGGCGGTTGTGGCGCATCTATGGCAGTGCGCCAGGTCCTCATGGGCCGCAACGACTACGACGTTGTGTGCTGCTCGGCAACGGGCTGCCTGGAAGTGTCCACTTCCATCTATCCCGACAACGCGTGGAACGTTCCGTTCATTCACAATGCATTCGCAAATGCGGGCGCAACCATTTCTGGCGTTGAGGCAGCCTACAAGGGCCTTCAGCGTGCAGGCAAGATCCCTGCTGACAAGAAGATCAAGTTCGTTGCCTTCGGCGGCGACGGTGGCACCTACGACATTGGTTTGCAGTCTCTGTCTGGCGCTATGGAGCGTGGTCACGATATCGTGTATGTCTGCTACGACAACGGCGCATACATGAACACGGGCATTCAGCGTTCTTCTGCAACCCCTAAGGGTGCATGGGCAACTACGTCTGAGGTTGGTAAGGAGCAGCAGGGCAAGCCCCAGAAGCGCAAGGATCTTACCTCCATCATGGCAGCCCATGGTGTTCCCTATGTTGCTCAGGCAACCGTAGGCAACTGGCGTGACCTGGTAAGCAAGGCGGAAAAGGCGATTGCCGTTGACGGTCCTGCTTTCTTGAACGTTATGGCACCTTGCCCCCGTGGCTGGCGCATCGATTCCAGCATGACCGCAGAGATTTGCCGCATGGCGGTAAACTCCAAGTTCTGGCCCTTGTTCGAGGTTGAGAACGGCAAGTGGAAGCTCACTCCGGTTCGCGATAAGAACCTTATTCCCGTAAAGGACTTCCTGAAGCCCCAGGGTCGCTTCAAGCACCTCTTCAAGCCTGGCAACGAAGCTCTGTTGGAAGAGATCCAGCAAGACGTTGATGATTTCTGGGCTTACCTTGAGGGTCGTGTAGAAGGCTCAAAGGATCTGTAAGCGCAGTGCTTGGGCTAAGCTGATTCCTAAGTAAGGCTGTCTAACTAAGCCGCGAGATGCACAATCTCGCGGCTTTTTTCTTGACGGGGCACTGTAGTGCGCTATAGTAACCAATGGAAAATGAATACGGTCTTCAGGGCGAGGTGAGACTCCTCACTGGCGGTAGCGCGAAATCTTCTGCAAGGAAGCAATTGCGAAGCCCGCGACCCTTGTGCAAGCAAGGCTGATCTGGTGAAAATCCAGAGCCAACGGTTACAGTCCGGATGGAAGAAGACGATGAATCGGATCGGTCGTTTGGCCGTGCTTGTTTGTCATGTGAAAGCCCTGGAACGCTATGTTCCAGGGCTTTTTTCATGCAGGATGCATCTCCGTTCGTCGCTTACCCACTCAAGATGGTATTCGCGACAACGAATATGAAAGGAGGTGCATTTCCTTGACTGACGAGGAGTACATGCAGCGAGCTTTGGAGCTTGCTATGCGCGGTGCCGGGTGGGTCAATCCCAATCCCCTTGTTGGAGCGGTTGTGGTGCGCGATGGTCAAATTATCGGCGAAGGCTGGCATCCCGCTTTCGGCGAACTCCATGCGGAGCGTCAGGCTCTTGCCGATTGCCGCCAACGAGGTGAAGCCACCGAAGGTGCAACTATCTACGTAACGCTCGAGCCTTGTTGCCATACCGGCAAAACGCCCCCGTGCACTGAAGCGCTGATTGAGGCAGGCATCGCTCGAGTGGTTATGGGCGCCCCTGACCCCAACCCCAAGGTTGATGGCGGCGGCGTTGCCCAGCTCCAGGCGGCAGGTATCGAAGTTGTTCAGGGTGTCTTGGTTGAGGAATGCCAAGAAATCAACCGAGCGTTTTTCCATTACATCGAAACGGGCAAGCCCCATGTCATCTTGAAGTATGCGATGACACTCGATGGCAAGATCGCCACAAGGAGCGGCAAATCGAAGTGGATTACGGGCGAGGAGGCTCGCAAGCGCGTTCATGCAGATCGTCAACGCTATGCCGCTATCATGGTGGGCGTCAACACCGTCATCAAGGACGATCCGTTGCTTACCTGCCGATTGGATAGCTTTGAATCTTCCGACGTAGAAGAGCTGCAAGTGGTTGATGAATCCGATTTTGAGGATCTGCTTGAAAGGGAAATGGCGGAAGACGAGGCTGCTTTTGAAGCCGACCTGGAGGGTTGCGCCGACTCTACTCTGCGTGGATTCGGCACCTTCAAGCCCCGTTGCTCGAACCCCATCCGCATCATTTGCGATACGCGGTTACGTACGCCACTCGATTCTCAGGTGGTGAGGACGGCTGCAGAAATCCCCACGTACATAGCAACCTGCGAACGCGATCTGGAAAAGCACCTGCCGTATCGTGAGCGTGAATGTGACATCATCGTGGTTCCCGAGGCGGCAGGCCATGTCGACATCGAGATCCTAATGGAAAAGCTCGGAGAGCTTGGTATTGACAGCGTGATTGTCGAAGGTGGCGCAGAAATCAATTGGTCGGTTTTGGCCTATGAGGTGGTTTCTTGCGTGCAGGCATACGTAGCCCCGAAGATCTTCGGCGGTGCAGCAGCGCCGAGCCCGGTAGGGGGCTTAGGTGTCGAGGCTCCCAAGTACGCCATCGAGCTGTCCGATCCAAAGGTGACACAGCTCGGTCGAGATCTGCTCATTGAATGCGAGGTGAGGTAAATGTTCACCGGCATTGTGGAAGAAGTGGGCAAAGTGGCTTCCATTCGCAAAGGCGCCCATTCCTGCGTGCTTACCGTTGCAGCTTCGAAGGTACTTGAGGATGTTCATCTGGGTGACAGCATTGCAACCAATGGTGTTTGCCTTACCGTAACCGGTTTTACGCGCAGCAGTTTTTCGGCCGATGTCATGCACGAAACCCTGAACCGTTCGTCTTTGGGTGCGCTGCGCCCGGGAAGTCCCGTGAACCTGGAGCGCGCCATGCTCGCTGGTGGACGTTTCGGCGGTCATATCGTTTCGGGTCATATCGACGGCGTGGGTACCGTGAAAAGCATTGACGAGGACGACAATGCTGTGTGGTATCGCATCGGATGTGACGCTTCCATCCTTCGCTTTATTGTTGAAAAAGGCTCTATTGCCATAGATGGCATCAGCCTTACTGTTGCGAAAGTTGACTCTGAGGGTTTCAGCGTTTCCATCATTCCGCACACACGGGCTCAGACCAATTTGGTCACCAAACATGTGGGCGATGTGGTGAATCTTGAAAACGACTGTGTTGGCAAATACGTCGAACGCCTTCTGGCTTGTTCGCCGGAGCTTGCAGGTGAAACAGTCCGTCAATCCGCTTCGGCAGTGAGCCCCTATGTCGAGAAGGCAAATGGTGCCGCATCGCAAAAGCAGGGCGGTATCACGAAAGAATTTCTGTTGAGCAACGGCTTTTAGCGGCTGGGCTCCTATAGCAAAACAAGACAATCGCTTCCCCCCCCATTGCGGTGTGGGAGGCATGAGAGGATAGCAATGTTCCAGTTCAGTACCATTGAAGAGGCTTTGGAAGATCTTCGCCAGGGAAAGGTGATCTTGTGCACCGATGATCCTGATCGCGAAAACGAGGGCGATTTTATCTGCGCCGCAGAATTCGCTACAACCGAAAACGTGAATTTCATGGCGAAATATGCAAAGGGCCTGATCTGCATGCCCATGAGCATCGATCTGTGCCGTAAGCTCATGTTCCCTCAGATGGTAACCACCAATACCGACAATCATGAAACGGCATTTACTGTTTCGATCGATCACGTTGACACCACGACCGGCATTTCTGCTGAGGAACGTGGCTATACGGCTCGAAAGTGCGTTGATGAGAATGCTCGTCCTGAGGATTTTCGTCGTCCTGGTCACATGTTCCCGCTGATGGCAAAGCCTAACGGCGTCCTTGAGCGCAATGGCCACACCGAGGCAACGGTAGACCTGATGCGTCTTGCCGGTTTGAAGGAGTGCGGCTTGTGCTGTGAGATCATGCGCGATGACGGCACGATGATGCGCACCCCCGAACTTATCGAGCTTGCCGAGAAGTGGGATTTGAAGTTCATATCGATAAAGGCACTTCAGGATTATCGCAAGAAACACGACAAACTCGTAGAGCGTGTGGCTGATACCAAAATGCCCACCAAATATGGCGACTTCCGTGCATACGCTTACATCAATAAGCTCAATGGCGAGCATCATGTTGCTCTGGTTAAAGGCGATATCGCCGATGGGGAAGATCTGCTGGTTCGCGTTCACTCGGAATGCCTTACTGGCGATGCATTCGGCTCCTTGCGCTGCGATTGCGGCGATCAATTCGCTTCTGCTATGCGCGCGGTTAACGAAGAGGGCCGTGGTGTAGTTCTGTACATGCGTCAGGAAGGTCGTGGCATCGGCCTGGTAAACAAGCTTCGCGCTTACGAGCTGCAAGACAAGGGCATGGATACGCTTGAAGCAAATCTTGCACTGGGCTTCAAGGGAGATGAGCGCGAGTACTTCATCGGCGCGCAGATCCTGCGCGATTTGGGCGTGAAGACCATGCGTCTTCTGACCAATAACCCCGATAAGGTTTATCAACTCTCCGAGTTCGGTCTCGAAATCACCGATCGTGTGCCGATTCAGATGCCTGCGACCGACCACGACCGCTTTTATCTGAAAACGAAGAAGGAAAAGATGGGTCATATTCTCGAAAGCGTCGAGGAATAACGGAACTGCCTGTAGGCAATAGGGGATTGCATCCCGAATTGAATGGAATTAGCCCCAGGCGTCAAAACGCTGGGGATAGCGAAAGGAAACGCATATGAACACTCTCGAAGGAAAACTCGTATCTGAGGGCATCAAGGTTGGCATTGTGGCTGCTCGTTTCAACGAGTTCATCACTTCAAAGCTGATCGGTGGCGCAATGGATGGTCTGCTTCGTCACGATGTCAAGGATGAAGATGTTGACATCGCGTGGGTTCCCGGCGCATTTGAGATTCCGCTGGTTGCTCAGAAGATGGCCGAATCGGGCAAGTACGATGCGGTTATCTGCCTAGGTGCGGTAATCCGTGGCGCAACGTCTCACTACGACCTGGTCTGCAATGAGGCCGCCAAGGGCGTTGCTCAGGTTGGCCTGAAGACCGGCGTGCCTGTGCTCTTCGGCGTAGTAACCACAGACACCATCGAGCAGGCAATTGAGCGTGCTGGTACGAAGGCCGGCAACAAGGGCTTTGACTGCGCAACGAGCGCCATCGAAATGGTTAACCTCATCAAGACGATCGAGGCGTAACGTCAGATTCGGCAACGACCCCGCTCCACTGTGGGCACGCACCCATTTCTTGATGCTTAAGAAAAGAGTGTAGCTCATCATAGGAGTGGGGTCGTTTTTTTGTCTTGAAACACAGCAACAAGTATCCTGTATAAATAGTATTTCGCTGTTGCAACGAAGGAGCTGATATGTCTTTGTTGGTTCACCCTCTTCCTCTGGGGAAAGTCAGACTACGCAACCGTTTGGTGATGCCCCCGATGGCTACCGAGAAATCGGAGGGGCAGGGCAAAGTGAGCGATGCCCTGTGCGAGTATTACGATGAAAAGACGAAGGGCGGCTACTTTGGTTTGGTGGTCGCTGAGCACAGCTATATCAGCAAAGAAGGCCAGGCAAGCAAAGGGCAGGTTTCTTTTTCTTCGGACGATGACGTTCCTGGTCTAAAAAGGCTGGTTGAGGTCATCCACCGCAATGGTTGCAAGGTGGTAGCACAGATCAACCATGCTGGTGGTAAGTCCATTTCTGCTTTGGGCGGTGAATCTCTTACGGCGCCTGCTCCAAGTGCAATGCCCTATACCACAACAAGAGGGGAGGCAGTGCGGGCGCATGCTATGACTCAGCAGGAAATCGACCAGGTCATTGCTGACTTTGCGTCTGCGGCGCGTCGTGCTAAAGAGGCTGGCTTCGATGGCGTCGAGATCCATTCGGCGCATGGATACCTTTTGAGTCAGTTCTATTCCCCGATAACCAATAAGCGCACGGATGACTATTCGGGTGCGAGCATAGCGGGGCGTACTCGCCTGCATTGCCAGGTCATTGAGGCGGTCCGTAATGAGGTGGGCCCCGATTATCTGTTGGCGCTTCGCTTGGGCGCCTGTGATTATGAAGAAGGTGGAGCAACAAGGGAAGATGCTGTTGCGGCATGTAAGATATTCGAAAATGCGGGAGTTGATCTGCTGGATATATCGGGTGGTTTATGCGGCTACCGCGGTGACGGCTCTAAGATCGAAGGCTATTTCGGCGAAGATTCAGCTGCTATCCGCGAAGCGGTTGCGGTCCCCGTTATCGTGACCGGAGGCGTAAGAACCCTTGAAGGCGCCGAGCGCGTGCTGGAGAGGGGCCAAGCCGATTTAGTGGGCGTGGGTCGCGCTGTTCTGAAAGATTCCCTATGGGCAAAAAATGCTATTGAGCTCGCTGGCGGCACCGGCGTTAAAGGAACAGTATTCTTCGATTTCGACGGAACCTTGCATGACAGCATGGCAATCTATGGTCCTGCATTTCGCAAAGCGTATGCCTGGCTGATTTCCGAAGGTCACATGCCGCCGCAAGAGTTTACCGATGAATGGATCAGCAGGTGGTTGGGCTGGACTACGGAAGACATGTGGACCACGTTTGCTCCCAACCTTCCTGAAGCAATATGGCGTCAGGCAGCGGAAATCGTGGGAAATGAAATGGACCTTCTTACCGAGAAGGGCAAGGCTCGGTTGTTCCCAGGGGTACCCGAAATGCTCGATGAGCTCTGCTCGGATGGCTATGAACTCGCATTTATCAGCAATTGCCGCACCCGCTATTGCGAGGTGCATCGTGCGATGTTTGGGCTGGATACCTGGTTTGATACCTATTATTGTGCTGAAGATTTTGCTGAAATGCCAAAATGGCAGATCTATCAGCAGGTTGCGGAGCGCCATGCCATCCCTCGCGTAATGGTGGGCGACCGCTTCCACGATGGTGAAGTGGCTATGAAAGCAAATATTCCCTTCATCGGGTGCACGTATGGCTTCGGTGATGAAGAAGAGTTGGCAATGGCGTCGGCATGCGTCTTGGCGCCCAAGGACATTCCTGGTGCTGTTCGGGAGGTTCTTTCATGAAATACTGCATTCACTGTGGGTCGGAATTGGAAGACGAAGACAGGTTCTGTGTGCATTGCGGCTTGTCTCAGAGTTCTGCCCCAGAGCCTGGTTGCCAACAGGAAGCCGTGAGCCAAACATCCGTCTCACCTGCTTCCGCCGCGGCAAGCAAGAAACCGGTCAACAGAGCGGTGATTGTTCTTTCTGTGGCCCTTGCCGCTGCGTTGGTGGTTATCGTTTGCTTGGTTTTGTTCATGCGTCCCTCTTCAGATGAAGGGGAGGCATCCTCTGCCAATGTTGCATCGCAGCAGCAGACTCATGATTCCGACAGTAACGCATCTTCTCATGACTCTAAGAGTTCTGATTCCTCTGTTGCTTCCAAGAAGGAGAGCTCTTCGACACAGACTGGGGTTTCGGTTCGTGCGTCGTCGGGCTTTTCTGGGGAGATGAGCACGTGCCCGTTGAACAGCTATTCCGCCTCTTCGGTTCTTCCCGCGAGCGAATACGGCACGTATGTTGCAAGCAACTTAAGCGATGGGGATTGGAGCACTGCCTGGGTTGAGGGTTCTTCCGGCTCAGGGGCAGACCAGAGCGTAACGATATCTCGTGCTTCTGGTGGCAAGGCGACGGTAAGCTGTTTGGAATTGGTAGCTGGTTACGGTAAATCTACCGACATTTATTACAAGAATGCGCGTCCGAAGCAGGTGTCTTTGATCGCTGATTCAGGTGAGGTGGTAGCGCAGGTAACGCTTGCCGATTCGTATCGAGTGGTTCAGTCGATTAGTTTTCCGGCGGTAAGCACTTCTTCAATTACGCTGAGGATCGATTCGGTGTACGAAGGCAATAAGTACGATGATTGCGCAATCTCTGAAATGAGATGTTTCTAACAAAGAGGGATGTTGCCGCCCACCCTTAATATGATGCGGAGCGTTGCGCCTGAGGCCCAATAGTGCGACTTCTTTTGCGAGTGACGCAGGCAACACCTATACTGAAAAAGATTGGTAGACCTAGCGGGTGCAAGATGCAGTCGCTTTGTAAGGCAGATGGAAGGAAGCATGATGCCCACTTACGCGGAACTGGGGAAGGAAGAGCTCACCACGCTCAAAACTGCACTCACCGAAGAATACGAAACCTATAAGGCTCAGGGTCTGTCCCTGAATATGGCGCGCGGTAAGCCGGGCTCCGATCAGCTCGATTTGAGCATGCCTATGCTGGACATCCTGCCTTCTTCCGATGATTGCAAGGCTGAAAACGGTACCGACATTCGCAACTATGGCGTAGTTGATGGTCTGCCGGAGGCCAAGAAACTCATGGCTTCCATGCTCGATGACGAAGCAGATAACACCATTGTTTTCGGCAATTCCAGCTTGAACATCATGTATGACACCATCATGCGTTGCTGGGTGTTCGGCACGCTTGGCGCCACTCCTTGGAGCCAGCTGGATAAGGTAAAGTTTGTTTGCCCTGTTCCTGGTTACGATCGCCACTTCGGCGTTACCGAGGCGTTTGGCATTGAGATGGTTACCGTTCCCATGACCGACGAAGGCCCCGATATGGACGCCGTCGAGGAACTGGTTGCCAACGATTCGGCATTCAAGGGCATTTGGTGCGTTCCCAAGTACTCCAATCCCGGCGGCGTTACCTATTCCGATGAGGTAGTGCGTCGACTTGCTTCCATGAAATGCGCCGCTGAAGATTTCCGTATTTTCTGGGATAACGCCTATACCGTGCATCATCTTTATGACGATGCGGCACAGCAGGATCAGCTTCTTGATATTGCCAAGGCTTGCGTTGAGGCTGGTAACCCCAACCGTTATTTCAAGTTTGCTTCCACTTCCAAGGTAACGTTCCCTGGTGCAGGCGTTGCCGCTATGGCTGCAAGCCCAGAAAACGTTGCTGAAATCAAGAAGCGTATGGGCGTCCAGACCATCGGTCACGACAAGTTGAACCAGATGCGTCATGTTCGCTTCCTCAAAGACGCCGATGGAATCGCTGCCCACATGGCAAAGCATGCTTCCATCATTCGTCCGAAGTTTGAGCTGGTTCTGAAGATGCTGGAAGAGGGTCTGGCTGGCACGGGTTGTGGCTCTTGGAGCAATCCCCGCGGCGGTTACTTCGTTTCGTTTGATGCTCCCGAAGGAACTGCAAAACATATTGTTGCTATGGCCAAGGAAGCTGGCGTTACCATGACGGGTGCTGGCGCTACCTATCCTTACAAGAACGATCCTAAGGATTCCAACATTCGCATCGCTCCTACGCTTCCTCCGCTGGAAGAGCTCGAGTCGGCGCTGAAGGTATTCGTATGCTGCGTTAAGCTTGCTTCCGTGGAAAAGCTCCTCGAGGCATAAGCGCCAACCTAGCAAGCACTTATCAAGCGCGTTCCTGCGGGGGCGCGCTTTTTGTATTCTGGCACGGAAAATGCCATCGATCGAAGCTGCGTGTTTCTGCGGTTTTGTGGTTCGAGCAAGAGTAAGCTTAGGGAGAAAGAAAGAGGGCTGAAATGAAAATCGATCGCAGCAAAGTCCTACGGGCATTTTCGGATTACGTCGAGGCGTATGATTCTTGCAATCAGCGCATAACGTTGAAGATCGAGCACTCAAAGAGGGTTGCCGGTTTGTGCGAGCGGATTGCCGAGAGCAATGGTTTGAAGCAGGATGATCTTGACCTGGCGTGGACGATTGGGCTGCTGCATGATATGGGTCGATTCGAGCAACTGCGCCGTTGGGGTACGTTTTCGGATGCGCGTTCAACCAACCATGCCAAATTGGGGGCAGAAGTGCTGTTTAGCCAGCCTGCTGGGATGCCTCCATTCGAAGTAGCCTCTGAATCGCATGGCGGACGGGTTGCGCACCGAAATCCTGGCATAGCCCTTTTCGCTGGGCTTGCCCCTGGCAAGGTGCGCATGAGGGATTTTGTCGAGGGATCCAAGGAAGATCAGCTGATCCGCGCCGCGATAGCTGCTCATGGCGACTATCGCCTTCCCGATGATTTGCCTGATAGAACGCGGCGTTTCTGCAACATTGTGCGCGATGCCGATAAGCTGGACATTCTTCACACCGTCAGCCTCAGCGATGTGGATACTATTTTGGGCGTTTCCCTCGATGCGTTGCGTCAAAGCAGGCTTTCTTCTTCGGTGCTCGAAGCGTTTGATGGGCGCCGTTGCGTAAAGCGCAACGATCGAGTTTTCCCTGCCGACTATGTTGTGGGCTTCCTCTGTTTCGCTTTTGAGCTTACCTATGCCGAGAGCCGTAGGATTCTGGCGGAGCAGGGTGAAATTTTCGAAATTGCAAAGAATCCTTTGGGCCTAAAAGAGGGTTTTTCCAACGAAAGAACCAAAGTGGAGTTCGAGCGCATGGAAAACGAGCTGCGCGTTTGGTTGAAGCGCAACTGTTAGGGTTCCTCTACCGAAAAAGCCGTCTCAGCACTCCGTTAGCCCAATCGAATCATGCTTGATAATGGGCTCTATGAACAATTGGCCGAGGTGTGCTTTGCGAAAATAGAGATGCGCGCCGACTATCGGGATCAAGGGGGGATCGTCGGCGCGCTATAAAGGAGGGAATCGCAATTGAGTGCATTGCGAACGTAAGAGGGCTAGGCACTTGCTTCAAGTGAATCGTCGTCATCTGCGCAGATGACTGCGCCTCTTTCAACCATGGCATTGATTTCCTTTGTGGATGCGCCGACCCACGAAAGAACGCTCCGGGTTGATTCGCCAAGCAAAGCGGGCTCATATGATTCGGCTAAACTCGAGTGCATGTTTCCAACGATGTGCGGTGTGTTTGTCTGCAATGCAGTGCCAAATCGGGGATAGTTAACGTAGTTAATGGTTTGAGGGTTTGTCCTAATGGCGAGATCTATTGCTTCGCTTTTGTTGAGACACGGTGCGATAGCGTAGGTTTTATCCGCTAGCCAGCTTTTCCATTCTTTGAAGGTCATCGACGATGCGAAATCTACAATCGCTTGATATGCGGTGGGATTTTGCTTAGGAGTGTCCTTCAAAGTGTCATATAGATCCGGTCTGCCGATGTCATCGCAAAACTCGTTCCAGAACTTATTTTCGTAAAGCCCGAAAGATATCATCCTTCCGTCTTTTGTTCGGTAGACGTTGTAGCCGACCGACGGATATTCTCTCATGTCTGAAGTAAGCGTTTTGCCGTAGAAGAACCAGCGGCTATCGAGCATTGCATTCCACCAAAGAAGCGAATCGTACATCGAGACATCGACATGGGTTCCCCCTGCTTTGTCTCGAGCGATGAGCCCCGTTAAAGCCCCCTGTATTCCCACCATTGCAGCGGCGAGATCTGATGGCTGCAGCAAGGCAACAGCACCGTCCGTTAGATCGTAATAACCTGTTTTTGCGACGATGTTGATATCGTGAAGGGCATCAAGACTGCGTGGGTCATTTTGGCCGTAGGCCGAAAAAGACACATAGACAAGATCGGGATTAATGCGATGGAGTGTTTCGAAGTCGATCTTCAGTCGCTTGGATACTCCAGGGCGATAGTTTTCGACAAGGACATCTGCACGAGCCACAAGCTGGTAAAAACGCTCAAGCACTTCTTGGTCCTTTAAATTAAGGGATATGCTCTCCTTGTTTCTGTTGAGCGCGTAGTGATAGTAGCTCTCACCGTTGACTATAGGCATTTCTCCACGAACTAAATCACCAGTCTTGGTGTCCTCCACCTTGATGACCTGTGCCCCCAGGTCGGCAAAAAAGAGGCTGGTGTATGCTCCCAGAAGGTAGCGTGACAGATCTAGAACGATTAGGTCTTCAAATGGCTTTTGCATGGGGATCTCCTTTTGAATCGAATTTGGACAATAAGAACCTAGGCACCTCCATTTCGGTGCTTTTATAGCGGTTTCAACGTATTGGGTTGTTGGGGGATTGATTAGGTTTTCAGCGCTACTGCTTTCTTTGCCTTTTTGCGAGTCGTCTCATAAGGAAGACAAGGGAATAGCCTATAACGCCAATGACAATGAGTGTGGCAGTGTCATATCCCGTTATCAGTCCTCCAGCAAGAATCACGAAGATGCCGGGGCTGAGGATGTTGCACAAAAGGTTGAAATCAATCATTTTATTCACTGCCCTTTCAGGATCCGCTGCGTCCGGTTGGTTGTTGGAACGCAGCGGATCTTTTTGAACGGTACGAAGGTGGTGGGGGATTAGCGCCCAGCAATGTGGGCGGCACGAAGGTTAAGCGCCGATTCCTTCCTTATGCGCTTCGGCGGTAAGTTCAGCGTCGCTCTTGAACCAGGTCTTGCGTCGTGCCTTGTCACCGGCTATCCATGTGTAGCCAAGCAATCCGAAAGTGATGGTCAGGACGATAATGCCGCCGATGAAGAAGCCGTCCCAGCCGAAGGTTTCAGATACGAGCGCCCAGCCAGTTGCCCCGAGTGCGCCAATGCCATTGAAGATCATGATCATCCAAGAGTAGATCTTGTCGAAATCTCGACCGCCAAATACTTCGCGAACGATGAACGGAAGCATTGCCGTGGAACATGCGTAGGCAAGTCCATAGAAGAGGCCACCGCAGAACATGGGCCAGATGCCTGCTTCGCCAAACAGCTTGGGAAGCCACCACATCATGCATAGACCAATTACGCCGCCAGCGTAGCCAATGATTTGCGCAATCAATACCGACCGAGATTCGATAAAGCCAATCAGGACCTTTCCGCCTCCCTGGCCTGCGCTTGCGAATGCTTCAAGAGTGCCCGAAAGGAGCAGCAGTGCGACCAGGGCTTGGCCTCCCCAGCCTTCGTGGCCAAGGAACTGAACGTAAGTCGCAAAGAGCTGAGACATCGTTGTGATTGTGTTCAGCAGGCCGGCGCCTAGAACAAGGGTCCAGAAGAATGGCATCTTCAACACGTCTTTAGCCGCAAATCCGGGTTCTTGGATTGCTTTTCTGTCTGCTTCTTCTGCCAGTTCAGCTTCCATTGCTGCGGCATCGAGTGGCATACCATAGGGAAGGGTTCCGCACTCCTGAGGGGTGCGCTTAACAAAGATTGCGATAAAGGGAATCGTGCCAATGGCGATTGCGATGCCGAATACCATGTACAGGGTTCTCCAGCCTTGAAGGTCGGGACCAAGTACGAATTGTCCAATGATGTTCCAGACGACTCCGCCAACGCCGGTCATTGCAAATACAATGCCGGTTACGGTGCCGTAGTTAGTGTGGAACCAGCGGCTTAAGATGCCTGCAGTCATCGTGAATTCAACGCATACAAGGCCAAGTCCGATAATGAAGCCCGCTACCCAGTAGCACCAAATCGCAGGGTATACGCAGAATCCCATGTAGGGGATAACTACCATCAGGGCTGCTACAACGCATACTGTTTTAGCGTTGAACTTGTCGAACAGTTTTGCCATTGGGGCAGCGCCGATGCACTGGCCCAGATAAACGAACGTGATGTATAGCGAGACTTGTGATGTCTGAACGCCGAAGTGTTGCGATACTGGCCTGTAACATAGGCCTGCTGCCGTAAACACAATGCCAACAGCGGTTAGCAATGTTAGCGCCATGGTTACCACAACGCCAACGTGGCGGACCGTAAGGCCCTGTCGGGCGATTTTTTCGGTTGCCATTTTTCCTCCTCCTTGCGTGGTTGCTATGTCCATGGCTTAGTGGCCGCAAAAGCCCTTTGGCTCATCCCCCACTGTGGCCACCAAGCCATAAAGACCAAAAACATTAGTCCATTTTTGAACGGGGACCGTAGCTGGGTTCGAACACTGAATCGGGTAGGCTAGGTCCGTGATAGCAGGTGACGGCTTCGCCATCGAGTTCTCGGATTTCCTCATCTGAGTAGCCGTACTCGGTCATTACAGCTGCGGTGTCGTATCCGATGGGCCTGCTTTTGCGAAGAATTGGGTCTCCGATGCTGTCGAGCCTAATGGGCGAGGTTGGTATTACCTTTTCGCCGAATGCGTCGTACTTGACCTTTCTCAGGATGTCGCTTGCGTAAACTTCTTCGTCTTTTAAGATGTCCTGCGGCAGATAGAGCTTCTCGTATGGGATTTCGTTCGCTTTGAAAATGGGTTCCCATTCAGCCCATGTTTTGGTGAGGAATTGGTCTTCGAGAATATGGACGACTTCCGAGTTCTTTCCCGACCCATTGTTGATTTCGGCTGCTTTGTTGTAGCGCTTGTCTCCAACAAGATTGTCGAGACCAATGGTCCTCATGGTGTGATCGTAGAAAATGTCATAGCTTCCATAGCAGATAATGAACCAAACGCCATCTTTGCTTTGGTAAGTATTGTTAGTGGGACAAGTGACGTTGTAGCGCGATTTTGGCCAAGTGTCGCCGAACTGCGTTGATCCAAGCATCATCTGCATAGGCCAAAGCGAACAATGATGTAGGGTTACGGTGACCTTGTCCCCTTCACCCGTGCGGTCTTTGCGTGCGAGTGCTGCAAGCAGTCCTGCAGTTAGGGCAAGGGAAGCGTTCCAATCGCCCATTGCGGCTGGCCAGTTGATGGGCTGGTATCCTTCTCCGGCTTGGGGCAGGCAGGCAAACCATCCTCCACGTGCTGCATATGCCGTTGCGTCGAAGCCTTTCGTGTTCCTGTCGGGGCCGTATTCGCCGTAACCGCGCATTTGACCCCAAACCAGATGCGGATGCATTTTATGGATGCTGTCCCAATCAAGGCCTAATTTGACAAGGGCTTTGTCCCTGAAACTTGTGACCATAATGTCTGCATCGTCAAGCATTTTGTGCATAAGCTCAGAGCCTTTTTCGCTCTTAAGATTGATGCTTACGAATGTTTTATTCATCGATGCATAATCAAATGCTGGATCATCGATATCGGTTTTCTCCATGCCAAAGCCCGGTCCGTTTGTTCGGTATTCGTCTCCAGAGGCAGGCTCAATTTTGAAGATGGTTGCGCCCATTTCTCCAAGGATCCTTGGGCATGCTGGAGCCGCTACATAGCTCGTGAGTTCAACGACCTTTATTCCCTCTAGTCCCCTCATTACTTCCTCCTTGCATTAAGCTTGGTATCAGGTGAGCGCCAAGCGTGGGCGCATTGCGTGTGTTTCATAGAGTGATTTCATATCGAATGCGAAAACGTTTCGGCGACTAAAGGGCAATTCTTTTTAAACCACCCGTATTTGCCACATGGTTGGGGAGGGGATCATGAATCTTGACCATCTGAATTACTTCAAAACGCTCGTTGAGCTTCGGAGCAGGAGTGCGACTGCCGAAAAACTGTCGATTACGCCTTCGACGTTGTCTCTTGCTTTGGGAAAGCTCGAGCAGGAGGTTGGCGTTCCTTTGATCGAGAAGAAAAGGGGTGCGGTTGAGCTAACCAGTGAAGGCGAGTCGTTTTACGAGTATGTTGATGCCTCACTACGTTTTTTGAACACTGGGTTGAATATGTTGAAGGAGAAGCGGTTCGAATCTCAGCGAGAGATAGTGGTTGGCACCGTCTTTTCGGTTCAGAGTAAAGACTGGTCTCGCATCATCAATCAATTCAGGGTTCGTACTCACGGTGCTGTTTTGGTCAAGGTCGATCAAGCGTCGACCCCGGCGCTTATTGAAAAGATAAAGAGGGGAGTAGTTGATGTGGCCTTTGCCGGAACAATGGGCGAAGATCCCGATATAAGGTTTGACCCCTGTTGGACCCAAGAGGCCGTCCTCGTTGTGAATCGTTTGCACCCACTTGCTTCCCGAGATGAAATATCCCTGAAAGAGCTGATGGACCATTATTTAATTTCCTATAACTTGACGGGTCCACTCGGCGCGGAGCTTACTAATTTAGTGAAGGATTACGACCTTACTATCGACTGCCTTTACTCGGATGAGATCACTTTGGCATCGATGGTGGTTGGAAACCCCGATATTATGGCGATAGCTTGTCGTTCCTGGATCCTTGATTCCTATGATCAGGACGTAAAGTTGGTTCGGATTTTGGAAGCTCCTCGCGACTTCCACCAAATGTATCTTTGCTCAAACGCTCGCATTGCTCAATCGAAGACTGTTACGGAATTCGTTGATACCGCATTGAGGTATTGTTCCTGTTTGCGGTGATTGCGATTCGTGCGCATTCGCTATGAAAATCTCAATGTGCCATGCACTTCAGCTCTTCTGAAATGCATGGCTTATTAATAACTTGCCTATTAATTAAGAACAAGCAATGGTTTCTTAATTTTAACTACATATTTGATCATTTTTAAATTAACGAAATCGATGAAGGTAATTTGAGGTCAAAAGCTGGAATTTGATGGGATGAGCTGACGATTATCGATGGCTTCTTATTTTTGCTCACGCAAATTACCTGCTCATTGTTTAACTATTATTAAGTAGCTCGTAGCACGAAGCAGACTCCAACGAAAGAACCAAAGTGGAGTTCGAGCGCATGGAAAACGAACTGCGTGTTTGGTTGAAGCGCAACTGTTAGGGTTCCGCTACCGAAAAAGCCGTTCTAGCACTCCGTTAACCCAATCGAATCATGCTTGTCGTATAATCCGTCACTATTGCGTACTAAAGTGCGTAGTGCTGTGTTTCTATCGCAGCGATAGGTGACGCCGCTGGGTATTTGCTCAGCATGGGAAAACGGAAAGCGAACGGTATGGTATCTCACGATTTCTGGGTATTGCTTGCAATGCTCCTCTACTTCATCGTTGTCGTGGTTATCGGCTTCGTGTATGCGAAGAAGTCGAACCAATCAACGGAGAACTACTTCTTAGGAGGGCGCAGGCTCGGCCCATGGCTCACTGCTCTTTCTGCCGAGGCATCCGATATGTCAGGTTGGCTGCTTATGGGTCTTCCTGGTGTGGCGTATTTCACTGGTGCGTCTGACGCAATGTGGACGGCTATCGGCCTGGCGATTGGTACCTACCTTAATTGGTTGTTTGTCTCTAAACGTTTGCGTAAATACTCTCAGGTTGCCAACAACTCCATTACGCTTCCTGATTACTTCTCAAATCGATTCCACGATTCCAAGAACATCCTTATGACCATTTCTGCATTGGTTATCCTGCTGTTCTTCTCTATCTATGTAGGCAGTTGTTTCGTAACGTGCGGCAAGCTGTTCGCTACGCTGTTTGGTCTCGATTACGCAACCATGATGGTTCTTGGTGCCTTAATCGTATTTCTCTACACGTTTGTTGGCGGATATCTTTCCGTTTGCACCACCGATCTTATCCAGGGCAGCATTATGATTTGTGCCCTGGTGGTTGTTTTGGTTGGTTCCATCACAGCTGCTGGTGGTGTCGACAATACGGTTGCATTCTTGCAATCGATACCTGGCTTCCTTTCGGGCACCGAGATCGCAACGCCCATCTTGGACGAAAGCGGCAAACAGGTAGTTGAAGGCGGAATGCCGCTGTTCGGCGAAGCAGGGTCTTATGGCATGGTTACCATTGTTTCTGGTCTGGCATGGGGATTGGGATACTTTGGTATGCCGCAGGTTCTTATCCGCTTCATGAGCGCCACCCATTCTTGCGAGCTGCGCAAGTCCCGTCGCATTGCAACGGTATGGGTTGTTATCTCCTTGTTCAGTGCGGTTTCTATTGGCCTTATTGGCCGAGCAGTTATTCCTACGGAATTCCTAACGCAGGCAAGCGCCGAGAGTATCTTCATCGTTCTCTCTAATATGATTTTGCCTTCCTTTATGTGTGGCCTTGTGGTTTCGGGCATTTTTGCGGCATCGATGTCGTCTTCATCTTCCTACTTGCTCATTTCTGGTTCGGCAGTGGCGGAGAACATCTATAGGGGACTAATAAAGAAGGATGCTACCGACTCTCAGGTAATGATCGTGGCTCGACTAACTTTGGTTGCCGTGCTCTTGTTCGGTATCGTCATTGCGCTCGACGAGAATTCGTCTATCTTCCAAGTTGTTTCGTACGCATGGGCGGGCTTTGGTGCTTCGTTCGGACCGCTGATCATCATGAGCCTCTATTGGCGCCGTACTAATTTGCAAGGCGCTTTGGCAGGTATGCTTACTGGCGCCATAACGGTGTTGATATGGCATACGTTCATAAAGCCGCTGGGTGGCTTCTTTGCGGTATACGAGCTTTTGCCTGCCTTTGTGCTGAGCCTCATTGCCATCATTGTGGTTTCACTTCTTACCAAGGCCCCGTCCAAGGAAGTTACCGATGAGTTCGATTCATACCTGGAAGCTGACTGCTAAATTGCACAAAAGCTGAAAAATATTTTTGAAAAAAGTTTTTGAGAACCGGCCGATCTGATCTTAGATCGGCCGGTTTTTTGCATCGCAGCACATAGGAATAAAACACTACTGACCTGGGGCTTTATGGCAATAAAAAACGGTATGTGAAAAAAGATGCCATATGGACATGCCCGGGGGCGTGTAAAGTGTTGACACGGGGTGGATACCTAGCGTATTATTCCCTTGCTCGCTTGAACGGAAACAACGTTCGAACCGAGCAGCAGCTTGAAAATTGCACATGATTACAAGCGAATTCGGGAGTGTTCCAGAGCGGTCAAATGGGACGGACTGTAAATCCGTTGGCTCAGCCTTCCAAGGTTCGAATCCTTGCACTCCCACCATCTCGCCCATATAGCTCAGCAGGTAGAGCACTTCGTTGGTAACGAAGAGGTCAGCAGTTCGAGTCTGCTTGTGGGCACCATTTTGGCGGTGTAGCTCAGTTGGTTAGAGCACACGGTTCATACCCGTGGCGTCACTGGT